>Ga0209816_1000021_pt1 | contig 133902 bp, 126 predicted proteins | sample CoawatmetaG01DNA_FD_187509 | JGI IMG/M metagenome (GOLD analysis project Ga0209816, IMG submission 187509) | Marine microbial communities from the West Antarctic Peninsula - Coastal water metaG017-DNA (SPAdes) (version 2) | ecosystem: Environmental > Aquatic > Marine > Coastal ...
GCTGCAGCTGTTCTTGCCCAGATCAATCCCGAGAACCGATATGTCCATGACCCTTGCTCCTTCCTCAAACGACCGCTGCCGTGAGACAACAACGCTCAGTTAAGGGGCGAGCCATCCATAAAGGGGGGCGCCTATTCGACCGCGATGATCTGACTGGGCAAACGCACGTACACCACGTGCGTCCAGCGATTGAAACTGTCCGTACGGCCATGTTTGACGTTGACGACCATCTGTCGCGTGACGATCCCTTCTACCGTGACGCGCTTGTCCTTGAGATAGGTGTCGGCAGGCACGCCATAGCGTTTCGTCAGGACGCCCGCGACGTTCGGCGCGAGGCGGAAGGTCAGCACATCAGGCGATCGATAATCGTCCGTCGAATTCAGATACGTGGCTTCCCGCGTCTTACCGGTCGCTCGTACCGTGATCGCGAACCGGCCATGATATCCCCCGCGCGATGTGTCGGCGGCGGCAATCGCTTGGGCGACGTCCAGGACCGGCTTGGCCGGTGCGGCGGCGACCGTCGCTGCGGCGACGACCGCCAGGACGATTGGGTTCAGCATGCGACGCATATCACCTCCACAGGTCAGCAGGGTCTGCTACCGGTATAGCGGCCCGAACGCCCGACGCCATCAGCAAGCCGGTTCGGCCGGCAAGATGGCAGCAGATCGCCCCTCCCCTCACCTGCCATCCCGATCGGCGCCCGTCCGTCATTCCGCTGCGAGGGGGATGTCCGCTATCGCGTCGCGGGCGCGGTCGGCGCTCATCACCCGGTTGCGACCGGCGGATTTGGCATCGTAGAGCGCGGCGTCGGCGGCGGCCATGAGCGCCGGGATCGTGCGGCCGTGCCGTTCCGACGTGGCGACGCCGAGCGATGCCGAAATCGGGAAATTATAGGCGCTCGACAGCTCGGCGATCCGGCTTCGGATCACCTCGGCACGGGCGACGGCGTGGTCGTGATCGCAATTGGGCAGGACGACGACGAGTTCCTCGCCGCCATAGCGACAGGCGACGTCGGTCTTGCGCAGGCCGACCAGCAGCAGCGGGCCGACGTCGCGCAAAATGTTGTCGCCGACGGCGTGCCCGTGTTCGTCGTTGATCGTCTTGAAGTGATCGAGATCGATCATGATGATCGACGAAGCGGGCGCGGCGGGGCCGTTTCCGTCGAACAGCCGTTCGAGTGCGTCCTCCATGTAGCGGCGATTGTACAGGCCGGTCAGCCCGTCGCGCAGCGCCTGGGTGCGCAGGCGTTCGCGTAGCGCGATGTTCGACAGCGCGAGCGACATGCCATCGGCGAGCGCGGTGGCGACGAGGCGCAGTTCGCCTGTGTCGGCGGATTCGCCTTCCGGGGCGACCATCACCAGCATGCCGAGGATGTTGCCGCGCGCGATCATCGGCACTTCGATCGAGGCCGACGCGCCGTGGTGCGCATGCATGCAGCGCAGCGACTGGTCGCCATCGCCGTTGACGTGCGGCTTGCCCCGCTTCAGCGCCCAGCATTCGTTTGGCGTAATCGTCATCGGCAACAGCTGGTCGGCGCGCGCATCGCCCCATTGGGTGGACAAATGCAGCCGGTCGCCCGAATTGTTAAAGACGTACAGCGCGCCCAGCACGCTCGGTGCGAGCTGCGACGCGGTCGCCGACAGGATCAGGTTCGCGTCGCGATGATCCTCCGCCGCCTGCAGCATGTCGTGCATGCCGAACAGCAGCTCCAGCCGACGCCGGGTCGCCGCTTCGCTGGTCATCGCATCCAGGCGGCCGCGCGATTCGGCGATCACGCGACGGTAGGACCGGCCGATCGCCAGCGCGAGCAGGATCACCGACGCGATCTGGAACCAGAACAACAGGTTGAAGATCATCCAGATGCGCTGCGATGCGGCCGCGGCATCCGCCCGGCTGCGATCGATCGCCCGCCCGACCGATGCCTGCACTTCCTCCATCGCCCGTTCGGCGGCGGGCAGCGTGAGGATGCCGACCGCGCGCGCGTCATCATGCGTTTCATAGGCGGCGTCGGTGCGGCGCCACCCCTGCACCAGCGTCTGGATTTCGCCGTGGATGCCCGGATCCAGCGCATAGCTGCGCTGGTCGATGCGCAGGCGCGGCACGATCGTTTCGACGTCGCGGAGCGAGGTGTAGAATTGCGCGATCGCCTTGCCATCGTGGCGGACGCCCGCGACGTTGTGGAGCGCATCCTCGGCGTTGGACAAAGCACGCGACAGATCGGCGAGCGCGGCGGCATGCGCGTCGAACCGGGTCCGCTGTTCGCGACTGGCGTGGATCAGGGCGTAAGCGGTCAGCTGCGCAAGGACGATCGCGAGCGTCGCCAGCAGGATCGTTCGCGGTGCCGTGAACCGCTGGGATAGCGACCGGTCGAGATGCAAGCGCTTGAAGACCGTCATGAATTGTCCTTTCGACAGGACTAGCATTCCGGACTTTGACAAAGTGCTAATGCGACGGCCGGTCCGCCTACCGTGCCCGCGCCGCCTGAATCGCCTTTTCGATCTCCTCGATCGGCAGCGCGCCCGACAGGATGCGGTCGCCGACGACCCAGCTGGGGGTGCCGTTCATGCCGAGCTTCACCGCGGTCTGCATGTTCTTGGCGATTTCGGCGGTGATGACGGGGCTTTGCAGGCCCGACAGGCTGACGCCCGCCTTCGCCGCCGCCGCCTGGATCGAAGCATCGCTGACCGGGCCGCCGGCGTAGAGCGCGTCGTGGAAGGCCTGGAACTTGCCCTGCTGCGCGGCGAGCAGGCTGGCGCGGGCGGCGACGCGGCTTTCGTCGGACAGGATGGGCAGGTCCCGATAGACGACGCGCAGTTTGGGGTCGCGCTTGATGAGGTCGGCGATCATCGGCAGCGAGGCGCGGCAATAGCCGCAATTATAGTCGAAATATTCGACCAGCGTCACATCGCCCTTGGGATTGCCCGCCCAGGCGCTGCCGAACGGCGTTTCGATATCGCGGCGATTGGCGGCGACGGCCTGGCCCGATTGCTGGTCCTGCAGCTTCTGCATCGCCTGCGGGATGATTTCGGGATGGCTGAGGACATAGTCGTGGACGACGCGCTCGATCCGCGCCTGGTCGGGGCCGCCCGGCGAGGCGAAGCGATCGTAGCTCCAGACGGCGCCGGCGCCGATCACGACACCGAGAGCCGCGATCAGCGGAAAAGTGTATCGGGTCATCTCTTCTTATATTTCTTGGGGTTGTCGTCCATGTCGTTCTGCGCGGCCATGGCGATGTCCTGCGCCCGAATCCAGTCGGGCGTGTTTTTCGGGATATTGGCGAGCGCGTAGCGGGCGCTCTGCGCGGCGGTGCGCATGTCGCCGTCCATGCTGGCACGCTCCGCGGTGGCGAGCGCGGCGCGCGCGGTGTCGCCGGTCAGTTCGTAGGCGGTGCCGAGCTGATACCAGGCGAAGGGGTTCTGATCGTCGCGGCCGGTGGCGACGCGCAGCACGCGGATCGCTTCGGGATAATGCGTCTTGTCCTCGGTCGCGATCAGCGCGTGGCCGAAGGTGGTGGCGATCAGCGGGTTGTTGCGCGAGCCTTCGGTCGCGGCGCGCAGGGGCGCGATGGCGTCGGCGGGCTTGCCGGCTTCGAGCAGGATCTGGCCGCGGATTTCCTGAAAATAGGGATCGTCGGGCTTGGCCTTGATCAGTGCCAGCGATTCGGCGTCGGCTTTGTCGGGATAGCCGGCCTTATGATAGGCATAGGCGCGGGCGTAATGCGCGTAGATGCTGGTGTCGGTATCGGGGAAGTCGCGCAGCGTCCGCTCGGGCGGCATGACATAGCCTTCGAGTTTCGCCTTCACGCGGCGGAAGCGTTCCTCGAGCGCCGGATTGGGCGGCGTGTTCCACGACGGCGCGGCAGTGAGCACCGCGGTCAGATTGGCGATGCGCTCGCCCGACAGCGGGTGGGTCTGCATGAACGGATCGATATTCTCGACGCCGTAGCGATATTCCTGCTGCTGCAACGTCTTGAAGAAGGTGAGCATCCCCTTCCCCGTGATCCCGGCGGTGGTGAGGAAGCGCGCGCCAGCGGCGTCGGCAGAGGATTCCTGCGTCCGGCTGAACGAGAGATACTTGCCCATGCCGGCCTGCTGGCCGAGCGCCATCAGCCCCGCCCCCGCCTCGCCCGCGCCGGCCGCGACGGCGGCGAGGCCGAGGACCATCGACAGAAGCGTGATGTGCATCGCGGGCTTGATGCCGGCATCGGCGAGGACGACGTGCCCGTCGGCGATATGCCCCAGTTCGTGCGCGATGACGCCCTGCACCTGGTTGGCGCTGGTCGCCGCCTGGAGCAGGCCCGAATGGACGTAGACGGTCTGGCCGCCCGCGACGAAGGCGTTGATCGAATCATCGTTGATGAGGACGACCTTGACGTCGCGCGGCGACAGGCCCGCCGCCTTGACCAGCGGCGTGGACATGTCGGCGAACATCGCCTCCGTCTCGGCATCGCGCAGGATCGACTGGGCATAGGCCGGCTGGGCGGCCAGCAGCACGCTGGCGGCGGCGGCGATGACGAGGCGCTTCAGGGCAGGCACGCGAGCGATCATAGGCGGGCCGGGCGGCGGGGTCACGGGCAAACGACGGACGCTGGCGGGCATGCGACGGGTGGTTAGCGGCGGGCGGGTGAACGGGGGGTGAGCGGGGTTTTGGTTCGCGCGACGACACGAAGACGCGAAGACTATGGTTCGCGCAGAGGCGCGGAGGACGCGGAGGGGGCGCGGGTGCGGCGGCGTTGCTCGCGATGCCTTGGGAGGGTGTAGGCGCGCTGTCGCGCGATATCGGCTGTGCGTCCCCTGCGCCTTTGCGCGCGAAAGCCGTGGGCCACCTGGCGCGCGCTGGGAGCCGTCCCCAGGCGCGCCGTTCGCCCTGAGCCTGTCGAAGGGCGGCTGTCCACACGCATGGGCGATGCTCGGGGCGATCCGCCCTTCGACAGGCTCAGGGCGAACGGAGGAGGGAGAAGGGTCCCTCCCCCTGCCCCTTTATGCCGTGCGGTGTTCGCCCTTGACCCAGCGGACGGTGCCGGTGGAGGCGCGCATGACGACGCTTTCGGTGGTCATCTTGCCCTTGCGGCGCTTGACGCCTTCGAGCAGCGAGCCGTCGGTGACGCCGGTCGCGGCGAAGATGCAGTCGCCCTTGGCCAGTTCCTCGAGGTCGTATTGCTTGTCCAGGTCTGCGATGCCCCATTTGCGGGCACGGGCGCGTTCGTCGTCATTGCGGAACAGCAGCCGTCCCTTGAACTGGCCGCCGACGCAGCGCAGTGCGGCGCAGGCGAGGACGCCTTCCGGCGCGCCGCCCGAGCCCATGTAGACGTCGATGGTCGTGTCGGGATCGGCGGTGGCGATGACGCCCGCGACGTCGCCGTCACCGATCAGCATCACGCCGACGCCAAGGCTGCGCAGCTCGGCGATCAGCGCCTCGTGGCGCGGGCGATCGAGGACGCAGGCGATGATCTCGTTGGGAGCCACGCCCTTGGCCGCGGCGATCGCCTTGATATTCTCGGTCGGCGACTTGTCGAGATCGATGACGCCGGCGGGCAGGCCCGGGCCGACCGCGATCTTGTCCATATAGACGTCGGGCGCGTTGAGCAGGCCGCCGGCTTCGGCGATGGCGAGCACCGCGAGGCTGTTGGGGCCGGCCTTGGCGCAGATCGTCGTGCCTTCCAGCGGATCGAGCGCGATGTCGATCGCCGGGCCGTTGCCGCTGCCGACCTTTTCCCCGATGAACAGCATCGGCGCCTCGTCGCGCTCGCCCTCGCCGATCACGACGGTGCCGTCGATGTCGAGGTCATTGAGCGCGGCGCGCATCGCTTCGACCGCCGCGGCATCCGCCGCCTTTTCATCGCCGCGCCCGGTCAACGTCGAGGCGGCGATCGCCGCCGCTTCGGTGACACGCACCATTTCGAGGACGAGAACCCGGTCGAGGAGCGTGCTGGCGTCGGACATGGGAGCCTTCCGTTTAACGTGTATAACGGGCCTGATAGACGCTGGCGGGGCGGGGTACAACGCTGATTCGACCGGGGTGGCGGTGCGCCAGGTCATTCGGGCCCGCGGCACTCGGAACCATCGTCACCCCGGCCTCGAGCCGGGGTCCCGCTTTTAGCCGCCGCGCGAGAAGAAGCGGGACCCCGGCTCAAGGCCGGGGTGACGGATGGGGGTTGGGTGGAAACTCAGTCGCGCAGCAGGTCGTTGATGCTGGTCTTGCTGCGCGTCTGGGCGTCGACGCGCTTGACGATGACGGCGCAGTACAGGGACGGCTTGCCGTCGCCGCCGCCCGTCGAGCCGGGAACGACGACCGCATAGGGCGGCACTTCGCCCTTGAACACTTCGCCCGTTTCGCGGTCGACGATCTTGGTCGAGGCGCCGAGATAGACGCCCATCGACAGCACCGCGCCTTCGCCGACACGGACGCCCTCGGCAACTTCGGCGCGGGCGCCGATGAAGGCGCCGTCGCCGATGATGACGGGGTCGGCCTGGAGCGGTTCGAGCACGCCGCCGATGCCGGCGCCACCCGACAAATGAACGTTCTTGCCGATCTGCGCGCAGGAGCCGACGGTCGCCCAGGTGTCGACCATGGTGCCTTCGCCGACATAGGCGCCGATGTTGACGAAGCTCGGCATCAGGATCGCGCCGGGCGCGACATAGGCGCCACGGCGCACGACGCTGCCGGGGACGGCGCGGAAGCCTGCGGCGCGGAACTCCGCCTCGCTCCAGCCCGAGAACTTGCTCGGCACCTTGTCGAACCAGTGGCCGGCGCCGGGGCCGTTATCGATCAGGCTGTTGTCGTTGAGGCGGAAGCTCAGCAGCACCGCCTTCTTGAGCCACTGATTCACGCGCCAGCCGCCGTTGCCGTCCGGTTCGGCGACGCGCGCCGTGCCGGCGTCGAGCAGCGCGAGCGCGCTGTCGACCGCATTGCGGACCTCGCCCATCGTGCCGAAGCCCAGATCGGCGCTGGCCTCCCACGCGGAATCGATAATGGGCTGAAGATCCTGGCTCATGATGCCTCCATGACATGTTGCAGCCACGGCGCGAGGTCGTGGACGGTGAAATCGATATGGTCGCGCGCGTCCTCCGGCCCCTGTTCGGAGCCGTTGTCGATCCAGACCGTGGTCATGCCGATCGCCTTGGCAGGCGTGAGGTTGCGCGCCATGTCTTCGAAGAAGATCGCGCGGGTGGGATCGATCGCGAAGGCGGCGCAGAGGCCCGCATAGGCCGAGGCGTGCGGCTTGGGCACCAGGTCCATCGCGTGGATATCGTGCACCGCCTCGAACGCGTCGCCCAGGCCCAGGCGGTCGAGGACGCGCAGCGCATAGGGCTTGTCGCCGTTAGTGAAGACGAGCTTGCGGCCGGGCAGTTGCGCGATCGCGGCGGCGAGCGGGGCGTCGGCCTCGAGCACGTCCATCTCGATCGCATGGACATCGGCGAGGAAGTCGTGCGGATCGACGTGATGTTCCGCCATCAGCCCGGTCAGCGTCGTACCGTGGCGGTGGAAATAGTCCTTCTGCAGCCGGCGCGCCTCGTCCCACGGCAATTCCAGCAGCCGCGCGACATAATCGGTCATCCGCTGGTCGATCTGCGCGAACAGGTTCGCGCGCGCCGGATAGAGCGTGTTGTCCAGATCGAAGATCCAGGTGTCGATATGGGCGAGCGCAGGCAGCATCGCCGCGCGTCTAGGCGGGGCGGCGGCCCTGCACAAGCAAGGGCGGCGTGCTTTGGCTTGGGGCGGGACAAGCCACTCTATGATTGCGAGCGATCACTCGCATAACCATATTCGTGGCATGACACGCTTTTCCCTGCTCGATCTGGTGCCCGTCGTCGAAGGCGGCACCGTCTCGCAATCGCTCAGCCGTGCCGCCGACCTGGCGCGCCACGCCGAGACGCTGGGTTTCCAGCGCTATTGGGTGGCGGAGCATCATGGCATGCGCGGCATCGCCAGCGCGGCGACCGCGGTGGTGATCGGCCATGTCGCCGCGGCGACGAAGACGATCCGCGTCGGTGCGGGCGGGATCATGCTGCCCAATCATGCGCCGCTGATCATCGCCGAACAGTTCGGGACGCTCGACGCGCTGTTCCCGGGCCGGATCGACCTGGGCCTGGGCCGCGCGCCGGGATCGGACCAGCGTGTCGCGCAGGCGATGCGGCGGACGCTGGACAGCGACCCCAATGCCTTCCCGCGCGACGTGATGGAATTGCAGAGCTATTTCGCGGACGACGGGCGGACCGGGATCGCCGCGACGCCGGGCGCGGGCGCAAACGTGCCGCTGTGGATTTTGGGGTCGAGCACGTTCGGGGCGCAGCTCGCGGCGGCGCTGGGGCTGCCCTATGCCTTCGCCTCGCACTTCGCGCCCGATGCGCTGGATGCGGCGCTGGCGATCTATCGGCGCGATTTCCGCCCCTCCGCGCAGCTCGACCGGCCGTATGCGATGGCGGGGTTCAACGTCTTCGCCGCCGACACCGATGAGGAGGCCGAGCTGCTGGCGAGTTCGCAGCAGCAGTCGTTCGTCGCGCTGCGCACCGGCAATCCGCGCCAGCTGCCGCCGCCGGTCGCGGGCTATCGCGCCTCGCTGGGGCCGCAGGGGTCGGGGATCCTCGACCATGTGCTGCAATGTTCGGCGGTCGGATCGCCCGCGACGGTGGCGCGCCAGACCGCGGCGTTCCTCGAGCGGACGGGCGTCGACGAAGTGATGGTGGCGAGCGCGATCTACGATCACGAGGCGCGCAAGCGGAGCCTGGCGATCACCGCCGAGGTGTTTAGCGGGCTTGCGGTGCCTGCCTGACGCGCGCGTGATGCGCGGCGCGGGCGAGCAGTGCGTCAAGGTCTTCGCGCGCGATGTCGAACGTCTCGTGCATGTCGGCGAGCGCCGCGTCGATGTCGCCGTCGGTGAAGGGTGACGCCGGCACCGGCGCGACGCGGTGCGGATAGGCGTGGCCGGACACGCGATGGAAGGCGAGGCCGGCGAGCACGAGCAGCGCCGAATCGAGCGCGACCGGCGAGAGCGGAAACCACAGGCCGGCCGGCGTGTGTGCGGCGGTCAGCAGCACGACGCTCAAGGCCACCGCGCCGCCGGGCGGATGGAGGCAGCGCGCCAGCGACATGACGACAATCGCGCCGCCGACCGCGATCGCGGCGGCGAGCGCCGTGTGCGGCACCAGCGCGACCACCAGCAGCGCCCACAGGCCCGAGACGGTATTGCCGCCGATCACCGACCAGGGCTGCGCGAGCGGGCTGGCGGGGACCGCGAAGACGAGCACCGCGCTCGCGCCGATCGGGGCGACGAGCAGGGGCGATGAGCCCGCATGGGTGGCGAGCGCGGCGATCAGGCCGGTGAACAGGATGCCGCAGGCGGCGCCAAGGCCGGCGCGGAGGCGGTCACCGAACTGGGCGCCGGCGAGGATCGGACGAAAGGCGGGCATGGCGCGCGTTAGCGGTGGAGGTGAGGGGACGGCAATCCTCCCCGGCACGGGGAGGGGAACCGCGCCGAAGGCGTGGTGGAGTGGGCTCGCCGCGAGCGTTGCGTTTGGGGAAGCCCCCCTCCGTCACCGCTGCGCAGTGCCATCTTCCCGTGCCGGGGAGGATTGCCCCTTTTCGTCACCCCGGACTTGTTCCGGGGTCCACTGGGCCGCTGGGGGTGACGAGAGGCTTGAGCGCCCCCCTCGCCGCAGAGTGGACCCCGGAACGAGTCCGGGGTGACGGGGGGATGGGGCGGCGGTGCCGTGCCTCAGTTGGCGGCGGGCAACCTCAGCCGTACGAGCAACCCGCCGAGGTCCTCGCTTTCCTCCAGCGCGACGGTGCCGCCGTAGATTTCGGCGACGTCGCGGACGATGGCGAGGCCCAGCCCGGTGCCGGGCTTGCCCGTATCCAGGCGGACACCGCGGTCGAAAATGCGGATGCGGTCTTCCTCGGGGATGCCGACGCCGTCGTCCTCGATCATCAGTTCGACGAAGCCCGCTTGGCCCGTCACCGTCACGAAGACGCTGCCGCCGCCGTACTTCGCGGCATTTTCGACGAGGTTGCCGAGCATTTCGTCGAGGTCCTGCCGTTCGACATGGACCTGCAGATCCTTGGGGCCGGTGATGTCGATGCGGACGTGGCGGTATAGCCGCGCCACCGCGCGCTCGACCGATTCGAGGCTGGGCCAGACGTCGGCGCGGCTGTGCGCGGAGCCGCGGCGGCCGACCGCGCGGGCGCGGGCGAGATGGTGGTCGACCTGGCGCCGCATCGTGCGCGCTTCGCGGATGACGGTGTCGGCGAGGTCTTCCGACTGGGCGGTCGCGGCGTTCATGATGACCGTCAGCGGCGTTTTCAGCGCATGGGCTAGATTGCCGGCGTGGCGGCGCGCTTCCTCGGCCTGGCGTTCGTTATGTTCGATGAGCGCGTTCAGCTCCTCGACCATCGGCGCGACCTCGTCGGGCATGGCGGTGTCGATGCGGTTCGACTGGCCGGCGCGCATCCGCGCGATCTCTTCGCGCACCCGGCGCAGCGGCCACAGTCCGTAGGAGGTCTGCAGCCACGCCAGCACGACAAGGCCCAACCCGAGCAGCGCGAAGCTGCGCACCAACGTCCGCCGCAGCACGGTGATCTGCGCATCGAGCGTGCCGCGACCCTGCGCGACCTGGAAACGCCAATGGACCTTCGACCCCGGCAGCTGCGCATCGCGTTCGACGATCCGCAGCCTTTCGTCGGGGAACTGGCGGCTGTCGTAGATATGGATGTTGCGGTCTTCGTGACGGCCGCCGAATTGCAGACGCCGGTCCCACAGCGAGCGCGAGCGGAAGAAGGCGTCGCCGCCGACCTGCGCACCGGGCGCCGACACCTGCCAGTACAGGCCCGAATAGGGTTCGACGAAGCGCGGATCGGTGGCGGCGTCGCGGCTGAACAGCACCTCGCCATCGGGCCCGATCTCCGACGAGGCGAGCAGCGAGCGCAGGACATATTGCAGCTGGTCGTCGAAGTTGCGCGTGACGGCGGAGACCAGCACGCGATCGAGCGCGAAGCCGCCGCCGACCAGCAGCAGCCCGATCCACGCCGCCGCGATCAGGATCATGCGGCGCGAGAGCGATCCGGTGGTCTTCGCCCGCTTGCTGGGCGGCGATTCGGCGAGCGGGGGGGTGTCCATGACTATTAGGAGCTTCTCCAGCCGTTCGCCCTGAGCCTGTCGAAGGGCCTGAGGCTCACCTGCCCTTCGACAGGCTCAGGGCGAACGGGGTGGGATGGGCGGACGGACGCCGGTCAGGCGTCGGGGTCTTCGAGGCTATAGCCGAGGCCGCGGATCGTGGTGATGACGTCCTGGCCCAGCTTCTTGCGGATGCGCGTCACGAACACTTCGATCGTGTTCGAATCGCGATCGAAATCCTGGTCGTAGATATGTTCGATCAGCTCGGTGCGGCTAACCACCTTGCCCTTGTGATGGAGCAGGTAGCTGAGCAGCTTATATTCCTGCGCGGTCAGCTTCACCGGCTCGCCGGCCTTGGTCACCTTGCCCGAACGCGTGTCGAGGCGGACGTCGCCGGCGGTGAGTTCGCTCGACGCATTGCCCGACGCGCGGCGGATCAGCGCGCGCAGGCGGGCGATCAATTCCTCGGTCTGGAACGGCTTGGCGACGTAATCGTCGGCGCCGGCGTCGAGGCCCGCCACCTTGTCCGACCAGCTGTCGCGCGCGGTGAGGACGAGGACGGGCATCGTCTTGCCTTCCTTGCGCCAGCGGTCGAGCACGGTCAGGCCGTCGATCTCGGGCAGGCCGAGGTCGAGCACGATCGCGTCGTAATTCTCGGTGGAGCCGAGGAAATGCCCCTCTTCGCCATCGGTGGCGAGATCGATGGCATAGCCCGCGCCTTCGAGCGTGTTCTTGAGCTGTGTCCCGAGATTCGGCTCGTCCTCGACGATCAGAACGCGCATGTCAGTCCCTCTTTATCTTCCGGTCCGGCCGATGATCTGGCCCGAGCGGCCATCGACATCGACCCATACCACGACGCCATCGCGCATGAACTTGAGCGTGTAAACCGAGCTGCCGAAATCGAGGTCGAAGCCCAGATATTCATAGCCCTTCATCGTCGGGATCACCCGCGCCTCGATCGCGCGCGGCGACAGCATCTCGCCCTTGCGGCGGGCGTCATAGGCGCGTTCCTGGTCGCTGCGACGCTGGTCGGGCGCCTGCGCGAACGCGGGCACCGGCGCGGCCAGGGCAAGGAGCAACACGGGCAGAACCATCTTCATGACGCCTTGCATAAGCGGGAGGCATTGAACACCCTGTGAATGACACGGTTGCATACCATTCAGGCACAGCCACTCGCCACGCTTGCCGGGACACGCGCCGCCGCCTACCTGCGGGCGCATCATGGCTGCCCCCATTCTCGCTTACGAAGACCTTGGCGTTATCCAGGGCCACGGCTGGCTGTTCCGCCACCTCGACATCCATATCGGCGCACGCGACCGGCTGGCGCTGATCGGGCGCAACGGTGCGGGCAAGACGACGCTGCTGAAGCTGATCGCCGGCGCGATCGACGCCGACGAGGGGCGGCGCGTGATCGTACCGGGCACGCGCGTGGTGCTGCTGGAGCAGGAGCCGAGCCTGGCGGGCTGCGCGACGCTGGCCGATTACGTGCTGCGTGGCGACGATGCGCCCTTACGCCACGAAGCGGAGGCGATCGCCGACCAATTGGGTATCGACCTTGCCCGCGAGGCGGCGTCCGCGTCGGGTGGCGAGCGGCGGCGCGCGGCGATCGTGCGTGCGCTGGCGCAGGACCCCGACGTGCTGCTGCTCGACGAGCCGACCAATCACCTCGATATCGCCGCGATCGACTGGCTGGAGGACTGGCTGGGCCGGTTCAAGGGCGCGTTCGTCGTCATCAGCCACGACCGCACCTTCCTGACGCGCCTGACCAGGCAGACGCTGTGGATGGACCGCGGGTCGATCCGGCGTGCCGAAATAGGCTTCGGCGGGTTCGAGGCGTGGACCGAGCAGGTCTATGCCGAGGAAGAGCGCAATGCGCAGCGGCTCGATGCCAAGCTGAAGATCGAGGAGCATTGGCTGCAGCGCGGCGTCACCGGGCGGCGGCGGCGCAACCAGGGGCGGCTTGCGAAACTGAAGGAGATGCGCGCCGAACGCGCGGCGATGATCGGGCCGCAGGGGGCGGCGAACCTCGCGACGGCGGCGGACGACAGCAAGACCAAGGTCGTGATCGACGTGAAGCATGCGTCGAAAAGCTTCGGTGAGCGTGCGATCATCAAGGACCTCACCCTGCGCGTCACGCGCGGCGACCGGATCGGCATCGTCGGGCGCAATGGGGCGGGCAAGACGACGCTCCTGAAGCTGCTGACCGGCGAGATGGCGCCAGACGAGGGCGAGGTGAAGCTTGCCAAGACGCTGGACGGCATCGTCATCGACCAGCAGCGCAGCCTGATGGCGCCGACCAAGACGGTGCGCGAGGTGCTGGCCGACGGCGGCGACTGGATCGACGTGCTGGGGGTGAGGAAGCACATCCACGGCTATCTGAAGGAATTCCTGTTCGATCCCTCACTGGCGGAGGCGAAGGTGGGGACGCTGTCGGGCGGCGAGCGGTCGCGCCTGCTGCTGGCGCGCGAGTTCGCGCGTGAATCGAACCTGCTGGTGCTCGACGAGCCGACCAACGACCTCGACCTCGAAACGCTCGACCTGTTGCAGGAGGTGATCGCCGATTATGCGGGGACGGTGCTGATCGTCAGCCACGATCGCGACTTCCTGGATCGCACGGTGACGGTGACGTTGGGGCTCGACGGATCGGGGACGGTCGACGTGGTCGCAGGCGGGTACGAGGATTGGGAACGGCAGCGGAAGACGCCGGTGGCAGCCGCGAAGAAGGCGGCGCCCAAGCCGGTCGCGGCGCCGCCGGTGCAGGCGAAGACGAAGCTCAGTTACAAGGACCAGCGCGATTACGACCAGCTGCCCAGCCGGATCGAGGCGCTGGATGCGGCGATCGCGCGCGACGAGGCGGCGATGGCGGACCCGGCCTTGTATACGCGCGATCCCAAGCGCTTCGCGGCGCTGAGCGCGGCGATCGAGGCGGCGCGGGCGGAGAAGGACGCGGCGGAGATGCGCTGGCTGGAACTGGCGGAGCAGGTTGAGGGGATGGGGTAAGCGCTACCCGCGTTCGCATCCGTCATTCCCGCGGAGGCGGGAATCCAGAGACGCTACCCTTTCGCCTCTTTCATTGACGGTAGCGCGTCTGGATTCCCGCCTGCGCGGGAATGACGACGTTTTTTGGGCGCACGGTTCGCCTCCCCCCCTTCGTCATCCCGGCGGAGGCCGGGATCCATGGTTGCGGGCGGCTTGTGGGTCGCGTGCCCTCGCCTGCTTCGTCGTGTCCGTGGATCCCGGCGTTCGCCGGGATGACGAAGGAGGAGGGGCGTCGCTTTTCGGATCAGGGCAGGCTGCGCCCCAGGCGGCCGGCGACTTCGGTCACATATTGCCATGCCACGCGGCCCGAGCGGCTGCCGCGGCGGGTGGCCCAGTTGATCGCCTCGGCCGCGTCGAAGGGCAGGTCGTAGCGGGCGGCATAGCCGGCGACGATCGCGCAATAGCCGTCCTGATCGAGCGCGTGAAAGCCGAGACTGAGACCGAAGCGGTCGGCGAGTGCGAGCTGGTCGTCGATGCTGTCGCGCGGGTTGATCGCGCTGCTCTGCTCCTCGATGTCGCGCGGCATCAGGTGGCGGCGGTTGGCGGTGACGAGCAGGCGGACGTTGGCCGGGCGCGCCTCTGCGCCGCCTTCGAGCAGCGAGCGCAGGATGCGGCCCTCAGCGGGTGCTTCGACGCCGAGGTCGTCGAGGAACAGCGCGAAGGCGCGGGGGACGCTGGCGAGGCGGGCGAAGAGCTGCGGCAGCGTGTCGAGCGCCGCGACCTCGACCAGCGCGATGGCGCCGCCCTCGGCCTGCACCGCGCCGACCGCGGCCTTCACCAACGCGGACTTGCCCGTGCCGCGCGCGCCCCACAGCAACACGTCCTGCGCCGCCGCGCCGGCCGCAAGGCGGCGTAAATTCTCGATCAGCGCGGTCTTCTGCTTGTCGATACCGACCAGCAATTCGGGCGGCAGCGGCGCGAAGGCACGGGCGGCGACCAGCACGTCGCCTCGCCAGACATACGCGGGGTGCGCGGCGGGGTCGGCGCCCGGCGGCGGCGGGGGCGACAGGCGGTCGAGGGCCGCGGCGATACGCAGCAGCGGGTCGGTGGCGGGATCGGCCATGGCGTGCGTCATGGCGTGGCCGTCCGCCGCGCGCAAGCGATCAGCGGGCGAGCGCTCGGGCATGTGCGGCGAGGCGCGGGTCGCCGGGGGCGAGCGCCAGCGCCTTGGTCGCGAGCTGGCGCGCGCCGGCAAGGTCGCCGTCCGCGGCAAGGGCCAGCGCATAGGCGTCGCACACGCCGGGGTTCATCGGCGACAGCGCATAGGCAGCGCGGGCGTAGCGGCGGGCGATGGCGCCGTCGTCGGTGGCGGCATAGCCGCGCGCGAGATCGGCGAGCAGCGCGGCGTCGCGGTTGCCGGCGATGCGGCGCACCGCCTCCAGCGTCTCGATACCGGCATCGGCTTCGCCATTTTCGATCTGAAGGCGCCCGCGCAGACCCTGCGCGGTCAAATTCTGCGGATTTTGTTCGAGGAACAGCGACAGCGCCGCCGCCGCCTGTTCGGGGCGGCCCGCGCGGCCCCAGGCGTCGACCAGCCGCAGCATCGTCGCCTCGTCGAACGACAGGCTGGCGGCGCGGGCGTACACGGGCGCGGCCTCGGCATAGCGGCCCGCGGCGGCGAGCGTATCGCCGAGCGCGAGCTGGGCGGGCGGCGCGCCGGGGCTTTGCGCGACCAGCACGCGCGCCTGGGCGATGGCGCCCGCGGTGTCGCCGGCGGAGAGCTGGCCGCGGATCACCTCGATCAGCGCATGCGGGTCGCCGGGATCGCCTGCCGCCGCGGCGCGCAGCGTGCCGACGGTGTCGTCGCTGGCGAAGCCGCCCGCGCTGTCGGAGGCGCCGCGCGCCGCGCGGTCGAGCAATTGCCCCGCGGTCAGGCGGTCGCCACGCGCTTCATAGGCGCGGGCGGCGAGCGTCAGCGTATAGGCGTCGGCGTCGCGGCGCTGGATCGCGGGGCCCAGCCAGTCGAGCGCGCCAGCGGGATCGCCCGCGCGCAGCATCGCGGCGCCGAGCAGGCGGCGGACGACCAGATTGGCGGGCTGTGCCTCGGCGAGCCGGCGCCACGTGCCGGTCGCGCCCTCATACCGGCCAGCCTGGAGATCGGCGCCACCGTCGAGCAGCATCGCCCCCGGCGTGGCGGCGAGCGCGCCGCCGGCATGGTAGAGCATCGCGCGGGCAAGGCCCGGTTTGCCCGCGCGTGCGGCGAGCACGGCTTGCAGATACAGCGCCTGCGGATGGCCCGGCCGGGCGGCGAGCGCCGCGCGGGCGGCGTCGAGCAGGTCGAAGTTGCGCCCCAGCTCACCCAGCGTCGCGGCATAGCCGATCAGCGCGGGCGTGTAATAAGCATCGCGCTGCAACGCCGCCTCGAACCAGGGCAATGCGGCGGTGAGGCCGTAGCGGGTGCGAACCACCTCCGCCTGCAAGGTCAGCGGGCCGGGATCGCCGGGGGCGAGCCGCACCGCGCGCGCCGCCGCCTGCGTGGCGCCGGTGAGTTCGCCGGCATCGAGGCGGATGCGGCCGAAGTCCATCACCGCCAGCGCGTCATCGGGGTGCGCGGCGATCCAGTCGGTCAGCAACTGGGCGCCCTGCCCCGCATCGCCGCCGAGCGCGGTGGCGCGCGCCCGCGCGCGGACCGCGTCGCCATCGTTCGCCACGGCCTGGTCGGCGCGGTCAAGCGCGCCCTGCGGATCGCCCTGCAACAGCCGCGCCTGCGCCTGCAGGCCGGCGAGCGTCGCCGCCGGTTCGCCGAGCTTGCCGGCGCGCGCCAATGTGCCCTCCGCCGCGGCGCCCTCGCCCAGCCGCAGATAGCTGCGGGCGAGCAGCAGCATCGCGGGGCGTGACGCGGGGTCGCCGGCCAGCGCGGCGAGTGCGTGATTGCGTGCGGCGCTGAAATTACCGAGCCCGAAGGCGGTGCGCGCATCGGCGAGCGCCTGGGCCGGTGCGGGGCGGGCATGCGGGCGCAGCGCGAGTGCTGCGGCGGCGATCAGCACGAGGAGGACGACCCCGAGCGCAACCGCGCGGGCGCGGGTGAACGCCGACAGCCTGAGCCGCATCCCGCGCCGCCGCCGGCGACGGCGCAGCATCGGATAGCGCGGATCAGCCATGCAGGTCGTAGCTCTTCAGGAGGTCGTACAGCGTCGGGCGACTGATGCCGAGCAACCGCGACGCGCCGGAAATGTTGCCGCCTGCCTGCGCCAGCGCCTGGCGGATCGCCTGCCGGTCGGCCGCTTCGCGCGCGGTGCGCAGATTGAGCGGCAGGCCGTCGTCGGACGTGGCGACGAGATCGAGGTCGGCGGCAGTGACGAGCTTGCCGTCCGCCATGATGACCGCGCGCTTGATGCGGTTTTCGAGCTCGCGGACGTTGCCGGGCCAGCCCCATGCCTCGATCGCGACGAGTGCATCGGGGGCGAGGCCGGTGACCGGCAGCTTCATCGCCGCGGCATGGCGGTGGACGAGTGCGCGGGCGAGCAGTGCGGCATCGCCCGGCCGTTCGGCGAGCGCCGGGATGCGCACGACGATCTCGGCGAGGCGGTAATAGAGGTCGTCGCGGAAGCTGCCGTCGACGACCATCGCATCGACATCGCGGTGCGTGGCGCAGACGATGCGCGTGTCGACGGGGATCGGTTTGCGCCCGCCGATGCGTTCGATGACACGCTCTTGCAGGAACCGCAGCAATTTGACCTGGAGCGGCAGCGGTACGTCGCCGATTTCGTCGAGGAACAGGGTGCCGCCGGCGGCCTGTTCGATCTTGCCGGGCGTCGTCTTCACCGCGCCGGTGAACGCGCCCTTCTCGTGGCCGAACAATTCGCTTTCGAGCAGGGTTTCGGGGATAGCGGCACAGTTGATCGCGACGAAGGCTCCGGTGCGGCGCGGCGAGGCCTGATGCAGCCCGCGCGCCAGCAATTCCTTGCCGGTGCCGCTGGCACCGAGCAGCATGACCGAGACGTCGGCCGGCGCGACGCGTTCGACGGTGCGCACCACCTTCGCCATCGCATCCGAGGCGTAGATCAGGCCGCCGAACCCCGCATGACCGGTATCCCGCGCGGCGAGACGGCGGTTTTCCGCCTCGAGCCCGTGGACGTGAAAGGCGCGCGCGACGATCAGGCCCAGCGCGTCGATATCGATCGGCTTGGCGTAAAAGTCCCAGGCCCCCAGCGCGATGGCGTCCAGCGCACTCGCCCGGGCGCCATGGCCGGAGGCGACGATGATCTTGGTGTCGGGCTTGAGCGCCAGCATCTCGGCCAGCGTCGCAAAGCCTTCGCTGGTGCCGTCCGGGTCGGGCGACAGGCCGAGGTCGAGCGTGACGACCGCGGGTTCGTGCAGGCGCAGCGCGTCGATCGCCTCGGCCCGGGTGGCGGCGGTGACGATCTCATAGCCTTCATAGGCCCAGCGCAACTGGCGTTGCAGCGCGAGATCGTCCTCGACGACGAGCAGGACGGGCCGCACCTCGCTCATGCCGCCGCCTCCAGCGCCGTCGCGGCCGGCAGCGTGACGCGGAAGCGGGTGCCTGCGCCTTCGCGGCTGGTGACGGTGAGCGTGCCGCCCATCGCGCTCGCCAGTTCACGCGCCTCATAGGCGCCGAGGCCGAAGCCATCGGGCTTGGACGAGGCGAAGGCGCGGAACAATTGGTCGCGGATGAAGGCAGCGCTCATGCCGCAGCCCTGATCGACCACGTCGATCTCGACACGCGCGCCCTCCGTCGCGATCCCGATCGTGATGGGTGCGTCGGTGGGCGAGGCCTCCACCGCGTTCTGGAGCAGGTGACCGAGCAATTGTTCGAGCCGCCCGGGCTGCGCGAGCGCCGTCCCCTGCCCTGCGACCTCGATGACATGCTGCGCGCGGCGGGCGCCGGCGAGCCGCGCGGCGAGCATGGCGACGTCAACCGGCTGTAGCGGTTCGGGCAGGCTGCGATGATGCTGCGACAGGCGGGCGAGCAGCGCGTTCATGCGGGCGGCGGAATCCTTGAGGGTTTCGACCATGTCGGCGCGAAAGGCGGGATTGTCGGCATGCCGCTCCGCATTGCGCGCGACCAGACTGAGGCCGCTGACCATGTTCTTGATATCGTGGAGGATGAAGGCGAAGCGCCGGTTGAATTCATCGAAGCGCGCGGCATCGGCGAGCGCCGCATGCGCGCGATCCTCGGCAAGGTAGCTCGCCGCCTGCCGTCCGGCGACGCGGAGCAGATCGAGGTCCTCCCAGTCGAGCGCGCGGTCCACCGCCGGGCGGGCCAGCAGGATCGCCCCGATCAGGCTGGTGCCGTGCAACAGGGGCACGAGCGCCCAGGCCTCGTCCTGCGTACCCATCCATGCCGGCACCGCCGCACCCTCGCCCTCCGGCGCGTCGCCGCGGCGAACCTGATCGAGCGCGATGATGCGGCCGGTCGCGGCCAGATAGGCGAAGAGCGCGGTGTCGCCCGCTGCCGCTTCGGGCGGCTGTTCGGGCCAATGCCATGCGGCGCCGGCCTCAAGGGCCATGCCGGCGGGGATCAGCAACAGGCCGGCGGGAGATCCGGTCAGCTCCGCCATCGCACGGACGATGCGGCGGTCGAGCGGATCGGCGCCCTCGCCCGGCGACCCCAAAGTCGCGGTGAAGCGCTGCCATTCGGCGCGATAGTCGTAGCGGTGGTCAAAGAAATGCTTGGCGACCTTCACCTTGGTCCAGGCGCGCAGCCAGGGCGTCGACAGCAAGGTCATCAGCGCGGTGGTCGCGCCGAGCACGATGGCGGTCTGCGCCACGCGCGCGGCATCGCCCGCGTACCGGCCGGCGACCTGCGTCGCGAGCAACGTCGCGCCGACATAGGCGGCGATCGCGGTCGCGACGAACAGCCGCATCGCGACGTCGTGCGACAGCGACAGGCCGCGCCGGTCGGCCTGCAACGGCACGGCGAGGAACACGGTGGCGACCGTCAGTGCGAAGCCGCGGACCACCACCACCGCGGGCGACGCGCCCCAGCCCCAGTCCGCCGCCGCGACCAGCAGGTCGAGGCCCCAGATGGTGGCGATCGCCGCTGCGATCAGCACGATCCGCCCGCGTTCCCGCTCGCGCCCGACGAAGGCAAGCTGGTGGACGAGGATCAGCCCGCCGACCGCCGCCAGCATGCGCGCAATCAGCCGCAGATCGGCGAGCGTCGCCAGCGTCGTCGCCGCGAACGGCAGCGTTTCCAGCAACGCGCACCCGATCGCCAGCGCGCTGACCGTCGCGGTCGCCGCGTAGAGCGCATACACCGCCGCCACGCCGGCGCCGGTCCGCCGGACCAGTACCAGCATCGCCGCGAGCCAGACGAGGTTGCGCAACGACTGTACGACGCGCGTGACGAGGTCGGCTTCGCCGATCCCCGCCACCGCCAGCGCCCACAGCGCCGTCACCGCCAGCGCCGCGACCAGCATGCGACTGTGCAGGCCGACCGCCGCCGCCCGACGCGACCAGGCGAGCGTCAATGCCGCAAAGCCGAGCGCGGCGAGCGCATGCCCCCAGAGGATCAGCATCACCATGACGCTAGCGCGCCCCCGACGGCCACAGGATCACGCGCAACGTCTGCAACAGGATCAGCAGGTCGAGAAACGGCGAATAGTTCTTGGCATAATAGAGGTCGTATTCGAGCTTGTGACGCGCATCCTCGATCGACGCGCCATAGGGATAGTTGATCTGCGCCCAGCCGGTGATGCCGGGCTTCACCATATGCCGCTCGGCATAATAGGGCAGCTGCTGTTCCAGCTGCGCGACGAATTGCGGGCGCTCGGGGCGCGGGCCGACGAAGCTCATCTCGCCCTTCAGCACCGACCAGGCCTGCGGCAGTTCGTCGATCCGCACCTTGCGGATGATGCGGCCGATGCGGGTGATGCGGGGATCGTCCTTCTCCGCCCAGACCGCGTGACCCGGCACCTCGGCATCCTGACGCATCGAGCGCAACTTCAGAATGTCGAAGCCCTGGTTGTACAGGCCGACGCGGCGCTGGCGGTAGAAGGCGGGGCCCTTCGATTCGAGGCGGATCGCCACCGCGGTCAGCAGGATGATCGGCAGCGTGAAGGCGAGCAGCACCAGACTGGCGATGACGTCGAAGGCGCGCTTGAAGGCGCTCGACACCATGCGGCCCGAGGCGAAACCGTCCGAGAAGATCAGCCACGACGGGTTGACCGAGCGGAGGTCGATCCGCCCCGTCTCGCGCTCGAGGAAGCTGGAGATATTGGTAACGGCGACGCCCGTGGTGCGGACGCGCAGCAGGTCCTGCAACGGCAGCGCGTTGCGGCGTTCCTCCAGCGCCAGCACCACCTCGGCGACCTGATGGTCGAGGACATGCGCGGCGAGATTGGGGATGGCGCCGCGCGGGATCGCGTCGGGCACCACCGTCTCGCCATCGCGCATCGCGATGAAGCCGGCGACGATGACGTTGGCGCCGGGCTGCTGCGCCAGATCACGGATTCGATTCGCCTGCGCGCCCGCCCCCAGCACGAGAATGCGCCGCTTGAGCAGGTCTCCGCCGACGAGACGCCCGACGACGCCGCGTACGATCACGAGCAGCACCGCCGCGATCAGCGTCGCATAGGCAAGGTTCGATCGCCACAGTGCGAGCGGTGGGATCAGGAAGAACAGGATCGACAGGCACGACACGCCGATCAGCAGCGCCACCGCCAGCCGTGCCGCCGCGAAGCGGAGCGACAGGAGCGAGGCGACGCCATACGCCCCGACCGCGATCAGCGCGACCTGCAAGGCAAAGGCGAAGGACAGCAATTGCGGCAGGCGCGTCGTGATCGGATCGACGTGCATGCCGATCTGATAGGCGCGCAGCACCCAGCCGAGTTCGCCGGCCAGCACCAGCAACAGCGCGTCGACCAGGCCGAGCAGCAGCACGACATGCGGCACGTAATGCTTGAACAGGCGGATCATGCCCGGCTCCTCCGACGCCGTCCTGTAAGCTTTTCCGACAGGCTGTCAGCGGCGTCGCAGAAAAATACGAAGAAAGCTTGAACAAGCGGCGAGGATTATCGTTACGTTTCCGGTCTTTTCTGGCTTAGGGAAAGACGTCCTAGGAGTTTCCTGACCTATATGACGATCGTTCCTGTGATCCTTTCGGGAGGATCGGGCACCCGGCTGTGGCCGATGTCGCGCCCCGAAATGCCCAAGCAGCTGCTGCCGCTGACCGCGGATGAGACGATGCTGCAGCTGACCGCGCGGCGGGCGCATGGCGAGGCGTTTGCGGCGCCGATCGTCGTCGCCAATGCGCGGCATGCCGATGCGATCGACGAGCAGCTCGCGGCCGCTGACGCCAAGCCGCAGGCGGTGATCCTGGAACCGGTCGGCCGCAACACCGCGCCGGCGATCGCGCTAGCGGCGCTAGCGGCGGGGGCGGAGGACGCGCTGCTGGTCATGCCGTCCGATCACGTCATCGCCGATGTCGAGGCATTCCGCGCCGCGGTGGACGCCGCGATGCCGATGGTCGCGGATGGCTGGCTGGTGACGTTCGGGATCGCGCCCGATGCGCCCGAAACCGGCTATGGCTGGATCCAGGTCGGCGACCAACTGGCCGAGGGCGTGCATCGCGTCGCACGCTTCGTCGAAAAGCCGCCGCGGGATCGTGCCGAGGCGATGCTGGCGGCGGGCGACCATGTGTGGAACGGCGGCATCTTCCTGTTCCGCGCCGACATGTTTCTGGGCGCGCTGGCGGCGCATGCTCCGGCGATCCTGACCGCCGCGCAGACCGCCATGCGGCAAGCCCGGCGCGAGGGCGTGCGGGTCTACCCTGATGCGGAGGCGTTCGGGGGGTCGCCGTCGGATTCGATCGACTATGCCGTGATGGAACGCGCCGATCGCGTCGCGGTGGTGCCGGTAGCGATGGGCTGGAGCGATGTCGGCAGCTGGGACGCGCTGCTTGCGATCAGCCCGTGCGACGAGCGTGGCAACCACCATCGCGGCGAGGTGCTGGCGATCGACACGAACAATTGCCTGATCCGATCAGACGGCGTCCGCATCTCGGCGGTGGGCGTCAGCGACCTAATCGTGGTGGCGTGCGGCAACGATGTGATGATCGTGCCGCGCGGTCGTAGCCAGGACGTCAAGAAATTGATCGAGGCGATGCAGAAGTAATCGACGCGCCGGGCCGTCAGGCGATGACGGCCCGGGCGAACAGCGCGGCGATCCCCGCCGCGCCGATCAACAACTGGCGCAGCCGCAGCGCCGCGAAATAAGCGGGTGCGTTGCCAGCAATTGCGGCGCGGCGATCGAGAAAGCCCGCGACGACATAGCCGACGAGCAGCAAGAGCAGCGCCGTTGACGCCTGTTCGACGACCAGCGCCAGACCGGCGAGCGTGAAATAGGCGATGCAGGTCGCGATCTCGACCGGCTTCGATGCAGCCGGATGACCGAAGCCGAAGCCGCGCCGCACCCCGGCGATGAAGGCGAGGATCAAAGCACCCCAGATGATCCCGAGATGCGTCGCCCAGAACGGCCAGGGCGGCGGCAGCAGCCATGCGCCGATCCCGGCAGCGACCAGCGGCAGCATCGGTCCGTAGCCGAGGATGGCACCGTCAGCGGGAATGTCGGTGCGGGTCGCGTCGTGGTTCATGGCCGGCGTAACGAGCGGGCGGCTATGGGGTTGCCGGTGTCAGTCCCGGGCAAAGATTTCGGTGTGCGGGATGGTCAGGTCGAGCGCCGGCAGCATGACGTCATGGGGCTGGGCGAACAGGTCGTCACGCCATGACTGGGGGCCGAGGCGCTGGACGACGCGGGCCGTTTCCGCTTCGGGATCGACGAAGACGATCGTGTCGAGCGACGGCAGGTGGCGGTATTGGCCGAGCTTCGCGGTTTCGTCGAAGCGGCCGGTCGAGCCTGAGCAGACTTCAATGATCACGATCGGGTCAGTGAGGACGCGCGGCACCTCACGACAGTGAGTAGCGGAGCTGTCGTAACAGACGCTGACATCCGGGTAGCGGACGTCGGTATCCGTGACACGGACGCCTGTGTCAAAACCATAAGGCCGACGGTCGGTCCCACGAAGCTTGCTGCGCAAGTTCGTCAGGACGTTGCTGCTGATCTTCGCTTGGGCGGGAGTGCGGTCGTTACGTCTGCGGATGATGCCGTGGACCAATTCGCATTTGAGGTGTTCGGGGAAGCCGAACTGGGCAAACGCCCCGGCCGTGATCGGATCATAGGAGGATGCGTACTCCATAGCCCGAGCGTACCACCACTATGGGGTCAAACAAAGGGCCGGGGGATTGCGCCCCCGGCCCCTGTTTTGCTTGGCGAGCAGCGGCGGAGCCGCTGCCGTGACGTCGGACGGGATCGGCTTGGCCGACCCGCCGGCCGTTCTGATTTCGTGTCCGCGGCAGCCTTCGCTGCCCCGGTCCGAAATCAGAAGTCCATGCCGCCCATGCCGCCCATGCCGCCGCCGCCGGGCATGGCCGGAGCCTTGTCCTCGGGCAGTTCCGAGACGGTCGCCTCGGTGGTGATGAGCAGGCCGGCGACCGAGGCTGCGTTCTGCAGCGCGGTGCGGACGACCTTGGTCGGATCGATCACGCCGGCGGCGACCAGATTTTCATACTGGTCGGTCGCAGCGTTGAAGCCGAACGACGTGTCGGTCTGGTCGAGCAGCTTGCCCGAGACGACGGCGCCGTCATGGCCGGCGTTCTGCGCGATCTGACGCACCAGCGCGGTCAGCGACTTGCGGACGATGTCCACGCCGCGGGTCTGGTCTTCGTTGGCGCCGGTGACGCCTTCGAGCACCTTCGTCGCGTACAGCAGCGCCGTACCACCGCCGGGGACGATGCCCTCTTCGACGGCCGCGCGGGTCGCGTGCAGCGCGTCGTCGACGCGGTCCTTGCGCTCCTTGACCTCGACTTCGGTCGCACCGCCGACCTTGATCACGGCAACGCCGCCGGCGAGCTTGGCGAGACGCTCCTGGAGCTTCTCACGGTCGTAGTCGCTGGTGGTGTTCTCGATCTGCGCACGGATCGCCTCGGTGCGGCCCTTGATCGCGTCGGCTTCACCCGCACCGTCGACGATGGTGGTGTTGTCCTTGTCGATCGTGACGCGCTTGGCGGTGCCGAGCATGCCGACGGTGACGCTCTCGAGCTTGATGCCGAGGTCTTCCGAGATCATCTCGCCCTTGGTCAGGATCGCGATGTCTTCCAGCATCGCCTTGCGACGATCGCCGAAGCCCGGTGCCTTGACCGCTGCGACCTTCAGGCCGCCGCGCAGCTTGTTGACCACGAGCGTGGCCAGAGCCTCACCCTCGATGTCCTCGGCGATGATCAGGAGCGGGCGACCCGACTGGACGACGGCTTCCAGGATCGGGAGCATCGCCTGGAGGTTCGACAGCTTCTTTTCGTGGATCAGGATGTACGGATCGTTCAGTTCGACCGTCATCTTCTCCGGGTTGGTGATGAAGTAGGGCGACAGATAGCCGCGGTCGAACTGCATGCCCTCGACGACGTCCAGCTCGAACTCGAGACCCTTGGCCTCTTCGACGGTGATGACGCCTTCCTTGCCGACCTTCTCCATCGCTTCCGCGATCTTCTCGCCGACTTCCTTGTCGCCGTTGGCCGAGATGATGCCGACCTGCGCGACTTCCGACGAGCCCGAGACGGGCTTCGAGCGCGACTTCACGTCCTCGACCACCTTGGTCACCGCGATGTCGATGCCGCGCTTCAGGTCCATCGGGTTCATGCCGGCCGCCACCGACTTCATGCCCTCGCGCACGATCGCCTGGGCGAGCACGGTCGCGGTGGTGGTGCCGTCACCGGCGATGTCGTTGGTCTTCGAGGCCACTTCGCGCACCATCTGCGCGCCCATGTTCTCGAACTTGTCCTTGAGCTCGATTTCCTTGGCGACCGACACACCGTCCTTGGTGATGCGGGGCGCGCCGAAGCTCTTGTCGATCACGACGTTGCGGCCCTTCGGCCCCAGCGTGACCTTCACCGCGTCGGCGAGGATGTCGACGCCGCGCAGAATGCGTTCACGCGCGTCGCGGCCGAATTTTACGTCCTTGGCTGCCATGGTGGCTACCCTTTCGAAAATTGGAAGTTGTGGAAGTGGACAGTACGTCAGGGCCAAAAACGGCCCTGCCCGTCACAATCAGCCGACGATCCCGAGGATGTCGCTTTCCTTCATGATCAGCAGGTCTTCGCCGTTGACCTTCACCTCGGTGCCCGACCACTTGCCGAACAGGATGCGGTCGCCAGCCTTGACGTCGAGCGGCGTGACCTTGCCGTCTTCGGCCTTCAGCCCGGTGCCGGCGGCGACGACCTCGCCCTCCTGCGGCTTTTCCTTGGCGGTGTCGGGGATGATGATCCCGCCGGCCGTCTTCTCTTCCGCCTCGACACGGCGGACGAGGACGCGGTCATGCAACGGACGAAAGTTCATTGCGAAGTCCCTCTTTTCAGTCAGTGTTACAAAAATCTGGCACTCACGATGCGCGAGTGCCAACGGCCGGGATATGTGTCGCGGGCCGGGGACCGTCAAGAGATCGGCGGGACGGGAACCGAAGAAAGTCGTCGACGTTTTGGCGCGGCTCGTCTCGCTGGCCCGAAAAGCGGCGACTTAGCTGCCGCGTGCAGCGGTGCCGGTCGAGGCGAACAGCGTCGTCGCGGTGCGTCGTTCCGGGGAATCGAACGGGCCATGCGTCAGCGAGAAGGCGACACGGCCGGCGAGATCCGCCTTGCCCTGCTTCAGTAACGATTCGGCGAGCAGCAGGCGCGGCGCGGGTGCGGCGGGCACGCGGCGGATCACTTGCGCGAGGCCGAGCAACGCATCGTCGGGCGGTGCCTGCCCCGCGTCGAGAAAGCTTCGCACATAGGCGAGTCGCGGCGCGGGCGCGTCCCGATCGAGCGTGATCGCCCGGGCGAGAAGCTGCCGCGCGGCGGCGAGGCCGGTCGTCCGATCGGCCCCAGCCGTAGCGATTGCCTTCAGCGTCAGCGCGCGCCCCTTCGACGCGAGCGCCGCGGCATCGTCGGGGCGGCTGGCCAGCACACGATCGGCGGCAGCGAGGCAGGCGTCGGCATGTCCGCTGCCGCATTCCGCCGTCGCGGCGACGCGCAGCGCGTCGGGATCGTCGACACCGGTGGTGGCGGCGCGGATGGTGTCGAGCCAGCCGTCGCCACGGCCGCCCAGCGCGAGGCGCGCCTCGACCAGTGCGGAGTCTGTGGGCGAGAGTTGCGTGACGGCGGGCGGCGGCACATCAGGCTGCGGCGCCTGGCCATGGGCGTAGGCGAAGTCGCGGCGCGCGTACCGGCCGATCTCGCGCTGCAAGGCGGCAAGGTCGCCGAAGACGGTGGCGGCTTCGGCAAGGGGTTTGCCCTGTCGCACCGCGGCCATATAGCGGCGGAACTGGTCGCTGCGCTGGGACGACAGCGCCGAATAGAGGAAGAAGTGGCTGACCAGCCACGCGTGATAGGGGGACCAGCGCGCGGCGTCGCCGGTGTCGGTCAGGTAGCGGCCTGTCAGGACGCCGGCCACGTCAGCCGGCCCATAGGCGGTCAGCACCTGTTGGAACTGATCGGGCACGCGGGCATAGTCGATCGCGCCGTCGGGCCGGATCGCGATCGATGAAAAGAGCGCGCCGATGCCATCCAGATACCAGCGCGGATCGCTGGCCGGCGCATAGGTGAGGATGAAGCGTTCGGCGTAGGCGGCGTAGAGCGAGCGTTCCCACGCCACGCCCAGCGGATTACGATGCGGTGCCATCTTCGAACACAGTCCGACCGCGTCGGTCCCGGCATACTGCACGACGTCGTCGCAATCCTCGTTGAAGGCACGCACGGTATTGAGCTTGATGGACGTATCGCGACGCGACACGGCCATCACCTCGCCGTCCTCGCGCGGGTCGTAATAGACGGTGCCCGCGAAGGGCGCCATGAACGGCCCCTGCTGCCAGCGCGCATTCTGCAGACCGAGACTCGACAGATCGGTGTCGGGATCGAGCAACGTGATCTGCGGCCGGACCATATCGTCGGCGCCGCCGCCCCGCCGGTACAGACGGGTCAGCAACTGGTGCAGCCGTTCGATGTTGCGGGTGACCCGGACCAGTTCGTCGGCGCTTCCCTTGCTATAGACGATGATGTGCGCGCCATCGGCCCGGCGCCACGTGCCGCGCTTGCGGTCTTTCAGCCCTTGCACGACGATATCCGGGCCGGGAGCCTTGTTGCCAGCCTGGGCCACGGGCGGGGGCGCGGTCGTCGCCTGCTGGGCCGCGGCGGGGGTCGTCATCGTACAGGCGAGCAGGACAGCACGGCAGCGGGCGCGGATCATGGCCTTGGGTCCCCTTGCGGTTCGACGCGATCGTAACAGGAATGTGCCCCGTCCGAAACGATCCGAATCCGATGGCGGTGCAGTCTGCGCGCGGCGTGCGACGGCATGATGACAGGCGGCAACAATCCGGCCGCAATCCGCGTGGGCGAGCGATTTCAGCGACTTGCGTGTGGGGCAACATGACAAGGATGATATGTTGTCTCTCATTCAGCTTTTAGACAGGTTCGCTCGTGTCGGGACGGGGCGGGATGAGACACACGCGACCCTGCCAGCGCCGGCCGCAGCCGGGCGTGCTGATGCTTGCGCTGCTGGCGTTGTGCGCGCTGCTGGGCGGCGGGGGCATCGCGCAGGCGCACATGCATCCGCTGCATCCCACCGCCCGCGACGGCACGGACCGGTCGACGACGCTGGCGACCGCGGATGCGGATTGCGCGCTCTGTTATGCGCGTGCGGCGTTCGAACCGCTGCTGCCCGATGCGGTGCCGACGGCGGTGGCCGCGGTGCCCGCGGCGGCGATCAGGCCCGTCCAAGCCGTCGCCGCTTATCCCCTGCCCGCACCGCGCGGCCATGGCTGGCGCAGTCGCGCGCCGCCGATCGACTCTCCGCTCTGATCCCTCCCCCCTCGCGCGTCGCCGATTGCGGCCGATGCGCGCCTGTGCCCGATTTCCCGGAGACGTCGATGCGTTCTTTCCTGTTCCTCGGCGCGGCCAGCGCCGCGCTGTTCCCCGCCTGCGCGCTCGCCCAGACCGCCGCGCCCGCCACCCAGACGGCCGACACCGGCCGCGACATCATCGTGACCGCCAGCCCGATCCAGCACGATCGCGACGATACGCCCGCCATCTCTGCCAAGGTGGATGCCGAGGATATCCTGAAGGCCGGCGGCGCGAGCATTTCCGATGCGCTGGCCAAGGTGCCCGGCATCGCCGCGACCGGCTTCGCGACCGGCGCCAGCCGCCCGATCATCCGCGGCATGGACGCGACGCGCGTGCGCATCCTGGAAGACGGCCTCAGCTCCTCCGACGTGTCCGACATCGGGCCCGACCATGGCATGCCGATCGATCCGCTCTCCGCGCGCAGCATCGAGGTGGTGCGTGGCGCGGGCACGCTGCGCTACGGCAGCCAGGCGATCGGCGGCGTCGTCAACGTGCTGAACGATCGCGTGCCGATGCACCTGTCCGACCGGCCGTTCTCGGGTGAGGTCAACGGCACCTATGGCACCGTGTCCGACCTGTATCAGGGCGCGGCGCTGGTCGATGCGACGGTCGGCGACCTGGCGCTGCACGCCGATGGCTTCGGCCGGCACGAGGGCAATTACGACACCCCGCTCGGCGTCCAGCAGAACAGTTTCTTCAAGGGCTTCGGCGGATCGGTCGGCGGGTCGTATTTCTTCGGGAGCAACAAGGACAGCCATGTCGGCGCGGCGATCACGCAATATGACGCGCAATACGGCATCCCCAGCGACACCACCTATATCGACATGCGCCAGACCAAGGTGATGACGCGATCGTCGTTCGCGCTGGGATCGGGCCTGCTCAAGTCGCTGAGCCTGGATGGCAGCTACGCCAATTACAGCCACGACGAAAAAGAGCCGGACGGCACGATCGACACGACGTTCCGCAACAAGGAATATAATGCGCGCGCCGAACTGCTGACCAACCGGATCGGCTTCATCGACAACACCGCGCTGGGCGTCGAATATCAGCACCGCAACTTCTCGGCGGTGGGCGACGACAGCTCGTACCTGTTCCCCGCGACGATGGAGAGCATCGCGGGATATGTCTTTACCGACACGAAGATCGCCGGGCCGCTGCACGTCGAGGCGTCGGGCCGGATCGAGCAAGTGCATCTGACCGGCACGCCCGCGTCGAACGTCGCCGCCACGCCGCGCTACACGCCGTTGAGCGGTGCGATCGGCGCGCTGTACACGGTCAGCCCCGCGGTGAAGCTGGGCGTCACCTTCTCCAGCACCGGCCGCGCGCCGGCGCTGACCGAATTGTTCGCGCGCGGCGGGCATGACGGGCCCAACACGTTCGAAACCGGCGATCCGCGCCTGAAGATCGAACGCGCCAATTCGCTGGAGGGCACGCTGCGCATCCGGTCGGGCAAGTTCCGCTTCGACGGCAGCGTCTACAGTTCGTGGTTCAAGAACTATATCTACGGCGACCTGACCGGCCTGTACTGCACCGACGACGGCGCGTGCCAGGCGACGCAGGACGACGACCACGACCTGCGCGAGCTGAACTACCGCCAGCAGGGCGCGCATTTCCGCGGGTTCGAGGGCGAGGCGAGCTACGACCTCGTCCACACGTCGCACGGCGTCTACCGGTTCAACGTGCTCGCGGACTACACGCGCGCGACGCTGGACGATGGCAACAACGTCCCGCGCATCCCGCCCTATCGTATCGGCGGCGGGCTGAACTGGACCGGCGACCGGCTGGATGCCGGGTTCAACCTGATCTACGCCGGCAAACAGGACAAGGCGGGCGTGTTCGATACGCCGACGCCGGGTTACGTGGCGCTCGACGGCCAGCTGGCGGTGCGCCCGTTCGCCTCGCATCCCAATATGGAGATCGCGCTGGTCGGCCAGAACCTGACCAACGACACGCAGCGGCTGAGCACCGCACTGAACAAGGACCTGGTGGTGATGCCGGGCCGCCGCCTGATGGCGACGCTGCGCATCGCGACCAACTAAAGGCAAAAGGGGGAGCCGGCCGCGGCGGCTGGCTCCCAAAGGCCTTACCCGTCGATATGCAGCGCGGTGCGCAAGAAGGCGTCGCTCTTGCCGAGCATGTCGGTGCGCACGTCGCTATCGTCGAGCTGGTGGGTGAGGCCCTTATATTCGACGAAGGTCACGGGCTTGCCCGCCCCCCGCAGCTTGCTGGCCATCAGGCGCGATTCACCGATGCCGACATTCTGGTCGAGGTCGCCGTGGAACAGCAGCACCGGTGCGGCGATGCGATCGACATTCTGCGCCGGCGAGCCGTCGCGGATATGGGCGCCATGGCCGATGAAGCCGTCGACCAGTTCGAAATTGGTGAAGTTGCGATGTTCGCCGCGCAAGGTTTCGAGGTCGGTGACCGGCGCGATCGCAACGATCGCCTTGAACAATGCCGGGTCGAGCACCGCCGATTGCAGCGCCGCATAGCCGCCATAGGACCAGCCGACGATCGCGAGCTTGTCGGGCGCGGCGATGCCCTGCGACACCAGATACCGGCCGGCATCGTTGACGTCGCCGATCGCGGTGCGCCACGACTGGAAGCCGTTCTTCTGGAACCACGCCGCGCCATAGCCGGTCGAGCCGCGGAAATTGGGCTGGAGCACCGCATAGCCGCGCGCCGCGAAGAACTGCGGCAACCAGTCGAAGCCCCATTCGTCGCGATCGCCGGGGCCGCCGTGCGGCAGGACGATCGCGGGCAGTCCCTTGCCACTGCTGCCGGCGGGCAGTGTGAGATAGGCGGGGATCATTGTGCCGTCCGCCGCCTTGAAGCTGATCGGCTTGACGCTGGCGAGCGTACGACCGCCCAGCGGCGGGCGCACCGACAGGATCGGCGACAGCTTCTTCGCGGTGCGATCGAACAGATAGAAGCTGCCGGGATCGACGTCGCTGCCGGCGAACAGCACCAGTTTCTGTTCGTCGGCGCTGGCATCGACGATGCTGACGATCGGCTGTTTCGGCAAGGCGCGGCCGAGCGAGGCGGCAAGCGCCTTCAGCGCGGGATCGAAGATCACGCGTTCGCGCCGGTCGGTAGCGAAGCTGGCGCCGACGACGCGCTGCTGGCGGCCGATGCGGATCAGCGAATCGACGTCGACATCGGGGCGATCGAGCACCAGTTCGCGCTTCAGGCTGCCGTCGAGCGCGACGCGGTACAGTGCCTGGCGTCCGCCGTGATCGTCGAAGCCATAGGCGACATTGGCGTCGCGATCGACGGCATAGGGATCGAAGCCGTGCGATACGCCGCCATCGTCGCTGACCACGGACAGCGGCTGCCAGCTGCGATCGCCCGCCTTGCGGTACATATAGGTCGTGCGGCCGCGCAGCATGCCGCTGTCGCTGGCGGCGGTGATGCCCATGATGCGGACGGTGCCGTGGCCGTCGGTGATATATTCGCTGGCGCGGCCACTGGGCCGTTCGACCTGCTGGCGGCGCAACGTCGTCGTATCGACGCGCTCGACGCCCAGGCCCGACGCGGTGGAGGCGGTGATCGAGCCGGTGGTCATCTGCGCACCGTAATCGCGCGTCATCAGCACCGAACCGCCCTTCGCATCGCCGCCCGCCGCATCGTCAGCGAGGAAATCGATGATGCCGCCGCCGAACTGGCCGAAGCCGTCGATCCGGTCGCGTGTCTCGCCCGACAGGGGCTTCATATCGCTGCCGTCGGCGTTGAGCGTCAGCACGCGGCTGTAGCCCAGCCGCATGCCGTTGGTCGTCATCAGCGTCGAGATATTGCAGACGAGCCGCGTCGCGGTCGACCAGCTGCACCCCGTCAGCTGATCGGGCCGGCCGCTCGAGGTGAGGATCGGTCGGGGCGTTGCGTCGCCGGTCAGATCGGCGACGTACAGCGCGGTGCCCGCCCCCGCCGCGGCGCGAACCATCGCGAGCCGCTTGCCGTCGGGGGAAATGCTGACCTGCCGGACGTCCTCACGCGCACCGAAAGCGCGTGCATCGACGGCCCCGGCCCCGGTCTGCGCGCGCAAGGCGCCCGCCCCGCCGATCGCCAACGCCAACACCGCCACGCCGCCCAGCACGATACGCATACATCTTCCCCCCAATACTTGCGCCCGACGCCGTTTTCGCGGTGCGCGGCGGCAGGTTAGGCGAGACGCGATCGTTCTGCCAGTGGCATCCCGTTGCAGCGGCGCGCAGCAATGCTAGGCTCGAAAAAAATATCGGGGGATAAGCATGATGATCGGACTGGTCGCGCTGGCGTTACAGGCCGCCGCACCTTCGGGCGGCAGTATAGATGCGGCAGGCAAGTGGGGCGTGGACTATAGCCCCGAACAGTGCATCATCAACCGGCAGTTCGGGTCCGGCCCGGTCAAGTCGTTCCTTGCCGTCGATGCAGATCCGATGACCGGCACCGGTTATATCGTCCTGCTCATTCCCGGCGTTGCGACGAAGGGGACTTTCGGCACTGCCACGATGACCGTCGCCCCGGGCGGCGCGACGCTGCGGCCGATATGGTTCGCCCGCAGATCGAAGGACGCGCGGGCGGCGATCGAAATCGGGGTCGGCCAGGACGGCTGGGCCGCGATTACGGCGGGCGACACGCTGACGATCCAGGGGCCGTTCGCATCGCCCGTATCCGTACCGGTCAAGGGGATCGACAAGGCGATCGCCGCTGCCAAGACGTGCGGCCGGACGCTGCTGACATCCTGGGGCGCGGACCCCGATGCGATGATCGACACCTCCGGTTCGAAGAGTCCCGGAGACTGGATAACCAATTTGGACTATCCGCCTGAAGCGCTGCGCAATGGCGAATCGGGCACGGTGAGGATCCTGCTGACGATCGATCCCAAGGGACGACCACGCGACTGTAAGGTGGTGGTCAGTTCGCGTTCGCCGTTGCTCGATGCGACGACGTGCCGGATTATGACGGCGCGTGCGAAATTCGAACCCTCGTCGCGAGAGACGCGCTACGTGTTTAAGCGCACCGACTGGAGGGTGCCATAATGACGGCGGGGGCCCCGGCTGGCGCGATCATCGCCCTCGCCCTCGCCCTGCAAGCTGCGGCACCGGCGGCGCATGTCGACCGATCGACGGCGAAATGGGGCGTCGAATATGCACCGAACCAGTGCATCATCAACCGCGCGTTCGGGGATGGGCCGAAGCCGGCGATTTTGGCGATCGACGTCGATCCCCAATCCGATCGTGGCGACATCGTCCTGCTGATGCCGGAGAAAGCGTGGCGTGGCACATCCGGCACCGCCGCAGTCACGCTGGCGCCCGGCGGGACAAAGGCTCCGGCGCGTTGGGTCGGGGGCGCCACCGGACACGACATGTACGCCATCAAGCTGTCGCTCGCCGACGACCAGTGGAAGGCGGTGCCGACCGCCGAGACGCTGTTGGTCGATGCCGGTGCGGATCGCCCTATCGCTGTTCCGATCAAGGGGATCGGCAAGGCCTTCGTCGCCGCCAAGACCTGTGGACGGGACCTGCTGCAATCCTGGGGTGCAGACCCGGATGCGATGATCGACCTGGAGCCGGGGGTCGCCGCACGGTTGTTTACGGCCGATGATTATCCGGTGGATGCGTTGCGCGGTAATCAGCAAGGCCTGGTCAAAACACTGGTGACAGTTGACGCACAGGGAAAACCCACGGCGTGCCGCGTCGTGGTCAGCTCCAACATCGCCTCGCTGGACGACACGAGCTGTCGCGTGTTGATGACACGGAGCACCTTCCCACCCTCGGACAAGTCGGTCCGATATCATTACCATCGGACGCGCTGGGTGATTCCCGCCTACTGACCTGTCCGTATTACCAACCCAACACGCCCCGTTGCGCGGCGCCTTCGCCTGCTCTAGCGCTAGAGGCAACGATAAGGAGCATCGCGTGAAGCTGGTTCGGGGCGCATGGAAGCTGCTGGTGGCGATCAAGGACGGGTTGGTCCTGATCGCGATGCTGTTGTTCTTCGGCTTGCTGTTCGCGGCGCTGAGCGCGCGGCCGGGGATGAAGGCGATCAGCCCGGGGGCGCTGGTGCTCGACCTCAACGGCACGATCGTCGAACAGCCCGAGGAACAGGCGCCGTTCGCCATGCTGTCAGGCCAGCAGGGGCCGCGCCAGTATCGCGCGCGCGACGTGCTGCGCGCGATCGATGAGGCGCGGACCGACGACCGGGTGAAGGCGCTGGTGCTCGACCTCGATCGCTTCGGCGGCGGCTATCCGGCGACGCTGAACGAGGTGGCCGACGCGATCCGCAAGTTCCGCGACACGAAGAAGCCGGTGCTGGCCTATGCCACCGCCTATACCGATGCGGGCTACCGCCTGGCCGCCAACGCCAGCGAGATCTGGGTCAATCCGCTGGGCGGCACGATCTTCATGGGGCCGGGCGGCAACCAGCTGTATTACAAGGGGCTGATCGACAAGCTGGGCGTCACCACGCACGTCTATCGCGTCGGCAAGTTCAAGAGCTTCGTCGAGCCCTATACCCGCACCGACCAGAGCCCGGAGGCGCGCGAGGCGAGCCAGGCGCTGCTGGGGTCGATCTTTAGCCAGTGGAAAGAGGCGATCGCCAAGGCCCGGCCGAAGGCGCAGGTGGCGCAGTTCCTCGCCAGCCCGGACACATTGATCGTCGCGGCGGGCGGTGACATCGCGCAGGCGAACAAGGCGGCGGGCATCGTCGACACGCTGGGCGATCGCACCGCCTTCGGTGCGCGCGTCGCGGCCATCGTCGGCGGCGATGCGAAGAAGGCGGCGGGCTTCTACAACCGCATCGGCTATGACAGCTGGGTCGCGGCGCATCCGCTGTCCAAGTCGGGCGATGCGATCGGCGTCATCACGATCGCGGGCGATATCGTCGACGGCGAAGGCGGCCCGGGCAGCGCGCATGGCGACACGATCGCCAAGCTGATCCTGAACGGCCTCGCCAAGAAGGACCTGAAGGCGCTGGTGGTGCGCGTCGATTCGCCGGGCGGATCGGTGATGGCCTCGGAACGCATCCGCCTCGCGATCCTGCAGGCCAAGCAGAAGGGGCTGCCGATCGTCGTGTCGATGGGCGGGCTGGCGGCATCGGGCGGCTATTGGGTATCCACGCCGGGTGACGTGATCTTCGCCGAACCGTCGACGATCACCGGATCGATCGGCATCTTCGGGATCATCCCGACGTTCGAAAAGACGCTGGCCAAGATCGGCATCACGACGGATGGCGTGAAGACGACGCCGCTGTCGGGCCAGCCCGATGTGTTTGCCGGCACCACGCCCGAGCTCGACACGATCCTGCAGGCGGGGATCGAGAACGGCTATCGCCAGTTCCTGACCCGCGTCGCACAGTCGCGCCACATGACCGTCGATCAGGTCAATGCGATCGCGCAGGGACGCGTGTGGGACGGCGGCACCGCGCGGCAGATCAAGCTGGTCGATCGCTTCGGCGGGCTGAACGATGCGGTGGCGGAAGCCGCCAAGCGGGCCAAGCTGGACCCGGCCAAGGTCCATGCCGAATATCTGGAGAAGGAACCGAGCGCCGCCGCGCAGTTCGCCGCCGCGCTGGCCAGCCGCAAGGACGACGACGATGCCGCAAGCCCGTCGGCGGACGTCTTCGGGCGGATCGCGGCCGAGCGCCGCGGCCTCGTCGCGCAGGCGGTGGGCGACGTCAGCCGCCTCGCGCGCAGCGGATCGGTGCAGGCGCGCTGCCTGGAATGTGGCGGCATCGGGCCGAGCGCGACCGCCGACAGCGACGCCAGGCTGTTCGACCTGGTGCTGGCGAAGCTGGGCTTCGGCGCATGATCGGGGTGCGCGCCGCGACGCCGGATGATGCCGGCGCGATCGCCGCCATCTACGCGCCGCACGTGCTCGCCGGGACGGTGTCGTTCGAGACGGAGGCGCCGGACGCGCGCGCGATGCGGACGCGGATGGCGTCGTCGCAGGGGCTCTACCCCTGGATGGTCGCGACCAACGGGGCGGAGACGGGCGGCGTGCTCGGCTATGCCTATGCGACGCGCTTTTCGGAGCGCGAGGCGTATCGCTGGGCGGTGGAGACGACGATCTACGTCGCCGATGTCGCGCAGCGGCAGGGCGTCGGGCGGCTGCTGTACGAAGCGCTGATCGACACGCTGCGCGCGCAGGGCTTTACCCAGGCGATCGGCCGGATCGCATTGCCCAACAACCAGTCGATCAAGCTGCACGAGACGGTCGGCTTCCGCCGCGCTGGCGTGTTCCGCGAGATCGGCTACAAACAGGGCCAGTGGATCGACGTGGGCTATTGGCAATGCGAGCTGGCCGACCCCGCCAGCCCGCCTGCCGAGCCGAAGCGGTTCGCGGATGTGGGTGTCGTAAGGGTCTGAGCCTATGCGTCGGTGTGCTGCGGTCGTGCTTGTGTTGGGCGTGGCGGCGGCACCGGCCGCGGCACAGGATCGGCGAACCGTGGTGGAGCCGCAGCTGCCCACCGCCGCCTGCGTCACGCTGTCCCCCACCTCCGGCGATCGGAGCCGCGAGATCGAGGCGGCGTTGCGGCGGTGTCGCGGGGCCGCGGTGCGGCTTGGCCCCGGTCTGTACGAGAGCGGGCCGATCGAGATGCCGTCGCGCGTGACCTTGTGGCTCGCCCCCGGTGCGACGCTGCGCGCGATCCCCGATCCGCGGCGCTTCGACGCCGGACAGGGATTGTGCGGGACGATCGATGCCAAGGGCCATGGCTGTCGCCCGCTGATCCACTTGGCCGATGCCACCGATGCGGCGATCATGGGGGCGGGCACGATCGACGGCGCGGGCGGCGCGACGATGGCGGGCGGCACCGAGACGTGGTGGCAGCTCGCACGCCGGGCGCAACGCGAAGGCGGCAAGCAGAACGTGCCGCGGCTGGTGACGGTGGATGGCGGACGCAATCTGGTGCTGTACGCCACGCGCTTCGCCAATGCGGCGAATTTCCACGTCGCGGTCAATCACGTGCGGGGCTTCACCGCCTGGGGCGTGACGATCGATGCGCCGGCCGATGCGCGCAACACCGACGGCATCGATCCGGGCGCGAGCGAGGACGTGACGATCGCACACAGCCGCTTCAGCACCGGCGACGACGATATCGCGATCAAGGCCGGCAACGGCGGCGGCGTGCGCTACGTCTCGATCCTCGACAGCCACGTCCATGCCGGGCACGGCGTGTCGATCGGCAGCGAGACGGTGAGCGGCGTGTCCGACGTGCTGGTGCGCGGGCTGACCTTCGACGGCACGACATCGGGCCTGCGGATCAAGAGCGACCCCAGCCGCGGCGGGCTGGTGCAGCGCATCCGCTATCAGGACATCTGCCTGCGCGGGGTGGCGCGGCCGATCGATTTTGACACGCGCTACGATCCCAAGGCGCAGGGCGGATCGATCCCCGTCTATCGCGACATCGTGCTGGCGAATGTCGAGGGCGACGGCGGGCAGCTGATCGCGCGCGGCTATGACGCGCGGCACCCGTTGGACGTGACGCTGGATGGCGTGCGCTTTCCCGCCGGCACGCCGTGGCAGGTCGCCAATGCGACGCTGCATATCGGACCGGGCGGCGCGACGCCGCTGCCGCCGGGCGTGACCGGCCCCGCCGCCACGGTCGGAACAGCGTGCGCGGGGGCGGGGCAATGATACTGGCCATGCTGCTGGGTGCGGCGCAAGCAGCCGCGCCGCAGCCGTTGCTCGATTGCACGCAGATCAGTCAGGCGGCCATGACGTCCCGCGAGGAAGGCGTTCCCGAACCCAAGCATGCCACCGATGTTCAGTTGATGGCGAGCCATTCGCTCTGCCATGGATGGGAGATCATCGACATGTGGCGGAGCGGGTACGCCGCATCAGGTGTGTGGCGGGCACGGCGCAAGGTGATGGACCCGCTGGGTCGTCTGACCGTAACGACGACCGATGCCGCCGCCTGTCCGGCGTTGATCAGCGTGCTGAAAAATTTGAACGACGTACCCACCGCCCTTTCGGTGATTCCGGCCACCGCTCCTGCCCATTCACTATGGCCGCCGGTCGTCTGGACAGACGGGACGGGGTACACTCTAAATCTCTTCTCCAGCGATCAGCCCGACGGGTCGAGTGCGAGCATCACCATGTCCAGTAACGACGGCGCGCTGGCGCACTGGGCCGAGGCCAGCATGGCGCAGTTGAAACCCTGCTGGCGCCCCGCCGCTTGACCTTCCGTCAGGACGTGCGGTCCAGATAGTCGCGCAGCGCCAGCCAGTGGTTGGCGCCCGCTTCCACCAGCACCACCGCGCCCGGCGTGGCATTCGCATCGATCAGGCGAGCGAGATTGCGAGTGCGCGCGATGCTTTCGAACTTGACGATCGCGCTCGCCGGACCGGTGCCGCAGGGCGTGCCGGCCATCGGGTCGAGGCGGGCGCCATAAACGCCGCGATACCAGGCGGCGAAATCGAAGTCCTTGGGTTGGCGCAGGTGCGGGATCGACCGTATTTCGTCGGCAAGGCGATTGGCGGGGACCGGGCCGAAGGGATCGACATGCGCGCGCAGCAGATGCGCGCCGAGCGCGTCGCGCATGTCGTAGCCGGCGTCGATATCGGCGCGATATTCGTCGCGGGGGCTCATATCCCAGCCGGAAAACGCCGTCTTCGCGTCGGTCGCGAGCTTCACCGCGTAGAGATTCTCCTGGATATGGCCGTGCGCAAACTGGTCGGCGGCGCGCTGCGACAGGAAGGCGCGATAGGCGGGGTCGGCGCTCTTGTCCGCCGAGGCGCCCTCGACCAGCACGATCGTCGGGTGGACGCGATCGAATGCCGCCTTGATCGCGCGTGCCGATGGCGATTGCGCGTCATGTTCATGCGCGACCGCGACGAAGACGATCGTGGCGCCGTTGCGGCGATGATAGACCTGCGTGGCGGGCACGGCGATATCGGCGCGCGCGGCGCACAGGTCGCCAACCGGATCGCGCGGCGTCTGGCCGGTCGCCGGAGATGCCGCGAGTATGAGAAGAGCGAGAGTTGTACCGATCGTCTTGCGCATGACCGTCTCCAGCCGCCGTATGCAGGTGGCGTCAGGATGCGCGCGGTTGGTGGCGGATTCGTGTCGGATCGACGGCAGACCGCCCTTACCCCCGCCCGCGATAGGCGGGGAGCGCGAGGTGGTAGCGGATCGCAAAGGCGCGCAGGGTGAAGCCGGCGGCGGCGGCGATGATCGCGGCGGGGGCGCCGGCGAGGCCGACCAGACCGAGCGCGACGTAAAGGCCCGACGCGAGCGCCGCGGCGGTGACGTACAGTTCGGGTCGCATCAGGATCGACGGTTCGCCCGCCAGCACGTCGCGGATGATGCCGCCGACACAGGCCGTCACCACGCCCATCAGCGCGGCGGGCAGCGGCGGGATGCCATAGCCCAGCGCCTTGGCCGCGCCGTAGACGGCATAGGCCGCAAGCCCGATCGCGTCGAACCAAGCGAGCGCTTCGTCCCGCCACCAGCGTTCGGGCGTCACCCAGATCGCCGCGGCCATCGCAAGGCACACGGTCGCCGCGCGCGGATCGTGGACCCAGAAGACCGGCGCACCGATCAGCAGGTCGCGCACCGTGCCCCCGCCGACGCCGGTGATCAGCGCGAAGAAGGCCAGCGTCACCGCGGTCTGCCCGCGCTTCGCCGCCGCAAGCGCGCCCGAGGCGGCGAACACGGCGAGGCCCGCGACGTCGAACCAGGGTGCGAAGGCGGGCAGGATCAGGTCGGCGGACAATTCGCCATGGGGCAAGGGCGGCAGCATCGTCGGCGACCCTAGGCGAAGCGGCGGCGCGATTGAACGGGTCGCGTGCCGCGATCGCTGGATCGGATCAGAAGCGCCGGCCGAACGAGACGTTGACCACGGGGTTGATCGGGCCATTGCCCACGCCGCCGCGCTCGCCCGCGGTCGGGCGGGTCAGCCGACCGCCGATCTCATAGGCGCGGCCCTTCATCGCGCCGACCTCCAAACCGATTGTGGTGTCGGCCAGCATCGTGCCGGTATAGCCGAAGGTCAGCGCCGGGGTGCGGCGCAGGCCGATGCGGCCGCCACCGGCGCCCAGCGTCGGACGCTGCGACAGCATCAGCGGGCGGTTGCCGACCTGCTCGCCGGCCCGCACGTCGTACAGACGGCCCCCAGCGGACAGGTGGAAGCCGCTGTCCGCGAAGGGATAATATTCGACCATCGAACTCGCGAGACGCTGATGCACGCGCTCGTTGGGGCCCGCGCTGGTCGTCATCGTCGCGACCCGCAGGCGCAGCCGTGCGGTGAGCGGCGTCGAACGGTCGAGCGTACTGCCGAGCGCAATCGGCGCGAGCAGCGGCGTGCGCTGCGCCGCCATCGGCGTAGGCGCGGTCAGGATCGCAAGCGGCGCGACCTGCGCCTGTGCCCCCGTGGCCGTCGCCGCGGCCAGCCCTGCCATCATCCACCCCGACCGACGCATAAGCCCCCGTTGCAGCGTGCGTATCTGTCTGCCGTCGTTCCCGCGACGTATCCGCTGCACGACATAGACGACGCGGTATCAATCAAGGCACAATTGCGGCAGCGACGCGCTGCGACGAGCCGGTGGATTCCATCGCCAAAGTGCGAAAACCGCGGAACGGCTGGTCAATCGCGCGCCATATGGCTAAGGCCGCGGCCTCCATTCCCTTTGCAGAAAACAGAGCACGACCCATGGGTTTCCGCTGCGGCATCGTTGGCCTGCCCAACGTCGGCAAGTCCACGCTTTTCAACGCACTGACCGAGACGGCAGCGGCGCAGGCGGCCAATTATCCGTTCTGCACGATCGAACCCAATGTCGGTAACGTCGCAGTGCCCGATCCGCGGCTGTACAAGCTTGCCGAGATCGCGGGCTCGGCGAAGATCATCGAGACACAGCTCGCCTTCGTCGACATCGCCGGCCTGGTGCGTGGCGCGTCGAAGGGCGAAGGGCTGGGCAACCAATTCCTGGGCAACATCCGCGAGGTGGACGCGATCGTCCATGTGTTGCGCTGCTTCACCGATGGCGACGTGACGCACGTCGAGGGCAAGGTCGATCCGATCGCCGATGCCGAGACGGTCGAGACCGAGCTGATGCTGTCCGACCTCGAAAGCCTGGAAAAGCGCGTTCCCAACCTCATCAAGAAGGGGCAGCAGGGCGACAAGGAGGCCAAAATCGGCGCGGCGGTGCTCGGCCAGGCGCTCGAGCTGCTGCGCGACGGCAAGCCCGCGCGCCTGACGCAGCCCAAGGATGCCGAAGAGGCGCGCGTCTTCGCGCAGGCGCAGCTGATTACGGCGAAGCCCGTCCTCTACGTCTGCAACGTCGACGAAGCCGATGCGGCGAACGGCAATGCGCTGTCGGCCAAGGTGTTCGAAAAGGCGAAGGCGGAAGGCGCCGAGGCGGTCGTCGTCTCCGCAGCGATCGAAGCGGAAATCGCGACGATGGCGCCCGAGGATCGCGGCGAATTCCTGAGCGAGCTGGGGCTGGAGGAAACCGGCCTCGCCCGCGTCATCACCGCCGGGTATAAGCTGCTGAAGCTGCTGACCTTCTTCACCGTCGGCCCCAAGGAAGCGCGCGCCTGGACGGTCCATGCCGGCGCCAAGGCGCCTAACGCGGCGGGCGAGATTCACACCGACTTCGAACGGGGCTTCATCCGCGCCGAAACCATCGCGTACGACGATTACGTCGCCTGCAAGGGCGAAGCGGGCGCGCGCGAGGCGGGCAAGCTGCGCCAGGAAGGCAAGGAATATGTCGTCCACGACGGCGACGTGATGCTGTTCCGGTTCAACGTGTAAGCGGGCGGGGCCGAGGCGGCGGCCTGCCGGGCGCTTTGCGCCCCTCTTCACCGTTCTCGCCTTCGGGCACGATCTGGGACGGGCGGACGCAAGCGCTGCCTGCTCTGCCCTTGTCGCCCCTCCCCGCTCGCGGCTAAAGGCAAGCATTCCTGCCATGATCGGGGTGATCGCCGCGTGAACCTTCGTCCGACCGCTTTTCTCGCCACGCTCGCGCTTGGCGCCTGCGCGCTGCCCGCCACGCCGCCGGCGCTGTCGCCGGTGACGCAGCCCGCGCCGTCGCAAACGGCGGCTTTGCCTGCCGAGCCCGACGCGCCCCCCGCCCCGCTGCCGCGCACGGTGACGCCGCCGGTGACGATCCTCGTGTCGATCGACGGCTTCCGGCCCGATTATCTCGATCGTGGCGTCACGCCCAACCTCAACGCGCTCGCGGCGGGCGGGGTCTCGGCGTCGATGCGGCCGTCCTTCCCTTCGGTGACCTTCCCCAACCACTGGACGCTGGCGACGGGCAAGGTGCCCGACCACCACGGCATCGTCGGCAACACGATGGAGGACTCGGCACGCCCCGGCGAGACCTTCACCATGGCCAACGACGATCCCTTCTGGTGGAACGAGGGCGAACCGATCTGGGTCACCGCGGAAAAGGCGGGCGTCCGCACCGCGACGATGTTCTGGCCGGGCGCCAATGTCGGCTGGGGCGGCACGTTGCTGCCGGACAGCCACGGCCAGGTCGCGAACGCCACCCGGCCTGAGGACTGGCAGCAGTTCAATCAGGCGGTGACGGGCGAACAGCGGGTCGATTCGGTGATCGACTGGCTGCGCCGCCCGGCGGCGACCCGGCCGCGCTTCGTGACGCTCTATTTCGACATCGTCGACACCGCTGGCCATGCGTATGGACCGCAATCGCCCGAGGTGACGCAGGCCGCCGCCAAGGTCGACAGCCAGATCGGGCGGCTGGTGGCGGGTCTGCGCGACCTTAACCTGCCGGCCAACCTGGTCATCGTCGCCGACCACGGCATGTCGGCGACCAGCAGCACGCGCACGATCGCGATCGACCGGATCGCGGATCCGCGCACGTATCGGACGCTCAACAGCGGACCTTATATGGGTCTGTATCCGATGCCGGGGCGGCAGCAGGCGCTGGAGGCGGCGCTGCTCAAACCCCACGCGCATATGCAATGCTGGCGCAAGGGGGAGATTCCGGCGCGGCTGCGTTACGGCACCAATTCGCGTGTGCCGCCCTATATCTGCCTGGCCGAGCCGGGCTGGATGATCACCAAGACGGCGGTGAAGACCGCGTTCAGCGGCGGTGCGCATGGCTACGACAATCAGGCGCCCGACATGGCGGCGCTGTTCATCGCCAACGGCCCGGCCTTCGTCGGCGGCAAGCGCCTGGCCAGCTTCGACAATACCGACATCAACCCCTTGCTGCGCGATCTGCTGAACCTGCCTGCGGGCCAGGGGCTGGACGGGAACGACGCACCGTTTAGGCAGGTGCTCAAACGATAGGAGAGCGACGGGTGCAGTATTTCGAGGACATCGAGGTCGGCAGCACGGCACGGTTCGGCGATTACGCCGTGACGCGGGACGAGGTGATCGCCTTTGCCGAGAAATACGACCCCCAGCCCTTTCACCTGTCCGACGCAGCAGCGGCGCAGACGCATTTCGGGCGGCTGTCGGCGAGCGGCTGGCATACGTGTGCGATGACGATGGCGATGCTGGTCGAACATCTGAAGGCCAACGACCAGGCGGGACTGGGATCGCCCGGCATCGACGAATTGCGCTGGCTGACGCCGGTCTATCCGGGCGATCAGCTACGCTGCGAAAGCGAGGTGCTAGAAAAACGTCGATCGGCGAGCCGGCCGGAGATGGGCATCTTCAAGAGTCGGATGACGGTGTTCAACCAGCATGACGTGCCGGTGATGACCTTTGTGTCGAACGGGCTGATCGCTACCCGCGAGCGATAGGGGCGCCGGCAGCGCGGCGCCCCCGTCGATCAGCGGCGGCCGCGGTCGCCGCGCGGGCCGCCGCCGCGATTGCCGCCCCAGCTCCGATTGCCGTTCCAGTTGCGGTTGCCGTTCCAGTTGCGCTGGCCCTGCCAATTGGGTTGCGGATTGGGCGCGGGGGCCGCGCCAGCCGGCGGCTGCGGTGCGGGCGCGGGTTGGCCCGAGAAATTCTGGCGGTTGCCGCGCCAATTGCCGCGATTGCCCCAGTCCGGGCGGCCGGGATTGCCCACCCCCGGGCCGCCTGGGCCACCCGGCCGATCGCCGCGCCAGCCAGGACGACGGTCAAAGCCGTTCCAATCGTTGCGGAAGTTGCGATCACCGCGCCACTGATTGCGGCGCTGCTCCCAATAGCGGCGCTGGCCGTCGTTCCACCGATAGGGCCGGCGGTACTGGTCGTAGACGTAGATGCCGGTGCCCGGATAATAATAATCGCCGTACCAGCCGAAGTAGCTGGGATAGCCGCCATAGCCGTAGCCGCCGTAATAGGGATCGGCGAAACCGTCGTCGTAATAGCCATAGCCGCCGGTTCCGTAGCCGACGGACACGCCGCTATAGCCATAGCCGTCGGTGCAGGCGCTGGTCGCGACACCGGTGCCGAACAACAGGCCCACCAATGCCAAACGCTTGAAGATCATGGATGCTCTCCCATCATCGAAGGGCGCCGGCGAGTCGGATTGGCGAATCGGGGACGCAACCTATTGTCGTTCAACGAGGGCGGATCGTCGCGGGTTCCGGCTGAATGGGTGATGAGCGGGCGATGGGGCAAGACCCGCGTGGTGCCATCGTGCGGTGCTTACGCGTCCTCCGCTCGTGCTGAGCCCGTCGAAGCACAGCGGTTCCGCACCTAAACCGACCGCTTGAGGCGTCCCGCCCTTCGACAGGCTGAGGGCGAACGGTATTGGTGACGGTTGGGGAGGATTGGAGCGGCCGCGACGGTCGGGCTGGCGCCGTTCCGGCGCCTCAATGCCCCTCGAACGCGAAGAGGGCATCGGCCTGCACGCCATCGGCGCGCAACGCGTCCGCGCCGCCGAGGTCGGGCAGGTCGATCACGAACTGCGCCTGCTCGACGATGGCGCCCGCCTTGCGCAGCAGCCGCACCGCAGCGCGCGCGGTGCCACCGGTGGCGATCAGATCGTCGACCAGCAGCACGCGCTGGCCGGGCACCAGCGCATCTTCGTGCATCGCGATCCGGTCCTGCCCGTATTCGAGCGCATAATCCTCGGCGATCGTCGCGCCGGGGAGTTTGCCGTCCTTGCGGATCAGCAGCACGCCCGCCTTCAGGGGCACGGCGAGCGCGGCCGCGAACAGGAAGCCGCGGGCTTCGATCCCGGCGATCAGATCGACGGGACCGGTGGTGGCGGCGACCATGCGGTCGATCGTCGCGGCGAGGCCGGCGGGATCGAGCAGCAGCGTGGTGATGTCGCGGAACTGGATGCCGGGCTTGGGGAAGTCCGGGATCGTGCGGATCAGCGCTTTCAGGTCGTCGTTCATGGGGGCGTGTGTCGCTTGGGACGCATGCGGGGTCAATGGTGGAGGACTCCCGTCGTCATCGTGGCGGACGCCGGGATCCATGGTTGCGGGCGGCCCGCGCGCCGCGCCAATGCTGCCTCATCGCGTCCATGGATCCCGGCGTGCGCCGGGATGACGAAGGGAGATATGCCCCCCGTGCTTCCCCACCACCGTCATTCCCGCGAAGGCGGGAATCCATACCCTCTGACGTCCCGGCAGGAAGCGCGACGGTAGCGCGTCTGGATTCCCGCCTTCGCGGGAATGACGGGGAGAGTGGGGCGCGGTCTTTCCTCTGCCCCCCTGCACACGAAAAGGGCGGGCGGTGCCGTGTCGCACCGCCCGCCCCTTCGCTCCGAACCGCCGGTCAGGCGATCGGGATCAGTGCTTAATGTCGCGCCAGACGTTCTGATAGGCGCCCCAGGCGAGGAAGCAGAACACCAGCAGGAACAGCGCCGCCGCGAGGCCCGCACCATGGCGGGTGTCGAGGTTGGGTTCGGCGGTCCAGGTCAGGAAGGCGGCGATGTCGCGCGCCATCTGGTCCTTGGTCGCCTTGGTGCCGTCCGAATAGGTGACCTGACCGTCCTGCGTCAGGGGCGGCGGCATCGCGATGTTCAGGTTCGCGAACCACGGATTGAAGTGCAGGCCCTGCGGCGTCTTCGCATCCGGGAACATCTTGAGGAGCTCTTCGCCCTTCTCGTTCTTATACCCGGCCTGGTTGCGATAGCCCATCAGCAGCGCGTGGACGTAGTTCGAACCGTCATGGCGCGCCTTGGTCATCAGCGACAGGTCGGGCGGCAACGCATTGTTGTTCGCGGCGCGTGCGGCGACTTCGTTGGCGAAGGGCGACGGGAAACGATCGCTGGCGACGTTCTTGCGCGTCGAGGCTTCGCCCGTTTCCGGGTTCACGGTCGGCTGTTCGATCACCCACTGGTTGGCGATCGCCTTCACCTCGGCCTCGGTGTAGCCGATCTTCTGCAGGTCGCGGAAGGCGACGTACTTCAGGCTGTGGCAGGCCGAGCAGACTTCCTTGTAGACCTGGAAGCCGCGCTGCAGCTGCTGGTTGTCATATTTGCCGAAGAAGCCGTTCGACGACAGCCCGATATTCTCGGGGTGCATGTGGAAGAGCTGTTCGACGGTTTCCTTCGCCGGATCCTCGATCGCGGTCTTGGCGGTGCCGAAGAGCGCGAGTCCGAGGACGAAGATGAAGGCGGCGCCGACCAGGGAGGCGATGATGCGAGGCATGGTTCTGATTGTCCCCCAGTCGGTTCAGGCTTGCGCCGCGCTGTGCGCGAGGCTGGTGCCACCGTGCTTTGCCAGCACCGCTTCGGTGATCGAATTGGGCAGCGGGCGCGGACGCTCCGACCGGGCGACCCAGGGCAGGATGATGAGGAAGTGCGCGAAATAATAGGCCGAGGCGATCTGCCCCAGGATCACGTTGCGCGCATTCGCTTCCGCCCCGCCGACATAACCGAGCACTAGCACGTCGAGCAGCAGCACCCCCAAGAAGATGCGATACTTCGGACGGTAGTTTGCCGAGCGCACCGGCGACGTATCCAGCCACGGCAGGAAGAACAGCAGGAGGATCGAGCCGAACATCGCCAGCACGCCCCACAGCTTCGCGTCGAGGATGAAGTTCGCGGTGAAGCTCTTCAGGATCGCGTAGAAGGGCAGGAAGTACCATTCGGGCACGATGTGCGCCGGCGTCGAGAGCGGGTTCGCCTCGATATAATTGTCCGGGTGGCCGAGCAGGTTCGGGCTGAAGAAGATCAGCAGCGCGAAGATCAGCATGAACACGCCGACGCCGACGCCGTCCTTCGCCGTGTAATAGGGATGGAACGGCACCGTGTCCTGTTCGCCCTTCACCTCGACGCCCGTCGGGTTGTTCGACCCCGGGATGTGCAGCGCCCAGATATGCAGGATGATGACGCCCGCGATCACGAACGGCAGCAGATAGTGGAGCGAGAAGAAGCGGTTGAGCGTCGCGTTATCCGGCGCATAGCCTCCCAGCAGCCAGACGCGGATCGTCTCGCCCACCAGGGGAATTGCCGAGAAGAAGCCGGTGATGACCTGCGCGCCCCAGAAGCTCATCTGCCCCCAGGGGAGCACATAGCCCATGAACGCGGTCGCCATCATCAGCAGGAAGATGACGACGCCGAGCAGCCACACCATCTCGCGCGGTGCCTTGTACGAGCCGTAATAGAGGCCGCGGCCGATGTGGATGTAGACGACGGCGAGGAACATCGACGCGCCGTTGGCGTGCGCATAGCGCAGGAACCAGCCGGCGTTGACGTCGCGCATGATGCTTTCGACCGAACCGAAGGCGACGCCGGCGTTGGCGGCATAATGCATCGCCAGCACGACGCCGGTGATGATCTGAATCGCGAGCGCAGCGCCGGCGAGGACGCCGAAGTTCCAGAAATAGTTGAGGTTGCGCGGCACCGGATAGCCGGCCCCTACGGCATTGTAGACGAGGCGCGGCAACGGCAGCTTCTCGTCCAGCCAGCGCATCAGCGGCTGCTTGGGTTCGTAATGCTTGGCCCAGGGAAAGCTCATGTGGTCTACCTTTCCCTTAACCGACCGTCACGACGGTGTCGGAGTTGAACGCATAATCGGGCACGTGCAGATTCTTCGGCGCCGGTCCCTGGCGGATGCGCGCCGCGGTATCGTAGGCCGAGCCGTGGCACGGGCAGAAATAGCCACCGAACGGCCCCTTGTTCTCGCCCTCGCCCGCGCCGAGCGGCACGCAGCCGAGATGCGTGCAAACCCCCAGAGTGATCAGCCAGTTTTCCTTGCCCGGCTTGGTGCGTTCGGCGAGCGTCTGGGGATCGCGCAGCGTCTTGATGTCGACCGCATTCGCCTCGGCGATTTCCTTCGGCGTCAGGTTGCGCACGAAGAGCGGCTGCTTGCGGAACTGCGCCTTGATCGCCTGGCCCGGCTGGATCTTCGACAGATCAACCTCGGTGGTCGACAGCGCCAGCACGTCCGCCGACGGGTTCATCTGGTTGATGAGCGGCAGCACGATCGCGAGCGCGCCGACGCCGGCAAAGGACACGGCGGCGATATTGATGAAATCGCGACGGCGGGGATCGTGGACTTCCTCGTGGAACGGCGCCGGCGATTCACCGGGAGGTACGTTGTCGTCAATCGCCATTCGTCTCTGCCCTTGCGTCTATGTTCTTGCGGAAGTGCCGGAGTGCAGCCCCACCGAACCCTGCCGTCCCCACGGCGGGCTTATGGCCTGATAGACGGCGGCCGCGCGCTTTGCCAACAGCATTTTGCGCTTCGCCGGCCCGCCGCTAAGGACGCGAGCCATGACCAGCCCCCTGCGCATCGCCCTCTACCAGCCCGATATCGCCGGCAATGTCGGCGCGGTGATGCGCACCGCGGCGTGCCTGGGCGTGGCGCTCGACCTGATCGAGCCGATGGGATTCCAGTGGGACGACAAGCGCGTCGCGCGCGCGGCAATGGACTATATCGACCATGTGTCGGTGACGCGACATGCGGACTGGGAGACGTTTCAGGGACAGGCGACGGGCCGGCTGGTGCTGCTGACGACGCGCGGGGCGACGCCGCTGCATGACTTTGCGTTCCGGGCGGACGATGTGCTGCTGTTCGGCCGAGAAAGCGCGGGAGTGCCGGAGGAGGTGCATGCACGGGCGGACGCACGGGTGGTGATTCCGATGGCGCCGGGGCTCAGGTCGATGAACCTGTCGGTGTCGGCGGCGATCGTCGCGGCGGAAGCGCTGCGGCAGACGGGCGGGTGGCCGGGGTGAAGATGAGCATGACTTACCGGCTGCTTGTCACACACCCCCGCCAGAATAGATCATGTACCATGCGAAGATGACGAATGCCGCAATCATCCACGCCGTTAAAGCGGGCACGGTCATTGAGCAGCGTTTAGGCAACAAAAACAATAGGGCCGACGGTATGACCGCGCCCAACAGCAGGAAGCTTATCGATCCGAGCCGATACCAGGCCATCTGGGCAAAGCTCGAATAGGGCCCGGAGGCAAAGGATAGGGCGACAAGCCCCATAATAATCAAATTCCAGATCGCCGCTGTGATCCCGCAGCCCCTCGGCACGATCGGACCCTCCTGCCCGTCTAGCTCCCTGTCTTGGCCCATGCAGTGACTATAACGAATGCGCTGATCATCGCTATGGGCGGACACAGCTAGGACAATCCGCCCCATCGACACCCCCTCCCCTGCGCCGCTAAGCCGTTGCCCATGCTGACGCTCGACGACCAACAGACCGCCGCCCGCCACTGGTTCGAATTGCTGCGCGACCGCATCTGCGCGGCGTTCGAGGCAATCGAGCGCGAGGCGGGGTCGGATGCGGCGTTCGACTATACGCCGTGGGACCGCGTCGATCCGTCGGGCGAGCCGGGCGGCGGCGGCGTGCGCGGCGTGATGAAGGGCAAGGTGTTCGAGAAGGTCGGCGTCAACGTCTCGACCGTCGGCGGCACGTTCGAAGGCGAGTTCGGCAAGACGATCCATGGCGCCGGCGAGGATCCGCGCTTCTTCGCGACCGGCATCAGCCTGGTCGCGCACATGGCCAACCCGCACGTCCCCGCGGTGCATATGAATACGCGCTTCCTGCGCACGACCAAGCAATGGTTCGGCGGCGGCGCTGATCTCAACCCACCGCTGCCGGTCGAGGGCGACACGGCGGAGTTTCATGCCGTGTTGCAAGCCGCGTGCGATGCGCACGGGCCGGATTACTACCCTCGGTTTAAGGCGTGGGCCGACGACTATTTCTACATCCCGCACCGGAAAGTGCATCGCGGCGTCGGCGGTATCTTCTACGATCATCTGGAGGGCGATTTCGACGCCGACTTCGCCTTCACGCGCGCCGTGGGCGAGGCCTTCCTCGACGTCTATCCGCGCATCGTGCGGCGGCGGATGCAGGAAGCTTTCGACGCGAACGACGAGGCGCAGATGCTGGAATGGCGCGGGCGCTATGCCGAGTTCAACCTGGTCTATGACCGCGGCACGTTGTTCGGCCTGAAGACCGGCGGCAATATCGACGCGATCCTGATGAGCCTGCCGCCGCGCGCGAACTGGGCTTGAGTCGATGGCGCTGATCCCGGTCGACGACGGCGAGCTGGCGACGATCGTCACCACGCTGGAGATGACGCGCCGGCCACCGCTGCGCCCCCTGCCCGCCTCACCGTTGCGGCTGGTGCGCTGGGCGACGCCCGAGCCGGAGAAATACCGCACGCTGTTCCGCCGCGTCGGGGGGCCGTGGCTATGGTATTCGCGGCTGGCGATGGATGATGCCGCGCTGACCGCGATCGTCCACGATGTGGGTGTGGAGGTCTATGCCGTCACCGATCGCGCAGGGATCGAGGTGGGGTTGCTCGAACTCGACCTGCGCCATGCGGGGGCGTGCGAGCTGTCCTATTTCGGGCTGGTGCCGGAACTCGCGGGACGCGGCCATGGCGGCTGGCTGATGGCGGAGGCGATGGCGCGCTGCTGGCGGCCGGGGGTGACGCGGGTGTGGGTGCATACGTGTACGCTCGATCACCCGGCGGCGCTGGGCTTCTACCGGAAGCAGGGGTTCGTGGCGGTCAAGCGGACGATCGAGACCTTTCCCGACCCGAGGCGACTGGGGCTGCTGCCGGTGGAGATGGGCGCGCACATTCCGTATCTGGCGTGACCGACCGCACGTCACCTCAACACAGGCCGAAATCTCCCGCAGGCCTTGCTACGCACCCGACAGCACGATGACATGACGCCGATCCCGCTGACCGTTCGCCCTGAGCCTGTCGAAGGGCGGGGCGCCACACGTAAGGTCAGCCCTTGCGGACGCCTGTGCTTCGACAAGCTCAGCACGAACGGTTTGATCTCACATCATCCGGCCCTGACCGGAAGATTCCAGCCTGCGCTGGGATGACGGATGTTTGTTGAGGACGGACCAGCGTCTAGCGCGGGCGCGTCCATAGCCCGGTGCGGGGCGTATCGGGGATCGCGTGCCGGCCGCGCGCCTCGATTGCCGACTGGACGATGAAGGCGATCTTTTCGCCCTTCGAGGTGGTCACGCGCGCATCCCACGCCGCCGAGCCAAGCGCGGCGACCTTGCGGCCGATCGTGCCGTAGATGCGCGCCGCCGCCAGCACCGCCCAGGCCGAGCGGAACGACAGCGCGCGCGTGCCGACGCGGGCGCTCGCTTCGAACGCCGCGGCGCGGTCCGTCAGCCGCCGGGCGAGGTCCGCAAGCGCCGGGCGGTGTTCGGGCGCGAGGATGGCGTCGGGGGCGATCCCCTTCTCCGCCAGCCAGTCGGACGGCAGGTAACATCGGCCGCCGCGCGCATCCTCGTCGATGTCGCGCGCGATATTGGCGAGCTGGAAGGCGAGGCCGAGGTCGCAGGCACGGTCCAGCACCGCGTCGTCACCCGGATCGACGCCCATGATGACCGCCATCATGCACCCGACGACGCCGGCGACATGGTAGCAATAGGTGAGCAAATCGTCCTCGGTCCGCGGCCGCCAGCCGTCGCCGTCGAGGCGGAAGCCCTGGATAAGGTCGTGCGCGAAATGGCGCGGCAGGCGCGTTTCGGCGGCGACGATGCGCAAGGCGTCGAACGCCGGCACCCCCACCACCACGCCATCGAGCGCCGCGTCGGTGAGCGCCGCCATCTCGGCGATGCGGCGGGGTGCATCCTCGACCGGGCGCAGGTCGTGGCCGTGATCCTGCCCGTCGGCGATATCGTCGCACGCGCGGCACCAGGCGTAGAGCAGCCACGCCCGTTCGCGCGTCGCCGGATCGAACAGCAGGCTCGCCGCCGCGAAGCTCTTCGATCCCTTCGCGATCGATTCGTGCGCGGTCGCGACGATGGCGTCGCGGCTGGGCTTCGCCTCAGAGGTCAGACGTCTTCATCCGCACGATCGGCTGCGTCGGGACATGCGCCGCCATCTTGTCGAGCAGGCCGTCCAGCGTCGTGTCGACGATCAGCAGGTCGCGGTGCTGCGGGCGCAGGAAGCCGACTTCCGCCGACTTGTCCCAAAAGGCGATCAGGTGATCGTAATAGCCCGCGACGTTGAGCAGGCCGACCGGATCGGCATGATAGCCCAGCTGCGCCCAGCTCAGCGCCTCCCACAATTCGTCCATCGTACCGGTGCCGCCGGGGATGGTGACGAAGCCGTCGGCAAGGTCGGTAAAGGCGGCTTTGCGCGCGTGCATGCCGCTGACGACGTGCAGCTCGGTGAGGCCGCGGTGCGCGACCTCGGCATCGACCAGCGCCTGCGGGATCACACCGATCACCTCGCCGCCCGCGCTGAGCGCGCTATCGGCGATCGCGCCCATCAGCCCCAGCCGGCCGCCGCCATAGACGACGCCGATGCCGCGCTCGGCCAGCGTGCGGCCGATGGCGCGGGCGGATTCGATATAGACGGGATCGGCGGGCGTCGCCGAGCCGCAGTAGATAGCGAGACGTTTCATGGCGCTGCCGCTACGCCGATGCGGGCCCAGCGGCAAGCTCAGCGCGTTTCCATCCAGCGCTGGCGGAGCGTGGCGAGCGTGTCGGGCGACGCATCGGGGCGCGGGCTGGCGGGCTTGCCCGCGCGCAGCCGGGCGCGGTCGCGTTCGGGCGGGTCGACCAGCCGGACGCGCACGGCCGCGGAGCCCGACGCGCGGATGCCGAGCAGCTCCGCCGCGCCGCGCGACAGGTCGATGATCCGCCCGCGCACGAAGGGACCGCGATCGTTGACGCGCAGCAGGATGGTGCGGCCGGTGTCGAGCGCGGTCACCTCGACGTAGCTCGGCAGCGGCAGCGTCGTATGCGCGCCGCTGATCGCCTTGGCGCGGAACCGCTCGCCGCGCGCGGTGACGTTGCCCGATTCGCCGCCGTACCAGCCGGCATAGCCCAGCGCGTCATATCCGGGCGCGGGGGCGGGGACGTAGGTGACGCCGCGTACGGTGTAGGGGCGGCCGATCTTCACGGGCACGTCGGTGACCGCCCGGCCACCGCACGCGGCAAGGGAAAGGGCGAGGAAGAGAACGGCGAAGCGCCGCATCACCTCCCCTCCCTGGAAGGGAGGGGCCGGGTGTGGGTCGGCCCGCCGCATTGCGCAACGGCGGCCAAGATGACCTCCGTCACGCCGTCAGGATTGGCGACGACATCGCTGTTCCAGAATCGAATCACCCGCCACCCCAATCCTTCGAGCCACTGCGTCCGCGCCTCATCGCTAAGGCTGTCGACATGCTGGCTACCGTCAAACTCGACGCTCAGCTTTACGCTGCGACACGCGAGATCGATGATGTAACGCCCGACCGGCAATTGCCGCGTGAACCGCGGGCGATGGCCGCGCACGCGCAGCCAGATCAGTCGCTCCGCCTCGGTCGCGTCGGTGCGGAGCGCCCGCGCGTTGGCGGTCATGTAAGGCGCGATCCGGGGCATCGTGCGAGGCTGGCCGATCGTGATGCGGAGGGCAACCCACCCCCGGCCCCTCCCTTGTCAGGGAGGGGAGGAAGAGGTCACCGCCCCGACAGCATCAGCGCCGCGGTCGCCTTGGCGCTGCCGACCACGCCGGGGATGCCTGCGCCCGGGTGCGTGCCGGCGCCGACGAAATACAGGTTCGGGATATGGTCGTCGCGATTGTGGACGCGGAAATAGGCGCTCTGCGTCAGGATCGGTTCGAGGCTGAAGGCGCTGCCCAGATGCGCGTTAAGATCGGCGGCGAAGTCGCTCGGCGCGTAGCTGAACTTCGTGACGATCCGATCGTGGATATCGGGGATCAGGCGGCGGCCGACCTCGTCGAGGATGCGCTTTTCGAGGATCGGGCCGATCTCGTTCCAGTCGACCGGGAACTTGCCCATGTGGGGCACGGGGGCAAGCGCGTAGAAGGTCGAATGCCCCTCCGGCGCGAGGCTCGGGTCCGTGACGGTCGGGTGGTGGAGGTAGAGCGAGAAATCCTGGGCGAGTACGCCGTGATCGTAAATGTCCTCGAGCAGCCCCTTATAGCGCGGGCCGAACAGGATCATGTGGTGCGGGATGCCGGGCCACGCGCCCTTGATGCCGAAGTGAACGACGAACAGCGACGGCGAATAGCGCTTCTTTTCGAGCGCCGCTTTCGTCCGCTGGCCGCTGCGCGACGTCTTCAGCAGGTCGCGATAGGTGTGCATGATGTCGCTGTTGGCGGCGACGGCATCGGCCTGCATCGTCCAGCCGCTTTGCGTGGTGACGCCGGTCACCCGGTCGCCCAACGTCTCGATCGCAGTGACGGGATCGCCAAGGCGCAGCGTGCCGCCGATCCGCTCGAAATGCGCGACCATGCCGGCGACGAGGCGGTTGGTGCCGCCGCGCGCGAACCAGACGCCGCCGTCGCGCTCGAGCTTGTGGATCAGCGCGTAGATGGCGCTGGTGGTCATCGGATTGCCGCCGACCAGCAGAGTGTGGAACGACAGCGCCTCGCGCAGTTTCTCGTTCTTCACGAACTTCGACACGATCGAATAGACCGACCGCCACGCCTGGTATTTCGCCAGCGCGGGCGCCGCCTTCACCATCGACGCGAAATCGAGGAAGGCGACATGGCCGAGCTTTTCATAGCCTTCGCGGTACACGCCCTCGGCATATTCGAGGAAGCGGTGGTAGCCGGCGATGTCGGCGGGATCGAGCTTGCCGATCTCGCGCTGCAATGCCGCTTCGTCGTTGGTGTAATCGAAGTTCGTGCCGTCGGGCCAGTTGAGGCGGTAGAAGGGCGTCACCGGCTCTAGCGTGACGTCGCGCGCCATGTCGGCCCCGGTCAGCGCCCACAATTCCTGCAGGCAGGCCGGATCGGTGATGACGGTCGGGCCGGCGTCGAAGGTGAAGCCGTCCTTTTCCCAATAATAGGCCCGGCCGCCTGGCCGGTCGCGCGCTTCGACGATCGTCGTCGCGACGCCCGCCGATTGCAGCCGGATCGCCAGCGCCAGCCCGCCGAATCCCGATCCGATGACGATCGCCGACTTCATGTCTTCTATCCCTGTCCTACCGCCATGCCGTCGTCCGCAGCGCATGCAGCGCGCGACCGACCGGCACCGGCGGTTTCCCTGTTACGATGCGAGCCTTGTCCCCGATGCTCGACCGTCCCGCATAGAAACGGGTGATGAGCGCCGGGTCCAGACGGTAGAAGCGTTCGATGATGCGCCAGCGTTCCGCCGGATCGCCCGCGCGGAACATCATCGTGTTGAGCATGCGGTAGAATGCGCCGCGTCGCCAGTGCTCGCGCGCGTGATCATAGGCGAAGGTGGCGAGGCTTGCGCCGGACCAGTCGCCGCTGTCCGCCAGCGCGATGGCGAAGCGCACCGCGTCGGGCAGCGAATAGCCGGTCGCCGGCTGGAACAGGCCTGCGCGCATCCCCGCCTTGGCGATCCCCTTGCCGGTCGAGCGCCAATAGGCGTCGAAATTGCCACCCAAGGTGATCGGCAGCGACCCCGCCTCGCGCCGCACGACCTGTGCGCCCGCCCAGCCCCGCGCCTGCGCATAGTCGGCGATGCGCGCGCGGATCGCGGGGACGTCGAGACCGGGCGTGTCACTGTAATAGGTGTCCTCGACGAACATCCGGTCGGGCGCGAAGGGCAGGCAATACACGAACCGATAGCCGTCGATCTGCGCGACGGTGGCGTCCATCACCCGCGGCCGCTCGATGCCGTGCGCCGTCGGCAACGCGAGTTCGTGGCCGACGAACTTCTGCCAGCCGAGCTCCAGCGTATCGAGGTCGCCGGGGCCGCGACAGTCGATAACACCACCCGCCTCGATCCGGTCGCCGTCGCCCAGCACCACGGCGGTCGCCGACAGCGCCAGCACGCGCCGGCCGGTCATGATCGCCTGCGGCGGCAGCTTGGCGCGCAGCACGGCGTCGAACCGTTCGCTGGTGATCGAATAATAGGTCGCGTCGACATCGCGCGTCAGGTTGGGGAAGACGACGTCATAGCCGCGCCAGCCATGCACCACCATGTCCTGCACCAGCCCGCGATGGGCCTGGGCGACATCGCTGCCGAAGAACGACCAGACGTGCTCGCCGCCCAGCGTCGTGCCGCCCTCGACGATGCGCACGTCGCATGAGGGCGCGCGCGCCTTCACCGCCAGCGCGATCAGGCCGCCGGCCAGCCCACCCCCGACGATCGCCAGGTCGCAACGGATCGTCGTGCCCATGGAGGAGCGCGTAGCCGAAAGACGGGGGGGAGAGAACCCGGGTTCGAGGCGTAACCGTCGGTTCGTTGAGGGGCGCGATGGGACGGCGCGCGGGGAGGCTTGCTACCCTCCGGTTCGTCGTTCGCGCGAAGGCGGGAATCCGTACCCTCTAACGTTCCGGCCGGAGGCGTGACGGCAGCGCGTCTGGATTCCCGCCTTCGCGGGAATGACGGTGGGAGGTGGAAGGCGACCATGGCCCCATTCACGCCGTCACCCCGGACTTGGTCCGGGGTCCACTCTGCGGCGAGGGGGATGGTCAGAGGCTCTTGCCGTCCCCCCGTGGCCCGGTGGACCCCGGACCGAGTCCGGGGTGACGGGGGGCAAAACGACAGGCCTGCGCATCACCCCGCAGGCGCTGCCTCGCCATCGATCAGCCGCTTCCATACCGGCGTCATGCACGCCGTCACCTGGGCGCTGGTCCGCGCCACCGGCGCGCAGGCAAGCAGGCCTGCGCACATCCCCGCATCCAGTGCGGCATCGCCGCTGCACCGTTTGAAGACACAGTGTATGTCGCCGGTGCGGCGGTCGGTCTTGGTCACGATCCGCAGCCGTCTCGCCGCGCATCGTCGCCCGGTCACGACGATGTCCTCGCCCGGCGGCTCCGCGACGGGCGTCACCGCCAGCAGCAGCGCGAGGGCGATCACCGCCCCAGCGCCCGGACCAGCCGGATCCCGACATTGTCGATGCCCGGATTGACGTCCGAGAACAGCTGGCGGTGGCTGAAATGCTCCCAGGTCGCCTCGACCGCCCAGCGCCGGTCGATCCGCACGCCGATCGCGGCATTGGGGTTGAACAGCACGCGCGATCCGAAGCCGGTGCGGGTCTGGTAGATTTCGTACCGGCGCCAGGCCTCGGCACTGTCCAAGCCGGGCAGGAAGGGGTTGGGCAGATAGCGATAGCCGTCGTGGATCGTCACGCCGATGCCGACCTGCGCATAGACGCGGCCCTTGAAGGCATGCTGCCGCCATTCCGCACCGAGGCTGGCGAAGCTCGTCTTGCCCGCGGTGCTGACCTGCACCTTCGCCGTCAGCCGGGGTTTCAATGCCCAGCGGATCGGCAGCATCTTGGTACGATAAACGAGCTGGACGTCGGTGGTGCCGTCCTCTTCCATGCCCTCATACACCTGCCCCGGCGGCAGTGTCGGGAAGGTCAGCTGGCTGCCCAACGGATGGAAGTTCGCGCCGTGCCGCAGCACGCCCACCGCCACTTCGGGCGCATGCGTCACCAAATCCTGCGCCATCGCCGGCGTCGGGCCAAGCAGCATCGTGGCGCCCAACAGGCGCATCAACCCGGTCTTCATGACGTGTATCCCCTTCCACGGCTGTCGACCAGCCGGCCTCATTCGTGTATGAAGCCAAGAAATTTCTGTCAAACAGAAAGAACATGATGACGGACGGATATTGGCTGCCGCCGCGCAAGGCGTGGCTGTGTCGGCTTGCGGGGCTGGTGTTTCTGATCGGCGCCGCGGTGATGCTGCCGGTGATCGTCTTTGCCGGGCTGACCCCGGGCGCGTCGCCGGGATGCGGCGGCGGTTACGGCTGCGTGTGGGAGGCGCGGCCGGTGACGCTGATCGACAGCGACGAGCGACTGCGCGTGGAGGCGTCGCCCGCCGCGCTGAAGGCGTTGAACGCCTTTGCCGCGCAGGGCCGGGTGCGCTTGGGCCTTGCGGGGATCGAGGCGATCAACGCTTTGCCCTTTGCCGCGTTGCTGTTCAGCGTCGGCGTGGCCCTCCGCCGCCTCGGTGGACGCGGTGCCGATCCGTTGCAGCGGGCATTGCCGTGGCTGCGCCGCGCCTCGATCGCCGCGATCGTCTGGACGCTCGCCCACGCGGTGTATCAGACCGCGCTCGAATCGTGGCTGTCGCCGGGCACGCCGGCTGGACCGACCCTGTACACGAACATTTACCTCGCCGACATCGCGACCGGCCTGCTGCTCGCCATCGCCGCCTATTGCGCAATCTGGGCGATCGAAGCGGGGTTGCGCGCACAACGCGATCTGGACGATTTCGTCTGATGCGCCCGCCGCTCGCCCCCCGTACCCGAATCGCCCGCAAAGCGCGCCGCTGCCGTATCGCCGGCCTGCTGTTCCTGCTGATCGCGGCGCTCGTCGCGGCGACGATCCCGCTCGCCGGCCTTTGGCCAGCGCCCCGATCGCATTGCGGCGACCAGGGCTGCACTTGGTCCTCCGACCCCGTCACGCTGTTCGACGAGCAGGATGCTGAAAAGCTGCGCGCCGCGCCCGCCGATATCCAGCGCCTCAAGGTCTATGTGCAGCGGCCGCTGGTCCGCCTCGGCCTTGCCGGGATCGAAGCGATCGACGTCGGGCCGCTGGTCGTCCTACTCGTCGCGGTCGGAATCGCGCTGCGCCGACTGGGAGGGCCGCCCCGCTATGCCTTCGCGCAGGCGCTGCCGTGGCTGCGGCGCGCGACGATCGCCGCGATCCTCTGGGCGATCGCGCAGCCGCTGTCGGACAGCCTGCGCCAGATGCTGCTCTATCGCGGCACCTCCTGGGGACCGCATTGGCTGATCGCCCTCGATTTCAACGCGATGGCGATGCCACTGCTGCTCGGCCTTGCCGCCTATGCCGCGGTCTGGGCGCTCGAATCGGGGTTGCAGGCGCAGCGCGATCTGGACGATTTCGTCTGATGCCAGTCATCGTCAACCTCGACGTCATGCTCGCGCGCCGCAAGGTGCGATCGAAGGAGCTTGCCGAGGCGATCGGCATCACCGAATCGAACCTGTCGCTGCTGAAATCGGGTCGGGTGAAGGGTGTGCGCTTCGGCACGCTCGCCGCGATCTGCCGCTATCTGGAGTGCGAGCCGGGCGACATCCTTGGCTACGAACCGTCGGACGACGACCTGAAGGCGGCGGACTGATCGAGCAGCCAGCGGCGGAACGCCTGCATTGCCGGGCTTTCCTTGCGCGACAGCAGGCGGGTCAGCCAGTAGCGGCCGGCGTCGACCTCGATGGCGAAGGGCTGGACCAGCCGTTCGCTGGCGAGATCGCGCAGGCACATCGCGCGCGGGGCGAGCGCGACGCCCTGGCCCGCCGCCGCCGCGCCCGCCATCAGCGCCGAGCTGTCGAACATCGGCCCACGCAAGGGTGGCGCGTCAGACCCGGCGGCGGCGAACCACAGGCTCCATTCGCTGGGGCGGTAGGAGCGCAGCAGCCGTTCGCGCGCCAGATCGGCCGGGCCGCTTAGCCGCGCCGCGACGGCGGGCGCGCACAGCGGGGTCAGCGGCGCGTCGAGCACGGCCTCCGCCGCCGTGCCATGCCATGCGCCGTCGCCGAAGCGAATGGCGTAATCCAGCCCCTCGCCCGCCAGATCGACGCGGTTGTTGTTGATCGCGAGGCGCAGGTCGATGTGCGGATGCGTCGCGTCGAAATCGTCGATCCGCTCGATCAGCCAGCCCGTCGCGAAGGTGCCGACGACGCCGACGTGCAGCGGGTGACGGAAGCGCCCGTCGGCATAGCCGTCCAGCGTCGCGCCGATCCGATCGAACGTTTCGGCGAGTACCGGCACCAAGGCATGGCCGTCATCGGTCAGCGCAAGCCCGCGCGGCAGCCGGTGGAACAGCCGCGTGCCCAGCCGGCGTTCGAGCTGCGCGACCTGATGACTGACCGCGCCCTGGCTGACGCACAATTCGAGTCCCGCGCGAGTGAAGTTCAGATGCCGCGCCGCCGCTTCGAAGGCGCGCAACGCATTGAGGGGCAATTGGGCGCGATCCATGCGCCTAGGCATGAGGGGAGTTCATGCCTGTGTCGAGAGAAGATGCTTTGTCGGCAGTGTCTGCACCGAGGCATTCTGCGTGGCGAAGGAGACCCGCCGATGCTCGTTACCCCGTTTGCGGCCATGCTTGCCGCCGTTTCCCCGACCGCGGACGATCCGCTGACCCGTCCGATCGCGGTCGAACAGGCGCAGGACTGGCTGCGCCCCGCCCCGCCGGTACGGGTGTTCGGCAAGACCTATCTTGTGGGCTTCGGCGGGCTTAGCGTCGCACTGATCGACACCGGCGACGGCCTGATCCTGATCGACGGGGCATTGCCGCAGGCCGAGCCGGCGATCCTCGCCAACATCCGCAAACTGGGGTTCGACCCGCGGCGCATCCGCTACATCCTCAGCACCGAACCGCATTTCGACCATGCCGGTGGCCTCGCCGCACTGGTGCGCGATACCGGCGCGACGGTGGTCGCCAGCGTACGCGGGGCGGAGGGGCTGCGCTCGGGGCGGCTGGCCGCCGACGATCCCCAGCGCGGCTATGACAGTCGCTTTCCCGCGGTGGCGGCGGTGCGCACGATCCGCGATGGCGAGCCGGTGCGGCTGGGCGATACGGTCGTCACCGCGCGGGCGACGCCGGGTCATACGATGGGCAGCATGAGCTGGAGCTGGCGCGCCTGCGAGGGGCGGACGTGCAAGGCCATCGTCTTCGCAAGCAGCCTCAACCCCGTGTCCGCGCCCGGCTATCGGTTTAGCGCGCCTGCCGCGCGGCCGGTGCTCGCTGCGTTTCGCCGGGGTCAGGCGGCGATGGCGGCGCTGCCGTGCGACCTGCTGATCACCGCGCATGCCGATCAGGACGACGCGACCGATCGCTTCCGCACCGCGCCCGGCGCCTGCCGCGCCTATGCGCGCGCGTCGGCGGTGAAGGTCGCCACGCGGTTGCGCGAGGAGCGAGCGCGCTAGGCGATCAGATCGGCTCCCCCGCCGCCCGTGCGCGCGCTTCGCGTGACGCTTCGGCGGCGGGGACAAGGCGATAGGCGGCGATCGCGCAGGTCAGCGTCACCGGCATGATCGCGAGCAGCGACAGCATGCCGACCGACAGGCTGCCCGACAGCGTCGAGATGCGGCCCGCCAGATACGGCCCCATCGCGAGCCCCATCAGCGTCGTGCCGATGAAGAAGGTCGCGGTCGCGGTGCCACGCATGCGGGGCAACACCAGGTCCTGCGTCGTCGCCGCCGCCGACCCCAGCGCGCCGCTGGCGGTGAGGCCCGACAGGAACAGGCAGGGATAGAAGACCCAGACGCTCGACGCGGTGAAGGCGCCGATCAGGAACGGGATCGGCACCGTCGCGCCGAAGATCACGACGATCAGCCGCCCGGCGGGATCGGTGCGGCGCAGGCGGTCGGCGACGATGCCGCCGATCGTCAGGCCCAAAAACCCGGCGAGCGCGCCGCTGCTGCCGAGCAACAGGCCGGCGCGCGCCGGCGTCTCGCCCAATGTGCGCAACACGTACGGCGCGGCCCAGAAGCTGGCGGCGTAACTGAGGAACGAGTTCAGGCCGTAGGCGACGACGGTGCAGAGGAAGGCCGGCGTGCCGACAATCAGCGCGAAGGTGGCAGGATCGCGCCGCTTGAGCGCGCAGGCCCAGGAGAAGACCGCGTAGACGCCGATGCCGATCGCCAGCCACTGCGGCTTGGGTTCGCCGATACCGATCAGGAAGGCGACGACCGCGACCACCGCGGCAAGGCCGGTAAGGTTGATGAGCAAAGCCCGCGTGCCGCCGCGCGCCGCGCCGATCAGCGTGAGCGGCGGGATGATCGTGAGCAGTTCCTGGAAGAAGGCGCGGAAGGGCGCGGGATGCTTGTCCGGTTCGGGCAACCCCTCGACCAGCCCGCGGATCGGTTCGCGGATCGTCGCGACCCATAGCGCAACGACGAGGCCGGGAATACCGACCGCGAGGAACGCCGCTTGCCACCCGACGAGACCGAAGGGCCCGCCGTCAGGATAGGTGCGGTTCCAGCCCTGGACGATCAGTCCGCCGATGAACAGCGACACGCCGCCGCCGACGTACAGGCCCGCCGAATAGATCGACAAGGCCGTCGCGCGCAGCCGCTTGGGGAAATAGTCCGAGATCAGCGAATAGGCGGCGGGACTCGCGGTCGCCTCGCCGATGCCGACGCCGATGCGCGCCGCGGCGAGCTGTCCACCGGTGCGCGAAAAGCCGGACAATGCGGTCATTGTCGACCAGAGCGCGAGGCCGACGGTCATCAGCCGCACGCGATGCCAGCTGTCCGCGAGGCGGCCGAGCGGGATGCCGAACAGTGCGTAGAACACACCGAAGGCGGTGCCGTAGAGGAAGCCGAGGTCCTCGTCCTTCAGGTTCAAGTCGCGCTTGATGTCTTCGGCCAGGATCGAGATCACCTGCCGGTCGACGAAGTTGAGGACGTAGACGACGAACAGGATGCCCAGCACATACCAGGCATAGCGCGGCGCGGGCGCCTGCGCCGCCCCGTCCCCGGACGCGGTGGGACCAGCCATCGACCTCTCCTTCGATTTTTTCGAAGGCTAACAGAGGTTCCGGGGCCCGATAACCCCAAAAGCGATACCCGATATTCTAAAGTGTGTCTGGCGGTGTGCGCTTCACCGCTTCGGACGACGACGCGTGACACGCTCCAGCCGATCGATCAGCGATTCGATCGTCGGCGGGGCGGCGGGGGCGGCAGGCTCCCCGGCGGCCGGCTTGGCGGGCACGCGCAGCGGCGGCACCGGGCGCACCGGGGTCAGCGGCACGGGGGGCAGCGCACCGGGGTGGAAGGCGGCGAGCGGCAGGTCGAGGTCCGCCGGAATCGGCTGTTCGACCGGCGGCGGTGGGGGCGACGCGCTGGTGACGGGGCGCGCAAACATCGTGTCGTCGTCATCCTCCAGATCCGCAGCCGACAGCGGACGGCGCGCAGGCGCGTCAGGGTGCGCATCGGCGCGGCGCAGGACGGGGACGCCATCGCTGGAGGCGGCGCGGGGGGCGAGCAGGCCACCTGGGCCGAATAACAGGAACAGCGCCGACCAGATGACCGCACCGGCCAGCGCGCCGCCGGCCAGCGCCAGCACGGCGCGCGCGGTCGTGCCCAAGGGCGGTTCCGCCGCGCCGATCAGCGACGGCAGGCCGCTGCGCCATACCCAATCCTCCAGCACGGTGGCGGGCAAGCCGACGAACAGCAGGACGACGGCCAGCGCCGCCACCGCGCCACCCACCGGGGCGATCCAGCGCATCATCGCGGCGCGCGACGGCATGGTCTGGGTCATAGGCTGGCCGGGGAATGCTGGCATGCTGTGTCCATCAGCGCGGCCGACGTGAGCCGCTGGTAAACGGGATCGTAACGACGAATGTTTGACGACCAGTTACGCTCCGCCTCGACGAACGCGCGCCCACGGGCACGGCGGGCGTCCCAGCCGCTGCGGTCGGCGAGCAGGCCGGCGAGCGCCATCGCGATGGCGGCGGGATCGTCCGGGGCGAACAGCGTGCCGGTGTCGCCGTCGCGGATCAGTTCGCGATGGCCGCCGACGTCGGAGGCGGCGACCAATTTGCCCTGCGCCATCGCCTCCAATGGCTTCAGCGGCGTGACGAGATCGGTGAGACGCATGCGCTTGCGCGGATAGGCGAGCACGTCGACCAGCGCGTAATAGCGTTCCACCTCGGTATGCGGCACGCGGCCGACGAAGCGGATCGCGTCAGCCGCCGGGGACGCCGCCGCCTGCGCGCGCAACGCCACCTCCATCGGGCCGCCGCCGACGAGCAGAAGCCGCGCCTTGGGCCGGGCGGTGACCAGCGCGGGCATGGCGGCGATCAGATCGTCCAGCCCCTCGTAATCGTAGAAGCTGCCGATGAAGCCGATCGTCTCGGCATCCTCCAGCCCCAAGGATGCGGCGAGCGCGGGATCGCGCGCGACCGGTTCGCCGAAGAGCGTGAGATCGACGCCGTTGGGCGAGACGACGATCTTGTCCGCCGCCACGCCACGCGCGATCAGGTCGCCGCGCAGGCCCTCGCAGATCACCGCAACGGCATCGGCGCGCTGCACCGCCCAGCTCTCCATCGCGCGGGTGACACGATATTTGGCCGACCCTTCGGTGCCCGTGCCATTGCCAACCGCCGCATCCTCCCAAAAGGCGCGGATTTCGTAGACCAGCGGCAGGCCGCGTGCGCGCGCGACGCGCAACGCCGCGATCGCATCGAGCACGGGCGAATGGGCGTGGAGCATATCGGGCCGAAAGGCGTCGACCGCCGCATCGATCCGCCGGGCAAAGGCAGCGAGGCCGCCGACCTCCCCCAGCACGCCGCCCTTTCGCGTCGCCTGGGTGCGATAAAAGGTCAGGCCATCGACCGATTCGACTGCGTCCGGCGCCAGGCCATGGCGCGGGCCGGTGACGGCGGCCACCTGCCAGCCGCGCGCCTCCTGTGCCTTCAGAATCGCGCGCGTGCGGAAGGTGTAGCCGCTTTGCAGGGGCAGTCCGTGGTCGAGGACATGGAGAATCCGCATGGCCCAAGCCCTTGCACCCACAGTGCTTAATGCCGCGTCAACCGCAGCCTAGCCCGCGGTAAAGGTCAGCCCCGCTTTGTCCTGCAAGCGATCGCGCAATCCGGTGCCGAGCAGCGCGCCCGGCGTCCAGATGCCGCCCGCCCCCTCCGTTTCGATCAGGCAGCGCGCGGTTTCGGCGATCATCTTGCTGGTCGAACCGTAACCGGGGTCGCGGTCACCGGTCACCACCGCATCGAAGCGCGCGCCATCGGGCATCAGGCCGACGAACAGCAGGTCGTAATGGCCGCTGTCGCGCTCCTCCTTGCTGGGGCCTTCGCCGGGCTTGGGGCCCTTGTCGCCGGCGAGCGGATTGAGCTTGGCGATCGCTTCGGCGGCGGCCTTGCCCATGTCGCCCAGCCCGGCAACCATCATCTCGTCATAGACGAAGTCGGTGCCGTAGCGGTGGCCGAGCAGATAGTTGGTGCGGTGGACGTTCTTGGTGTTGATCGCCGCCATGATGAACGGCGCGACCCAGGTGTTGAGCGTCGCGTCGAATTCGGGGAGCATGCCGGTCGGCTGATGGGGGCCGCTGAAGCCGGGCGTCAGCGCGAACGGGCTGGCGAGCAGCCCGACGATCGAGGGGTCGCGTGCCGCCGCGGCGAGCGTCGCCTTCAGGCTGGCGGCGGTGCCACCCGAAAAGCCGCCCTTCATCGCGCGCACCCGGCCCTTCACCCGCGGCGCGGGCATGCCGTATTTGGCGCGTGCGCATTCTTGCAATGTCAGCACGCCGAGGTCGAAAGGGATCGAATCGAAGCCGCAGGAAAAGACGATGCGCGCGCCGGTGCGCTGCGCCTCGGCATGATGCGCGTCGATCATGTGGCGCATCCACGCCGGCTCGCCGCACAGGTCGACATAAGCGGTGCCGGCGGCGACGCAGGCGGCGATCAGCGGTGCGCCGTAGAGCTGGTACGGGCCGACGGTGGTCAGCACGACCTGGGTCGATTCGGCCATCGCCTTCAGCGAGGCGGGATCGTCGGCATCGGCGACGACCAGCGGCGTATCGGCCGGCGCGCCGATGAGGTCGCGCACCTCCTCCAGCTTGGTGCGGCTACGCCCCGCCATCGCCCAGCGGGTGACGCCCTGCTGGCTGAGATATTCGGCGACGAGACGCCCGGTGAAGCCGGTCGCGCCGTAGACGATGATGTCGAAGTCGCGCATTGCCCTCTCCCGTTTGCTTTACGCAAACGTCATGCGCTTTGGGGGCGGTGGGGGCAAGGCCTCACCGCCCCCCACGTCATCCCGGCGCACGCCGGGATCCATGGTTTCGGTATGGCTGATAGGCGCGCATGACCGCTGGCGTCGCGCGTCCATGGATCCCGGCCTGCGCCGGGATGACGAACAAGGGGAATGACCGCCCCATCCTCCGTCATTCCCGCGGAGGCGGGAATCCAGAACCGCTAACGGTGCGGCTCAAGAGGGACCTGCGCGTCTGGATTCCCGCCTTCGCGGGAATGACGGTGTAAGTGGGGTAACGGGTGTCCCTTACGCCGCTTCGTTGAATTGCAACCGGGCGAGTCGCGCGTACAGGCCGCCGCGTTCGATCAGGCTGGTGTGGGTGCCGTCCTCGACGATGCGGCCCTGGTCCATCACCACGATGCGCTGCGCGGCGCGGACCGTCGCCAGCCGGTGGGCGATGACCAGCGTCGTGCGGTTCTGCATCAGCCGTTCGAGTGCCTGCTGCACCAGCCGTTCGCTGGCGGCGTCGAGCGCGCTGGTCGCCTCGTCGAGCAGCAGGATCGGCGCATCGCGTAGCAGCGCGCGAGCGATCGTCACGCGCTGGCGCTGGCCGCCCGACAGGCGCGCGCCGCCCTCGCCCAGATGCGTGTCGAGGCCCTGCGGCAGCGTGCGCAGGAATTCCGCGGCGTTGGCCGCCTCCGCCGCGGCCCACAGCTCGTCGTCGCTCGCCTCCCACCGGCCATAGCGCAGATTGTCGCGCGCGCTGGCGCCGAAGATCACCGCATCCTGCGGCACCATCGCCATCTGCGCGCGCACTGCGGCGGGATCGGCTTCGCGCAGGTCGACGCCGTCGAGCAGCACGCGGCCCGCGGCGGGATCGTAGAAGCGTTCGGCGAGCTGGAACAACGTCGACTTGCCCGCGCCCGAGGGGCCGACCACCGCCACCGTTTCGCCCGGGCGGATGGTGAGCGTCAGGTCGTCGATCGCCGCCGCATCGGGGCGCGTCGGATAATGGAAGCGCACCCCCTCGAACGCGAGCGCCCCCGCCACCGGCACGGGCAAGGGGATCGGAGCGGCGGGTCGGGCGATCTCGGGCGTCTCGCGCAGCAGTTCGGCAATGCGGCTCGCCGCGCCCGCGCCGCGCAGCAGGTCGCCATAGACTTCGGTCAGCGCGCCGAACGCGCCCGCGACGATGCCGCCCGTCACGACGAAGGCGAACATGCCGCCGCCCGACAGGCGCCCGGCGGTGACGTCGGCGACGCCCTCCCACACGACCAGCACGATCGACCCGAAGACGAGGCCGATCATGATCGCGGTCATCACTGCGCGCAGCGCGATGCGGCGCTTCGCGGCGGCGAAGGTCGCGTCCACCGCCGCGCCGAAGCGCGCCGCCTCGCGCGATTCCTGACCGAATGCCTGCACGATCTTCATCGCGCCCAGCGTTTCGGTCACCAACGCGCCGACATCGGCGATCCGATCCTGCGAGATGCGCGAATGCGCGCGGATGCGGCGGCCGAAGATGGTGACGGGCAGCACGACGAGCGGAATGCCAAGCAGCAGCATGCCGGCAAGCTTGGGCGAAAGCACGAACAGATAGACCATGCCGCCGATGCCGGTCGCGGTGTTGCGCAGCGCGATCGACACGGTGGTGCCGACGACCGTCTCGATCAGCGTCGTGTCGGACGTGAGGCGCGAGGCGATTTCCGACGGGCGGTTTTCCTCGAAGAAGCGCGGCGTCAGCGCCAGCAGGTGCGCTTGCACCTTCAGCCGGAGGTCGGCGACGACGCGCTCGCCCAGCCACGACACATGGTAGAAGCGAATCGCCGTCGCCACCGCGAGTACCGCGACGATCATCAGCAGATAGTGGAAAGAGGCATCCACCGTCCCCTGCCCGCCTGCGACGAAGCCGCGGTCGATTACCCGCTTGAAGCCATAGGGGATGCCGATCGTCGCCGCCGAGGTGGTGGCGAGCGCGGCCAGCGCGATGGCGATGTGGCGGGGATAGCACAGCGCGATCTCCCACACGAGGCGAAGGTCGCCGAGCCGGCCCTTGCCGGCGGCGGGAGTGGGGGAAACGGGGGAACGCGCCATCGCTCGCGCCTAGCAGCAGGGGGCACACGGCTCAACGCCGCCGGCGCGTACTCGGTCTGGCGCTTATCGCGCGTCTCGGGCGTTCAGACGATTGCGGCAAGCGCGAATGCCGTTACGTATACGGCAACCAATACAGGCTACGACACGATCATGCTCTACGACGCCTATGAAATGCAGCGCTCGATGCTGGCCGGGGCCAGCGCCATGGCGACCTTCGGCGCGGACTGGATGCGCAATCCGGCCAACCCCTGGTCCTATGTCGGCGGCGGCCAACTGGTCAGTTCCGCGCTGGAGGTGTTCGCCCATGCCTCCGCGACGCGCGGCAAGCCGGCCTTCGGCCTCGACCACACCGTCATCGATGGCAACGAGGTGGCGGTGCATGAGGAGATCGTGCTGCAAAAGCCGTTCGGCCAGCTGAAGCGCTTCCGCCGCGATGGCGTGGAAGGCGGGCCGAAGCTGTTGATCGTTGCGCCGATGTCGGGCCATTACGCCACGCTGCTGCGCGGCACGGTCGAGCGGATGCTGCCGAGCGCGGACGTCTACATCACCGACTGGCGCGATGCGAAGCTGGTGCCGTTGAAGGACGGGCATTTCGACCTCGACGATTATATCGACTATCTGATCGCCTTCCTGGAAGCGATCGGGCCGAACGAGGGCCAGGGCGGCACGCATATGCTGGCGGTCTGCCAGCCGTCGGTGCCCTGCTATGCCGCGGTCGCATTGATGAGCGCGGACAAGCACCCCTGCCGGCCCAAGACGCTGACGATGATGGGCGGACCGATCGACACGCGCGAGGCGCCGACCGCGGTCAACACGCTGGCCACCGAACGCCCGCACGCCTGGTTCGAACAGAATGTCGTCGTGACCGTTCCGATGATGTATCCAGGCGCGGGCCGGAAGGTGTATCCCGGCTTCCTGCAGCTCGCCGGCTTCATGTCGATGAACCTCGGCAACCACATGATGAGCCATTGGGAGATGTTCAAGCATCTGGTCCAGGGCGACGGCGAAAGCGCGCAGGCGACCAAGAACTTCTATGAGGAATATCGCGCGGTGTGTGACATGACCGCGGAATTCTACTTGCAGACGGTTGATCTCGTCTTCCAGACGCATGCCCTGCCGCGTGGCGAGATGCTGCATCGCGGGCGCCCCGTCGATCCCGGCGCGATCACCGATGTCGCGGTGCTGGCGATCGAGGGCGAGCGCGACGACATTTCTGGGCTCGGACAGACAAAGGCGGCGCTGACGCTCGCCACCAACCTGCCGGCCGATCAGAAGCGCTATTACATGGCCGAGGGTGCGGGCCATTACGGCATCTTCAACGGCTCGCGCTGGCGCAACAAGGTGGCGCCGATCGTCGAGGAATGGATGGCGGCGCACGCCTGACACGCCAGATATGCGAAGGGGCGGCTCCGATCGGAACCGCCCCTATCGTCATTTATAAGGCCGGACGCCTCAGGCGACCGAGTCGACCACGGCGTGGCTGCTCGATTCGTCGCTGCGGATCGTGCCGCCGAACAGCATTTTCAGCCGGCCGCCGATCGAGATATCGGTTTCCCACAGCTCGGCGCTGTCGATATCGAAACGCAGCAGCGTCAGGTTGGGGTCTTCCTTCCCACCCGGGAACCAGGCTTCGACCTGGTTATTCCACAGCTTGTCGATCTGGGCGCGGTCGTCGTCGCGGCTGACGTTGCCCGCGAGGCAGGCGAAGAAGTCGTGCCCCTTGCCAACGAACTGCGCCATGGCATCGCCGCCCTTGGCGATGCGATTGTCGCGACCGGCAAAGAAGAACAGCGTGTTGGGCTGATCGTCGTCGATCTGCGCGGTCATCGGTTCGGAATGCTCGCCATCCATCAGGCCGATCATCACGAACGGGCTGCTCTTCAGCTTGTCGAGGAACTTGGCGGCCACTTCCTGCGGGCTGTCTTGATCGGCCATGCATCGTCTCCTGTACCGGGGGTTCGGCCGGAAGAACGAGCGCATCGGGGGTTGGTTGCGCGGAAAGACCGCATCGGCCACGATCGCCGGCGGCGGCAATCCCGCCGTCATCACAAGGAGACACTGCAATGACGGTGGCCGACTTGTGCCAGATCCTGGGCGTCATCATCGCCTTTGCGGCCTTGGCCGTAAAGATCGTCGATAGTCGCAACAGGTAAAGCACACGGGCGGGGCTCGGGCTGCAACCTGAGCCCCAAACGTTTTGGGCCCCGATCGCTGCAACGATCGAGGCCCACACAAGGAGGACACCAATGACAATGTCCGAGTCGCTACATACCCTTTCCGGGCCTAACTTTCAACTTACAGGACCTCGAACAGCCCCGCCGCGCCCATGCCGCCGCCGACGCACATTGTGACGACGACATACTTCGCACCGCGGCGCTTGCCCTCAATCAGCGCGTGGCCGGTCATGCGGGCGCCGGACATGCCGTAGGGATGTCCAATCGAGATGGCGCCGCCGTTCACATTGAGCAATTCGTCGGGAATGCCGAGCGTGTCGCGGCAGTAGAGGACCTGGACGGCGAACGCCTCGTTCAGTTCCCACAGGCCGATGTCCTTCATCGTCAGGCCGTTCTTTTCGAGCAGCTTGGGGATCGCGAAGACCGGGCCGATACCCATTTCGTCGGGCTTGGTGCCCGCCACCGCCATGCCGACGTAGCGGCCGAGCGGAGTCAGCCCCTTCGCTGCGGCGACCTTTTCCTCCATCAGCACCGATGCCGAGGCGCCGTCCGACAGCTGGCTGGCATTGCCCGCGGTGATGACGCCGTCCGGTCCGACGACCGGCTGCAACGCCTGCAAGCCTTCCAGCGTCGTGTCGGCGCGATTGCCCTCGTCCTTCGACAGCGTGACGTCCTTGGTGCTGACCTCTTTGGTCACCTTGTCGACGACGTTCATCGTCGCCGCCATCGGCACGATCTCGTCATCGAACTTGCCCGCCGCCTGCGCCGCGGCGGTGCGCTGCTGCGATTGAAGGCCGTAGGCGTCCTGCGCCTCGCGGCCGATGCCGTAGCGCTTGGCGACCGTTTCGGCGGTCTGCAGCATCGGCATGTAGATGTCGTTGTGCATCGCGAGCAGCTGCTTGTCGGGGGCGACGCGCATCTGCGGGGTCTGGACCATGCTGATGCTCTCGACGCCGCCGCCGATCGCGACATCCATGCCGTCGATCACGATCTGCTTGGCCGCGGTGGCGATCGCCATCAGGCCGCTGGCGCACTGGCGGTCGAGCGACATGCCCGACACGGTGATCGGCAGGCCGGCGCGCAACGCCGCCTGGCGCGCGATATTGCCCGCCTGATGCCCCTGCTGAAGCGCGGCGCCGAACACCACATCCTCCACTTCGCCGCCATCGATGCCGGCACGCTTGACGGCATGGTCGATCGCATGGCCGGCCAACGCCTGCGGCGTCGTGTTGTTGAAGGCGCCGCGATAGGCGCGGCCGATCGGCGTGCGGGCGGTGGAGACGATGACGGCGGAGCGCATGGGCTGGCTTCCTTGATGGGGCGCGACGCGGCGCGCGGGTTCGGTGACTATAGGGTTGGCGTCAGACGAAAATCTGGCTGATCCATTCGGCGATCAGGGCAGGCTTGTCCTGCCCTTCGATCTCGACGACGAAATTGGTGGTCTGCTGGAATTGGCCGGGGCGCTTTTCGTCGAAGGCGAGCAGGGTGAAGCGGCCGCGCACGCGCGATCCCGAACGGACGGGGGTAAGGAAGCGAACCTTGTTACCGCCGTAGTTGACGCCCATCCGCGCGCCTTCGATCTGCGGCGCGTCGGGCACCTTGCTGCTGAGCAGCGGCATCAGCGACAGCGTGAGAAAGCCATGCGCGATCGTGCCGCCGAAGGGCGTCTGCGCCGCCGCGACGGGATCGATATGAATGAACTGATGGTCGCCGGTCGCTTCGGCGAAGCGATCGATCATCGCCTGCGTCACCTCGACCCAGTCGGACACGGTTTCGGTGCCGACCCTGTCCTTCATCGCCTGCGCGGTGATCGTCGTCACGAAGAATCGCCCTCCCGATTGCGGCGCGCGGATGGCGTTCCGCGTCGCGCCATCCTGTAGGCGGAGCCGGGGGCGTTCCGCAAGCCCCTCTCCCGACCGAAAGCTTGAACCCCGGCGCCCATGCACGACGAACCGCGCCAAACGCGGCGGACCCGATGTTCGAAAACGCCTAGGACGCGGGGGCGTAGGGCATGACCAGCTTGCCGTCGGGGCCGGCGGTGTAGGTCGTCTGCGTCGGATAGGCGATGCCGATCCCTTCCGCGGCGAAGCGGCGGATCAACGACACCATGATGCGATCGCGCATCGGGTGCGCGGTCGCCCAATCGTCGCCGGGGATGTCGAATTGCAGCACGAAATCGAGGCTGGAGGCGCCGAAGGTTTCGAAGCTGGACCGTGCGACCTTGCCGCCTTCGCCCTCGACGATCTCGCGCATGATCTGCGGCACGCGGGCGAGCGAGTCGGGCGGCGTTTCGTAGGTGACGCCGATCGTGAAGGCGAGCCGGATGTGGTCGCGCACGCTGATGTTCTGGATTTCCTTGTCGAGCAGCTGCTTGTTGCTGATCACGCGCAATTCGCCGGTGAAAGCGCGGATGCGCGTGCTCTTCAGGCCGATCGATTCGATGACGCCGTTGGTCGTGCCGTAGCTGATCTTGTCGCCGCGGCGGAACGGTCGGTCGAAGATGATTGCAAGCGCGGCGAAGAGGTCGCCGAAAATGCCCTGCGCGGCGAGGCCGATGGCAATGCCACCGACGCCCAGGCCGGCGATCAGTCCGGTGACGTTGACGCCGAGATTGTCGAGCACGACGACCAGCGCGACAGCGAACAGCGCGACGGTGACGAGCAGGCGGATGAGGCCCATCGCGCTGAGCAGCGCCTCGCCCGAATAATGTTCGCTGCTGGTGCGATGCTCGATCGCGCCGAGGATCAGCTCGCGCGCCCAGATCGCCGCCTGGAATACGGAGGCGACGGTCCACAGGAAGTTGATCGTCGTCGATACCTGGCTCGGCGCACCGGCATAGCCCGCGACCAGTTTGGCGGCGAGCATGACGATGAAGAAGTTGTTGGTGCGCGCGATCGCCCGGCCGACGATCGCGCCCCAGCCGCGGCGCACGAGCGTCTCTGCAACGCCCGAGACATCCCTGCGTCGGCACAGGCGTTCGCCGAGCCGGCGCAGGCCGTGCAGCGCGACGACGATCACCACGCCGACGGCGAGCGCGATGAGGATTTGCAGCCAGTGCGTGTGCAGCCAGACTTCGCTGGCGGTGTACAGGCCGGTCAATTGATCCTGGACGCCGTTGCTGTCGAAGATCGGCGAAGCGGTAGCGGTCGTGGTTTTGGACATAAGGGGATCAGGCCGCGGCTTTCAGCGGCGCCGTGCTGGGCGTGCCGGCTTCGAGGAAGGCGATGAGCCCCCGCTCTTCACGGCTGAGATGACGGGCGGAGCGTGGCAGGCGCAACGCGCGGCGGAAGGCGCCCTGCCCCGTCTTTACCAAGGCGATGAGGGACGGGTGGACGTAGCTCTTGCGCGCGATGGCGGGCGTGTTGCCGAGCCGGGCGACGACGGGTTCGAGCAGCGCCTTCAGGCTGAGGTCCGCCTCGGCGCGGGCCAGCGCCTCGAACGCGGCGACGCTGGCGCCCCAGGTACGGAAATGCTTGGCGGTGAAATCGCCGCCGGTCGCGCGCTTGATATAATCGTTGACGTCGGACGAGGTGACGGGGTGCGCATCGCCATCGTCGTCCACCCAGGCGAACAGATGCTGTTCGTCTAGGTCCTGCATCTTGCGCACCGTCGCGGCGAGCCGCTTGTCGGTGATCGCGACATCGCGTTCCTTGCCGGATTTGCCCTTGTAGCGCAGCTTAAGCGTGTTGCCGCGGACGGTGCCGTGGCGCTTGCGCAGCGTCGTGGCGCCGTAGCTCTTGTTCGTTTCGGCATAGGCTTCGTTGCCGACGCGCAGGTGACCGATGTCGAGCAGGCGCACGACCGCGGCGATAGCGCGATCGCGCGGCAGGCCGCGTGCGGACAGGTCCGCCTCGACGCGGGCGCGCAGCTTGGGCAAGCAATGGCCGAAATCGGCGCATTTTTCGTATTTCGCCGCCTCCTGCGCCTCGCGGAAGCCGGTGTGATAGCGATATTGCTTGCGCCCCTTCTCATCCCAGCCGACCGCCTGGATATGGCCATTGGGCTTGGGGCAAAACCAGGCGTCGCGATAGGCGGGGGGCAGGCCGACCGCGTTCAGCCGGTCGATCTCGTCACGATCGGTGATCCGGTCGCCGTCGGGCGCATAATAGGCCCAGCCATTGCGAACCTTGCGGCGCGTGATGCCGGGCTTGGAATCATCGCAATAGACTATGCGTGCGGCCAATTGGGCACTCCCTTCCTAGTAGGAAATGCCCAGGCGACGCGCACGGTTCCGAGCGCTACCCCGTGGCGCGTGACCGCCCGAGCGCGTTGACCCAGCGTTGCGCGGGCCGTTCGACCCAGCGGTAGAGGAGGACGGACGCCGCGAGGACCAGCGCGAGATAGAGGGCGATGACCGGCCAGGGCACCGCAGTCGCATCGCGGACGGCGACGAGCTTGAATGCCTTCCACAACAGGAAGTGCGACAGATAGGTCGCGTAGCTGATGTCGCCGAGCGCGTGGAGCCAGCGCCCCTCGAGCGGATGGTGCGGCGTGCCGGCGGTCAGCGCCAGTGCGAGCAGCAGCGCGGCGAACGTCAAAGGCGCGGCGAGCGTCTCGGGGCAGCCCAGCGCCCAGGCTGCCGTGCCGATCGCGGCGACGCCGAGCGGCCAGGCGAGCGATGGGCGGCGCAGGAACAGCGCGGCAAGGATCGTGCCGGTCGCAAATTCGGCGAGGCAGCGGATGAGGCCGTAGCGCGGAATGTCCCAGCCCAGCGTCGGCGCGCCCTGCATCGCGATGTGCAGGCCAGCGAGGATCGCCGCTGCGACGGCCACCAGCGCAAGCGCGGGCAGGCGTCGCCAGTCGATCGTCAGGATCAGCAGTGGGAACAGCAGATAGGCGGCGAGTTCGCAGCTGATCGACCAGGCCGGATCGTTCCAGCGCAGCGCATCGGTGACGCCCCAATTCTGCACCAGCAGCACATGCAGCGGCAGTTCGGCGAAGGGAAAGGCGGGGTCGCTGCGCCCGGTCGCCCACAGCGCGAGCGCCAGCGCGACGGCGAAGGCCAGCATGACGCCATGCAGCGGCCAGATGCGCGCGACGCGCTTTTGCAGGAAGCGGGCGATGCCGGCGGCACCCTGCCCGCGCAGTCGGTCATGCCAGGTCAGCCAGATGACGAAACCGGACAGGAGGAAGAAGAAGTCGACCGCGAGATAGCCCTTGGCGAACACCGCCTCGACGCCGTGCGGCAGGCCCGCGATGCTAGCGCGGATATGGTAGAGGACGACCAGCCACGCAGCGATGCCCCGGGCCGAGGTGAGGGCGCGCAGTTCGCTCATGCTGGAATGGCGTCGCCCCGTGGCTTGCGCAGCGGCGCCTGGCCCTCTTCGCTGCGGCGGCGGGCGAGATAGGTGTCGAGGCCGATCTGCGCGCCGAGCAGCATGTAGATGAATGGCTGGAAGGCGATGGCGATGAACGCCGCGCCGAGCAGATAGACGAGGTGCGCGGTCTGGAGCGCGGCGGCGAGGGGGCCCGCCCAGCCGAAGGGGCCGGCGGGATCGCGATAGCGGCGGCGCAGCACCTCCATGCGGACGAGGCCGATCAGGCTGATCGCAAGCCACAGGGCCAGGCCGGGATAACCCTGTTCGCCCAGCATTTCGAAATAGGCGCTGTGATAGCCGCGCGCCTTGTCGGTCACCGCCTGATCGGCGACGGTCGCGGCGGCATCGCCCTGCGCGGCGGTCGTCTTCTTGATCTCGTAGCGGATGTGGTTGCCGCGGAACGCCTCGAACCCGCCGCCGAAGGGGTGCGCCTTGGCATAGTCGATCGTCCACTGCCACACGGCGATGCGGGTGGAGGCGGATTCGTCGGCGTCGTGGCTCTTGATCGTGCTCATCCGCTCGGTGAAGCTCGCGGGCAGGAACGGCACCGCGAGCAGCCCGGCCGCACCGATCATGGCGAGATAGGTGAACTTGCGCTTCGTATTGCGCAGCGACAGCAGCGCGACCAGCACGGTGCAGAGCGTGCCGGTGCGCGTCGAGGTGCCGATCGGGATCAGCAGGCAGGCGAAGATCAGGCACAGGCAGAAGCCCTTCACCTTCCAGTCGGGCGGAAAGATTGTGCCCCAGCGCATGAACCAGGCGATCAGCGGCACGATCGCGATCGCGACGGTGGAGATGGTCGACCCTTCGTACAGGCCCGAATTGTTGGTCACCATCAGGTCGAGCTGGCCATAGCCGCCGCCGCCCGCCGCGGTCTTGATGCCGCCGACGATGATGATCGTCGCCGCCGACAGGATCATGAACAGCAGCAGCGATTCGATGCGCAGGCGCGTGCGCAGCGTCAGCGGCAGGAAGGCGGCGAAGGCCAGGCACTTCCACACCCAGTCCCATTTGTCGCGCGCGTCGACGGGGAAGTCCGCGCCCATCGTCGTGATCCCGCAATAGAGCAGCAGCAGGATGATGAGGCCCTGGCGCGGCGCGAAGCGGCTGTCGCTCTTGTCGTCCATCAGCAGCCAGCCGCCGACCGCCAGCACCACCGCGATCAGCGAAATCGGCACGGCGTTGAGCAGGATGTACGTCAGCCGCTGCGGCGAGACGATGTCGATATAGACGTATGCGCACACCAGCAGGAACGGACGGCGGAGGCCCATTCCGAACAGCGCGGCGAGGAAGGCGACGAAGACGAGATCACGCACCGGCGGGCGGCTCCGGCGGCGTGCTGCGGCGGGCGCGCCAGTGGCGGGGCGGCGGCGCTTCGGAATCGAGATCGGGCCGGCGCAGCAGCCGCCAGGCGGCGAGCAGCATCAGGCCGTGCGTCAGCGCCAGCGACAGATTGTCGATCATCGCGTGCGAGCGCTCCTTGTCCAGGCGACAGGTGTAGGGGGTTCGGGTTGATGCGGCGTTAAGGGATTACTTGCTTCGTCATCCCGGCGGACGCCGGAATGACGAGTGGGACTAGATTCGGTAGAAAGCCACCGCCACCGCAGCGGTCAGCAGCGCGACCACCAGCAGCACCGGAACGCGCTTCGCCCGGCGCGCCGCGGCGGCGGTTTCGTAGGCATGCATGTCGAACCAGAAGCGGCCCTGCCCCACGCCGCGGATCGATCCGTCGGCGATCATCGCGGCGAAGGCCTTCGCCTCGCGTGCATCGGTGGGGGTGAAGGGCATGGCGTCGTCGGCGATCACCGCGTGCGCCGCGACGAAGCGCGGGGCGATCGTGCCGTGGACCAGATAGCGGTCGCGCACCGTGCCGCGCGGGCCGGATGTCGCGATCCGGGTCAGCCGGTCGCTCACCGCCGCTTGCCGTTGTGGCGGATGTTGCCGGGCCGACCGCGGCGCGCGACGACGCGGTCCTTGCGGCCGCCCTTGATGCCCTTGCCGAGATGCCGCGGCCCCGGCGCGGCGCCCTTGCCGCCGGGCAGTTCGAAGCGCAGCGCGCCCGACACCGGGTTTGCCTCCGCGAGCCGCAATTCCAGCCGTTGCCCCAGCGCATATTCCTCGCCGCTGTCCTCGCCGGTCAGCGTGCGCGCCGCCTCGTCAAAGCGGAAATATTCGCCGCCCAGGTCGCGGACCGACATCAGGCCGTCGCCGCCGATCCCTTCGACGGTGGCGAAGAAGCCGTAATTCTGCACGCCGGTGATCCGCGCCGACACCGTCTCGCCGACGCGTTCGGCGAGGAAGGCGGCGACGTACCGGTCGATCGTGTCGCGCTCCGCCTCCATCGCGCGTCGTTCGAGCGCGCTGATCGTCGTGCCGATCTGCTCCATCGCCTCGGCATCCGCCTTGGTGAGCCCGCCCTCGCCCAGACCATAGGCCGCGACCAATGCGCGGTGGACGACGAGGTCGGCATAGCGCCGGATCGGCGAGGTGAAGTGCGCGTAGCTACCCAGTGAAAGGCCGAAATGCCCCTGGTTGGCGGGCGCGTAATAGGCCTGGGTCTGCGTGCGCAGCACCTGCTCCATCACCTGCGGGCGGAAGTCGGCATCACCGATCCGGTCGAGGATATGGTTGAACGTCGCCGGGCGGATCACCTGGCCGAGCGCGAAGGGCACGTCGAACGTCTCGAGATAGTCCTTCAGCGCGACGAGCTTTTCGCGGCTGGGCGGTTCGTGGACGCGATACATCACCGGCGCCTTCTTCGCTTCCAGCGCCTTGGCGGCGGCGACGTTGGCGGCGATCATATAATCCTCGATCAACCGGTGCGCATCGAGCCGCTCGCGTGGGGCGACCGACATGATCCGGCCCTGCTCGTCGAGCACGACGCGGCGTTCGGGCAGGTCGAGGTCGAGCGGCTCACGCGCATCGCGCGCCTTCGCCAGCGCGCGCCAGCAGGCCCAGAGCGGACGCAGCACGTCGATCATCGCACCGGCATCGGCGTCGATCGTCGCCTGTGCCTCTTCATAAGCGAGGTTCGCCGCGGTGCGGACGCGGGCGCGGGCGAAGCGCCAGCTTTCAAGCTTGCCCGATTTCGAGATGTGGAGATGGCAGACCAGGGCGGCGCGGTCCTCGCCTTCCTTCAGTGAGCACACCTCCGCCGACAGGATTTCGGGCAGCATCGGCACGACGCGATCGGGGAAATAGACCGAATTGCCGCGCCGCCGCGCCTCGCGGTCCAGCTCCGATCCGGGGCGGACGTAAAAGCTGACGTCGGCGATCGCGACGACCGCCTGCCAGCCGCCATCCTCATGCGGCGCGGCCCAGACGGCGTCGTCATGATCGCGCGCGTCGACCGGGTCGATCGCCACGATCGGCAGGTGCGTGAGGTCTTCGCGGTCTTCGCCGAGCGACAAGGCGGACACGCGCTTCGCCTCGTCCAGCGTATCGCCGGTGAACACGTCCGGAATGCCGAGCTTGTGGATCGCGATCAGCGAGAAGCTGCGCGGTGCGAACGGATCGCCGAGGCGCTGGACGACACGAACGGTGATGCGCGGCGGTCGCCCTCCCATTTCCGCCATGACCAGATCGCCCGCCGCCGCGCCGCCGGTGTCGGAGACGGGAAATTCGCGCCGCTCCTTCTTTTCCACGCCGGTCAGCCAGAAGCGCTCGCCCTCTTGCCGCAGCACGCCGAGGATTTGCTCCGAGGCCCTGGCGAGCACCTTCATCGGATGCGCAATCCAGCCGTTGCCCGCCTCTTCGGTGCGCGCGAGGATGCGTTCGCCGATGCCGAGCGCGCCACGCTTGCGTTCGCGGACGCGCAGCCGCGGCACGGGGCCGTCCGCCTCCCAGCGATCGGGCACCGCCCAGACGTTGCCGCCATCGTCCACGTCGGCGATGCGCAGCACCGTTACCTTGGGCAGGCCGCCCATCTTGTGAAAGGCGCGGCCGGGGGCGCTGTCGATCAGGCCTTCGTCGGCCATGTCCTTCAGCATCGCCTTCAGCGCGATCTTTTCCTGCGCGGTCAGGCCGAACGCCTTGGCGATCTCGCGTTTGCCGGCGGGAACCTCCGATTGCGTGATGAAGTCGAGGATCTGCGCCTGCGTCGGCAGGCCGGGTCTGGGTTTCTTTGCCACTTAGTGGAGATAGGGCGCGCGGGCGGGTTCGTCACCGCATGTTTGTTCACGCGAAGGCGCAAAGACGCGAAGAGGTTGCGGATGAGCGAGGTCGCCCTGCCTCATCGCGGCTTCGCGTCTTTGCGCGAACCGACTAAAGGCCTACCCATGTCTGTCACCGTCGCTGCATTGTATCACTTCACCCGTTTCGCCGATCCCGCCGCGCTACAGGGGCCGTTGCTGGCCTTGTGCGAGGCGCAGGGCGTGCGCGGCACGCTGTTGCTGGCGGAGGAAGGGATTAACGGGACGATCGCCGGGCCGGCCGAGGGCGTCGACGCAGTGCTCGCGCATATCCGCGCCCTGCCGGGATGCGCGGGGCTGGAGGTGAAGTTTTCCGCGGCGGACACGATGCCCTTCCACCGTACCAAGGTGCGGCTGAAGCGCGAGATCGTGACGATGGGCGAGCCGCTGGTCGACCCGACCGATCCCGGCACCTATGTCGATCCCGCCGACTGGAATGCGCTGATCGCCGATCCGGGCACGGTGCTGATCGACACGCGCAACGATTACGAGGTGGCGGTCGGCACGTTCGACGGCGCGATCGATCCCGAAACGCGATCGTTCCGCGAATTTCCGGGCTGGTTTCGGGCGCATCGCGACGAATTGCTCGCCGGCACGAAGCGGGTCGCGATGTTCTGCACCGGGGGCATCCGCTGCGAAAAGGCGACGGCGTTCCTGAAGGCCGAGGGCGTGCCGGACGTGTTCCACCTGAAGGGCGGCATCCTGAAATATCTGGAAGAGGTGCCCGCCGAGCAGAGCGCGTGGCGGGGCGAATGTTTCGTGTTCGACGAACGGGTGGCGGTGGGGCACGGCCTGGCGCCGGGCAGCCACGGCTTGTGCCGGGCGTGCCGGATGCCGGTGTCAGAGGCGGATCGCGCGTCGCCGCTGTACGAGGAGGGCGTGAGCTGCCCGCGCTGCCACGACACGCGCGATGCGGCGGACCGGGCGCGCTATGCGGAGCGGCACCGGCAGGCGCAGCTGGCGGAGGCGCGCGGCGAGGCGCATGTCGGGCGACGGTTCGGGGAGTGAGCGCGTCGCGCACCCACCCTCACCCTATCGACGGCTTCGCCGTCTCTTCCCTCTCCCAGCGGGAGAGGGAGGGAGACGCGTAGCGCCGGAAGGGTGAGGGTCGAAGGAAGCGCGGCGCCTGTCGGATGAACCAACCCCCGGCATCGTCGTTATGCTGCCGTAACAGGAGGCTCGACGGATGCTGTTCACCACCACCACGCAATTCGCCGCCCTGGCGCTATGCCTGATCGCAGGCTGGTTCTTCGGATTGGCGAGCAGCAGCGGCGGCAAGAAGTGGAAGGCGCGGTACGCCGCGGAGCGCGAGGCGCATGGCACCTATCGCAAGCAGGGCGACACCAGCCTGGCTGCCGCGAATGCGCGCGTCGCCGAACTGGAGCGGGAGAATGCGCGGCTGACCGAAGCGGCGCAGGCCCGGCCGGTCGCGGCGCCGGTCGCCACCACGGCGCCGACGATCGGCGAACGCCTGACCGGCCGCCGTCAGACCGCCGCCCGTCCGGCCTATCCGGCAGGCCAGCGTCCGGGCTGGTTCGACTTCGGTCCGCGGTCGCGGGTGTAAGCGGACAATAAGGCGCTCAGCGGTCGGCGTACCGATCGCCGGGCGCGCCGTTCCCTCAATAGGCCAGGCGCAATCCGGGCCGCGGCCAGCGCATCGTCACCAGCCGGCCGCTGCCCGACAGCGTGACATAGGCGTCGTGCAGATCGTCCCCGCCCCAGCAGATGTTGGTCGTGAACACGTCATCAGTCGCGACGAATTCGACAAGGTCGCCCGTCGGGGACACGACGCTGATCCCGCTTTCGCCGATCGTCGCGACGCAGACGTTCCCGCCGGCCTCGACACCCAGCGAATCGAAGAATTTATACCCCGCCGGTCGATAGACCGGGATGCCGGGCCCGCCTGGGCCGCCGCCGGGCGCGACCTTGCCGGGGGCGATCACGTCGAATGCCATCAGCCGGCACGTGTAGGTCTCTGCCGCGTAGAGGCGGCTGCCGTCGGGTGACAGGCCGATGCCGTTCGGGTTTTCCGACGGGAACACCACCTCTTCCAGGAAACTGCCGTCCGCCTTGGCGTAAAAGATGCCGGTGACGTCGCGCTCCCGGGGGCGCGTCTTGCCGTGATCGGTGAACCAGAAACCGCCATGCGCGTCGAATACGATGTCGTTGGGGCCACGCAGCGAACAGCCGAAATCGCCGTCGGCGTACAGCACGTCGACCGTGCCGCGCAGCGGGTCGATGCGTTCGATGCGCCCGCCGCTATAATCGTCGGCCTGCCCGTGCGGCGCCAGAAAACCGCCCGCTTCATGCCAGTTGAACCCGCCGTTGTTGCAGCAATACAGCTTGCCGTCGGGCCCCATCGCCAGGCCATTGGGTCCGCCGCCCGGTTCTGCGACCACGTCGATCCGGCCCTCCGCATCGATGCGGGTGATCCGCCCCGCCGCGATCTCGACCAGGATGACGCTGCCGTCGGGCATCGCCACCGGTCCTTCGGGAAAGCGCAGGCCCTGCGCCACCGTCCGCCACGTCATCTGCGCGCCTCTCCCACGTCGTCGATGCTGCCGCAGCATCGCCAGGGGCGGTGGCGCTGGCAAGTCCCTTCCTCGACATCGCCGCCGCCGCGGGGCACAGTCGCGCGCATGGAGAGACAGACCCGGACCGGCGGCCGCATCCTCGTCGACCAATTGCTCGCGCAAGGGTGCGAACGCATCTTCACCGTGCCGGGCGAAAGCTTCCTCGCGGTGCTCGATGCGCTGCATGATACGCCGCAGATCGAAACCGTGGTGTGCCGGCAGGAAGGCGGCGCGGCCTTTATGGCGTGCGCCGACGGCACGCTGACGCACCGGCCGGGCATCGCCTTCGTGACGCGCGGGCCGGGCGCGACCAATGCCTCGATCGGCGTGCATGTCGCGCGGCAGGATTCGCAGCCGATGATCCTGTTCATCGGCGACGTCGATCGCGGCACCCGCGATCGCGAGGCGTTCCAGGAGGTCGATTTCGCCGCGATGTTCGGGCCCCTCGCCAAATGGGCGGCGCGGATCGACGATGCGGCCCGTATCCCGGAATATGTCGCGCGCGCCTATGCGGTGGCGATGAACGGGCGGCCGGGGCCGGTGGTGCTCGCGCTGCCCGAGGACATGCTGCTCGATGCAGTCGAGGCGGTCGACCGGCCGCGCGTCGAGCGCGCGGCGCAGGGGTGCGACGAGGGCGCGATGGCGCAGCTTGCCGATCTGCTCGCCACCGCCGAACGCCCCGTCGCGATCGTCGGCGGGGCGGGATGGGATGGGATCGCGGCGCAGGATTTCGCCGCCTGGGCGGATCGCACCGGCGTGCCCGTCGCCGCCGCCTTTCGCCGGCAGGATGCCATCCCCAACGCCTGCCCCGCTTATGCCGGGAACCTGGGCTATGGCCCGAACCCGAAGCTCGTCGCGCGGATCAAGGCCGCCGACCTGCTGCTGGTCGTGGGCCCGCGACTGGGTGAGGCGACGACCGATGGCTATGCACTGATCACCCCGGAGCATCCCGGGCAGCGGCTGATCCACGTCCACCCGGACGCAGACGAACTGGGCATGACGTACCGCACCGACCTCGCGATCTGCGCGGGCATGGCGGAGTTTGCGGAAGGCTTGAACGCGATCGACGGACCGCCGAACGCCGGTGGCGCCGCTGCGCACGCCGATTGGCAGGCGTGGTCGACGCCCGCGGCACGCGACGGCGTAGCAATGGACCTGGGGCCCTGCGTCGCGGCGATGCGTGAGGCGCTGCCCGCGGATGCGATCATCTGCAACGGCGCGGGCAATTACAGCGGCTGGTGGCACCGCTATTGGCCCTATGCCGCGCCGGGCACGCAACTGGCGCCGACGGCGGGGGCGATGGGCTATGGCCTGCCCGCCGCCGTTGCCGCGGCGCTGCGCCATCCGGGGCGGCAGGTGGTGGCGCTCGCCGGCGACGGCTGTTTCCTGATGAACGGGCAGGAACTGGCGACCGCGGTGCAATATGACGCGCAGCTGCTGGTGCTGGTGATCGACAATGGCGGATACGGCACGATCCGCATGCATCAGGAGCGCGAATTTCCGGGTCGCGTGTCGGGCACGGCGCTGGCCAATCCCGATTTCGCAGCGCTCGGCCGGGCCTATGGCTGTTGGGCGGAGACGGTGACGCGGACCGAGGATTTCGCGCCGGCCCTCGCGCGCGCGCAGGCGCAACGCGGAGTGCGCCTGTTGCATATCCGCACCGATATCGAGGTCATCACCGCCGGCACCACGCTGAGCGCGGTGGCGCGGCGGGGGTGACGCCGCGCCGCGTTACGCCAGCTCGATGATCGCATCGACCTCGACCGCCGCGCCCAGCGGCAGGACGGGGACGCCGACGGCGCTGCGGGCGTGCTTGCCGGCGTCGCCGAACAGCGCAACCATCAGTTCGGAGGCGCCGTTCGCGACCTTGGGCTGATCGGTGAAGTCGCCGTGGCTGTTGACGAACACGCCCAGCTTCACGACGCGCTTGATGCGCGACAGGTCGCCGCCGAGGTGCTTCTTGACCTGCGCGACGATCATCAGGCCGCACAGACGCGCGGCCTCCTGCCCCTGTTCCAGCGACACGCCGTCGCCCAGACGGCCGGTGACGAGCTGGCCGTCCTTGAAGGGCAGCTGGCCGGACAGATGGAGCATGCCGCCCGCCTCGACCACCGGCACATAGGCCGCGACCGGCGCCGCCGCTTCGGGCAGGGTGAGGCCGAGTTCCTCGAGCTTGCGATCGACGTGCGTGGTCATGGCAGTATCCTTCGATGATGCGTTGCCCGCGCGTCTAGCCGATGGCGCAGCGGGCGGTAAACCGTCAGGCGGCGGGTTGCCCCGCGGCGAAGCGGGCGGCGATCCAGTCCGCCGCCTCGCGCCAGTCGTCGATGCGCGCATGCGCGTGCGGCGCGGGGGCGACGCTGGGCGCGAGGCTGGGTTCGGAGACCATGTGCAGCCGGTGGACCTGCGGCGCGTGGCGCGACACCGATTCGTGATGGACGGCCAGATCGTCGACGAACACCGTCACCGGATTGCCATGCTCCTCGACGAGGCGCGATACGGGATCGCCCTTGCCGCCCTGGTTGCATTCGACGCGGTGATGGATGCCGAAGGCGGCGAGCTGGTCGATCCGCGCGGTGCGGCAGCTGTCGAGCAGATTGGTGAGGACGACGATGTCCGCCACCTCGCTCAATCGCGCCAGCGCCTCGGCGGCGTGGGGGACCAGGGTCTGGCGGTGCATTTCGGACGGGAAGAAGCCGCCGAGCATCGACCACATCTCCGCCTGCGTCGGCGTTTCGCCCGTCGAGCGGCGGCGCATCGAATTGGCGAAATCGGCGCCATCGGGCGTGAAGTCGATATCGTGCGTTTCGCGCACCCATGTGCCGAAATGCTTGACCATATGCAGCAGCACTTCGTCGCAATCGGTGATCAGCAAGAATCGGGGTGTCTGGGTCATCAGCGAGCCTCCAGCATCTGGTGTGCGGCGACCAGCGCCGACGGGGTGACGCCCAGCGCATCGGCGCAGGCGATGAGATCAGGTTCGTACGCCTCGAGATAGGCCAGTACTGCGGCGAGCACGGCGGGTTCGCCGGCACGGGCGCGTAGATCGTCGGGATAGAGGCCGGTCGTCGCGATCAGGCGATCGGCACGCGCCTGTTCGCCGAGCGTCCAGGCCAGCGCCTGAAGCCCGAGCAATTCCGCATCGGGGGTGTTTGTATCGCGACCGCGCATTGCCTATCGTCCGGTGACGGGAAAGGATCGGTGACCCACGTGGCGAAACGGGTGCTCGTTGTCGAGGACAACGAACTCAATCTGAAGCTGTTCTGCGACCTGCTGCGGGCGCACGAGTTCGTCGCCGAACCGGTGCGCGACGGACGAGAGGCCGTGGCCCGCGCACGCGAGGTGATGCCCGACCTGATCATCATGGATATCCAGATGCCGCATGTGACGGGATATGAGCTGATTCTGGAGCTGATGGCGGACGAACAGCTGCGCGATATTCCGGTGATGGCGGTCACCGCCTATGCGGGACGTGACGACGAGGAGCGGATCCGGGCGGCCGGCGCCCGATCCTATGTGTCGAAGCCGATCAGTCTCGCGCGATTCATGGATGCGGTGAACGCGCTGGTCTGACCTGCGAGGCGCGACACGAAAAAGGCACCCTGCCGCGGCGATCGGGCCGCGACAGGGTGCCGCGCGCTCTCAGCGCCCTTACCCCCCGAAAAGGGCGCGGGAGCTGCGAGCTATCGGTAAAAACGATGATTCCTCAACGCGGTTCCCGGCGTCATCCCGCCAGCATCATCCACACGGCCATCGCGACCATCATCAGGTTTTCGGTCAGCGACACGAAGCCCAGCGGCACTTTGCTGTCGCCGCCGACGCAGGCGCATATGAGTTCGCGCCGATCGACATACACCGCCTTGTAAACCGACACCGCGCCCACACCGCCGATGACGAGCGCGACGGGCACCGACAGCCATGTCGCGACACCCGCGATCATCAACACGCCCGCCAGCCCCTCCAGATACGGGTAGAGCGTGGCATAGGGCACCCAGCGTTGCGCGAGCAGGTCATAGCCCAGGAACATCGTCGCGAATCGATCGACGTTCTGGAGCTTCAGGATCGCCAGCACGACCATGCTGAAGGCGATGAACCATTCGCCCGCGCGGACCGTGACCGGCGTGCCGAAGGCGGCGAGACTGGCGGCCATCGCCATCAGCGCGGTCATCGCAAATACGGCCAAGACCGGCCGATAGCTGACCGCCTTGGGGTCCGGCACCGACAGTCCGAAATAGCGGCGGAGGTCGTCGTAGCCGCCGATCCGCACGCCATCGATGAACGTCTGCGGCGTGGTCTTCACGTCGTGCGCGGCCTTGAACGCATCGGTTTCGGCACGGGTCGTCAGGTGCCGATCGTCGACCGCATAGCCTTTGCGACGCAGCAGATCGCGTGCCTTCAGGCCATAGGGACAGATGTGGGTCGGCATGACCATGCGGTAGAGGACGGCGCGCTTCGACATGACCGACATGTGGGGACACGGCCGTCATGCCGCCAGCACCCCGCATAAACCAAGGGCGGCCCCCTCGATTCGAGAGGACCGCCCTTAGCCCGTAGTGACGCGATACAGGGCGGCCGGATCGTCCGGCCACCACGGTCCGCTATGCCGACCGAACATGAACGCAATGTGGCCGAACCTAGCCCCCACCATGGCTTCGTCACAAAAACGCATAGGTTGCCCGCACGTCGCTTTCCGTCCGCAGGCACGCACGCGAAGAGCCGCCGATGCGCGGGGCACCGGCGGCTCTTCGCGATTCGATTCGGCAAGCAACGCGGGGCAGCGGCGCCCCGGCAGCAGCTTACTTGATCTTGGCTTCCTTGAACTCGACGTGCTTGCGCACGACGGGGTCGTACTTGCTGAAGCTCAGCTTCTCGGTCTTGGTGCGCGGATTCTTCTTCGTGACGTAGAAGAAGCCGGTGTCGGCAGTGCTGACGAGCTTGATCTTGACGGTAGTCGGCTTGGCCATGAGCCCTAATCCTGAAAACAAGGAGAGCGGCAGCACCAACGCCGCCGCTCGATCAGTCGCGGCGCATGGGCCAGACGGCGACGAAAGTCAACCGCGGATGCCCCCACCCCCATCGTTAACCACCACGTTACCGGTGCGGGCGCATGAATGCCATATGACATGACGGGAGCGGGACATGGGGCATCAGGGGCATATCAACGACATGGCGCTGGAGGCGGTGCGCGCCGACCTGGCGGCGCGAATCGCCGCGATCGACGTGAAGGCGCCCTATACCTGCGCACGCGACCTGAAGCCTGATATCAACCAGATCCGCCTGATCGCACATCGTCATGGCCTGAACCCCGCGGTGACGGTCGCGCATTTCGTCGATTCGGCCTTGTCGCGCGGCGAACATGGTGCCCTGGTGCATGGCTGGCTGTCGATGCTGGGCGACGCGGTCGCCTGCGACCGGCAGGATGTGCGGGCGTGCGACACCTTTGCGGCGGCCTGTTCGGTGCGCCTCGCAAGCTGAACACCGACGACGGGACGGGACGGCATGGATGCATTGATGGCGGCGCTGGTCGCCGCCGCGCTGGCACAGGTGGGCGACCGCCCCGCCTGGCTCGCCGCGATCCTGGCCGATCGCTACCGCGCGCCGGGCCTCGTCGTCGCAATGGCGGCCATCGCGCTTGCCGTGGCCGCGGGATTGGCGGGCGCCGCGGGGGGCCTGATCGCCCCGCAGCTGACGCCCGAGGCGAAGCAGCTGTTCCTGGCGCTGGCGCTGGTGCTGCAGGGCGGTGGCGCGCTGTTTCCCGCCAAGGCCCCCGACCGGCTCGAACGCTGGCGGCTCGGCGCTGCGGCGACCAGCCTGCTCGGGCTGTTCATCCTCGCCTTCGGCGACGGCGTGCAGTTCATCGTCCTGACCCTGAGCGCTCGGGCGGAGCTGGTGTGGCTCGCGCCGCTGGGTGCGACGCTGGGATCGCTTGCCGTGATCGCGCCCGCGGCGCTGCTTGGCGAAGCGGGATGGCGCGCGCTGCCGCTGCGGTCGCTGCGGATCGGGATCGGCATCCTGTTCCTGATCGTCGGGCTCTGGCTTGGCGTGGGGGCCCTTCGTCTGATCTAGCCGCCCGATCAATCTGACCATGATTCCTGATGCAAAATCCCGGTCCGACCGGGAGCGTTTGCGCTATCGGATCGTTTCCGCAACGAACCCATTTCTGTCAGGAGCTTCCCCATGGCCGACGTCAATCCGGCGCTCAACACGCCCACCGATCTGTCGAACACGCGCTCGGTCGCCGACGCGCTGAATGCCTCGCTCGCCGATTGCTATGCGCTGTATCTGAAGACCAAGAACTTCCACTGGCACGTCAGCGGCCCGCATTTCCGCGACTATCACCTGCTGCTCGATGATCAGGCCGCGCAGATCCTGGGCGTGACCGACGCGATCGCCGAACGCGTGCGCAAGACCGGCAACGTGACGCTGCGCTCGATCGGCGACATCAGCCGCCGCCAGACGATCGCCGACAATGACAAGGATTTCGTCGAAGCCGGCGCGATGCTGGCCGAACTGCGCGAGGACAATCTGAAGCTGGTCGAAAGCTTCCGCGCGGTGAAGGACGCGGCCGAAGCGGCCAAGGACAATGCGACCAGCGGCATCGTCGACGACTGGACCGACCAGGCCGAAGAGCGCGCCTGGTTCCTGTTCGAAGCCAGCCGCAAGGGCTGAGCCCGGCTTTTCCGTCGCCCCGGACCCGATCCGGGGTGACGGTACATCCCTGTGCCCGGCCGTCAGCGGGAGGGGATCGGCCCGACGCGCACCAGCCACAGGTCGGGCGGTGCGCCGAAGCGGATCGGCAGATTGCTCGTGCCCAGCCCTGCCGTCACCACCGTCAGCCGATGCGGATCGCGCACGATGCCGCAGCGATAGCGCGGATTGGTCACCTCGACCGGCGCGCCGATCAGCGGCAGCACGACCTGTCCGCAATGCGTGTGGCCGGCGAGCAGCAGCGTCGTGCGCCGCGACAGCTTGACCGCGACATCGGGCGAATGCGCGACCATCACGCCGGCGCCGGCCAGTGTCGCCAGCGCCGCTTGGGTCGGGGCGATGCGATCGTGATGTGTCGCCGGATCGTCGAGGCCGCCCAGCGCAAGCGGCCCGAGCCCCTCACCCTGATTGACCAGCACGAGTACGCCGATCCGCCGCAGCATCGCCGCGATCGGTGCGGGATCGGTCCAGTGATCGTGATTGCCGAGTACCGCGACGACCCCCAGCGGGGCCTTCAACTGCGACAGCGGGCGTGCCAGCAACGGGATCGCCCGCTCCGCCTCGCCGGCGCCGCGCCCCTCGATGAAATCACCGGCCAGCACGACCAGATCGGGGTGGAGCGCATTAACCTGCCCGACGATGCGGGCCAGCCGCCCCTCGTCCATCGCCATGCTTTCCATGTGGATATCGCTCATCAGCGCGATGGTGATCGGCGGTTTGCCGGCCGGCCAGTCGGGCAGCGCCATCGTCACCCGGCGAACGACCGGATCGGCGCGGGCGTTGCGATAGCCGATGAGGAAGACGGCGCCGGCGATAAAGGCGACGATCAGCGCGGCACTGAGAAGCGGACGTTTCACGATGCGGGTCCTAGCGGGAGCGCTTCGACGGCGCCATGCGTTCGTGTGTCCATGCAAGCCTTTGCCGCGCTTCTCGATTCGCTGATCTACACGCGGGGGCGGAACGCCAAGCTCAAGCTGATCGTCGATTATCTGCACGCGACGCCCGATCCCGATCGCGGCTGGGCGATGGCGGCGCTGACCGGCGATCTCGATCTGCCCGGCGTGAAGCCCGCGCAGATCCGGGCGCTGATCGAGGCGCGGGTCGATCCCGTGCTGTTCCGGATGAGCCGCGACTATGTCGGCGATACGGCCGAGACGGTCGCTTTGCTGTGGCCGGCGCCGGTGGTGCCGCCGCCCGATGCCGGTCCGCTGTCGATCACCGCTGCGGTCGACGCGCTGCGCCATCTGTCGCGCTCCGATGCCCCCGCGGTGCTCGCCGGCATGCTCGACCGGCTGGATGCGGAGGAGCGGTTCGCGCTGCTCAAGATGGCGACCGGGGGGCTGCGTATCGGCGTATCCGCGCGGCTCGCCAAGACCGCGCTGGCGCAGGCGTTCGGGCTGGATGTCGATGCGGTCGAGGAGGTGTGGCACGGCCTGTCGCCGCCCTACGCCAGCCTGTTCGCCTGGGCGGAGGGAAAGGGCGCGCAACCCACCCCGGCGGACGTGCCGGTCTTCCGCCCCTTCATGCTCGCGCACGGGCTGGAGGATGCGCAGGTCGACCTCGCCGATTATGCCGCCGAGTGGAAATGGGACGGCATCCGCGTCCAGATCGTCCATGTCGCGGGTAAGACGCGCCTGTACAGCCGTACCGGCGACGATGTGACCGGCAGCTTTCCCGACGTCGCCGCGGCCTTCACCACCCCCGGCACGGTCGATGGCGAACTGCTGGTGAAGGGCGAATTCCAGGGCGGTGCGTTGGACGACGGTGGTGGGGCGGCAAGCTTCAACGCGCTGCAACAGCGGCTGGGACGCAAGCAGGTGTCGGCGAAGATGCTAGCCGACTATCCCGCGTTCGTCCGCCTCTACGACATCCTGTTCGACGGTCCCGAGGATCTGCGGGCGCTACCTTGGACGGAGCGGCGCGACCGGCTGGAGGCGTTCGTGCCGCGGCTCGATCCCGATCGCTTCGATCTCAGCCAGGTGATCGCGGCCGACAGCTTCACGGAACTGGAGGCGATCCGCGCCGGCGCGCGCGATGCGGCGATCGAGGGCGTGATGCTGAAACGCCGCGACAGCCCCTATGTCGGTGGGCGGCGCGCCGGCCTGTGGTACAAATGGAAGCGCGATCCGCTGACCGCCGATTGCGTGATGATGTACGCGCAGCGCGGCAACGGGCGGCGATCGTCCTATTACAGCGACTATACCTTCGGCTGCTGGACCGAAGAGGGCGAGCTGTTGCCGGTCGGCAAGGCCTATTCGGGGATCACCGACGAGGAATTGCGGATGCTCGACAGCTTCGTGCGCCGCCATACGGTGAAGCGCTTCGGCCCAGTGCGCGAAGTGGAGAAGACGCTGGTGCTGGAGATCGCGTTCGATTCGATCCACACCTCCACCCGGCACAAGTCCGGCGTCGCGATGCGCTTCCCTCGCATCGCACGCATCCGCACCGACAAGCCCGCGGCAGAGGCGGATCGGGTCGAAACGCTGCGGCGGCTGGTGACGTAAGGCGGGAGCGACGTACAGGCTCCCCCCTACGCGACGTCATCCCAGCGAACGCAGCGGTTTCCCTGTTGTCGCGCCCAGCAAGAGCCGCTCGAGGCCCCTTCCTTCGCTAGGGCGACGTTTCCGGGGGGCGCCTGTCGATCAGTACGCCCGGGCGAGCAGCACGCGTTCGACGGCCGGCGCGCCGGTGAAGACGCAGGCGCCGTCCGCCGGGGCCTGATCGCCCGGCGCGTTGCGGATCGTCAGCTTCAGCGCCTTCAGCCGCTCGACCACCTGGTCGAGCGCCGCACCGGTGGGACGCGACCATTGCACCTCGACCCAGCCGGGGTTCTTCTGCCCTTCGGCGAAATGCGCCTCGACCGCGGCGAAGTCCGCCGCCGGCACGATCGCCGCCTGCATCCGCGTGGTCGCCTGTTCGTGCAGCGCCTGCTGGATCGCGGCGAGCAAGGCGGGCGCATCCGCCTCGAAATCGCCGCGCGGCATCACTGCCGCGTCGAGCTTGCCGTCCTCGCGATACAGCCGGTCGCGGCGGATCACTGAGACGTTGCCGCCCGCCATGTCGCGGCCGCCGATCTCGATCACGATCGGCGCGCCCTTCTTCACCCAGCCCCAGCGCTTGGTCGCGGCCTTGGCGGGCTTGAGGTCGAGCAGCGCGCGCACCGGCTCGCCCAGCGCGGTCAGGCCGGCGAGGTTCGACTGGATGTCCTTGGCGTAGGCGATCAGCGCCTCGTCCTCGGGCTGATCGCGCAGCATCGGGACGATCACGATCTGCCACGGCGCGATGCGCGGCGGCACGCGCAGGCCGTCGTCGTCGCCATGGACCATGATCACGCCGCCGATCATGCGGGTGCTGACGCCCCAGCTGGTCGTGTTCGCCAGCTCCAGCTCGCCGCTGGCATTCTGGAAGCGGATGTTCTGGGCGTGCGCGAAATTGGTGCCGAGGAAGTGGCTGGTGCCCGCCTGCAACGCCTTGCCGTCCTGCATCATCGCTTCGATGCTGTAGGTCGCGACCGCGCCGGGGAAACGCTCGTTCTCGGGCTTCTCACCCGCGACGACCGGCAGCGCGAGGCAGGTTTCGGCGAAGTCGCGATAGACTTCGAGCATCTTGCGCGTCTCTTCGCGCGCTTCGTCGGCGGTCGCGTGGGCGGTATGCCCCTCCTGCCACAGGAATTCGCTAGTCCGCAGGAACATGCGCGTCCGCATCTCCCAGCGCACCACATTGGCCCATTGGTTGATGAGCACGGGCAGGTCGCGCCACGACTGCACCCAGCGGGCAAAGGCGGTGCCGATCACCGTCTCCGACGTCGGGCGCACGACCAGCGGCTCTTCCAGCTTGGCGGCGGGATCGGGCCTCAGGCCGCCGTGGCCGTCGGGGATCAGGCGATGGTGCGTGACGACCGCCATCTCCTTGGCGAAGCCCTCGACATGCTCGGCTTCCTTTTCGAAATAGGACAGCGGGATGAAGAGCGGGAAGTAGCAATTCTCATGCCCCGTCGCCTTGATCCGGTCGTCGAGCAGGCGCTGGATTCGCTCCCAGATGCCATAGCCCCACGGCCGGATGACCATGCAACCGCGCACGCCCGATTCCTCGGCAAGGTCGGCCTCGGTGATGACGGATTGATACCAGGCGGCGAAATCGGCGTCGCGGGTGATGGGGAGAGCGTGCTTCATGGTGGTGGCTCTTATCTCCGACGGACGTTTCCGTCACCCCGCAAGTCCTCCCCCGCCAGGGGGAGGTGGCAGCGCCGCAGGCGGTGACGGAGGGGGAGGTAAGCGAGAGGCTTCCTCGCGCACGGCACCGGGCACCTCCCCCTCCACCATTCGGCTGGCGCCGAACGGTCCCCCTCCCCCTGGCGGGGGAGGAATTTAGGTCGCGCCCTCGCTCCCAATCCCGCTACAGCCCCGGCATGAACGACCGCATCCTGCCCGCGATCGGCCTGCGCCTGCTGTCGGTCGTGTTCTTTGCCGCGATGAATGCCAGCATCAAGCTGGCCGAACATGCCGGCGCGAGCGTGGTCGAGATCCTGTTCTTTCGCCAGTTCGGCGCGGCGCTGCTGGTGTCGGCCGTCATCGCCAGCGGTCCCGGCATGACGAGCGTCGCGACACGGCGACTGCCGGCGCATGTTGCGCGGGCGGTGGTGGGGCTGAGCGCGATGGCGCTGACCTTCCACGGGATCGTGCTGCTGCCGCTCGCCGAGGCGACGACGATCGGCTTCACCGTGCCGCTGATCACGACGATCCTGGGCGCACTCGTGTTGCGCGAGCCGACCGGGGTGTGGCGCTGGGGCGCGGTGGTGGCGGGGTTCGCTGGCGTGCTGATCGTCGCGGCGCCGGGCCTTGCGGCGAACGACGGGCATCTGCCGCTGGGCGGCGCGGCCTTTGCGCTGGGCGGGGCGTTCGGCACCGCCTGCGTCACGATCCTGCTGCGCCAGATCGGGCGGACCGAGGCGGCGCTGACCACCGTCTTTTGGTTTTCGACGCTGTCGCTGGTGCCGCTGTCGCTCTTCTACGTGCCGGTTGCCCAGAACCACGGGGCGTTCGGCTGGGCGTGCCTGGCCGCGGTCGGTGTGCTGGGCGGCTGTGCGCAGATCGCGATGACCAATTCGTTGAAGCTCGGCCCCGTGTCGGTGGTGGTGCCGATGGATTATTCCAGCCTGTTGTGGGCGACCGCGCTCGGCTGGCTGATCTTCGACACCTTGCCGGCCAGCGCGACCTGGATCGGCGCGCCGGTGATCATCGCGAGCGGCCTGATCATCGTCTGGCGCGAGCAGGTGCGCCAGCGGCAGGAAACGATCGCGGCAAGCGCCGACGACGTCGCCTAGCCGTCGAAGCGGCGCAATCCGGCGCTTCACGCCGAGTCGATCAGCCCCCATATGGACGCCATGTCGTCGCGCGCCCGCGTTCTCGTCCTCAATTCCGCGCTCGGCCCGCTCGACTATCGCGTGCCGGCGGGCTCGCATGTCGAGCCGGGATCGGTGGTCATCGCGCCGCTGGGTCCGCGTCAGTTGCTCGGCGTGGTGTGGGAGCCCGAGCGGATGCCATCGGATGCGGAGGTCGGCGACAACCGCCTGCGGCCGCTGCTCGGCGTGGTCGACGTGCCGCCGCTCGCCGCGCCCTTGCGCCGGCTGATCGAGTGGGCGGCGGATTATTATCTCGCGCCGCCCGCCGCCGTGGTGCGGATGGCGCTCGCCTCCACCTCCGCGCTGGAGGGGGCGCGGACCGTCACCGAGTATCGCGCCACCGGCACCGTGCCGCCGCGCCTCACCCCACAGCGCGAGCAGGCGCTGGAGCGGATCGGCGACCGGCAAGGCCTGATCCGCGAGCTCGCCACCCTCGCCGACGTGTCCGACGCGGTGGTCCGTGGGCTGGTGAAGGCCGGCGCGCTGGAGGCGGTGAGCGTCGATATCGACAGCCCCTATCCGCATCCCGACCCGGCCTTCGGTCCGCCGACGCTGGCCGAGGCGCAGCAGGCCGCCGCGGACGAGCTGGTCGCCGGGGTCGCCGCCCATGAATTCCGCCCCACCCTGCTCGACGGCGTCACCGGATCGGGCAAGACCGAGGTGTATTTCGAGGCGGTGGCCGAAGCGATCCGGCAGGGGCGGCAGACCCTCGTGCTGCTGCCCGAGATCGCGCTGACCGAACCGTTCCTGAAGCGCTTCCACGACCGTTTCGGCTGCGAGCCGGTGGCGTGGCATTCGGGCCTACGCTCCACCCAGCGACGGCGGGCGTGGCGCGCGATCGCGAGCGGCGAGGCGCTGGTGACGGTGGGCGCGCGGTCCGCTTTGTTCCTGCCCTATCGCAACCTCGGCCTGATCGTCGTCGACGAGGCGCACGAGACGAGCTTCAAGCAGGAAGAGGGCGTCCATTACCATGCCCGCGACGTCGCGGTGATGCGCGGCAAGTTCGAGCAATGCCCGGTGATCCTGGCCAGCGCGACCCCGGCGATCGAGACGCGCCAGCAGGTGGCGCTGGGCCGCTATGCCGAACTGAAGCTGCCCGGCCGCTACGGCCCCGCCGAGATGCCGACGATCGAGGCGATCGACCTGATCCAGCACCCGCCCGAACGCGGCACGTGGATCGCGCCGAAGCTGGTGACGGCGCTGCGTGAGACGTTCGAGAAGGGCGAGCAGTCGCTGCTGTTCCTCAACCGTCGCGGCTATGCGCCACTGACGCTGTGCCGCAATTGCGGGCACCGCTTCCAATGCCCCAATTGCACCGCCTGGATGGTGGAGCATCGCCTCACCCGCCGGCTGGCCTGCCACCATTGCGGCCATGTGATGCCGACGCCCCGCGCCTGCCCGGAGTGCAAGGCGGAGGACAGCCTGGTCGCCTGCGGTCCCGGCGTCGAGCGAATCGCGGACGAGGTGGCGACTTTGTTCCCTGAGGCGAAGACCGCGGTCGTCACCAGCGACACGATCTGGTCGCCGGCCAAGGCTGCGGAGTTCGTCGGCCGGATGGAAGCGGGCGACATCGACATCGTCGTCGGCACGCAGCTCGTCACCAAGGGCTATCACTTTCCCAATCTGACATTGGTCGGCGTGATCGATGCCGATCTGGGGCTGGAGGGCGGCGACCTGCGGGCGGCGGAACGGACGTTCCAGCAGATTCGGCAGGTGTCGGGGCGTGCGGGGCGTGGAGCCAAGCCGGGGCATGTGTTCATCCAGACGCACAGTCCGTCGGCGCAGGTGATGCAGGCGCTGATCACCGGCGATGCCGAGGCCTTCTACGAGGCGGAAACCGAGGCGCGTCGCGATGCCGGCGCTCCGCCCTTTGGCCGCTATGCCGCGATCGTCGTGTCGTCGGAGGAGCAGGCGTGTGCGCATGAGGTGGCGCGTGCGGTGGCGCAGAGCGCGCCACGGGTGGATGGTATGGCGGTCTATGGCCCCGCCCCTGCCCCGCTCGCCATGCTGCGGGGGCGGCATCGCTATCGGCTGCTGGTGCATGCCCGGCGCGCGCTCGACGTGCAGGACGTGATCCGCGACTGGCTGGGCGGGCTCGACTGGCCGGCGAAAGCGCGCGTGACGGTGGACGTCGATCCGTATAACTTCCTGTAAGGACCAATACCGGTCCAAAGGATGACGGCATGACGACGCGGCGCGGGTTTCTGGGTGGCATGGCGGCGGCAAGCGGAGCGGCGGCGATGCCCGCGATGGCGGCGAGCCCGGATCGCGCGCTGATCGTGTCCACCTGGGATTTCGGTGCGGCGGCGAACGATGCGGCGTTTGCGCGGATGAAGGCGGGGGGCACGTTGCTCGACGCGGTCGAGGCAGGGGCGATGGTGCCGGAGGCGGACCCGGAAAACCATTCGGTCGGCTATGGCGGCTATCCCGATCGCGACGGGCATGTGACGCTGGATGCGGTGATCATGGACGATGCCGGCGGCGTCGGCGCGGTCGCGGCGCTGGAGGATACGGTGCATGCCATCTCCGTCGCGCGGCGGGTGATGGAGAAGACGCCGCACACCTTGATCGTCGGCGAGGGCGCGACGCGGTTCGCGCGCGACCAGGGCTTTCCGAAGGTCGATCTGCTGACGCCGCCGGCGGAGAAGGCGTGGCGCGAGTGGCTGAAGACCCCGCAATACACGCCGGTCGCCAATATCGAAAACCGCCGCGCGCCTTTGGGCGGTGCGCTGGATCACGACACGATCGGGTTGCTGGCGCGCGACGCCACGGGGCGGATGGCGGGGGCCTGCACCACGTCGGGCATGGCGTTCAAGATGCGCGGGCGGGTGGGCGATTCGCCGCAGGTCGGTAGCGGATTGTACGTCGAGGCGGGCGTCGGTGGCGCGACCTCGACGGGGCTGGGCGAGGAGGTGACGCGGATCGCGGGCACGGCGCGCGTCGTCGCATCGATGCGCGCCGGGCTAACGCCGCAGGCGGCGTGCGAGGAGGTGGTGAAGCATATCGCCAAGCTGCGCGGGGATGCGATCAAGGGCGTGCAGGTGGGCTTCCTGGCCCTGTCGCCGCAGGGCGAGGTGGGGGCGTTCTGCCTGTTGCCGGGCTTTACCTATGCGGTGACCGATGCGGCGGGGCGGACCGTAGTGCGCAAGGGGCGGTCGCTGTTCACTGCGTGAGCGACGATGGACACCTTGGCGGAAACGATGCGGGGGTATCGTTTCCGGTCTGATTGAAACACTCCGTCACCCCGGACTTGATCCGGGGTCCCGCTTTTTGGTCGTCGGAGAAGAAGAAGCGGGACCCCGGCTCAGGGCCGGGGTGACGGGAATGGGGTTAGCCGTGGTGAGAAAGAGCCGGGATTCGCCGGCTGTATCGGGGTGACGGGCTGTAGGACAGCCGGTGCCGATTATGTGCCTTTGCGCAGGGACTTAGCGGGAGGGCGATCCAACAGTCTGGATCGCCGCCGGCCTCGGATCGATTACGCCGCGTGTTCGGCGAGGACGGTGAGGCCCTGGGCGTTCACTTCCGCAAAGCCGCCCTGGATCGCGATGGTTTCGGGCTGGCCGCCTTCGGTGCGGTAGACCGAGAGCGCGCCGTCGCGGACGGTGGACATCAAGGGCGCATGGCCCTCCAGCACGCCGAAGTCGCCTTCGGTGCCGGGCACGACGACCATGTACACGTCCTCGGAGCGGACGAGCTTTTCGGGCGTGACGAGTTCGAAGTGCAGCATGTCAGAGTCTCGTTTCAATCACGCGATCGAACGCGGTGATGGCCGCGTCGAATTTGTCCCGGCAGCCGGGATTGCAGAAACCGACCACCGCGCCGCGATAGACCGTCAAGGCATCGTCGCTGATCGGCTTACCCGACCAGGGACAGACGGCGTTGACGGCGTCCTCGCGGCGCAGCGCGGGCATTAGGCCTCGGCGGCCATCTTTTCGGCCTTGGCGACGACTTCGTCGATGCCGCCGACCATGTAGAAGGCTGCTTCCGGCAGGTGATCATATTCGCCGTCGACGACCGCCTTGAACGAGCGGATCGTGTCTTCGATCTGCACGAACTTGCCGCTGATGCCGGTGAAGACTTCGGCGACGTGGAACGGCTGGCTGAGGAAGCGCTGGATCTTGCGCGCGCGGGTCACCGTCAGCTTATCCTCTTCGGACAGTTCGTCCATGCCGAGGATGGCGATGATGTCCTGCAGCGACTTGTAGCGCTGGAGCAGCGACTGGACGGCGCGCGCCGTGTCGTAATGCTCCTGGCCGACGATACGCGGTTCAAGCACGCGGCTGGTCGAATCGAGCGGATCGACCGCCGGATAGATGCCAAGTTCCGAGATCGCGCGGTTGAGCACGGTCGTTGCGTCCAAGTGGGCGAACGAGGTCGCCGGCGCCGGGTCGGTCAAATCGTCCGCGGGGACGTAGACGGCCTGCACCGAGGTGATCGAGCCCTTGTTGGTCGAGGTGATGCGCTCCTGCAGCGCGCCCATGTCGGTCGACAGCGTCGGCTGGTAGCCCACCGCCGACGGGATGCGGCCGAGCAGTGCCGACACCTCCGCGCCCGCCTGCGTGAAGCGGAAGATGTTGTCGACGAAGAACAGCACGTCCTGTCCTTCCTGATCGCGGAAATATTCCGCGATGGTCAGGCCCGACAGCGCGACGCGGGCGCGGGCGCCCGGCGGCTCGTTCATCTGGCCGAACACCAGCGCGACCTTCGATCCCTCGCTGATCGGATTGCCCTCGGCATCCTTGGCGATGACGCCCGCGTCGAGGAATTCGTGGTAGAGGTCGTTGCCCTCGCGGGTGCGCTCGCCGACGCCCGCGAACACCGAGGTGCCGCCGTGGCCCTTGGCGATGTTGTTGATCAGTTCCTGGATCAGCACGGTCTTGCCGACGCCGGCGCCGCCGAACAGGCCGATCTTGCCGCCCTTCGCGTACGGCGCGAGCAGGTCGATGACCTTGATGCCGGTGACCAGGATCGCGCTGTCGGTCGACTGGTCGACGAATTCCGGCGCCTTCGCGTGGATCGGCGCGCGCAGGTCGGTGGCGACCGGGCCACGCTCATCGATCGGCTCGCCGACGACGTTCATGATGCGGCCGAGCGTCGCCGGACCGACGGGAACGCTGATCTGCGAACCGGTGTCGCGAACGGTCTGACCGCGGGTCAGGCCCTCGGTCGCGTCCATCGCGATCGTGCGGACGGTGTTCTCGCCCAGGTGCTGCGCAACCTCGAGCACCAGCTTGGTGCCGTTGTTGTCCGTTTCCAGCGCCGACAGGATCGCCGGCAGCGTTTCGGGGAAGTGGACGTCGACGACGGCGCCGATGACCTGCGCGATCGTGCCGGTGGTGTTGCTGCTGCCCGTCGACTGGGTCGGGCGGATGTCGTCTGCGGCGGTTGCCATGGCGGTTCTTCCTGCTTCGGATTCGTTAGAGCGCTTCGGCGCCGGAGATGATCTCGACCAGTTCGGTCGTGATCGCGGCCTGGCGCGTGCGGTTGTACTGGATGGACAGGCGGTTGATCATGTCGCCCGCGTTGCGCGTCGCATTGTCCATCGCGTTCATGCGGCTGCCCTGTTCCGACGCGGCGTTTTCCAGCATCGCGCGGAAGATCTGGATCGCGACGTTGCGCGGCAGCAGGTCGGCGAGGATCGACTCTTCGTCGGGCTCGTATTCGACCACCGCGGCGGGGGCGGAAGTGTTGCTGGAAGTGGACGAAGTGGAGGGTACGTCCTTGTCCAGGACGTCCACCGCGACCGGAATGATCTGACGGCCGACGGGCAGCTGGACGAGCGCCGAGACGAACTTGGCGTAGAACAGGTGCGCGACGTCGAACTCACCCGCGGCGTAGCGCGCGAGCAGGTCGTCGGCGACTTCGCGCGCCTGCTGGAAGCCGAGCACCTTGTGCTGGCCCAGCTCATGGTCGGCGAGGATCGCGTTCGGGTAGAAGCGACGCAGCACGCGGCCCTTCTTGCCGGCGAGGTAGAAGCGCACGGTCTTGCCCTGCGCCTCCAGCTCCTCCGCCTTGCGGCGGGCGGCGCGGACGATGTTGCTGTTGAACGCACCGGCGAGGCCGCGTTCCGAGGTCGCGACGACGAGCAGGTGAACCTGGTCCTTGCCGGTGCCCGAGAGCAGCGGCGAGACGCCAGCGCCGCCCGCCAGCTGGCGCGACAGGCTGGCGACGACCGCCTCCAGCCGCTCGGCATAGGGACGGCCGGCCTGCGCCGCTTCCTGCGCACGGCGCAGCTTGGCGGCGGCGACCATCTTCATCGCCTTGGTGATCTTCTGGGTCGATTTGACCGAGTTGATCCGGATCTTGAGGGCCTTCAACGACGCCATTGTTGTCCTTCATGTGTCCCCGCGAAGGCGGAGACCCAGTACTGGGCTCCCGCCTGCGCGGGAGCACATTGAACGTTACGCGAAGGTCTTCGCGAACTGGTCGAGCGCGGCCTTGAGGCCTGCCTTCGCCTCGTCGCCGAGATCGCGGGTGTCGCGGATCTTGGTGAGGACGTCGGCGTGGTTGGCGCGCAGGTCGGCGAGCATCGCGGCTTCGTAGCGGGTCACGTCCGCGACGGGGACGTTATCGATATAGCCGTTGGTGCCGGCGAAGATCGACGCGGTCTGCTCCTCGAACGGCATCGGGCTGAACTGCTTCTGCTTGAGCAGTTCGGTCAGGCGCGCGCCACGGTTCAGCAGCTTCTGCGTCGAGGCGTCGAGGTCCGAGCCGAACTGCGCGAAGGCGGCCATTTCGCGATACTGCGCCAGCTCGAGCTTGATGCTGCCCGACACCTTCTTCATCGCCTTGGTCTGCGCGGCCGAGCCGACGCGGCTGACCGACAGGCCGACGTTGATCGCGGGGCGGATGCCGGCGAAGAACAGGTCGGTTTCGAGGAAGATCTGGCCGTCGGTGATCGAGATCACGTTGGTCGGGATGTAGGCCGACACGTCGCCCGCCTGCGTTTCGATGATCGGCAGCGCGGTGAGCGAGCCGCCACCGTTGGCGTCCGACATCTTCGCAGCACGCTCGAGCAGGCGGCTGTGCAGATAGAACACGTCGCCGGGGTACGCTTCACGGCCCGGCGGACGGCGCAGCAGCAGCGACATCTGACGATAGGCGACCGCCTGCTTCGACAGATCGTCGAACACGATCAGCGCGTGCATGCCGTTGTCGCGGAAATATTCACCCATCGCGGCGCCGGTGTAGGGCGCGAGGAACTGCATCGGTGCGGGCTCCGACGCGGTCGCGGCGACGACGATGGAATATTCCATCGCGCCATTCTCTTCCAGCGTCTTGACGAGCTGCGCGACCGTCGAGCGCTTCTGGCCGACCGCGACATAGACGCAGTACAGCTTCTTCTTCTCGTCGGTGCCGGCGTTGACGCCCTTCTGGTTGATGAAGGCGTCGATCGCGACGGCGGACTTGCCGGTCTGGCGATCGCCGATGATCAGCTCGCGCTGGCCACGGCCGACGGGAACGAGCGCGTCGATCGCCTTCAGGCCCGACTGCATCGGCTCGCTGACCGACTGGCGCGGGATGATGCCCGGCGCCTTCACCTCGACGCGGCTGCGCTGGTCGGCGACGATCGGGCCCTTGCCGTCGATCGGGTTGCCGAGGCCATCGACCACGCGGCCGAGCAGGCCCTTGCCGACCGGCACGTCGACGATGGTGCCGGTGCGCTTGACGGTGTCGCCTTCGCGGATTTCGGCGTCCGAACCGAAGATCACGACGCCGACGTTGTCGGCTTCGAGGTTCAGCGCCATGCCCTGCACGCCATTGGCGAATTCGACCATCTCGCCCGCCTGGACGTTGTCGAGGCCGTAGATGCGCGCGATGCCGTCGCCGACGCTGAGCACCTGGCCGGTCTCGCTGACCTGGGCCTGGTCACCGAAGTTGCTGATCTGGTCCTTGATGACCTTCGAGATTTCTGCGGCGCGGATATCCATTTGCGTTAGCCCTTCATCGCGTGCGCGAGAGTGTTGAGACGGGTGCGGATCGACGAATCGATCATTTGCGAACCGATACGGACGACCAGGCCGCCGAGCAGTTCGGGGTCGACCGACAGGTCGACGGAAACGTCGCGGCCGACGCGGGTGCGCAGCTGCTGCTTGAGTTCGCCGACCTGTTCCTCGGTCAGCGGATGCGCGCTGGTGACCTCGGCCGACACTTCGCCGCGATGGCGGCTGGCGAGCGCGCGGAAGGCGCGGATGATCTGCGGCAGCGCGGCGAGGCGGCGGTTTTCGGCGAGGACGCCGAGGAAGTTCTTGGTCGTCGCGTCGAGGCCCATCGCGTCGGCGGCGGCGAGCACCGCCTTCACCGCGGCGCCGCGGGCGACCAGCGGGCTGGTGGTGAGCTTGGCGAAGTCCTCGCTGTCGCGTAGCGCGTCGCGGACCGCCACGAGGCTCGCCTCGACGGTGTCGATGCTCTTCGAATCGCGGGCGAGTTCGAACAGCGCGATCGCATAGCGTCCGCCCAGGCTCGCCTGGATACCGCCGCCCAAATTACCGCTGGATGTCTCCACGGAATCGAAGTCCTCGTGCCGAAATGTTGGCCCATGGGGAAGAGGGCGCGCGAGTTCGCGCACCACTTATGGGTGGCGGGCGGCTAGCATGGGGGGCGAACAAGCGCAAGTAGACGCGCAGCTTCTGTTCAGGAACGGGGCCGTAACGATGGCAACAGGGTAAAACGGGAGGCGGATGATGCGGTGGGCGGCGATCGTATTGGCGGGACTGGCGATCACGGGCACGGCGCGGGCCGAGGTGCTGCACGTGGCCGGCGTGTTCGGCGCCAATGCGCGCGCGGCGAGCTTGCTGCCGACGATCGGGATCGGGCCGTTCGACGGCGCTTATGGCGGTACACTGGCCGATGCGATCGAGCGGCGGCTGGCGAAACTGGGCGCGGACGGCGTGCCGCATGCGGTGCTGGTGCCCGCGGGCCTGCGCCCCGACGGGCTGCTGTCCGGCCATACCGGCGTCGAGGTGGCGAGTAACGATTATACCGAAAGCCGCGAGCGCTGCGTCGAGAAGAACAAGGATGGTAAATGCGTCGCCCGGCAGCGCTATGTCGTCCGCTGCACCAGCCGCACGGTCGATTTCCGCGCGGACCTGGTGATGCGCGAGGCGCGGAGCGGCGAGAAGCCGTACGACACCACCAAGACGCGGCATGACTTTTCGAGCTGGTGCGAGGACAGCGGCATCGCGACCGATGTCGGCTTCACCGTCGGCAGCATGGCCGATTCGATCGCGCAGGAGGTGCGCCTCGACCTCGCCCCACATGCAGAGGATTATAAGGTGCGCGTCCGGGAGGAGCGCGACGGCCTGCCGCCCGACATCGCGAAACAGTTCAAGGCCGCGGTCCATCTGACCAAGAGCGACGAACACGCGGCGTGCGACGCCTTTGCCGCGATCGACAAGGCGGTGCCCGATCAGGGATCGACGACGTTCAACCTGGCTTTGTGCGCCGAAGCCGCGGGCCGCTATGCCGAAGCGGCGGACCGCTATACGCGGGCGCGGCTGTTCGCGCCGGATGCGGGCAGCGCGGTGAGCAAGGGGCTGGAGCGCGTGGCGAGCCTGGCCGCGGGGCGCGACGATGTCGCGATCATGCGCGCACGGTCGCCGGTGCGCGGCACCGGGTTTTGATCGCAAGCCGCGGGATGAGCGGCGCCCGCCCGCGCGCTATGACGGGGGCATGAGCGAGATCGATCAGGATGCGGCCTGGGCCGCCTTCGTGGCGCGGGACAGGAGTCAGGACGGCGCGTTCGTCGTCGCGGTCACCAGCACGGGCATCTATTGCCGGCCGAGCTGCCCGGCGCGGCGCCCGGCACGGTCGAACGTGCTCTTTCTGGCAGATGGCGCGGCGGCGCGGGCGGCAGGCTATCGGGCGTGCCGGCGCTGCCTGCCCGATGGCGTGGCGCGCGACACGCAGGCGGTGGCCGACGCCTGCGCGGCGATCGCGGCGGCGGAGGGGCCGGTGACGCTGGCGGAGCTGGTCGGCGTGGTGGGCTATGCGCCCCATCATTTCCAGCGGGTCTTCACGCGGGCGACGGGGGTCAGCCCCGCCGCTTACGGGCGGGCGGTGCGCGCCGGACGGGCGGCGGCGTCGCTGGATGCGGGCGCGGGCGTGACCGAGGCGATCCACGCCGCGGGCTATGGCGCGGCGAGTCGTTTCTATGCCGACGGCGCCGCGCGGCTGGGCATGGCGCCGCGCGCGAGGGCTAAGGGTGCGGCGGGGCTGACGATCCGCTGGACCGTGGTGGCGACCAGCCTGGGACCATTGCTGGTCGCGGCGACCGAGACTGGCCTGTGCCGGATCGCGTTCGACGAGGATGCGGGCGCGCTGACGGCGCATTTCCCGCAGGCGACGATCGTACCGGGCGATGCCGCGCTGGCGACGCTGGCGGCGGAGGTAGTCGCGCTGGTCGAGGCGCCGGGACGCGACGCGGGCCTGCCAGTCGATGTGCAGGGCACGGCGTTTCAGGAGGCGGTGTGGCAGGCGCTGCGCACCATCCCGGCGGGCGAGACGCGCAGCTATGCCGAGCTGGCCGCGGCGGCCGGACGGCCGGGGGCCACGCGCGCGGCGGGGACGGCCTGCGGGCGCAACCCGCTGGCGGTGCTGGTGCCGTGCCACCGGGTGACGCGCGGCGACGGTGCGATGGGCGGCTATGCCTGGGGCGTGGAGCGCAAGCGTGCGCTGTTGGCGCGCGAGCGGGGGTAGCGGTGCGTGATGCCGCTTGGGTGGTGCATGCGAGCGCGGTGTGCGGTTTCGGGCTGATCGGCCTCGGGTTCTCGAAGACGATGCCGGGGGCGTGATCGGCGCGATCGGGTGACGCCTAAGGCGGTAGATGGGAGTGTCTGCGGTCGCGAGGCTCCCCTGACCTCCCCCTCCGTCATGCCTGCGGCATGCCACCTCCCCCTGGCGGGGGAGGACTTGGTGGGCTTGGCCTATGGGGTCGGCTGGGGGCCTGCGCTAGTCCAGCGTTACGTCGTCCTTCTTGCCGCCGGCCGCAGCGAGCGCGGCGGGGCCGGTCTTGCCGGCATCGATCTGGGCGAGCAGGCGGGCGGCGGGGTTGTCCACGGGGGCATGCGGGGAATAGGCGAGCGTTCGGAGCGCGAGGCGCGCGTCGTCGGTCTTGCCGTCGAGCAGCGACTGGACGCCGTAGGCGAAGGTCAACGCCTCGTCTTGCGGCACGAGCATATGCGCCTGTGCCAGCGCAGCCTTCGCGTTCGCGGTTGGCACGTCGTGTGCCATGCCGAAGCTGGAATAATAGAGCATGAGGGCATAAGCGTCGTTGTTGTCGAGCTTGTTCGCTTTCAGCAGCCACGAGCGCGCCTCTTTCCACACGGCCGGGTCCTTGGCGTGCGCGGCGCTGGCGCGGCGGAGGTGGACCTGCGCCTTGTAGACCAAAGCCTGCGACGATTTCGGATCGAGTGCGAGCGCCCGATCCGCCGCCGCCTCGGCAACGTCGTTGCGCCCCGCATCCAGCGCCATTTCCGCAAACCAGCCCTGGACCACGGGATCGTCGGCATATTTCGCCGCGATCGGCGTGGCTTCGGCGAGGATTGGCTGCGCCGTTTCGCGATTGACGCCCCGATCGGACCGCATGCGGAGCGCGATCATCGCCTTTTCGCCCGGCCGTAGCGGTCTGAGGCTCACCTCGGGCTTGGGCAGCCGATCGTTGGACAATTTGTACGCGGGGAAGCTGGAACCGCTGAGGCGCTTGTTCATCTCCTTATTCAGCGCCTTGAGGTCGCCGAAGGCCTTGGTCGCCGCCTCGCTGCTCGGCATGCCCTGGTTGAACAGGGTGAGGTAGGTGGAGAATTGCGCCGCACGCGTCCGGTCGAGCGCGAGGACGTGCGTGAGCAGCCAGCCGCGCGCATACAGCTCGCTCGTTTCCGAATCCGACAATTTGCGGCGATCGGTGGCGAACAGCTTTTCCGCCGACATGCCCTGCCCTTCCAGCAGCGTATAGGCACGATGCTGCGCCGGTGCGCCGATCCAGAAGACGTCCTTGTCGAACCGCGTCGTCGACATGAACTCCGCGAACCCTTCCGAATACCAGCGCGGCACCGCAAGCTCGGAATGCCCGAGCAACGCGTGATGCGCATATTCGTGGAACAGGACGATCTGCGGATCGAGCCCGCCCTCCGAGCGATCGCTGCGACCGGGGGTGAAGGCGACCGATCCGCTGGCGCGGCCATCATAAAAGCCCGCAATGTTCTTGCCGCCGGCGCCGAACAGCCGCTGGACCACCGAATCGTTGGCGACGACGTAGACGGTCAGCTTGTTCGAGGTATCGATGTCGGTGTCGGGCAAGCCGCGCACCAGGCGGATCGCCGCATCGAACCGCTCCAGCTGCTCGGCCTGCTTGCGCACGGCATCGGCGCTGTCGTTGGCGTAGACGACGACGTGGCGACCGGTCGCTTCATACCATTCGGCCTGTGCGGGCGCAGCGAGCGTGGCCGCTCCGCTCGCCGCCGCCATCATGCCCCGTATCGCGAATCGCATCCCCCGCCCCCTTCGGTCCGATGTGGGCAGCGTAACGCGGCCCGTGCGAGGTGCCAGCGGTCTTTTGCGGCCGCTGCTCGTCGTTGCGATCGATCGGGCTCAGCCTGCGCGGCGGCAGGTGTAGACGAGCTTTTCGTTGGGGAGCGGGGGCAGCGCGGCGCGCTGGGCGGATTGCTGCTGGACCAGGCGTTCGGTGGCGACCGGATCGACGGTGCAGCGCTGGCCGACGGTCTTCGCACTCAGGCTGCGCAGTGCTTGCATCGCCTGCGCGCCGAGCATGTAGCGCGTGACCGTCAGGCGGCGGGTGACGGGGTCGAAGACGCGCGACGACACGGTCTGTTCGTCGTTGGGGACGGTGAGGCGCTGCCACGCGTCGCCGGTGGCGAGATATTGGGTGCGACCGTCGGCGCAGCCGCTCCTGCCCCAGTCGAGCGTCACGTCGTCGGTCGACGAGACGGTGACGCGGCTGGCGTCGGCCTGCAACGTACAGACGAGCTTGCCGAGCGGCGCGTTGGGCACCGCCTGGCGGGCAACAAGGGCGACGGGCGGCAGATCGGCGCGGGCCGAGGGGCGCAGGACGAAGGTCGCGATGCCCGCCGCCATCGTCGCGGCCCCGATACCCGCGGCCCAGAGCGCGGCGCGGCGGCGGCCCTTTGCGTCGAGCAGGCCGGCGCCGCCCAGCCCCATCGCACCGAAGACCAGCAACAGGCCGGCGATGCCCATGACATTCTCGCGGCGCGCCTGTGCGGCCTCGCGCGCGGTGGCCAGCGCTTCCTCGCGGCCCATGGCGGCGCGGGTCGCTGCTTCGCGGGCGCTGGTGAGCGCGTCGGCGCGGGCGCGGGCGTCGGCCTCGCTATCCTGCCGCAGCCGCTCCTCGATCGAGGTGCAAGGCGCGCCGGTGGTGGCGAAGGGCTGTTTGGCGGTGCGCAGGAAGGCGGCGAGTTCGGTATCGGCGATGGCGAAGCCGAACGAGCTGTCGCCCTCTTCGCCGCGGGTGATCGCCGAGTTGATGCCGATCACCCGGCCGCAGCGATCGAGCAGCGGCCCGCCCGAGTTGCCGCGCGCGATGCTGGCGGTGTGGAGCAGCACTTCGGTGCCGGTGAGGTTGCGCCGGCCGGAGAACACACCCTCCGACCGCACCGGTGAGGTGGGACGGATATAGTCGGCGGCGGACTTGGCGGTCGCGAGGTCGACGTTGCCAGGATAGCCCAGAGCGACCACCGCATCGCCTTCGCCGATCGGCCCGGTGTAGAGCGTCGCGGGCGGCAGGCTGGCGCCGGTGAATTCGATCAGCGCGAGGTCGGCGCGCGCGTCATAGGCGATGACGCGGCCCTGGTAGCTCTTGTCGCCTTCGGACGGCACGACGCCGACGACGACATTGTCGGGATAGCGTTCGGCAAGGTCGACGACATGCGCGTTGGTGACGACGCGATTGGGCGCCACCGCGACGCCGCTGCCATGGCCGAAGCCCACCACCTGCCCGTCGACCACCGCGATGGTGACGACGCGCACCACGCCGCGCGCGGTGGCGCCGATATCGTCGGCGCGCGCCGGCTGGGTCCAGCCGAGGAGCAGCAGCAGGGCGAGAAACAGGCGGCGCATGGCCCGGTCTCGAAGGCTAGCCACGCCACGCTGTCAAGCCGGCTGCGGCGCATCGTGGTTAGGAAAATGTCAAACCTTGCCCCCTACCCCTCTCGGCAGGACCATATTGGAATTGGGTATGAGCGCGTTCGGGCGTCGGAACGGAATGGGTGGCGGACAGCCGGCGAGGCCGGCGTTCGGCGTCGCGCGCCCGATGCAGAGCAGCGGCGTGGCGCCGCGGCCGGCGGAAGACACGCCGCCGGGCAGCCAGTTCCCGCCGATCGAATCGGCTTTGCTCGCGCCCGAGGATCCGCTCGCCCCCGCGCCGCCCGCCGGCACCGTCGATGCGATGGCACGGCTGACCGAGCGCCAGAATGCCAGCGGCGATGCGGGCAGCAGCCGCAACGAGGGCTTCGAAGCCTCGATCCACAAGATCAAGGAACAGGTGCTGCCGCGTCTGCTGGAACGCGTCGATCCGGAAGCCGCGGCGACGCTGAGCAAGGACGAGCTGGCCGAAGAATTCCGCCCGATCATTGGCGAAGTGCTCGCCGAGCTGAAGCTGACGCTGAACCGCCGCGAACAGTTCGCGCTGGAAAAGGTGCTGGTCGACGAGCTGCTCGGCCTGGGGCCGCTCGAAGAGCTGCTCGCCGACGCCGCCGTCACCGACATCATGGTCAACGGGCCCGACCAGACCTATGTCGAGCGCAAGGGCAAGCTGGAGCTGGCGCAGATCCAGTTCCGCGACGAGGAGCATCTGTTCCAGATCGCGCAGCGCATCGTCAATTCGGTCGGTCGCCGCGTCGATCAGACCACGCCGCTCGCCGACGCGCGCCTGAAGGACGGCAGCCGCGTCAACGTGATCGTGCCGCCGCTGAGCTTGCGCGGCACCGCGATCTCGATCCGTAAATTCTCCGCCAAGCCGATCACGCTCGACATGATGGCCGGGTTCGGCAGCATGAGCCCCAAGATGGCGACCGCGCTGAAGATCGCGGGCGCCAGCCGGTTCAATGTCGTCATTTCGGGCGGTACGGGTTCGGGCAAGACGACGATGCTCAACGCGCTGTCGAAGATGATCGACCCGGGCGAGCGCGTGCTGACGATCGAGGACGCGGCCGAATTGCGGCTGCAGCAGCCCCACTGGCTCCCGCTGGAAACGCGGCCCGCCAACCTGGAGGGCCAGGGCGAGATCAGCATCCGCGACCTGGTGAAGAACGCGCTGCGTATGCGCCCGGATCGTATCATCCTGGGCGAAATCCGCGGGTCCGAGTGTTTCGACATGCTCGCCGCGATGAACACCGGCCACGATGGTTCGATGTGTACGCTCCACTCCAACTCCCCGCGCGAGGCGCTGGCGCGTATGGAGAACATGGTGATGATGTCGGACATCAAGGTGCCCAAGGAAGCGATCAGCCGCCAGATCGCCGACAGCGTCGACATGATCATCCAGGTCAAGCGCCTGCGCGACGGCAGCCGCCGCGTGACCAACGTCACCGAAGTGATCGGCATGGAAGGGCCGGTGATCGTGACGCAGGAATTGTTCAAGTTCGAATATCTGGACGAAAGCGCCGACGGCAAGATCATCGGCGAATATCGCTCGATGGGCCTGCGCCCCTATACGCTCGACAAGGCGAAGCAGTTCGGCTTCGACCAGGCGTTCCTCGAGGCGTGTCTGTAAGGCGGGGTGGCCGGATGACCGCGGCGATCCACGCGCGTGACATGGCGACGACGCGGGATGCGGCGCTGCGCGGACCGGGCCTGTACGACGCGGTCAAGCGCGTCGTCATGGCGCGGCCGCTCGCCTGGCTGATGCTGCTCGGCGCAATGTTGCGCGTCTGGGCGGCGCTGACCCCCGGCTTTCATCACCCCGACGCGATCTATCAATATCTGGAGCCCGCGCATCGCCTGCTGACCGGCGAGGGCGTCATCACCTGGGAATGGCGCACGGGCATCCGCAGCTGGATGCTGCCCGCCTTGCTCGCCATCCCGCTGGGAATCGGCGAGGCGATCTACCCGAACGGTCTGCTGCCGATGATCCTGCCCCGCTTTGCCACCGCGGCGGCGTCGCTCGGAATCATCTGGGCGGCGTGGGATATCGGGCGACGGCATAGCGCGACCACCGGGGTGCTCGCCGGCATCGTCGCGGCGACCTGGTTCGAGATCGTCTTCTTCGCCGCCGAAACGCTGGCGGAGCCGATCGCGGTCACGGCCTTCCTGCCCGCCGCCGCTCTGCTGACCGCAAGGCATGCCGGGCCACGCCGCATCGCCGCGGCGGGCGCCTTGTTCGCCTTCGCCGCGCTCGCCCGGCCGCATTACGCTCCCGCTGCGGCAGTGCTGGTGCTGGTGGAATGGCGGCGCGACCTGTTCGACGGCAAGCGCTGGGCAATGTTGCTCGCGGGAGCACTCGCGGTCGCCGCGGCCAGCGCGATCGTCGACGCCGCACGCGGGCTGGTGCCGTTCGCCTGGATCCTGGGCAATTTCGAACAGAATATCGTCCACAACGTTTCCGCGCGCTACGGCACCTTCCCGGCGCTGGCCTATGTCGCGTGGTTCATGGAAGTGTGGTCGTGGTGGATGGTGCCGGCGGTGATCGGCATCTTGTACGGCTGGCGACAGGCGCCCGGGCTACTCGCCGCGGCGGCGGTGACGCTGGTGATCCACAGCCTGATCCCGCACAAGGAATATCGGTTCATCTTCCTCGCCTTTACCGTGCTGGTGATCCTGGCCGCGCTGGGCTGGGGCGAGATCATTGCGATCGCCCGTGCGCGGCTGTCGCAGGGGCAGGCGCACGCGGTGACGGTCGGCGTCTTCGCGGCTTTCGCGCTCGCCTCGATCGGCCTGGCGCAGGGCAAGCTCGCGCCCAATCAGCTGTCGCCCAACGCGGACGGCTGGCGGACCTTTGCCCATCTGCGCGCCGATCCGGCCGTGTGCGGCGTCGCGCTGGTCAAGCCCGCCAGCTTCGCCGTGCTGCCAGGTGCGGTCGCGCTGCGCCGGGGCACGCCGATCAGCATGTTCTGGACGGGCGATTCCGCCGATCCCGCCGACCGCCCCATGGCGAATGCGCTGGCGCATCAGGCGGGGTTCAACCGCATCGTCACCGCGACCCAGGGCACGCTGCGCGTTCCCGCCGGCTGGCGCGTCGACCATTGCGAGCAAAGCTGGAACATCCGGATGTGCGTGCTGGCGCGCAGCGGCGGCTGCACGGGGGCAAGCGAATCCCCCTTCCTCATCAACCGCGCGATGGCCCGCACGGGTTTATAGGTCGGTTCGGGCGCGCTAGGGTGCGCCCGATGCGCGTCCTCCTACCGTTCGCCCTGCTGCTGCTCGCCGCGGCACCCCCGCCTGCGGGACGCGAGGGCGTCGCGACGCTGGCCGCGGATACCGATGCGCGCTGGGTGCCGTTTGACCTGACGCCGGGCAACCAGATCCGCTTCACGCTGACGCTGGACGGGGCGCCGTTGACCGCGATCCTCGATACGGGGGTGAGCTATTCGGTGCTTGCGCGTGCCGCCGCCGATCCTGCGCGCGTGCAGAGCGACGGGCAGGCGACCGCGATCGGCGGGGCCGGCAGCGGCGCGGTCGCGGTCGGGTGGCAGCCGACGCGGACGCTGACGATCGGCGGGCTGACGCGCAGCGGCGGCGGCGTCACCGTCGCCGACCTGCCGGCGCTGGCGACGGGCAGCGCCAAAGCCGTCGACATGCTGATCGGGCGCGACGCGATCGGCGGGCAGGCGCTCGACATCGACTATGCAAACCACCGGTTTCGCCTGCTCCCCTCCGGCCGGCTGCCGTTCGTCGGCGCGCTGGCGCCGCTGACGATCTCGCCCGCGCGCCATGTCTACGAAAGCCAGGTCAGGATCGGGCGCCGCACGCTGTCGCCGGTGATCGTCGATACCGGCGATGGATCGGCGCTGACGCTGTCGGAGAGCGCGGCGAAGCGCGCGGGCGTGACGCGGCTGCCGAGCACCACCACCGTCTCGTTCGGTCTCGCCGGCGAGACGGTGAGCACGCTGACGATCGTGCCGATGATCACGATCGGCGAACAGGCGATCCGTAGCGTCGAAACGCGGATCGAGCCGGCAAACGGCTTTTCCGAGACGATCGGCGTCGCCGGCCGGATCGGGTCGGGGCTGTTGCAGAATTATCGCGTGCTGCTCGATCCCGCCGCCGGACGCATGGTGCTGAAGCCCGGCCCCGATGCGAACCGGCCGCCGCTGCGATCGACCAGCGGGCTGCTCGTCGGGTTGGAGCGCGACCGGCTGAAGGTGCTGCACGTCATGCGCGGCGGCCCCGCGGCGACGGCAGGGTGGCAGGTCGGCGACCTGATCTGCCGGATCGACGGCCAGCCGATCGGTGCGGACTATCCGACGATCGCGCTCGCCAAATGGTCGATCGGTACGCCGGGCACGATCGTGCGGCTGGGCCTGTGCGATGGCACCGTCCGGTCGCTGACGCTGAAGCGCTTCTATTAGACCCGACCGCCGTTCGATGCGGTGTGGGAAGTCCTCCCCCGCCAGGGGGAGGTGGCATGCCGCAGGCATGACGGAGGGGGAGGTAAGGGTAGCGCCTCGTTATGAGGGACGTTCCTGTCCGCCCCCTCCGTCACCGCCTTCGGCGGCGCCACCTCCCCCTGGCGGGGGAGGACTATCGACCCGCGTGAAACGCCGATAACCACCTCCATGGAGATCGCCGGCAAAGCGCGACGGCGAAAGTGGATTGCAAGCGCGCCATCCGCGCTCACTTCACCGGTTGGTGGCCGCTGAACGTCACGTTGGTTTTCAGTTCGCCCGATTTGCCCATCATCGATCCCGTCATCGTCATTGCAAAGGATTCGGGGACGATGCCGATGCCGGGCGCAGCGACATAGCGGCTGCTGCTGTCGATCCGCTTGACCGAGGCGACCAGCATCATGCGGAACCCCTTGGTCGAGGTGAAGCGCACGCGTTCGACGAAGGGGGTCGCCCCCTTGGTGTTGACCAGCACGTCGGCCGCGGTGTCGGCGGAGGCGTCGTGGTTGCCGATCTTCAGCTCGCCGTCGGGCAAGCGATCGAAGTGATAGGCGGCATAGCCCGCAGGCGCCTCGACCCGGCGGGCAGGCGTGCCGAACCAGTCGGCAAGGTCGCCATAGGAACCGGGTTTCTTCTTGCCCTCGCGCGCCTTGGCAATGTCCTTGGCGGTGGGGGCCTTGCCGTCGACGCTGACCAGCGTCCAGCGCTCGGCGGCGGGGCGGCGGGGGTCGTAGCGTTCGACGATCGTGCGCCGGGCCTGCCCGGTCGTCTCGACGACGATCGTCTGCTGGAAGGCGAAGGCGGTGGCGCGCGCCGCCTGCATGCCCGCGAGCAGCCGCGATTGCAGCTCGTCGGCGTGGGCAGGCGCGGCGAACAGGACGGCCGCCGCGGCGGTCGGGATCAGCAGATGGCGCACGGATGTCGTTCCCCCGGTAGACGGCGGGGAGATAGGCCCGCGATGGCCGCAAGCGTAAGCCATTGAAGGCAGGACGCAACGGGATTTTGCGGAGGTGCGCTTCACCCCTTTGGCCGTTCGTCCTGAGCCTGTCGAAGGACGGGTCGCCACACGCGCGGCCCGGCGGTGGACGCCTGCCCGTCGACAGGCTCAGGGCGAACGGGGGGATGGCGCGACAGACTGGCTGGTCGCTGCGCCCCTCAGCGCGTATGCAGCCCGACGCTGACCAGCAGGATCGTCGCGAGCAGCGCCGCCATCTGCACCGTGCGCCAGTCGATGAATCCGACGCGATCGGGATCGTCGCGCAGGCGTCGCCGCCGATCGGCGAATGCCGCGACGAGGGCGACGCACAGGCTGGCGCCCGCGCTCCAGAACATCACCGGCACGGGCGCGCGCCGTCAGCCGAGCTTTTCGACCTTGTCCTGCAATCGCGTCAGCTCCGCCTTCAGCGCGGCGATCTCGTCATCCTTGCTGGCGGGCGCGGCGGGCGCAGCCGCGGCGGGCGCCATCGCGGGCGCGACGCCGAACGCCTGCGTCGCGGCTTCGAACATCTGCATGTTGCGCTTGGCGATTTCGGCGAAGGGCGAATGGGCGAACGCGCCCTCAACCGCCGACTTGAACTGTTCCTGGTTGCGACGGAAGCTGTCCATCGACGCCTCCAGATAGCCGGGCACCATCGACTGCATCGAATCGCCGTACATGGCGATCAGCTGGCGCAGGAAGCTGACGGGCAGCATCGTCTGCCCGCGGCTTTCCTCTTCCATGATGATCTGGGTCAGCACGTTGTGCGTGATATCGTCGTCGGTCTTGGCATCGACGACCTTGAAGTCGCGGCCTTCGCGGGTCATCGTCGCGAGATGATCGAGCGTGATGTAGGACGAAGTCTCGGTATTGTAGAGCCGCCGGTTGGCGTATTTCTTGATGATGACGACGCCGTCGCCCGGCTGTTGCTTCTTCATACGCGTCCCCTGCCCGTTCCGGTGTTATGCCCGTGATCGAACCGCATGCTACGCCTCAATTTTCCGCACCGCAACACGGTCCGCGGCCGTTGCCCTTGTTCCTCGACATGCTGCGCAGCGAAACCGCAGCATATCCCGAGCGGATGGCCGCCGCGCTCGCCGGGCTGACCGCCTATCAGCGGGCGCCCCGGCCCGCAGCTCCGCCGCCCATGCCGGCGCTCGCGACCGCGGGACGGGCGGCGTTGCGTTATTATGGCGGGCGCGGGCGGATGGTGGTGTGCGTGCCGTCCCTGATCAATCCGCCCGCAATTCTCGATCTGGGCGAAATATCGCTGGTGCGCTGGCTGGCGGCACAGGGCTTTCGCGTCGCGCTGGTCGACTGGGGCGTGCCGACGTCGGCGGACCGGGACATGGACATGACCGGCCATGTCGAATCGCTGCTGCTGCCGCTGATCGAGCAGCTCGATGCGCCGCCGGTGCTGGTCGGATACTGCCTGGGCGGCACGATGGCGACCGCGGCGGCGGCGGATACGACCGTGGGGGGCCTCGCCACGATCGCGGCGCCGTGGCGCTTCGATGGCTATGGCGCGGCGCGTGGCGGGATGCGCGACCTGTGGCAGGCGGCGCTGCCGACCGCGGAGGCGCTGGGCGTGCTGCCGATGGAGGTGCTGCAGGCGGGATTCTGGCGGCTCGACCCGGCGCGCACGATCACGAAATATGAGGCGTTCGGCCGGATGGCGCCCGACAGCGAGGCGGCGCGCGCCTTCGTCAGGCTGGAGGATTGGGCGAATGCCGGCGAGCCGCTGCCGCTCGCCTGTGCGCGCGACCTGTTCGATCGCTTCATCACCGCCGACGCGCCGGGACAAGGGCAATGGACGATCCGCGGGCGGACGGTGGCGCCGCACGCGCTCGATTGCCCGACAGTGGAATTCGTCTCCACCACCGACCGGATCGTCCCCGCCGCCACCGCCGCAGGACTCGCCGATCACCGCGAGCTGGCGCTGGGCCATGTCGGCATGATCGTCGGCGGGCGCGCCCGCGCATCGCTATGGCAGCCGCTTGCCGACTGGATCGCGGCCCTGCCCGCCGCTAGATAGGCGGCGCACAAGGAGATCATCATGACCGAGATCGTCATCACCGCCGCCAAGCGTACCCCCGTCGGCAGCTTCCTGGGCGCGTTCGCCGCCACCCCGGCACACGAGCTGGGCCGCGTCGCGATCGAGGCCGCGCTGGAACAGGCGGGCGTGAAGGGCGAAGAGGTGTCGGAGGTGATCCTGGGCCAGGTGCTCACCGCGGCGCAAGGGCAGAACCCGGCACGCCAGGCGTCGATGGCCGCGGGCATCCCCAAGGAAGTGCCGGCGTGGGGCGTCAACCAGGTGTGCGGATCGGGCCTGCGCGCGGTCGCGCTCGCGTGCCAGGCCATCCAGACCGGCGACGCGTCGATCGTCGTCGCCGGCGGGCAGGAAAGCATGTCGCTCAGCCCGCACGCACAGACGATGCGCGGCGGCACCAAGATGGGCAACGTCAGCCTGGTCGACACGATGGTGAACGACGGCCTGACCGACGTGTTCAATGGCTATCACATGGGCATCACGGCGGAAAATCTCGCCGAGCAATATCAGGTGACGCGCGGCGAACAGGACAGCTTCTCGGTCGCCAGCCAGAACAAGGCGGAGGCGGCGCGTGGGTCTGGCCGGTTCAAGGACGAGATCGCGCCGGTCACGATCAAGGGCCGCAAGGGCGACACCGTCGTCGCCGACGATGAATATATTCGCGCCGGCGCGACGATCGACAGCGTCAGCGGCGTGCGCCCGGCGTTCAAGAAGGACGGCACCGTCACCGCCGCCAACGCCAGCGGCCTGAACGACGGCGCCGCCGCGCTGGTGCTGATGAGCCGCGAGGAAGCCGAGAAGCGTGGTGCCCCGGTGCTCGCGACGATCAAGAGCTGGGCGAGCGCGGGCGTCGACCCGTCGGTGATGGGCATCGGCCCGGTGCCGGCGTCCAGGAAGGCGCTGGAAAAGGCGGGCTGGACCGTCGCCGACTTGGACCTGATCGAAGCCAACGAGGCGTTTGCGGCACAGGCGCTGTCGGTGTGCAAGGAACTGGGCCTCGACCCCGCCAAGACCAACGTCAACGGCGGCGCGATCGCCATCGGCCACCCGATCGGCGCCAGCGGCGCCCGCGTGCTGACCACCTTGCTGTACGAAATGCAGAAGCGCGACGCGAAGAAGGGCCTGGCGACGCTGTGCATCGGCGGCGGCATGGGGATCGCGATGTGCGTGGAGCGGTGATTGGGTAAACGTCATTGACGCAATTAATGAGTTATGGAAACAATCCGTACATACTTTTGTGTCTTTTCGGCGACAGTTTCGAGTAATGTGACGCTTCGTTCATCACCCTGTTAGAAATCGACTTGTTTCGTTTCATCGGACTGCGTCAACATGGCCCCCTGTTTAAGGCAAACGTGCCGAAAATAGGGGACCATAATGAAGACTTGGCTGCTTTCCGCGAGCGCGCTCGCGGGCGGGCTGTTGCTCGCCCCCTCTGCGCTGGCTCAGACGACGACGCTTCCGCCGTGCTCCGATACAGTGACGGAAAACTGCCAGCGGCAGGAAGCTCCGGCGGGCGCGTCGATCGCCGACACCAACAAGGATGACTCGGTCCGTCCGGGTGAAGACATCGTCATCACCGGTTCGCGCATCCGTTCGCCCAACGCCGAATCGGTCGTGCCGATCACCACGGTGTCGGCCGCAGAACTGACGCAGACCGCGCGCACGTCGATCGGCGACGTGCTCAACGACCTGCCGCAGCTCAACAGCACGTTCAGCCAGTCGAACTCGACCCGCTTCCTCGGCACGTCGGGCCTCAACCTGCTCGATCTTCGCGGTCTGGGCACGTCGCGCACGCTGGTGCTGGTCAACGGTCGCCGCCACGTCGGCTCTGACATCCTGAACAACGCCGTCTCGGTCGACACCAACACGATCCCGACCGACCTGATCGAAGCCGTCGACGTCGTCACCGGCGGCAACTCTGCCGTTTATGGTTCGGATGCGCTCGCGGGCGTCATCAACTTCCGCCTGAAGCAGACGTTCGACGGCCTGCAGATCCGCGCACAGGGCGGCGTCAGCGACCGCAAGGATGCCGGCAGCTACTTCGTCAGCATGACCGGCGGCAAGAACTTCGCAGATGGCCGCGGCAACGTGGCAGTCAGCCTGGAATACGCCCGCACCCAGGATCTGTTCGCGTCGAACCGCAAGGAATATCGTCAGACCGACGGTTTCATCACGACCAACATCGACGCCGCGGGCCCCGGTCTGGACGGCAAGTTGAACTATGACGGCGTGCCGGACGCGGTATTCTTCCGTGACATTCGCGTCGGCTCCTTCTCGGACGGCGGTCTCGTCTCGTTCGCTGGCGCCGGCCTGGGCGCGACGGCAGCCGCGCGTTGCGGTCGCGATCCGCTGGGCCGCGCCTACACCTGCAACTATCTGTTCCAGCCGGGCGGTTCGCTTGCGCAGCAGACCGGCACGCGCGTCGGCATCGCCGCGGGCAGCGCAGCGGCTCCGTCGGCAACGCCGTCAGGTTCGTTCATCGGCGGCAACGGCAACACCCGTCGCGAAGGCGTGCTGCTACAGCTCCTGCCGCAGCTGGACCGCTATTCGGCGAACCTGATCGGCCACTTCGACGTCTCCGATGCGTTCAAACCGTTCGTCGAAGCGAAGTACGTCCGCCTCGACAGCGTCGGCCTCGGCGGTTCGGGTCCCGCGTTCTTCACCGGTTCGACGATCGATGCGCTGTATGAGCGTCCGCGCCTCGACAACCCGTTCCTCGACGCCAACTCGCGCGCCACGCTGACCGCACAGGCGCTGGCGGCGGTCGATGCCGGGATCAGCCCGACCACCGGCGCGGCCATCACCGCGGCACAGGCCGCGACGCTGCGTACGCAGATCAACAGCGGTGCGTATCGCTTCATCCTGCGCAAGAATCTGACCGACCTCGGTTCGCGTCGTGAGGATGCGCGTCGTGAAACATACCGGTTCGTGGCGGGTGTCCGCGGCGACATCACTGACACGCTGAACTACGAAGTGTCGGCGAACTACGGCGAGTTCAAGGAAGCCACCCGCGTCCTCGGCAACGTCGACGTCCAGCGCCTCAGCTTGGCGCTCGACGCGGTCCGCAACGCCAATGGCCAGATCGTCTGCGGCGCGCAGATCGATCCGACCCGTTTCGCGTTCGGAACTGACCTGGGCGGTGACGCCGCCAACCTTGCCAATGACATCAAGAACTGTCAGCCGCTCAATCCGTTTGGCGTCGGCAGCGTTTCGGACGCGGCGCGCAACTTCGTGCTCCGCAACACGACGTCGCGCGGCAAGATCACGCAGCTCGACATCCTTGCCAACGTCGCCGGCGATACGTCGAAGTTCTTCAACCTGCCCGGCGGCGGAATCGGCTTCTCGATCGGCGCGGAATATCGCCGTGAGACGAACTTCTTCCGGGCCGATCCCTACGTCGAGAAGGGCTACACCTTCTACAACGCGCTGGCCGCCTTTACGCCGCCGGCCTTCGAAGTGAAGGAAGCGTTCGGCGAACTCCGCCTGCCGCTGCTGAAGGACATCACGCTCATCAAGGAGCTGACGCTCAGTGGTGCAGGCCGCGTGTCGGATTACAAGGGTTCGGCAGGTACGGTCTACACGTACAACCTGAACGGCACCTATGCGCCGTTCGAGGGCCTGCGCTTCCGTGCGAACTATGGCCGCGCGGTTCGTGCACCGAACCTTTCGGAACTGTATTCGGCAGCGGGGCAGAACTTCGCACCCGGCTTCGCCGACCCCTGCTCGGCCGACAACCTGGGTCGTGGCACGCAGTTCCGCCAAGCGAATTGCGCCGCCGCGGGTATCCCGACCACCTATAACTACCAGTACGCCCAATCGCTGGAGATTCGCAGCGGCGGCAACCCGAACCTGAAGGTGGAGAAGTCCGACTCCTACACCTATGGTGCGGTCATCAGCCCGACCTTCGCGCCCGGCCTCGTCTTCACGGTCGATTATTACAACATCAAGGTGAACGACGTCATCACGGCGGTCAGCGCCCAAGGCATCGTCAACAACTGCTACGATTCGCCTTCGATCACGAACAACCAGTTCTGTTCGCAGTTCCAGCGCGTCGCAGCCGGCGGTACGGGTCCTCGCGGTGAGCAGGCCTATCGCATCATCGAAGGCAGCCTGCTGCAGTCGTCGCTGAACTTCGCCAGCCTGAAGCGTCGCGGCATCGACATGGACCTCAGCTATTCGCGGCGGTTCGGCGAGACCCGGATCGGTGCGGAGGTAATCTACACCCACATCCTCGAAAGCAGCAGCTTCCTCAATCCGCTGCAGCCCGCTTTCGCGGACACGACCGTGGGTGAACTCGGCTATCCGAAGGATCAGTTCACGGTTAACCTGGGTGCAGACTTCGGTCTGATCACGCTCGACACGCAGTTCCGCTATCTGTCGAAGCAGTCCGTCGGCGCGATCGAAAACCACATCGCGTTCCAGGGCCGTGCGCCGCAGAACCTCGACGATTTCGACATCCCTTATTATCCCGACGTCCTGTACATCGGCATGAAGCTGGGCATCGACATCGGCGAGAAGTCGAACTTCTACATCGGCGTCGACAACCTGACCGACCGCCTGCCGCCGCTCGGCGCGACCGGCATCGGTGCGGGCAGCGCTATCTTCGACAATATCGGCCGTCGTTTCTACGCGGGCGTCACCGCTCGCTTCTAATCGCGATCGACATCGAAAAGACCTTTGGGGTCGGTGGTTTCCACCGGCCCCTTTTTCGTTCATCGTCCCATGATGGCTGAGGACATTAGCGCGACCGCCCGGCGACTGTTGATGGAAGGGCGACGGGACGCTGCCGTGGCGCTGATCGAAAGTGCAGTTGCCAAGGAAGATCCCGATGCCCTGTTCCAGCAAGGCCTTTGGCGATTGATGGGAGATATCCTGGCCCGCGATCTTCCAGCGGCGCGCATTGCCTTCCGGCGTTCCGGGGATCTGGGCCACGGGGAAGCACGGCTGATTGACATCGCCTTGACCGCCAATGGAAGCGGAGCGCCAGCGGACTGGTCGGAGGCAATGCGTCTTTTGTCAGGGACGGTAGCCGCCGGCGATGCCCATGCGAAGCAGCTGGACATGTTGCTGGCGGCGATGGGTTTAGATGAGCGTGGCGATCCGATCCGCCTGCCAGCAATCGAGTCCCTTGTCCCGAACGGCAGCGTCCGGCGGGTGCGTGCATTTATGACGCCAGACGAATGTGCCCATATCGCGCGCAGTGCGGCCGATCTGCTGGCGCCGTCGCAAGTGATGGACCCGCGAACCGGCTGGGCGACTCCGCACCCCATCCGCACATCTGACGCCGCCGTGATCGGCCCTGTGCGGGAGGACCCTGTCATTCGAGCGATCAATGTGCGCATCGCGCGGATCAGCGGCACCGCCGTCATGCAAGGCGAAGCGCTTACCGTGCTACGCTATTCGCCTGGCCAGCAATTCAAACTGCACTCCGACGTTCTGCCGCATGTTCGCAACCAACGCGTATCGACGGTCATCGTCTATCTCAATGAAGGTTTTGCCGGGGGCGAGACGCTCTTCCCCCATCACGACCTGAAGATCGTGCCGAACGGCGGCGATGCCATCATCTTCGATAATGTCGATGCCAAAGGTCGACCGCTCGATAGCGCACGCCACGCCGGCGCCGCGCCGCGTTCAGGCGTCAAATGGATCGCCACCCGCTGGATCCGCGCCCGGCCGTTCGACGTGTGGCAGGGACCGGAATCGGTTTAGGCTTCCCACACCCGCACATACCGCTGCCCCATTCCCGTCAGCAGCTCGTACTGCGACAGGCCGCTCTGCGCCGCCGCGTCCGGCAGCGCGAAGTCGATCGCCAGCCAGTCGCCCTCCGCCACGTGCGGCGCGGCCGTCACGTCCACTGCCAGCAAGTCCATCGAGACGCGGCCGATGACGGGCAGCGTGCCGCCGCGTGCGCTGCCGCGGTCGGAAAAGGCGCGGAGGTAGCCATCGGCGTAGCCGAGGTTGAGGATGGCAACCTCGGTCTCGCGAGGGGCGGTCCAGGTGGCATTGTAGCCGACGGTGCCGCCGGCGGCGACGGTGCGGCGCTGGAGGATCTGCGCTTCGGGCTGGACGACCTGGCGGATCAGGCCGGCAAAGTCGGACCGCGGGATGCCGCCGTAGAGCGCTATGCCGGGGCGGGTCAGGTCGAAGGCATAATCGGCGCCGAGCGCGATGCCGGCGGAATTGGCGAGGCTCATCCGCCGCGCGTCCGTCACCCCGCGCAGCGCGGCGAAGGCAGCGAGCTGGCGGGCGTTCATCGCGCTGTCCTCATCGGCGCAGGCGAGGTGGCTCATCAGCGTGTCGATGGCGAGGCCGTCAAGCAGGCCGGTCCGCACCGCTTGCGGTGACACGCCGAGGCGGTTCATGCCGGTGTCGACCATCACGTCGCACGCACCACCACCCGCCGCCCGCCAACGCGCAACCTGCGCGTCGGTGTTGAGCACGGGCCGGGCAATGCCGGTCAGCGCGATCGCCATGTCCTCGTCACGCACGCCGTGCAGCACCGACAGCGGGAGCCGCAGCGGCGCCAGCCGTTCGGCCTCCGCCCAGGTGGCGACGAAGAAGTCGCGGCATCCTGCCTCGCGGAGGTGCGATGCGACCTCGGTCGCACCCAGGCCATAGCCGTTCGCCTTGAGCGCCGCGCCGCAGGCTGCGCGGCCGCTCATCCGGTCGAGCGTGCGCCAATTGTCGGCGAGGGCGGCGGGGTCGAGGCGGAGGCGGAGGGGAGCAGTCACGCGTCAGCGCATAATCGCGCACGCCCCTTGCGTCGATGCCTCAGGGCCGACGGTCAGCGGACGATGCGACCGATCGGCACCATCACGCGACTGCCGGGCAGGCTGGCGACGGTGACGTCGAACACCTCGGCGATGCGCGCGGCGGTGAGGGTGCAGCTGGCCGGTCCGGCGGCGACGATGCCGCCATCGCGCAGCAGGATGACGTCGTCGGCGATGCGCGCGGCCTGCGCGAGATCGTGGAGGACGAGCACGACGCCGCGGCCGGCGACGGCGATGCCGCACAGGCGATCGAGAATGTCGATCTGATGCGCGGGATCGAGGCTGGCGAGCGGCTCGTCGGCGAGCAGCCAGTCGGGTTCGCCGGCGAGGACGCGGGCGAGCAGGACGCGCGCCCGCTCGCCGCCCGACAGATCGGCGATGGGGCGATCGGCGAGGTCGGTGGCGTGGGTCGTGGCGAGCGCGGCGTCGATCGCGGCGCGGTCCACGGGCGACGGGCCGGCGAAGGGCGCACGATGCGGCACGCGGCCGAGCGCGACGACATCGCGCGCGGGGACGTTCCAATGGACCGCGGCCTCCTGCGGCAGATAGCCGATGCGGCGCGCGCGCTGGCGGGGGGCGAGCGCGGCGAGCGGCGCGCCCTCCAGCGTCACATTGCCCGCGGCCGGGGTGACGAGGCCGGCGAGCGCCTTCAGCAGCGTGCTCTTGCCCGCGCCATTAGGGCCGAGGATGACGGTGACGCGGCCGCGCCGGATGGTCGCGTCGACATCGTACAAGACCCGGCGCGAGCCAAGATCGACCGAGAGGCGATCCGCGATCAGATCCATGCCCGCCCCCGATGGCGCAGCAGCAGGCCGAGGAAGAAGGGCGCGCCGATCAGCGCCATGGCGACGCCGAGCCGGACCTCGCCTGCGCCGGGTGCGAGGCGGCAGAGGCTGTCGGCGACCAGCACCAGCGCCGCGCCGCCGAGGCCGCTCGGCAACAGCAGCGCGGATGGGCGATGGCCGAAGACGGGGCGCAGCAGGTGCGGCACGACGAGTCCGACGAAACCGATCACGCCGGTCGCCGCAACGCCTGCGCCGACGCCGAGGCCGGTGCCGAGCACGACCAGCGCCTGGATGCGACCGAGCCGGATGCCGAGCGAACGGGCGGCGCCCTCCCCCAGCGTCAGCGCGTCGAGCGCGGGGCCGGCCGCCGCCAGCAGGACGGTGCCGACGATCAGAAAGGGCGCGGCACGAGCGAGGTCGGCGAGGCCGCGGTCGGTGAGCGCGCCCATCAGCCAGTCGAGCACGCCTGCGACCGCATAGGGGTTTGGTGCGATCGAGATGAGGAAGGCGGTGAGCGCGCCGGCAAGGCTCGACAGGACCGTGCCGGCGAGGATGAAGGCGACCGGGTCCGCGTTGCGCCAGGTGAGCGCGACAAGCAGCAGCATCGACGCGACCGCGGCGCTCATCGCCGCGGCGAAGATGCCGAGGCTGGACGCGCCGGCATAGAGGATCGCCGCGACCGCGCCGAAGGCGGCGGAGGACGAGACGCCGATCACGGCGGGGTCGGCGAGCGGGTTGCGCAGGAAGCCCTGCAGCACTGCCCCCGACACGCCGAGCATCGCCCCGAGCAGAAGCCCGAGCAACGCGCGTGGCAAGCGCAGTTCGAGGAAGATCGCGGTGGCGGCGTCGCTGCCCCAGGGCAGCCACTGCTTGCCGGCGACCAGCGACAGCGCGAAGCCGGCGACGACGAGCGCGGCAAGGCCTGTGAGGCGGAGCCCGCGGCTCATGACAGCAGCTGCGCGCGGATCGCGGACAGGCGGCGCAGCGCGGGGACGATGGTGGGGCCACCGCAATTCATCAGGTGTCGGGGAAACCGCACCTCCGCGACATGCGCGCCGCTGCGGGCGAGGATGCGGCGGCGCAACTCGGCCGTGCGGCCGTCGCCGTCGCTGAGGATCAGCGCGGGCGGGTGCGCGACGATGGTTTCGATCGGCAGCGTACCGGTGAAGGCGAGGCCGTAATCGGCGGCGGCGTTACGCAGACCGGCGCGGGTCATCAGGTCGTCGAGCAGGGTGCCGCCGCCATTGGCGAGGTCGCCCGAGATGTAGAGCAACGCGGCGGGCTTCGCGCCGGTCGCGGGCGGGATCGCGCTCTGCATCGCGCGGACCATCGCCGCGCCGCGCGCGGGAACGCCGGCGGCGGTGGCGATCTGCATCACCTGCGCTTCGCTGGCGGCGATGGTGGCGGGGGAATCGAGGGTGAGCACCTTCAGCCCGGCGCGGTCATAGGCGGCACGGGTCGCCGCGGGGGCGAAGGTGTCGGTGACGACGAGATCGGGGTGGCGCGCGATCACCTCTTCCGCGGTGCCGGCGGTCGCGGGATAGCGGCGCGCGAGGGCGAGCGGCATCGAGGTCGCGGCCGGATCGTGCGAATAATGGCTGACCGCGGCGAGGCGATCGGGCGCGATCTGCGCCAAGATGGCGTCGGCGCAGGGGTTGGTGGAGACGATGCCGCCCTGCCGGGGGGCGGGGGCGCAGGCGGTGAGGGTGAGGGCCGCGCTCAGCCAAGCGCCTGCCGTCACCCCGGACTTGGTCCGGGGTCCACCGGGCCGCAAGGGGGTGGCCCGAGCCTCTTGCCGTCCCCCTAGCCGCAGAGTGGACCCCGGAACGAGTCCGGGGTGACGAGGTGTGTGGGGCACCCGATCGGTGAACCCCCGCCACGGCGCAGTGCCGCAGGTGACTATCAGGGCAGCGACCCGCCCCACCCACTCCGTCATCCCCGCGCAGGCGGGGATCCAGACTGGCTGGCCTTTCGGCCCTTGCGAGACGGTAGCGCGTCTGGATTCCCGCCTTCGCGGGAATGACGGAAGGAAGGTAAGCATAGACGACAGCCGGCGACGACCCTCACCGTTCCGGCGCTGCGCGCCTCCCTCCCTCTCCCATCGGGAGAGGGAAGAGCCGGCAACACCGGTGTAGGGTGAGGGCATCCGCATCAGTCCAGCTTCACGCGCACGCCGCCATAGGCGGCGCGGCCGTAGGTGCCGTATTCGGCAACCGTCTGGTAGCGCGCGTCGGTGACGTTATCGATGCGGCCGTAGATCGACAGGCGATCCCCGATCGGCAGTTCGGCGCGGACGCTGGCCAGCGCATAGCCGTCGACGCGCACGCGGCTGCCGTAGCTGTCACTGTCGAAGCTGTCGCCGACGATCTGCACGGTGCCACCGATACCCAGACCGAAGGGCAGGCGATAGTCGACGACGAACGCCGCGGTTTCCTTGGGCCGGCGCAGCAGATCGGTGCGGAAGGCGGTGCCGGGCGTGCGGTTTTCCGCATCGATGTACGACACGTTGGCCGACACGGTCAGCGCGTCGACGGGGCGCAGGCCGATCGCGAACTCCACGCCCTCGGCATGGGTGCGCTGGATGTTGTCGTAGACGCCGAACGGGCGGTTGACGCAGATCGAACCGCTGGTGTTCTGCTCGGCGCCCGAGCAGCCGCGGAAGCTGATCTGGTTGCGCGTGTCGCGGTTGAAATAGGTCGCCGAGACGCGGGCGCGACCGTCGAGCAGCGCCTGTTCGATGCCGGCATCCCAGTTGCGCGCGGTTTCCGGATCGAGGCGTGTGTTCCCGTACGGGCTGTACAGCTGGTACAGGGTCGGCGCCTTGAAGCCCTCGCCATAGCTCGCCCGCAGCGTCGTGCCGGTGCGCAGCGCCAGCGCGGCGTCGGCGCCGAAAGTGGTGTGATTGCCGAACGTCTCATGGTCGTCGTTGCGGACGCCGCCGGTCAGGGTCAGTGCGTCGAACGGCTTCACGATCGCTTCGCCATAGACGCTGGTGATGCCGACCGAGCGGCGCAGCGTCGCGTCGCGGTAGCGGCTGTCTTCATGCTCGACGCCGGCGACGATGCGGACCTGATCGATCGGCTGATAATCGCCCTGATATTCGTAGCGTTCCGAGCGGCCGCGGAACGGCGACGGGGTGGCGCCGGGCTTGGCATAGGTGTCGCGGTTGATGTCGGCGATGGTGAAGGCGACGCGGTTGCGGAACGTGCCGAAGTTCGCGTGCAGGCCGGCATAGCCGTACAGTTCGTTCGCGGTCGAGAAGCTGGGGTCGTCGGCAAGGATGTAGTTGGGCGCAGGATAGCCGTCGGTCTGCGTCTTGCTGTCGGCCCAATAGCCGCGCAGGTCGAGGCCAATGCCGTCGGTGAAGTCGACGCCCAGGCGGCCGGTCGCGCCGTACTGGCGATAGCCGTCGCGCTCGGTGCCGTTGGCCGCGGCCGAGATGCCGTCGCTGCGCAGATAGCCGCCGGTCAGTGCGCCCGAGATCGCGCCGCTGCGACCCGAGATGCCGCCTTGCGCGTAAAGGCTGTCGGCATAGCCATATTCGGCGCTGGCGCGCGCCTTCAGCCGCTCGGTCGGTTCTTCGGTGATGACGTTGACGATGCCGCCGATCGCCTGGCTGCCCCAGGGGACCGAATTGGGGCCGCGCAGCACTTCGATGCGCTGGACGCTCGCCGACAGCAGATTGGCGAAGTCGAAGCCGCCGCCGGGCGACGAGGGATCGTTGACGCGCACGCCGTCGATCACGACCAAAGTCTGCTCCGCCTCTGCGCCGCGCAGGCGCACGCCGGTGAAGCCGCCCAGGCTGCCATTGCGCGTCACGGTGACGCCGGGGGTGGTCGACAGCAGATCGGCGACCGACACGGTCTGGCGGCGATCGATCTCGTCGCGGGTGATGACGGTCACGGCCTGGCCGACTTCGGCAGCGGGCTGGGCGACGCGGGTCGCGGTGACGACGATGTCGTCGCTGTTCGCAGGATCGGCGGTCGGCGCGATCTGCGCGGCGGCGGGCGCGGCGAGCAGCAGGCCGAGCGTCAACAGCGACGGACGGACAACGGAAACGGATAGGCGAACAGTCATTGGGCACACCCCTTATGACCGCACGCGACGGATCGCGCGCGGCGGCCTTTTTGACCGCGCGCGACCATTCGCGCACGGCGGATGTCGCTCGCATCGAGGGGGTTCCCTCGTCCGCCCGGCACACCCCGTCCGCGCGAAGGATCGACGGCGAAAGGCAGGTCTCCTGGCTTCCGGGTCGTCGCCTGTGTCCCCGCCTTCCCAGATCCGTCGCGGATCCAGTGGCTCGATGGGGACCGGCTTGCCGGTCACAGTTGCGGGGGCAGCGCCGGATCCGCGCCTCCCGTTGCGCATCCCGGCTTCCCTTTTGACCCCGTCTCCGGGGACCTTTCACGGCCGCGCCCTTACGGTCAGACGGGCCGAGGCGTCAATGCCGCGCCGCGGCGGTGTCGGTGTCGGTGTCGTTGTCGGGTTCGGGGCGACTTCATTGATCCAGGTTGATGAGCCGGAACGAGCGCGCGGGCGATCGGTTGGCCGGAGCGAAGGAGTGCCCCATGACCGATTACCCCACCCCGCCCTATCCCGAACAGCAGCAGGCGATCCCCGGCCGTACCGAGGACATGGACCCGCGCCCCGACCATGGCGAATCGAGCTACAAGGGCTCCGGGCGCCTTGCCGGCAAGAAGACGATCGTCACCGGCGGCGACAGCGGCATCGGCCGCGCGGTCGCCCTGGCCTTTGCGCGCGAGGGCGCCGACGTGCTGATCGCCTATCTCGACGAACATGACGATGCCGAGGCGACCAAGGCGCTGGTCGAGGCGGAGGGGCGGCAGGCGGTACTGGTCGCGGGCGACCTGTCGCAGCCCGATCAGTGCCGCACCGTGATCGCCAAGGCGGTGGAGGCGTTCGGCCGGATCGACGTGCTGGTCAACAACGCCGCGCACCAGCGCAGCTTCGAGGCGTTGGAGGATATCAGCGACGAGGAATGGCAGCTGACCTTCGCGACCAACATCCATTCCATGTTCTATCTGTCGAAGGCCGCGGTCGCGCACATGGGCGAAGGTGCGTCGATCATCAACACGACGTCGATCAACGCGCAGGACCCGAACCAGCAATTGCTCGCCTATGCGACGACGAAGGGCGCGATCTACAATTTCACATCCGGCCTGGGGCAGATGCTCGCGGAGCGGAAGATCCGCGTAAATGCCGTCGCGCCGGGGCCGGTGTGGACGCCGCTGATCCCGTCGACGATGCCGCCGGAAGCGGTGAAGACGTTCGGCGAGAACACGCCGCTGGGCCGCGCTGCGCAACCGGCGGAGCTGGCGCCCGCCTATGTGCTGCTGGCGAGCGATGAATCGAGCTATATCACGGGCGCGACGATTCCAGTGACGGGCGGGCGGGCGTTTCTGTAAACGCTGCCCATTCACCCCACCCCCGTTCGCCCTGAGCCTGTCGAAGGGCGCGTTGCCACAGGAGACGGCGCGCATGTGGCACCCCGTGCTTCGACACGCTCAGCACGAACGGGTGGCGGGGGATGGGTAGCGACTCCCGAACAATCGGTCATTGTCCGCAGCGTCGTGCCACCCTACAATTAGTCAGACATTATCTTCGATACGAGGCACATCCATGATCGACGGCGCCCTGCTGATCGGCGGCGACACTCGCCAGGCCGAGACCCGTTTCACCGCGGTCAATCCTGCGACCGGCGAGACGCTGACCCCCGATTTCTCGTCGGCGGGTGCCGATGCGGTGGCGGAGGCATGTGCGCTGGCCGATGCCGCCTTCCCCGCCTTTGCCGCGACCGATCCCGAGACGCGCGCGGCGTTCCTCGAGCGGATCGCCGACAATATCGTGGGACTCGGCGACGACCTGATCGTGCGCGCGATGGCGGAAAGCGGCCTGCCGCGGATGCGGCTGGAGGGCGAGCGCGGGCGGACCGTCGGCCAGCTGAAGCTGTTCGCGGGCGTGGTGCGCCAGGGTGATTTCCTCGACGCGACGATCGATCCCGCCATGCCGGATCGCGCGCCGCTGCCGCGCCCCGACCTGCGCCGCGTCAATGTCGCGATCGGGCCGGTCGCGGTGTTCGGCGCGTCGAACTTCCCACTCGCCTTCTCGGTCGCGGGCGGCGACACCGCCTCGGCGCTCGCTGCGGGCTGCCCGGTGGTGGTGAAGGGCCATCCGGCGCACCCGGGCACCGGCGAGCTGGTCGCACGGGCGATCGCCCAAGCGGTGAAGGACAGCGGCCTGCCCGCGGGCGTCTTCTCCTATCTGCCCGGCGAGACGAACGAACTGGGGGCTGCGCTGGTGCGCGATCCGCGTATCCAGGCGGTGGGCTTCACCGGATCGCGTGGCGGGGGCCTTGCGCTGGTCCGCATCGCCGCCGAGCGCGAGGAGCCGATCCCGGTCTATGCCGAAATGTCGAGCATCAACCCGGTCGTGCTGTTCCCCGCCGCGCTCGCCGCGCGGGGCGAGGCGATGGGCAAGGAATTCGTCGCGTCGCTGACGATGGGCGCGGGCCAGTTCTGCACCAACCCCGGTCTGGTGCTGGCGATCGACGGCCCCGACCTCGATGCGTTCATCGCCTCTGCCGCGACGGCGATGACCGACGCGGCACCGGCGACGATGCTGACGCCGGGCATCCATGCGAGCTTCGAACAGGGCGTCGATGCGCTCGCCGGCCACGATGCGGTGAAGACCGTCGCGCGCGGCAAGGTGGGCGATGGCGTCAACCAGGCGGTCGGCGCGATCTTCGACACGACGGCCGAGGCGTTTCTGGCCGACCGCGCGCTGAGCCATGAGGTGTTCGGATCGTCGTCGGTCGTCGTGCGCTGCCGCGACATGGCGGAGATCGCGCGCGTCATCGCCGGGCTGGAAGGCCAGTTGACCGCGACGCTGCAGATGGACGCCGCGGACGAGGCCGATGCGGCGCGGCTCGTGCCGGTGATCGCGCGCCGGGTGGGTCGCATCCTCGCCAATGGCTGGCCGACGGGTGTCGAGGTCGCGCCGGCGATGGTGCATGGCGGGCCCTTCCCGGCGACGAGCGATGGGCGCACGACGTCGGTCGGTACGCTTGCCATCGCGCGCTATCTGCGGCCGGTGTGTTTCCAGAATTTGGCACCCGCGCTGCTGCCGGCGGCGCTGGACGACGCCAATCCGTGGGGCATCGCGCGGCGGCTGGACGGCAAGCGTGAGGCGAGCCCGCGGTAAGGGTTGCTTCCCTTCCGTCACCCCGGACTTGGTCCGGGGTCCACTCTGCGGCGAGGGGGTTGGTTTGAGCCTCTTGCCCCCCCTTGTCGTTGGGTGGACCCCGGAACGAGTCCGGGGTGACGGGATGGGTGGGGCGGCCGTCATTCCCCCACCTGTCGTCATCCCCGCGGAGGCGGGGATCCAGAACCTCTGACGTCCGCGATGGAATCGAAACGGTAGCGCGTCTGGATTCCCGCCTGCGCGGGAATGACGGGGTGGTTGAGGAAAGCGTTGGGTCCGCACGCTTTTCCGGCTGGAGCCTTGCCACGCACTCGATTAGCCTCTGCCCGCAAAAGGAGAGGCCGCATGTGCGACGAGATCACCGAAGCCGATAACGCCACCCATCTTACCCGCCGCCAATTGGGCGCGTCTGCCGGTGCAGTAGGCATGGCGGCGCTGCTGCCGACCTCGGCCGACGCCAAACCCGTGAAGGGCCGCGACGTCACGATCACGACGCCCGACGGGCAGTGCGACGCCTATTTCACCGCGCCGGCCAGCGGCAAGCATCCGGGCGTGCTGATGTGGCCCGACATCATGGGGCTGCGGCCGGCGTTCCGGCAGATGGCGGACCGGTTGGCGGGCGAAGGCTATGCGGTGCTGGTCGTCAATCAATTCTACCGGTCGACCAAGTCGCCGATCGTCCAGCCCGGCGAATCGTTCGACCAGCCCGCGGTGCGCGACAAGATCATGCCGTGGCGTGCGGCGCTGACCGCGGACGCGGTGACGCGTGACGGGACGACCTTCGTCGCCTTCCTCGACAAGCAGAAGGAGGTCGACACCAAGCGGCACGTCGGCAGCGCAGGCTATTGCATGGGCGGGCCGATGGTGCTGCGCACCGCCGCCGCGGTGCCGAACCGCGTGCATGCCGGCGCGTCCTTCCATGGCGCCGGCCTCGTCAGCGAGGCGGCGGACAGCCCGCACCGGCTGATCCCGAAGCTCGCCGGCGGCTATCTGATCGCGATCGCCAGCAACGACGATGCGCGTAGCCCCAACGACAAGACCGTGCTGCGCGACGCCTTCGCCGCGGCGAAGCGCCCGGCGGAGATCCAGGTCTATGCCGACGCGATGCACGGCTGGTGCGTCATCGACAGCAAGGTCTACAACCAGCCGCAGGCCGAACGCGCCTGGGGCCGGATGCTCGACCTGTTCCGCAAGCAGCTGTGAAGGAACGCCCGATGCCCGCCGATCTGACGCTCTACACCAATCCGATGTCACGCGGCCGGATCGCGCGCTGGATGCTGGAGGAAACCGGCGCGCCCTACGACGTTGTGCTGCTCGACTACGCGACGACGATGAAGGCCGAGCCGTATCTGTCGATCAACCCCATGGCGAAGGTGCCCGCGATCGTCCATCGCGGCCATGTGGTGACCGAAGGCGCGGCGATCTGCGCCTATTGCGCCGAGGCGTTTCCGGACGCCGGGCTGGCGCCGACCGACGACGAGCGCGCGGATTATTACCGCTGGCTGTTCTTCGCCGCGGGTCCGGCGGAGCACGCCATCACCAACCGATCGATGGGCGTCGCGCCGACCGCGGAGCAGCAGCGGACGGCGGGATACGGCAATTACGATCGCATGGTCGATGTGCTGGAGCGCGCGGTCGCGGCGCATCCGTACATCGCCGGCGATCGGTTCACCGCGGCGGACGTCTATGTCGGGGCGCAGGTGATGTGGGGGCTGCAATTCGGGTCGCTGCCCAAGCGCGCGGCGTTCGAGGAATATGCGGGCCGGTTGGCGAGCCGCGAGGCGCTGGTTCGCGCGGCGGCGCTGGACGATGCGGCGGTCGCGGCGGGGTAGCAGATTCACGCGGAGACGCGGAGACGCGGAGGTGGTTCGCCTCGGCGAGACGAGGCCCTGCTATCGCATACCGCATGTCGAATGGCGGGAGCTGGATTTGATCGAGACACCTCCGCGTCTCCGCGTCTCCGCGTGATCCAAGAAAAGCCGGCCGCCCATCAGAGCAGCCGGCTCATCAGATCAGCGCGCCGGAGTGGCGGGCGGCGGCGCGGTGGGCGCGCCTGCCGCGGGGGCCGGCGGACGGGCACCTGCGGGCGGCGGCACCGGGGCGCCGGCGGCGGGCGGAGCGCTCGCTGCACCCGGCGGCGGGGGCGGCGGGTG
>Ga0209816_1000022_pt1 | contig 131732 bp, 121 predicted proteins | sample CoawatmetaG01DNA_FD_187509 | JGI IMG/M metagenome (GOLD analysis project Ga0209816, IMG submission 187509) | Marine microbial communities from the West Antarctic Peninsula - Coastal water metaG017-DNA (SPAdes) (version 2) | ecosystem: Environmental > Aquatic > Marine > Coastal ...
GTCGAGGGGCCCGGCCCGCCCCCTCCGGCCCGCGCCCCTCGACCGAGGTCGAACCCGGCCTGCCGCGCGACACGGCGCGTCACCGTATCGCGCTGCTGGTTCCGTTGTCGGGCAGCAATGCGGGGGTGGGCCAGTCGATCGCCAACGCCACGATGATGGCGCTGCTCGATGCGCAGGCCGATACGATCCGAATCACCAATTACGACACCACGCACGGCGCGGCGGCGGCGGCGCAGCGGGCGATCGCCGAGGGCGCGCAGCTGATCCTGGGGCCGCTGCTGTCCGAGGATGTCCGCGCCGTCGCGCCGATCGCGCGTGCCGCCCATGTGCCGGTCATCAGTTTTTCCAACGATACCGGCGTGGCGGGGAACGGCACCTATCTGATGGGCTATACGCCCGCCCAGTCGATCGACCGGGTCGTCACCTATGCGCGCGGACGCGGCGTCACGACCTTTGCCGGGCTGGTCCCCAACGGCCTGTATGGCGAGCGTGCCTCGACCGCCTTTCTGCGCTCGGTCGAGGGGGCAGGGGGGCAGGTCGTCTCGCTCCAGCCCTATGGCCGCGTCGCGGGCGGCATCGCGGCGGCGGCGCAGCGGCTGAATGCCAAGGCGCCCTATGACGCGGTCCTGATCGCTGATGGCGGCGCGGCGGCGGCGGTGGCCGCGCCGGTCATCAAGCGTGGATCGGGCGCGACGACGCGGCTGCTGGGCACCGAGCTGTGGAATTCCGAATCGGGCATCGCGTCGCGCGCGGCGCTTAACGGGGCGTGGTTCGCCAGCGTGTCGAACACGCTTTACCGCCAATATGCGACCAAATATCGCGCCCGATTCAAGGCCGCGCCCTATCGCCTGTCAAGCCTGGGGTATGACTCGGTGCTGCTGACGGTGCGCATCGCGCGCGACTGGAAGATGAATGCGCCCTTCCCGGAGGCGCGGCTGCGTGCATCGGACGGTTTTGCGGGTATCGACGGCGCGTTCCGCTTCGGCCGCGACGGCGTCGCCGAGCGCGCGCTGGAGGTGCAGGAGATCCGCGACGGCACGGCGGTGACGGTCAGCCCGGCGCCCACCGGCTTCGGGGAATGAACGACGCGGCCATCCTGGTGATGTGCGCGGCGGCGTCCCCGGACGAGGCCGCCGCGATCGCCAGGATGCTGGTCGAGCGCAGGCTGGCGGCCTGTGTCCAGACGATGCCGATCGAAAGCTGGTATCGCTGGGACGGCGCGGTTCAGCACGCGCCGGAGGTGATGCTGCACATCAAGACCCTGCGCGCTCGTTTCCCCGCGCTGTGCGACGCGATCACCGGAATGCACAGCTATGACGTGCCGGAGATCATCGCCACGCCGATCATCGAAGCCGCACCTGCCTATCTCGCCTGGCTGCGCGCGGCGGTGGGGGGCTAGAGCGGGCCCATATCTCATGATCGCTTCTTCTTGCCCTCGCCCCTGGACATGGGAGAGGGTTAGCGGAGCTTGCCAGTTCACTGGCTAGCGCAGCTTGGGTGAGGGGTCGAGCGAGCCTTCGGCTCGCGCGCGCCTTGCGCGCCCACCCCTCACCCAGCTCCGACTAGGCCTTTGCTTTCGCAAAGACCAAGTCTGCGCAACCCTCTCCCCTCTGCGAGGGGCGAGGGGAGGAAAGGCATCGCTGGATTTCGATTCGTCCGAGAGACGGACCCGCTACCCTTGGAACCGCGGACCGGAGGCCGGTCAGCCGACCTCGTCCGTCACCACCACCTCGCGCAGGATCGCATCGAGCAGCAGCGCGCCCGCCTCCGTCACGATCAGCCGGTCGCCGTCGCGCCGCACCAGGCCCTGACCGGCCAGCCGGTCGACGGCCGCGTCGTCCACCATCGTCCGCCCCTCGGCCAGCGCGGTCACGCGGGACAGGTCGACGCCCTCGTGGAGGCGCAGGCCCATCACCAGCGCCTCGGTCGCGCGGCTGACGGGGGGAAGGGTTTCCTCCAGCTCGATGCCATGGCCGTTGCGGTCGACCGCGCCCATCCAGTTTTCGGGCTTCTTGCGCCGGGCCGTCGCGACGCCCTCGCGGCGGCCATGGGCGCCAGGCCCGATCCCGGCATAATCGCCATAGCGCCAATAGGTCAGGTTGTGGCGGCTCTCGGCGCCGATCCGGGCATGGTTGGAGGTTTCGTAAGCGGGCAGGCCGGCGGCGGCGGTGATGGCCCGTGTCGTCTCGAACAGGTCGGCGGCGGCATCGCCATCGGGGATGACCAGCCGTCCGGCCGCCGCCTCGGTATGGAAGCGCGTGCCCGGCTCGATGGTCAGCTGGTACAGCGACAGATGCTCGGTGCCATAGCCGATCGCGCGTGACAGCTCGGCCTCCCATTCGGCGAGCGGCTGGCCGGGGCGGGCATAGATCAGGTCGAAGCTGACCCGGCCGAACTGTTCCTGGGCCGTCTGGAGCGCGCGCAGTGCCTCGTCGACGCCGTGCGCGCGGCCCAGGAAGCGCAGCGCCGCGTCGTCCAGCGCCTGCACGCCCAGCGACGCCCGGTTGACCCCGGCGGCGGCGAGGTCGGCGAAGCGCGCTGCCTCGACCGACGAAGGGTTCGCCTCCAGCGTGATCTCGATCCCATCGGCAAAGCCCCAATGCTGCTCGGCGGCGTTCAGCATCGCCGCGACCGTCGAAGGCGGCATCAGCGATGGCGTTCCGCCACCGAAGAAGATCGAGGTCAGCCGCCGCCCGGGCAGCGCCGCCGCCTCATGCGCCAGATCGGCGAGCATCGCCTTGGCCCAGGCTTCCTGGTCCACCGACTCGCGGACATGGCTGTTGAAGTCGCAATAGGGGCATTTGGAGACGCAGAAGGGCCAGTGGACATAGAGGGCCAGCGGCGCGGCATCGAGGGTGGGGGTCGGCGATATTGCGGAGGACATGATGTGCCCCGATATGGCGGCGATGCGCGCGCTTCGCCATCTCTTATCGTTCCCCGCCCTCGCCATGCTCATGGCGGCCTGCGGTCCCCTGGTGCCGGCACAGTCGGGCGGCGGCGAGCGGCCGCCCGCGCGCGTGGTCGACGGGCGGACCTCCGACGCGCCGTCCCCGCGCGGGGCGGGGCTGTTGCGTCAGGCGATGCTCGACGGGCACCGGGCGGCCCGCGCGGCGGTTGGCCTGCCGCCGCTTCGTTGGGACGATGGCCTGGCGGCGAGCGCGCTCGCCTATGCGCAGGAGATGGCGCGGACCGGGCGCTTCCAACATGCGGAGCAGCCCCAGGGGCCGACCCGGCAGGGCGAGAATCTGTGGACCGGCACGCGCGGTGCCTATCGTTACGACGAGATGATGGGGCATTGGGTCGCCGAACAGCGCGACTTCGTGAATGTCCCGGTGCCGCAGTCGAGCCGGACCGGCCAGTTCGGCGACGTCGCCCATTATACCCAGATCGTCTGGGCACGATCCACGGCGGTCGGATGCGCGATGGCGAGCAACAAGAGCGACGACTTCCTCGTTTGCCGCTATAGCCCGACGGGCAACGTCTTTGGCGAGCGGGCTTTCTGACTCGGTCCAGGCGGACGATAAGGTGTGACTCCGATGGCCAATCCCTATGATCCCATGGCGTGGCTCGCCTTCTGGACGGCACCGGCGCGATTCGCGGTGATGGCGGGCGAGGCGATGATGAGCGCGCAGAGCGTGATCGCGACCCGGATGGGCGCGATGGCGACGGGTACGTCGTCGGTCGCCGAAATGACTTTGATGGTCAGCGAGAAGGTGAAGGCGTTCGACCAGTCGGCCAAGGTCTGGAACCGCGACCAGGCGGCGCTGTCGCGCCTGTCGCGCCACGACCCGCGCGGTGGCGTGTTCGACGCGTGGGAAGCAATGGCGCGCGCCATGCTGATCGGCGCGTCGATGCCGGTCCAGGCGATGACGCCGGTGCACCGGGTGGTCACGGCCAACCAGAAGCGGCTGGCCAAGGGGTAACACATTTCCTCCCCTGCAAGGAGAGGTGGCGGGCGAAGCCCTGACGGAGGGGTGTCGCGCTATCGAGAGGGCGACACCCCTCCACCATGCTTCGCATGGCCCCCCTCCCCTTGCAGGGGAGGAGTTTGCGGTCAGAACACCGCCTTCACCAGCTGGCCGAAGGCATCGGCGCGGTGGCTGATGCGGTTCTTTTCGTCCTGGTCCATCTCGGCGAAGGTTTCGCTATAGCCGATCGGCTGGAAGATCGGGTCGTACCCATGGCCCTTGTCCCCGCGCGGCGGCCAGACGATGGTGCCGTCGACGCGCCCCTCGAACCATTCGACATGCCCGTCGGGCCAGCCGACCGCCAGCGCGCAGACGAAATGCGCGGCGCGGCTCATGTCCGGTTCCTCGTTCAGCCGATCCTCGACCGCGCGCATCGCCATGGCGAAGTCCTTCTCCCGCCCCGCCCAGCGCGCCGAGAACAGCCCCGGATCGCCGCCCAGCGCCTCGACGCACAAGCCGCTGTCATCCGACAGGGCAGGGAGCCCCGACAGGTCGGCGGCGGCCAGCGCCTTCAACTCGGCATTGGCGACGAAGGTCGTGCCGGTTTCCTCGGGCTCGGGCAGGTCGAGATCGCCCGCCGCGATCACCTCCATGCCGTATGGCGCGAGCAGTTCGCGAAATTCGACGATCTTGCCCTTGTTGTGGCTGGCCAGCACCAGCTTGCCGGGCGTCAGCTTGCGGATCGCCTGGCGGCCATTGCCTTCGCCGCTCATGCGCGGATCGCCTGTTCCTGCGCCGCGAAGATCTCGGTGCAGCCCATGCGCGCCAGGCGGAGCAGGCGCAGCAGCGCCTCTTCGTCATAGGTGGCGTGCTCGGCGGTCGCCTGGACCTCGGCGATATGGCCGTTCTCGATCAGCACGAAATTCGCATCGGCATCGGCGTTCGAGTCCTCGATATAGTCGAGGTCGAGGACCGGCGTGCCCTGATGGATGCCGCACGACACGGCGGCGACCTTGTTGCGGATCGGGTCGCTGGTCAGCTTGCCCTCGGCCATCAGCGTGTTGACCGCCATGCGTAGCGCGACCCATGCGCCCGAAATGGCGGCGGTGCGGGTGCCGCCATCGGCCTGGATCACGTCGCAGTCGATGGTGATCTGCCGCTCGCCCAGCGCCTTCAGGTCGCAGACGGCGCGCAGGGAGCGGCCGATCAGCCGCTGGATTTCCTGGGTACGGCCCGACTGCTTGCCTTTGGCCGCCTCGCGGCTGCCGCGCGTATGGGTGGCGCGGGGGAGCATGCCGTACTCGGCCGTGACCCAGCCTTCGCCCTTGCCGCGCAGGAAGGGGGGCACGCGCTCTTCGACGCTGGCGGTGACGAGCACCTTGGTATCGCCGAACCCGATCAGCACCGAACCTTCGGCGTGGCGGGTGAAATTCGGCTCGATCGTGATGGGACGCATCTGGTCGGGCATCCGGCCGGACGGGCGCATAGTCTTCTCCTTGTTCCTTGGCGCCAGCCCTAACCGGCCCCCGCGCGATGCGCCAGAGACGAAGGTGGCGATCGGAAAACACTCCCTTCTTCTCTCTGCGTCCTCTGCGCCTCCGCGCGACAAAATGGTTCACGCGAAGCCGCGAAGCCGCGAAGATTTCCAGTCCCCTCTTCGCGGCTTCGCGTGAACAATCTCTTTTCTGCGCGCAGAGGCGCAGAGATCGCAGAGAAGAAGGAGGGTCTTCCGATCGCGGTTGAGTAGCGTGTGGCGGGTGCCTACATTTGGCACATGGTCACCCCACCCATCACCGAGCTTACCGACCGGGCGCGCGATATCTTTCGCGTCGTGGTCGACAGCTATCTCACCAGCGGCCAGCCGGTGGGGTCGAAGACCATCGCGCTGTCGGGGATCAACCTGTCGCCCGCTTCGATCCGCAACGTGCTTCAGGAGCTGGAGGAGCGGGGCCTGCTCGCCGCGCCGCATACCAGTGCGGGGCGGATGCCGACCGATATGGGGCTGCGGCTGTTCGTCGACGGCATGATGCACGCGATGGAGCCCAGTATCGAGGAGCGCGCCGCGATCGAGGCGCGCGCCGCGCGCTCCGGCCCGGTCGAGGAGGCGCTGGCGGCGACGACGGCGGTGCTGTCGGGACTGTCGGCCTGTGCCGGGCTGGTGATGGTGCCCAAGCGCGAGATGAAGCTGCGCTCGATCGGTTTCGTGCCGCTCTCGCCGACCCAGGCGCTGGCCGTGCTGGTGGCGGAGGATGGCGCGGTCGAGAACCGGGTACTGGAGCTGCCGCCGGGCATGACGGCGTCCGCGCTGATCGAGGCGGGCAATTATCTGTCCGCGACGCTGGCCGGGCTGACGCTGGGTCAGGCGCGCGAGCGGCTGGAGCGCGAGCTGGCGGCCGGGCGCGCGGCGCTGGACGGCGCGGCGCGGGCGCTGGTCGAACAGGGGCTGGCGGTGTGGAGCGAGGACGGCAATCGCCGCCCGATCCTGATCGTGCGCGGGCAGGGGCGTCTGATCGACGCCGCCGCCGCCGCCGATCTGGAACGGGTCCGCGACCTTCTCGACGATCTGGAGGGCAAGCAGGAGATCGCGCACCTGCTCGATTCGGCGCGCGCCGGGGATTCGACCCGCATCTTCATCGGCGCGGAGAATAAATTGTTCGCGCTTTCGGGGTCTTCGGTGATCGCCCGGCCGTTTCGCGGCCTCGACGGCCAAGTGGTCGGTGTGGTCGGTGTAATTGGGCCCACGCGGTTGAACTATGCCCGCGTCGTGCCCATGGTGGATTTCACGGCGGCAACGCTTGCCCGGATGATGGGCTGAACAGGGATTATGATGAGCGAAAATACGATCAACGAGACCCAGAACGACCTGCGCGGGGAAACGGCCGAGGCCGCGCCCGAAGTTGCGGTGCAGGACCGCGTTTCCGAGCTGGAGAACCAGCTGGCCGAGGCCAAGCAGCAATATCTCTATGCCCAGGCCGAGAACCAGAATGTCCGTCGCCGCGCCGAAAAGGAAGCGGCCGACGCGCGCAACTATGCCGCGACCGCTTTCGCGCGCGACGTCCTGTCGGTCGCCGACAATCTTCAGCGCGCGCTTCAGGCGATCCCGGCCGAACTGCGCACCGACGACAAGTGGAAGGGGCTGGTGACCGGCCTGGATGCCACCGGCCGCGAGCTGGATAGCGTGTTGGGCCGTCACGGCATCACCAAGATCGAGGCGATGGGCCAGGCGCTCGACCCCAACAAGCATCAGGCGATGATCGAAATGCCCTCCGACCAGGAGCCGGGCACGATCGTGCAGGAGATGCAGTCGGGCTATATGATCAAGGACCGGCTGCTGCGCCCCGCGCTGGTCGCGGTGGCCAAGAAGCCCGATTGATCGGTCTTTTGCCAATTTATGCGAAAAGGGGCGGTCCGATAGGGCCGCCCTTTTTTATTGGCCGAGCAGCTTCAATATGTCCTTCTGGCTCTGCTGCGCCTGCGCCAGCATCGCGATCGAGGCCTGGGACAGGATCTGCTCGCGCGCCAGATTGACGCTTTCCTGCGAGAAGTCGGTGTCGGTGATCCGCGAGCGCGCCTCCGACAAATTGGTCGTCGTGCTGGTCAGGTCGTTCGCGGCGGATTGCAGGCGGTTGGCGCTGCTGCCCAGGGAGCCGCGCACGTCGCTGATCTTGGTCAGCATCGCGTCGATCCGGCTGAGCGTATTATCGATGCGATAGGTGTTGGTGACGTCGAGTTCCTCGTTCAGCTCGAAATGCCGCCGCTCGGCATATTCGCTGGGGCTCATATGCGTCATATAGCCGCCCTTGGCCGGGTCGTACCACTGCGCGCCGCCCATGTTCTGGACGGAGGTGCCGACATCCTCCAGCGTGATATAGCGTCCGTTGAACGTGCCGGAGGCCATATAGTCCTCCATCGTGACGACATGTGATTTGGGCGGGATGACGGCGGCTTCGAATGTCAGATAGCGCTGGTCGCGCGGGTCGATCCGGTTGGCGTCATACCATTGGTCGCCCATATTCTGCGTGACGGTCGTGCCGATATCGTCGCGCGTGATCGGGCGTCCGGCGATGCTGCCCTTGGCGATATAGTCCTCGACGGTGACGAGGTGGGTCTGGGGCGAGGCGGTGGTCGTGGCGGGACCGAGCAGGCCGTCATATTGGCGCGGACCGCCATCCGGGTCGTGCCACTGGTCACCCGGCTGCTGCGTCACGATCGTGCCGATATCGTCGCGGCCGATCTCGCGCCCCGCGATCTTTCCCTTGGCCATATAGTCGTCGAAGGTGACGAGATGGGTCGCCGTGCCCGCCTGCGTCGCGGGTGGCGTCAGGAAGATGGTGATCTCATAGCCGGAACCCGCCGCGCGCGACGCGTGCAGCAGTGGATAGTCCCAGGTCTTGGCGCTTTTGTCGCGGTCGAACTCGGTCGAGATCGCGTCGGTACGCACGGCCACGAAGTCGGTGGTGCCGGGGCCGGTCTGCACGTTCATCTGGATCGCGTCGTCGATCGGCTGGTCGTTGGCGTCGAAGGTCGGCGCCTCGGTGCGGAAGAGGTTGAGGCCGTTATAGGCGGCCTTTTTCAGCGTATTGTCGATCTGCGTCGCCAGCGCCGCGACCTCGACCTGGATCGCCTTGCGGTCCTTGTCGCTATAGGTGTCGGACCGCCCCTGGATCGCCAGTTCGCGCAGGCGCTGCAGGACGTTGCTCGTCTCGTTCAGGATGCCGTCGGCGGTCTGGACCATCGAGATGCCGTCCATCGCGTTGCGGATGCCCTGCGTCATGCCGCGGATCTGGGACGTCATCGAGTTGCTGATCGCGAGCCCCGCCGCATCGTCCTTGGCCGAGCTGATCTTCTGGCCCGAGGACATCTTGATCATCGACTCGCCGATGGCGGCGCTGGCGCGGTTGTTTGCGGCCAGCGCGCGCAGGGCGGCACCATTGGTGTTGATGACCGTCATCGCTGTTTTCCATTCCCTGTCGCACGCGTCCCGCGCGTGAGGGATGGTGATGACGGCGTTAACCAAGCCGCGGCAATCCGGGCAAATTCCGGCCGGGTTTTTCCCGGATATCAGGGCCCCGGAAAAGGAATCAGACTGTCATATTGCGCTTTCGGCGGCGCCCCCGCCACCCGCGCGCCATGCGCGAGCAGAAAGGCATGGCGGACGATCTCCGCCTGCTGCTCCAGGCCGTAACGGGCAAAGGCCTGGCCCGGCTTCAGCGCATAGGTGTAGCGGCAGAAGGGATGGCGCTTCAGCGGCAGGAAGATGCCCTGCTGATGCTGCCAGATATGGACCATCTCGTGCACGAATAGCCCCTGTTCGTGTAGGGGACAGGTGCCGAAATCCTCGCGCCACAGCCCGCCCTTGGGATGGAAATGGATACATCCCGTCGGTGCCATCACCGTATCGCGCGGCTGGAAGAACGCCCATTTGGTCGGCGACAGCCGCACCTTCGCATAGTCGATCGCATCCCCGAAGACGCCGCGCGCCAGCGCTTCCTCGGCCGGGGTGAGGGGGCGCTTCGTCACGAGCCGGTGGGGGCCGGATCGCCCGCCGCGATCACCCGCGCACCCTGGCGCAGGCGCGTGCCGTCGGAAAAGGTGAGCAGCAGCGACAGGATGCGTCCCGGCTTCACGCCCGGATTCATGTGGTAGAGCATGACGTGCCGCCCGCCCGGCCGGAAGGCGACGGTGGCGCCCGCCGGAATGGGGACGGCGTCGACCTTCTTCATCGCCATGCCGCCCTCATGCATCTCGGTGCCGATCGCCACATCGCTGCTGACGTCGATCAGGGTCATCGGCTTCGGGCCGCCCCGGATGGTGAAATAGGCCGCGGCCGGGCGTCCCGGCACGGCGGCGAGGCGGACCCAGCCGTCCGAACTCTCCAGCGTCGGCTTGCCGCTGCATCCCGTCAGCAGGGCCGCGCCCGACACGGCGCAAAGCCCCCAAAAAAACGCAGCCCGCATGGCAAACCCTCCCGTTTCGGCAAATCCTGAGGCGACCCTAGGTTCCATCCAATCTTGCGGCAACAAATCGCCCACCTATATCCGGCTTCGTGAACGGGGTTTTCGGTTGCCGCTTTCGGGACCGACGGACCCCGGCATCTGACTTCCAGACTATGTTCTTGAGGGGCATTTAGAGACTTATGGCAAAAGTGATCGGCATCGACCTCGGCACCACCAACAGCTGCGTCGCTGTCATGGAGGGCGGCAAGCCCAAGGTCATCGAAAACGCGGAAGGCGCGCGCACCACGCCGTCGATCGTCGCCTTCGCCAAGGATGGCGAGCGCCTGATCGGCCAGCCCGCCAAGCGCCAGGCGGTGACCAACCCCGACAACACGATCTTCGCGGTGAAGCGCCTGATCGGTCGCCGCTTCGACGACCCCGTCACCAAGAAGGACACCGAGCTGGTCCCGTACGCGATCGCGCGCGGTCCGAACGGCGACGCATGGGTCCATGCGGGCGGCAAGGATTACAGCCCGTCGCAGATTTCGGCCTTCACGCTCCAGAAGATGAAGGAAACCGCCGAATCGTATCTCGGCGAGACGGTGACCCAGGCGGTCATCACCGTGCCTGCGTACTTCAACGACGCGCAGCGTCAGGCAACCAAGGACGCCGGCCAGATCGCAGGCCTCGAAGTGCTGCGCATCATCAACGAGCCGACCGCGGCGGCGCTGGCCTATGGCCTGGAGAAGCAGGACGGCAAGACGATCGCGGTCTATGACCTTGGCGGCGGCACGTTCGACATCTCGATCCTCGAGATCGGCGACGGCGTGTTCGAGGTGAAGGCGACCAACGGCGACACCTTCCTGGGCGGCGAAGACTTCGACAACAAGATCGTCGACTTCCTGGCCTCGGGCTTCCAGAAGGACGAGGGCATCGACCTCACCAAGGACAAGCTGGCGCTCCAGCGTCTGAAGGAAGCGGCCGAGAAGGCGAAGATCGAGCTGTCTTCGGCCCAGTCGACCGAGGTCAACCTGCCCTTCATCACCGCCGACCAGAACGGCCCGAAGCACCTGGTCAAGTCGATCACTCGCGCCGACCTGGAGCGTCTGGTCGAGGACCTGATCCAGCGCACGCTGGAGCCCTGCAAGAAGGCGCTGGCCGATGCGGGCATGAAGGCGGACGAGATCGCCGACGTGGTGCTGGTGGGCGGCATGACCCGTATGCCGCGCGTCCGTGAAGTCGTGAAGAACTTCTTCGGCAAGGACCCGCACACCGGCGTGAACCCGGACGAAGTCGTCGCCATGGGTGCGGCGATCCAGGCCGGCGTGCTGCAGGGCGACGTCAAGGACGTGCTGCTGCTCGACGTGACCCCGCTGTCGCTGGGTATCGAGACGCTGGGCGGCATCATGACCAAGATGATCGACCGCAACACGACGATCCCGACCAAGAAGAGCCAAGTCTATTCGACCGCCGACGACAACCAGAATGCGGTGACGATCCGGGTCTTCCAGGGCGAGCGAGAGATGGCGCAGGACAACAAGCTGCTGGGTCAGTTCGACCTGGTCGGCATCCCGCCGGCGCCGCGCGGCGTTCCGCAGATCGAGGTCACGTTCGACATCGACGCCAACGGCATCGTCAACGTCTCGGCCAAGGACAAGGGCACCGGCAAGGAGCAGCAGATCCGCATCCAGGCGTCGGGCGGTCTGTCGGACAACGACATCGACCAGATGGTCCGTGACGCGGAGAAGTTCGCGGAAGAGGACAAGAAGCGTCGTGCCGAGGCCGAGGCCAAGAACAACGCCGAGTCGCTCATCCACACCACCGAGCGTCAGCTGGCTGACAATGGCGACAAGGTCGACGCGTCGCTGAAGTCGGAGATCGAGGCGGCGATCGCCGAGACCAAGACGGCGGTCGAGGGTGGCAACCCCGACACGATGAACGAGAAGGCGCAGGCCCTCGCTCAGGTCGCGATGAAGCTGGGCCAGGCCATCTACGAGAAGCAGCAGCAGGCGGAAGCCTCGCCCGCTGCCGACGCAGGTGCGGCCAAGCAGGACGATGTGGTCGACGCCGAATTTTCGGAAGTCGACGACACCAAGTAAGGCGCATGCGCCCGGCCTGCCTTCGGGTGGGCCGGGCCATGGCTTTTGCATTTGAATACCGCCCCGGTTGATGAAAGCCGGGGCCCATGACGAAGCGCTTCGCGGTGTCGCTCCGTCCGGCCTGATGGCGCGGTCGGCCAGCGAAGCGCGCACGGGCGGACGGGGCGAGACCGGGCATGAGCACGACGATTGACTATTATGAACTGCTCGAATGCGAGCGCACGGCGGACGATGCGACGATCAAGTCGCGCTACCGCAAGCTGGCCATGCAATACCATCCGGACCGCAATGCGGGCTGCAAGGACTCCGAGGCCAAGTTCAAGGCGATCAGCGAGGCTTATGACTGCCTGAAGGACCCCCAGAAGCGCGCGGCCTATGATCGCTATGGCCATGCCGCCTTCCAGCAGGGCATGGGCGGGGCCGGCGGCGGCCACGGCGCACAGGATTTCGGCGCCTTTTCTGACATTTTCGAAAGCGTCTTCGGCGAATTCATGGGCGGCGGACGCGGCGGCGGGCGGCAATCGCCCCGGCGCGGCGCGGACCTCCGCTACGACATGGAAATCTCGCTCGAAGAGGCGTTCCACGGCAAGCAGACCGAGATCACCGTCGATGTCTCGGCGGCGTGCGATACCTGCGACGGCACCGGCGCCAAGGCCGGGACCAGCGCCAAGACCTGCCAGCATTGCGGCGGCCATGGCAAGGTCCGCGCGCAGCAGGGCTTTTTCGTGGTCGAGCGGACCTGCCCGGTCTGCCAGGGCGCAGGGCAGATCATCGCCGATCCGTGCCCCGACTGCCGCGGCGAGGGCCGGGTCGAGAAGACTAAGACGCTGGCCGTGAACATCCCGGCGGGTGTCGACGAGGGCACCCGCATCCGCCTGACCGGTGAGGGCGAGGCGGGTGCGCGCGGCGCGCCGGCGGGCGACCTCTACATCTTCCTTCACGTCAAGCGCCACGCCATTTTCGAGCGCGAGGGGACCACCCTCTTCGCGCGCGCGCCGATCAGCTTCACGACGGCGGCGCTGGGCGGATCGCTGTCGATTCCCGGCCTCGACGGGCGCACCCACGAGATCAAGATCCCGGCGGGCATCCAGTCGGGCAAGCAACTCCGCCAGCGCGGGGCAGGCATGCCGGTCCTGCAGGGACGCGGCACCGGCGACCTGGTCATCCAGATAGAGGTCGAGACGCCGACCCGCCTGTCGACCCGCCAGCGCGAACTGCTCGAACTCTTCCGCGAGACCGAGACCGGCGACGAATGCCCGGAGAGCCAGGGCTTCTTCGCCAAGTTGAAGAGTGTGTTCGCGGGGGAGTGACGCTGGTCGAAGGCGCTTGAGGCGGGCCGTGAAAGCCATTTGGTAGGGCGGCCATTGCCGATTAAAATGAGGTCATCGGGGGGTGATCATGATCGTAGCATTGGCTTTGGCGCTGGGGGCGGATGTGCCGCTGGTTTACTCTCAGCCCGGTTTTGATTGTGCCAAGGCCGCCACGCCGATTGAACGCACGATTTGCGCCAATCCCAACGCAGCCGTTGCTGATGGCCGGATGGCGGCGCAATACGGCCACGCCTGGCATGCACTGTCGCTCGAGGGGCGACAGGCTCTGCTGGCCAATCAGCGGCATTTCCTCCGCTGGCTTTCGATCACCTGCGATCCGCGCAATCGCTATTTCGAGCGTAGGCTCACGCGGGACACCTGCCTGATCGAGAAGCTCGACGATCGTACCCGTGAACTGAAGGACTCGGTGACGATCGCGGCCGGTCATGTCTTCCTGACATTGACGAGCCTGATGGAAACGCCGGTGCCGCCGGATCCCGACGAACATAATCTGCCGCCGCTCCGTAACGTTTCGATGACACTCGTCCAGATCGATCGACCGCATTCGGCGGCGGAGCGCCGCTGGAACATGGCCATGCGGACCTGGCTTCAGGACGGGCTGCGTCTGTTGGAAGGCGATGACGGCCCAAACGATGAACAGGCGAGTCAGGTCGACGTGGGCATCAAGATCACGGCTGCCTCCAGCGCCATCATATCCGCCTCGCTGGGAGCTTCAGGCTATTATGGCGGCCCGCATCCTGTCAGCTACAGCCGAGCGATGATATGGGCTCTCCCTCTTGGCAGAGCACTGAATGATCGGGATGTTTTACGGAACGTGCATGATCCGGCGGTCGATCGGCTGCTGAGCAGTTTCTACAATGCCAATTATAGCGGCGGTCCAGAGGGTTGTGATCGTCCCAAGGCGGTTGGTCGGGTGCCTACCCTGACGCCGAAAGCCGTGACCTATACCTACGACCCCTATGAACTGGGCGGCTATCCTTGTGGTGGTGGCAGTGAGATACCCCGGTCACGGATCGAACGATCCCTGAAACCTCTCGTTCGCGCGGCGCACCTGGAAGTTCCCAAGCCGCTCTCGTGACCCGTTTGTCGAGCGCTTGCCCCACTCACGCGCTCATTTATGGATTGCGTCCGGCTGTTTACCGTCGTGAAATGGGAGCGTTCCAGGGAGTATCTTCATGCGCCACTCTTTCATGCTTCTTTCGATCTTGTCTCCAGTCATTCTGACCGCCGCCGCCCCCGTTTCGGCGCCGCGCGTCGGCATCGCCAGTTTCGAGGCGCTGCCCAAGCCGCTGCCGCTGCCCTATCATGCAAGTGACGCGAAAGCGGAGATCGCTGCCGCTCGCGCACGCTCGGTCAAGGCGCACAAGCGGCTGCTGATCGATCTGGGCGGCAATTGGTGCCTCGACTGCCGCTTGCTGGCGGGCACGATGGAATTGCCGCAGTTGCGGCCCTTCGTCGCGAAGCATTTCGAGGTGGTGACGGTCGATGTCGGTCGGTTCGACCAGAATATGGATATCCCGGCGTCCTACGGGATCAAGGGGCGGTTGCAGGGCGTGCCCGCCGTGCTGATCGTCGATCCGAAGACCAACCGGCTGGTCAATGCAGGGCGCGAGACGGCGCTGGCCGATGCGCGGTCGATGACGCCGCAGGCGCTGGCGGACTGGTTGGCGGGTTGGGTGGGGTAAGGCCCATCGGCCGGTCGCTCGAATAACAAGCGGTGTTCCCTCCCCCAGCCCCTCCCGCCTGCGGGAGGGGAGTTATTTGGGGAAGCGGTTGCCCACGCCCTCTCCCCTCCCGAAGGCGGGAGGGGCTGGGGGAGGGGAGTACGGTTCGGCAAAACATGCCGCCGCCGGAACTCCCCCCAACATCACGCTTCCCCGAACACCCGCGCGAAAATCGCGTCGACATTCTTGTAGTGATAATCGAGGTCGAACCGCGCCTCGATCTCCTCCGGCGACAGCGCCGCGGTCACGTCCGCATCCGCCTTGAGCAGCTCCATCAGCGACAATTCGCCGTCCGACTCCCACACCTTCATCGCGTTGCGCTGGACCAGGCGATAGCTGTCCTCGCGGCTCACGCCCGCCTGGGTCAGCGCCAGCAGCACCCGCTGCGAATGGACGAGGCCGCCCATCTTGTTGAGGTTCTTCTCCATCCGCGCCGGATAGACGACCAGCTTGTCGATCACGCCGGTCAGGCGGGCCAGCGCGAAGTCGAGGGTGATGGTCGCGTCGGGGCCGATATAGCGCTCGACCGAGGAGTGGCTGATGTCGCGCTCATGCCACAGCGCAACATTCTCCAGCGCAGGCGTCACGTAACCGCGCACCATGCGGGCGAGGCCGGTCAGGTTTTCGGTCAGCACCGGGTTGCGCTTGTGCGGCATCGCCGACGAACCCTTCTGGCCGGGCGAGAAATATTCCTCGGCCTCTAGAACCTCGGTGCGCTGCAGGTGGCGGACCTCGGTCGCCAGCCGCTCGATCGAGCTGGCGATGACGCCCAGCGTGGCGAAGAACATCGCATGGCGGTCGCGCGGGATGACCTGGGTCGAGACGGGCTCGACGGTCAGGCCCATCTTCTCGGCGACATGGGCTTCGACGCGCGGGTCGATGTTCGCGAAGGTGCCGACCGCGCCCGAGATCGCGCAGGTGGCGATGTCGGCGCGTGCCGCGACCAGGCGGGCGCGGTTGCGGTCGAACTCGGCATAGGCTTGCGCCAGCTTCAGGCCGAAGGTGACCGGCTCGGCATGGATGCCATGGCTGCGGCCGATGGTCGGAGTCAGCTTATGCTCGTACGCACGGCGCTTGATGACGGCGAGCAGCGCGTCGAGATCCTCGATCAGGATGTCCGAGGCGCGCGCCAGCTGCACCGCCAGGCAGGTGTCGAGCACGTCGGACGAGGTCATGCCCTGGTGCAGGAAGCGCGCTTCCGGCCCGGTCCGCTCGGCGACATGGGTCAGGAAGGCGATGACGTCGTGCTTGGTCTCCGCCTCGATCGAATCGATGCGGTCGATGTCGAAATCGCCCGCCGCCTTGTCGGCTTCCCAGATACGCGCGGCGGCTTCCTTCGGCACGACGCCCAGCTCGGCCAATGCATCGGTGGCGTGCGCTTCGATCTCGAACCAGATGCGGAAACGGGTCTGCGGATCCCAGATCCGGGTCATGGGGGCTCGGGAATAGCGCGGAATCATGGGGCACCTCTGGTCGTGGAATCGGCACGGGCGACCGTGCATCCCCTCTTGGAATCACGGTGTGCCGTGCCGTTAGCAGGGACGAGCCGAGCCTTCAAATCCGAAGATGCAATACCCATATGGCATAATGTTGAACGGAATCGTATCACTAACGTTGTGGATGCGTGACCCGCCATCACAGTCATCGATCGAACCAGAGTAAGGGAGAGACGAGATGATGAAATATGCTTTTCTTGGCGCCGCGATGATGGCGTCTGCCCCGGTGCTTGCGCAGGTGACGCCTGCGCCCGGCCAGACCACAGGTGCTGCGCCGCAAAAGGCCCCCGCAACCACGGCGGATCCGATGCAGACTGCGCAGCCCACGGCCGAGCCCGCCGCGCCGACCCAGTCAGCGCCAGCCGAAGGCCAGGTCCAGGCGACCGGCAGCCAGATCGCGCAAGTCGTCGACACGCAATTCCCGACCTATGACAAGGACGGTGACGGCAAGCTCAACAAGGCCGAGTTCGCCCAGTGGATGGTCGCGCTGAAGTCGCAGACCGATCCCTCGACCAAGGCGGAATCGCCCGCGACCAAGAAGTGGGTCGGCAGCGCCTTCGCCCAGGCGGACACCGACAAGGACAAGGAAGTGTCCAAGACCGAGCTGACGGGCTTTCTGAGCCAGGGTCAGGGCTGATCGACCTGACATGACGGACTTCCCTCCGTCCTGAGCCATCCCTGAGCGGGGATGGGTGGGCCGCCGGACCGAAAGGTTCGGCGGCCCCTTTGCCATTCCTCCCCATCGTCAGATGGGGAGGGGGACCGCGCCCGTAGGGCGTGGTGGAGGGGCAGGGCCCTATCCGTCCTGCCTCTCCGCCATCGCTGGCGTGTGCGCGAGCTTCGGCTTGCCCCCGGCAAGCCAAGATTGTGCCGGAGGCACAATTTCGCTCGCACACCCCCTCCCAAGTCCAGCTTAGAGAGGATTTGGACAGGGCATAAAAAAGGGCAGGGGCGTCGCCGCCACCTGCCCCTTTTTCGTTCGCTCACCCGATCGGGGAAGCGAGGCCGGATCAGGCCTCTTCCGAACCTTCGGCCTGCGCCTCGGCGTCGGCCGCTTCGTCCGCGGCGGTCGGGACCGTCGGCGGAACGATGGTGGCGATCGCGAAGTCGCGGTCGTCGATGGCGGGCTCGGCGCCCTTGGGCAGCTTCACGTCCGAGATGTGGATCGAGTCGCCCACGGCCACGCCCTTGAGCGAGACGGTGATCTCGGTCGGGATGTTGGCGGCGTCGACGACCAGCTCGATCTCGTGGCGGGTGACGTTCAGAACGCCGCCCTGCTTCACGCCGCTCTCGTCTTCGTCGGTGAACACGACGGGCACGGCGACCGTGACGGTCTCATGCTCGCCGATGCGCAGGAAGTCGACGTGCAGCGGGCGGTCGGTGACGGGATGGAACGCGACGTCCTTCGCCAGCGTACGCTGGCCGTCCACCATGATGACCGAGGTGAAGAAATGACCGGTCATCAGCGCCTTGACGAGGGCCTTCTCTTCGAGATGGATCGACGCGGCGGCCTTGTTCTGGCCATAGATCACGGCGGGGACGCGGCCTTCACGACGCAGCGAACGGGAGGCTCCCTTGCCAACCTGATCGCGCGTCTCGGCGGCGAGCGTAAGGGTGTCGCTCATTCCAGTAACTCCGAAACAAAATGGATATAGGCTTCCGACCACGCCTCCAGGGATGACCATGACCGGAAGCCGGCGCGCATAGCGGAGATGCGCCCGAAAGGCAAGGCGGGGGCTCCCCGCCCTGTCCGCGATCAATAGGCGATGCGTTGCGCCTTGATACCCAGCTTGGCGAGCTGCGCCTGGACGCTGTCGTTGCCGGCCAGATGGCCCGCGCCGACCGCGATGAAGACGGTGCCGGGCTTGGCCATGCGCTGCTTGATCCAGGTCGCCCAGCGCGCGTTGCGGTCGGTCAGCAGGGTCTTCGCGACCTCGGGCGAGTCCTTCAGGCTCTCGTTCATCGTCCGGGCCAGCGCATCGGGGTCGCCCTTGGCCCATTCGTCGACCATCTCGGCCATTTCCTCGCCCGCCTTGGGCAGGTCCTCGACGGTCGAGGTCAGGAACTCGATCTGCGCCTTTTGCGACAGGCCGTTGAAGAAGCCGATCTGCTGCTCGGCGGTCTCCAGCCCGGCGACGGGCTTGTTCGCCGCCTTGGCCGCGTCGGCGAGCACCTTCTCCGGCCCATTTTCCGGGTCGTAACCCAGCTTTTGGATCGGGGCGAGCGACAGGGTTACGCCCGCCAGCCAGGGCTTCATCCGGTCGAAGTTGCGCGGATCGGCGCCCAGGTCGGTCACTGCCTTCAAATATGCGCCGCGCTTGTCGGCGGGCAGCTGTTCGGTCAGCGTCGGGCCGGTGGTGATGATGCCGTTCTTCAGCACGATCTGCTGCATCGTCGCCTGGTCGGGCTGCACCATCTCCAGCATCAGCTGGTCGGACTTGTCGAAGGCGGTCTTCACCGCCTCGTCGAACCAGCTCAGGCCGGGCTTCAGCACATGGATGGTGCCAAACAGATAGATGGTGGTGTCGGCATCCTTGACCACCCAGAGCGCGGGGTCGGCGTCATTGGGGTTCGACGCGGGCTTGCTCTGGGCACAGGCGGGCAGCGCCAGCATCAGCGCGAGCGAGGTGAGGGCGGCTTTCATGATCGTCTTCATGGGATCGGGCTTTCGGAAAAGGAAGGGGCCGGAGAGAAGAAGGGAAAGCTCAGGCATATTTGCGCCACATCCAGACGATGCCGCAACTCGCCATCAGCGCGCCGTACATCCATTCGACCTGAAGGGGCGGCAGCACGCCGCCGCGCCACAGGAACCACCAGACAGGGGCGCCCAGGCCGACGACATAGAAGGCCGCCAGCGCGCCGTCGCGATAGGCGCGGCTCTCATGCTCATCGACCACCCGGTGCCAGCGCCAGGAAATGATCGGCACCACGACGCCCCACATCAGTGCCATGAGGATCGCGAACCAGAGCGGCAATGGCGACGTCCACATGTTCACTGTGCTGGGCTTCATTCCCGCCGGGGCGGAAAGGATCGCCACGAGAGCCATGGACAGGCCCATGATGCCGCCGACGGCGCCCGAGATGGCGACCAGACGGTGATTGGCGCGCTCGCTGGGGCCACGGCTGTCGCGTTGGGATAAATCGGTCATGGCCGCACCTCGATAGAAAGATGGACGGAAAAAGCGGGCATTTGCGCGCTATGGGCGGCGGCGGTAGCGGCGCGGATGTTGGGACGAAGCGTGTCGAACGTGACCTCGCCCACCTGTCCGGCCCCCCAGCCGAGCAGCGACAGCGCGATGCCGCTCCCGATGACTGCGCGGGTCAGACGGCGGCTCATGACCGCACCCTCCGGACGAAATAGAAGGCCAAGCCGATCAGGATCGCGATGCCCCAACTGGAGTTTTCGAAATCCGCCTGATGCATCTGCGCGCCGATGATCGTCAGCACCGGGTGCAGGACGAAGTTGGCCAGTCCGATCACGGCCCATGTCTCGATTGCCAGCCGCCGTTGCATTTCGTCGGTTTCGCGCCAGTTGCGCCACGTCATGATGCCCCCGAGGATCAGGATGACGGCCGCTGTGATCTGGGCCAGGGGCCGTGGCGCGGATACGCGGGGAAGATGGAACAACCCATCGATAAACCCTTCCAGAAACGGCAGGCCGACCACGAGCAAGATCGCCACGGCGACCAGCAGCATTCGCCGTCGCTTCCGGCGCGTCGTACGCGCGGCTTCGCGGCTCTCGCCCCATCCGGTACCCTCACTCACCATGATGCTCGTCATCGAAAATCTCCTCGATCGGCATGTCGAACAGCCGCCCGATGCGGAAGGCGAGCGGCAGGGACGGGTCGTATTTCCCCGTTTCGATGGCGTTGACGGCCTGGCGCGACACGTCCAGCCGCCCGGCGAGTTCCGCCTGGCTCCAGTTGCGTTCGGCGCGCAGCACCTTGAGGCGATTTTTCATGTCCACCTCCTTTTGCATGGCAACCTCCCTTTGTCACCCGTGCATGACCTAATGTCAGGTAACCATGACAAAGTGACAGCGAGTCGCGACTGTGTCAACAACGCCTGACAAAATATCATGCTTGGCTGACTGGCGGCATCCGGGGCGGGGCGGCTTGCCTTGACCGCGAAGGGGGCATGAGCCAAAGCCTGCCGCGTTATGCAGACCCGGAACGGACCCCCGGAAGGACCACTTTCCTTCCAGCGCATGATCCTCACCCTCCATGACTATTGGAGCGAGCGGGGATGCGTGATCCTGCAACCCTATGACATGGAGATGGGGGCGGGCACCTTTCACCCCGCGACCACGCTGCGCGCGCTGGGCCCCGATAGCTGGAACGCCGCCTTCGTCCAGCCCTGCCGCCGCCCGACCGACGGCCGCTATGGCGAGAACCCGAACCGGCTCCAGCATTATTACCAGTATCAGGTGATCCTGAAGCCCTCGCCCGCCGACCTGCAGGACCTGTATCTGGGCAGCCTCGCCGCGATCGGCGTGGACATGGCCAAGCACGACATCCGCTTCGTCGAGGATGACTGGGAAAGCCCGACCTTGGGCGCCTGGGGCCTGGGCTGGGAGGTCTGGTGCGACGGGATGGAGGTGACGCAGTTCACCTATTTCCAGCAGATGGGCGGTTACGACATGAAGCCGGTCGCGGGCGAGCTGACCTACGGCCTTGAGCGCCTGGCCATGTATATCCAGGACGTCGACAATGTGTACGACCTGCGTTTCAACGATGCGGGCGTGAGTTACGGCGACGTGTTTCTCGAAAACGAGAAGCAGATGTCGACCTGGAATTTCGAGGTCGCCGACACCGACACGCTGTTCGACGCCTTCAAGAAGGCGGCGGCGGAATGCGAACGCTGCCTGGAGGCCAAGCTGCCCATCCCCGCCTATGAACAGGCGATCAAGGCCAGCCACACCTTCAACCTGCTGCAGGCGCGCGGCGTGATTTCGGTGGCGGAGCGCCAGGCCTATATGGGCCGCGTCCGCGATCTGGCGAAGGGCGCGTGCGGCGCCTGGATGGACAAGAACGGCTGGGCCGCGTGATGACCGATTTTCTGCTCGAACTCCGCTCCGAAGAAATCCCCGCCCGGATGCAGGCGGGGGCGCGGGAGAACCTCGCCAAGCTGTTCACCGCCGAACTCGCCAAGGCGGGGCTGTCGGCGGGTGAGATCGTCACCTATGCGGGTCCGCGCCGCCTCGCGCTGATCGCCAAGGGCCTGCCCGCCGCGACCGAGGCCGTGTCCGAAGAAGTGAAGGGGCCGCGTGCCTCCGCCCCGCCGCAGGCGCTGGAGGGTTTCCTCCGCAAGACCGGGCTGACGCGCGAGCAACTGACCGAGCGCGACGGCGTGCTCTTCGCGATCACCGAAAAGCCCGGCCGCGCGACGGCGCAAGTGCTGGCCGAGGCGATCCCCGCGATCGTCCGCACCTTCCCCTGGCCCAAGTCGATGCGCTGGGGCGCCGAGTCCGCCTCGACCGAGTCGATGCGCTGGGTCCGCCCGCTGCACGCCATCGTCGCGCTGTTCGGCGGCGAAGTGGTGCCGTTCGAAATCGCCGGGATTACGAGCGGCAATGTCACGCGCGGCCATCGCTTCCACGCGCCTGCCGAGATCGTGCTGACCGGCGCCGACACCTATGTCGAGCAACTACGCGCCGCCAAGGTGCTGGTCGATCAGGACGAGCGGGCCGCGATCATCCGCGCGCGCGCCGCCGCGCTGGCTGCCGAGGCTGGGCTTGAGCTGGTCGCGGACGAAGGGCTGGTCGCGGAAAATGCCGGGCTGACCGAATGGCCGGTGCCGCTGCTCGGCCGCTTCGACGAAGCCTATCTCGACGTGCCGCCCGAGGTCATCCAGCTCACCGCGCGGGTGAACCAGAAATATTTCGTCTGCCGCTCAAGCGACGGCAAGCTGGCGAACGCCTTCGTCTGCACCGCCAATATCGAGGCGAGCGACGGCGGCGCGAAGATCGTCGAGGGCAATGGCAAGGTGCTAGCCGCCCGCCTGTCCGACGCGCGCTTCTTCTACGAGACCGACCTGAAGACCAAGCTCGACGATCTGCGGCCCAAGCTGGAAAAGATCGTCTTCCACGAAAAGCTCGGCACCGTCGCCGACAAGGTCGAGCGGGTGGCCAAGCTCGCCCGCTGGCTGGTCGAAGAAGGTATCGTCGGCGCAACGCCCTCTCCCCACCGGGGAGAGGGAGGGGACCCGCGGCAAGGCCGTGGGGAGGGTGAGGGGCAGCCCGGCAGCGCCTCGCCCGCGTCGGCCCCTCACCCCAGCCCTCTCCCCGATGGGGAGAGGGAGCGGCTTGCCGATCTGGCGGAGCGCGCCGCGTATCTGGCGAAGGCCGATCTCGTCACCGGCATGGTCGGCGAGTTCCCCGAATTGCAGGGCCTGATGGGCGGTTACTATGCCGCTGCGCAGGGCGAAGACCCGCGCGTGGCCGAGGCGGTTCGCGATCACTACAAGCCGGTCGGGCAGGGGGATGACGTTCCGACCGCGCCGGTGACGGTGGCCGTGGCGCTGGCGGATAAGCTCGACAGCGTGGCGCAGTTCTTCATGGTCGGGCTCAAGCCGAGTGGCTCGAAAGATCCGTTCGCCCTTCGCCGGGCCGCTCTGGGTATCGCCAGCACGATCCAGCAGAACGGCCTGCGACTGCCCTTCTACCCGACGACGATCCGCGCCATGGGTAACGCCGATCACGGTTCGACGGAGATGATGGACTTCATCATCGACCGCCTGAAGGTCCAGCAACGCGAAGCGGGCGTCCGTCACGATCTGATCGACGCGGTGTTCGCGCTCGGCGGCGAGGACGATCTCGTCCGCCTGCTCGCCCGCGTTAGCGCGCTGCAAGCCTTCGTCACCACCGACGACGGCACCAACCTGCTCGCCGGGTATAAGCGCGCCGCGAACATCCTGAAGAAGGAAGGCGTCGAGGGCGACCAGGCATGGACCGCGCCGACCTATACGCTCGAACCCGCCGAGGCCGATCTGATCGCCGCGCTCGACGCGGCCGAGCCGAAGGCTGCGCAAGCGGTGCAGGCCGAGGATTTCGAGGCCGCCATGGCCGCGCTCGCCTCGCTTCGCGCGCCGATCGATCGGTTCTTCGACGATGTGACCGTCAACGATGCCGACCCGGCCAAGCGGGCCACGCGCCTCGCGCTGCTCGCGCGTGTCCGGGCCGCCGTCCACACGGTGGCGGACTTCTCGCGGATCGAGGGATGACTTGAGCCGGATCGGGAGACGGGCGCGAACGTTCCTGTCTTCCCCTCCGGCAATATCGCCTTATTAAAGCCGACGCCTGTGTCCCCAGGGCGTCGGACGATACGACCAGTAAAGGATCGAACCGATGACCTATGTGTACCGTTTCGGCGGCGGCGTTTCGGACGGCGGCAAGGGGGACAAGAACCTGCTCGGCGGCAAGGGCGCGAATCTGGCCGAGATGGCCTCGATCGGCCTGCCGGTGCCGCCGGGCTTCACCATCTCCACCGCGATGTGCACGCGCTACTACGAGGATGGCGAGCAGTTTCCGCAGGAACTACGCGACGAGGTCGCGGACGGCATTGCGCATATCGAGGCGGTGACCGAGAAGCGTTTCGGCGACCCGGAAAACCCGCTGCTGGTCTCGGTCCGCTCGGGCGCGCGGGTGTCGATGCCGGGCATGATGGACACGGTGCTGAATCTCGGCCTCAACGACGAAACCGTCGAGGGGCTGGCGAAGAAGGCGGGCGACGAGCGTTTCGCCTGGGACAGCTATCGCCGCTTCATCCAGATGTATGCCGATGTCGTCCTGGAGCTGGATCACGGCGCGTTCGAGGAAGCGCTGGAGATCGCCAAGGAGGATAACGGCTTCACCCTCGATACCGAGATGTCGGCCGAGGACTGGAAGGCGCTGGTCACGACCTATAAGGGCCTGGTCCAGGAGCAGTGGGGCAAGCCCTTCCCGCAGGACGTGCACGACCAGCTCTGGGGTGCGGTCGGCGCGGTGTTCGGGTCGTGGCAGTCGGAGCGTGCGAAGGTCTATCGCCGCCTGAACGACATTCCCGCCGACTGGGGCACCGCCGTCAACGTGCAGGCGATGGTCTTCGGCAATATGGGCGACACCTCGGCGACGGGCGTGGCCTTCACGCGCGATCCGTCCAAGGGCGACCGGGCCTATTATGGCGAGTTCCTGATCAACGCGCAGGGCGAGGACGTGGTCGCGGGCATCCGCACGCCGCAATATCTGACCAAGGCCGCGCGCGAGGAGGCGAACGCCAAGCCCGCCTCGATGGAAGAGGCGATGCCGGAGGTTTACGGCGAGCTGGCCGCCGTCTTCGACCGGCTCGAGACGCATTACCGCGACATGCAGGACATCGAGTTCACGGTCGAACAGGCCAAGCTCTGGATGCTTCAGACGCGCTCGGGCAAGCGCACCGCCAAGGCCGCGCTCAAGATCGCGGTCGACATGGCCAATGAGGGCCTGATCACCCGCGAGGAGGCGATCGCGCGGGTCGATCCGGCGGCGCTCGACCAGCTGCTCCACCCGACGCTGGACCCCAAGGCCAGCCGCGATGTGCTGACCAAGGGGCTGCCCGCCTCGCCGGGGGCTGCCTCGGGCAAGGTGGTGTTCGACGCCGATGCCGCCGAGCGTGCGGCGGCGGCGGGCGAGGCGGTGATCCTGGTCCGTGTCGAAACCTCGCCGGAGGACATTCACGGGATGCACGCGGCCAAGGGTATCCTGACCGCGCGCGGCGGCATGACCAGCCATGCGGCGGTCGTGGCGCGCGGTATGGGGCGGCCTTGCGTTTCGGGGGCGGGCAGCCTGTCGATCGACAACAAGGCCAAGCTGTTGCGTGTCGGCAGCCGCGAAGTGCGCGAGGGTGACATCCTGACGCTCGACGGTTCGACCGGCGAGGTGATGGTCGGCGCGGTGGCGACCGTTCAGCCCGAATTGGCTGGCGATTTCGGCACGCTGATGGAATGGGCCGATCAGGTCCGCCGTCTGAAGGTCCGCGCGAACGCCGAAACCCCGCTCGACTGCCAGACTGCGCGAGACTTCGGCGCGGAGGGCGTCGGGCTGTGCCGGACCGAGCATATGTTCTTCGACGCCGCGCGGATCACGGCGGTGCGCCAGATGATCCTGGCGACGGACGAAGCGGGCCGCCGTGCCGCGCTCGCCAAGCTGCTCCCCGAACAGCGCGCCGACTTCACCGCGATCTTCGAGGTGATGGCCGGCCTGCCGGTGACGGTGCGCCTGCTCGACCCGCCGCTGCACGAATTCCTGCCGCAGCAGGAGGCCGAGTTCGCCGAGGTTGCCAAGGCGGCGGGCGTCGATGTCGACACGCTGAAGCGCCGGGCGAGCGAACTCCATGAGTTCAACCCGATGCTCGGCCATCGCGGTTGCCGCCTGGGCGTGACCTACCCGGAGATCTACGAGATCCAGGCGCGGGCGATCTTCGAGGCGGCGCTGGACGTCGCAGACAAGTCGGGCGAGGCGCCGATCCCCGAGGTCATGATCCCGCTGGTCGCCACCCGGCGCGAGCTGGAGCTGATGAAGGCGGTGGTCGACAAGGCGGCGCAGGCGGTGTTCGCCGAGCGCGGCAAGACGGTCGAGTATCTGGTCGGCACGATGATCGAACTGCCGCGCGCCGCGCTGAAAGCCGGTGAGATCGCCGAGGTGGGCGAATTCTTCTCCTTCGGCACCAACGACCTGACCCAGACGACGCTGGGCGTCAGCCGTGACGACGCGGCGCGCTTCCTGGGGGCGTATGTCGAGAAGGGCATCTACGCCAAGGATCCGTTCGTCAGTCTGGATGTCGACGGCGTGGGCGAGCTGGTCAGCCTGGCGGCCGAGCGTGGCCGCGCGACGCGGCCGGGGATCAAGCTCGGCATTTGCGGCGAACATGGCGGCGATCCGGCTTCGATCGCTTTCTGTGAGTCGGTCGGGTTGGATTATGTCTCGGCCAGCCCGTACCGGGTGCCGATCGCTCGGCTTGCGGCGGCGCAGGCGGCGCTGAAGGCGCGGTGATTTGGGGGGGGAGGGGTGGCGAAGCGTCTCGCCTAGAACTTGCCCTCCCCCATCCCCTCCCGCTTGCGGGAGGGGCGTGCCAAGCGGAAACGTTTAGCGCTTCAATCAGCCTACCGCTTCTGGAAGACGTGAAACGGTTGCCAAGCAACGCTCCCCTCCCGCAGGCGGGAGGGAATGGAGGAGGGTAGGGTGTCTCACCGAGCCTAAGCCCCGCAAAAACAGATCACCCGTTGGTCGAAATCCCTTTCCCGAAATCGAACCACCCCCGCCGTTCCCCCGCCGGATAGGCCGGACGCGCCGCGCTCGCCGCGACGGGGCGATACGGCGTCCGTTCCACCACCGGCGCCGCCGCAACCGGCTGCGCGGTCGCCAGCCGCTGGTTTTCGCGCTCCAGCTCGGCGATGCGGTCGCGCGCCGCCGACAGCTTGGTTTCGGTGTCCTTCACCTGCGCGGCATGGGCGTCGCGTTCGGTGGCATAGCGGTTGCGCCATTTGCGCCCACCGGGATGGCTCGCCAGGCCAAAGAGCCAGCCGGCGATGAGGACCAGCCCCAGCACGGCAAATTGCGTGGTCGAAGTGAACAACATCGCGTCGATCCCTGTCCGTTGATCCCGTCTGTTACGAAGGGTCAACGACTGGCGAGGGCGCTGGTTGCGGCGGCCGTTACTTCCCCGCGATCAGCGTGTCCTGGATCGAGCAGGCGGCGGGCCCCAGGATCACGACGAACAGGGTCGGCAGGATGAACAGGATCAGCGGCACCGTCATGATGGCGGGCAGGCGCGCGGCCTTTTCCTCGGCGCGCATCATGCGTTCGTTGCGGAACTCGGCGGACAGGACGCGCAGCGCGCTGGCCAGCGGGGTGCCGTATTTCTCGGTCTGGATCATCGTCGTGACCACGCCGCGCAGCGAGTCGAGATTGACCCGCATCGCCAGATTCTCCAGAGCCTGGCGCCGGTCGGTCAGGAAGCCCAGCTCGACCGAGGTCAGCTGGAACTCGTCGCCCAGCTCGGGATAGGCACGGCGCAGCTCGCGCGACACGCGGGCAAAGGCGGCATCGACGGTCAGGCCCGCCTCGGCACAGATCACCATCAGGTCGAGCGCGTCGGGGAGGCCCTTGCGGATCGCGGCGGTCCGCTTGTCGATACGGTTCTTCAGCGCCAGGTCGGGTGCCTTGTAGGACAGGACCAGCGTGCCCGCGACCAGCATGTAGCGGCTGAACCAGCTCCAGTCGGCGAAATCCTCGGTGGCATAGACCCACAGCGTCATGAACCCGCCCAACACGATCGGCAAAGCGAGGCGGCCGAAGATCACCGCGACCGCCATTTCCTTCGACCTTATGCCCGCCTGGAGCAGGCGGACCTGGATCGCCTTGACCTGTTCGTCCTGCAGCATCTTCAGCGAACTGAGCAGGGCGCGCATCCGCTCCAGCATGTCGGCCCGGTCGATCAGCTGCGCGCGGCGCTTGGGCGCGCTGGCGATCCCGGCCTTCAAAAGCTCGCGCCGTTCGTTGAGCGCGCGCACCCGGCGCGTCATCGGATCGCGGCTGCCGATCAGCAGATAACCGACGACCAGCAGCGCGAAGATGCAGGCGGCCCAGAGCAGCACCGCAAGCGATGCCGGATCGAGGCCGAGGATGGCGGGGGCGGGCTGGCTCATTCAGATCTCGAAATTGATCATGCGCGACATGATGAACGCCCCCAGGCCCAGCCAGACGAACGCGCCCAGCCCGACGACGATCAGGCGCGGATCGACGAAGAAGCGCGCCATATAGGGCTGATTGATCGTCCAGATGATGCCGAACACCAGAAAGGGCAGGGCACCGACGATATAGGCCGATGCCTTGGATTCGGACGACATCGCCTTGATCTTCAGCTTCATCTGGGCGCGCTTGCGCAGGACGTCGGCCAGGTTGGACAGCGTTTCGGCCAGGTTGCCGCCGGTCTCGCGCTGGATGGCGATGGCGATGACAAAGAACTGGAATTCGGGAATGTCCAGCCGGTCGGCGGTTTCCTGAAGCGCGGCGTCCATCATGCGGCCGATCCGCATTCGGTCCGCGACGGCGCGGAACTCCTCGCCGATGGGGCCGGGAATTTCATTCGCCACGACCGCCATGGTTTCGGCGATGGGCAGGCCGGAGCGCAGGCCCCGGACGAGCAATTCGATCGCATCGGGAAAGCGCGTGACGAACTTGGCGACGCGGCGCGCGATCAGCTTGCGGACGACCATATGCGGCAGCGCCAGGCCCAGCGCGATGCCGAGCACCAGCGCCAGGAAAAAGGACAGGCCCAGCATCATCAACAGGACCATGACGCCCAGGGCGGTGCCGGCGCAGGCCATGCCGAACTGCCCGACCGTCCAGTCGCGCCCGGTGCGATCCAGCATCTTGGCCAGCCGCGCGGGGTTGGGGAGCAGGCGGCCGAAGGCCTTGTCCATGCGGGTATCGCCCGCCAGCGCGATGCTGCGCGACGCGGCGGCAGCGGCGATCGCCGGCTTGTCCAGATCGAGGGCGATCCGGTCGCGCAGGCCCGCTAGCCGCCGCGTCTGTGCGCGCGACCGGCTGGGGGTCGAGAAGGCCGCGATTCCCAGCATGAGCGTCAGGAAGACGCCCATCGCCAGGATCAGGGTCGCGAGCATCGACATGGGGTCAGTTGGCCCGCGTCCGCTTGGGCAGCAGCGCGCTCAGGTCGAACCGGTCGAGCAGGCCGCGTCGCGCCGGGGGCGTGGCTTCGCCGCCCTCGGCCGTGGCGCAGATACGCTGCGACAGTTCGAGCAGCGGCAGGACCGTGCGCGAGGTCCGGCCCAGCTCCGCGATCGGCTTGCCTAGCTTGGCCGCCTGCACGACCAGCTTGGGGTCGTAGGGGACCAGGAAATCGACCGGGCGTTCGATCGAGCCCTCGAAATCGCTCTGGGCGATCTCGCTCTGCGCCGTCGGCTGGACCCGGTTGGCGAGCGTCAGTACGGTCGATTGCGGGGCATGCATCTTGAACCACGAAAGCAGGCGGATCGTGTCGCGCGCTGCCGCCAGGGTGAATTCGGTGACCAGCACGATGGTCTGGGCGCTGGCGACCAGCATCGGCTGCTGGATCATCATGCTGCGCGGCAGGTCGACGATCGTTGTCTCGAAATTCAGCCGCATCTCGTCCTGCAACTGCGCGAAGGCCAGGCCGTCGGTCAGGATCGGCGCGTTGATCGGCGCCTCGGCGGACAGGATGGCCAGCTTTTCGGACGCCTTGACCATGGCGCGTTCCAGGAACAGCCCGTCGATGCGGCTGGGATTGTCGATCGCGTCAACCAGCCCGCGCCCCGGCTCCAGATCGAGCGACAGGGCGGCGGTGCCGAAATGGACGTCGAGGTCCAGGATCGCGGTCGTCCGCTCCAGCCGGTCCGCCATCAGCCAGCCGAGCGAGGTGGCGATGGTCGACGCACCCACGCCGCCGCGCACGCCGATCACCGCGACGCTGCACGGCGCCTTTTCCGGCGCGGCATCGGCGGCGCGCGGCGCATGCAGGATCGCCCGCGCCTGGGCGATCGTATCGCGCAACTGGTCCGCGCCGATCGGCTTCAGCAGATAATCGTGCAGGCCGCTGCTCATCAGCTGGCGGTACAGCCGGACGTCGTTGACCTGGCCGACCGCGATCACGATCGTGCCGGGCTCGCAGACTTCGGCCAGATTGTTGATCTCGCTGGCGGGGTCGGGGGTATCGCTCAGGTCGACCAGCAGGATCTGCGGGCTGGCGGACACCGACAGCGCCTGCACCGCACCGCGCAGGCCGCCCTTGGCGACCTTTTCGGGCGGCCATCCCTGTTCGATCACCAGCGGGCGGATCGCCTCCGCCGTCCAGTCGTCGCAGACATAGGCCTGGAACGGATCGCGGGTGGTCAGCATCGCGGGTTTCCAGGGCGCGTTCACTGGCTCACCCCGCTGCCCGACGGGCTCATGCCGCCGCCAGCGCCGCCGCTACCGCCGCCGCCGCTGGAATTGGGACTGCGCAGGGTGGTGCCGCCATTGCCGGTCGGCGGAGCATTGCGCAGCGCGTTGACGGCACGGGCGGCGGTTTGCGGGTCGCTGGTCGTCGGGCCGCCCGCGCCGCGGACCAGATCATTGGGATTGGCGATCATCGCGGCCAGGTTGCGATTGACCGCGCAGCCATGGTTGGAGGACGTATTGCCCTCCAGATCGGGCATGGCATCGCTGCGCAGGTCGGGACAGCCGGGGACATAGGCTCGGGCGTGGCTGACGACGACGCGGATCGTCATGGGGGCCACCGGGCTGTGCGGGATGGCCGAGGCCTGTCCGACCAGCAGGCCGTACCGGCCGACGACCTGGGCGATCTGGCGAAAGGCGTCGGGCCCTTCGCCCGCCGGATCCTCGACCGTCACCCGGTCGCCATAGCCCAGCCGCAGATTGCGGGCCCAGCCGTCCAGACGCCGATCCTCATCCGCCGCCAGCCGCCCGCCGGACAGCGCCAGGTCGAGCACGTAATCCGCTTGCGACACGACCGGCTGGTGCGTCGATTCGAGCCCGTGCTGGCCATGGCCCATGCAGCCGCCGGTCATCAGCATCAGGCCGAGCGGCATCAGGAAGGACGGGGATGGGCGCATGGCACGCGATATCCTTGGACGAGCGATCATTCGGAAAAGCCCGGGGTCGGCGCGGACTTGCGGGTGCGCGGGGCGGGGGAGACGGGCGCCTGGGCACCGGCCACCGGACGGCCCTGGACGGGCTGGGCCAGGGTCGGGACCGGGCGGGGTTCGGCCGTCCCGGCACCCATGCGGCCCAGCAGCACCCGCTCGGCGTCATTGGGCGAACGCTGTCCATCGGTGGGCAGCGCGATGTCGGACGGCGCATTGACCGGCTTGACCAGATAGGGGGTGATGATGATCACCAGCTCGGTCTCGTTCCGTTTGAAGGCGTTCGAGCGGAAGAGCGCGCCGATCAGCGGCAGGTCGCCCAGCCACGGGGTCTTGTCGATCGAATTGTCGCGCGTGTTGGACAGCAGGCCGCCGATCATCATGCTCTGGCCCGAACCCAGCTCCAGCGTCGTCTCGGCGCGGCGGGTGGTGAGGGCGGGGATCGACGTCCCGTTGATCTGGACCGCGCCGACCGACGAGATTTGCGACACTTCCGGCCGGACGCGCAGCGAGATGCGGCCATCGGCCAGCACCGTCGGCGTATAGGACAGGCTGACGCCATATTGCTTATATTCGACCGACACCGCGCCGAAGCCGCTGGCCAGCGGGATCGGGATCTCGCCGCCCGCCAGGAAGGTGGCGGTTTCGCCCGACAGGGCGGTCAGGTTGGGATTGGCCAGCGTCGACACCTGGCCCAGCGTCTCGCCCAGGTCGATCGCGCCGAGCAGGTCCATGCCCAGGACCCGGCCACCCAGGCCCAGCGTCGTATGCTGCAGCCCGGGCGTGAAGGTATATTGGGTGCCCGTCACCGCTCCGGCCGGGTTGGTCACATCGCCGATCGTCCCGGCGCTGCGCCCCGACGAGATGCCGAACAGGAAGCCGCCGCTATTGTCGCGGTTGAGCAGATTGACGCCGATCTGCTTGACATAGCTGCGGTTCACCTCGGCGATGCGGACCTGCAGATTGACCTGGAGCGGGGTCGCGGTGCGCAACCGGCTGATGATCTTGGTGTCCTTGCCGACATAGGCCTGGACCAGCCGTTCGGCCTCCGCCGCGTCGTCGGGGGCGGCGACCGTGCCGGTCAGCAGGATCAGGCCGTTCATCGGCGTGGCGGTGATCGTCGCCTCGGGCATGGCCAGCTTCAGCATCCGGCCGATCGAATCGAGATTGTTCCCGATCCGCACGGTCGTGGCATAGACCACCGCGCCGCCCCGCCCGGTCGCCGAGACCGTCGTCTCGCCGGGCTTCTTGCCGAAGATATAGAGCTGGGTGGGCGAGCGCACCTGGACGTCGGCGATGCTGTCATCGGCGACGAACAGGTCGGTCATCGGCCGGGGCAGGGTGATCAGCCGGGCGCGGCCGGTGTTGATCTCCAGCGCGCCGGAGCCGTCGCGGGCGGACGGTGCATCGCCCGGTTCCACGGCGGAGGCCAGCGGCGCGGCGACGGCACGGCCGGGCGCCAGGATCAGGGGCGCGAGCACCAGCGCGAACGCCGAAGCGCGGGCAGTGCCCGACAGGACGGATCGCATCGACATCCTCGATTCGTGGGTCAGGGCGTGGGTCAATTCCGGGCCCCCACGGGTGTGACGGTGGTGGCGTTGCCGCGCGCGACGCGGACGGCCGGGCCCTGGATGGCGGCGGTCTGGCCGGGAGCGGCGGCCATGGGCTGGCTCGGGCCGGTCATGCCCGGCGTGCCCTGATCCGGCCCGCTGGTCTGCGCGCGGCCGGGTACGGTCCGCCGCTGGTAGCGCGAGACGTCGCCGCCGGTGACATAGGAGGCGCGGTCCATCACCGGCTGGGCGATCGTGCCGCTATCGTCGCCCGAGGCCAGGCGCGCCATGTCGTCGGACCGCTCGGCCAGGGCGCGCAGCGACAGCGACAGGGTGCCGACGGTCTGCGCGACGGCAAGCTGTTCCGCTATCTTGGGCGTCGCCTCGACCGTGACGGTGGTGAAGGTGTGGACCGGCGTCTTGCCGTCGTCGCCCGCCTGGTTGTCGGTGCGCTGGTCGGTGGCCAGCACGCGGACGTTGCGCAGGATCGTCTCCGACACCTTCAGCGGGGGGCCGTCGCCGCCGCCCGCCACATCCTGGGTCAGGACGACGTCGATGCGATCGCCCGGAAAGACGAAGCCCGCAACGGCCGTCTGCGCGGACACCGGCACCGTTACCGCGCGCATCCCCGGCGTCAGTGCGGCGGCCAGGAAGCCCCGGTCGCCCGGACGCACGACCGCGCCCTGCGTCAGCGGCTGGCCCGCCGTGACGGCATAGCGCAGGACGGTGCCCTGCAGCTTGGTGACGTCGGCCTGGCCCTTCAGATAATAGGCGCCGGCGACCATGTCCTTGGGCCAGGGCTGGAATTTCAGGGCGGTGGGTTCGATGATGGTGCCCACCGGCAGGGTGCGGGTGGCGACCAGCACCTCCGTCTGCTGCGGTTCGGCCGGCGTGGCGATGGCGGCGGCCTGGGCCTGGGGTGCGCTACTGCCCGACGTGATCGTCCGGGCGAATAGGGCGGTGACCCCTGCGATCAGCAGAGCCCCGACCAGCAGTAAAACTTTGCGACTGTCCATCCTGCGTTCTTCGGCCTTGCCGCCAAGCCCTTTGCCTGGCCAATCCGCGGTTAAGTATGAGGGAATGGGTTAAATATCGGTTCCCGCAGGATAACCAGCGCGGCGATGGCGATGGCGACGCCGTACGGCACCTCGATCCCGTTTTCGGCTTCTCCTGCTGGGGCATGGCGCAGGCGGTGGTCGACCATCATGGCCAGCGTCACCGCGCCGCCCGCGATCGACATGACCAGCATCATCTGCATCAGCAGCGCGGGGGGCAGCCACAGGGCGATCGCGGCGATCATCTTCACGTCGCCGCCGCCCATCATGCCGATGCGAAAGGCCTGGGCGAACAGCAGGAAGGCGCCCGCCGCGACCGCGATCCGCACCACCATGTCCGGCCAGACCGGCAGGCCGCTGGCCCACCACCACAGCGGCGCGATCAGCGCGATGGCGATGTTCTTGCGGTCGGCGATCTCGCGGGTGCGCGCATCCTCGATCCCCGCCGACAGGAGCAGCAGGACGAGCGCGACGATCAGCGCGATGCGCAATATGGTCCAGTCCATGGCACAAGTCCCTAGACGGCGGGGCTTTCGAAACCGTAACCGGAACATGGATGATCGACAGCCTGACCCTTCGCCGCACCTTTCCCGCCGGGGCCACGCTGTCGCGCTGGCAAGCGCCCGACGGATGGGACCATCGGCGGTTCGACTGGCCGGCGGAACGACCGGTCGGCCGCCTGCTGTTCCAGACCGGTCGCGCCGATGTGATCGAGAAATATCTGGAGGTCTTCGCCCATCTGGTCGGGCGGGGGTGGAGCGTCACCGCGTTCGACTGGCGCGGGCAGGGGGGATCGGGCCGGCTGCTCGCCGATCGGCATGTCGGGCATGGCGGCAATTTCTCGGGACTGGTCGAGGATCTACGCAGCTTCTGGCGGGAATGGCGTGCGGACGGCACGGGGAACCTGCCCCATGTCCTGATCGGCCATTCGATGGGTGGGCATCTGGCCCTGCGCGCGGTCGTGGAGGGCGCGGCCGATCCGGATGGACTGGTGCTGGTCGCGCCGATGCTGGGACTGAGACTGCCGACCGGTCCATGGCTGGGTGCGGTCATCATCCGCCTGATGACCCTGCTCGGCCGGGCGGAGCGCGGCATCTGGGAAGCCAAGGAGGGGCCCGGCCACCATACGCGCCAGCGCAACCTGACCCATGACGTCGCGCGGTTCGAGGATGAGGCCTTTTGGTATGCGCAGGCCCCCGAACTGGCCTTGGGGCCGCCGAGCTGGGGCTGGCTCGAGTCCGCGATGCGCTCGACCCGCGCGCTGCTGCGCGATCCCCGGCTGGACCGGGTGAGCCTGTCGACGCTGATGCTGATCGCCGAGGCCGACCGGCTGGTCGATCCGTGCGCCGCCGCCGCCGTCGCCACGCGGATCGGCGCGAAGGTCGAGCGGTTCGGGCCAGAGGCGGCGCACGAACTGCTGCGCGAGGTGGACCCGGTGCGGCTGCGCGCGCTGGCGGCGATCGACGGCTTTCTGGACGGGTTGGCCGCGTGATCCATGACGTCGCCATCGTCGGCGCAGGCATGGCGGGCGCGAGCCTTGCCGCTGCGATCGGTGCGCGGGCAAGGGTCGTGCTGATCGAGGCGGAGGATATGCCCGGCCGCCATGCGACCGGGCGCTCGGCCGCCTTCTGGTCGGAAACCTATGGCGGCCCCGCGGTGCAGCCGCTGACCACCGCTTCCGGCCCGGTCCTGCGCGATGGCGGCTATCTCACGCCGCTGGGCTCGCTGCATATCGGACGGACAGGGGATGGGACGCTGGCCGAGCGTCTGTTGCACGACTTTGCGGGGTCGGGCGTGGACCTGTCGAGGGTCGATCCGGCGGCCTATGTCCCCGGCCTGCGCGCCGACTGGGTGCACGGCGTGTGGGAGCCGAGCTGCGCCTATATCGACGTCGCGGCGGTCCATGCCGATTACCTCGCGGCGGCCAAGGCCTCGGGCGCGGGGGTGATGACCGACGCGGCCCTGTTATCGGCCACGCGCCGAGGCGGTGTTTGGCGTTTGGACACGCGTGCCGGTCCGGTCGCGGCGCGGGTGCTGGTCGATGCGGCGGGTGCCTGGGCCGATCAGGTGGCGGCGCTGGCCGGCGTCGCGCCGATCGGCATCACCCCCTATCGCCGGACCATGGTGCAGTTGCGCACCGATCCGCCCGCACCCGACGGTCTGCCGCATGTCGTCGACCTGGCTGGCGGCTTCTATTTCAAGCCCGAGGCGGGCGGGCGGCTCTGGCTGACCCCGCATGACGAGAGCCCCAGCCTCCCGTGCGACATCGCGCCGGAGGAATGGGACGTGGCGGTCGCCATCGACCGGCTGGAAAAGGTGGTCGACTGGCGGGTCGAGGCGGTCGAGCGCCGCTGGGCCGGGCTGCGCAGCTTCGCGCCCGACCGCGCCCCGGTCTATGGCTTCGATGCGAAGGTGCCGGGCTTTTTCTGGTGCGCAGGGCAGGGCGGCTTCGGCATCCAGACCGCGCCCGCCGCGGCGGCGATGGCGGCGGCCTTGTTGCTGGGCGAAGGGGACATGCCTCACGGCGTCGATGCGGACCGCTATCGCGCGGGGCGATTTCCTGATACAGGATAAGCGCCTTATTTAGGAGAGATCATCATGGCCCACAGCTTTGCGATCGAGAAGAACAAGGCCGGCGAATATGTCGCCAAGTTCCGCTACAACAGCGAACTCATCTGGTGGACCGAGGGCTATTCCAGCAAGGCCGGGGCCCGCAACGCGATCGAGTCGGTGCTGAAGAACGGGCCGGGCGCCCCGGTTCACGAACCGGAATAAGCGGCGCTCAGCCGATCGGCCTGGGCATCTGCGCGCTGATCGTCGTGCCCGTCGCATCGGGCGTGAAGGTGATCGGCACCGCCACATTCCGACCACAGGCGGCGATGATCCATGTCTCGCGCCAGGCCTTGCGCGCGGTATCCACCACGCCGTCATAGCGCGTGTGGCGGGCATGGGGCGTCGTGCAATCCGGTGCGACCGCCTTGGCCCCGAGCCAAGCATAGCGCAGCGCGTCGCGTTGCAGCGTCAGGTTCGCGCGGGTGTCGCCCGGCACCGCGACGATGCTGGCGATCTTCTCGTCCGGTTGCGCCTGGAAGAAGATGTTGATCGTCGTGTCGTTGCCGCATCCCCGGACGGGAAAGCTCTGCCGCCAGGTGCCCGATACGGGATAGCCATCCGGCGCGAAGGTCACAGGGGTCAGGACGGAGGCGGCCGATGCCGGTGCGACCAGGTCCGGGCAACGCTGGAACACGTCGGTCGGCAGGGCGGCGAACAGGCGCTGGATATTGCCCAGATAGCCCGGCGATCGAACCAGCGACTGTAGCTGCGGCGATGGCTGCGGTGCGGCGGGAGTCTCGCCCGGAGCGGCCATTCCAAGGGCGGTCGCGATGACGGCGGCGATCAGCAGGACGTTTCCCCCTTATTCCCTCCGACGCGTCATAGCCGGGATCGTGTGGCGATCGGATGAACCCCGCTTCTTATTTCCGAAACGTCTCCGCCGCCGCGCAGGCCAGCTTGTCGGCGCGTTCATTGTCGGGGTGGCCCGCATGGCCCTTTACCCATTTCCATTCGATCTGGTGCCGCGATGCGGCCTCCAGCAGCGCCTGCCAGAGTTCGGCATTCTTGACCGGCTTCTTGTCCGCCGTCTTCCAGCCGTTGCGCTTCCAGCCATGGATCCACTTGGTCAGGCCGTCCATCACATAGCGGCTGTCGGTCGACAGCGTGACGGCGCAGGGGCGCTTGAGCGCGTTCAGCGCCTCGATCGCGGCCATCAGCTCCATGCGGTTGTTGGTGGTCAGCACCTCGCCGCCCGACAATTCCTTCTCATGCGTGCCCGAACGGATCAGCGCGCCCCACCCACCGGGGCCGGGATTGCCCTTGCACGCGCCATCGGTGGCGATCTCGACCGGGGTCACAGTCCCGCTTTCCCGTCGCGATAGGCGAGGTAGCGCCGCCAATAAGCGAGCGGATCCTTACGCGTCACCAGCGCGTCGGCGGGGGTGTTCAGCCAGTCCCAGGCTCGCGACAGCGCGAAGCGGAGGCAGGCGCCCATGGCCAGCTTCGCGAACGCCGCGCGCTCGGTGTCGGACAGCGGGAAGTGGCGCTCATACCCCTCGACCAGCGCCGCGCCGATTTCGGGCGCATAGGTCTCGCCGGCCGCGTCGAAGCTCCAGGCCGAGTGCATGACCGCAAGGTCGTAGACGCGGAAATCGGTGCAGGCGAAATAGAAGTCGATCAGGCCCGTGACCGCGTCGCCCAGCACCAGCACATTGTCGGGAAACAGGTCGGCATGGATGACGCAGGAATCGAGCGCCTGGCCGTCCCAGCCGTCGAGAACCGAATCCAGCGCCGCGCCCATCGCATCGTGCAGGCCCGGCTGGATCCGGTCGAGATCGCCCCCGCATTGCGCGAACAGCGGGTGCCAGCTGGCATGACCCATTGAATTGGGACGGTTCAGTGGGAAGTCGGCGACCGCGCGGTGCATCGCGCCCATCGCATCCGCCGCCGCCAGCGCCTGGGCCGGGGTGGGGTGCGAGAGCGACACGCCGGTCAGGAACTGGATCAGGCAGGCGGGGCGGCCCGCCAGTTCCTGAATCTCGACGCCCTGCCGGTCCTTGATCGCGGGCGGCACGGCCAGACCCTTGGCGGCGAGATGATCCAGCAGCGCGAGGAAGAAGGGCAGGTCGCCCGCCGCCACGCGCTTTTCGTACAAGGTCAGGATGAAGCGCGCGGTCGTGGTGTCGACCAGATAGTTGCTGTTCTCGACGCCCTCGGCGATCCCCTTGGCGGAGATCAGCTCGCCCACGTCATAGCGTGCCAGAAACGCCGACAGCGCCTCGGCCGAAACCTGCGTATAGACGGCCATGGTTCAGGCGGCCGCTTCCAGGCCGCGCGGCAGCTTGAAGGCGATGGTCTCGCGCGTCGTCTCTTCCTCGCGCTCGGAAACGGTGAAGCGTTCGGACAGGCGATCGACCAGCTCGCGCACCAGCAGCTCGGGCGCGGAGGCCCCGGCGGTCAGGCCCAGGGTCTTCACCCCGTCCAGGAACGCCCAGTCGAGATCGGCGGCGCGCTGGATCAGTTGCGCGCGCTTGCCCGCGCGCTCGGCCACTTCGACCAGACGCAGCGAGTTGGAGGAGTTGGGCGCACCGATCACCAGCACCGCGTCGCACTCGGCGGCGATCGCCTTGACGGCGGCCTGGCGGTTGGAGGTGGCGTAGCAGATATCCTCGCCGCGCGGCGCCAGGATGGAGGGGAAACGCTGCTGCAGCGCCTCGACCATCGCATGGGTGTCGTCGACCGACAAAGTGGTCTGGGTCAGGAAGGCAAGGTTCTCGGGATCGGCGGGCATGAATGCTTCGACATCCGCGACCGTCTCGACCAGCGACATCGAGCCTTGCGGCACCTGGCCGAAGGTTCCGATGACCTCGGGGTGGCCTGCATGGCCGATGAAGACGATGTGACGGCCCATTTCGACCAGCCGTTCGGCCTGGCGATGGACCTTGGACACCAGCGGGCAGGTCGCGTCGAGATAGTCGAGACCCCGGCTCTCGGCATCCGCAGGCACCGACTTGGGCACGCCGTGGGCGGAGAAGACGACATGCGCGTGCGGCGGCACCTCGTTGAGTTCCTCGACGAAGATCGCGCCCTTGGCCTTCAGGCTGTCGACGACGAATTTGTTGTGGACGATTTCGTGCCGGACATAGACGGGGGCGCCATGCTTTTCGAGCGCCAGCTCCACGATGCGGATGGCGCGGTCGACGCCGGCGCAGAAACCGCGCGGGGCGGCGATCAACAGGTCGAGCGGCGGCTTCATGGCGTCGGTCTGAGATGGGGTCATGGATGCGGCTCTACGCCATTGCTTGCGCGCGTCCAACCCGGTTCCTATGCTGGCGACCAAACCGGCATCCTGCTTCGGCACCCAGAATAGGCGTTTCGACCTGTGAAAGCATCGTTTCTCGCTCCCGTCGCCCTTGCGCTCGTCCTGGGCGGTTGCGCCCGTACCGGCGAGATCGACGCCTCGGGCGGCATCACCGCCGTCCGCTCGGCCTGCCCGGTGGTGGGCGTCGCGGCGGGGACCGGCGACATCACCCTGTTCAAGACGCCAGGCGCGACCGATGAAGGGTCGATCGATCTGGTCGCCAACATGACCAATGTCCGCGGCAGTTGCGCGGATTCGGGGGCGGACATCGTCACGACGGTCAGCTTCAACGTCGAGGCACGGCGCACCGATACCAGCGCCGCGCGCGACGTGGTGCTGCCCTATTATATCGCGATCGTGCGCGGCGGCACCAATGTGGTCGCCAAGCGCGTCAGCCGCGTGAACGTGCATTTCGACGCGGGCCAGGCGCGCGGCCAGGTGGCGGGCGAGGCCTCGGCCACCATCGCCCGCTCGGCGGCGACCCTGTCCGACGAGGTGCGCGAAAAGCTGACCCGCCGTCGCAAGGCCGGTGACGAAGACGCGGCGGTCGATCCGCTGACCCAGCCCGATGTCCGCCAGGCGGTGGCGAGCGCGACCTTTGAGGCGCTGGTCGGCTTCCAGCTGACCGATGCGCAGTTGCGGTACAACGCGACTCGGTAATTTCGCGGCGTTGCCGCCCCTCCACCACGCCCTGCGGGCGCGGTCCCCCTCCCCAAGCGCGCTTGGGGAGGAATGGGCAGGACACAATCCTCCCCATCTGTGATGGGGAGGGGGACCGCTCGCGAAGCGAGTGGTGGAGGGGCAGGCCTCCGCTTTCCACATCTTTCCCCGCACCGCCGCCGTTCCCCGATTGACTTGGGCGCACCCGACCGGCAGAGGGCGCGGCGTCGATGCCGGACATGTCCGACATAGGCGCGCGCGGGAGAGCGCCGGGTTCGCCTTTCAGGTGACGAAAACCCGGCCGCCGAAGGAGCAACCACCCCGGAATCTCTCAGGCAAATGGGACCGCGTGATCGCCATCGACACTCTGGAAAGCGTGCCCGGCCTTAGGCCTTGGGCGCCACCGAAGGGGTAAGCCGGAAATTCCGGCGAAAGCTCTCAGGTTCCGTGACAGAGGGGGATCGGATCGGGTAAGGACACACGCGTCCCTAGCCGACACCCTTTTGACGGAGACCGGCCCCGTGAGCGACGCAACCGACCTGAACGTAGAAGACGCCCCCGAGGGTCAGGAGATCATCCAGACACTGCCGCTGGACGCATGGCATCGCGCGCGCGGCGGGCGGATGGTCCCGTTCGCCGGATATGAGATGCCGGTCCAGTATGAAGGCATCATGGCCGAGCATCTGTGGACCCGCGAGTCGGCCGGGCTGTTCGACGTCAGCCATATGGGCCAGGTGGTCTTCACCGGCGAGAACGGCCTCGGTCCCGTCGTCACCGCGCTGGAAAAGGTGCTGCCGGGCGACATCGCTGGGCTCGGCGATCGCAAGAACCGCTACTCGCTGCTGCTCAACGAAGAGGGCGGTATCCTCGACGACCTGATGGTGACGAAGCGCTCCCTCGACGGCGCGGACGAGCTCTACATGGTCGTCAACGGCGCGACGAAGTATGACGACATCGCCTATCTGCTCGACTTCATCCCCGACGATGCGACGCTGAACCTGCTCGACGAGCAGGCGCTGCTGGCGCTCCAGGGTCCGAAGGCGGTCGATGCGCTGTCGCGGATCGTGCCCGGCGTCGAGGCTTTGGTGTTCATGACCGCCGCCGACTTCGTCTGGAACGACGTGCCGCTGTGGATCAGCCGCTCGGGCTATACCGGCGAGGACGGTTACGAAATTTCGATCCCCGCCGAGCACGCCGCCGCGTTCGCCGATCTGCTGTGCGAGCAGGCGGAAGTGAAGCCGATCGGCCTGGGCGCGCGCGACTCGCTGCGCCTGGAGGCGGGGCTGCCGCTCTATGGCCATGACCTCGATCCCGAGACGACGCCGGTGATGGCCGATCTGGGCTTCGCACTCGCCAAGAAGCGTCGCGAGGCGGCCGACTTCCTGGGCGCCGAGCGTATCCTCGCCGAACGCGAGAACGGCCCCGCCGTGAAGCGCGTCGGCCTGACCGTCGCGGGCCGCCAGCCGGTGCGCGAAGGCGCGTCGGTGGTGGCCGAGGACGGTTCGGTCATCGGCCGCGTGACCAGCGGCGGCTTTGCCCCCTCGATGGGGGCGCCGATCGCCATGGCCTATGTGCCGACCGAGCTGGCGACGCCCGGCACGATCGTCAAACTTCTTCAGCGCGGCAAGACCCATGACGCCACCGTCACGGCGATGCCGTTCGTCCCCCATCGTTACGTTCGTTCAGGAGCCAAGTGACCATGAGCCGCTATTTCACCGAAGATCATGAGTGGATCGACGTCGACGGTGATGTCGGCACGGTCGGCATCTCCGATTATGCGCAGGGCGCGCTGGGCGACATCGTGTTCGTCGACGTCCCCGAGGAAGGCCGCGAACTGTCCAAGGGCGACGAGGCCGCCGTGGTCGAGTCGGTCAAGGCCGCGTCGGACGTCTACGCGCCCGTGTCGGGCACCGTGATCGAGGGCAATGCTCAACTCAGCGACGAGCCGGGCCTGGTCAACACCGATCCGGAAGGCGAGGGCTGGTTCTTCAAGATCACCCTGTCCGACGCCTCGGAGCTGGAAGGCCTGATGGACGAAACCGCCTACGCCGCGTTCGTCGCCAAGCTGTAATCCGACGCCTTGGGGGAGGGGCGTCATCCTCCCCCATTCGGGCGGCTGCCCGATGCCTCCCGTCCTCTCCGGGGCGGGCAAAGCGATGACCCCTCGATCCGCGAGGTTTTCGGGGTGAGGGGCGGAGAAATGGAACGCATGCGCTACCTGCCCCTTACCTCTTCCGACCGGGCCGAGATGCTCTCGGTCATCGGCGCGGGCTCGGTCGACGACCTGTTCGTCGACGTGCCCGAAGCCGCCCGCCTGTCCGGCCCCATTGAAGGGCTGCCCAACCACGCCTCCGAACTGGCGGTCGAGCGGCACATGACCGCGCTCGCGCGCAAGAACATGGTCGCGGGCGACGTGCCCTTCTTCCTGGGGTGCGGTGCCTATCGCCATCATGTCCCCGCCAGCGTCGATCACCTGATCCAGCGCGGCGAGTTCCTGACCGCCTACACGCCCTATCAGCCGGAAATCGCGCAGGGCACGCTGCAGATGCTGTTCGAGTTCCAGACGCAGGTGGCGCGTCTGCTCGGCACCGATGTCGCCAACGCCTCCATGTATGACGGCTCGACCGCCTGCTGGGAAGCGATCGGCATGGCGCGGCGCATCACCAAGAAGTCCAAGGCGATCCTTTCCTCGGGCCTGCACCCGCATTATGTCTCGGTCGCCAAGACGATGGCGAAGTACACCGGCGACACGCTGGAGACCGGCAGGCCCGTCCTGACCGCCGAGACCGATCTCGACCAGATGATCGCGGCGATCGACGGCGACACGTCCTGCGTCGTCGTCCAATACCCCGACATTCTCGGCCGCATCGCCGACCTGACCCCGCTGGCCGAGGCCTGCCACGCCAAGAAGGCGCTGCTGATCGCGGTCGTGACCGAACCGGTCGCGCTGGGCGCGATCCGCGCACCCGGCGAGATGGACGCCGACATTGTGGTGGGCGAAGGCCAGTCGCTGGGCGTCGGGCTTCAGTTCGGCGGTCCTTATGTGGGCCTGATGGGCTGCAAGGATAAATATATCCGCCAGATGCCGGGCCGCTTCTGTGGCGAGACGGTGGATGCGGACGGCAAGCGCGGCTTCGTGCTGACGCTGTCGACCCGCGAGCAGCATATCCGCCGCGAAAAGGCGACCTCGAACATCTGCACCAATTCGGGGCTGTGTGCGCTCGCCTTCTCGATCCACATGACGCTGCTGGGCGAGGCGGGTCTGCGCCGGATGGCGGGGATCAACCATGCCAATGCCTGCCGCGCGGCGGATCGTCTGGCGAAGGTGCCGGGCGTCAAGCTGGTCAACGGCGTGTTCTTCAACGAGTTCACGCTGGATCTCGGCCGCGAGGCGCGTCCGATCGTACGGACACTCGCCGAGCGCGGCGTGCTGGCGGGCGTGTCGCTCGGTCGGCTCTATCCGGGCGAGGACGCACTCGCGAACGGACTGGTGGTGGCGGTCACCGAAACGGTGACGGCGGAGGATATCGAGACGCTTGCCAAGGCTCTCGAGGAGGTGCTGGCATGACGATCAACCAGAGCGGCTGGAAGCCCACGAGCCCCGAGGCCAAGGACGGCGACGTGCCTGCGACCTTCACCGGTAACCGCGCGCTGATGCTGGAAGAGGCGCTGATCTTCGAGATCGGCGATTCTGAGACGACCGGCGTCGATTTCGCCGAGGGCGATGTCGCGGGTTCGCGGCTGGGCGACCTGTCGCGTAAGAGCGCGATCGGCCTGCCGGGCCTGTCGGAGCCGGAGACGGTGCGCCATTACACCCGCCTGTCGCGTCAGAACTACGCGATCGACCTGGGCCTGTTCCCGCTCGGCTCGTGCACGATGAAGCATAATCCGCGCCTGAACGAGAAGATGGCGCGTCTGCCCGGTTTCAGCGACGTCCACCCGCTCCAGCCCGTCGACACGGTGCAGGGCGCACTGGAGGTCATCCACCAGCTGGCGCACTGGCTGGTCACGCTGACCGGCATGACCTCGGTGGCGATGAGCCCCAAGGCGGGCGCGCATGGCGAGCTGTGCGGCATCCTGGCGATCAAGGCGGCGCTGGAGAAGCGGGGCGAGGGTCATCGCAAGGTGATCCTGGTCCCCGAATCGGCGCACGGCACCAACCCGGCGACGGCGGCGTTCGCGGGCTTCTCGGTCGAGAACATCCCCGCCGCCGCCGAGGGGCGTGTCGACACAGGCGCGCTGAAGGCGCGGCTGGGGCCGGACGTGGCGGGCGTGATGATCACCAACCCGAACACCTGCGGCCTGTTCGAGCGGGACCTGAAAGACATTTCCGACGCGGTCCATGCCGCCGGCGGCTATGTCTATTGCGACGGCGCGAACTTCAACGCGATCGTCGGCCGCGTGCGTCCGGGCGATCTGGGCGTCGATGCGATGCACATCAACCTGCACAAGACCTTCTCGACCCCGCATGGCGGCGGCGGGCCGGGTTCGGGGCCGGTGGTGTTCTCCGAAGCGCTGACGCCGTTCGCGCCGCTGCCTTTCGTCGAGAAGACGGGCGAGGGCTTCCGCCTGGTCGAGGAGGAAAATGCCGACGACCATCACGCCGACAGCTTCGGTCGCATGGTTGCCTTCCACGGTCAGATGGGCATGTTCACCCGCGCGCTGACCTATATCCTCAGCCACGGTGCGGACGGCCTGCGCCAGGTCGCCGAGGATGCGGTGCTCAACGCCAACTATATCCTGCGCTCGCTGGAGAATACGCTGGACGCGCCGTTCGCCAAGAGCGGCCCGTGCATGCACGAAGCCATCTTCTCGGACGAAGGGCTGGCCGAGGGCTTCTCGACGATCGACGTCGCCAAGGCGCTGATCGACGAAGGCTTCCACCCGATGACCATGTATTTCCCGCTGGTCGTCCACGGCGCGATGCTAGTCGAGCCGACCGAGACCGAATCCAAGGCCGCGCTCGATCAGTTCATCGGCGCGCTGGCGTCGGTGGCGGAGCGGGCCAAGGCGGGCGACCCGTCGCTCAAGACCGCGCCGCACTTCGCGCCGCGCGCGCGCCTTGACGAGACGCTCGCCGCGCGCAAGCCGGTGCTGGTGTGGAAGGACAAGGCGGCTTGATCGCATAGCTTCCCTCACCCTTCCCTCTCCCAATGGGAGAGGGAAGGGTGAGGGAAGTTGTCCGATCAAAGCGCCGTGAACAACGAAATCCCGCCCAGGATCACGCCGGGCGCATTGGCGAAGACGATCGGCCAGTCCCGCTTCTCGCGCAGGAAGCCATAGGCGACCCAGAGCGCGCAATTCACCATCGTCGCCAGCGGCTGGATGGTGGAGCCCTTATGGCCCGCTAGGTTCAGCTGGATCTGGTCGATATAGGACAGGTACATGGCCACCGCCGTGGCGGTCGCGATCCAGCCGAGCAGCATCAATTTCCGTTCGCTCACAGCCGCTTGGTCTCCCTTTCATGACAGATAAATCGATTGAAGCCGGGTGCTGCAACGCACAAGCGCGACGGGATGCTCCGGGCCGGAAAAGGGACGACCATGCGCTTTGACGCGAACCAGGCCGATACGCTGGAGACGATCCTGCGCTGGCGTCGGGATGTGCGGCACTTCCGCACCGATCCGATCAACGAGGCGGTGCTGGCGCGGCTGGCCGAGGCGATGGCGCTGGCGCCGTCGGTCGGCAATGCGCGGCCCTGGCGGGTGATCCGGGTGGAGGACCCTGGCCTGCGTGCAGCGGTCCAGGCGGATTTCCAGCGTTGTGACGAAGAAGCGGCGGCCGACTATGCCGACGAACAGGCGGCCGCCTACCGCGCGCTCAAGCTCGCCGGACTCGACGCCGCGCCCGTGCAACTGGCGGTCTTCACCCATGTCGATCCGGCGGAAGGCCATGGCCTTGGCCGCCGCACCATGCCGGAGACGCTGCGCCAGTCGACCGCGATGGCGATCCATACGCTATGGCTGGCGGCACGGGCGGCCAATCTGGGCATGGGGATGGTGTCGATCTTGGACCCCGCCGCCATGGAGCGGCTGTTCGCGGTGCCGGAGGACTGGGCGTTCACGGCCTATCTGTGCCTGGGCCATGCGGAGTGGGACGACGACACCCCGCTGCTCCACCGGGCCGGGTGGCAGGAAAATGCGCCGACGCGGTGGGACGTGCGCTGAAATTCCTCCCCTGTAAGGGGAGGTGGCGCGCGGAGCGCGTCGGAGGGGTGTCTCCCTCTCGATAGCGTCACACCCCTCCGTCAGGCCTTCGGCCTGCCACCTCCCCTTCCAGGGGAGGAATTATCCGGAATCAATCCTCCGGCGCGGCCGTGATCGTCTGCTGCTTGCCCAGCCTCTGCTCGCGCCACACGATGAACAAGCCGCTGGCGATGATGATCGGCGCACCCATCCAGGTGGTCGAGGCGGGCAGCACCCCGAAGATCAGCCAGCCATAGACGGTCGCCCAGATCAGCCCCGAATAGTCCATCGGCACCACCGCCGCGACCGGCGCCAGCCGTGACGCCCCGGTCAGCGCGATCTGGCCGAAGCCGCCGACCAGCCCGATCGACCCCAGGATCGCCCAGGTGCCCCAGTCATGCCCCTGGATCTGAAAGGCGTAAGGGATCGCGATGAAGGGCAGGGTCAGCGTCGAGAAGTAGAAGACCGTCGTCCCCGCAGGCTCGTCGCGCAACTGGCGTAGCAGGATGGCGACGATCGCGACGAACAACGCGGCCAGCAACCCCACGCCCGCACCCAGCAGCGACATGTCGCTCGCCCCCGGCCGCACCACGATCAGCACGCCGACAAAGCCGATCAGCACCGCGCTCCAGCGCTGGATTCCGGTCTTCTCGCCCAGCACCAGCGCCCCCAGCAACGTGGCGAAGATCGGTACGGTGAACTGGAACGTCGTCGCCTCGGCCAGTGGCAGCAACAGCACCGCGCCGAAGGTGAAGACCATGCCGATCAGCCCGACCATCGACCGCGCCAGATGGCCCTTGAACCGGCTGGTCCGCAGCGAACCCAGTCCGGGGCCCGCCATCACGAAACCCAGGACGACCGGCAGCGCGCAGGCCTGTCGCCAGAACATGGTTTCGAACAGGGTCGCCCCGCGCGATTCCGCCAGCTTGATGAGCGCCGACATGGTCGACAGGAAGAAGATGGCGATCAGGCGCAGGCCGATGCCCTTGAGCACGCGGTCGCCGGTCATGCGCCTGCCCCTAACCCCTGATGAGGCGAGGCGAAACCCCGGACGCGTCGCCCCCTTGGCGAATGGCCCCCTTTGCCGCTATCGGGCGGGCATGAAGCACGCTCTGCCCGTCACCCGCGACGCGGATTTCTCCGCCTGGTATCAGTCCGTCATCGCCGAGGGCGATCTGGCCGAGGAATCGGGCGTCCGTGGCTGCATGGTCATCCGCCCCTGGGGTTACGGCATCTGGGAGCGGATCCAGCGGTTGCTCGACGATCGCATCAAGGCGACGGGGCATGAGAATTGCTATTTCCCACTCTTCATCCCGCTCAGCTATTTCGAGAAGGAGGCCGAGCATGTCGACGGCTTCGCCAAGGAAATGGCGGTCGTCACGCATCACCGGCTGATCGCGGACGGCAAGGGCGGGCTGGTCCCCGATCCCGAGGCGAAGCTGGAAGAGCCTTTGGTCGTCCGCCCCACCTCGGAGACGGTGATCGGCACCGCCTTTGCCCGCTGGGTCCAGTCGTGGCGCGACCTGCCGGTGCTCATCAACCAGTGGGCGAACGTCGTCCGCTGGGAAATGCGCACCCGCATGTTCCTGCGCACCGCCGAATTCCTGTGGCAGGAGGGGCATACCGCCCATGCCACGGTCGACGAGGCGCGGGCCGAAACGCTGCAGATGCTGGAGGTCTATCGCAGCTTCGCCGAGGACTGCCTGGGCGTTCATGTGATCGCGGGCGAGAAGCCCGAGAATGAGCGCTTTCCGGGCGCTGTCTCGACCTATTCGATCGAGGCGATGATGCAGGACGGCAAGGCGCTGCAGACCGCGACCAGCCACTTCCTGGGCGATAATTTCGCTAAGGCGCAGAATATCCGCTTCCAGAATGCCGAGGGCGGGCTGGATTATGCGCAGACGACCAGCTGGGGCATGACGACGCGCACCATCGGCGCGATGATCATGGTGCATGGCGACGATGACGGGATGCGCGTACCGCCCAAGGTCGCGCCGTGGCAGGTGGTGATCGTGCCGATGCTGCGCGACCAGCCCGAGGATGAGGCGCTGCTCGCCTATTGCCGCGACCTGCAAAAGGAATTGGCCGGCGGGACGGCGCTGGGCGAGCCGATCCGCGCGATGGTCGATGCGCGGGCGCAAAAGGCCGCGACCAAGCGCTGGGGCTGGGTCAAGAAGGGCGCGCCCGTCGTCATCGAAGTCGGCGGCCGCGATATGGCGGGCGGCAACGTCTCGGTCATCCGCCGCGACCGGCTGTACCGCGAGGACGGCAAGCTCGATTCGGTCGTGCAGCCGCGCGGTGATTTCGTGTCGGGCGTCGAGGCGCTGCTGGCCGACATCCAGGGCGAACTCCACCGCCAGTCGGCCGAGCGGCTGAAGGCGCAGATCGTGCCGGTCGACGACTGGGCGGGCGTCGAGGCGCATTTCGCGGACGGCGTAAAGAACCCCGGCTGGGTCGATGTCCGCTGGGCCAAGCCGACCGGCGAAGAGCTCGAGCAGGTGGTCGAGAAGCTGAAGGGCCTGAAGCTCACCATCCGCAACGCGCCGATGGGGCAGACCGGGTGTGACGATGGGCCGTGCATCTTCACCGGCCGCGCGGCGGTAGAGCGGGTGTTGATCGGCCGGGCGTATTGAGAGGGAACTCCCCCTCCCGCAAGCGGGAGGGGGCTGGGGGGAGGGCAGGAGGTCTCACCGAGAGCATTGCTCGCGGCGAAACCCCCTCCCCAAACCCCTCCCCCCTCCGGGAGGAGGGGCTTATTATGCCCGCACCAATCCCGCCCAGGGCAAAACCGGCCCGGCGGGCACGATCCCGGTCGGGTTCAGCTCGCGATGGCTGGCATAATAATGCGTCTTGATATGATCCAGATGCACCGTGTCCGCGATGGCCGGGATCGCCAGCATCCGCTCCAGCAGAGCCTCCAGCGCCGGATAATCCTGCAGCCGCCGCAGATTGCATTTGAAATGCCCGTGATAGACCGCGTCGAAGCGGACCAGCGTGGTGAACAGCCGAATATCCGCCTCGGTCATCCGGTCCCCGACCAGCCAGTCGCGGCCGTTTAGCCGTTCCTCCAGCCGGTCCAGCTCGGCGAATAACGGGCCGACCGCATCGTCATACGCCGCCTGCGTCTTGGCGAAGCCGCATTTATAGACGCCGTTATTCACCCGGTCATAGACGGCGGCGTTCACGGCATCGATCTCGTCGCGGAGTCCGGCGGGATAATAGTCGCCCTCCAGCGCGCCCGACCCGTCAAAGGCGCTGTTCAACATGCGGATGATCTCGGCCGACTCGTTGCTGACGATCGTATTGCGCGCCTTGTCCCACAGCACCGGCACCGTGACCTTGCCGCTATAGCCGTCGCGGGCACGGGCATAGAGTTGCCACAGATAGTCCGCGCCGTGCAGCGGATCGCCGGTGCCGCCATGCGTCGTGGCGAAGGTCCAGCCATTTTCGCGCATCACCGGGTCGACCACCGACACGTCGATCATCGCGTCCAGCCCTTTGAGCGCACGCAGGATCAGCGTCCGATGCGCCCAGGGGCAGGCATAGGAGACATAGAGGTGATAGCGCCCCGGCTCGGCCCGGTGGCCGGGCTGGCCGTCCGGGCCGGGTGCGCCGTCCGCCGTCACCCAGTCGCGAAAACCGGAATCGGGGCGTTTGAAGCTGCCCTTCTCGTCCGACTTGAACAGCCCGTCGGCGTGCCAGACGCCATCCACCATATTGCCCATGTGTATTCTCCTATGGGGAGGGTACGCATGGGGGCAGGGGAGCGATCCCGTCTTTTCCTCCCCTGTAAGGGGAGGGGGACCGCCGCGAAGCGGTGGTGGAGGGGTGTCCCCCTATCGATAACGGGACACCCCTACGTCGCGCTCCGCGCGCCACCTCCCCTTGCAGGGGGGGAATGGGTCAGCGCCGCTTGCCGTTGTGGCGGATGTTCGCGGGCCGCCCGCGGCGTTTCAGCACCCGGCGCGGCTCGGGCTTGGCGCCCTTGCCGTCGGGCAGCTCGAAGCGCAGTGCCCCCGATACCGGGTTCGCCTCGGCCAGGCGCAGCGGCAGGCGCTGGCCCAGCTTGTAGATTTCACGGCTCTTCTCGCCCAGCAATTGCTGCGAGCCCTCGTCATAATGGAAATAGTCGCCGCCCAGATCGCGGATCGGCATCAGCCCGTCCCCGCCCACGCCGTCGACCGTCGCGAAGAAGCCGAAATTGGTGACGCCGGTGATCCGCGTCTCCACCACCTGCCCGACATGCTCGGACAGATAGGCCGCGACATAGCGGTCGATCGTCTCGCGCTCCGCCTCCATCGCGCGGCGTTCATATTGGCTGATTGAGGTGCCCAGCCGCTCCATCTCCTCGCCCTCGGGCAGCAGACCGCCTTCGCCTAGCTTATAGGCGCCGACCAAAGCCCGGTGGACGACGAGGTCGGCATAGCGCCGGATCGGCGAGGTGAAGTGCGCATAGGAGCCGAGCGACAGGCCGAAATGCCCCTGATTGACCGGCGCATAATAGGCCTGGGTCTGCGAGCGCAGGATCTGCTCCATCACCTGCGGTCGGAAGTCCGCGTCGCCGATCTTGTCGATGATCCGGTTGAAGGTCGCCGGGCGGATCACCTGACCCATGGCGAAGGGGATGTCGAAGGTTTCAAGATACTCCTTCAGCGCGACCAGCTTGGTGCGGCTGGGCACCTCATGGACGCGGTACATGACCGGGGCCTTCTTCGCCTCCAGCGCCTTGGCGGCGGCGACGTTGGCGGCGATCATGTAATCCTCGATCAGCCGGTGCGCATCCAACCGCGCGCGCGGCGCGACCGACAGGATGCGGCCATTCTGGTCGAGCACCACACGTCGTTCGGGCAGGTCGAGGTCCAGCGGCTCGCGCGCATCGCGTGCCTTGGCCAGTGCCGCCCAGCAATCCCATAGGGGACGCAGCGCCGTCTCGGTCAGCGGATGCGACAGTTCGCCGTCGATCGCGGCCTGCGCATCCTCATAAGCGATGTTCGCCGCCAGCCGCACGACCGCGCGGGTGAAGCGGAAGCCCTTGAGCTTGCCGTCCTTCGTCACCTGCAAATGACAGGCGAGCGCGGCGCGGTCCTCGCCCTCTTTCAACGAACAGACATCCGCCGACAGGATTTCGGGCAGCATCGGCACCACCCGGTCGGGGAAATAGACCGAGTTTCCCCGCCGCCGCGCATCCTTGTCGATCGCCGAGCCGGGGCGGACATAGAAGCTGACATCCGCGATCGCGACGATGGCGCGCCAGCCCTCGGGATTGGCGGGATCGTCGTCGGGCGCGGCCCAGACCGCGTCGTCATGGTCGCGCGCATCGACCGGGTCGATCGCGACGATCGGCAGGTCGCGCAGGTCTTCGCGGTCGTCGCCCAAGGGCTGGCGCGCGACCCGCTCCGCCTCTTCCAGCGTCTCGGGCTGGAAGCGGTCGGGGATTTCGAACTTGTGGATCGCGATCAGCGAGAAGCTGCGCGGGGCGAAGGGATCGCCCAGCCGCTCGACCACCTTTGCGGTGATACGCGGCGGGCGGCCCGCCTTCTCGGCCAGCACCAGGTCGCCCGCTTCCGCGCCGCCGGTGTCCGACACCATCATCTCGCGCCGGTCCTTCTTGTCGACGGATGTCAGCCAGAAGCGCCCCGCCTCCTCGCGCAGCACGCCCAGCACCTGTTCGGAGGCGGGGGCGATCGTCTTCATGACATGCGCGATCCAGCCGCCGCCCGCTTCCTCGGTCCGCGCCAGCACCCGCTGCCCGATGCCGAGCGACCCGCGCTTGCGTTCGCGGATGCGCAGGCGGGGAATGGGAATGCCGTCCGCCTCCCAGCGCTCGGGCTGGCCCCAGACATTGCCGCCGTCATCGACATCGACGACGCGCAGCACCGTCACCTTGGGCAACCCGCCCATCTTGTGGAAGGCGCGGCCCGGTGCGCTGTTGATCAGTCCTTCGTCCGCCATGTCCTTCAGCAGCGCCTTCAGCCCGATCTTCTCCTGCGCGGAGAGGCCAAAGGCCCGCGCGATCTCGCGCTTGCCAGCGGGCTGGTCCGACTGTTCGATGAAGGCGAGGATCTGCTCACGGGTCGGCAGACCCGGCTGGGTTTTTTTCATGATGTGGAGATAGGCGGTAGGGGCGGCGGCGTCACCCCCAGCATTCTATTCCTCCCCTGGAAGGGGAGGTGGCAGGGCGCAGCCCTGACGGAGGGGTGTCACCATTTGCGAGAGCAGGCCGCCATTACGACCGGTTACACCCCTCCACCAGCTTCGCTGGTCCCCCTCCCCTTGCAGGGGAGGAAGACTGAGGTCATGATCCAATGTAATACCAGTGTGGCGTAGCGGGACGGGCAGAACATGATGACTTTATGGGCTTCGGCCGCGATCCTGGCGGCGGCGGCGGCGGCACAGGCCGATCTGGACCGGCTGGCCGCGACGATGGGCTATCGCTTCACCATCCTGACCAACCGCCCGGCATCCTGCCCGACCGGGGTGCCGCGCTGTTTCGAATCCGATATTGCGATCACCATGCCCGAGGGGGCACCCGATCTGCCGGTCGAAATCCGCTACAGCTTCGTCAATCCGGTGCTGTCCACCGATAGCGACACGTTCGACAACCGGACGATCAACGGCGACCTGAACGTCCTGACGCTGAAGGCCGGGCACAGGCTGAAGCCGGGGCAGGTCTATCATGTGAAGATCACCGGGCTGGGCAGCTATGTCTCGCGCAACCATGCCATGCCCAATGCGATCCTGGCCGCCGAGGGGCTGGCCCCTCGGGTGATCGCCGCGACGCGGACGGGGACCGACCCGGAGACGGGGCTGGAGACCTTGCCCTTCGTCGCCCCGATGACCGACGAGGCGGCGCTGGCACGGGTGTCGGCGGATGACCGAACGGTGTGGCGGACGCCCGAGCGCGCCTTCGACCTCTATGCCGAGCGGGGCGCGGCGACGCCGGTCGATGGGGCGATCCTGCCCCGGCCGGTGCTGGCAACGCGGCCCGCCGGTGCGCCGGTCGATCTGTCGAAGGGCTTGGCGATCACGACGACCGGAATCGACCGCGCGACCATCGCGCCCGCCCTGGCCGCGCTTCCTACCGGAACGGTGCCGCTGACCATTCGCAAACAGGCGGGCATCGCGCCGGAAGGGTATCGCCTGACCATCGGCAAGGGCGGTGTCGCCATCGAAGCGGCGGATGCGGCGGGCGCCTCCTATGCGCTGCGTTCGCTCGCCCAGCAGATCGCGGCGGAGGGGACGACGCTGCGCCCGCTCCATGTCGAGGACGCGCCGCGTTACGGCTTTCGTGGGCTGCATATCGACCTGGCGCGCAATTTCCACAGCAAGGCCGAGATCCTGAAGCTGATCGAGCAGATGGCGGCGTATAAGCTCAACACGCTGCACCTGCATCTGGGCGATGACGAGGGCTGGCGGTTGCAGATCGCGGCGCTGCCCGAACTGACCGAGGTTGGCGCCTATCGCTGTGCCGAACTGACCGAGAAGACCTGCCTGTCGCCCCAGCTCGGCGCCGACCCGGCCAGGGACGCAGCCACCAACGGCTATCTGACCGCCGCCGATTATGCCGACATCCTGCGTGCGGCGAAGGCGCGGCAGATCGCGGTCATCCCTTCCTTCGACATGCCCGGCCATTCGCGCGCTGCGATCCGGTCTATGGAGGTGCGGTACGACCGGCTGATGGCGAAGGGCGACCGTGCCGGCGCCGAGCGCTATCGGCTGGTCGAGCCGGGCGACACCACCCGCTATTCCAGCGTCCAGCATTATGACGACAACACGCTGAACGTCTGCATCGACAGCACCTATCGCTTTATCGACACGGTGATCGACGGCATCGCCGGCCTCCACAAGGCGGCGGGGGTGCCGCTGACCACCTATCATATCGGCGCGGACGAGACGGCGGGGGCCTGGGTCCAGTCGCCCGCCTGCAAGGCGATGATGGCGAAGACCGGGCTGCAACCCAAGCAACTCGGCGCCTATTTCATCGAGCGGATTTCCGCCGATCTCGCCAGGCGCGGCATCGCGGTCGCCGCCTGGAGCGACGGGCTGGGCCATACCGACCCGGCGAAGATGCCCGCAAAGGTCCAGACCAATATCTGGAGCAACCTGCATGCCGGGGCGGTGGCCGAGACGCATGGCCAGGCCAATCTGGGGTGGAAGACGGTGCTGTCGATCCCCGATCTGGGTTATTTCGACATGCCCTATGCCGCCGACCCGAACGAGACGGGCTATGACTGGGCCTCGCGCGGGGTGGACAGTTTCCAGGTGTTCGGCTTCATGCCGGGCAATCTGGCGGCCAATGCCGCGCTGATCCCCAATATCCTCGCCCAGCCCAAGGCGATTGCGGACAGCGTGCCGCTCCAGCCCGGCCGCGCCATCGCCGGTATCCAGGCGCAATTGTGGAGCGAGACGGTGCGGCGCGACAGCCAGGTCGATTACATGCTGTTCCCCCGCCTGCTCGCGCTGGCCGAGCGCGCGTGGAGCAAGCCGGACTGGGAGCCGGCCTATGCCGCAGGGACCGGCTATGCGCCGAACGACCCGCGCGTCGATCGGACGAAGCTGCTCACCGGCTGGCGGGATTTCGCGGGGCGGATGGGCGTGCAGATGCGGCTGCTCGACCGGGCGGGCGTCACCTATCGCCTCGCCCCGCCGGGCGCGCGAATCCTGGGCGGCAGGCTGGAGGCCAATGCCGAGTTTGCGGGCACGCCGATCGAATATCGGACCGGCGGCGCTGCTTGGACCCGCTATACCGGCCCGGTCGCGGTGACGGGGGTGGTCGAGCTTCGCACCCGCACCCCCGATGGCCGCCGCGCCAGCCGGACGGTTACGGTTTCGCCGTAACCGCGATCAGGCCGGGCGCGTCGGCGATGAACCGGTCGAGCACGCCGTCTGCGATCTTGATCGGTCCGTCGAAGCGCACCGCACCCTTGATGCTCTGCACGGCGGCGGCCTGACCCGCGATCCGCTTGGCATCGGCGAAGTAGCGCGCCGCCGCCGCATTGCCTTGCTCGGCGGCGTCCAGCCCGGCGGCGGTCTGTTGCAGCGCGCGGCCCCAGAGCTGCATCGCCTCCAGCCAGGGGGCGGCCTGTTCGGCAAAGGCCGGATCGACCACCCCGGCCCGGATCGTATCGGGCGCATCGGCCAGGGCATCGGCCTTGGCATGGAGTTCGGCCAGCGCAGCGCGGCGTTCACCCTCGTCGCCATTGGCCAGCGCCTCGCGGACATGGTCGAGCAGCGCCTTCAGCCGGGGCGCCTGTTCTTGCCAGGGCTGGCTGCCGAACGTTGGCGCGAGATGCTGGGTGTCGAACAGTTCGAGCAGCGCCGCCGTCGCCCGCGCGTCATTCCCCGCCAGATCGCGCGCGGCGTAGTGCCAGGTGCGGTCGGCGTCATAGCCCTTGTCGTTCCACCCGAAGGCCAGCACCCCCGTCACCGCGACGCGGCTGGGCGCTTCCTGGTTCATCGGATTGGACAGGATGCCGGTCAGCTCGGATGACAGCCCCGCCTCGCGCTTGGCATAGGGGGCGAGGAGCAGCCGCCCGGCCGAGCTGGCATAGTCGTTGACCGGATAATTGTCCCAGAGCAGCGTCTTGCGCCCGAACGCCTTGGTCGCGGCCTTCGCATCGGGGATGGAGATGGCAGGCGGCACGACATCGGTACCCGTCCACTGCACCACGATGCGCGGGTCCAGATGGGTGCGCAGGGCCGCCTTATAGGGGCTTTCCTTGGCGTCATAATATTCGGTCGGCACCATGATCAGCGGCTGCGCGGCGGGGTCCTGCTTCAGCAGGTCGGCCTGCACCGCGTTCAGCAGCTTCGATTGCGCGATCCCGGCAGCCTCCGCCCCCGACGGGCCGAACGCAGCCTGGTCGGCCTCGCAATTCCATTTCTTATACTCGATGTCGTCCAGCGCGACATAGAAGCTATGCACGCCGATCCCACGCAGCGCCGCGAATTTGCGCAGCAGCGCCTGCTCGTCCGCCGGATTGGAGAAGCAGATGCTCGGCCCCGGCGAGATGGCGTAGACGAAGTTCACATGATTGGCTCGCGCCCGCGCGGCGAGCGTGCCCAGTGCGCTCAGCGTGTCGGCGGGATAGGGATCGCGCCACTTGTCGCGCGCGAAGGGATCGTCCTTCGGGCTGTAGACATAGGTGTTCGCCTTCATCTGGCCCAGAAAGTCCAGATGCCTGGTCCGGTCGGTCATCGACCAGGGCTTGCCGTAGAAGCCCTCGATCGTGCCGCGGATCGGCATGGCGGGATGGTCGCGGATGGTCAGCGCGGGGATGGTCTTGCGTGTCAGCAGCTGGCGCAAGGTCTGGACGCCGTGGAACAGCCCGTCCGCGTCACGCCCGGCCAGCGTGATGAGGCCGCCGGTACCCGAGGCGGTGGCGGTCAGCGTATAGCCTTCGCGCGCGTCGTCGGGACTGGCGTTGCTGCGCGACAGGGCCTCGCGGATCAGGCCGGCATTGTCCGGGCCGACCACAATGGTCGGCCGGTCGAGCGCGGCGGGCAGGCGCTTGGCGACTGCGATGTCGGTGATGCCGGCCTGGGTCAGCACGTTGCGGACCAGGGCGGCCGTCTCGGGCTCGGTGCCGGGGGCGACGATCAGCGTGACCTGGCGGCCCAGCGGGATCGCGCCATCGCCCAGCGTCATCGCGACTGGGGTGGGAACGATCGCGGGCAGGGTGATGGTATCGGCCCCAACCGCCGGGGCCATGGCCGTCAGCGCCATTGCCAGGGCCATGCCCGTTCCTCTGTTTGCCGCCCGCATCATCCTTGGCCTCCGGTATTGAAATGGTATTGTCGGAGGGTAGGGGAGCGAGCGGCGACCCGCAAGCACGATTACGGGTTATATTTCAGGAGCTTGTGGGTAGGGAGGCGTGGCCTTCAACTTCGCTCAGGCTGAACGGAGCGTAGGAAGGGCGTCACCCCAACCTTCGTTCAGCCTGAGCGAAGTCGAAGGCCAAGGGAAACCGTCACCCCGGAACTGGTACTAAACCGGCTATATCAATCGTGAAATTGCAGGCTGGCCAGCCGCGCATACAGCCCGCCGCCCGCGATCAGCTCCGCATGTCGCCCCTGCTCGACGATCCGACCGCCGTCCATCACCACGATTCGCTCGGCGGCGCGTACGGTCGCCAGCCGGTGCGCGATGACCAGCGTCGTGCGGTTCGCCATCAACCGCTCCAGCGCCTGCTGGACCAGTTGCTCGCTCTCGGCATCCAGCGCGCTCGTCGCTTCGTCGAGCAACAGGATCGGCGCATCGCGCAGCAGCGCGCGGGCGATGGTGATCCGTTGGCGCTGCCCACCGGACAGTCGTGCTCCGCCTTCGCCCAGGAAGGTGTCCAACCCCTGCGGCAGCGTGCGCAGGAACTCGGCGGCGTTGGCGGCCTCGGCGGCGGCCCAGAGTTCGTCGTCGCTGGCCTCCCAGCGGCCATAGCGCAGATTGTCGCGCGCGGAGGCGCCGAAGATCACCGTCTCCTGCGGCACCATCGCGATGCGCGAGCGGATCGCCGCCGGATCGGCGTCGCGCAGCGACACGCCGTCGAGCGAGATGCTGCCGCTTTGCGGGTCATAGAAACGCTCGGCGAGCTGGAACAGCGTCGACTTGCCCGCGCCCGAGGGGCCGACCACCGCCACCGTCTCGCCGGGGCGGATATCGAGCGAAAAGTCGTTCAGCGCCGCAACCTCGGGCCGGGTCGGATAATGGAAGACCACATGCTCGAACCGGAGCGCGCCCATCGGGATCACCGGCAGCACGGCCGGGGCGGGGGGCGGCGCGATCTCGGGCTCTTCCGCCAGCAGTTCGGCCAGCCGCTGCGCCGCGCCCGACGCGCGCAATATATCGCCCCACACCTCGGTCAGCGCCTGGAACGAGCCCGCGACCAGCATCCCCGTCACCACGAACGCGGTCAGCGAGCCGCCCGACAGCCGCCCGCTGGCGACATCCGCGACCGCTTCCCACAGGAGCAGGGTGAGGCCGCCGAAGAACAGCCCGATGACCATCGCGGTCATGATCGCGCGCAGCAGGAAGCGGCGGCGCGAGGTGGCGAAGCCGTTGCTGACCGCCAGTTCGAACCGCTCGGCCTCGCGGCGTTCCTGGCCGAACGCCTGCACGACCTTCATCGCGCCCAGCGTCTCCACGGCGGTCGCGCCGATATCGGCCAGCCGGTCCTGGCTGTCGCGCGAATAGCTGCGCACCTTTTTACCCAGCAGCACGATGGGCAGGACGATCAGCGGGATGCAGACCAGCAGCGACAGGGTCAGCTTGGGCGACAGCGCAAAGAGATAGATCGTCCCGCCGATCCCGATCACCGTGTTGCGCAGCGCGATCGACACGGTCGAGCCGACCACCTGTTCGATGATCGCAGTATCGGCGGTCAACCGGCTGGCGATTTCGGAGGGGCGATTCTCCTCGAAATAACGCGGCGCCAGGCGCAGCAGATTGGCCTGCACCGCGATACGGATGTCGGCGACGGTCCGCTCGCCCAGCCAGGACACGAAATAGAAGCGGAACGCCGTCGCCACCGCCAGGACCAGCACCACGGCCAGCAGCCCCTGGAAATAGGGCGCGATATTGCCGGTGTCGGCGATGCTGCCGAAACCATGGTCGATCACCTTCTGGAAGGTGCGCGGGATGAACAGGGTGGCCAGCGCCGCGACCGCCAGCGAGACGGCCGCCGCCGCCAGCTGCGCCGGATAGCGCAGCGTGTAGCGCCAGACCATCTTCAGGTTGCTCAGGCGCTTGCTGGCGGGCACGGGGGTGGATTGCGACGAGGCGGCGGGTCTGGCCATGATGGCAGGGGACCTAGCAGCGTGCGGACATGCGCTCAACGGCGCTTGAGGGGCCGATACGCATCGTTTGGGCGCATTGGTGCGTTTCGTCAGGCGATGGATGCACTCTATGACCGATCGGCCATATTATGGTCATCATGCGCAAACGGTTTCATGCTAAACCGGCGGTCATCAGGGCTCCCTCCGACGGAGCGCAGGGGAATCGACGATGTTGTATGACGCCTATGAAATGCAGCGCTCGATGCTGGCCGGCGCCAGCGCGCTGGCCAATTTCGGCGCGGGGCTGCTGCAGAACCCGGCCAATCCCTTTGCCTATCTGGGCGGGGGTTCGATCATGGGATCGGCGCTAGAGGTCTTCGCCCATGCCGCCGCACCCCGCGGCAAGCCCGCCTTCGGCCTGACCAAGACCGTGATCGACGGGCGCGAAGTGCCGGTCCAGGAAGAGATCGTACTCCGCAAGCCCTTCGGCCAGCTGAAGCGCTTCTACCGCGAGGGCGTGGAGGACAGCCCCAAGCTGCTGATCGTCGCGCCCATGTCGGGCCATTATGCCACGCTGCTGCGCGGTACCGTCGAGCGGATGCTGCCGACCTGCGAAGTCTATATCACCGACTGGCGCGACGCGAAGCTGGTGCCGCTGTCGGACGGGCGGTTCACCTTCGACGATTATGTCGATTACGTGAGCGACTTCCTGGCCGCGATCGGGCCGAACGCTGCGCATGGCGGCCTGCACATGCTGGCGGTGTGTCAGCCTTCGGTGCCCTGTTACGTCGCGGCCTGCGTCATGAGCGCGGACAAGCATCCCTGCACCCCGCGCACCCTGACGCTGATGGGCGGGCCGGTCGACACGCGCGAGGCGCCGACGGCGGTCAACCTGCTGGCGACCGAGCGGCCTCATGCCTGGTTCGAGCAGAATGCGATCGCCACCGTGCCCATGACCTATCCGGGCGCCGGGCGGCGGGTCTATCCCGGCTTCCTGCAGTTGGCCGGGTTCATGTCGATGAACCTGGGCAATCACATGATTTCGCACTGGGAGATGTTCAAGCATCTGGTCCAGGGCGACGGCGAAAGCGCCGACTCCACCAAGCGATTCTATGACGAATATCGCGCGGTGTGCGACATGACGGCGGAATTCTACCTGCAGACCGTCGAACTGGTGTTCCAGCGTCACGCCCTGCCCAAGGGCGAGATGCTGCATCACGGCAAGCAGGTCGATCCGGGCGCGATCACCGATATCGGCATCCTGGCGATCGAGGGCGAGCGCGACGATATTTCGGGCCTCGGCCAGACGCGCGCCGCGCTGACGCTGGCGACCAATCTGCCGGAGGAGAAGAAGCGCTATTACATGGCCGAGCAGGTGGGCCATTACGGCATCTTCAACGGATCGAAGTGGCGCAACCGCATCGCGCCGGTGGTCGAGGAATGGATCAAGGCGAACGGGTAAGGGGCATCCCCAACCTCCGTTCAGCCTGAGCGTAGTCGAAGGCCACGGGATGCCCTTAGCCAAAAGCGTGTGGCGAGCCGTTTCCCTTGGCCTTCGACTACGCTCAGGCTGAACGGGGCGGGGCAAATTGAAAAACGCCCGGAAGCCCTTAGGCCTCCGGGCGTTTCGCATTCCACCGATCGCGGCTTATGCGACCGAGCCGACCACCGCATGGCTGGACGACTCGTCCGACTGGATCGTGCCGCCGAACAGCATCTTCACCCGGCCCGACAGCGAGATGTCGGTTTCCCACAGCTCGGCCGAATTGATGTCGAAGCGCAGCAGCGTCAGGTTCGGGTCCGACTTGCCCTGCGGAAACCAGGCCTCGACCTGATTGCTCCACAGCTTGTCGATCTGGGCCGGGTCGTTGTCCTTCGAGACATGGCCCGCCAGGCAGGCGAAGAAGTCATGCCCCTTGCCGACGAACTGCGCCATCGCCTCGCCACCGCCCGCGATGCGGTTGTCGCGGCCGGCGAAGAAGAACAGCGTGTTGGGCTGATCGTCGTCGATCTGCGCGGTCATCGGCTCGGAATGCTGACCGTCGTTCAGGCCGATCATGACGAACGGGCTGCTCTTCAGCTTGTCGAGGAACTTGGCGGCGATTTCCTGGGGGCTGTCATCGGCCATCACGGCTCTCCTTTCAGGGGTTTGGCGGGAGAACGATGCGGGGGCGGGGATGGTTGCGGCGGAATTCCGCTGTTCTGCTCTAACTATCAGACAGGATTCCGCTGACCAATGTTGTTATGGCGTTCGAGACGGCAATTCCGCCGTCATCTACAGAAAGGACCACGGATGTCCGTAGCCGATCTGTGCCTGATCCTGGGCATCGTCATCGCCTTCGCGACCTTGGTCGTGAAGATTATCGACGTTCGCAACAGGTAAGGTGCCCGGCGGGGCTCGGGCTGCAACCTGAGCCCCAAAGGATTTGAGCCCCGGCCGCTGCAACAGCCGGGGCTCTACAGAAAGGCGGATGTCCTCGCCTGCGAGGCATATACGCCAACGACGTCAAAATTTCAATTCTGATGGCAATTGCGAAGCGTGCCTCATCTCGTATCAAACGATACCCATCCCCCGCATTTCCCGCTAAGCGCTGGTCCATCACAGCATAGCCATGCGTCCCGCCAGTGCCTTACCGCGCGCCGGGTCGCTCGACCGGACCTGAAGACCTATGACCTCTGCCGTTACCGCCGACGCGCGCAAGACCATGAAATCGCTGTACCGCGCGCCCGAGCCCGATGTCCTGAAGCCGCTGCTCGACCGTGCCGCCGCGACGCCGGAGATGCGCGAGCGGATCATGGGCCATGCCTCGGGCCTGCTCGCCGATTTGCGGGCGGCGCAGAATCGCGGCTGGGTGAACCAGTTCCTCCAGGAATACCGCCTCAATTCGTCCGAGGGCGTGGCGCTGCTGAGTCTCGCCGAGGCGTTCCTGCGCGTGCCCGATCCCGAGACTGCCGACCTGCTGATCGCCGACAAGCTGGGCGAGGCCGACTGGCGCGCGCATACCGGGCGGTCGGCGTCGAAGCTGGTCAACTCGGCCACCTGGGGGCTGGTCGTCGGCCGCGCACTGGTGGGTGAGGGCGAGGCGGGGCCGCTCAAGCGCCTTCTGTCGCGCGCGGGCGAGCCGTTCGTGCGCCAGGCAGTCGGTGCCGCGATGCGGATGATGGGCGAGATCTTCGTGATGGGCCGCACCATCGAAGAGGCCATGCGGCGCATGAAGAAGCCTGAGAACAAGGGCTTCACCGCCAGCTTCGACATGCTGGGCGAGGCGGCGCGGACGCATGAGGATGCCGAGCGCTATTTTGACGCTTATGTGAAGGCGATCGACGCGGTGCGGTCGGACCCGGCGGCGGGGCATTCGGTGTCGGTCAAGCTGTCGGCGCTCCATCCGCGCTACGAACTGCCGCGCGCCTATGAGTGCGTGCCCGCGCTGACCGACATGCTGGCACAACTGGCGCGGCAGGCGGCCGACAAGGGCATCGCGCTGACCGTCGATGCCGAGGAGTCCGAGCGGCTGGAGATGAGCCTCGACATCATCGGCGGCGTCGCGGCGCTGCCTGCCCTGAAGGGCTGGGACGGGTTCGGCATGGCGGTTCAGGCCTATGGCAAGCGCGCGCGCGCGGTCATCGCCTGGGCGAACGGCCTCGACCGGATCATGAACGTCCGCCTGGTCAAGGGCGCCTATTGGGACAGCGAGATCAAGCGTACCCAGGTCGAGGGGCTGGCCGACTATCCGCTCTTCACCCGCAAGGCGGCGACCGACGTGTCCTATCTGGCGGTCGCCAAGGACATGCTGGCGGCGGAGAATATCCGCCCCGCCTTCGCCAGCCACAATGCGCTGACCGTTGCGACCATCCTGGAATGGGCGGGCAATTCCCGCGACTTCGAATTCCAGCGGCTGCACGGCATGGGCGATGGCCTGTATGAGCGGCTGGTGCGCGAGCAGGGGCATAAGTGCCGGATCTATGCGCCGGTCGGCGGGCATCGCGACCTGCTGGCCTATCTGGTCCGCCGCCTGCTGGAGAATGGCGCGAACTCCAGCTTCGTGCATCAGCTCGCCGATGCACGGCTGACCGAGGCGGAGATCCTGGCCGATCCGGTCGCCAAGATTGCCGCCGTGGGTGGCGCGCGGCACCCGAGCATCCCGCTGCCCATCGACCTGTTCGCGCCGGGCCATCGCAACTCGACCGGCATCGACCTGAGCGACATCGCGACGCTCGACGCCACGGTGAAGGCGGTGAACGTGCCTGCCGTGACGCCGGTCGCCGCCACCGCCGATGTCGCCGCGCTGGTCGCGCGCGCCCATGCGGCCTTCCCGGCCTGGAATGCGACGCCGCTCGACACCCGCGCTTCCGTGCTGGAAAAGCTGGCCGACCTGCTGGAGCAGGATCGCGAGCGGCTGATGGCGATCCTGGTGCAGGAGGCGTTCAAGACCATCCCCGACGCGATCGGCGAGGTCCGCGAAGCCGCCGATTTCTGCCGTTACTATGCGCAGCAGGCGCGGGCGCGGCTGGGGTCTGTCGAACTGCCCGGGCCGACGGGCGAGCGCAACACGCTGCACCTGGAAGGGCGCGGCGTCTGGGCGACGGTCGCGCCGTGGAACTTCCCGCTGGCGATCTTCCTGGGCCAGACGGTCGCGGCGCTCGTCACAGGCAACACCGTCGTCGCCAAGCCCGCGCCGCAGACGCCCGCCATCGCGGCTGCTGCGGTCGAACTGGCCTACCGTGCGGGCGTACCGCGCGACGCACTGCTGCTCGCGGTCGGTGGGCCCGATGTCGGCCAGAAACTGACCGAGGATCACCGGATCGCGGGCGTCGCCTTTACCGGCTCCACCGCCACCGCCAAGCGGATCGCGCGCACGTTGGTGGCGGATGACGACCGCCCGATCGTGCCGCTGATCGCCGAGACCGGTGGTATCAACGCTATGATCGTCGATTCGACCGCTCTGCCCGAACAGGTGGTCGCGGACGTCATCACCTCGTCCTTCCGCTCGGCAGGGCAGCGTTGCTCGGCGCTGCGGCTGCTGCTCGTGCAGGCGGATGTCGCGGACAACGTCATCGAGATGCTCAAGGGCGCGATGGAGACGCTGGTGCTCGGGGCCACGGGCAATCCCGCGACCGATGTCGGGCCGGTGATCGATCAGGCGGCCTATGACAAGCTGATGGCGTACCGCGCGGACATGGTGACGCAGACGATCAAGACACTAGACGCGCCCGCCGAAGGTCTGTTCGTGCCGCCGACGCTGATCCGGCTCGACCGGGTCGAGGACCTGACCCAGGAATGGTTCGGCCCGATCCTGCATGTCGCGACCTGGGAAGCGGGTACCCTTTCCGAGACGATCGCGAAGGTGAACGCCAAGGGTTATGGCCTGACCATGGGCCTGCACAGCCGCATCGCGCGGGCTGGCGAGGTGATCGAGGCGGAAGCGGCGGTCGGCAATCTCTATATCAACCGCTCGATGATCGGCGCGGTGGTGGGCAGCCAGCCCTTTGGTGGCGAGGGGCTGTCGGGCACCGGGCCCAAGGCGGGCGGGCCGCATTACCTGTACCGCTTCTGCGCGGAACGGGCTGTGTCGGTCGACACGACCTCGGCGGGCGGGAATGCGACGCTGTTATCGCTGGATGAAGGCGGGATCTGATCCGACCTGTTCCTCCCCTGCAAGGGGAGGGGGACCATGCGAAGCATGGTGGAGGGGTGTCCCCGCTGGCCGTGACACCCCTCCGTCAGTCCTTCGGACTGCCACCTCCCCTTAAAGGGGAGGATCAGTTTGCCCGGTGCACCTCGACCGGCTGGACCTGCGGATAGGGCATCACCAGCGTCCCGTCTGGCGCGGCAGTGTAGGTCGTCTGGGTCGGATAGGGGATAGAAATCTTCTCGGCCGCGAAGCGCTTCATCAGCGTGACCAGCATCCGGTTGCGCAGGTCATGCGCGGTCGCCCAGTCGTCGCCGGGCACATCGAACTGTAGCGCGAAGTCCAGGCTCGACGCGCCGAAGCTCTCGAACCCGGCGCGCGCAACCTTGCCGCCTTCGCCCTCGACGATCTCGGTCAGCAGGGCGGGGATACGCGCCAGCGTTTCGGGCGGCGTTTCATAGGCGACGCCGATCATCAGCGAGATGCGGACATGCTGGCGCACCGTCTGGTTCTGGATTTCCTTGTCGAGCAACTGGCGGTTCGAGATGATCCGCAACTCGCCGGTAAAGGCGCGGATGCGGGTGGATTTCAGGCCGATCGCCTCGATGATGCCGGTCGTATTGTCATAGGCGATCTTGTCGCCGCGCCGGAACGGCCGGTCGAAGATGATCGCGAGCGCGGCGAACAGGTCGCCGAAGATGCCCTGCGCCGCCAGACCGATGGCGATGCCGCCGACGCCCAGACCTGCGACCAGGCCGGTGACGTTCACCCCCAGATTGTCGAGCACCACCACCAGCGCGATCGCGAATAGCACGACCGTCACCAGCAACCGGATCAGCCCCATGGCGGACAGCAACGCCTCGCCCGAATAATGTTCGGACTGGGTACGATGCTCGATCGTGCCCAGGATCAGCTCGCGGGCCCAGATCGCCGCCTGGAACACGCTGGCGATGGTGAACAGGAAGCTGATCGTCTTGGCGACCTCGCCCGGCGCGCCAGCATAGCCTGCGACCAGTTGCGCGGCGAGCGTGACGATGAAGAACAGGTTGGTCCGCGCGATGGCATGGCCCAGGATCACGCCCCAGCCGCCCGCGAAGCCCGGGCGGCTGCAAAGCTTGTCGCCGAGCTTGCGCACCCAGAGCAGCGCCAGCACGATGACCGCGCCGAAGCCGATCGCGATCAGCACCTTCAGCCAATAATGCTGTATCCACCAAGAGGTGGCGTTGACGATGTCCCCGATCTGGTCGGGGATGCGGGAGCCGTCGAAGATCGGCGCCTTGGGCGAGGAATTCGCCATGGGGACTCCTTGAATTCGGGGCGGTCAGGCCGCCTTGCTGGCCGGGGTTCCGGCCTCCAGAAATGCGATCAGCCCGCATTCGACGCGGGACAGCCCGGCGCGGGCGCGGGGCAGGCGCAGGGACTTGCGAAATGCCGTCTGTCCGTCCTTGACGAGCGCGATCAGCGAGGGGTGGACATAGGATTTGCGCGCGATGGCAGGCGTGTTGCCCAGCTTTTCGACCACCGGCTCCAGCATCGCCTTCAGGCTGAGGTCCGCTTCGGCCAGCGCCAGCGCCTCGAACGCGGCGACGCTGGCTGCCCAGGTACGGAAATGCTTGGCGGTGAAATCGCAGCCCGTCGCTTCGCGGATATAGGCGTTGACGTCGGAGGAGGAGACGGGGTTCGCCTCGCCCTCCTCGTCTACCCAGGCGAACAGATGCTGTTCGTCCAGATCCTGGCAGCGCTTGACGAAGCTGGCGAGCGAACGGTCGGTCAGGGTCAGGTCGCGCATCTTGCCCGACTTGCCCCGGTAGCGCAGGCGGAGCGTCGTACCCTTCACCTGACCGTGGCGCTTGCGCAGCGTCGTCGCGCCGAAACTCTTGTTGGTGGCGGCATAGGCCTCGTTCCCCACGCGCAGGTGGCCATTGTCGAGCAATCGGACGACGGCGGCGACCGCGCGTTCCTTGCACAGGCCGCGCTTCTTCAGATCGGCTTCCACCCGCTTGCGCAGCATGGGCAGGGCGTGACCGAATTCCACGCAACGCTCATATTTGGCGGCGTCCTGTGCCTCGCGGAAATCGGCGTGATAGCGATATTGCTTGCGCCCCTTCTCGTCCCAGCCGACCGCCTGGATATGGCCATTGGCGCGCGGGCAGAACCAGGCGTCCATGTAAGCCGGGGGCAGGCCGATACGGTTCAGCCGGTCGATTTCGTCGGCATCGGTGATCCGCTCGCCCTTGGCGGTCCAATAGGCCCATTTGCCGCGGACCTTGGTCCGGGTGATGCCGGGCTTGCTGTCATCGCAATAGACTAATCGGGTGGCCATCGCTCTCTCTCGGGTCGTCCTTGCAAATGCGCCGCTGGTCGCTTCGTTCCGGAACGGCCGATGCGGTCGCGGGTTCTGGACGAGCCACCCCCCAGGCACCCCCCGACAGGAGTTATCCCATCATGGCCGATCTTTCCCAGGCACGCGTCCTGATGCTCGCCGCCGACGGCTTCGAGACCGTCGAATTGTTCAAGCCCCGCCAGGCGCTGGAGGAAGCGGGCGCGAAGGTCACGCTCGCCTCGCTCAAGTCCGACCCGATCCAGGGCATGGAAGGCGACATCAACAAGGCCGAGACCGCGACCCCCGACCTGACCGTCGACGAGGTCGATACCGACGATTACGATGCGCTCGTCATCCCCGGCGGCACCTGCAACCCCGACAAGCTGCGCCTGAACGAGCGCGCGGTCGAGATCGTCACCGAATTCATGGAGGACGACAAGATCGTCGCCGCCATCTGCCACGGCCCCTGGCTGCTGGCCGAGGCGGACGTGATCGATGGCCGCCGCCTGACCAGCTATCCCTCGATCCGCACCGACCTGTCCAATGCGGGCGCCGATGTGGTGGACGAGGAGGTCGTGGTCGACGGCAACCTGATCACCAGCCGCAAGCCGGATGACATCCCCGCCTTCAACCAGGCAATCCTGACCGCGCTGGAAGACGAACTGGCCGACGAGGAAGAGACCGAAGAGGCGTAACCCCTAACTCCTCCCCAAGCTGTGCTTGGGGAGGGGGACCATCGCGCAAGCGATGGTGGAGGGGCGGGACGAACCGGCCATGCCCCTCCACCACGCCCTGCGGGCGCGGTCCCCCTCCCCAAGCACAGCTCAGGGAGGAATGGGCATCGTATCCCGTCACGGGACGATTACGGGCGTCGCATCCGGCCGACTTGCGTGGCAGGATGCTGGCGCCCGCTTGTTTTTTCAGGATGACCCCATGCGTCTGGTTCCGCTTCTCCTCCTCGGCACGATGTCGGCGACCGCGCTGGCCCAGGGCACGTCGGCGCCCTTCACGGTCGGCGGGCGCGGCTTTCCGACGCTGCAGGAGGCGATCAGCGCGATCGGCGATGGCGACGGCACGATCCGCATCGCGCCGGGCATCTACCGGGAATGCGCAGTCCAGAATGGCGGGCGTATCGACTATGTCGCCGCCGAGCCGGGCAAGGTGATCTTCACCCGTATCGCCTGCGAAGGAAAGGCTGCGCTGGTGCTGCGCGGGCGCGGTGCGCAGGTGGAGGGCATCGTCTTCAGCCATATCGAGGTCGGGGACGGCAATGGCGCGGGCATCCGTATCGAGAAGGGGCCGCTGGTCGTCAGCAATTCGATGTTCCTCGACAGCCAGTCGGGCATCCTGTCGGCGGAGGATCCCAACGGCACGGTCGTGGTCGACCATTCGACCTTTTCGGGCCTGGGCCATGACCCGACAGGCTATGGTGCTCACAGCATCTATATGGGCCGCTACAAGAGCCTGCGGGTCGTCGCGTGCCGCTTCGAGCGCGGGCAGGGCGGCCATTATGTCAAGACGCGCGCCCCTTATGTCGAGGTGCTGGACAGCAGCTTCGACGACAGCAACGGCCATTCGACCAATTACATGATCGACCTGTCCAACGGCGCGAAGGGGCGGATCGCGGGCAACGAGTTCGTCGATGGCCGCGACAAGGACAATCATTCGACGCTGATCACCGTCGCGCCGGAGGGGGCCAAGAACGACTCGTCGGGCCTGGTGGTCGAGAACAACCGCGCGCGCCTGGCGCCCGGGGCCGATTACAAGCCGGTCTTCGTCGGCAACTGGGCGGGCGAGCCGCTGGTGATCCGGGGCAATATCCTGGGCGCGGGGATCACGCCGACGGCGCGGAAATTCTGACGCCCGGCCGCGCGGACTGGCGGCCGGGGGGCGGCTTCTGCCGCGCCTCGCGCGTGCGGCGGGCGAGATAGGTGTCGAGCCCGATCTGCGCGGCCATCACCTGATACAGGAACGGGTTGAACGCGATCCCGACAAAGGCCGCGCCCAGCAGATAGATCAGATGTGCATGTTGGAGCGCGCCGGCCAGCTGCCCGCCCCAGAGCAGCGGATCGTCGGGCTTGCGGTACCTGCGACGCAGCGCCTCCATCCGGATCAGCCCGGAGATGTTGATGCCCAGCCACAGGAACAGGCCGGGCCAGCCCTGCTCGCCCAGCATCTCGAAATAGCTGGAATGATAGGCGCGGGCGCGGTCGGTCGTGACCTTTTTCTCGATGCTGGCATTGTGCGCCGTGCCCTCGACCGTGGTCACGTCGAAGCGCAGATCATTCTGCAGATAGGCCGCAAAACCGCCGCCAAAGGGATTGGAGCTGACATAATCCAGCGTCCATTTCCACACCGCCAGCCGGGTCGAGGCGGACTCGTCGCCCTGATAGGTGCGGATCGTGTCCATCCGCTTGGTATAGGAGGATGGCAGCAGCGGCACGACCGCCATGCTCGCCACCGCCAGCGCGCTGATGTAGAGGATCCGTCGCTTGACGTCGCGCAGCATCAGGACCGCGAGCAGGCCGATGCACAGCAACCCCGTCCGCGCCGAGGTGCCGACCGGGATCAGCAGGCAGGCGACGATCAGCCCGGCGCAGAATAGCTGCACGCGGCGGTCTGGCGGGAAGATCGTGCCATGCTTCATCAGCCACAGGATGATCGGCACCGCCGAAATCGCGACCGCCGAGATGATGCTGCCTTCGTAGAACCCGGTATTGTTGCTCACCATCAGGTTCAGTTCGCCATATCCGCCGCCGCTGAACAGCGTCTTGATCCCGCCGACGATGACGATCGAGGCGAGGGACAGGACCATGAAGAGCAGCAGCGACTCCAGCCGCAGACGGGTGCGGAGCGTCAGCGGCAGGAAGACGGCAAAGGCCAGCGCCTTCCACACCCAGCTCCATTTGTCCGCCGCCTCCGCCGGGAAATCGGCGCCGAAATAGGTGGTGATCGCGCAATAGATCAGCAGCAGCAGGATCGCCCCCTGCCGGGCGGTGAAGCGGCTGTCGGTCTTCTTGTCGACCATCGCCCAGCCCAGCACCGCCGCGACCACCGCGATCAGCGAGATGGGCACCGTGTTCAGCAGATAATAGGTCAGCCGCTGGGGCGAGACGATGTCGATATAGATATAGACGAGGACGAGCAGGAACGGCCGCCGCGTTCCCATGGCGAACAGGCTGAACAGGAAGCCGATCAGGAACAGGTCACGCATCGGGGCGCCGCCTCTTGCCCGGTGCGGGGCGGCCCGCATCCTCATCGTCCAGATCGCGCCGGCCGAGCAGGCGCCAGGCGGCGATCAGCATCAGGCCGTGGGTCAGGAGAAGGGCAAAGCTGTCGATCATCGCCTCTTCCTTTCCTGCTGACGCGCCTCGATACCGAATGATGCTTTATAAACCGGCGGTTGACGCGGCGTTAAGGGCTGGCATGGCACGTCCAACGTCATGCGTATCCTGCATATCCTCGACCATGGCCTGCCTTTGCAGAGCGGCTATACCTTTCGCACCCGCGCGATCCTGAAGGCGCAGCTGGGGCAGGGGCATGAGGTGGCGGCGGTGACGGGACCGCGCCAGGGTCCGCGGGACGCGGCGGTGGAGACGATCGACGGCCTGACCTTTTATCGCACGCCAGTCGAGAGCGGCGGCGCGGGCCAGCGCGGCGTGGTCGGCGAGGCGGTCGGGCTGGCCGCGCAGATTCGGGCGATCGACCGGGCGGTGAAGGCATTCCGGCCGGATATCCTCCACGCCCATTCGCCCGTGCTCGACGCGCTGGCCGGACTGGCGGTTGCCAGGCGTCACCGGCTGAAGCTGGTCTATGAGATTCGCGCCTTTTGGGAAGATGCGGCGGTCGGCAACGGGACGGGGCGCGAGGGGAGCGCTCGTTACCGCGCCACGCGCGCGCTGGAAGGCTGGGCCTGCCGCCGTGCCGATGCGGTGGCGGTCATTTGCGAAGGGCTTCGCAGCGACCTGATCGCGCGCGGGCTGCCCGCCGACAAGATCGTGGTGTCGCCCAACGGTGTCGACCTGACCCTGTTCGGCACGCCCGCGCCGCGCGACGAGGCGCTGGCCGCGCAATGGGGGCTGGCGGGGGCCGAAGTGATCGGCTTCATCGGCAGCTTTTACGATTATGAAGGGCTGGACGACCTGATCGCCGCCATGCCCCGGCTGGTGGCAGCGCGGCCCCGCGCTCGGCTGTTGCTGGTCGGCGGCGGCCCGATGGAGGCGGACTTGCGCGCCCAGGCAGAGGCCTCGCCGGTCGCCTCGGCGATCCATTTCGTCGGGCGCGTGCCGCATCAGGAGGTGGAGCGCTATTACAGCCTGGTCGACATCCTGGCCTATCCGCGCAAGCGGATGCGGCTGACCGATCTCGTCACCCCGCTCAAGCCGCTGGAGGCGATGGCCCAGGGACGGCTGGTCGCCGCGTCCGATGTCGGCGGGCACCGCGAGATGATCGAGGACGGGCGGACGGGCACGCTGTTTCCGCCCGACGACCCGGCCGCGCTGGCCGATGCGCTGGCGGGATTGCTCGCCGATCGGGACATCTGGGACGCGCGACGCGTTACAGCGCGGCATTTTGTTGAGAACGAGCGTAATTGGGCGTCGAATATTCGCCGTTACGAACCTGTTTACCATCGGTTGCTACAGGGGGCGGCGACGAAACGCCCATGACTTTCACCGCCACGCCCTCTTCCCATCGCTTCGCGCCTGCCTGGATCGGCGGGGCGGTCGGCTTGTTCATGGTTTTGCTGGCGCTGGTCACGCCCGACTGGCGGCTGGAGAGCCTGGTGGTCCAGTTGGGCCTGCCCGATCTGCTCGCGGCCGCCCAGCCTCCGTTGGGGCTGAAGGCGCGGCTGTTGTTCGCCGCCCTGGCCGGTTTCGGGGGCGGTGCGGTCGCCTGGGCCGTTGCCTATCTCCTCTGGGGACCGGGCGGGTTGCTCGCCCGCCGTGCCGCCCAGGGCCGGGACGAGGCCGAGGATTATGTGCCGAACGTCCGCCGCTCGGATCGCCATCCCGATGCGCCGCCGCGTCGTCCGCTCCATGCGACCGAACTCGGGGCGCCGCCACCGCTGCAGGACGACGAACCGGTCGAACGGACGCTGCCCGCCGATCTGGACATGCCGCTCGCCGCCTTCGATCCCGACGCGATCCTGTCGGTCCCGCGCGAACCGGTCCGCCCGGTCACGCCGCAGACCCCGCCGCCTCCAGGCCCGAGCCACATGCCGCTGCCGCCGATGCACGATCCCGAACCCACGGAGCGTGGCGCACCGCTGCCGCTGACCGATCGGCAGAATGAGACGATCGAGACTTTGCTCGACCGGCTGGAGCGCGAAACCGCGCTGCGTAAGGCGAAGCGGCCGGATTAATTACGGAAAGGGCGGGGCAGGGCCCCTCCACCACCGCTTCGCGGCGATCCCCCTCCCCAAGCAAGCTTGGGGAGGATTTGGCGCGTCCGCATTCCTCCCTGTGCGAAGCACGGGGAGGGGGACCGCCCGGCACAGCCGGGTGGTGGAGGGGCAAGCTCCTACACATGAAAAAGGCCCGCCCGGATCGCTCCGGACGGGCCTTTTCGCATCCAGAGGGCTGTTACGCCGCCAGGTTGCGCAGCACGTACTGCAGGATGCCGCCGTTCAGGAAATATTCCAGCTCGTTGACGGTATCGATGCGGCACTTGGTCAGGAAGGTCTCGGTCGAGCCGTCCTTGCGGGCCAGGATCACTTCGACATCCTGACGCGGACGGAGACCCGCCACGCCCTGGATGGTGAAGGTCTCGGTGCCGTCCAGCTTCAGCGTCTCGCGGGTCACGCCCTCGGCGAACTGCAGCGGCAGGACGCCCATGCCGACCAGGTTCGAGCGGTGGATACGCTCGAAGCTCTCGGTGATGACCGCGCGCACGCCGAGCAGGTTGGTGCCCTTCGCCGCCCAGTCGCGCGACGAACCGGTGCCATATTCCTTGCCCGCGACGATGACGAGCGGCGTGCCGTCGGCCTTGTGACGCATCGCGGCGTCATAGATCGGCATCACTTCGCCGTCATACTTGGTCATGCCGCCTTCGACGCCCGGCACCATCTCGTTCTTGATGCGGATATTGGCGAAGGTGCCGCGCATCATCACGTCGTGGTTGCCGCGACGCGCGCCATAGGAGTTGAAGTCCTTCTTGGCGACCTGATGCTCCTGCAGGAAGATGCCTGCCGGGCTGTCGGCCTTGATCGAACCGGCCGGGCTGATGTGGTCGGTGGTGATCGAGTCGCCCAGGATGGCGAGCGGCTTGGCCTCGATGATGTCGGTGACGGGCTTTGGCGTCATCTCCATGCCCTCGAAATAGGGCGGGTTGGCGACATAGGTCGAGCCCGACGGCCAGGCATAGGTGTCCGAACCGGTCACCTCGATCGCCGACCACTTGGCGTCGCCTGCATAGACATTGCCATAGCGCGAACGGAACATCTCGTCGTCGATGTTCGCGTCCATCAGGGTGCGGACTTCCTCGTTCGAGGGCCAGATGTCCTTCAGATAGACGTCCTGGCCGTCCTTGCCCTGGCCGATCGGCGTCTCACGCATATCCTGCGTGACGGTGCCCTTCAGCGCATAGGCCACCACGAGCGGCGGCGAGGCGAGGAAGTTGGCGCGCACGTCGGGCGACACGCGGCCCTCGAAGTTGCGGTTGCCCGACAGGACCGAGGCGGCGACGATGTCGTTGCCGTTGATCGCCTTCGAGATCGGCTCGGCGAGCGGACCCGAATTGCCGATGCAGGTGGTGCAGCCATAGCCGACCAGGTTGAAACCGATCGCGTCGAGATCGGCGGTCAGACCCGCCTTGTCGAGATAATCGGTGACGACCTGCGAACCGGGGGCGAGCGAGGTCTTGACCCAGGGCTTGGGCTTCAGGCCCAGCGCGTTCGCCTTGCGCGCCACCAGGCCGGCGGCGACCAGCACGCTCGGGTTCGAGGTGTTGGTGCAGCTAGTGATCGCCGCGATCACGACGTCGCCGTCGCCAATGTCATGGCCACGATCGTCGACCGCGACGCGGGCGGGCGCGTCCTTCTTGTACACCTTGGCGAGGTCGGCGTTGAACACGTCGTCGACTTCGGTGAGGACGACCTTGTCCTGCGGACGCTTCGGCCCTGCCAGCGACGGGACGACCGTCGACATGTCGAGCTCAAGGGTGTCGGTGAAGACGGGATCGGCGGCATCGTCATGACGCCAGAAGCCGTTCGCCTTGGCATAGGCCTCAACGAGGGCGACATTCTCGTCCGAACGCGCGGTCAGGCGCATATAGTCGAGCGTCTTGTCGTCGATCGGGAAGAAGCCGCAGGTCGCGCCATATTCGGGCGCCATGTTGGCGATCGTCGCACGGTCGGCGAGCGTCATCGACGACAGGCCGGGGCCGTAGAACTCGACGAAGCGGCCGACCACGCCCTTGGCGCGCAGCATCTGGGTGATGGTCAGCACCAGGTCGGTGGCAGTGATGCCTTCCTGGAGCTTGCCGGTCAGCTTGAAGCCGACGACTTCCGGGATCAGCATCGACACGGGCTGGCCGAGCATCGCGGCTTCCGCCTCGATCCCGCCGACGCCCCAGCCGAGCACGCCCAGGCCGTTGATCATCGTGGTGTGGCTGTCGGTGCCGACCAGCGTGTCCGGATACGCGATCGCGGCCGAGCCGGTCGCATGCTCGCCGGTTTCGGTCGAGGACCAGATGGCCTGGCCGATATATTCCAGGTTCACCTGGTGGCAGATGCCGGTGCCCGGCGGAACCACCGAGAAATTGTCGAGCGCCTTCGAGCCCCACTTCAGGAACTCATAGCGTTCCATGTTGCGCTGGTACTCGAGGTCGACGTTATCCTCGAACGCCTTGGGCGTGCCGAACTCGTCGACCATGACCGAGTGGTCGATGACGAGGTGGACGGGAACCTGCGGATTGATCTTGGCCGCGTCGCCACCCAGCTTGGTGATCGCGTCGCGCATCGCGGCGAGGTCGACCACGCACGGCACGCCGGTGAAGTCCTGCATCAGCACGCGGGCCGGGCGATACTGGATCTCGCGGTCCGAACGCTGGGTCTTCTGCCAGTCGACGATCGCCTGGATATCCTCGCGCGTGACGGTCTTGCCGTCCTCGAAGCGCAGCAGGTTCTCCAGCAGCACCTTCATCGAGAAGGGCAGGCGGCTGATGTCGCCGAGCTGCTCGGAGGCCTTGGCGAGGCTGAAATAATCATAGGTCTTGCCGTCGACGTCGAGCGTCGAGCGGGTGTTCAGGCTGTCCTGGCCTATCGCAGTCATGGGCGTCCCTTCTTGGTCGAGCCGAGCACGCCCGGGGGACACGGCAGCATGCAGCCGCGAGCAGGCGCGCCGGGGATAAATCCGGTAGACGGGAGCGGCCTTAGCAAGGGGTGGGCCGACAGGGAAGGGCCGCGCGGGCGGAAACACGGCATTTGGGGCCATCGGCCGGTATCCCGTCGCACCCGTGGAAAAAGCGTGGAACAGGCATGACGAATGACGGGTTCAGACGTCATGGATGGAGTTCGCACGATGTACGGCGTAACGGATGGGCGATTGTCGGCATTTCCGGCGTGCGATGTGCCTAAGGCGACGGCAACCGCCGAAGCGTCGGATCGTGCGGCCATCCGCCATGCCGCACGGTGGCGGCGATGACCCGTCATACGCCGTCTTCTCCGCGGCGCCCCGATGCGATCGTCGCGGTCGGACTGTTGACCCAGCGCGATCTCGACGTGCTGGGCTCAGGTTTTCGACGGTCTTTTCCGGTCAACGAAGACACCGCCTTCGACGATCTGCTGCAGGCTTTGGATTCGATTGAAGCCATTCACGTGCCGAATCGGCACGACTGATCGCTCAGGTCGATTAGCTATATATTTTGGGCCGATGTCCTGCCCGGATTGGACATGGAAGCGCTTGGCGAGAGCGCCCTGTCCCGGCTAATGCACGTCCCATGCCTGGACGGATCCGCCGGCACGGCCGGAAAAGACAATGACTCCCGAACGCTTCGCCCTTCTCACGCGCCGTCATCGTGAATGCCTGCATGGCGTCAAGGCGCTCAAGGGTTCGAAGGAAATCGCGACCGAGCTGGGCTTGGGAAAATCGACGGTCGACAGTTACCTGGCCGAGGCCGTGCGCCTGCTCGGCGCGCGCAATCGACGCGATGCGGCGCTGGCACTGGCCGAGTTCGAGGCCCTGGAAAATGACCAGGGCATTGAAATCACGGAGAAACCGACCCCCGATAAAATCATACCCGATTTTACGGGGCTGGTCCCGCCACCGCCGCCCATGCCAGTTCCGATGGCACCGGATGGGAGTACGGTCGGCGGGGCGGTGCAGGGCGGCCATGCCCAGGTATCGTCCCGCTTGCCCCTTCCGATCCGGCGGCAAGGACAGCTCCATAACGACATGAACCTGGCCGAAAGGCTGTTCTGGGTTCCGACCATCGCGGTTGCGCTCGCCATCGGCTTCGGCATGTTGGCGACGGGCCTCGACGTGATGACCCGCGTGATCGGTCGGCTGTCGCACCTTGCCGGATGACCATCATCCATGCCGCCGGGGGCGCGCATGGACCCGATCAGGAGCGCAGGCAATGACGACGGAACATGAAGCGGCTCTTCAGGTGACCAAGCTCCTCTGGAAGCTGGAAGACGAATTGGACGTGGCGTTTGCGACCGCCGGCGAGCTGGCGATGGCGCTGCCGCGGGCCCGGGTCGAGGCGCGGCTGTCGGCCGTGGTCGGGCAGCACGCCTTCGAAATGCTCAGCCAGGCGATGATGGCGATCGGCCAGGCCCGCGGCCATGCGGTGCAGAGCCACCGGATCCTGGAAAAGGTCGGCAAGACGATCGGCTTCGATGCCGACGAATATGGCGACAACCATCCCAAGCCGCCGGAAGCGACCGGAGCGATTACCGCCATGCCCCTGCGCGCGGCGGCCTGATCGACCCCGATCGGCTTATGCACGGCGTGTCTTATCGGATCACCAAGCTGCGGGGCACGCCGTGACTCACATCTATGTCTTCAACGCCGTCCAGGGACTGATCTGCCTTTACGCCCTGACGATGGGGGGCTGGCCCGAACGCTGGGGGGCCATATTGTTGCTGGCGGCGACGGCGGCGACGATCCTGCTGGCCTTCGAACCGGCGACCCATTTCCGGACGACGGACCCGCGCGAGGTGATCATCGACATTTTCCTGATGAGCGGATTGTTGACGATCGCGATGCTGGCGAACCGGTTCTGGCCGCTCTGGCTGGCGGCGCTTCATCTTCTGGGCATCGGCATACACGGGGTGCGGGGCTTCGATTCGACGCTCGTGCCGTGGATGTACGGGATGGCGGAGGGCAAGATCGCCTATCCGATGGTCAGCATCCTGGCGATCGGGGTGATCCGCCATCGCCAGCGTCTGGCCCGTTATGGCCGTGACCCGGACTGGACCTTTTCCTGGCGGGGCATGCGATGATGTCGGATCTTCGACTGCTGCACTGGCCCGAGGCCGATCGGGCCAGCTTTGCGCATTTCACGACCGTCATGGCGGACGTACAGGCGCGCATCCGGGCGATTTCGGGCGATGTCGGTGGCGTGCCCGTACCGCGTCCGCCGCGTATGCCGACGCCGCAGGAATGCGCCGCGATGATCCTGAAGCATCGCCGCGACGTACGCCGTCTGGCGGACGAGGATGCCGATCTGTTCGGCGATCCCGCCTGGGAGATCACGCTGGCCGTCTTTCACATGTCGGGCAAGCTCGACGATGCGGGGGCATTGGAGGCCGCCGACTTGGCGCCGGACGGAACGGTCGGGCGGCGCTGGATCGCGCTGCTGATCCGACGCGGCTGGCTCGCGCGGGACGAAGGCGGGTATCTGTCCGCGACCGCCAGGGCCGAGACGGCACTCCAAAGCTATTTCAAGCGTCTTTGATCCGGTTTGCACGGACCCCGTGCAACTCGCGGCCGGGCCGCTGGTTCAACCCGAACGATGACAGACAGGAGATAAAGGACATGGCCGAGGACATCGGGAATGGCGGCGGCGCGGGTGCGATCGGCGGCGACATGGGCGCCGGCGCTTTCACCGACCGCATGAAGGGCGCGGGCGAGGCGATGCAGGCATCGGGCCAGAAGATGGCCGAAGGCGGATCGGCGGTCACCCTGAAGATGCTCGACCAGGCCGAGACGAATGCCCGCGAAGCCTTTTCCGCGATGCGCGAGGCGGCCTCGGCGCGCGACCTGTCCGAGGTGATGCGCATCCAGACCGAGTTCCTGCGCGAACAGGGCAATCGTTCGATGTCGCAGGCGCGCGAGATCGGCGAGATGATCGTTCAGTTCGGCCGCGACGCGATCGGCGCGGCGCGCGGGCCGACACAGGACTGACGGCCGAACCATCCTCACGCCTCTACCCTGGTGGAAAAGAGGCGTGAGGGCGGCCTTGTCCTCAATCGGCGGGGCTGAGCGCCACCGGGCCGTTCGGCGTCGCCTCCAGCAGCGAGTCGCCGCCGAGCACCCGGTACAGCGTCACGCGGTTGCTCGCCGCGGTCAGCTGGGTCGCGATGACCGTGCGCTGGGCGGTGTAGAGCGAGCGTTGCGCATCCAGCGTATTCAGGAACGGCGTGATGCCGCCGCGATAGCTGGCCTCGGTCAGGCGATAGGTATCGGTCGCGGCGGTCAGGAAGCGCCGGTTGGCGCCCAGTTGATCCTCGATCGTCCCTTGCCGCGCGAGGGCGTCGGCGGTTTCCTGGAAAGCGGTCTGGATCGTCTTTTCATAGGTGGCGAGCGCGGCATCGCGCTGGGCCTGCGAATATTGGACGTTCGCCACGCCAGCGCCCGCCTGGAAGATCGGATAGCTGACCGATGGCGCGACCGAATAGTTGAAGCTGCCGCCCGAGAAGAGCGAGGACAACGCGGTGCTGGCGAAACCGACCAGCCCGGTCAGCGAGATGCGCGGGAACAGGGCCGCGCGCGCCGCGCCGATCTGGCCATTGGCGGCGCGCAGCAGATACTCGGCCTGCACCACGTCCGGACGGCGCAGCAGGATGCCCGAATCGAGCCCGGCGGGCAACGTCGCGACGGTGGGGGCGGCTTCCTCGATCGAGCGGGGCAGGAGCGCGGTGTCGATGGGCGCGCCCACCAGCAGTTGCAGCGCGTTGACGTCCTGCGCGACCGCCGTCTTCTGCTGCGCCAGATCGGCCTGCGCGGTCGCCAGCACCTGTTCGGCCTGACGCAGATCGGTGCGCGGCGCGATCCCGCCCTGTAGCCGGGCGCGGGTCAGGGTGACGCTGCGCTCGGCACTGGCGGCGGTCTGCTGCGCGATGGCGAGCAGGCTCTGGTCCGCGCCATAGTTCAGCCAGGCATCGGCGATGTCGCCGACCAGCGTCAGCCGGGTCGCGCGCGCCGCCGCCTCGGTCGCGAAATAACGGTCGAGCGCCGCGCCGGTCAGCGAGCGGATGCGTCCGAACAGATCGAGTTCGAAGGCGGTCGTACCCAGATTGACCGACCAGGCACTACCCGAGCCGCTGCTCGTCGTGACGGCGCCGCCGCTATTGCCGGTGCCGGTACCACCCGTTCCAGTGCCGGTTCCCGTACCCGTACCCGTGCCCGTGCCGCCCGTTCCGACGCCCGTGCCGCCATTGCCGATCGCCTGGCTGCCCGCGCCGCCCGAGCCGCGATCGGTATAGCTGTAGCGTCCGGTGGCATCGACCTGCGGGAACAGGCTGCCGCGCTGGATCCGGTACTGGGCGCGGGTCGAGGCGATGTTCGCCGCCGCCAGCCGCAGGTCGCGATTATTGACCAGCGCCTGGGCGATCAGTTGCTGCAACCGCGCGTCGCGGAAGATGTCATTGTAGCGCACCGTGGGCAGCGCCGCCTCCGACTGGCGGAGATAGGCGTCGCCGACCGGCCAGGAAGGCGGCACCGGCGTCGCGGGCCGCTCATATTTCGGGGCCAGCGAACAGCCCGACAGCGCGGTGGCGCTCAGCAGCAGGGCAGGGAGGGGGGACAGGATACGCATCAGGCCTTCTCCCCCTCCGGGGTGTCGGTCGCGGGACGATGCCCCGCGCCATGTTCGCTCATCGGCTTGCCCCGCAACCGGGCCAGGCCGTTGCGGACCGACCGGCGGACCAGCACGAAGAACAGCGGGATGTAGAAGATCGCCAGCACCGTCGCGGTCAGCATCCCGCCGATCACGGCGGTGCCGATCGCGATGCGGCTGTTCGCGCCCGCGCCGGTCGAGATGGCGAGCGGCAGCACGCCGAAGATGAAGGCGAAGCTGGTCATCAGGATCGGCCGCAGACGGATCTTGGCGGCCTCCAGCGCGGCGTCGATCACGCGCTTGCCCTGTTTCTCCGCCTGTTCGGCGAACTCGATCATCAGGATCGCGTTCTTGGCCGCCAGCCCCATCGTCGTCAGCAGACCGATCTGCAGATAGACGTCGTTGGTCAGCCCGCGCAGCGTGACGAAGGCGACCGCACCGATCAGGCCGAGCGGAATGATCAGCAGCACCGCGAAGGGAATCGACCAGCTTTCATAGAGCGCGGCCAGGCACAGGAACACGACCAGGATCGACAGGCCATAGAGGATCGGCGCCTGCCCACCCGACAGCCGCTCCTGATAGGACAGGCCCGCCCAGGCGACCGAGGTGCCGGGGATTTGCGCGGCCAGCTCGGTCATCCGCTGCATCGCGTCGCCCGAGCTGTAGCCGGGTGCGGCCGATCCCTGGAATTCATAGGAGGGGATGCCGTTGAACCGCGACAGGGTGGTGGGTGCCACGCCCCAGTTGATCGTCGAGAAGGACGAGAAGGGCGCCATCTGCCCGCTCGACCCGCGCACGAACCACTGCTTCAGGTCCTCGGGCTCGCCGCGATAGGGGGCGTCGCCCTGGACATAGACGCGCTTCACCCGGCCCCGGTCGATGAAGTCGTTGACATATTGCCCGCCCCAGGCGGTCGATAGGGTCGAGTTCACCTGCGACTGGGTCAGGCCCAGCGCGGACAGCTTCTGCTGGTCCAGATCGACGCGCAGCGTGGCGATGTCGGGCAGTTCGCTGAGGCGGACAGAAGCGAGCATCGGGTCGGCATTGGCCTTGGCGAGCAGCTGGTCGCGGATCGCCTCGAACTTCTCGAGCGGCATGCCCGAGATGTTCTGCAGCTCCATGGTGAAGCCGTCCGACTGGCCCAGACCCCGGATGGCGGGGGGGACCAGCGCGAAGACCTGTGCGTCGCGAAGCCCGCGGAAGGCGGCGGAGGCGCGGCCGGTGATCGCGTCCGCGCTATTCTCCTTGCCCTTGCGATCCGCCCAGTCGACGAAATTGATGAAGCCCTGGCCGGTATTCTGGCCGCTGGCCCCGCCACCGCCGCCCGCGACCGTCAGCAGCACCGAGACGTTCTTGGACTCATGCTGGGCGAAATATTGCTCGACTTGGCGCTGCACCTCCGTGGTGCGGGCCTGCGTGGCGCCGGCAGGCAGGCGGAACTGGATGATCGCCGCGCCCTGGTCCTCGGTCGGCAGGAAGCCGGTAGGCAAGCGCAGGAACAGCACGGCGAGCAGCGCGACGACGCCCGCATAGATCAGCAGGAACAGCCATTTGCGGTCGACCACGGTCCGCACGGCCGAGGTGTATTTCTCCACAGTCCAGTCGAAGCGACGGTTGAACCCGTCCTTCGCGCTCTGAAGGCCATGGGCGACGCGCGGGAATTTGCGGTCGAGCCACGCGCCTTCCTCATGCTCCTTGGCCTTCTGCTTCAGCAGTGTGGCGGTCAGCGCAGGGCTCAGGACGAGCGCGACCGCGACCGACAGGACCATGGCCGAGACGATGGTGATCGAGAACTGGCGATAGATGACGCCGGTCGACCCGCCGAAGAACGCCATGGGCAGGAACACCGCCGACAGGACGAGCGCGATGGCGATCAGCGCGACGCTGATCTCGTTCATCGACTCGATCGTCGCCTCGCGCGGCGTCATGTCGGGATTTTCCTCGAGCAGACGCTCGACATTCTCCACGACCACGATCGCATCATCGACCAGCAGACCGATCGCCAGCACCAGCCCGAACAGGGTCAGCGTGTTGATCGAGAAGCCGGCCAGATAGAAGACGGCGAAGGTGCCGAGCAGCACGACCGGCACCGCGATCGTCGGGACCAGGGTCGCGCGCCAGCTTTGCAGGAAGACGAACATGACGATGACGACCAGGATGATCGCCTCGATCAGCGTCTTGACCACTTCGTCGATCGACAGCTTGATGAAGGCCGTCGTGTCGTTGGCATAGGCGACCTTCAGGCCCGGCGGGAAACCTTTGGCGACGCGGGCCACCTCGGCCTTGACCAGCTCGGCGGTCTTCAGCGCGTCGGCCCCCGGCGCCATCAGGACGGCGATACCGGCACCGGGATGCTGGTTGATCCGGCTGACCGCGGCATAGCTTTCCGCGCCCAGTTCGATGCGGGCGACGTCGGACAGCTTGACGGTCGCGCCGTTGTTCAGCGTCTTGACGATGATCGCGCGGAACTGCTCGGGCGTCTGGAGCCGCGACTGCGAGGTGACGGTCGCGTTCAGCATCTGGGTCGTGGGCGAGGGGGTGCCGCCGACTTCACCGGCTGCAACCTCGGTATTCTGGTTCTGGATCGCGGTGATCACGTCCGACGGCATCAGCTGATAGGACGCCAGCTGTTGCGGGTTCAGCCAGATGCGCATCGCATATTGCGAACCGAAGACGTTGGTGTCGCCGACGCCCTGGATACGGCCCAGCGGATCCTGGAGGTTGGAGACGAGATAGTCGGAGACGTCCTGGTTCGTCATCCGGTTCGTCTCGTCATAGACGCCCGCGATCAACAGGAAGTCGGGGTTCGACTTGCGGACGACCAGACCCTGTTGCTGCACCTGCTGCGGCAGGCGCGCGACCGATTGCTGGACCTGGTTCTGGACCTGCACCTGCGCGATGTCGGGGTCGGTGCCCTTGGCAAAGGTCGCCGTGATCGTCACCTGGCCACGGCTGGACGAGGAGGACTGGAAATAGAGCAGCCCGTCGATGCCGGTCAGCTGCTGTTCGATGACCTGCGTGACCGAGTTCTGCAGCGTCTGGGCGGATGCGCCGGGGAAGGTGGCGCGGATCGACACCTGGGGCGGTGCGACGTCGGGATATTGCGCGATGGGCAGGCCCATGATCGCGCCGACGCCCGCCAGCATGACGATGATGGCAAGGACCCAGGCGAAGATGGGTCGATCGATGAAGACGCGGCTGAGCATGGGTCCGTCAGCCCGCCTTGCCCTTGGCCGCTTGCATCTTCTTCATCTGCTCGGGCGAGGGGGGCTGGACCTTTTGCGGGCTATTGGCGGGCACCGCGCGCACGCTCTGGCCGGGGCGGAGGTTGTTCAGGCCCTGGGTCACGATCCTGTCGCCGGGCTTCAGGCCGTCGGTGACGACCCAGAAGGCGCCTTGCGTCCGCTCGGTCCTGACCGTCTTCTGCTGCACCTTGTCGTCGGCGCCGACGACGAACAGCGTCGCATTGCCCTTCGCATCGCGCGCGATCGCCTGTTGCGGGACCAGATAGGCGCTGGTGTCGATCGCCTGGGCGAAGCGCGCGCGCACGAACATGCCCGGCAGCAGCAGCCCTTGCGGGTTGGGGAAGCGGGCGCGCAGCGTGACGGTGCCGGTCTGCGGGTCGACCACCGCTTCGGCAAACTCGACAGTGCCGGTCTGGCCGTAATCGGTGCCGTCCTCCAACCGCAGCGTGACGCGCGCGCTGGCGGGGATCAGGCCATCGCGCGCCGCCAGGCTGCGGCGGAGCGACAGCAGGTCGGTCGCCGATTGCTGGATGTCGACGAAGATCGGGTCGAGCCGCTGGATCTGGGCGAGCGGATCGGTCTGGCCCGCACTGACCAGCGCGCCGACCGTGAAGAGCGAGCGGCCGATGCGGCCCGTGATCGGGGCGGGCACGGTCGTGAATTGCAGGTTGACGCGCGCGGTGTCCAGCGCGGCGCGGGTCTGCGCCACTTGCGCGGTGGCCTGGCGCGCAGAGGCGACGGCGTTGGTATAGTCCTGTTTCGAGATCGCCTCGATCTGCGCCAGCGGGCGGTATCGGTCGGCCAGGGTGCGGGCCGCTTCGGCATTGGCCTGTGCGCTCTGCAGATTGGCGGCGGCCTGGTTCACCGAGGCGCGATAGAGGCGGGGGTCGATCTCGTAGAGCGGCTGGCCGCGCTTGACGAGCGTGCCCTCGGTAAAGAAGCGGCGGCGGATCACGCCGGTCACCTGCGGGCGGACGTCCGAGCTCTCAAATGCAGTGGTGCGGGCGGCCAGTTCGGTGACGATCGGCGCATTGGTCGGCTGAACCGTCACGAAGCCGACGGTCGGCGTCTGCTGCTGGGCGCCATTCTTGCCCTTGCCCGATTCGCTCTTGCCGCCGCCACAGCCCGAAAGGGCGGCAAGGGCCAGCACCATCGCCGTACCGGCGAGCGCTCCGCGCCCGCGAAAGCCTGCAAAGTTCAAATCGTCCACCTGCTTGAGATAACCGCCGCGGCTTTGGCTCGCGCGATAATGCACGACCGCAACGAAACGTTGCCGTTGGATAACAAATTGCACGATTCCTGTTCATAAAGGCAAGCGATGATGGCCTATTCGCCACGCCTTATTTGTCGCAATTTGTCGCGCTGCCGCAAAAGCGCGGGGCAGGGGGAGCCTTTGGGTTTCTGATGCATTTTCAAGGTGAGATGACCGACCGCGATGCCGATAAACGCCTGGCCGCCGCCGCCGCGGTCGAAGAGGTGCGCGACGATATGCTGGTCGGCCTTGGCACGGGATCGACCGCCGCCCATGCCATAGAGGCGCTGGCCGAAAAGCGTCTCAGGATCGATACCGTGGCGACATCGAACGCCAGCGCGGAGCTTGCCGCGCGGTTGGGCTTGCGGGTGCGTGATTTCGACTCGGTGGCGCGGGTCGATCTGGCGATCGACGGGGCCGATGCGATCGACGCACGGCTGCGCGCCGTGAAGGGCGCAGGGGGTGCCATGCTGCGCGAGAAGGTCGTGGCCGCCGCCGCCGACCGGATGATCGTCATCGCCGACGGATCGAAGCGCGTGACCCGATTGGGGTCTACGCCCCTGCCGGTCGAGGTGCTGCCCTTTGCGCGGGCCTATGCTTCGCTGCGGCTCGCCCAGCTGTTCGTCCGCTGCGTCGAGCGGCCGGATTATCGGACCGATAACGGCAATATCGTCATCGACGGCCATGGTTGGGACGATGCCACGCCGCGCAGCCTGGCGGACGCCTTGATGACGATTCCCGGCGTCGTCGGGCACGGACTATTTCTCAGCGAGATCGACGCCGCCTATATTGCCGACAACGGGGTCGTTACCCGGCTGGAACGGGGGCGGAACCCGCGCTAAGGCGACCCACGCATGGCAACCAGAGCGAGCGCGGACGCGTTCGATCGCACATAAGAGGATGAGGCCCGTTTCATGACCGATGCCACCACCACCGCCGTGGCCGACAGCCATCTCCACGAGGACGGTTCGATCGAGCGTCTGACCATCGACACCATCCGCACCCTGTCGATGGATGCGGTGCAGCAGGCCAATTCGGGCCATCCCGGCACCCCCATGGCGCTGGCCCCCGTCGGTCATACCATCTGGTCGAAATTCCTCCGCTACGATCCCGCCCATGCCGATTGGCCCAACCGCGACCGCTTCGTCCTGTCGGTCGGCCATGCCTCGATGCTGCTCTATTCGCTGATCCACCTGGCGGGCATCGAAGAGATCGACGCGAACGGCAACAAGTCGGGCAAGCCCGCGCTGAGCCTGGAGGACCTGAAGGGCTTCCGCCAGCTCAACTCCAAGACGCCGGGCCATCCCGAATATCGCCACACCACCGGCGTCGAGACGACGACCGGCCCGCTGGGCGCGGGCTGCGGCAATTCGGTCGGCATGGCGATCGCCGAGCGCTGGCTGGCCGCGTATTTCAACCGCGAGGGTTTCCCGATCTTCGACCATGACGTCTATGTCGTGTGCGGTGACGGCGACATGATGGAGGGCGTCGCGTCGGAAGCGGCCTCGACCGCCGGGCACCTCAAGCTATCGAACCTCTGCTGGATCTACGACTCGAACCATATCTCGATCGAGGGCGGCACCGACATCGCGTTCGACGAGGATGTGGGCAAGCGTTTCGAGGCCTATGGCTGGAACGTCCTGCACGTCGACGACGCCAACGACGTCGGCGCGCTGACCGCCGCGCTCGACAATTTCAAGGCGACCACCGACAAGCCGACCTTCATCGTCGTGAAGTCGGTTATCGGCTATGGCAGCCCCAAGGCGGGCAGCGAAAAGGCCCATGGCGAGCCGCTGGGCGAGGACGCGATCCGCGCGACCAAGAAGGCCTATGGCTGGCCCGAGGACGCCAAGTTCCTGGTCCCCGATGGTGTCCGCGAAGCCTTCCAGGGTGCGATCGAAGCGCGCGGCAAGCCGCTGCGCGACGAATGGGTCGCGATGACCGATCGCTACCGCGCGGAATATCCCGAGCTCGCCGCCGAACTCGATGCGATGCTCGCCGACAAGCTCCCCGAGGGCTGGGACAGCGAGATTCCGGCGTTCGAGACGGATGCGAAGGGCATCGCCAGCCGCGACTCGGGCGGCAAGGTGCAGAACGCCATCGCGGCGAAGGTGCCGTGGCTGATCGGCGGTTCGGCCGACCTCGCCCCCTCGACCAAGACGCTCATCAAGGACGGCGGCTCGTTCCAGGCGGGCAGCTATGAAGGCCGCAACATGCACTTCGGCGTGCGTGAGCATTCGATGGGGGCCATCGTCGACGGCATGGCGCTGTCGCATCTGCGCTCCTACGGTGCGACCTTCCTGGTCTTCTCCGACTATATGCGTGCGCCGATCCGTCTCGCTGCGATCATGGAGCTGGGCGCGACCTTCGTCTTCACGCACGACTCGATCGGTGTGGGCGAGGACGGTCCGACCCACCAGCCGATCGAGCATCTGGCGACGCTGCGTGCGATCCCCGGCCTCGACACGATCCGCCCCGGCGATGCGAACGAGGTCGCCGAGGCGTGGCGCTGCGCCGTCGAGTCGGCCAGCCATCCGACCGCGCTGATCTTCTCGCGTCAGGCGCTGCCGACGCTCGATCGCGGCAAATACGCGCCCGCGTCGGGCGTCAAGAAGGGCGGCTATGTCCTTGCGGATTGCGAAGGCACTCCCGACATCATCCTCATCGCAACGGGGTCGGAACTGTCGCTGGTGACGGATGCCTATGAGACGCTGAAGGCCGACGGCATCAAGGCGCGCGTCGTCTCGCTGCCGAGCTGGTATCGCTTCGAGTTGCAGGATGCGGCGTACAAGGACAGCGTGCTGCCGAAGACCGTGACGAAGCGTCTGGCGGTCGAGCAGGCCGGGTCGATCGGCTGGGACCGTTATGTCGGTTTCGACGGCCGCACGATCACCATGTCGACCTTCGGTGCCTCGGCGCCGCTCGCCAAGTTGCAGGACAAGTACGGCTTCACCCATGACAATGTCGTGAAGGTGGCCCGCGAAATGCTGGAGACCAAGTGATGAGCAAGCTGTCGGAACTGGGCGCCAAGGGCTGCGCTCCCTGGCTCGATTTCGTCGATCGCAAGTTCCTCGAGGCGAAGGGCCTGGAAAAGCTCGTCGCCGAGGACGGGCTGACCGGCGTCACGTCCAACCCGTCGATCTTCGAGAAGGCGATGGGGCATGGCGACGCCTATGACGGCACGCTGGCGGCGTTCGACAAGGAAAACCCCGGCGCGGCGACCATCGACCGTTACGAACATCTGGCGATCCAGGACATCAAGGCGGCGGCGGAAACGCTAAAGCCCGTCTATGATCGGCTCGACGCCAAGGACGGCTATGTCAGCCTGGAAGTGTCGCCCTATATCGCCGACGACACCGACGCGACCATCGCCGAGGCCGAGAAGCTGTGGCACGCGGTCGATCGCCCGAACCTGATGATCAAGATCCCCGGCACCGATGCGGGCGCGCCGGCCATCTCGGCGACCATCGCCAAGGGGATCAACGTGAACGTGACGCTGCTCTTCTCGAAGGCCGCCTATATCAAGGTGGCCGAGGCCTATGCGGCCGGGCTGGAAGAGCGGGTCAAGGCCGGGCAGCCGATCGACCGGATCGCCAGCGTTGCCAGCTTCTTCGTCAGCCGCATCGACTCGGCGATCGACAAGAAGATCGACGAGCGCGTCGCCGCCGGTGACGCGGAAGCCGAGGCGCTGAAGGCCGTGCGCGGCAAGGTCGCCATCGCCAATGCCAAGATGGCGTATCAGTGGTATCTGGACTTCCTGAAGTCCGACCGCTGGCAGGCGCTGGCCGCCAAGGGCGCGCAGCCGCAGCGTTTGCTCTGGGCCTCGACCGGGACCAAGGACCCGTCCTTCCCGGACACGCTCTATATCGACACGCTGATCGGGCCGGACACGGTCAACACCATGCCGCCCAAGACGATGGACGCCTTCCGCGACCATGGCACGGTGGCCGAGACGCTGACCGCCGATATCGACGAGGCTCGCCACGTCCTCGCCGAGGCCGAGCGGCTGGGCCTGGACCTGGACGGCGTGACCGACACGCTGGTGGCGGAGGGGGTGGCCTCCTTCGTCAAGGCCTTTGACGATCTGCTCGGCGCGATCGGGCAGAAGCAGCCCGCTACGGCCTGATCCGACAGGCCCCCTTCCCAAAGCGGGAAGGGGGCCTTTCACTTTCTAAGACATCAAAAACATAATGGAGTTCCGCATGAAGATCGGTCTGGTCGGCCTCGGCCGCATGGGTGGCAATATCGCACGTCGCCTGATGCAGGCTGGGCATCAGGTTGTGGCCTGGGATCGCAGCGACGAGGCGGTGCAGGCGCTCGCCAAGGACGGCGCGGAGGCGGCCACGGGTCTTGAGGACATGGCCACCAAGCTGGCCGACAAGGCCATCTGGTGGGTGATGCTGCCCGCCGGCGGCCCGACCGAGGACACGATCGCGGAGATCGCCAAGCTCGCGCATGACGGCGACGTCGTCATCGACGGCGGCAACAGCTTCTACAAGGACGATATCCGCCGCGCCAAGATGCTAGCCGAACAGGGCATCCATTATGTCGATGTCGGCACCTCGGGCGGCGTCTGGGGCCTGGAGCGCGGCTATTGCATGATGATCGGCGGCGATGACGAGACCATCGCGCATCTCGACCCGATCTTCGACGCGCTGGCACCGGGGCTGGGCACCATTGTCCGCACGCCCGGCCGCGTCGCCGACAAGGTCGATGAACGTGCCGAAAAGGGCTATATCCATGCCGGTCCCGCCGGTGCCGGTCACTTCGTGAAGATGATCCACAACGGCATCGAATATGGCCTGATGCAGGCCTATGCCGAGGGCTTCGACATCCTGAAGTCGAAGAACAGCGACAAACTGCCCGAGGACGAACGCTTCGACCTGAACCTGACCGACATCGCCGAAGTGTGGCGTCGCGGCAGCGTGATCTCGTCCTGGCTGCTCGACCTGACCGCGATCGCGCTGGCCAAGGACGAGATGCTGGACCAGTTCTCGGGCCATGTCGCCGATTCGGGCGAGGGCCAGTGGACGATCGACGCGGCGATGGAGGAGAAGGTCCCGGCCAACGTCCTGACCGCCTCGCTCTTCGCGCGCTATCGCAGCCGGGTCGAGCATACGTACGGCGACAAGGTGCTGTCGGCGATGCGCTTCGGCTTTGGCGGCCACACCGAAATCCCGCAATGACGAAGCCGATCAGGCTGGTCGTGTCGGATGTCGACGGCACGCTGGTCGATCCCGACAAGAAACTGCGCGCCGCCACCATCGCCGCCGTCAGGCGGCTGGAGGCGGCGGGGGTCGGCTTCACCATCATCAGCGCCCGGCCGCGCTCGGGGCTGGGATGGCTGGCCGAGGAACTGGCGATCGACGCGCCGATCGGGGCGTTCAACGGCGGGACCGTGTTCCGCCGCGACGGCTCGGTCGATGCGCAGTTCCGGGTGCCGGTCGCGGTCGTGAACGACGTGCTGGCGATGGCGGCGGACAATCCCGTCGCCATCTGGATCTTCGCCGACGATCGCTGGTATGCCAGCAGCGACGAAGGCACCCATGTCGAGCATGAGCGCAAGGCCTCTGCGCAGGAGCCGGTCATCACGCAGGACTTTGCCGCATTGGTCGACAAGGTCGACAAGATCACGTTGGTCAGCGACGATGCCGATCTGCTGCGCGGCCTGCATGAAAAGGCGAATGCCGCGCATGGCGAGGCGGCGACTATCGCCCAGTCGCAGACCTATTATCTCGACGTGACGGCGCTGGCCGCCAATAAGGGCGACGGGGTGGCGACGCTGGCCAAGGCGTTCGGCGTCTCGCTGGAGGAAGTCGCGGTGCTGGGCGATCAGGCCAACGACCTTCCCATGTTGACACGCGCCGGGCTGCCAATCGTGATGGCGAATGCGCCGGACGCTGTTAAGGAACAGATATCGGTACACACCCGTTCCAACGCGGACGATGGCGTGGCCTATGCCATCGACACTATCATCATGCCCAGAATCGGAGTGCCTTCATGAAGCAACTGGTTGCGTTCGACCTCGACGGTACGCTGGCCGAAAGCAAACAGCCCCTGGGCACGCCGATGGGCGAGGCACTGGCCGACCTGCTCGACGTCGCGCATGTCGCGGTCATCTCGGGCGGCGACTGGCCGCAATTTGACAAGCAGGTGGCCAGCCGCCTGCCGGAGCGCGCCGACCGCACCAAGCTGTGGCTGATGCCGACGACCGGCACCAAGCTCTATACCTATCAGGACGGCCAATGGACCCCGGTCTATGCCGAACTGTTCGACGATGCGACCAAGGCCAAGATCCTGGAGGCGTTCGATGCCTCGCTGGAGGCGACCGGTTTCGTGCCCGAGCAGACCTGGGGCGAGCGCATTGAGGATCGCGGCAGCCAGATCACCTTCTCCGCGCTCGGCCAGCAGGCGCCGATCGACGCCAAGGAACACTGGGACCCCAAGTTCGAGAAGCGCAAGGTCATCCAGGCCGACCTCAAGCAGCGCCTGCCGGGCCTGTCGATCAACATGGGCGGCGCGACCTCGATCGACATCACCCGTGAAGGCGTCGACAAGGCGTATGGGCTGAAGAAGCTGCGCGACGCCAGCGGCATCCCGCTCGACGCGATGATGTTCATCGGCGACGCGATCTTCCCGGGCGGCAACGACTATCCCGCCAAGGAACTGGGCCTCGACACGGTGCGCGTGCGCGATCCGGAAGAGACGCTGGCCGTGATCGCAGGGATCGTCGCCTGTCTGAAGAAGTAAGCGCCTCGGCCGCCCTGCGCGCCCGTACGGGGCCCGCGCATGAGGCGGTCGATACCGCCTATGGCGAATATCGGCTGGACGATCGGGAAAGCTATCAAGCGTTCCTGATCGCCCATGCCCTTGCCTTGCCCGCGGTCGAAGCGTGGCTGGGCGCGCGCGATGTCGGCTTTCCCTGGCGCTCGCGCCGTGCGGCGCTGGCGGCGGATCTGGCGGCGCTGGGACAGACGGTGCCCGAGCCTTTGCCGTTCGACCTGCCTGATGACGACGCGGCGCGCTGGGGCGCGCTCTATGTGACCGAGGGCTCGCGGCTTGGCGGCGTGATGCTGGCGCGGCAGGTGGGGGAGGGTCTTCCTCGCGCCTATCTGGAGTCTGGCTTCGGCCCTGGCGAATGGCGCGACTTCCGCCAGGCGCTGGATGCGGCGGCGGCGGATGACGCCTGGATCGTCCGCGCGGTCGCGGCGGCGGAGCGGGTCTTTGCCCTATACGAGCAGGCCGCCTAGCCCCGCACACCGTTCGGCCTGAAGCGACGTCGAAGGCCAGAGAAACAACCCGCGCGGCCCTCACCCTTCCGGCGCTCCGCGCCTCCCTCCCTCTCCCACCGGGAGAGGGAAGGGGCCCGCCCGCGGTAGCGGGTGGGAAGGGTGAGGGCAGCGCGTAGCCTTCGACTTCGCTCGGGCCGAACGGAGCTTGGCCAGGCGCCCCCTCAATCCGCGATCGGCGCGATCACGATGGCCCGCAACCCCGGCTGGTTGTCGTCATATTCGATCGACCCCGACAGGCGCTGCATCATCGCGGCCATCATCCGGCTGCCGAAGCCGTGTTCCTGGCCGGGGTCCTCGTCGCCCTTGCCGCGCCCCTCGTCCGCGACGATCAGGCGCAGGCGGTTGCCATATTGCTCCAGCGTGACCGTCACCGGACCCGGCGCGCCGTCATAGGCATATTTGCTGGCGTTGATGATCAGCTCGGTCGTCACCAGCCCCAGGTTGATCGCCCGGTCGGTCGGCATCAGCATCGGGGCAAGGTCCATCCGCATCATCGTCGCCCAGCCGCCGCCCAGCGACTGTTTCATGTCGCCGATCAGCTCCTCGAGATAGCGGGCCAGGTCGACCGTCTGGATCTGGTCGTCGCGATACAGGCGACGATGGACCAGCGCCACCGCCGACAGCCGCGCCTGCGCCTCGGTCAATTGTTCGCGAACGCGCGGATCGTCGGCCGCCTTGGCCTGAAGCGCCAGGAAGGAGGAGACGAGCTGAAGGCTGTTCTGGACCCGGTGGTCCACCTCCTTCATCAGCACGTCCTTCTGGACCAGCAGCGCCTCCTTGTCGTCCAGCGTCCGCTGCAGCGCGGAGTTCAGGCCGCGCAGGCGATGACTCTGCGCGGCATCGTGCAGGGCGCGGCGCAGGCGATGCGCCGTCTCCATCTCTTCCATCGTCCAGCGGCGGGATCGCCCCCGCACCGTCTCGCGCCAGCTTTCGAACGAGGCGCGAGGGGTCAGCGTGGCATCGGGCGTCAGCGCGGCCGACTTGTGCGGGTTGCCCGCCCATTCGACCTCTTCGATCTGCTCGGCGCGAAACCAGAGCAGGGTCACGCCGCCATCGACCAGGGGCAGCGTCATCACGCCCGCCGCGCTGGCGGCGAGGGCGGCGGCCTCGGGCATGGTCGCCGCCAGTTCATGCGTTGCGCACACGTCGCCGCCGCCCCGGATCGCCGCCCAGCCGACGATATCCAGGATCGCCAGCGTCGGGGGACAGTGGCCGTGCGACTGCATCTTGCCCTGTTCGACGATGGCAAAGCCGCTCGCCCCCATCATCGTCATCAGATCGGGCATCAGGCGACGGATGGCCGCGGCCGGATCGCCCAGCCCGATGATACGCGGCAACAGGCTGTCCTCCATCGCGCGCAGGCGAAGCCGCTCGCGATAGAGTTAGGCCTCTTCCCGGCCCCGAATCTGCCGCGCCAGGGCGCCCGCCAGCGCGGCGGCGGCGGCGCGCAATTCGGTCGACAGGCGGCGGGGCGTGTCATGGTGGCAGGCGATCATACCCCACAACAGCCCGTCCTTGACGATCGAGATCGAGGCGGAGGCGGCGACGCCCATATTCTTCAGATAGCGGATGTGGATCGGCGACACGCTGCGCAAGGCGACATCGCTCAGGTCCAGCGTCTCGAACCCTTCCGGGCGCAGCGGCGCGGGGACATAGTCGATGTCGGGAATGCTGCGCGTCCGGTTGCGGATGTAGAGCGCGCGTGCCTGTTTCGGAATGTCCGATGCGGGGAAATGATGGTGGAGGAAGGAGGGCAGATGGGCGGCCCGCGCCTCGGCGACGACGCGGCCCGCATCCTCGTCCAGAAACCGGTACAGCATCACCCGGTCGAACCCGGTCAGCATTCGGAAGGTCGTGGCGGCGCGGTCGAACAACATGGGCAGGTCGCCCGTCCGCTCGAAGCTGGTGACGGCGGCGTCCAGCCAGCCCAGCGAGCTGCCGGTGCCCCAGGGCGCGTCGGCGACGGCCGGTTCCAGCTCGACCAGGATATGCTCGCCCGCGATCCGGTGCGCGGTGACGGCAAAGCGTTCGGAAATCCCCTGCACCGGCATCACCGCCGCCGTGGAGCCCGGACCGATCGGCGTGTCGGCGACCATCCGCGCGACGTCGTCGCCCAGCAGGGCGGAGAGGGGAAGGCCCAGCCATTCGGCCGCCAGGTGCTCCTCGATCGCACCGGCCCCCGCCACGACGCCCAGCGTCGTCGCGTCCACCACCAGCAATAATCCGTGCGGCTGGATCGCACCGGGAATATGGATCGGCTCGCGGTCGCAAGCGGTGATGTCCGTGCCGGGATCGGTGGCGATGGGGCGCGTAGCCATCGGGTTAAATTTCCTCTCGCACGATCCCATGGCGGGTTTCGCATTCGGTTGCAAATACCTGCATGATGCAAACGATTGAAGGACTTAGCGGGTTCTTAATGGCCGGTGCGATGTCGGAACGAAGATTGCGCGTTTGGGTAATATACGGTTAAAGATGGCCGACGGACTCAAAGAGCCGCTTGGAGAGGACATGATCGACGATTTCGACTTCGCGCTGGGCGAAAGCGCGGACATGATCCGTGAGGCGACGCGCCGTTTCGCGACCGATCGGATCGCACCGCTCGCCGCGCGGATGGACGCGGAAGACTGGTTCCCCCGTGACATATGGCCCGAAATGGGCGCGCTCGGCCTGCATGGTATCACCGTCGACGAGGCGGATGGCGGGTTGGGCCTGGGCTATCTGGAGCATGTCGTCGCGATCGAGGAAGTGTCGCGCGCTTCCGCCTCGCTCGGCCTGTCTTACGGCGCGCACTCCAATCTGTGCGTCAACCAGATCCGCCGCTGGGGCAATGCGGAGCAGAAGGCGAAATATCTGCCCGGCCTGATCTCGGGTGAGCATGTCGGCAGCCTGGCCATGTCGGAAGTGTCGGCGGGGTCCGATGTCGTGTCGATGAAGCTGCGCGCGGTCAAGGCCGAAGGCGGCTGGGTGCTGAACGGCACCAAATTCTGGATCACCAACGCGCCCTATGCCGACACGCTGGTCGTCTATGCCAAGACGGGCGAGGGGAGTCGGGGCATTACGGCCTTCCTGATCGAAAAGGACATGGCGGGCTTCGCGATCGGCCAGAAGATCGACAAGATGGGAATGCGCGGCAGCCCGACCGCCGAGCTGGTCTTTACCGATTGCTTCGTGTCCGACGCGCAGGTGATGGGGCCGGTGAATGGCGGCGTCGGCGTGCTGATGAGCGGGCTGGACTATGAACGCGCGGTGCTGGCAGGGATCCAGCTCGGCATCATGCAGGCGTGCCTCGACGTGGTCGTCCCCTATGTCCGCGAGCGCCGCCAGTTCGGCCGCGCGATCGGCGAGTTCCAGCTGATCCAGGCCAAGATCGCCGACATGTATGTCGCGCTCAATTCCGCCCGCGCGTATGTCTATGCGGTGGCGCGGAGCTGCGATGCGGGGCGGACGACGCGGTTCGATGCGGCGGGCGCGATCCTGCTGGCCAGCGAGAATGCGGTGAGGGTTGCGATGGAGGCGATCCAGGCGCTGGGCGGGGCGGGCTATACCAAAGACTGGCCGGTCGAACGCTTCGCGCGCGATGCCAAGCTGCTCGACATCGGCGCGGGGACGAACGAGATCCGCCGGATGCTGATCGGGCGGGAGTTGATCGGCAAGCTCGAAAAGGTGGCGCAATGAGCCGTGCACAAATCCTCCCCATCTCTGATGGGGAGGGGGACCGCCGCGAAGCGGCGGTGGAGGGGTTTTCGCCCCTAGCCCCTCCACCACTCGCTACGCGAGCGGTCCCCCTCCCCAAGCATAGCTTGGGGAGGAATTGATGGGGGCCGTTCTTTCTTCGCGCATCGTGCGTGACGATGCTGCTTTCCGCGCCAATGCCGATCACAACCGCGCACTCGCCGAGCGCCTTCGGGCCGATGTCGCCAAGGCCGGGCTTGGTGGCAGTGAGGCGTCCCGCGACCGCCATGTCGCGCGCGGCAAGCTCCTCCCTCGCGACCGGGTCGAGCAGTTGCTGGATCCCGGCGCGCCCTTCCTCGAAATCGGCCAGCTCGCCGCCAACGGCCTTTACGACGACGCCGTGCCCGGCGCAGGCGTGATCGCAGGGATCGGCCGGGTCCATGGCCGCCAGGTGATGATCGTTGCCAATGACGCGACGGTGAAGGGCGGCACTTATTATCCGCTGACCGTCAAGAAGCATCTCCGCGCGCAGGAGATCGCACTCGAGAACCGGCTGCCCTGCATCTATTTGGTCGATAGCGGCGGCGCGAACCTGCCGCATCAGGCGGAGGTGTTCCCGGACCGCGACCATTTCGGCCGCATCTTCTTCAACCAGGCGCAGATGTCGGCGGCCGGCATTCCCCAGATTGCGTGCGTGATGGGCAGTTGCACGGCGGGCGGCGCCTATGTACCCGCCATGTCGGACGAGACGGTGATCGTGCGCGGGCAGGGGACGATCTTCCTGGCCGGACCGCCGCTGGTGAAGGCCGCGACGGGCGAGGTCATCTCGGCCGAGGAACTGGGCGGCGCGGATACCCATGGCCGCAAGTCGGGTGTGGTCGACCATGTCGCCGAGAATGACGACCATGCGCTGTCGATCGTCCGCGATATCGTCGAGACCTTGCCGCTACAGGTCATGCCCGACGTCAACCTCGCCGAGCCGGACGAACCGCTCTATCCGGCCGAAGAGCTGTACGGCCTGATCCCGCAGGACGTACGCGCGCCCTATGACGTGCACGAGGTCATCGCCCGGCTGGTCGACGGATCGCGCTTCCATGAATTCAAGGCGCTGTACGGAGCGTCGCTGGTCTGCGGCTTCGCGCATATCCATGGCAAGCCGGTTGCGATCCTGGCGAACAACGGCGTCCTGTTCTCGGAAAGTGCACAGAAGGGCGCGCATTTCATTGAGCTGGCGTGCCAGCGGCGTATCCCCTTGCTGTTCCTCCAGAATATCTCCGGCTTCATGGTCGGCGGCCGCTACGAGGCCGAGGGGATCGCCAAGCACGGCGCCAAGCTGGTCACGGCGGTGGCGACCGCGCAGGTGCCCAAGATCACCGTCCTGATCGGCGGAAGCTTCGGCGCGGGCAATTACGGCATGTGCGGGCGCGCCTATTCCCCGCGCTTCCTGTTCACCTGGCCCAATGCGCGGATCAGCGTGATGGGCGGCGAACAGGCGGCCAGCGTGCTGGCGACCGTCCACCGCGATGCCGACAGCTGGACGCCGGACGAGGCGGAGGCGTTCAAGGCGCCGATCCGCCAGCGTTACGAGGATGAGGGTAACCCATGGTACGCGACCGCGCGGCTATGGGACGATGGCATCGTCGATCCGGCGCAGACGCGGGATGTCCTGGGGCTGGCGCTGGATGCGTGCCTGAATGCGCCGATCGCGGAGGCGCCCCGGTTCGGGGTGTTCCGGATGTGATGGGGCGGGGATGCCCCTCCACCACCGCTCCGCGGCGGTCCCCCTCCCCATCGGAGATGGGGAGGATTGAAGGGGACACCCTATTCCTCCCCAAGTTCCACTTGGGGAGGGGGACCGTCCGAAGGACGGTGGAGGGGCAAGCGATCGCGAGCCTGCACCACGATATAGCGAACGACATGATCCAGATCGCGAAGCACGTCACGCGCCGCGATCCGCAAAACCGCAACGCCGTGCTCAGCCAAAAACGCATCGCGCCGGGCATCCCGCTCCGGTCGGTCGCCACGCCCATGCACCTCGCCGTCAACTTCGACCGCCAACCGCGCCGCCGGACAGTAGAAGTCCAGCACATACGCCCCCGCCGGATGCTGTCGGCGAAACCGCAACCCCTCGGGCCGATCGCGCAGCACGCGCCACAGTGCGACCTCGGGCAGCGTCATGTCCCGCCGCAATCCGCGCGCTCTCCGCACCGTCCGGCCCGGCTTCGTCGGTATCCCCATCGCCCCTCCACCATGGCTATCGCCATGGTCCCCCTCCCCAAGCATAGCTTGGGGAGGAATGAGGATTAAAGCATGTTCCAATCCCTCCTCATCGCCAATCGCGGCGAGATCGCCTGTCGCATCATCCGCACCGCGCGTGCGATGGGCCTTCGCACCGTCGCGGTTTATTCCGAGGCCGATGCTGGTGCGCTCCATGTCCGCATGGCCGACGAGGCCATCCTGATCGGCCCGGCCCCGGCGCGCGAAAGCTATCTCGACGCCGCGCGCATCCTGTCCGCCGCGAAGGATAGCGGAGCGGAGGCGATCCATCCCGGCTATGGCTTCCTCTCCGAAAATGCCGAATTTGCGGAAAGCGTGATCGCCGCCGGCTTGGTTTGGGTCGGCCCCAACCCGGACAGCATCCGTGCCATGGGCCTGAAGGACGCCGCCAAGGCCCGCATGATCGCCGCTGGCGTGCCCGTCACGCCGGGCTATCTGGGCGAGGACCAGAGTCCCGAACGCCTCGCCACAGAGGCGGATGCGGTCGGCTATCCGGTCCTCATCAAAGCGGTCGCGGGCGGCGGCGGCAAGGGGATGCGCCGGGTCGACGACCCCGCCGGTTTCGCCGAAGCGCTGGCCTCCTGCCGTCGCGAGGCGGCGGCCTCGTTCGGCGACGACCGGGTGTTGATCGAGAAGTACATCCTCTCGCCCCGCCATATCGAGGTACAGGTCTTCGGTGACCGTCACGGCCAGGTCGTCCATCTGTTCGAGCGCGACTGTTCGCTGCAACGCCGCCACCAGAAGGTGATCGAGGAAGCCCCCGCGCCCGGCATGGACGCAGCGACCCGCGCAGCCGTTTGCGGTGCCGCCGTCCGTGCCGCGCAGGCGGTGGACTATGTGGGTGCGGGGACGATCGAGTTCATCGCCGACGCCTCCGAAGGGCTTCGCGCCGACCGGGTCTGGTTCATGGAGATGAACACCCGGCTCCAGGTCGAGCATCCCGTTACCGAGGCGATCACCGGCGTCGATCTGGTCGAGTGGCAGCTGCGCGTTGCGGCGGGCGAGCCCTTGCCGATGGCGCAAGACGACCTCGCCATCCACGGTCATGCCATCGAGGCGCGGCTCTATGCCGAAGACCCGGCAAAAGGCTTCCTCCCCGCGATCGGCACGCTCGAGGTATTCGACCTTGGCGACGATCCCGCGATCCGCATCGACACCGGCGTCGAGGAAGGCGCGGAGATCACCCCCTGGTACGACCCGATGATCGCCAAGGTCATCGCGCATGGCGACACCCGCGACGACGCGCGCGAGGCGCTGGCCGATGCGTTGGACGAGGCGGTGATCTGGCCGGTGCGCACCAATGCGGGGTTCCTGGTCCAGGCGCTCGACCATCCCGGCTTCGCGAGCGGCCAGGTCGATACCGGACTGATCGCGCGTGAGGGTGAGGCGCTGATGCCGCCGACCGAGCCGTCCGAAGAGGCACTGGCCGAGGCCGCCGCCGCATTGATCGGGCAGGATGAACTGTCGGGCTTCCGCCTCAACGCCGCGCCCCGGCGGAGCGCACGCTTCCTGCTCGACGGGCGGCCGATCACCGTCGATTTCAGCGAAGCGGGGGAGGTGCCGCTCGCACCGTCCGACGAGGTGTTGATTTCCGAAGGCGGGCAAAGCTGGTCCTTTATCCGCTGGCGCGCCGATGGGCTGGCGGCGGGCGGGGCGGGGGACGGCGCGATCCTGTCGCCCATGCCCGGCCGGATCATCGCCGTCGCGGTGACCGAGGGGCAGGCCGTCAGTGCGGGCCAGCCGCTCGTCACGCTGGAGGCGATGAAGATGGAGCATGTCCTGACCGCGCCATTCGATGGCATCGTCACCGACCTGAAGGCCGAGACCGGCGGACAGGTGGCGGAGGGCATTGCGCTGGTCCGCATCGTCGCGGAGGATGCGGCATGAGCGGGCGTTTCTTCGACGACTGGGCGATCGGCGACCGGATCGAGCATCCGATCCGCCGCACCGTGACCGAGACGGACAACCTCCTCTTCTCGACCATGACGCACAATCCGCAACCGCTGCACATCGACGCCGAGGCGGCGAAGGCGAGCGAGTTCGGACAGATCCTCGTCAACGGCACCTTCACCTTCTCGCTGATGGTCGGGCTGTCGGTGGGGGAGACGACGCTGGGGACGCTGGTGGCCAACCTTGGTTACGACGAACTGGTGATGCCCGCGCCGGTGTTCCTGGGCGATACGCTGCGCGCGACGAGCGAGGTCACGGCTTTGCGCGAAAGCAAGTCGCGGCCGGGGGCCGGGCTGGTGACGTTCCGGCATGAGGCGCTGAACCAGCGGAACGCGGTGGTGTGCCGGTGTTTGCGAACGGCCCTGGTGAAGAAGTGGGGGTAGGGGCGTGGCCTTCGACTTCGCTCAATGCGAACAGGGTTCAGTACCACCCTCCGTTCAGCCTGAGCGAAGTCGAAGGCCAAGGGTTACAACCGCGTCCGCACCCCGATCCACACCGTCCGCGGCGTGGCCCGCTCGATCAGCCCCGCGCCACTATAAGCCGCCTCGACCTGTGCATCGGCCAGATTTTCCGCCCGCGCCTCGATCAGCCAGCCAATGAGGATCGGCACCGCCGCATAGGCATCCACCGTCGTCGCGGGCACCAGCGAGCGGACATTCTGGTCGTCCTCATATTGCCGACCGATATGACGCAGCGTCCCGCTCAACACCGCCCCGCGCCGCTCGACCGCCAGCGTCCCCGAAAACTGGTCGCGGGGCGTCTGCGCCGGGCGCAAGCCGTCGAGCGCGGCGGCGATCCCGGACGCCTCCACCCGCGCATCGACATGCGACCAGGAGGCGCGCGCGCTGACCGGCCCGGCGGCGGCGTTCGCCTCCAACTCGAACCCGGCCGAGCGGATCGCGTCGAGATTCTGTCGCATCCGGTACACCCCGTTCGCCGCGACGAAGCCGACGCCGGGGAAGGTCCCCGGCCCGCGTCCCATCGTCACGTTCGCGATGGCATCGGTCAGCCGGTTGAGGAAATAGGTCCCCGACAGCCGGATGCCGGTCGCGGGGGTCAGGTCGAACCCACCCTCCACGCCCGTGACATGCTCGGGGTTCAGCGCGGCGTTGCCGGCGGTGGCATCGGCCCCGGCGCGGAACGGCCGGTACAGCTCGTTGAGCGTCGGCAGTCGCCACCCGCGATAGGCCGCCGCGCGCAGGGTCAGCGGCCCGGCGGCCCGCAGCAACGCACCCAGCCGCCCGGTAAATTCCTGGCCCGAGCGGTCGGGAAAATCATTGTCGGTCAGCACCGCGCCGGTCGCCAGCACGCCCTCGTCAAGCCGCCCGTTCCGGATTCGCCAGTCGTCCACCCGCGCGGCGGCGGTGACGGTCAGCGCGCCTGCCTCGACGCTGCCATCGGCGAACAGCCCCATGGTCCGCGTCGCACCGCCCGCCTCACGCCGCCGGGTCGGGAGCCCCGCGACATAGGTATAAAGCTCCTGCGTCCGCCCACTGGTGTCGCGAATGTCGCCGCCCAGCCGCAGCGTGACGGTGTCGCCCAGTGGCGGCGAAACCTCCACCCGTCCGCCCAGCCCGGTGGCGGGGACATTATACTGGTCGAGCGTCAGCGTGGCGGCCGTCCGCGCCGCATTCACGCTGGCGTAGCGCGAGGCGAATTGTCGGGTCTGGACATAGGCCAGCGCCGACCAGCCCCAGGCCCCGCGCCCGACCAGCCGGACGCTGGCATCGGCGCCGTCCGAGCGGTTGTCGGTAAAGTCGGTCCCCCGGTCGCGCGCGTCGTGAAAGGCCGACAGGGTCATCTGCAACTCGGTCGATGGTGCGATGCCGACCACGCCGCGCGCCGCACCCGAATATTGCTCATAGGGCGCGGGTCGGTCGACGGGGCCGCGCTGCCCCTCGACGATGGGGGTGAAGCCGTCGCCGCGGGCATAGGCGCCGGATACGGTCAGGAAACCGCCGTGCCGTACCAGCGAGGCCGATCCTTGCGCATCGACCGACTCGCGGCTGCCATAGGACAAAGCGAGGTCGAGCGGAGACAGCTGGTCGGGCGTGGCGCTGTCCATCTCGATCGTGCCCGCCAGCGCGCCCGGTCCCCAAAAGCCCGATCCGCCCCCGCGCGTGACCCGGATGCGCCCGAGCCGCCCGGTCGCATAGGCCGGGAAGACGACCCAGCCGCCGAACGGATCGGCCTGCGGTACGCCGTCGAGCACCAACAGCGCGCGGCTCGACGCATTGCCGCCGAGGCCGCGCAGGGTGATCCCTTGCGATGTCGGATGCGCCGAGCGGCTGTCCGAGCGGCGGAACTGCTGGAGCCCGGCAACGTCGGCCAAGACATTCTCCAGCCGCTGCGAGGCGTTCTGCGTGATCCGGTCGCGGTCGATCGTCACCACATCCAGCGCGCGGTCGCCCGGCTGGTCGTTCAGGCCGCGACCGGTGACGATGATGTCGGGTCCGGTGGTTTGGGCGGGGAGGGTGGTGGGGGCGAATGCGAGGGCGAACAGAAGAACGGGCATGGTGAAGTGATGGTCCCCTTTGCTCCCATTGATAGGGATGCTGCGATGGGAAGACGAATTAGGGCGGGAAGAGGTCCGTGGGCCCTTCCCTCCCTCGCCCCTCGCAGAGGGGAGAGGGTTGCGCAGACTTGGCCTTTGCGAGAGCAAAGGCTTAGTCGGAGCTGGGTGAGGGGTGGGCGCTCGGGGACCGAGCGCGCGAGCCTTTGGGCTCGCTCAACCCCTTGCGCTAGCCAGCAGCCTGGCAAGCTTCGCTAACCCTCTCCCCTGTACAGGGGAGAGGGGAAGAAGACGCAATCCCGAATGTCGGTCCGCCCTGGACGATGCGGGGCATCGCTCACCTGAAACCGGGATGGTGAGGGCAGGCCAAAGGCGACGCACTCTGTGAGACACCATGCCCTCCCCAAACCCCTCCCGCCTGCGCGAGGGGCTTAAGAAGGAAGCAGAGTGGCCGGAAACACGGATGACGTGCCCGAAAAACCCCCTTACAGTCGCGTCATCGTGGCCACCCTGCACACCCTTGCGAACCCTGCGCGTTTCCTGAAGATCGCTCGTCCGTTGACCGGGAGTTTCCTGGCCCTCGGCATCGCGCTGATCGCCATCGCGGTGTGGGCGGGGCTGAGCCAGACGCCGCCCGACTATCTCCAGGGCGAGACGGTGCGCATCCTCTATATCCATGTCCCTGCCGCCTGGCTGGGCATGGGCGGATGGAGCGGGATCGCGGTGGCCAGCCTGTCGCTGATCGTGTGGCGGCATCCGCTGGCGCAGGTGGCGGCGCGCGCTATCGCCTGGCCGGGGGCGGTGTTTACAGCGCTGTGCCTGGCGACGGGATCCATTTGGGGGCGGCCGACCTGGGGGACCTGGTGGCAATGGGACGGGCGGCTGACCTCGATGCTGCTGCTGCTGTTCGTCTATCTGGGCTATATCGCGCTCGCCCGAGCCGATGCGGATCGCGGCGGGGACGGGCGGATTCCGGCGCTCTACGGGCTGGCGGGCACGGCATTGCTGCCGGTGATCCGCTATTCGGTGGTGTGGTGGAACACGTTGCACCAGGGTCAGTCGATCGGGCTGACGGGTTCCAGCATCGACCGCTCGCTGCTCTGGCCTCTGCCGATCGCGTTGGCCGGTTTCACCTTTCTGTTCGCGGCCATCGTGCTGATGCGGATGCGCACCCTGCTGGCGCAGGCCAAGGCCGAGGCGCGGATGCGGCGGATGGCGCGCGCATGAGCCAGTGGAGCTTCGTCGCGGCGGCCTATGCAGTGATGCTGGGGGGCGCTGGCGCGCTGACGCTCGTCAGCTATCTGGCAATGAAGCGCGCCGAGAAATGACGCCCAAATCGCAACGTCTCACGCTGGTGCTGCTGGCGCTGGCCGCGATCGTCGCGGCGGTGCTGCTCGCCATGTCGGCGATGAAGGACCAGGCGGCGTTCTTCTACACGCCGTCGGACGCGCAGAGGCAGGGCCTGCCGCTGGGCAAGGCGGTGCGGCTGGGCGGGATGGTCGAGGCGGGCTCGGTCCACCGCGCGCCCGATGGCGTGACGGTGCGCTTCGTCGTCACCGACGGCAAGGCGACGACGCCCGTGACCTTTGCCGGGATCACGCCGGACCTGTTCCGCGAGAAATCGGGCGTGGTGGCGGAGGGGCAGTTCCGGCCCGATGGTCGCTTCGTCGCGACCAACCTGCTCGCCAAGCATGACGAGAAATATATGCCCCCCGAAATGGCGGGCAACATGCACGAGAGCCGGAGCCTGGAGCCGTGATCGCGGAAACGGGCCTCGCCGCGCTGTGGTTCGCCGCGATGCTGGCGGGGTTGCAGCTGTTGCTGGGCGTGCTGGCCTTACGGCGCAAGGATGTGGCGGGCGAGCAGGCCGTGGCCGCGATCGGCCCGGTGGCGATCGTGCAGGGCGCGCTGGTCGCCATCGCCATGGCGGCGCTGATCGCGGTGTTCCTGAACACCGATCTGTCGGTGAAGCTGGTCGCCGAGAACAGTCATTCGGCCAAGCCCTGGATCTACAAATTCGCCGGCGCCTGGGGCAATCACGAAGGCTCGATGCTGCTCTGGGTGACGATCCTGGGGGCGGGCGGCGCGCTGGTCGCGTGGAAGGAGCGGACGCTCGATCGGCCGACCCATGTCGCGACGCTGGCGGCGCAGGGCGCGATCGCGCTGGGTTTCTATGCGTTTCTGCTGTTCGCCTCCAATCCGTTCACCCGGCTGAACCCGGCGCCGATCGAGGGGCAGGGGCTGAACCCCCTGTTGCAGGACCCCGGCCTCGCCTTCCACCCGCCGACGCTCTATGCGGGCTATGTCGGGCTGTCGGTTGCCTTTTCCTTCGCGGTCGGCGCGCTGGTCACGGGGCAGGTCGGTCCCGCCTTCGCCCGTGCGATGCGGCCCTGGGTGCTGGGGGCGTGGGTGCTCCTCACCATCGGCATCACGGCGGGGTCCTATTGGGCCTATTATGAGCTGGGCTGGGGTGGCTGGTGGTTCTGGGACCCGGTCGAGAATGCCTCGCTGATGCCATGGCTGGCGGCGACGGCCTTGCTGCATTCGGTCAATGTGCTGGCGGCGCGTGACGGCCTCCGGGCCTGGACGGTGATGCTAGCGGTCGTGGCTTTTTCCATGTCGATGATCGGCACCTTCCTGGTGCGCTCGGGCATCTTGACCAGCGTCCATGCCTTTGCCGTCGATCCCCGGCGGGGTGCGTTCATCCTCGCGCTGCTCGGCCTGTATATCGGTGGTGCGCTGGCGCTGTTCGGGGCGCGGATAGGGCAGGTGCGGGCGGGGCGGAGCTTTGCCTTTGTCAGCCGCGAGGGCGGGCTGGTGGTCAACAATCTGCTGCTGTCGGTCATCCTGGGCATCGTGCTGATCGGCACGCTCTATCCGCTGGTCGCCGCCGGGTTCGGCGTGCGGCTGTCGGTCGGTCCGCCCTTCTTCCACGCCGCCGCGGGGCCGATCGCGCTGGCGCTGGTCGCGGTGATGGCCGTGGGGCCGTCGCTTCGCTGGCGGCAGGATCAGGCGGAGGCGGTACTCATCGGGATGCTCTGGCCGCTGGTCGCGGCGGCGGGGACCTTCGCGCTGATGCTGACCCTGACCGGCGGCATGGATGTGTTGCCGCTGCTCGGCCTGTCCTTCGGCGTCGGGCTGATCGTCGCGAGCGTGTTGCCGATCACCCGGCGCAACTGGCGGCGCACGCCCTTGCCGATCTGGGGCATGGTCGTCGCGCATGCCGGGCTGGGCGTCAGCATGGTCGGCATGGCCTGCGACAGCGCCTTCACCGCCGAGCGGCTGGTCGCACTCTATCCCGGCGAGGCGACCATCGTCGGGCCGTGGCGGGTGCAGCTCGACCGCATCTATCCCAATGTCGGGCCCAACTGGTCCGCGCTGGCGGCCAAGCTGACCGCCAGTCGCGACGGCGCGGCCGAGACGCTGCGCCCGCAGCAGCGCTATTTCACCGATCCGCCGACGACCACCAGCGAAAGCGCCATCGCGACCCATTGGGACGGCCAGCTCTATACGGTGCTGGGGCAGCAGGATGCCGCGACCGGCCGCTGGCAGCTGCGGCTGTGGTGGAAGCCGTTCGTCACGCTGATCTGGGCAGGCGGCGGGCTGATCGCGCTGGGTGGCGCGTTGGCCTTGTTCGGCCGCTGGTTCAAGGGCTGGCAGCGGCGACGCTATGAGGCCCTTTGGGGATGAGGCGCTGGCTGATCTGGGTGCCGCTGGCGGCGTTCGCGGTCCTGTTCGTCGTGGTGGCGAGCGGGCTGATGCGGCCGTCCGACACGACCGTGCATTCGACGCTGGTCGACAAGCCGTTGCCCGAATTCCGGCTCGACCCGATGGTGCCGGGCAAGCCGGGCCTGGCGAGCGGCGATTTCGGGAAGGGCCGCCCGCGCCTGCTCAACGTCTTTGCCAGCTGGTGCATCCCCTGCATCGCCGAGGCGCCGCAGCTGATGGCGCTAAAGGCGCGGGGCGTCGAGATCGACGCGATCGCGATCCATGACAAGGGCCCCGCCATCGCCGACTTCCTGCGCCGCAATGGCGATCCCTATGCCGCGATCGGCGACGATGCACGCAGCCGGGTGCAGATGGCGCTGGGCTCGTCTGGCGTGCCGGAGACCTTCCTGATCGACGCGCGCGGGCGGATCGTACGGCAATATATCGGCGACATCCGCGCCGATCAGGTCGACCGGATCGTCCGGGACGTGGCGGCGGCGCGATGAGCCTGTTCCTCGCTTTCGCCCTAGCGGCCGGTGCGGCCCAGCCCGATTACGGCAACACCCAGCTGCTTGACCCACGCGCCGAGGCGCAGGCCCGTGCGTTGATGGGCGAGATTCGCTGCGTCGTATGCCAGGGCCAGTCGATCGCCGACAGCGATGCCGACATGGCCGCCGACATGCGTGCGCTGGTCCGACAGCGGATCGCGCGCGGCGAAAAGCCTGAGGCGATCCGCCACTGGCTGATCGAGCGGTACGGCGATTATGTCAGCTACGACCCGCCCCTGTCGGGTGCGACCGCGCTGCTCTGGGCGACGCCGATCCTGTTGCTGGCGATAGGGGGCTGGATCGCGCGGTCGAGCTTTCGAGGGCGGCGCTGATGGGTTGGCTGATCTTCCTGATTCTCGCGGCCGGGACCATGGGGCTGGCGCTCTGGCTGCGGTTCCCGCGACCGCTCTGGACGATGCTCGGCGCGGCGCTGGCGCTGGGGGGTGTCGGTTATGCCTGGCAGGGGCAGCCGATGCTCGCGGGCAGCGCGCCTGCGCCACGTCCCGATCCCCGGCTGGACAATGACGCGCTGGCCGATCTGCGGGGGCAGATGATCGGGCGCTTCGGCGAAGAGGCGCAAATGTTCGCGGTCGCCGATGCGATGACCCGGTCGGGCAACAAGCGGACGGCGGTGCAGCTCATGCTGGGCGCGGTCGGCGGTGCGCCGCGCAGTGTTCCGTACTGGACCGAGCTCGGCAATGTCCTGTTCGCGCATGACGGCTATCAGATGTCGCCCGCCGCGCAATTCGCCTTTCGCCGCGCCCGCCGCTTGGGGCCGAACGACCCGACGCCCTTCTTCTTCGAGGGACTGGCCTGGATGCGCGCGGGGGATTTCGCCAAGGCGCGGCTGTTGTGGCGGCTCGCGCTGCAAAAGACGCATCCCGACGCGCCCTATCGCCCGGAGATCGAGCAGCGGGTAATGCTGCTCGATCAGGCGATGCGGATGATGGAGCAATAGCGGCTTATTGTCCCCGGCCGGTCTTGGCTTGAAGCGCGTCGATCTGCTTGGAGGCGTCCGCCTTTGTTAGTGTGTCGTCGAACGCTTCGTCCGCCTCTTCGGACAGGGTCTTCAGATAGCTGGCCTGCGCGCCCGTCATCGGTTCGTCGCCGGTGGTCCAGTCATCGGGGTCCTTCTCGGCATTGGAGAAGGGTTCGTTTTTCGGGTTGTCGGTCATGGCGTGATCCTTTCGACGGGATCAACGGTGATGTTCTATTTGTGTTCCGCGTGGCTGCGTTCATAGGAAGGCGTTGGTCGACTTCGTGGCCGCGCGCGGAACGTGCGCTTCGACGTCGCTCAGCGTGAACGGAGCGTGGGATCAAATCCTGAAACCCGTTCAGCCTGAGCGAAGTCGAAGGCCACGGACCAGCCTGTGCGGCAAAGGTCCGGGGCGTGTGCTTCGACTTCGCTCAGCGCGAACGGGTATCAGGTTTAGCCCGCCCAGGCCTCGAACGGCAGTTCGAGTGCTTCGGCGACCGCCGCGTGACGGATCTTGCCGCCCGAGACGTTCAGGCCGTTCGCCAGATGCGGATCGGCCTTCATCGCGGCTTCCGCCCCCATGTTCGCCAACTTGACGGCAAACGGCAGGGTCGCATTGTTGAGCGCGAAGGTCGAGGTGCGGGCGACCGCGCCGGGCATGTTGGCGACGCAGTAATGGATCACGCCGTCGACCTCGAACACCGGGTCCTGGTGGGTGGTGGCATGGCTGGTCTCGAAGCAGCCGCCCTGGTCGATCGCGATGTCGACCATCACCGAGCCGCGCTTCATCGTCTTCAGCATGTCGCGGGTGACGAGCTTGGGCGCCGCCGCACCGGGGACCAGCACCGCGCCGATGACGAGGTGGGCGTTCTTCACCGCCGCCGCGATCGCCGCCTTAGAGGCATAGGCGGTCTTGATCTGGCTGGAGAAGAACATGTCCAACTCGGCCAGACGGTCGTTGTTGATGTCGTAGATGGTGACGTCTGCACGCAGGCCCACCGCCATCTGCGCCGCGTTCACGCCCGAGACGCCGCCGCCCAGGATCGCGACCTTGGCAGGCGCCACGCCGGGCACGCCGCCGAGGAGGATGCCGCGGCCGCCCTGCTGCTTTTCCAGATAATGCGCGCCGACCTGGACCGCCATGCGGCCCGCCACTTCCGACATCGGCTTGAGCAGCGGCACGCCGCCGCGCGGGCTGGTGACGGTCTCATAGGCGATGCAGGTCGCGCCCGACTTCATCAGCCCTTCGGCCTGCGGCTTGTCGGCGGCGAGGTGGAGATAGGTGAAGAGCAGGTGGTGGGGGCGCAGCATCGCGACTTCGCTCGCCTGCGGCTCCTTGACCTTCACGATCATCTCGGCCTGGTCGAACACTTCCGAAGCGGTGGCGACGATGCGCGCGCCCGCGTCGACATAGTCCTGATCCTCGAAGTCGATGCCGCTGCCCGCCTTGGTCTCGACGATCACCTCATGACCGGCAGCAACCAGCTCGGCGACCGATGGCGGGGTCAGGCCGACGCGATATTCGTGGTTCTTGATTTCCTTGGGGACACCGACGCGCATGGGGACTCTCCGTATAAATGTTGGAACGATAATAGCGCCGAGCGGGCGGGAGAGGTGTGCAAAGCTTTCCCGGACGATCGTATAAATTGGGATTTCCGTGCGCGGAATGGCGGAGTAGCAGGATGAAATGTCCGACGTGATCGACCGCCGCATCCTGGCCCAGCTGGCCCGCGATTCCGACCTGACCAGCGCCGCGCTGGGCGAGAAGGTCGGCCTGTCCGCCAGCGCGGCGCATCGCCGGGTGGCCCAGCTGCGCGAGGCCGGCGTCATCACCGGCTATCGCGCGATCCTGAGCCATGAGGCGCGCGGGCGGCCCTCGACCGTGATGGTCAACGTCACGCTGAAGGACCAGCGGCAGGAGACGATGGCCGCGTTTGAGCGCGAAATCCTGCGCTGTCCCGAGATCGTCGAATGTTTCCTGATGAGCGGCGAGGCGGATTACATGATCCAGGTCGAGGTCCGCCGCGACGACAGCTACGAGCGTATCCACCGCGAAACGCTGGCGCGATTGCCGGGGGTGACGCGACTGGCCTCGCATTTCGTGATCCGCGAGGTGGTGCGGCGGTCGTGACACATATTCCTCCCCTGCAAGGGGAGGTGGCGCGCGTAGCGCGTCGGAGGGGTGTCACCCTATCGAGAGCGCGACACCCCTCCGTCAGGCTTCGCCTGCCACCTCCCCTTGCAGGGGAGGAATGATGTGCGTGCGGCTTCCCACCTTCCCATTCACCCGATAGGGATCGGCGCATGGTAAAGCAGGCTTTCTCCCCCCGCATCCTCCGCTCCGCCATCGCCGCGCTGGCGATCGCATTGACGCCCGCCGCGGCGTTCGCCGATGCGCTGGTCGACAATGTCACCGGCCTGACGCTCGACAAGAACGGCAAGGTCGTCCGCTTCACCGGCCTGCTGCTCACCCCGGACGGCAAGGTCGTGCGGCTGCTGTCGGCCAAGGACAAGCGCCCGGAGAAGCTCGACTGGCGCGCCGACATGAAGGGGCGGGTGCTGCTGCCCGGCTTCATCGATTCGCACGGGCATGTCATGGCGCTGGGCTTCCGCCAGATCGAGCTGGACCTGTCGCCGACCAAGTCACTGGACGAGGCGAAGGCGCGGATCGCAGCCTATGTCGCGGCCAATCCCGACCGGAAATGGATTTTGGGCGGCGGTTGGAATCAGGAGAGCTGGGCGCTGGGCCGCTTTCCCACCGCCGCCGACATGGATGCGGTGGTGTCCGACCGCCCGGTCGTGATGGAGCGCGCCGATGGCCATGCGCTCTGGGCCAACAGCGCGGCGATGAAGGCGGCAGGGATCACGGCCAAGACCGTCTCGCCCTCCGGCGGGCGGATCGAGAAAGTCGGCGGCCAGCCCTCCGGCGTGTTCGTCGATGGCGCCATGGCGCTGATCCAGAAGGCGATCCCGCAGCCGCTGGCCAAGGACCGCAACGCCGCCTTCCTGAAGGCGCAGAACGAGCTGCTGAGCCACGGCATCACCGCGACGGCCGATATGGGCACGACGCTGGACGAGTGGATGACCTATCGCCGGATGGGTGATGCGGGCAATCTGCGCGTCCGCATCATGAGCTATGGCGGCGGCGTCGAGGATAGCGTGCGGATCGGCGGCACCGGCCCGACGCCCTGGCTGTATAACGACAAGCTGCGGCTGGTCGGCGTGAAGCTGTACGGCGACGGCGCGCTGGGGTCGCGCGGCGCATGGCTGAAGCAGCCCTATGCCGATGCGCCGGGGCAGTCGGGCCTGGGCTTCATGACCGACGACGTCATCCGCAACCTGATGAGCCGTGCGGCGATGGACAAATATCAGGTCGCCGTCCACGCGATCGGCGACCGCGCGAACGCGCAGGTGCTCGACGCGATCGACGAACTGGCCGAAACCTATAAGGGCGACCGGCGCTGGCGGATCGAACATGCGCAGGTGGTCGACCCGGCCGACCTGCCACGCTTCGGCAAGCATGGCATCATCGCCTCGATGCAGCCGGTGCACGAGACGAGCGACCGGCTGATGGCCGAAGCAAGGCTGGGGCCGGCGCGGCTGGCGGGGGCCTATGCGTGGAACACCATGCTGAAGAACGGCGCGACCCTGGTCTTCGGATCGGATTATCCGGTCGAAAGCCCCGATCCCTTCGCGGGCTGGGCGGCGGCGATCACCCGCCAGGGCCCGGATGGCCAGCCCTATGGCGGGTGGCAGCCGCAGGAGATCATCGGGCGCGAGGCGGCATGGCGCGCCTTCACCATGGACGGCGCCTATGCCGGGTTCGCCGAGGATCTGTTCGGACGGCTGGGGCAGGGGCAGCAGGCGGACTTCATCATCGTCGACCGCAACCCGCTGGACATCAATCCCAGCGAGTTGCGGGGTACCAGGGTCGAAGAGACTTGGATCGGCGGCCAGAAAGTGTGGGAGCGGCGCTGACATGCACGCGCGGCGGATAGCCTCGAGATGGGCGATGCTGCCGCTGATGCCGGCACTTCTGGGCGCGAATGATCCTCTGCCGATCCGCGAGGTGCCCGCCGATGGCCGGGTGACGATCATGATCGACGGACAGGCGATCCCGGCGCGGATCTGCTGAACACCTGCTCGTCGATCACCTATGACAAGCCGGGGGAGACGGTGACTCTGCGCTGTCGGCGTGTCGGCGAGGCCGTTGCACTTCGGGACAGGGCAGCGCACGCGGGGTAAAGATTTGGAAGGGCCTTTGGTCTATGATCGAGATCATGAAAAACCGCCTTCTCCTCGTCGGTCTGGTCGCGGCCGCCCTCCCTTCGCTCGCCATCGCCTCGCCGGTGGTGGTCGGTATCGACGCGCTCAAGGAGTGGAACCTGATCGTTCTCGGGGACCTGACCTCCAGCTCGGAGGTCGAGGGGCGGACATTTGTCGGCGGGAATCTCAGCGGCAATTCGTCCAATTACCAGATCCAGCCCGTGCCGTCGTCCAGCAATGGCGAGCCCGGCCTGACCGTGGTGGGCAATGTGCTGGGCGGTGCCAAGAACCTGAATAACGGCTCGGGCGCGCTGGTCGGCGGCAATGTGTCGAGCGGGTTCAACCTGAATGGCGGCGTGCAGACGGTGAAGGTGGGCGGCACCCTGTCCAACACCAACATCAACCAGAATATCGTCCAGTCGGGGTTGGGCAGCAGCGATCCCAGCTTCGTCGCGGGGCTGACCCAGCAGAAGACGGTGCTGGCCAGCAGCATGACCGACCTGTCCAACGGCTATGCCCAGCTCGCCGCGACGGCGCAGGTGTCGATCGCCAACAACCGGGCGACCTTCAACGCCGTCCCCAATGCCAATGGCGTGGGGGTTTTCAACCTGACGGCGGCGGACCTGTCGCACTTCGGCGAGATCGCGTTCAACGCCAATGGGCTGGATACGGTGATCGTCAACGTCTCGGGCACCTCCATCGCGTTGAACGACAATTTCCTGGGCAATTCGACGGGTCTGGGCCAGCATGTCATCTGGAACTTCCCCGATGCGACCAGCCTGCAGCTGTCGACCGCGTGGAAGGGATCGGTCCTGGCGCCCAAGGCAGCGGCGACGACCAGCAATTATATCGAAGGCTCGGCCGTGTTCGGCAGCCTGATCCAGAACGGCGAATTTCACCTGGGGACCTATATCGGCACCTATTCGCCCTCGTCGCCCAATCCGCCGACCAGCTCGGGTGGCTCGTCGGGCGGGACGGGGAGCAGCGGCGGGACGCCGACATCGGTGCCCGAGCCCGCCAGCGTGGCGCTGATGGCGGGGGGCTTGGCGTTGCTGGTCCTGGCGTTGCGACGACGACGGGTGGTGGCCTGACCCTAGGCCGGATCGACATTCAACCTATTCCTCCCCTGTAAGGGGAGGTGGCAGGCCGAAGGCCTGACGGAGGGGTGTCCCGGTTGGAGAATTTGGACCTACCCTCGCCACCGGGGAGACCCCTCCACCATGCTACGCATGGTCCCAGTGGCAGGTCGATCATGCCCCCGGCATGATCTGGATTGCCTGGGAGGCAATCCACCTGCCCCTCCTTCCAGGGGAGGAATTTGCCCCATCGTGGCTGAATGTTGATCGGCCCTAGGCGGACGGGCAGGGCGTGGCCCCTTCGACTGCCTGCCAAGGCAGGCGCTCAGGACAGGCTTCGACTTCGCTCAGGCTGAACGGATGTTGGGATACGTGACCAAAAGCCCCTCGCTCCGTTCAGCCTGAGCGAAGTCGAAGGCCAAGGGAATCCATAAGAAAAAGGCCGGTCCGCGCCCCCGCGAACCGGCCTGTTCCGTAACCTCTAATGGCGGTCAGGCGACGGCGGCCTGCTCCACCTCGTCGGGCTCGCGCAGCACATAGCCGCGGCCCCAGACGGTCTCGATATAATTCTCGCCATCGCAGGCCAGGCTCAGCTTCTTGCGCAGCTTGCAGATGAAGACGTCGATGATCTTCAGTTCCGGCTCGTCCATCCCGCCATAGAGATGGTTGAGGAACATTTCCTTGGTCAGCGTGGTGCCCTTGCGGAGCGACAGCAGCTCCAGCATCGCATATTCCTTGCCGGTCAGATGGACGCGGGCATTATCGACCTCGACCGTCTTGGCGTCCAGGTTGACCGCCAGCTTGCCGGTGCGGATGATCGACTGCGAATGGCCCTTGGACCGGCGGACGACCGCATGGATGCGCGCGATCAGTTCCTCGCGGTGGAAGGGCTTGGTGACATAGTCGTCGGCGCCGAAGCCGAAGCTGCGCACCTTCGAGTCCATCTCGTTGATGCCCGACAGGATCAGCACCGGGGTGGAGACGCGGGCGACGCGCAGCCGCTTCAGCACGTCATAGCCGTGCATGTCGGGCAGGTTCAGGTCGAGCAGGATGATGTCGTAATCATACAGCTTGCCCAGATCGAGGCCTTCCTCGCCCAGATCGGTCGTGTAGACATTGAAGCCTTCGCTGCCGAGCATCAGCTCGATCGCCTTGGCCGTCGTCGGTTCGTCCTCGATCAGCAATACGCGCATCGACAGTCCCCATTCGCGAGCGATCGCCCTCCGATGTCCCCCGGCGACCTGACACTCTATTCATTAACCAACGTGGGTGTGAACGCAAAAGGTTAATTCGGTCCTAACCCGGATTATTATTGTCTTGTTTTACACGCGCGCCGGGGCCCAGCAGGCTTTGATGGTCCACGGGCGGAATGTCTTCGCCCAGGACTTCGCGAAGATACAGGCTGCGGATCAGCGTAAAGGCGACGATCAGCAGCGCGGCCGAGAAGAACAGCCCGAACAGGCCGAAGATCGTGCCGATGCCGATGATGGCGAACAGGGTGACGGCGGGCGGGATGGCGACGACCCGGCTCGTGACGAAGGGGGTGATCGCATTGGTCTGGACCAGGCGGACGACCGCGAAGGTGATGAGCGTGCCGATGATGGCGCCGTTGCCGCCCTGCGCCGCCAGCCCCAGCGCGGGCAGCATCGCGGCGATCGGGCCGACATAGGGCACGAATTCGCTAAGCCCCGTCAGCAATCCCAGCGCGGCGGCCGAGGGTACGCCCGCGATCGCCAGGCCCACGCCGACCAGCACGCCCATCGTCGTCATCTGGATCAGCTGCGCGCGCAGCCACAGGCGTAATGTCGATCCGGTGTCGAACAGCGCATCCTCCATGGGCGCCCGCATCGACCGGGGAATGAGGAGCAGGAAGCCGCGCTCATAGACCTTGGGATCGGCGGCGAAGAACAGCGCGCCGACCAGCAGCAACAGGCAATTGAGGATGAACTCGCCCGCGCCCGACACGATGCCGCCGATGTCCTGCGCCACCCGGCTGCCCGCATAGGCGGCGCGGACCGCATCGACCACCTTGGCCCCGACGGGCGATTGCGAGGCCCAGGCGGCGAGCTGGTCGATCAGGATGGGCAGTTGCGTGACCAGCGTGTTGAGCTGCTGGCGAAAGGCGACGCCGAACAGCCAGGCGAGGAATCCCAGCACCGCCAGCACGGTCGCGATAGACAGGGTCAGCGAACGCTTCGGCCCGATCGGCAGATGGTCGGCATAGAGATCGGCGATCGCATGGATGACGATCGCCCCCAGGATCGACCCGAAGGCCAGGATCAGCAGGTCGCCCGCGCGGAACAGCGCGGCGGTGACGCCCAGGATCAACAGGGTCAGGACGATGCGGCGGATGAAGCGCGCATCGCCGTCGTCGGGACGCAGGCGGTTCATCGGGCGGTCTCCGTCGCCTTTTCCGTCGCGCGGTGGGCGGTCACGCACGGATCGCGCACCCGGTCGGCGAGCCAGGCGATCAGCGCCTCGACCCGGGCCGGGCGCAAGGGGCTGGGCGGGGTCAGCAGATGCAGGCCGATCGGCGGCGGCGTCCACGCCTCCAGGATCTCGACCGCCTTGCCCGAGGACAGATAGGGCCCGATGATGAAGCCGGGCAGCCGCGCGATCCCTAGCCCCGTCAGCACGGCGGGGACCAGCGCATCGCCGCTATTGGCGGTCAGTGGTCCTTGCGCCCGCACCGAGACCTCCGCTCCGTCCGCCCGGCGAAAGCGCCACGGACCGGTGCTGTTGGCATAACCGAGCAGCCGGTGCTCGCCCAGTTCGTTGGGATGGGTCGGCATGCCATGCTTCGCCAGATAGCCCGGCGAGGCGACGACATGTGTCGAAATCCCGCACAGCCGCCGCGCGCGCAGCGAACTGTCGGGCAGGTCGGCGATGCGCAGCGCGATGTCATAGCCTTCCGCGACGATATCGACCCGCGCGTCGGACAGGTTGAGCTCGATCTCTATCCCCGGATGCGCGACAAGGAAGTCGGCGATGATGGGCGCGATATTGGTCACGCCGAACGACATGGGCGCAGCCAGGCGGATGCGGCCGGCCGGCGCGCTGGCGGCATCGCGCGCGGCTTCCTCGGCGGCGCGCGCCTCGGCCAGGATGCGCGCGGCATGTTCGGCCAGCGGCTTGCCCGCCTCGGTCAGGGCCAGGCGGCGGGAGGTGCGGTGGAACAGTGACTGGTTCAGCTGAGCCTCCAGCCGGGTGATCGCCTTGGACACCGTCGCCTTGGACAGGCCGATCGCATCGGCGGCCGCGCTGAACGAACGATGCTCGACCACCGCGGCGAAGATGGCCCAGGCTTCCAGATCCGGCAGACGCATCGACACCCTTATGATCCCCCACATGCGGCACCGGCGGCGCGGCCTCGCGCTACAATGAACGTGGAAACGATCGGTTTCCAGCGTTTCCGTTTACGCGCTCATAATCGGCCCTATCTTGTGGGCAACCAAGGGAGAAATTCCATGACTGCCATCACTGCCGAAAAGAGCGTCGACCGTCGCAGCTTCGAAAGCCTGGGCCATGCGAACCATGGCTGGCTGGATGCGCGGCATCATTTCTCGTTCGCCAATTATTACGATCCTGCGCGCATGGGCTGGGGCGCGATCCGGGTGTGGAACGACGACGTCATCGCCCCCAATGCGGGCTTTCCGCCGCATCCCCATGCCGACATGGAGATCATCACCTATGTCCGCACCGGTGCGATCACGCACCAGGACTCGATGGGCAATGTCGGCCGCACCGCGGCGGGCGACGTCCAGGTGATGAGTGCCGGGTCGGGCGTGCGTCATGCCGAATATAATCTCGAGACCGAACCGACCACGCTCTTCCAGATCTGGATCGAGCCGCGCAGCCGGGGCGGCCAGCCGAGCTGGGGCGCCAAGCCCTTCCCCAGGGGCGAACGGTCGGGCAAGTTCGTGACGCTGGCCAGCGGGTTCGAGGAGGATGGCGATGCGCTGCGCATCCGGGCCGAGGCCCGGGTGCTGGCCGCAACGCTGCGCGCCGGTGAGTCGGTCGAGCATAGCGTGGGCGAGGGGCGTCACGCCTATCTCGTCCCCGCCACCGGGCGGATCGAAATCGACGGTGTACCGTTCGCGGCACGCGACGGTGCGGCGCTGAGCGGCGGGCGGACGGTGACGATCACCGCCGTCGAGGATGCCGAGATCGTTCTGGTCGATGCCGAATAAGTCACGTTTCTGAAAAGGAGAATTCCCATGGCGAAGGTTCTGGTGCTGTATTATTCGTCCTACGGCCATATCGAGCAGATGGCCGACGCCATCGCCGAGGGCGCGCGTTCGGCGGGCGCCGAGGTGGATATCCGCCGCGTCGCCGAAACCGCGCCGCCCGAGGTGGTCGCCGCCGCCCACTTCAAGACCGACACCGCGCACCCGGAGATCGAAGGCCCCGACGCGCTGATGAACTATGACGCGATCGTCGTCGGCACGCCGACCCGCTATGGCCGGATGGCGAGCCAGATGGCGGCCTTCTGGGACACCACCGGCGGCGTCTGGATGAAGGGCGGCCTGGTCGGCAAGGTCGGCGGCGCCTTCACCTCGACCGCCAGCCAGCATGGCGGGCAGGAGACCACGTTGTTCTCGGTCCTGACCAACCTGATCCATCACGGCATGACCATCGTCGGGCTGGATTACGGTTTCCAGGGCCAGATGGGCGTGAAGGAAGTCCATGGCGGCACGCCGTACGGCGCGTCGACGCTGGCGGACGGCGACGGCAGCCGCCAGCCGAGCCAGGTCGACCTGGACGGCGCCCGCTACCAGGGCAAGCGCATCGCCGAGACGGCCGCCAAGCTGTTCGGATGATGGGAAGGACGGGGGCGCCGGTGGGTGCCCCCGTTTTCCTTATGTGTCGGGTGTCGGGGCGTGGCCTTCGACTTCGCTCAGGCTGAACGGCCGTTGGGGGCAATCCCGATCCCTAAACCCCGTTCAGCCTGAGCGAAGTCGAAGGCCAAGGTAAAGCCTCGCCCAAACCACCGGCCTAGGATGCGCCTACCGCACCCCCACAGTGACCGTCACCGCGACAAGCCTGCCACTTCGTCTACCGATCAGGGTTATGTCGGCCCCAACACCATGTGGATCGATCATGGCGATCATCGCCATCACCGGGAAATCGGCCGTGAACAGCGGTGTGAACGTCTTCACATAGGGTTTGGTAATGACGGTCGTACCGGCCTTGTCATCGACCCACGCGCTCATGCTCGAGGACGAACCGACAAAGCGTAGCCCGGCCGGAACGGGGTAGGACGGCGTCTGACGATTATCAGCGGCGCGTTCGACGCAGGCGCTGGGCTCCAGACGTCCACTGACAGGCCCGTAGCTTCCTCTGTTAATCGAATAGCGCAGACAATTGCCGGTGTTCAGGTAGAGCGTCACCGGAAGATTGCCTGGCGACCAGGCATCGACGATGCGAGCGCCTTCGATATTGGGCAGTTCGGTGGCGAAATAGATATTGCGATCGGTAAATGGTCCTCGGGTCGGGTCGGCATAGTGGAAAGCAGGCTTGAATTCGAGAATCGAGATGGAGGGGAGCGCCTTGAATTCGGCCGCGTCGGAAGCCTGATCCGACCGCTGCGCCAGAACGGGCGTGGGAAGCATGGTCAGAGCGGCGACCGCCGCCAACATATGCGTCGCGCGTTCCGTCATGCGATGTGCCCCTCTAGCTATGGAAGGTCGATCCTAAGCGGGGGCGGCGATTCTGTCATGCCACCGCTCAGGGTCTTTGGCGGCGGGACTTGGCCTTGCTCGCAGCTGCGTTTGGCGCGACTGGCGGCGTCACCGGCACCGGTGGCTGGCTCGTCACCATGACCTTCAAGGGATCGCGTATCCCCGGATCGGCCGGAAACTGCGCGCGCGCCCGGGCGAAGATCGCGCGCGCCTGCGCCGCACCCGGCTCGGTCGGGCTCGTGCCGACCCAGCGCCAATGCCAGGGTTCCCACTTCACCCGCTGCGCATTGCCCGCCGGAAAGCTCATCTCGAAGCCGAAGCGGGTCGCGTTGGCGATCAGCCAGCGTGCCGCCGGGGTAGCCGCCATGCACGCCTCGGCATCCGGGCAGCCCTTGGCCGGGCGGACCGCGAAGTCGATCGCATAGCCGGTCGCATGTTCGCTATGTCCGGCGGGCGCGACCGAGATGGCGCGCTCGGCCGCCGAGACGCTGCGGTCGCGGCAGAAGACGTTGCGCTGGCGGGCAACCTCGCGGTGGCAGGACAGGCCGCGCAATTCGCCGCGGACCGACGGATCGGCCCTGGCGGCCTCGAGCAGGCGCTGCAGATCGGCGATCGTCGCGCGGTGCAGGCGGCAATAGGGCTTCAGTCCGAAGCCGGCGGGCGCCGGCACGATATCGGCGGGGGGCGCATCGCCGTACGGGAAATGGCCCGCGAGCCGGCCGTCGGGCCCGGGCGGCGGCAGCGCGCCGTCGCAGGACTGGGCCTGCGCCGCGACCGGCAGGGCCGCGAACATCGGCAGCGCCAGAAAACGCAGGAAAGCGGTAAGAGCGGTCGGCATGACGCGCGCGCCTCTGGCATGTCGGCGCTGGCGGTGGCAAGGGAGCGCGATGCACGGAGATCGCGTTCTTTTCATCGACGGCGAAGCGCTGGTTATCGACAAGCCAGCGGGTCTGCCCGTCGATCGGCCCCGCAACGGGGCGATCAGCCTGGAAAACCATCTGGAATCGCTGAAGTTCGGCTTCAAGCGCTGGCCCCATGCGGTCCACCGGCTGGACCGCGACACCAGCGGTTGCCTGTTGCTGTCGCGCAATCCCAAGGCGCATGCGCGTTTCCAGCAGGCGTTCGAGGCGGGCCTGGTCGAAAAGCGGTATCTTGCGGTGCTGAACGGCCTGGTCGAGGGTGAAGGCCTGATCGACTTGGCCTTGGCCAAGGTGTCGACCCGGGAAGATGGCTGGCGAATGGTCGCCGATCCGGCGGGCAAGGCGGCACGCACCGGCTGGCGCGCGCTGCGCCATGAGGGCGGGCGCACGCTGGTGGAGTTCCGGCCCGAAACCGGGCGCACGCACCAGATCCGCGTCCATGCCGCCACGGGCCTGGGCGCGCCGGTGGTCGGCGATCCGGTCTATGGCGCGGGCGAGGCGGGCGGGATGCTGCTCCACGCCGCCAGCCTGACCGTGCCGCGCGGCGACAAGGATCCGATCACCGCCGAGGCTCCGATTCCGGAACGCTTCGGCGTCTTCCAGAACTAGGCGGCCATGCGATGGCGCTGATCCCCGTCACCCGCGCCATCGCGATCGACGAGCGCGAGATCGCCGAGAGCTTTACCCGTGCCTCCGGGCCGGGCGGGCAGCATGTGAACACGACCGACAGCGCGGTGCTGTTGCGCTTCGACGTGGGCGCGTCGCCGAGCTTGCCGGAGGCGGTGAAGCTGCGCCTGGCGGTGCTGGCGGGCCAGCGATTGAGCAAGGACGGCGTGCTGACCCTGCGCGCCGATGCCAGCCGATCGCAGGAAATGAACCGGCGCGAGGTGCGCGAGCGGCTGATCGAGCTGATCCGCGAGGCGACGATCGTGCCGAAGAAACGGCGGCCGACAAAACCGACACGCGCATCCCAGACCCGGCGGGTGGACGCCAAAAAAGGGCGTGCGCAGGTGAAGGCGGGGCGGGGGAAGGTTCGTTTCGACTGAGGCCGTTGGGGGCGTTGGGGCGTGGCCTTCGACTGCGCTCAGGCTGAACGGAGCGAGGGGGTTTTGCCCCGCATCCCAACATCCGTTCAGCCTGAGCGCAGTCGAAGGCCACGCAATCCACTCGCCCAAAGAAAAACGGGCCGGCGAAATGATCGCCGACCCGCTTCCGCAATCCCAAGGGATGAAACCCTTAGCGGCGGACATCCTCGCCCGCACGGACCAGCGCGTTGCCGGTCGCCTGGCGGGCCTTGTCGGCGCCGTTCTCGATCTTGTCGCCCGCCCGGTCCAGGCCGCGGTCGATATTGTCGCCCGCGCGATCGGCATGGGCGGCGGCGCTATCACCGGCGCGGTCGAGCTTGTCGCCCGCCTTGTCCATCGCGTTCTCGGCCGAGTTCAGCGCCTTGGCGGTCGCGGCTTCGACATCGTCCGAGGCGTTCTGGGTCGTCGCCTTGACGTCGGAGCCGATGGCGTCGGCGGCCTGCTGGGTTTGTTCGCGGCTGTTCTGGCTGCACGCACCCAGCGACAGGGCGGCGGCGCCGGTCAGGGCAAGGATCAGGGCCTTCTTCATGACAGTCACTCCCGTTTTCATCATTTGATCGGCGTGCCAACGCAGATCATCCGTTTCGGGTCCGTGTCGGCTGAAATGAGTTCGCTCCGTTGACCGCATATAAAGATATCTTTATATCATGATCCATGGCCAATGCGCTCGAAATCTTTCGCGCCCTCAGCGATCCGACGCGGCTGCGCATCCTGGCGCTGCTGCGGTCGATGGAGCTGTCGGTCGGCGAGCTGGCGCAGGTCCTGGGTCAGAGCCAGCCGCGCGTCAGCCGCCATGTGAAGATCCTCGTCGATGCCGAACTGGCCGAGCGGCGCAAGGAAGGCAGCTGGGTCTTCGTGGCGCTGGGCGATCGCGAGGCGGTGGAGCCGATGACGGCGGCGCTGGACCGCTGGACGGTGGAGGCGCCCGACCCGTGGGTGCTGGCCGATGTCGCGCGGCTGGCGGCGGTACGCGCGGACCGGGCGGCCAGTGCGGCGGCCTGGTTCGAGGATCATGCGGGCGAGTGGGATGCGATCCGGTCGCTCCATGTCGCGGACAGCGAGATCGAGGAGGCGATGGCGGGCCTGATCGGCGAGGGCGATCTGGGCGCGCTGATCGACATCGGCACGGGCACCGGGCGGATGCTCGAGCTGTTCGGCGACCGGGCGGACAGCGCGCTGGGCATCGACCGCTCGTCGGAAATGCTGCGGTTGGCCCGCGCCAAGCTGCATGGTCGCGCCAATACCGAACTGCGGCAGGCGGATCTTTATGCGCTGCCCATGGGCGACGGTGCGGCCGATATCGCGATCCTGCACCATGTCCTGCATTTCGCGCAGCAGCCGGGGGCGGCGATCGCCGAGGCGGCGCGGGTGCTGGGGCCGGGCGGACGGTTGCTGATCGCGGACTTCGCGCCGCACGACCGCGAGGAATTGCGGCAAAAGGCGGCGCATAGTCGCCTGGGCTTTGCCGACGAACAGATGGCCGGTTGGTTCGGCCCCGCCGGGCTGACGCTGGCGGAGACGAAGACGCTGGAGGGCGGCGAGTTGACCGTCAAGCTCTGGCTGGGTGTGAAGAAGGGGCTTCGGCCCGTCGAGACGAATAGGGTGAAGGCGGCATGACGAACACGATTCTGACCCAGGCCGAGGCGGCGCTGGCGCATGACGAACCGCTGTTCGCCGATGTCGGCGGCGACATTGCGGTCAGTTTCGAGTTCTTCCCGCCCAAGACGGAGAAGATGGACGCACAGCTCTGGGATGCGATCCGCACGCTGGAGCCGCTCGACCCGCGCTTCGTCTCCGTCACCTATGGCGCGGGCGGCACGACCCGTGAGCGCACCCATGCGACCGTCGCGCGCATCCAGCGCGAGACGACGCTGGCGGCGGCGGCGCACCTGACCTGTGTCGAGGCGACCCGCGAGGAGATCGACCAGGTCGCGAACGAATATTGGGCGGCGGGCGTCCGGCATATCGTGGCGCTGCGCGGCGATCCTCCTGCCGAGGGCGCGCGCTTCGTCAGCCATCCGGGCGGGTACGAGAATGCCGCCGATCTGGTCGCGGGGCTCAAGAAGCTGCACCCGTTCGAGATTTCGGTCGCCGCCTATCCCGAATGCCATCCGGAATCGGCCGACCAGGCGGCCGACCTCGACAATTTGAAGCGCAAGATCGACGCGGGCGCGACGCGGGCGATCACCCAGTTCTTCTTCTCGCCGGACGCCTATTTCCGCTTCCGCGACGCGGCGGCGGCGGCGGGGATCACCGCCGAGATCCTGCCGGGCATCCTGCCGGTGTCGAACGTGGCGCAGACCCGCAAGTTCGCCGCCATGTGCGGCGCCGCCATCCCCGACTGGATGGACCGGCTGTTCGAGGGGCTGGACGATCACCCCGCCGCGCGCCAGCTGGTCGCCGCGACCATCGCCGCCGAGATGTGCCGTCGTCTGTATGCGGGCGGGGTGAAGGGTTTCCACTTCTACACCCTCAACCGCGCCGAGCTGGCCTATGCGATCAGCCATTTGCTGGGCGTGCGGGGGAAGAAGGCCGAGGCGGTCGCGGCGGCGTGACGATTAGCCCCCTCCCGCAGGCGGGAGGGGGTTGGGGGAGGGGCGGTTCCACAGACCGTGTCGCCTGTGGCTTTCCCTCCCCCGGCCCCTCCCGCTTGCAGGAGGGGAGTGATGAAATCGAGGGTCGGGGCGGCGACAGCACATAACCTACGACCCAAGCACGCCCCTCCCGCAAGCGGGAGGGGATGGGGGAGGGCAGGCCACGAGCTAATCGCTCAAGGCTAACCACCCAGACGAACAACCGCTCGCCAGAGCAGGAGCAGTACCGATGACGACCCGCGACACCTTCCTGGCCGAAGCCACCAAGCGCATCCTGATCACCGACGGCGCATTCGGCACGGAAATCCAGAACTGGAAGCTGGACGAGGCGGCCTATGCGGGGACGCTGGGCCTGACCCATGACCAGAAGGGCAATAACGACATCCTGGCGCTGACCAAGCCCGAGGTGCCCGAGGCCATCCACCGCGCCTATTTCGAGGCGGGGGCGGACATCGCCGAGACCAACACCTTCTCCGCCAACCGGATCAGCCAGGCCGATTACGGCGCTGAACATCTGGTGCGCGAAATCAATGTCGAGAGCGCGAAGCTGGCCCGTCGCATCGCCGACGAATTCGCCGCGAAGGACGGCCGCCCCCGCTTCGTCGCGGGCGCGATCGGGCCGACCAACAAGACGCTGTCGCTCAGCCCGGACGTCAACGATCCGGGGTATCGCGAGATCGACTTCGATTACCTCAAGGACGTGTACCGCGAGCAGATCGACGCGCTGGTCGAGGGCGGGGCCGACTTCATCCTGATCGAGACGGTGTTCGACACGCTGAACGCCAAGGCCGGGATCATGGCGACGATCGAGGCGGGCGAGGCGCTGGGCCGCGAGATCCCGATCATGCTGTCGATGACGCTCACCGACCTGTCGGGCCGCAACCTGTCGGGCCATACGGTCGAGGCCTTCTGGCACGCGGTGCGCCATGCCAGGCCGCTGACCATCGGGCTGAACTGCTCGTTCGGCGCGGAACAGCTTCGCCCGCATGTGAAGACGCTGTCGGAGATTTGCGACACGCTCATCATGATCTATCCCAATGCCGGGCTGCCCAACGAACTGGGCGCCTATGACGAAGCGCCCGTCACCACCGCCGGTCTGGTCGGCGAATGGGCGGTCGAGGGGCAGGTCAATGTGCTGGGCGGCTGCTGCGGCTCGACCCCTGCGCATATCAAGGCGATCGCCGACAAGGTGAAGGGCATGGCGCCGCGCACCATCCCGACCCCGCCGGTCGTCACCCGCCTCGCCGGGCTGGAGCCGTTCACCATGGCGGCCTGACCGTCTAGCCCTCTCCCCTCCGGGGAGAGGGTTGGGTGAGGGGACGGGGTCTCGTAGAGACCGGCCTCTCGGTGAGACACAGCCCCTCTCCCAACCCTCTCCCCGGAGGGGAGAGGGCTAAGAAGAAGAACCAATGACCACCAACACTTCCACCAATTTCGTCAATGTCGGCGAGCGGACCAACGTCACCGGCTCGGCGGCGTTCAAGAAGATGATCCTGGCGGGCGACTATGCCCGCGCGGTGGAGGTGGCGCGCAGCCAGGTCGAGAATGGCGCGCAGGTGGTCGACGTCAACATGGACGAAGGGCTGCTCGACGCCGAATACGCCATGACCACCTTCCTGAAGCTGATCGCCGCGGAGCCTGACATCGCGCGCGTGCCGATCATGATCGACAGCTCGAAATGGAGCGTGATCGAGGCGGGCCTGAAGTGCGTGTCGGGCAAGCCGATTGTCAATTCGATCAGCATGAAGGAAGGCGAGGAGGCGTTCCTTCATTACGCCCGCCGCTGCATGGCGTATGGCGCGGCGGTGGTCGTCATGGCGTTCGACGAAGTCGGGCAGGCCGACACCAAGGACCGCAAGGTCGAGATCTGCGCGCGTGCCTATGACCTGCTGATGTCGATCGGCTTTCCGCCTGAGGACATCATCTTCGACCCCAATGTCTTCGCGGTCGCCACCGGCATCGAAGAGCATAACAATTACGGCGTCGACTTCATCGAGGCGTGCCGCGAGATCAAGGCGCGCTGTCCGCACGTCCATATCTCGGGCGGCCTGTCGAACCTGTCGTTCAGCTTCCGCGGCAACGAGCCGGTGCGCCGCGCGATGCACTCGGTGTTCCTGTACCACGCCATCCCGGCGGGCATGGACATGGCGATCGTCAATGCGGGCCAGCTCGACGTGTATGACACGATCGACCCCGAGCTTCGCCAGGCGTGCGAGGATGTCGTCCTCAACCGTGACCCCGAGGCAGGCGAGCGGCTGGTGGCGCTGGCCGAGCGCTATCGCGGCACCGATGCGGTCGCCGAGAAGCAGGCCGCCGAATGGCGCAGCCTGCCCGTCACCAAGCGGCTGGAATATGCGCTGGTCAAGGGCATCGACGCGCATGTCGTCGACGATACCGAGGAATGCCGCCAGGCCTTTGCCCGCCCGATCGAGGTGATCGAAGGCCCGCTGATGGACGGCATGAACGTCGTCGGCGACCTGTTCGGATCGGGCAAGATGTTCCTGCCGCAGGTGGTGAAGTCGGCCCGCGTCATGAAGAAGGCGGTCGCGCACCTCCTCCCCTTCATCGAGGCGGCCAAGGAGCCGGGCGCCAAGGGCAAGGGCAAGATCGTGCTCGCGACCGTGAAGGGCGACGTGCACGATATCGGCAAGAACATCGTCGGCGTCGTGCTCCAGTGCAACGGCTTCGAGGTGGTCGATCTGGGCGTCATGGTACCCTGGTCGAAGATCATCGCCTCGGCGGTCGAGAATGATGCCGACATGATCGGCCTGTCTGGCCTCATTACCCCCTCGCTCGACGAGATGGTGACGGTGGGCGAGGAGATGCAGCGGGCGGGGATGACCATGCCGCTGCTGATCGGTGGCGCGACCACGTCGAAGGTGCATACCGCGCTGCGTATTGCGCCCGCCTATTCGGGGCCGGTGGTCCATGTCCTCGACGCCAGTCGCGCGGTCGGCGTCGCCACGACGTTGGTGTCCGATACGCAACGCGACCCTTATGTCGCGCAGGTCGCCGCCGATTACGAAGCCGTCCGCAAGGCGCGCGAGGGCAAGGGTGCCAATGCGCTCCTGCCGTTGGAGGAAGCCCGTGCGCGCGGCTTCGTCGCGGACATGGCGCTGAAGGCGGGCGAGCCAAAGCAGCCGGGCGTGCATGTCTATCAGGACTGGGACCTGTCCGACCTGCGCGACTATATCGACTGGACGCCCTTCTTTCGCGCCTGGGAACTGGCGGGCAATTTCCCGGCCATCCTGACCGATGAGGTCGTCGGCGAGAGCGCCAGTGGGCTCTATGCCGATGCGCAGGCCATGCTCGACACGATCATCGCCGAGAAGTGGCTGACCGCGCGCGGTGTCGTAGCGCTCTGGCCGTGCCGTCGCGACGGCGACGACGTGATCCTGACGGCGGATGGCGAGGAGACCCGCATCCCTTTCCTGCGCCAGCAGATCGCCAAGCGCGAAGGCCGCGCCAATATGTGCCTGGCCGACTTCATCGACCCGGCGGGCGACTGGATGGGTGGCTTCGCGGTCGGCATCCACGGTATCGACACGCATATCGAACGCTTCCGGGCAGGGCATGACGATTATAACGACATCCTGCTGAAGGCGCTGGCCGACCGTCTGGCCGAGGCGTTTGCCGAGCGGCTGCACGCGCATGTCCGCACCGACCTGTGGGGCTATGCGGCGGGCGAGCAGCTGACCAACGAGGCGCTGATCCGCGAACAATATCGCGGCATCCGCCCCGCGCCGGGCTATCCCGCCTGCCCGGAGCACAGCATCAAGCGGACGCTGTTCGACCTGCTGGGCGCCGAACAGGCGGTCGGGCTGGAGCTGACCGACAGCTTCGCGATGCTGCCGACGGCGGCGGTCAGCGGCTTTTACTTCGGGCACGCCCAGGCCGAATATTTCGGCGTCGCGCGGATCGGCGAGGATCAGGTGGCGGACTATGCCACGCGACGCGGCGTCGATGTCGCACAGGCGACCCGCTGGCTACGTCCCAATCTCGATTGATGTGGATAACATCTTATAAAATAAAAATTTTATGGTTAATGAAAGGCCTTTCGTCTATGCAGTGTCCTTAATCCAAGCTAATCCTCGCTACCGTATCGGGCATAACTCCGCATAGCAGGGCTGTGGTGGGCTGCCGTCTACGGGGGCTTGGGCAGGGTGCCGAACGGGCGTTATGAGATCGAGATCAGCAACCTGGATCTGATCCAGGCCTGTTGGGGGCCGGTGGTGGCCGATCAGGTCGTTGGCCATATCCGGACCCGATTGCGCCATATGGGCGTCGGCGTCATGCAGGACGAGACGCCCGGACGCTTTCGGCTCACCGGCGATTTGCGGTTTCAGGAGCCGCTGGACTGGGACCGGCTGGCCGACCTGTCCTATCGCCTGACCGCCGAGCCGATTTCGATCGAACTGACTACCGGGCTGGCGGGGTCGGCGCTGCACGCCGTGATGAAGTGGGCGACGGAAGAGCCGCCGCGCTATCGCTGTCCGCGCGATATCGAACGGGACCATGGCGAGCGGTGGTTCGCCATCTACAAGAGCGATATGCAGATCGTCGCTCATGCCTTTCGCTGCGCGGGCGAGGGGCGGATGATCCCCCATTGGCAACCCGTCTGCGATTATCGCGATCCGGCCCGGATTCTCTATCATGAGGGGCTGGTCCGCTTCGGCGAGCAGAGCGAGGCCTTGTCGCCCGGTGTGATCTTCCCGGCCCTGGAGCGTACGGGCACGGCGTCGACCTTCGACTGGGTGATGGTCCGTCATGTGCTGGACGAACTGCGCGCCCATCCGCAGGCGACGCTGGCGGTCAATATCTCCGCGAACTCCACGCATCGCCAGGGCTGGTGGCGCAATATCCTGGCCGATCTGGCGACGCGACCCGATCTGGCGAGGCGCCTGGTCGTCGAGATCACCGAGACCGAGCCGATCGTCCATATCGAGGAAGCCATTGCCTTTGCCCATGCGCTGCGGGCGACGGGCGCGACGCTGGCGCTCGACGATTTCGGGGCGGGCTTCACCTCGATCCGGCAGCTTATGGGGCTGGTCCCGGCGCTGGTGAAGATCGACGGCGTGTTCCTGCAACGGGCGACTCGCCCGCAAAACCCCTGCCGGAGCCTGCCGCATCTGATCGAACTCATCCGCGAACTGGGCGGCACGGTCATCATCGAAGGCGTCGAGACCCAGGCGATGGCCGACCTGGCCTTTGTCAGCGGGGCGGTCTGGCAGCAGGGTTATCATCATGCCCGGCCGTCGCCGATACGCAGCGGCATCAGCCAGCCTTTGTCGCTCGACGCGATCGGGGCGGAGGATCGGAATCGACCATCGGTGGGCCAATCCAGATAAAGGCCAAGATTGATCTTGGTCAATATTGGAAGATATTGCCTCCAATTAATTGTCATTGATAGATATTTCTGGAACGCTCCGTCGTGGCGTGACGTTGGGGCATCCCATGTCCGATATGACCAGCAGTCTCTTTCCCGCCCATGATCCCAGCGAGCCGAAATCGGCCGCAATGCTTCGCGACCATATCGCGGCGGCGGATTTCCCGTGCGTCGGCGCAAAGGCGGCGATGGCGCGAGGTACGCTGGATATTCTGGGCGCCCGCGACATCGCCAGCGCCTGGGACGATCTGCGTATCCATGACCGGCTGCGGCGCTTCGCCGAACGCTACCGCGCCGAGCCGCAGCTGTTCCGCAGCCTGGCGGTGGTGTTCGCCGGGCCCGAGCGGCTGGATGAAGCGGCGTTCGAGCGCGCCGTCTGGGCGCGAATCCAGTCCCTGTCCGACAAGGATGTCTGGCTGGGGCAAGACTGGGATATGCGGGTCAGTTCCAATCCCGACGATCCGCATTTTTCGCTGTCCTTCGGCGGCGAGGCGTTCTTCGTGGTCGGGCTGCATCCGGGCGCCAGTCGTCCGGCACGGCGCTTTCCCCGGCCCGCCATGATCTTCAACCTGCACGACCAGTTCGAGACGCTGCGCGCCCAGGGCAAATATGAGGGGATGCGCGAAAAGATCCTGATGCGTGACGAGGCGCTGGCGGGATCGCGCAACCCGATGCTGGCGCGGCACGGGGAAATGAGCGAGGCGCGGCAATATAGCGGACGGGTGGTGGAGGAGGGTTGGCGCTGCCCCTTCCATTATGCCGGTGGCGGGAGCGAGGCCAAGCCGTGAGCGACCAGACCGTCGAAATCCCCCCGCGCAGCGGCGATGCCTTCCGCATGGCCAAGGGCGACTCCCTTACGGTGATCGACCCGCGCGGACGGCAGGTCGCGGACCTGCTCGCCTTCAACGCCGACGATCTGGACGAGGTGATCTCGTCGGGCCGCACGCTCGACTATGCCGAGACGATCCGGCTGACGACGGGGCACAAGCTCTATTCCAACCGGTCGCGGGCGATGCTGGAGATCGTCGCGGACACGGTCGGGATGCACGACTTCCTGCTGACGCCCTGCTCGGTCGACACCTTCGACCATTTCTATCCCGACCTGCCGCGCCATCGCGGATGTTTCGGCAATCTGGCCGCAGCGCTGGCGCCCTATGGCGTGACACCGGACCGGATCCCGGTGGCGTTCAACTGCTTCATGAACGTACCGGTCGATGGCCAGACCGGCAAGCTGGAGGTGCTGCCGCCGCTGAGCGGGCCGGGGGATCATATCCGTTTCGTGGCGCAGATGGATCTGGTGATCGGGCTGACGGCGTGCTCGGCGCCCGCGTCGAACGGGGGGAGCTTCAAGCCGATCCGGTATCGGGTGGAGCGCGCCTGAAAACTTCCTCCCCTGTAAGGGGAGGGGAACCATGCGCAGCATGGTGGAGGGGTGTCCCGCTCTCGATAGGGGGACACCCCTCCGTCAGGCCTGTGGCCTGCCACCTCCCCTTTCAGGGGAGGAATGAGGTTACTTCCTACACGTATCCGCCGCACCCGGATCGAGGTCCAGACAGCGCCCGTCGACCCCCGGCATGGGCAGCCCGATGGTCGCGGCCAGGGTCGGGGCGACGTCGACCGTCTCCACCGACAAAGGCTGCTCGAACCCCGCCATGCCCTTGCGCCAGAACAGGATCGGCACGCGGCGGTCATAGTCCCAGGGCGAGCCATGCGTCTCGACATAGCCGGGACCGGGCTCTTCGATCGTGGTCACGCGCGGCTTCAACAGGATCAGCAGATCGCCCGACCGCGTCGGGTCATAGGAAGACCGCGCCTTTTCCTTCAGCGTCCAGGTTTCCGGCGGGGTGGTCGGCCACGGCGTCGCCGCGATCTCGTCACGGGTCAGCGCGGCGGCCACCTGCGGCAGTGCCTCGTAGCGCCGTTTCGCCTCGGCCAGCACCTTGGCGCGGGTCGCGGGCGGCAGCGCGGCGTTGATATAGATGTCGCCCTCGGCGCTCATCATGATGGGGGGCGTGTTGGGCAGGCCCAGCGCCTGGGCGATCGTCGCGGCCATCGCCTTGGTCTTCGCCTCGGGCGCGACATGGCTTTCCATCGGCATGGCGCGCTCCTGCTGGCGCTCGGTCATGTCGTGCGCGCCGTGATCGGCGGTCAGCATCACCTCATAATCCACGCCGGTCGCATCCAGCACGTCGAAGAAATCCGCCAGCGACCGGTCGAGCTCGGCCATCTGGATGCACATCTCGGCACCCTGGGTGCCCAGCGCATGGCCGATATAGTCGGTCGCCGACAGCCCGACCGACAGGATATCGGTCTGCGGCCCCTGGCCCAGCTTCATGTCCTGGACGAAGCCCGCCGCCATGGCCAGCACCGCCGCATCGGCGGCCGGCGAGACGCGGAACCCCTTCAGGTCGCCCGCCGCGCGCTGGAACCGGCCGGTGCCCAGCGTCTGGTCGCCGACGGTGATCGGGCGGTCGAGCGGCTTGCAGAAACCGGGCAGCGGCAGCGGCGCCTGCGGGCGGGCGACCAAGTCGGCGACCGCCTTGCGCGTGCGCTCCACGACCGGCGGCACGGCGCGTCCGGCATAAGAGACATAGGTCTTGCCGTCCCACCACCAGATCTCGTCCATCTTGTGGCCGCCCATCATCACGGCGGCGCGGTCCTTGCCCGCGACCGAGACGGTGCGCACGCGCGGATCGGCGGTCTTCATCCGCTCGCCCAGCGTCGGCACCTTCAGATGCTTGTCCGACACGGTGTAGTTGTCGTGGGTCATGCCCGCGACGCTTTCGTCCTCCGAGCAATAGACGATCTTGTCCGCGCGCCCGACCGACTGGTCGACCCAGTTGTTGGCGATGATGCCGGTATGCGCCGGGCGATAGCCGGTCAGGATGGTCGAGTGGCCGGGACAGGTCTCGGTCGCGGCATGGCTCTGATAGCCCGAGGGGAAGACCGCGCCGGTCAGCAGCCGCGCCATGCCGCCGGTGAAGTGGTTGCGATATTGCTGGAACAGGTCGGCGGAGAACTGGTCCACCGAGATCGCGACGATCAGCTTGGGCGGCGTGGTGGGGAAGGGGGGC
>Ga0209816_1000023_pt1 | contig 131456 bp, 126 predicted proteins | sample CoawatmetaG01DNA_FD_187509 | JGI IMG/M metagenome (GOLD analysis project Ga0209816, IMG submission 187509) | Marine microbial communities from the West Antarctic Peninsula - Coastal water metaG017-DNA (SPAdes) (version 2) | ecosystem: Environmental > Aquatic > Marine > Coastal ...
GCGATAATAGGTCTGCTCGCTGACCGCGATCCGCCGGCACGCCTCGGCGGTCGTGCCGCCTTGGCCCAGCACGATCTCAACCTCACGCAGCTTGCCGATGATCTCCTCGGGCTTGTGCTTCTTCGAACGCATTCGTTGTCCCTTCCTTGGTCCAGACTGTCATAGTCGATGGACCACTCAGAAGGGGGCAGCTCACACCAGCCATCCTGCCAGCCCGGCCAGTACGCCAAGCGCGCCACCAAGGACGTAGGCATGGATCGCCCTGTCCGGGGCAAAGAATCCACCGGTCATATAGCCCAGGATGCCGGCGCTGCTCGTCCCGGCGCTGTAGATCGCCGCGACCTTCCCGTGCGCATCGGCCGGTGCTTCCCGTTGCAGCATCGTTCGTACCGCGACGTTATGGGCGCTGTTCGCGGCACCGCCGATGATGAAGGCGATCCCGACGAGAACTAGACCGCCCGCCATCGTGGCGGTGCCGATGCCGATCGCGAGCATCGTGGCTCCCATGATGGTCGCCGAGCCGAACGCGATGGAGGAAGGCTCTCGCATCGCCATCGTGCCTGCCGCGGCGGCCCCCGCCATCATTCCTGCGGCCCAGCAAGCGGTCAGCAGACCGAAAGCGGTCGGTCCCGCACCCAATGAAACGGTGACGAGGAAGACGAAGGCCACGTCGGCCATCGCCGTCGCGTAGACCTCCAGCGTCAGCGCGCCGATCATCACCGTGATGCGGCGGTCCCGCAGCAGCGGCAGGTATTCGGACAACAATGTTTGTCCCTCGCCGCCTTCCGCTTCGACAGGACGACGCAGCCCGCTTGCCAGAACGACGACCGCCAGGACCACGAAGCTGGCAGCGTCGATCAACAGCGCGTTCCCGGCACCGCCCCACGCCACCAGCGCGCCGCCCACCACCGGCCCGGCGAGCATTCCGGCGCTGCGAACGAACTCCAGCACCGCGTTCGCTCTCGGCAACGTCATGCCCAGACCTGCGGCGAGGACAGGGATGAGCGCAAAGCTCGCCGTGCCGCTGATGGCGAACGACACGCTGAGAATGCTGGCACCGGTGATGGTGGAGGCCAGATCGGGATGCCACGCCATCCACGCGATGATCGCGGCCTCGACGAGTGCCGTCGCCACTAGGAGCCTGCCCGCATCGCGGGCATCGACCAGTCTTCCGATAAAGGGGGTTGCCAGCAGCCCAGGCAGCAGCTCGGCAACGAGCAGCATCGGCACGGCGAAGGGCGTGCGATTATCCGCCGTCCGAAACATGAGGGTAACCAGCGAGATTTCATCGCCAATGGTCGACAGCGTCAGCGTGGCGAGCAGCAGCCAGCCCCAACCCCTTCTCAGCCGTACTTCCACCAGCTCGCGCTCCCCTGCGTTGCTGCTTAGCTCAATTCGTGCCGCCGTGCGAAGGATCACCCGATCCCAACTGGGATCGATTTTCAGGCGCTGGCAGGCACGCCATCCGGTTATCCCGTCTGTTGGCGGACATACTCACCCAGGCCGCGTGCGACGAGTTCGTCGTTGGAGAGGCGGGGGCCTCGCTTCAGGCGCTGATTGCCCAGTTTGCGGCGGTCCAGCTTCGGCCCAGGGGGGACGGGCGAGGGGGCCTTGAACATCCCTCCGGGCTGCGCGGTACGCGCGGGCTCGTGGTTGTTGCGCTTGGCGTGGTGCGGCTTCACCTGCTGGATGGCATGGGCGAGCGCCAGAGCGGCGTCGAGGTGTTTGCTGTCGACCACCGGCGCCTGGTTCACCCTGCGCATCTTGTCAAAGACGCGATAGGGCAGGGTCTCACCCTCGTGCTGGATCTCGAGCCGTCCGTCCGGGTACTCGCACACGTCGACCTTCTTGCGCGCGAGCCCCTGAGCGACCGGGGTCGGCTCCAGGATGAACATAGCCTTGTTGTAGTGCAGCGTGAGGGTGCCGGTGACGGTGCGCTGCTCGCGCCAGACCATCTCCGCCTCAAGGTTCTCGTGAATGGCCAACGGCCGGTGCAGATCGCGCGGGTCGAAGGGCGCCTTGGCGAACCGCTGATTGTGCTGCGCCATATAGGAGGGGAGGAAGGCGTTGGCTTGGTCGATGGTGTCGATGCGATGAAGCCGCATCGCCTTGACAAGCCGATCCTGCAGTGTGGCATTGGCGCGCTCCACGCGCCCCTTCGCTTGCGGTGAGTTCGCGCAGATCAGATCGATGTTCAGCCGGTCCAGCGCCCGCCCGAGATGGGTCATCCCGTCGCCGTTCGCCGAGGCCGTGTTGTTGCGGAATGCGCTGTGCTTGTCCGTATAGAAGGCGACCGGCTTGCCCTGCCGTTCGAGGTACGTCCGCGTCGCGCGCATGTAGGAGAAGGTGCTTTCGCTCTCGACCATCTCGAGGTGCATCAGTTCGCTCGTGGCGTCGTCGATGAACACCAGCAGCGTGCATTGCGGGCCGCGGTCCTCGAACCACCAGTGTTTCGAGCCGTCGACCTGGACCAGCTCGCCGCGACAGTCGCGCCGATAGCGGGGCTGGTACGGGCGAGGGCGCCTGGCGGCGCGGTCCTTCCAAAGCCCGGCTTCCATCATGATCTGCCCGAGACCGTGGCGTTCGGCGAGGTACTCGCGCGCGAGCGTCGGCCCGAAGTCGGCATAGTTTTCTCGCACCAGCGCGACCACCTCGGCGCGGAAGGCATCGCTGTAGCGCCGGTTGCTCGGCCGCCCGCGCTTGCGCGACACGAGGCCCGCAGCGCCTTCTTGTCGAAGGCGATCGAGCAGCCGGTAGATTTGCCGCCGCTGGAGGCCCAGCAGCTCCATCGCGTCCGGGATCTGGATCTCGCCGCGGTCGAGCCGCATCAGCGTGTCGAACCGGGTGATCTCTGCAGCACTCATCGTCAGCACCGTCATACCATACGCGTCCTCGTTGCCGAGGAAGGCTATGACACCGGCGACCCGCCGACAGCACCGGCAGTGCCGTTTCTATCTAGCAGGATGGTGTCATTTGTATTTGGCGCTTACATTCCTTAGGTTTGATAATATGTATTATGTAAAATGAAATTAATCGGGGGGATTGAGGACCAATACCCCCTGCTCGACGCGCCAGCCGCGCAAACGACTTAGGACGTTCATACCGATGATGTCCTGATCGCCGAAGGCGGGTGAAACATCGGCGCCGACATCGTCCAGCGTGATGGGACCGATGGCCAGCTTTGCGATCGTCGTGTGGTCGGCCGTCACGCGCCCATTGGCGGTTTCGATCAGGCTGCCGAACGGGCTTTCCTTCAGGTCCAGTCCGGCGGCCCGCGCCGTCACCACGGACAATGCGGTCGTCGTCGCGCCGCTGTCCACGAGCATCCGGCGCTCGGTCCCGTTGATGCGGACCATCGCCCAATAATGTCCGTCCGAGCCGACGGGTATGCGGACGGTCGCCTGCGGGGCAGATTGCTTGGGCCACCAGCCCGTCAGACGGTCGCGCTGGGCGATCACGATATAAGCCGTTCCGAAAATCGCGATCCAGATCAGCGCCATGCGCAGCGTCCGGCCGATCGGGATGCGACGCGCCATCATCGCACTGAGCGGCAGGATCAGGACCAGGCCATAATAGACGAAGTCCATGACCCGGTCCGTACTCACGGGATCAATTCCATACCGTCATAGCCAGGCTCGACCCCGGCGGGCAGTTCCCGGCAGAGCGTCGTATAATCCATCGACTGATCCATATGGATCAGCACCGCCCGGCGCGGCCGCAGTTCTTCGATCCAGTGCAGCACGGACGGCAGGTCGGCATGGGCCGGATGCGGATGACGGCGCAGCGCGTCGACGATCCAGATATCCAGATCGCGATACAGATCGGCCATCGCCGGCGTCAATTCATGGAAATCCGTCGCATAGCCGACGCTCTTGCCATCGCATTCAAAGCGGAGCCCGGCCGACTGGACCCGGCCATGTGGCTGATCGACGCTGCGCACCCGTATGCCGCCGATCCACATGTCATCGTCCAGTGGCGCCATGGTCGCGGTCGGCGGATAGCCGGTCTTGCCCTGAAAGACATAGCCGAAACGGCCTTCCAGCGATGCCGCCGTCCAGGTCCGTGCATAGCCCGCCACGGGAACGCCCATGGCATGATAGATTTGCCGGACATCGTCGATGCCATGCGTGTGATCGGCATGGTCATGCGTCCAGATCACCGAGTCGACCGCCGCGACATTGGCGGCCAGCAGTTGCTCGCGCATATCGGGGCCGGTGTCGATCAGGATGCGATGCCCGTCATGCTCGACCAGCGACGCGCAGCGCGTCCGGCGGTTCCTGGGATCGGCGGGGTCGCACGCGCCCCAGTCATTGCCGATGCGGGGAACCCCCGACGATGTTCCGCAACCGAGAATGCGGATTTTCATGCGCGGGTCTTTGCAAAGAGGCGGTGAAAATTCTCGGCGGTGGCGCGGGTCAGATCCTCGACCGCCTCCCCTCGCAGATCGGCGAGGAATTTCGCGGTGTCGGCGACGAAGGACGGCTCCCCCGTCTTGCCGCGATGCGGGACGGGCGCCAGGAAGGGCGCGTCGGTCTCGACCAGCAGCCGCTCAAGCGGAAGCCGCCGAGCAGTCTCCTGAAGATCCTTCGCATTCTTAAAGGTGACGATACCCGAAATGGATATATAAAAGCCTAACGCCAATGCCTTATCGGCAAAATCTCCACTGGCGGTGAAGCAGTGGATGACGCCGGGATAGGCCCCCTTCCCCATCTCCTCCGCCAGGATCGCAGCCGTGTCCTCCTCCGCATCGCGGGTATGAACGACGAGTGGCAGGCCGGTTTCGCGACAGGCGGCGATATGCGCGCGGAAGCTCGCCTGTTGTCGCTCGCGGTCGCTATGATCGTAATAATAGTCGAGCCCGCTTTCACCGATGCCGACGACCCGAGCATGGCTGGCACGCTCGATCAGCTTGGTGGTGTCGACATGCGGGTGAGCGTCCGCCTCATGCGGATGGATACCAACCGTCGCCCAGACATCGGGCTCGCGCTCGGCGGTGGCGATGATCGCGTCCCACTCGCTCTCGCGCGTCGAGATGTTGAGCATCGCGGTGACGCCGCGATCGCGCGCGCGCGACAGGATGGCCGCCTGATCCTCGACCAAGCCCTTGTAGTTCAGGTGACAATGGCTGTCGGCGAGCATCAGGCGTCGGCCTCCGCAGGGATCTCCAGGCGCGGGAAGGCCGGGGTCGGTGCGGCCAGCGGCGTGCCGTTTGCGGCGCGGTGGGCGTACCAGCCGTCATCGTCGATCGTGGCATGGTCGCGCTCCTCGGCACCCAGCGTGTCGAGCACCAGCCCCGCCCCGCGCGGCGTGACCGGCAGGATCGCAATGGCGAGCATCCGGATCGCGCGGACGAGGGTGCCGAGCACCGCGTGCATCCGCTCCGGATCGGTCTTGCGCAGCGACCAGGGTGCCTGCACGTCGATATACTGGTTGCAGGCATAGACGCCGCGCATCCACGCCTCGATCCCCTGGCTGAGCGCCAGGTCGTCGAACGCGGTCTTCAGGCCCGCGCAGGCGACGACGACCTCTTCCAACAGCATCGCGTCGGCGGGATCGCTCCGCCCCGCTTCGGGCAGTTCGCCGCCCAGGTTCTTGGCGATGAACGACAGAGTCCGCTGCGCCAGATTGCCGAAGCTGTTGGCCAACTCGGCATTGACGCGGGTCACGATCGCCTCGGCCGAATAGGAGCCATCCTGTCCGAAGCTGACCTCGCGCAGGAAGAAATAGCGCAGCGCGTCGACGCCGAACGCGTCCGCCAGGCCCATCGGGTCGACGACATTGCCGACCGACTTCGACATCTTCTCGCCCCTATGGAGCAGGAAGCCATGGCCGAACACCGATTGCGGCAGCGGCAGGTCCGCCGACATCAGGAAAGCGGGCCAATAGACGGTATGGAACCGCACGATATCCTTGCCGATCAGGTGCAGATTGGCGGGCCAGAACCGCGCCAGCTCGCTGTCCGTGTTCGGATAGCCGGTCCCGGTCAGATAATTGGTCAGCGCATCGACCCAGACATACATGACGTGGCCGGGGCTGTCCGGCACCGGCACGCCCCAGTCGAAGCTGGTGCGCGAGACCGACAGGTCGGACAGTCCACCCTCGACGAAGCGCATCACCTCGTTGCGGCGGCTTTCCGGGCGGATGAAATCGGGATTGTCGCGGTACAGGTCGAGCAGCGGCTGCTGATATTTGGACAGGCGGAAGAACCAGGTCTCCTCGGCCGTCCATTCGACCGGCGTGCCCTGCGGCGACAGCTTGGTGCCGTCCTCGCCCGTGGTCAGTTCGCTCTCGTCGTAGAACGCCTCGTCGCGGATCGAGTACCAGCCCTCATAGCGATCCAGATACAGATCGCCCTTGGCCTGCATCGCCTGCCAGATGGCCTGGCTCGCGGCGTAATGGTCGACGTCGACCGTGCGGATGAAGCGGTCGTACGAGATGTCAAGACGATCGGCCATCACATGGAAATGGCTCGACATTTCATCGGCGAATTCGCGCGTCGAAATGCCGCGCGCACGTGCCGCCTGGGCCATTTTCAGGCCGTGTTCGTCGGTGCCGGTCTGGAACAGGACGTCGCGGCCCGCCTGGCGCTGGAACCGGGCGATGACGTCGGCCGCCACCATCTCATAGGCATGGCCGATATGCGGACGGCCATTGGGATAGTGGATCGCGGTGGTGATATAAAATGGATCGGCCATGGCCGGTCCCTAGAACATCCCCTCGCGCAGGTGAAGCCCGTGCCGCTCAGCCGCGTAAGGACCAGGCGAACCAGAGCCATCCGAGGATCAGGATCGTACCGCCGATCGGTGTGATCGCCCCCAGCCAGCGCGGCGCGCCGAAGGCCATGGCGTAGAGCGTGCCCGCAAAGATCGCGGCCCCGACGACAAAGGCCCAGGCGACGCCCCGCACGCCGAACTTCAGGGCGACGAGCGCGGCGACGGCATGGATCAGCTGATATTGACCGCCGGTGCGCAGCCATTCGACCGCGACGCCTTCCGCCCGGTGTGCGCCGAATGCACCGGCCGCGATCGCCAAGGCCCCCGACAATGCCGCCAGTATCGCCACCAGCTCCATGGCTCAGCCCTTTCGTTCTTCCTGTGTGATGATCCGGTCACTCGCCGCGCGCAGATCGCCGGCGGCCGCTTGCGCCGCCAGCCGCTCCTTGTCGCGGGCGCGGTACATGGTTTCGACCCGGTCGATCTCGCCCGCATCGACATCGAGACTGCCGAGCGCCAGTCGCGCCATCTTGACCGCGGACTCCAGCACCTCGCGTACGATATATTTCGCCGGTCCGCCCTTCAGCCGCAGCACGGCGCGGCGGTCGAAGGCGCGCACGAACAGGGCGGCGTTCGGGAAGGCCGCATGGACGCTTTCCAGGAATTCCAGCGTGATCTGGTCATCGTCCAGACAGAACAGGATCAGTTCGGCCTCGGCCGCGCCCGCCTGGCGCAACAGGTCGAGCCGGGTGCCGTCGCCATAATAGACCTTCGCGCCGAATGAGGCGGCGATGTCGATCATCTCGATATCGCGGTCGATCAGGGTCACGGGGATGTCGCTGGCGATCAGCATCTGCGCCACCGTTTGGCCGAACCGGCCATAGCCGACGATCAGCGCGTTGGCGCCGTCGGTCACCGGCCCCTCGCGCTGGCCGCCGCGCGTGATGACCGGCTCTTCGCGGATGCGGCGGGTGGCGGCCATCAGGAACGGCGTGGTCGCCATCGACACGGTGATGATCGCGCCAAACAGGCTCGCCGCCTCGGGCGCGATCAGATAGCCCGCTTGTGCCTGGGCGAACAGCACGAAGCCGAACTCGCCGCCCTGGCTCATAAGCAGGCCGAGCGCGAAGGCCGCGCGCCAGTTCATCCGGAACGCCAGGCCGATTATCATGATGACCAGCGTCTTCGTCGCGATCAGCGCCAGCGCCATGATCGCGACGAAGAAGGGCCGCTCGGCGATGGCAGGCAGGTTCAGCATCATGCCGACAGCCAGGAAGAACAGCCCGAGCAGGATCGACCGGAACGGCTCGACATCGGCCTCCAGCTCGTGGCGATAGGGGCTGTCGGCGAGCATTACGCCCGCGATGAAGGCGCCCAGTGCGGTCGATAGGCCGAGCAGTTCCATCACCGCCGCACTGGCGATGACGGTGAACAGCCCGGCGAAGACGAACATCTCGCGCTCGCCCATATTGCCGATCAGGCGGAACAACGGCCGCAGCAGAAAACGGCCTGCCACGATCAGGCCGATAATGGCGCCGATCGTCTCGAGCGCCAGGATCCAGCCCGGCGGTCCGGTATGGTCCGCCGGATTGCGCGACATGGCCGCGACGATCGTGATCAGCGGGACGATCGACAGATCCTGGAACAGCAGGATCGAAAAGGCCCGCTCGCCAAAGGGCGTCCGCATCCGGCCCGAGGATTGCAGCATCGGCAGCACCTGCGCCGTCGATGACAGGGCAAGTGGCAGGCCGAGCGCCAACGCCGCCTCGGGTGAAAAATGCGCAAGGAGGACGATGCCCGTGATCGCCAGACCGCAGGCCGCGACCTGGATCAGGCCCAGCCCGAAAATCTCATGCTTCATCCGCCACAGCCGGGCGGGGTTCAGTTCCAGCCCGACGATGAACAGCAGGAGCGTGATGCCGATTTCTGCGATGCCGAGCTTCGACTCCGCGTCCCCGACCAGGCCCAGGACATGCGGCCCGACCACCGCGCCCGCGACCAGATAGCCCAGCGTCGCACCGAGGCCCAGGCGACGAAACACGAGGACGAAGGCAAGCCCGAAGCCCAGCAGGATCGCGCCGTCGCGCAGCAGCGATACCTCGGCGTGCATCAGCGGTCCCGATCGGCGGCGCTGGCGGCGGCCTCGGCCGCGGCTTCGAACGCCAGGCGGATCGAGGGGTGTCGTGCGGTGTAGGACAGAGCGGGCGATAACACGTCCAGTCCGGGCCAGTCGGGCGCTTCCCCCTGCCCGGCCGCCAGCCACGCGGTCAGCGTGTCGCGCACCACGGCAAGTTCGCTGACGCTGCGCCCCACGATATGGGCCGACAGCAGCGCCGCCGAGGCCTGACCCAGCGCACAGGCGCGAACCAGCACACCGATTTCCGTCACCCGGTCCTGTTCGTCCAGGTTGACGTCCACCGTCACCCGGCTGCCGCAGATCGGGGAACGCTTCTCGACGCTGGCCATCGGATCGACCAGTCGATGGTCATGCGGGATGGCCGTGGTCAGCCGCAGGATTTCGGTATTGTAGAGGGCTGCGGTCATGACGGGGTCTCGCTTTGATTGCCGCCGCCGCTCGGCGGGGTCGGCGCGCCGAAGACCGGCAGGCCCCGGCGGCGGCGATCGACGAAGTCGGCGATCCCCGCACTGGTCGCGTTCAACAGCTTGTAGGACCTGCTCTTGACCATCCATTCGGGCCGCCTGGCGGGGCCGCCGCTGACCGTATCGACCAGCAGGGCGACGACCAGGAAGACGAGGCTGGCCAGGATCAGGCCCTTGAGCGCGCCGAAACCGAAGCCCAGCGCCCGGTCGATCGGCCCCAGGATCGAGGTGCGGGTCCGTCCACCGATCGCGCGAGCGACCATCCGGCCGCCCAGATAGGTCACGCCGACGATCAGCGCGAAGGCGAGGACCGCCGCGCCCGAGACCGTACCGACGATCGGCGCCAGCGCCTGGGCCAGCGGGATATGAAACAGCTTGAGCGCCGCGACGATCGCGACCCAGGCGAACAGCGCCAGCACCTCGGTCACGAAGCCGCGCAGGAAACCCTGGATCGCGGCGCCAAAGACCGCGATCAGGACGAGAATATCAAGGGCCGTCAATGCTCGCTGTCCAACGTCTCATCCGTGGTATCGGTGCCGATGAGGCGACCATGGCGCCCTTCGCTACCCCCGGCCCAGCATATGGTCAACGAACTCGGCCAGGGTTCGGAAGCCCGTCATCCGCAAACCGCCTTCATCCGCCGCCATCGCGCGGGGCACCATCGCCTTCTCGAAGCCCAGCTTACCCGCCTCCTTCAGGCGCAAGGCCCCGTGCGCCACGGACCGGATCTCACCCGACAGCGCGATCTCGCCGAACACGACCGCGTCGGCGGGCACGGGCCTTTCGGACAGCGCCGAGATGAGCGCGGCGGCGACCGCCAGATCGGCCGCCGGATCCTGCACCCGGTAGCCGCCCGCAATGTTCAGATAGACTTCGGCCGACGAGAAACTCAGTCCGCAGCGGGCCTCCAGCACCGCCAGGATCATCGCCAGGCGACCATTGTCCCACCCGACCACCGCACGCCGGGGCGTCGCGCCCGACGCCAGCCGCACGGTCAGCGCCTGGATCTCGACCAGCACCGGCCGCGTCCCCTCCAGTGCGGGAAATACGGTCGTGCCGGTCACGCCCTCCTCCCGATTGGTCAGGAACAGGGACGAGGGATTGCCGACCTCGGTCAGGCCTTCGGTCTGCATCGCAAAGACGCCGATTTCATCGGTGCCGCCGAAGCGGTTCTTGATCGCCCGCAGGATACGGTACTGATGGCTCCGCTCTCCCTCGAACGCCAGCACGGTGTCGACCATATGCTCCAGCACGCGCGGGCCCGCGATCGAGCCGTCCTTGGTGACATGGCCGACCAGGACGACGGCGGTGCCGCGTTCCTTGGCGAATCGGATGAGTTCCTGGCCCGAGGCGCGGACCTGGCTGACCGTACCGGGCGCGCCCTCGATCAGGTCGGAATGCATCGTCTGGATCGAGTCGATGATAAGAAGCGCGGGCGGCGTTCCGATCGACAGCGTGGTCAGGATGTCGCGGACCGACGTCGCCGCCGCCAGCCGCACCGGCGCCTGGCCCAGCCCCAGCCGCCGGGCGCGCAGGCGGACCTGGTCGGCCGCCTCTTCGCCCGAGACATAGGCGACCGGCCGCCCCGCCATCGCCAGCTTGGCCGCCGCCTGGAGCAGCAGAGTCGACTTGCCGATGCCCGGGTCGCCGCCGATCAGCGTCGCCGATCCCTCGACAAAGCCGCCGCCCAGCGCCCGGTCCAGCTCGGCGATCCCCGTCGCCATCCGGTCGGGCAGCGGGATATCGGCGTCGAGCCCGACCAACTGGATCGCGCGCCCGCCGCCCTGCAGATTATGCTTGGCGGCAAAGGGCGTCATCTGGACCGGCGCTTCCTCCAGCATGGTGTTCCACTCGGAACAATCGGGGCATTGCCCCTGCCAGCGGGACGATACCGATCCGCAGGATTGGCAGACATAGCGCTTCTGGATCTTGGCCATGGTTCGGCTCTATCCCGGCCGGAACGAAAATGGAACGAATTTGATGGCAATGGCAGGAGTGGCCTTTGCGGCGGCACGCGGCTATGGGTCGGACTCCATGACCCCAGACAAATTTCGTGTCGCGCTGTTCAGCGGCAATTACAATTATACGCGTGACGGCGCGAACCAGAGCCTGAACCTGCTGGTCGGCCATCTGCTCGATCGGGGCGTGGCCGTCCGCGTCTATTCGCCGACCTCTTCGACGCCTGCCTTTCCGCCGGTCGGCGATCTGGTCGACGTGCCTGCCATCTCCATGCCCTTCCGGTCCGACTATAAGCTGGGCCGCGGGCTCCCGGCCAAGGTGCGCGCCGATCTGGAGGCCTTCGCGCCGAACATCGTCCATGTCTCGGCGCCCGAATTTCTCGGCCATGCCGCGGTGCGCTGGGCACGCGACCAGCAGGTCGCCTCGATCGCGTCGGTGCATACGCGGTTCGAGACCTATCCGGCCTATTACGGGCTGGGGTTCCTAGCGCCGCTCATCATCCGGCTGCTGACCCGCTTCTACAACAAGTTCGACCGGATCGTGGCCCCCAGCCCCAGCATGATCGCGTTGCTGCGCGGTTGGGGCGTGACGCCGCCGATGGACATCTGGTCGCGCGGCATCGACCATGACCGGTTCCAGCCCTCGCGCCGCAGCCTGGAATGGCGGCGTTCGCTGGGAATTGCCGATCACGAGGTCGCGATCGGATTCCTGGGACGATTGGTGAAGGAAAAGGGGCTCGACGTCTTTGCCGACGCCCTGGCCGAGCTGCGCCGCCGGGGTGTGCCGCACAAGGTGCTGGTGATCGGTAAGGGGCCGGCGGAGGCGTGGTTCGCCAAGGCGACGCCGGATGCGATCTTCGCCGGCTATCAGACCGGTGATGATCTGGGCCGGGCGGTCGCCTCGATGGACATCTTCTTCAACCCCAGCGTGACCGAAACTTTCGGCAACGTCACGACCGAAGCCATGGCGGCGGGCGTCCCCGTGGTCGCTGCCAACGCCACGGGCGCGATGGACTTGGTCGTCCATGGCGGGACCGGCTTCCTGGTCGAGCCGCGCGACATCACCGGCTATGCCGATGCACTGGAGCGGATCGCGACGGACGCGGCCCTGCGCCATCGGTTCAGCGAGGCGGGTCAGGCCCGCGTCGCCGATTACCGGTGGGACAAGGTGAACGAAGCGGTTATCGACGCCTATCGCGCCCTGTTCACGGGGCGTGACTAAAGGCTCAGCCTTCGCGCCAGTCGAAGGTCAGCGGCGCCTCGCGAAAGGCGAAGCGGTCGAGATGGCTGGACACGACTTCGCGCATCCGGGCCGTATCGCCATCCTCCGGCACGGTCAGCACGACGTCGAGCGTCTCGCTGTCGGCGCGCATCGCGAGCTTCGCCCCGTTGGGGAAGACGATCGTCCCCTCCTCGGCGGTGAAGACGACCTCCATCTTGTGGTTCCAATGCTTGGCGAGCTGCTGGAGATAGCGGCTGGCCGACAGGGTCGGCACGCGGGCGACGGAGACACTCATTTCAGCCGTTCCACCTTCTGGGCGAGTTCGTCGATCATGGCGGCGACGTCGTGTGCCGTCTCCTTCGACGCATCGCCCCGTCCGAACTTTTCGCCCAGGGCGATTTTCAGGCCGATCATCGCGCGCCGGATCGGTGCCGAGTCGGTGCGTTCGCGATGCTCGGCCAGCGCGCGCAGCCGTGCGACCAGCGTTTCGACCAGCTCGGCATTCTCGGCCAGATGCGTCCGCCCCGCGTCGGTCGCGGCGAAACGCTTCTTGGCACCTTCCGAACGCTGCTCCTCGATGAAACCCATTTCGTCGAGCAGGGTGATCGTGGGATAGATGACGCCGGGGCTCGGTGCATAAGCGCCGCCGGTCATCGTCTCGATCTCGCGGATCAGGTCATAGCCGTGGCGCGGTTCGTCGGCGATCAGCTTCAGCAGAACCAGCCGCAACTCGCTGCCGTCGAACATGCGGCCACGGCGCCCGCCCCGACCGCGCCCGCCGCCCATCTCGCGCTCGATGTCCCATTTTACCTCGAACGGTCCGAACGACCAGTGACCTTGCCGACGGCCGTGATCGTCGCCCTGGCCATGATGATGGTGATGATGCCTCATAGCGAAATTCCTTTCTCGATATAGCCAAGATATATCGTGAGCGGTCGGAGTCAAGTTGCTTCAAGATATATCTTGGGATGAAAGGATGACGGGGGGCTCTCCTGCCCTTACATGGCCCTTATGGCCGATCTGTTCGCGGGCATGGACCCCGCCCCCGTCACGCCAACGCTGTCCCCGGATGCGCCTCTGGCCGACCGGCTGCGCCCTATGCAGCTGGCCGATGTCGTCGGGCAGGATCACTTGACCGGGCCGGGCGGCGCGATCGGGCGGATGGTCGCGGCAGGGCGCCTGTCTTCGATGATCCTCTGGGGCCCGCCCGGCACGGGCAAGACGACGATCGCCCGGCTGCTCGCCGCGGAGGTGGGGCTGCGCTATGCGGCCATCTCCGCCGTCTTCTCGGGCGTGGCAGAGCTGAAGAAGGTGTTCGCGGAGGCGCGCGACCATGCCCGGCTGGGACAGCGCACCCTGTTGTTCGTGGACGAGATCCACCGGTTCAACCGCGCCCAACAGGACGGCTTCCTGCCCTATGTCGAGGACGGCACCGTCACGCTGGTCGGCGCGACGACCGAAAACCCGTCATTCGAACTCAATGCCGCGTTGCTCAGCCGGGCGCAGGTGCTCATCCTGCACAGGCTGGGCCAGGCGGCGCTGAACCAGCTGCTCGACAGGGCAGAGGCGGAGATGCAGCGCCCCCTGCCCCTGAAGGCCGAAGCGCGTGATGCGCTGATCGCCAGCGCCGATGGCGATGGCCGTTTCCTGCTGAACCAGGCCGAGACATTGTTCGCGGTCGATCTGCCCGAACCGCTCGATCCGGCGGGCCTGTCGGCTTTCCTGCAGCGCCGGGTCGCCGTCTATGACAAGGATCGCGAGGGACATTACAACCTCATCTCTGCGCTGCATAAGTCGATCCGGGGTTCGGACCCGCAAGCGGCACTCTATTATCTGGCGCGGATGCTGACGGCCGGCGAAGAGCCGCTCTATGTCCTGCGGCGCCTGACGCGTGCCGCCGTCGAGGATATCGGGCTGGCCGATCCGCAGGCTCTGGCCCAGTGCCTGGCGGCCAAGGACGCCTATGACTTTCTGGGCTCGCCCGAGGGTGAACTGGCGATCGTTCAGGCCTGCCTCTATCTGGCGACCGCGCCCAAGTCGAACGCGGTCTACAAGGCGCAGAAGCAAGCGTGGCGGACCGCGAAGGAAACCGGATCGCTGATGCCGCCCGCCAATATCCTGAACGCCCCGACCAAGCTAATGAAACAGATCGGCTATGGCGCGAACTACCAATATGACCATGATGCCGAGGGGGGCTTTTCGGGCGCCAATTACTGGCCCGACGAGCTGCCGCCGCAGAATTTCTACGAACCCTCCGGCCGGGGACTGGAGAAGCGGATCGCCGAGCGCATGGCGTGGTGGGACGAACGGCGGCGGTCCCTACAGGACGGCGATGGCTGAGCGCTTTACGGGTTTCGTCGCGATCGACTGGTCCGGCGCGCATGGGGTGGCGCATCCGGGCATCCGTATGGCGCGATGCGAGGCGGGTGACGCCGCACCGATGCTTGTGCCGCCGCCGGGGCGGGCCTGGTCTCGGCAGGCGGTGGCCGACTGGCTGCTGACGCGGGCCGACGAGCCGTTGCTGGTCGGCTTCGACTTCAGCTTTTCCGCACCGTTCGTGGCGCGCGGCGCGCATCTGCCCGGCGACCGGACGACAGCGGATGCCCGGGCGCTCTGGGCCTATGTGGATGAGACCTGCGACGATCCCGATCTGGGCGCTCGGAGCTTCCTGGAGGCGCGGCGCGCTCGGCATTTCTATTTTGGGGCCGCCGACGGGCGAAAGGCCGATTTCCTCCATTGGCGCGTCTGCGAGATCGCCGCCGATGGCGGGCGCAAGCCCTCGACCGTCTATGACGCGATCGGCGCGTCCCAGGTCGCCAAGGCCAGCTTTGCCGGGATGCGGCTGTTGCGGCAACTGGACGGGCGGATCGCGATCTGGCCCTTCGATCCGCTGCCGAGACGGGGCGCCGCCGTGGTCGAGATCTATACCTCCATCGCCGCGCGCGACGCCGGGCGGCCGCGCGGTCGCAGCAAGATGCGCAGTGCGGAGACGCTCGACGCGGCGTTGCTGGCTCTGGGCAGCGAACGCCATGCCCCGCTTTCCCGCTATGACGATCACAGTACGGATGCGATCCTGACCTCCGCTTGGCTGCGAAAGGTGGCGATGCGCGCGGATCTCTGGCATCCGGCGGGCCTGACCCCGCTTGTCGCGCAAACGGAGGGCTGGACCTTCGGCGTCTCTTGACGCTAGGGGGATCGGCAACGCCGGATTAGCACAGCGGTAGTGCAGCGGTTTTGTAAACCGAAGGTCGGGGGTTCGATCCCCTCATCCGGCACCATTTCCCAGCAGATGACCTTTTGAGAACGGGCACCAAAAGCCCGGCGCTGCGTTACAGTGGCGGAATGATCAAGGTCGCCAGCTACAATATCCGAAAGGGGATCGGCGCCGATCGCAGGCGCAATCCCGATCGTATCCTGGATGTGCTGCGCGAGGTCGATGCCGACATCATCGCCCTGCAGGAGGCGGACCGCCGCTTCGGCGAGCGCGAGGGCGTCATCCCGCTCCACCTGCTCGACGATCACAGCGACTGGAAGCCGATCGTCTATGGCATGAAGGCACGGTCGATGGGCTGGCACGGCAATACCCTCCTGGTCCGCAAGACGACGCAGGTGCTGGATTTCGAGGCGATCCACCTCCCCTCGCTGGAACCGCGCGGCGCGGTGATGGCCGACCTGCGCACCAAAAGCGGGGTGATCCGGGTCGTCGGGATGCATCTGGACCTGTCGGGCCTGTGGCGGCGACGGCAAGCGGCGGCGATCCTGTCGCACCTGTCGAGTTGCGTTCACGCCCATCCGACCGTCATGATGGGTGATCTGAACGAATGGACACGCGGTGCCGGGTGCCTGCGCGATTTCACGCGGGATTTCATCATGGCGGACACCGGCCCCAGTTTTCATGCCCGGCGGCCGATCGGGCGGCTCGACCGCATCATGGTCTCCGCCGACCTGCATATCGCCGCGTGCGGTGTCCATGCGACGCCCATGTCGCGTAAGGCGTCCGACCATCTGCCCATCTGGGCGCTGATCGGGCCCCGCTGATGCGCGAAAAGGAACTGCGGCTGGCACTCGTCTGCTATGGCGGGATCAGCCTGGCGGTCTATATGCACGGCATCACCAAGGAGATCTGGCGGATCGTGCGCGCCAGCCGCGCCTCGCACGAGGGCGACCCACCCGCCTCGGCGGTCGATGCGGTCTATCAGGACCTTCTGGACGAGATGGCCGAGCGTGGCGGCCTTCGCGTCCGTATCCTGGCCGATATCATCGCGGGGGCGAGCGCAGGCGGGATCAACGGTATTTTCCTGGGCCAGGCGCTGTGTACGGGCCAGTCGCTCGATCCGCTGACCGACCTCTGGCTGGAGGCGGCGGACATCGAATCGCTGATCGCGCCGGAAGCCGCCCCCACCTCGCGCTTCTCCAAGATGTGGGCGCTCCCCATCGCGTGGATGGCCGCCGGGCGCAGCGGCGACAAGATCGAAGCGCTGGACGAGGAAACCCGCGACGAGGTTCGCTACAAGCTGGGCCATCTGGTCCGTTCGCGCTGGTTCGAGCCGCCATTCGACGCCGATGCCTTTACCGGGCGATTGCTGGAGGCGTTCGACCGCATGGCCGCTGCGCCAGCGGGCAAGCGTCTGGTGCCACCGGGGCAGCCGCTGGACCTGTTCGTCACCGTCACCGACTTCACCGGCCAGCCCCAGCGGTTGAAGCTCCACTCGCCGGGCGAAGTGGTGGAGACGGAGCACCGCATGGTGGTGGACTTCACCGACAATGGCGGCGGCCGACTGGCGGCGGTCCCGGAGCTGGTGTTCGCGGCGCGCGCGACCTCCAGCTTCCCTGGCGCCTTCCCGCCCTTCACCGTCGCCGAACTGGACCGCGTGCTCGAACGCCGCGAACAGGACTGGGCGAGCCGTGACGATTTCCTGCGCCGCGTCCTGCCCCGCCATCACGCGGCCGGGGCAGCGGACAAGGCGGTGCTGATCGACGGATCGGTGCTGGTCAACGCGCCCTTCCGTCCGGCGATCGACGCGCTCGGCCGCCGTCCGGCACGACGGCAGGTGGACCGGCGTTTCGTCTATATCGACCCCTTCCCCGGCATGCATTTTCGCCTGCCCGGCGGCGGGGGACATCCGGGCTTCTTCCAGACCATCATCGGCGCGGTCAGCGAGCTTCCCCGCCAACAGCCGATCCGCGACAATCTGGAGGCGATTGCCGCGCGTTCGGGGCGTATCGACCGGATGCAGGCGATCGTCGCCGCCATTCGCGAGGATGTCGAAAAGGAGATCGAGCAGCTGTTCGGCGGCACCTTCTTCTTCGACCGCCCGACCGCCGCCCGGCTCGCATCCTGGCGTGTTCGCGCCCAGGGCGCCTCGGCCGCAAAGGCGGGGTTCAGCTATGCCGCCTATGGCCATCTGAAACTCGCCAATGTCATCGACGCCATGGCCGCGATCTTCGCCGAGGCGGTCGGTGACGAAGGGCAACAGCGTCGCGGGCGGCTGCGCGCGATGATCGAGCGGACTGTCGCGACGCGTTACGTCGGATTCGAGGCGATCAGCTTTACCGGCGGCTCCAGCAACGGCGCCCGCGACTTCCTACGTGCCTTCGATCTAGGCTATCGCATCCGGCGGCTTCGCCTGCTCACCCGCCGCCTGACCGAGCTGGAAGGCGAGCATTCCGAGACCGAGCTGGCGGCGGTGCGCGAGGCAATCTACGAATCGCTCGCCGCCTTTCTCGAACGGCAGCATGGCAGCGCCCATGCGGAACTGGAACCCGATGTTCGCGATGCGCGTGACCAGGGCGGCGCGTTGCTCGACCGGTTGGAGGCGCGACTGGACCTGGTCCGGTTGGACGGCGAAACCGACGCGCGGCTCGCGGCCGCCTTTGCCGGACTGCCGCGTGCCGCCCGGCGGACGCTGCTGCTGACCTATCTGGGTTTCCCCTATTTCGACGTCGCGACCCTGCCGCTGCTGCAGGGCGAGGGGCTGGACGAGTTCGACCCGATCAAGGTCGACCGCATCTCGCCCGACGACGCGACCGCGATCCGGGCAGGCGGTGCCGAGGCGACGCTGAAGGGTATCCAGTTCCTGACCTTTGGCGCGTTCTTCAGTCGCAGCTACCGGGAAAACGACTATCTCTGGGGGCGACTGCACGGCGCGGAGCGGATGATCGACATCGCCGTCTCCACCCTCCCCTCGACCATCCGGCTGAAGCCCGGTTCGGTCGCGGCGTTCAAGCGCCGGGCGTTCCTGGCGATCCTGGACGAGGAAGAGGATCGCCTGACCGCGATCTCACCCCTGATTGCCTCGCTTCGCCGCGAGATCGGCTGAAGGCTGGTCATGCCCGAACAACGCCGCTAGACCGCCAGACCTGAGCGAAGTCCGTTCGTCTCGTCAGGGGGGCGGCGGATCGGGTTACGCGGAGAAGCGCATGCAGTTCCTGAAAATGCTGTTCTGGTGCCTGCTGGCCTTTCTGGTGGCCGCTTTCACCATTGGGAACTGGACCACGGTCGAGATTCGCCTGGTCGGTGGGCTCATTGCCGATGTGAATCTGCCGCTGCTACTGTTCCTGACCTTCCTGCTGGGGCTGGTGCCGACGCTGATATGGCAACATGCCGCGCGCTGGCGTCTGCGCCAGCGATTGAGCGCGGCGGAGCGCTCGCTGGCCGCCGTCTCGGCCGAAAGCAGCGCCTATGTCCCTCCCGCTCCATCTGTTCCCGCTACCGAGCCGACGGTCTGATTTACCCATGAGCAACCGCATCTACGTCGCGATCGACACGCCCGACCTGGTCCGCGCCCATGCGCTGGCGCAAAAGGTCCGCCATCATGTCGGCGGGCTGAAGCTTGGCCTGGAATTCTTCTGCGCGCACGGCGCCACCGGCGTCCGCGACATGGCCCAGATCGGCCTGCCGATCTTCCTTGACCTGAAGCTGCACGACATCCCCAATACTGTCGCGAAGGCGGTCCAGTCGCTGGGGCCGCTTGCGCCGGCCATTCTCACCGTCCATGCAAGCGGCGGGCGGGCGATGCTGGAGGATGCCAAGGCCGCCGCGCCGGTCGGCACGAAGGTGGTCGCCGTCACCATGTTGACCAGCCTGGACGCCAACGACCTGTCGGACACCGGCGTCGTCGGATCGCCCGCCGACCATGTCCGTCGCCTGGCCGATCTGGCCGCCGAGTCCGGGGTCGACGGTATCGTCTGTTCGGGCGAGGAAGTGGCGGCGGTCAAGAAGGCTTGGCCGAAGGGCTTTTTCGTGGTTCCGGGCGTGCGCCCGGCGAACGGCGTGATCGGCGACCAGAAGCGTGTCGTGACCCCGCGTGCGGCGGTCGATGCGGGCGCCTCGATCCTGGTCATCGGCCGTCCCATCACCCAGGCCGAAGACCCGGACGCCGCCGCTCGGGCGATTGCCGCTACGCTCTAAAGACGTTTTTCGGACCCTCCCATTCGGGAAACGATCATGCCGACGACTGCCAAGATCTGCGGACTGACGACGCCCGCCACGCTCGACGCCGCGCTGGGTGGAGGGGCAAGCCATGTCGGCTTCGTCTTCTTTCCCGCCTCTCCCCGGCACCTGACCTTCGACGTGGCGGCGGGCCTGGCGGGGCGGGTGCCGGATCATGTCCAGCGCGTCGGCGTCTTCGTCGACCCCGATGACCAGCTTCTGGAAGCGGCGGTGCGCGCGGGCATGTTGGACGCGATCCAGCTTCACCGCACCACCGCGGCGCGCGTCGCGGCGATCCGGGCGAAGTTCGACCGCGAGGTCTGGGCCGCTGTTGCGATCAAGCTGCGCGGCGATGTCGACAAGGCCCGCGACTATGCGGGGGCGGCGAGCCTGATCCTGTACGACGCCAAGACGCCCGACGACGCGTCCCTGCCCGGCGGCATGGGCCTGCGCTTCGACTGGGGGCTGCTCGACGGGGTACGGCATCCGCTGCGCTGGGCTTTGTCGGGCGGGTTGGACGCCGGTAACGTGGCCGAGGCGATGCGCCGCACCGGCGCGCCGCTCGTCGATGTCTCGTCCGGCGTCGAAAGCGCGCCGGGCGTGAAGGATATGGACAAGATCGCAGGCTTCCTTAAAGCCGTTGCGGCAAATCAGTGACAGGAACGTTTGCAGGGCTCGCCCCGGCAACGCCCAAGGAATAGACGATGAACGCCCCCAACTCCTTCCGCGCCCAGCCCGACGAGCGCGGCCATTTCGGTGATTACGGCGGCCGCTATGTCGCCGAGACGCTGATGCCGCTGATCCTGGACCTGGAACGCGAATATCGCGCGGCGCAGGTCGATCCGGCCTTCAAGGCCGAGTTCGACGACCTGATGACCCATTATGTCGGCCGTCCCAGCCCGATGTACTATGCCGAGCGCCTGACCGAGACGCTGCGCGAGAGCGCGCCCGACGGCAAGGGGCCGAAAATCTATTTCAAGCGCGAAGAGCTGAACCACACCGGCGCGCACAAGATCAACAACTGCATCGGCCAGATCCTGCTCGCCAAGCGGATGGGCAAGACGCGGATCATCGCGGAAACCGGCGCGGGCCAGCACGGCGTGGCGACCGCAACCGTCGCGGCGCGGTTCGGCCTGCCCTGCACCATCTTCATGGGCGCGCGCGATATCGAGCGGCAGGCGCCCAACGTCTTCCGCATGAAGCTGCTCGGCGCCGAGGTCCGCCCCGTCACGTCGGGTGCGCAGACGCTGAAGGACGCGATGAACGAGGCGCTGCGCGACTGGGTCGCCAACGTCCACGACACCTTCTACATTATCGGCACGGCGGCGGGCCCGCATCCCTATCCGGAAATGGTCCGCGACTTCCAGTCGGTGATCGGCACCGAGTCCAAGGCGCAGATTCTGGAAGCCGAAGGGCGCCTGCCCGACCTGCTGATCGCCTCGGTCGGTGGCGGCTCGAACGCGATCGGCCTGTTCCACCCCTTCCTGGACGATGCCGAAGTCGCCATGCTGGGAATCGAGGCGGCGGGCCATGGCCTGAGCACCACGCAACATGCCGCCAGCCTGACCGGCGGCAAGCCGGGCATCCTTCACGGCAACAAGACCTATCTGCTCCAGGACGAGGACGGCCAGATTGCCGAGGCGCACTCGATCTCGGCAGGTCTCGACTATCCGGGCATCGGACCGGAGCATAGCTGGCTGAACGACACCGGCCGTGTCGTCTATGAGGGGATCACCGATACCGAGGCGCTGGACGCGTTCCAGCTGTGCTGCCGGGTCGAGGGGATCATCCCCGCGCTGGAATGCGCTCATGCGCTGGCAGGACTCCTGAAGCGCGCGCCGACGATGGACCGCGACCAGATCATCCTGGTCAATATTTCGGGTCGCGGCGACAAGGACATCTTCACCGTCGCCGATGCTATGGGAGTGAAGATGTGAGCCGGATCGCCGACACCTTCGCCGCCTGTGCCCAGGCGGGCCGCGCCGCGCTCGTCACCTTCGTGACGGCGGGTGATCCGACGCCGGGCGATACCGCCGCCATCCTCGACGCGCTGGTCGAAGGCGGTGCGGACGTGATCGAGCTGGGTATGCCTTTCACCGATCCGATGGCCGACGGCCCCGCGATCCAGAAGGCGAACATCCGCAGCCTGGGCGCGGGCACCCGCACCGCCGATGTGCTGGCCATCGCCAAGGCCTTCCGAATGCGTCATCCGGCCGTGCCGCTGGTCCTGATGGGCTATGCCAATCCGATGACGGTGCGCGGACCCGAATGGTTCGCCGAGGCGGCGGCCGATGCCGGAGTCGACGGCGTGATCTGCGTCGACATCCCCGCCGAGGAGGATGACGCGCTGGGCGTTGCACTCCGCAGCAAGGGCATAGCCTCGATCCGGCTGGCCACGCCGACCAGTGATGCCATGCGCCTGCCGACGATTTTGACCGGTGCGGATGGTTTCCTCTATTATGTGTCGGTCGCCGGGATCACCGGCCAGCAGCAGGCGGCGCAGTCTTCCATCGAGGACGCCGTCGCCCGTCTAAAGGCCGCGACGTCTCTGCCGGTCGCGGTCGGCTTCGGCGTGCGCACCCCCGAACAGGCGGCGGCCATCGGCCGGGTGGCGGACGGCGTGGTCGTCGGCTCGGCCATCGTCGATCTGGTCGGCGAACATGGCGCGGCGGCCTCCGGCCCGGTGCGCGCCTATATCGAAACTCTGTCGTCGTCGCTGGTCGACGCGCGTAAGGAACTCGCATGAGCTGGCTGAACAGCGTCCGCAACGTCATCCCCTTCGTCGTCAAGAAGGAAACGCCCGACAATCTCTGGCACAAGTGCAAGGGATGCGGGCAGATGGTCTTCACCAAGGAACTGGAAGACAATCTGAACGTGTGCCCGAAATGCGATCATCATGACCGCATCGGGCCGAAGGTGCGCTTCCGCCATCTGCTCGATGAGGGTAGCTGCAACGAACTTCCCGCGCCCAAGGTGCCGGAAGACCCCCTCAAGTTCCGTGACTCCAAGCGCTATGCAGACCGGCTGAAGGTCGCGCGGACCAACGCCGCTGAAACCGACGCGCTGGTCAATGCGTGCGGCACGATCCTGGGGCACAAGGTCGTGGTCGGGGTACAGGACTTCGCCTTCATGGGTGGCTCGATGGGCCTGGCAGTCGGCGAGGCGTTCGTGCGTGGCGTGGAAGCGGCGATCGCCGACCATTGCCCCTATGTCATCTTCACCGCCTCGGGCGGCGCGCGGATGCAGGAGGGCATTCTCAGCCTGATGCAGATGCCGCGCACCACCGTCGCGATCCAGATGCTGCACGATGCGGGCCTGCCCTATATTGTCGTCTTGACCGACCCGACCTCGGGCGGCGTGATGGCGGCCTATGCAATGCTGGGCGACGTGCAGATCGCTGAGCCCAAGGCGACGCTGGCCTTTACTGGCCGCCGCGTGATCGAGAACACCATCCGCGAAAAGCTGCCGGACGATTTCCAGACGTCGGAATATTATCTCGACCACGGGATGCTCGACATGGTCGTCCATCGCCGCGACCTGCGTGAGCGCCTGGCGACGGTCATCGGCTATCTGACGGGATCGCGCGAAGCGGCCTGATCCGTCGCTTTTCGTCGCATACAGCTTTAAGGGGCGGGCCGGGAGGTCCGCCTCTTTCACATCCGCTTTGAAAGATCGGCCGATGCCCGACCATGCCCGTTCCGACCATCCGGCCGTCCAGGCGCAGCTCGACCGGCTCTGGGCCCTGTCGCCCGGCGCGGACGTGCTGGGGCTGGAGCGGATCACGACATTGCTCGCGCGGCTCGGCGATCCCCAACATCACCTGCCGCCCGTCTTCCATGTCGCGGGGACCAACGGCAAGGGTTCGACCTGCGCCTTTCTGCGCGCCGCGATCGAGGCATCGGGGCAGGACGTCCACGTCTATTCCAGCCCGCATCTCGTCCGCTTCAACGAGCGTATCCGGATTGCCGGGCGGCTGATCGACGACGACGCGCTGGCCGCGGTTCTGGCGGAAGTGCTGGCCCAAGCCGAAGGGATCGGGGCCAGTTTCTTCGAGGTGACGACCGCCGCCGCCTTTCTATGCTTCGCGCGCACGCCGGCCGCCGCGACGATCATCGAGGTCGGCTTGGGTGGACGGCTGGACGCCACCAACATCCTGCCACCCCCGGCCGTGTGCGGCATCGCGGCACTAGGCATCGACCATGAGGCGTTTCTGGGTCGCAGCCTGACCGGCATCGCGCGGGAGAAGGCGGGGATCGCCAAGCCCGGCACACCGCTCGTGACCATGGACTATGCCAAGCCCCTGCGCGATGCGATCGAGGGCGTCGCGGCGGTCGCAGGCGCGCCGATCCTTGCCCGCGGGCGCGACTGGAAGAGCCGTGCGACGAAGAATGGGATCGCCTATCAGGATCAGTGGGGCCATCTCGCCCTGCCCCGTCCGGCCCTGTCCGGTGGGCATCAGGCGCGCAACCTCGCCCTGGCCGTTGCGATGATCCGGCACCAATCCGCCATAACCGTTCCCGACGAGGCGCTGCGTGCCGCCGCAACCCATGCGCGCTGGCCCGCGCGTATGCAGCGACTGGGCGAAGGGCTGCTGACTGCACGATTGCCGGATGGCAGCCAATGCTGGCTCGACGGGGCGCACAATCCTTCGGCCGCCACGCCGGTCGCAAGCGCCATGGCCAGATGGCGCGCCAAGGGGCCAAGCGCGCTCGTCCTGGGTATGCTCGCCAATAAGGCGGCGGGGCCGGTTCTCGAGCGGCTCGGCGCGATGGTCGATCTGGTCGTGACCGTTCCCGTGCCAAACCATGCCTGTCATGCCCCTTCCGATCTGGCCCGACAGGCGCGCGATGCTGGATGGGACACGGTGGCAGCGGAGGATCCGGCGAACGCGCTCGACCTGATCGCCCGGCGCTTCGGGCATCCTGTCCGGGTGTTGATTGCCGGATCGCTCTATCTCGCCGGGCAGGTGCTGGAGCAGAACGGCGAAGCGCCGGAGTGACGCGACGAAAGTCATCGCATCCGTCATTATTTGCGATTGACTATCAATAGCGAGGATTTAGCATGGGGTCCGTAATCACGGAGTCCCAAGCCGATGGCCGAAACCCAGACCCTGTCCGCTGCGCTGCCGCACCTGCTGCCCGCCTGCCCCCATGCACGGATCGCTCTGTTCGCGATCCGGCGGATGGGCGCCCACGGGCTGGCCGATGCCCGCGCCGCGCATACCTTGTTCACCGTCTTCGGTCAGGATTTCCGGCGTCCGCTGATCTTGATGCGCACGCTGATGGCGGATCTGGCGGCCCATGCCACGGGGCAAATCGCCATCGCGCCATGCTGCTGCGGTCGCATGACGGCTGCGGAGGCCGCGCTGATGACCATCTTGGCGCAGATGGAATTGGCGCCGGAAAAGGCTCAGTTCCTGATGGCCGACCTGCTCGGCGTGCGGCGGGTCGAGGGCGTGCTCGCCAGCGCGGCGGCGCTCGGCGCCGCCTTTGCCGATGAGGGACGACCGATCAGCTATTGACCGGCGCCTGCTCCCGGGCGTCGCCCGCTCCCTCGACGCCCGCGCTACCGATCGATCGGTCGACCAGCCCCGAGCGCGCCATCCACCAGAACAGCGTTACGCCGGGCAGCGCGACCACGGTCGTCAGGAGATAAAAGTCGACATAGCCGAACCGTTCGACCAGCGCGCCCGCCGTCGTGCCGCTCAGGATACGGCCCACCACGCTCGCCGCCGCCGAGATCATCGCATATTGCGCGGCGGTGAAGCGCAGGTCGGTCAGGGCGGAGAAATAGGCGACGACGGTGACGCCGCCGATCCCGCTCGAAAAATTCTCGAACCCGATGGCGCCCGCCATGCCCCAGTTGGAATGGCCCAGCGCCGCAAGGCCAGCAAAGGACAGGTTGGACACCGCCATCAGCACCAAACTGATGATCACGGACCGCTTCATGCCCAGCCGCGCATAAAGCACGCCGCCGACGAACACCCCGACGAGCAGCGCCCAGAAGCCGACGCCGACATCGTAGATCGCGATCTCGTCCTTGCTGAAGCCGAGGTCGTTGAACAGCAGGCGGAAGGTCAGATTGGCCAGCGTGTCGCCGATCTTGTGCACGAGGATGAAGGCGAGGATGATCACCGCGCCCGGTCGCCGAAAGAACTCGGCAAAGGGGCCAATGACCGCGCGGACCAGCCCTTCGCCGGGACGCCTGGCGGTGATCTCGCGATGTCGGGCGGGCTCGCCCATCACGACTGCGGTTAAGACGGCCGGAAGCGCGAAGGCGCAACTCACCATATAGGCGATGCTCCACCCCGCACGGGCCGCGATGACCAGCGACAACGCGCCGAGAAGGGCCGACCCGATCCGCCAGCCATATTGGCTCATCCCAGCACCGACGCCGAGCTGGCGCGGTTCGAGCAGTTCGATACGGTAAGCGTCGATCACGATATCGAACGTCGCCCCCGCGACGCCCAGCGCGATCGCCGCCATGGCCGTCTGGGCAACCGACACCCTGGGATCGGACAGGCCCAGCGCAACGGCCGCGAAGCAGACCAGCACGGCCATGACGAACAGCCAGGATCTGCGCTGCCCCAACCGGTGAAGGATCGGGATCTTCACCCCCTCGACGATCCAGGCCCATAGCCACTTGAAATTATAGGCCAGGATGATGAGCGCGAAGGCGGTGACGCTCTTCTTCTCGATCCCCGCCTCGGCCAGACGGCTGGCGAGCGTGGCGTTGATCATGGTCAGCGGAAAGGCCGAGGATATGCCCAGGGCGAGCGCGGCGAGCGGGGCTCGCTCGACATAGGGCCGCACGCCATCCACCCAACGCCCACTCGCCATACGCAAATCCGCCCGCCCTTCGCCAAAGCCCCGACCCTATCGGGGTTGATGGGCGCGGGCAACGGGGGCGGCGTTCAGGCCCGGGCGTAGAGGCGGAAGCCGGACGGCAGCCGGGCGGGAGTCTTGCCGCCGCGGCGTTCCTCGATCACCTCGATCGCGCCCAGCAGATCGCGCGAGCCATAGGGTTTCATCAGCAGCCCCTCGGCCAGATGTTCGGCATCGTCGGGCGGGGTTCCGGTGATGAACAGGACGGGAATGTCACGCGCTCGGGCCGCATGGGCGACGTCGACGCCGCTGCCGTCCGCCAGCCGCACGTCGGCGAGGACAAGGTCGATGGCGGCACCGCTTTCGATCAGGGCAACGGCCTTGGTCGCGCGGTCGACGGTGGCGACGATTTCATAATCGGCATCGGTCAGGGCATGTTCGTTGTCGAACGCAACCAGCGGCTCGTCTTCCACGACAAGCAACCTGACCAGTTGCCGCTTCTTTCGCCCGAAGAGCCTCATCCCTGTATCGACCCGTCTCGTGTGCCCCGCTCAGTATCCGTAACGCTTCATATTCGCGAAACGATGCAATTAATTTCCTTTAGGCCATAGCCTATGTATCAGCGTCGATCATGACATCAGATCAACGTATCGCCAAGATGCTCGCCCGGGCGGGAGTCGCGTCGCGTCGGGAGATCGAGCGGATGATCGCCGAGGGGCGGATTGCCCTGAACGGCGTGACGATCGACACGCCAGCGACCTTGCTCTCGACGCTCGACGGCATCACCGTGGACGGCAAACCCGTCGCCGCGCCCGAGCCGACCCGGCTGTTCCTCTATAACAAGCCCAACGGCCTGCTCGTCACCGAACGCGATCCCAAGGGGCGGCCGACCATCTATGACCGCCTGCCCGAGGGGCTGCCGCGCCTGGTGCCGGTCGGACGGCTCGACCTCAATACCGAAGGGCTGTTGCTGCTGACCACCGATGGCGGGTTCAAGCGCCAGTTGGAGTTGCCCGCAACGGGCGTCGAGCGCACCTATCGCGCCCGCGCTTATGGCGAAATCACCCAGGCGCAGTTGGAGGAACTGATCCACGGCATCGAGATCGACGGCATCCGCTATGGCCAGATCGACGCCAATCTGGAGCGGCGGACGGGCGCCAATGTCTGGATCGAGATGACCTTGCGCGAAGGCAAGAACCGCGAGGTTCGCCGCGTGCTGGAATATCTGGGTCTGCAGGTCAGCCGCTTGATCCGGCTGCGCTATGGTCCGTTCCTGCTCGGCGACTTGCCGGTCGGCGAGATCGGCGAGGTCAAGGGCTATGATATCGTCGAGTTCCGCCGGACGCTGGAAGGCGGCATTCCCGCCGACGCGATCAAGCCCGCCAAAGTGAAGCCCGGTTTCCGGACGCCCCCGACCCGGGCGGCCGACGATCGTCCCGCCCGGAGCGCGCCTGCTGATAGCGGCGTGCCGAAGCGGCAGGATCGCGGGGTTTCTGGGGAACGTAGCCGGCGTGGCGATGCGCCTCATGCCCGCCCCGGGGGCAAGCCCTATGGCAAGACCCCCAGGGACGAACGGTCCGGTCCACCGCGTGAACGGCCCGTCCGCAGCGATGATCGCCCTCAGCGTCCGGCTCGCCCGCCGCACGGCGAGGCCGTCGAGCGTCCCCGCGGCGAAGCTCGTTCGCGAACCTCGAACCCTGGCGAAGCGGCGCGCGGTGGTCGTGCGCGCGATGCCAAGCCCTTTGCCAAGTCGGGCGAACGCCCGTTTCGCGACGACGATCGCCGCGATCGTCCCGCCCGATCGCCGCGTGGCGGTCAGGCGCCGTCGGGGCGGCCGGGCGGTCCTGCCAAATCCGGTCCGCGCGGTGGCAGGCCCGGCGGCGGCGGATCGCGGCCCGGTCGACCGGGAGGGCGAGGCTGATGCGCGTCATTGCCGGACAGTGGCGGGGCCGCCCGCTGGTCGCGCCGAAGGGTGACGTGACCCGCCCTACTGCCGACCGGACGCGGGAGGCCTTGTTCTCGATGCTGACCGCGCGGCTCGGTGATTTCGAAGGGCTGGCGGTCGGCGACTTTTTCGCTGGCTCGGGCGCGTTGGGGATCGAGGCACTGTCGCGCGGCGCGGGCTCCTGCCTTTTCGTGGAGCAGGACCGGGCCGCGCTCGACGCGCTGCGGGCTAACCTCGCCAAGCTGGAGGCCGTCGGCGATGTGCGGGCAACCTCGGTCATGGCCCTCGGCCCCGCCCGCGCGCCGCTCGACCTGATCCTGATGGATCCGCCCTACGGCACGAGCGCGGGCAGCGTCGCGCTCGACAAGCTGGCGCGGCTCGGCTGGGTCGGTGCCGGCACCTGGGTCAGCATCGAGACTGCCAAGCAGGAAGAGGTCGCGGTGGCGGGCTTCACCGTCGACACCTCGCGCGTCCATGGCAAGGCGCGACTGACCCTGTTGCGTCAGGACTGAGCGACCGCCCTGCCCCGCATCAGGGCCGATCCGGCGAGGCTGAGCAGACCCGCGGCGACCAGATAGCCGCCGACGAAGTTCAGCCCGCCACGCTCGGTCAGCGCTTGCGCGGCGATCGGGGCCAGGGCGCCGCCGATGATGCCGCCCAGGTTGAAGGTCATCGACACACCGGTATAGCGCACGCCCGCCGGAAACAGCGCGGGCAGCCAGCCACCGAGCGGGCCATAGGCGAAGCCCATCACGAACAGCGCGAGCGCCAGCCAGATAAAGACGACCGCCAGCGAGCCCGATCCCAGCATCGGCCCCATGACGATCCCGACCAGGACGCAGCCCGCGAAACCCAGCTTCAGCATGGCGGGCGCCCCGCGCCGATCCGCCATGACGCTGGAGACAATGACGCCCAGTGCCAGGAACAGGATGGCGACGAGCTGGACGCCGAGGAACCCCTCACGCGGATAGCCGAGAACGGTGGTGCCGTATCCCAGCGCGAAGGCGGTCGCGAGGTAGAAGATCGCAAAGCATGCGATCACCCCGCTCGTTCCCGCCAGCAAGGCGCGGCCATGGTCGCGCAGCAGCGCCGCGATCGGCACGCGGGGCAGCGCGTCGCTTTCCTTGGCCTGGGCGAAATCGGGGGTTTCGGTCAGGCGCAGCCGCACCCACAGGCCCAGCATCACCAGCACCGCGCTGGCCAGGAAGGGCAGCCGCCAGCCCCAGGCACGGAACTGATCGTCGGTCAGGAGCAGGCCAAGCGTCAGGAAAAAGCCATTGGCCAGGATGAAGCCGACCGGCGCTCCCAGCGGCGGGAACATGCCCCAGGTGTTGCGCTTGCCCGGCGGCGCATTCTCGACCGCGAGCAGCGCCGCGCCGCCCCATTCGCCACCCAGCCCCAGGCCTTGTCCCAGCCGCGCCATGCAGAGCAGCAGCGGTGCGATCCACCCGGCCTGCGCATAGGTCGGCAGGAAGGCGATGGCGACGGTCGAGCCGCCCATCAGCATCAGGCTGGCGACCAGCGTCGACTTGCGTCCGACCCGGTCGCCGAAATGGCCGAACGCGACGGCACCGACCGGCCGCGCGACGAATGCGAGCCCGAAACTGGCATAGGATAGCAGCAACTGAGCCGTGGCCGACGACGACGGAAAGAAAAGCGGGCCGAACACCAAGGCGGCCGCCGTCGCATAGATATAGAAGTCATAGAACTCGACCGCCGTTCCGGTCAGGCTGGCGAGCAGGATATGACGATGCGACACGGGCGATGCTTGGGTCATGCCCCGCTCGTGCAGAAGCGGAGCCGCGACGTAAAGCCCCCCAGCGCGATTGTCCCGATTTAGCCTGCCAGCGTGCCCGCCAGATGGAGGAGCAGCCAGTAGAGCGTGCCCGACAACAGCATCGCAGCCGGAAGCGTCAGGACCCAGGCCAGGACCATGTTGCGGATCGTCCGGAACTGAAGCCCCGCGCCGTTCGCGACCGAGGCACCGGCCACGCCCGAGGTCAGGATATGGGTGGTCGATACCGGGCGGCCGATATATTCCGCGCCGAAAATGGTCGCGGCGGTCATCAATTCGGCCGCCACGCCCATGCCATAGGTCAAGTGGGTCTTCCCAATCCGCTCACCGACCGTCACCACGATCCGCTGCCAGCCGACCATCGTGCCCAGCCCCAGGGCGAGCGCCACCGTGACCTTCACCCAGAGCGGGATGTAGCGCGTGCCGCGTTCCAACGCGCCCGCATAGCCGTTCAGCGACTCGATCTCGGAGGCGGTGAAGCGCTGCTTGGCGCTCTCGCTCTTGGTGACCATGCGGGTGGTGTCGAGCACCAGATACATGTCGTTGCGCAGATTGGGCACGATGGCAGCGGGCACGCGGCTGAACGTACCGTAATTCTCGATCCGCTCGCCGATGTCGCGCGACAGCACGGAAAGCCCAGCATAGACCTCGAGCTTGTCGATCGACTTGGTCCGAACGCCATCGACCACGGCGGCGCGAGCGCGATCGACCGACGGCATGTCGGGCGTGCCGTGCGCCGCATAGGCCGTCGCGGCGACCTGCGCACTGCGGACAAAGGCGGGCATCGCGCTTTCGGGCAGCGTGCGGTTCAGCGCATAGGCGGTCGGCGCGCAGCCGATCAGGATCAGCATGATCAGGCCCATGCCCTTCTGCCCGTCATTGCCGCCATGCGCGAAGCTGACCGCGGTGCAGGTGAAGATCAGAAGTGCACGGATGCCGCGCGGCGGGGGCGTGTCCCCCTCGGGCTCGCGGTACAGCCGCTTGTCGCGCAGGAAGCGCTTCATGAGGAGGAGCAGCATCAGCGCGCCGACGAAGCCGATCAGCGGACTGATCAGCAGGGCGGACAGCACCTTCTGAACCTGCGCCATGTCGACGCCCGACGTGCCGGGGATATTGGACAGCAGCTGGTTGGCCAGGCCGACGCCCAGGATGGAGCCGATCAGGGCATGGCTGGACGAATTGGGCAGCCCCACCGCCCAGGTCGCCAGGTTCCACAGGACAGCGGCCAATAGCAACGCGAAGATCATCGCGAACCCGCCGACCGACCCGACATGCAGCATCAGGTCGATGGGGAGCAGCGTGATGATCGAATAGGCGACCGCACCGGTCGACGTAACGACGCCCAGGAAATTGAAGAAGCCCGACCAGATGACCGCCAGGGGTGCCGGCATCGAATGGGTATAGATCACCGTCGCCACCGCATTGGCGGTGTCATGGAAACCATTCACGAACTCGAACCCCAGCGCGATCAGCAGCGCGAGGCCGAGGAATGCGAAGACGCCGATCGCCATCGGCTCGCCGACACGGGCGGTGTCGATCGCGACGCTATAGCCGGCATAGAGCAGGCCCCCGATCAAAAGGGCCCCGAACAGCCAGCGCCCCATCGGATGGAGCCCGGCATCGAGATGCGGCCCACGAACGCGGGATACGGATTGGCCACCGGCGAGCGCATGAGAAGTCATGATGTTCGTCCGTTGCGCTCTGGAGGTGACAATTTGATGACTGTGCGCCTGCCGATACTCGCCCGGCGCAACGCGGCCGGGCGCCCCGGATGGGGGCTCGGCCGTGCTGGCTGCCTGATCTTATTGATTGCTGGCCAGCGCCACCGGCTTGGCGACCAGCGCGGCGATCTTGACCGCGGCATCCGCACGCATTTCCTTGCGGCACTGCGCGACATTCGCATTGGCGATCAGGTCGCGGCTGACCGGACCGCAGGCGCGGGCAACTGCCCGGTTCAGGCGGGCGTCCAGCAGCGCGCGGTGATCGGCGCGATTCAGGTCGAGATCGCCGCGAAAGGCGGTGGCGGAGACGGGTTCACGAACCTGGGCGTGGGCGAGGACGGGCATAAAAAGCGATGCCGCGACGGCGGCGGCCATGAAACGGTTCATCGGGATAGCTCCTGCAGCGGGTCGTACCCGTCACGGCATGGGTGGATGCCCGGCTGGGATCCCCTACGCTCGTCGGCACGGGCCGCTCCCTAATCCCGCCGCATGTCGCTTTCGCGTCCTGCACAAGTCTGTGTCATGACGATCCCGCAAGGAAACAATCGCGCCAGAATTTCGCGAATGGTTGCCCCGGCTGCAAACGTTCCCTAACTGTTCGCGATGACCCCTGCCCCCCTCGATCCCGCCGCGCCGCCGACCGACTACCCCTATCTGCGGAGCCTGAACCCGGCGCAGCGCGAAGCGGTGTTGACCACCGATGGCCCGGTGCTGGTGCTGGCCGGTGCGGGAACCGGCAAGACCGCGGCGCTGACCGCGCGGCTGGCGCATCTGCTTTATACGCGCAAGGCCTGGCCGTCGGAGATCCTGTCGGTCACCTTCACCAACAAGGCGGCGCGCGAGATGCGCGAGCGGGTCGGGCGGCTGGTCGGCGATGCCGTGGAGGGTATGCCGTGGCTGGGCACCTTCCATGCGATCGGCGCCAAGATGCTGCGCCGCCATGCCGAGCTGGTCGGTCTGCAGTCCAATTTTACGATCCTTGACACCGACGACCAGCTGCGGCTGCTGAAGCAATTGATCGTCGCGGCGGATATCGACGAGAAGCGCTTTCCGGCGCGCGCGCTCGGCGGTCTGATCGACGAGTGGAAGAACAAGGGGCTGGTGCCGTCCGATATCGACGCGGGCGAGGCCGAGCGTTACGCCAACGGCCAGGGCGCGGATCTGTATCGCCAGTATCAGGAACGTCTGCGCAGCGTGAACGCCTGCGACTTCGGCGACTTGCTGTTGCACATGCTGACCATCTTGAAGACGCACCGCGACGTGCTGGAGCATTATCAGCAGCGTTTCCGGTACATCATGGTGGACGAATATCAGGACACCAACAGCGTCCAGTATCTGTGGCTGCGCCTCCTCGCCCAGGCGCGCAAGAATATCGCCTGTGTCGGCGACGACGACCAGTCCATCTATTCCTGGCGCGGCGCACAGGTAGAGAATATCCTGCGCTTCGAACGGGACTTTCCGGGTGCCAAGGTCATCCGGCTGGAACAGAATTACCGTTCCACGCCCCACATTCTGGGTGCCGCATCCGGCGTGATCGCCAACAATGGCGGGCGGCTGGGCAAGACGCTGTGGACCGAACTGGACGTCGGCGAGAAGGTCCGCGTGCTCGGAGTCTGGGACGGACCCGAGGAAGCCCGCCGCGTCGGCGAAGAGATCGAGGCCGCGCGACGCTCGGGCACATCCTATGGCGACATCGCCATATTGGTTCGCGCGCAGCACCAGACCCGTGAGTTCGAAGACCGCTTCATCGCGATCGGCTTGCCATACCGCATCGTCGGCGGCTTCCGCTTTTACGAGCGTGCCGAAATCCGCGATGCGCTCGCCTATCTACGGGTCGTCAACCAGCCGTCGGACGATCTGGCGTTCGAGCGGATCGTCAACGTCCCCAAGCGGGGGCTGGGCGACAAGGCGCTCGCCAAGATCCATCAACTCGCGCGGGCCGAGGATCTGCCGCTGACCATCGCCTCTGCGCGCATCTTGGACACGGACGAACTGACCCCCCAGGCGCGGCGGAGCCTGGGCAATCTGATCGGCGACATCGCCCGCTGGCGCGATATGGCCCGCGACCTGCCGCATCCCGAACTGGCGCGGCAGATGCTGGACGAGAGCGGCTATACCGCCATGTACCAGAACGAAAAATCGGCCGAAGCCGCAGGGCGGCTGGAGAATCTGTCCGAACTCGTTCGGGCGATGGAGGATTACGAGTCGCTCGGCGCCTTTCTGGAGCATGTCTCGCTGGTGATGGATCGCGACGGCGACCAGCGAGAGCCCGAGGTGACGATCATGACGATCCACGCCGCCAAGGGCCTGGAATTCGACACCGTCTTTCTCGCTGGCTGGGAGGAGGGGCTGTTCCCGTCCCAGCGCGCGATCGACGAGGGCGGCACGCGCAGTCTGGAGGAGGAACGGCGTCTGGCCTATGTCGCGATCACCCGGGCCCGACGAAAGGCGATCATCCTGCATGCCGCCAATCGCCGTATCTATGGCCAGTGGACGTCGAGCCTGCCGAGCCGCTTCGTCGGCGAACTGCCGCCCGAGCATATCGATAGCGAAACCAGCATGACCGGCGGCGAGAGCCTGTGGCGTGCCAACTGGTCCGAACATGCCGATCCCTTCGCCAATGTCGCACGCGGCACCGGGCGTGGCCCCGGCTGGCAGCGCGCGGCAGGTGGGCAGAACGCCCTGCCCACCCGGCCTGCGCGCATCGTCGAGTCCCGCTCGCCGTCCGTCGGCCTGGGGCAGAAGGGCCGCGACGACCTGAGCGTGGGCGACCGGGTGTTCCACCAGAAGTTCGGTTACGGCGAAATCGCGGTGATCGAGGGCAACAAGCTGGAGATCGATTTCGAACAAGCCGGGCGCAAGCGGGTGATGGACAGCTTCGTGACGAAGGGGTGAAGTTCCTGAACGGAAGCGCCGTTCAGGAACCATATCAATTCGCATCCGTATCGGTTCCCGGACCCGATTGTCCGGGCATTGGAGGGACAGGACCGATGGGCGTTCGTCATCTGACCATCGTAGCAATTACCGCCGCCGTCGCCGCGACGGCCATTCCAGCAAGCGCGCAGACGGCGGCCGACGATGCGCGGTTCCGCGCGGCGCAGGCCCGGTTCGACCGCGAATATCAACTCTATCGGCAGGAAGTCGATCTGTACCAGTCGCGACGCAACCATGGCGGCTATGGTGACGACGGGTACGCGCCGCCGCCGCCTCCAGGGCCCGGGCCGGGCGGCTACCGCGTCGCGCCGCCGGTTCCGGCCGATGGCTATGACCGCAATGCCGAGCCCTATTACGACCCGGTCGGCGACTATCGCGATGGACCGCAATATCGCGAGCGCGTGCTCCAGTCGCAGGACCGCGTCTATGCCGGAACCGATGGACGCTATTATTGCCGCCGGTCGGACGGGACGACCGGCCTGATCATCGGCGGGGCCGCAGGCGGTATCCTGGGTAATCTGGTCGGGGGTCGGAGCAGCACGATCGCGACGTTGCTCGGTGCGGCTGGCGGTGCGCTGGCGGGACGGTCGATCGACCAGAACCAGAGCCAGATTCGCTGCCGCTGACGATAGGCGCCGCGCCGGTCTATCACCGGAGCGGCGCCTTCGCGGTCTGGATCAGGACGGCTCGATCATCATGAGCGCGGCATTCTGATATTTTTCCGCCTCGCGTTCGAACAGCGCGCTGGCGGTAAAGCGGCGCGGGGTCAGGCGGAGCGAGCCGAGCCCGGCCAGCTTGAACGTCCCCATCTTCTCCTCGCGCGGCGGCTTGCCGTCCCGCTCGATGGTCGTTGCGTCGACGTACAGCTCGTCATGGCGCGTGAAGATCACATGGGGCGCGAGCACCACTTCGCCGCGATTATACAGGGCGGAGACCGCCTGCATCTTGACGATCGCTTCGAAGATGATGGCGGGAGCGCCTGCCGCCGGTTCAGCCGGACGGCGCTCGGTCGTCGTCATATCGGTCATGCCCCGCTTTTGCCCATCCTGCCGCAACGCAGCAAGCGGATAATTGCCGCTTACGTCATATGACATGGGCCGGGCGGCGTCACCACCCGGCCCGCATCGTCACTTCTTCGGCGCGTCCATCAGCTTCTGGGCGAAATAGACCATCTGCTGGGCGCTCAGACGGGCACCCTGCGCGATGTCGGCATCGCCCGAATGGCCGCCGGCCGTATCCTCATAGAAAAGATAGGGAATGCCGTATTCGGCCAGCCGCGCCGCGAACTTGCGCGCGTGTTGCGGGCCGACGCGGTCATCCTTCGTCGTGGTCCAGATATAGGGCTCGGGATAGGCCACGCCCTTGCGGATATTGGCATAGGGCGAAATCTTGCGCAGGAACGCGGCCTCTTCGGGCACGTCGATCGAGCCATATTCGTCCTTCCACGAATCGCCCGCCGCGATCTTCTGGTACCGGACCATGTCCAACAGCGGCACCTGGATCGTCACCGCCTTCCAGAGTTCGGGATGCTGCGTCAGCTCAACGCCCATCAGCAGGCCGCCATTCGACCCGCCATAGATGCCCAGCTTCTGCGGATCGGTGATCTTCCGCGCGAAGAGGTCCTTCGCCACGCTCGCAAAGTCGTCATAGATGATCTGGCGCTTCGTCTTGCGGCCAGCATCATGCCATTTGGGCCCGAACTCGCCACCACCCCGGATATTGGCGAGCACGAACGCCCCGCCCCGCTCGGTCCAGATCTTACCCGTCGAACCCAGATAATAAGGCAGGCGGGCGATCTCGAACCCACCATAGGCGGTCATCAAGGTCGGCGTCGTTCCGTCGAGCTTCGCGCCTTTGGGCAGCACGACGAAATAGGGGATTTTGGTCCCGTCGGTCGACGTCGCTTCATATTGGTGGACGGTGGTGCCCGCCGCATCGAAGCGGGCGGGCAGCGTCTTCAGGACCTGCGGCGCGGTCGGGCGGCCGGCGTCGAAGCGCGACAACACGGTCGGCGTGGTGAAGCCCGAGGTCGACAAATAGACGACGTCCGACCGGTCGCTGGTGCTGACCACGTCCACCGCCATATTGTCCGGAACCTGCACGGCCGACGCCGACCAGCCGTCTCCGGTTGGCGCGAATATGCTCGCCCGGCCGCGAACATTGTCGATATAGGTCACGACGACGCGGTCCTTGGTCGTCGCCACCCCTTCGACCGCCTGACGGTCGTTCGGCGTGAACAGCGCGCGGGGCGTAATTGTGCCCGCTTCCAGCTCGGACAAGGGTGCCCACACCACCGCACCCGCCGGATACGCGCCCCAGGCGTCGCTCGTCTGGAAGATCACCCGACCATCCACGAGCCCGGCGGGGAAGGCCCGCGCCGGCATGGCGATCGGTTTGGCGCCGCCGGTCGGGGTCCAGAACAGCTTGTCGCCACCGAAAAACGTCTTGCGCCGTTCGATCACGACGGCGCGATTGCCCTTGGCGTCGGTCAACACGCTGGCATAGGTGCCGAGTTCATCGGTCGGCGCGCCGCGATAGATTTCCTTGGCCTGGTCGAGCGGCAGGCCGCGCTTCACGGCCTTCACCACGAACGGATAGCTGGACTGGGTCAGCGTCCCCTGCCCCCAGTCGCGGCTGACCAGCAGCGTGTCCTTGTCCAGCCAGGAGGCGCCCTGCTTCGAGGTCGACAGACGGAAGCCGTTCGGCACGAACTGTCCCGTCTCCATATCGAACTCGCGATACTCGATCGCATCCTCGCCGCCTTCCGACAGCGCGATCAGGCACAGGCGATCTTCGGGGCTGAGGCAGGTCAGGCCCTTCCAGACCCATTTCTTGCCCTCCGCCTTGCTCAGGGCGTCCAGGTCCAGCAGCGTCGTCCATTTCGGATTGGCGGAGCCGTAATCCGCCTCGGTCGTCCAGCGCCACAGGCCCTGCGGATGATCAGCGTCGCGCCAGAAATTGACGATGCGACCATAAAGCTGGCCCGGCATCGGGATCCGGTCCTTGGCCGACGCGATGGCCAGCGCCTCGCCATAGAAGGTCTGGTAGCGCGGATCGTTCTGGAGCCGGGGCAGCGTCTTGGCATTTTCCGCCTCGACCCAGGCCAGTGCCTTGGCGCCGTCCTTGTCCTCCAGCCAGATATAGGGATCATTCTCGGTCATCGCGCTGGTCTGCGCCATGGCGACCCCCGCCACAAGCTGTCCGGCCAGCATCGTACCCGCCAGCAGTCCATGCCATCCCCGCATTCCGTCACGCTCCATCCATTGGCTTATTCAGCTGAATGTGACTTCATCACGCGGCGCTGGCAACCGGGCCGCGGCCATTATTGGGATACCGATCGGCCCTATCCGAAGCTGTTCGAATTGAAGCGCTTGGGCGATGTCCCAGATACGGAACGGCCCGCCCGGCGGCCCGTTCAGACAGCTCCCTAACCGCAGGAGCAGATCATGCCCTATGTGAAGACGCGCGACGGCACCGATATCTATGTCAAGGACTGGGGCGAAGGCCGCCCGGTGGTGCTCCTCCATGGCTGGCCCCTGTCGGCCGACATGTGGGATGCGCAGATGATGGCGCTGGCGGAGGCGGGTTTTCGCGCCATCGCCTATGACCGGCGCGGCTTCGGGCGATCCGGCCAGCCCTGGTCCGGCTATGACTATGACACGCTGTCCGACGATCTGGCGGATGTGCTGGAAGCAACCGGCGCGCACGATGCCGCGATCATCGGCTTTTCGATGGGCGGTGGCGAGGTCGCGCGCTATATGAGCCGCCATGACGGCAAGGGCGTGATCGCTGCCGGGCTGATCGCCTCGGTCGTGCCCTTCATGCTGAAGACCGACGACAATCCCCACGGCACCGACCAGTCGGTCTTCGACCAGATCGGCCAGAATCTGCGGGACGATCGCGCATATTTCCTGCGCCACACCTTCCTGAAGCAGTTCTTCGGGGTCGGCTATATCACCAGCCCCGTCAGCGACGATGTGCTCGACTGGGCGACGAGCGTGGCGATGCAGGCGGGGTTGAAACCGACGCTCGCCTGTGCCGAGTCGTTCAGCCAGACCGATTTCCGCCCCGACCTGTCCGCCTTCCGCGTGCCCACGCTGATCGTCCATGGCACCGGCGATCAGACCGTGCCGATCGACGCGGCGGGCCGCGCGGCGGCGGCGGGCATCGCCCATTCGCAGCTTGTCGAATATGAGGATGCGCCGCACGGCCTGAACGTCACGCACGGCGATCGCCTGACCAGCGACCTGCTGACCTTCCTCGGCGGATGATAAGAAAAGGGCGGCCCGCCAAGGCCGCCCTTTCTCATTTCAGGGGAACGATGACCTCGTCCGGATGGGCGACGTTCAGTTCCTTGCGCACCATCTCGTCCACCATGTCCGGATTGGCATGGTCGGGATCGAGAAGCGCAACGCGGTTCTTCAAGACCGTCCGCTTCTTGTCGAGCGCGGCATAGTCCTGCTCCCGCTTCACCAGCTGGCGCTGATATTCGCCATAAGCGAGCAGGCCGTTGCGCCCCAGCACCGCATAGGCGCCAAAGAAAGCAACGATCGTCAGACCAAGGGCGGGCAAGGCGGCCCGCCGCATGGTCCGGATGAAAGGCGACGGCTTTTTGGTCACAGTGGCCATATTCGTACCGACGCCCTTCGATTTCAAGCGCGGATCAGGATATCGCGACCGGCATAACGTGCCGAATCGCCCAGCTCTTCCTCGATGCGGATCAGCTGGTTGTACTTGGCGAGCCGGTCCGAGCGGGCCAGCGAACCCGTCTTGATCTGGCCGCAGTTGGTGGCGACCGCCAGGTCGGCGATCGTCGCGTCCTCGGTCTCGCCCGAGCGGTGCGACATGACGGCAGTGTAGCGCGAACGCTGTGCCAGCGACACGGCCTCCAGCGTCTCGGTCAGCGTGCCGATCTGGTTGACCTTGACCAGCAGCGAGTTGGCATAGCCGCCGTCGATGCCCTGCTTCAGGCGCTTGGGGTTGGTGACGAACAGATCGTCGCCGACCAGCTGCACCTTGTCGCCGATCATGTCGGTCAGCGCCTTCCAGCCTTCCCAATCGTCCTCGGCCATGCCGTCTTCGATCGACAGGATCGGATATTGGCGGGTCAGGTTGGCGAGATACTCGGCCATCTCATGGCTCGACAGGATCTTGCCTTCGCCCGAGATATTATACTTGCCGTCCTTGAAGAACTCGGTCGCGGCGCAGTCGAGTGCGATCATCACGTTGTCGCCCGGCTTGTACCCGGCCTTTTCGACCGAGGCCATGATGAAGTCGAGCGCCTCGGTGGTCGAGGCGATGTTGGGGGCGAAGCCGCCCTCGTCGCCCACGCCGGTCGCCAGGCCCTTTTCGTGCAGCGCCTTCTTCAGCGTGTGGAAGATCTCCGAGCCGCAGCGCACCGCCTCCACGATGTTCGCCGCGCCGACCGGCATGATCATGAATTCCTGGAAGTCGATCGGATTGTCGGCATGTTCGCCGCCATTTATGATATTCATCATCGGCACCGGCAACAGATGGGCCGAAACACCGCCGACATATTTATACAGCGGCAGGCCGCGCGCCTCAGCAGCGGCCTTGGCCGCGGCCAGGCTGACGCCCAGGATGGCGTTCGCACCCAGACGGCCCTTATTCTCGGTACCGTCGAGTTCGATCATCACGCGGTCCAGATCGGCCTGGTCCTCGGCATCGAGGCCGATGACCGCATCGGCGATCTCGTCATTGACCGCCTCGACAGCCGCCTCGACGCCCTTGCCCATCCAGCGGCTCTTGTCGCCGTCGCGCTTTTCGACCGCTTCATGGGCGCCGGTCGATGCGCCCGAAGGAACGGCGGCACGGCCGAAGCTGCCGTCTTCGAGCAACACGTCCACCTCGACGGTGGGGTTGCCGCGGCTGTCCAGGATCTGGCGCCCGTGGATGTCGATGATTGCGGTCACGTAACGATGCTCCTACATCAGCCTGAAAGTCTCGGCGCGGCTCTAACCTGTGACCATGCGAAGGGCAATTGCGGGAAAAGCATGGAACCGTGGTTCCTGTGCCGGGGTTAAGAGGCAAAACCGCCCGTTTGCCCGGGCCCAGAACGAAAGGGTTTTCCGATGGCTGACACCGACAGCACATTCCCCGCCGCCAATACCGGCGCCCCCAGCCTCGCCGGAAACGCTGCCGTGGCGCCGGACGTCGCTGCGCCCAACGCGTCGTTCGACAGTTCGGCCGAGGCGTCCAAGGCAAAGGCGGGACTCGCCGATGCCAAGCAGCAGGTCAAGGAAGGCGCGACCAAGGTGCAGCAGCAGGCGGTCGACAAGATCTACGCGCTGGCCGGCGACGGCAAGGCAAAGGCCGGATCGGCACTGGACCAGGTCGCGCAGATGCTGAACGACGCGGCGGGCCAGGTCGATGATAAGCTGGGCCAGCAATATGGCCAATATGCCCGGTCGGCCGCCGACACGGTCACCTCGCTGTCCGGCGCGATCAAGGACAAGGATGTCGAGGAGCTGCTCGACGACGCCCGCGCCTTCGTGACGAAGAGCCCGGCGGTTGCGATCGGCATTGCCGCAGCACTTGGCTTCGTTCTGGCGCGCGTCGTTCAGTCCGGCGTTGAAACCAGCCCATCTGCTGACCGCGCCGCGTGAACCGGGTCACCGAGTCCCTGACGGCCATGGCGCCAGAGCCGGAGACGCTGACCTCGCTCGTCTCGCAACTCGTCGATGACGGCCGGTCGTTCATCACGGCCGAGATTGATCTGGTCAAGGCGCGCGCGACGGACAAGATCGGCCGGTATCGCAGCGCCGCTATTTTCATCGGCATTGCGGCCGTGCTCGGCCTGGCCGCCCTGATCGCCCTGCTCGTCGGCCTCATCATGACGCTGACCCCGCTGACAGGGCCGTTCGCCGCGACGCTGATCGTCGTCGGTGCCGTTCTGATCATCGCCGGAATCCTGGCGATGGTGGGCAAGTCTCGTCTGACCGGAGACTCTGCATGACCGTCGCCGAAGCCGAAGCGCGGGCCGCCGAAGCACGCGAGCGGATGAACCAGACCGCGTCGCGTATCCAGGCTCGCTTGGAGCCGCAGGCCCTGGCTGCACAAGCCAAGGAAGCGGGCATGTGCGCGGCTCGGTCGGGTATCGAAACGGCCAAGAACAATCCCGCCACCGTGGCGGGCGGCGTCGCGGTGCTGGGCCTGCTCCTCAACCGTCGGCGGATCGCCCGCCTTTTCATACGCAAACGCTGATTTGGCGCGCCGGGCTCCGACCCCGGCGGCACAGCCCAGAAGGATGTTCGCCATGACCACCGAAACCCATCAGAATCAGCAGACCGAGGGCCTCCGCGAAAAGCTGGACCATGGCCGCGAAACCGCGTCGCAGGCGCTGCACGACGCCAAGGACAAGGCCGGCGAACTCGCGCACAAGACCGCGCGCACGATCGAGGCGAACCCGATCGGCGTCCTGGTCGGCGGCCTGGCGATCGGCGCGATCATCGGCGCGCTGATCCCGCGTTCGACGCGTGAAAAGGAAGTCCTGACCCCACTCGGCAAGAAGCTGGGCGAGACGATCCGTCAGGCGACCCAGGCCGCTCGCGAGACGGGCCTGCGCGAACTGGAGGATGCCGGTCTGACCAAGGACAATGCCAAGGACCGCGCCCGGTCGCTGTTCGACAATGTCGTGAAGGCGGCGAGCAGCGCCGGATCGGCAGCGGCCAAGGCCGCCACGAACAAGACGGCGGCCTGATCGCCCGGAGATCGGAAACCTCCGATCGGCCCTTTGGACGCCCGCATGGTTCACCCGGACCGTGCGGGCGTTCCGCTTTATTGCGACGGTGTCTTGCGAGGAGTGACCGGTCTTTCTAACACGGTGGCCTCGCTGCTTTTTTCCGGGATTTCCGTTTGCGCTCTCTGCCCCTTGCTGCCCTCGTCGCGCTTCTTGCCGCGACTGCTCCTCTTGCCGCCCATGCCCAGGCCATTCCCGTCGCCGCGCCCCAACCGGGAGAGGGCAAGGAAGATGCCCGGCTGAAGCAGCTCTTCCATGACAGCGACGAAGCCAGCCTGGCCCGCAACCCGATCAGCGGATTGTTTCGCGGGGACATGCGCCGGGCGGACCGGATCGGCGACTTCTTCTCCGATGCCTATATCGCGGCAGAGCGGGCGGCGGCGCAGAAGGATCTTCAGGATCTGGCCCGGATCGACCGGTCCAGGCTGACCCCGACGAACCAGATCGCCTATGATGTCTTCAAGCAGCAGACCGAGACGACGCTGAAGGGCTATGACCCGGCGATCGTCGCGCTGACCATCGTGCGACCGATGGATCATTTCTACGGCATCCAGACCTTCTATCCCGAATTCGCGTCGGGCCAGGGTGCCGCGCCCTTCAATACGGTCGCCGATTACGACAACAACCTGAAGCGCAACGTCGAATATGCCCGTCTGCTCGACGAGGCGATCGCCCGCTTCCGCCAGGGTATGGCGACCGGCGTCGTCCAGCCCAAGCTGGTCGTGCGCAACATGATCGCGCAGTTCGACAATCTGCTGAACGTCCCGGTCGAGGAATCGACCTTCTACGGTCCGGTCAAGCGCTTCCCCGCGACGATCCCCGCGACCGAACAGGCGCGCCTGAAGGCCGCCTATGCCCAGCAGATCCGGGACGTCATCGTCCCCGCCGAACAGCGGATGCGGACCTTCCTGGCCGACACCTATCTGCCCGCCGCACGCGACAGCGTCGGCCTGTCGGGCATGAAGGGCGGCGACAAGCTCTATGCCTATCTGATCGAGCAGAACACGACCCTGCCGCTCAAGGCCGAAGACGTGCACCAGCTCGGCCTGTCCGAAGTCGCGCGCATCCTGAAGGCCATGGAGGTCCAGAAGCAGGCGGTCGGCTTCAAGGGCAGCCTGCCCGAGTTCTTCACCTTCTTGCGCACCGATCCGCAATTCGCGCCCAAGAGCGCCGCACAGCTTCGTGAGGGTTATGAAGCGATCGGCCGCCGCATCGACGCGCGCATCCGCGAGCAGTTCTCGCTGATCCCCAAGACCGCATTGGAAATCCGCCCGGTCCCGGCCTTCAAGGAAAAGACCGATGCGGGTGGCTCCTATCAGGGCGGCACGCCCGACGGGACGCGGCCGGGGGTGTTCTATTACAACACTTACGACCTGCCCTCGCGGTACATGTGGGAAATGGAGACCTTGTACCTCCATGAAGCGGTGCCGGGACATCATTTCCAGATCAGTCTGGCGCAGGAGAATGCCGCCCTCCCCGCGTTCATGCGCTTTGGCGGCAATACTGCTTATGCCGAGGGTTGGGCGCTCTATGCCGAGACGCTGTGGCCGGAGCTGGGCATGGAGACCGATCCTTACCAGCGCATGGGTGGCCTGAGTGACGAGATGCTGCGCGCGATGCGCCTGGTCGTCGACACCGGCATCCATGCCAAGGGTTGGACGCGGGATCAGGCGATCGAATATATGCTCGCCAACTCCCCCATGGCGCGCACCGACGCCACCGCCGAGGTGGAACGCTACATCGCCATCCCCGGCCAGGCGCTCGCCTACAAGATCGGCCAGCTGACGATCAGCCGGTTGAAGGCGCAGGCCAAGGCGGAACTGGGTGCCAAGTTCGATCCGCGCCGCTTCCATGCCGAGGTGCTGGATACCGGCGCGCTGCCCATGCCGGTGCTGGAGAAGAAGATCGCCGACTGGATCGCGGTCGAAAAGCGGCGTTGATCGGGGAATAAGCGCCGCGTCTTAAGGGACGTGGCGCTTTTCCAGCTTCCGGGCGAGGGTCCTGCGGTGCATGCCCAGGCGCCGCGCGGTTTCCGAGATGTTGAAATTGGTTTCGGCCAGCGTCTCGTTGATCCGCTCCCATTCCAGCGTCTTGATCGAGCTGGGCCGGTCGGTGATCGCGGTCGTCGCGTCACCGCCCGCCTTGTGGAAGGCCGCTTCGATATCATCGGTATTGGACGGCTTGGCCAGGTAATGGCAGGCGCCCAGCTTGATCGCCTCGACCGCGGTCGCGATGCTGGCGAAGCCGGTCAGCACGACGATCAGCATGGCCGGATCATGCGCGTGTAGCGTCTGGACGCAGGCCAGCCCCGAGGCCTGGCCGAGTTTCAGGTCGACCACCGCATAGCGCGGCGTCGTTTCGCGCAAGGTCGCCACCAGTGCATCCGGGCTGGCGGCCACCCAGACCCGGTATCCCCGCCGCTCGAAGGACCGCTGCAAGGTTCGTGCGAAGGTCTCGTCGTCCTCGACGATCACCAAAGAGCGTCCGTCGTCCATATCTACTCCCGATCCGACACGCCGATCATGCTTAAAGGTAGGGTGAGCGTCACCACCGCGCCACCCTCCGGCCGGTTCGCCGCCTCGACCCGTCCGCCCAGCTTGCGGACGACGCTCGACACCAGGAACAGGCCGACGCCATGCCCCTCGCCCTTGGTCGATTGCTGGGGACGGCCGACCTGCGCCAAGGTGGTGTCGGTAAAGCCCGCACCGCGATCCGTGACGCGGACTGCCACCGCCCCGCCTTCCCGCGCGACGCTCAAGCCGACCCAGTGCGGCGATGCCTCCGCCGCATTGTCGAGCACGTTCCATACCGCCTGCTTGATCGCGGGATCGGATACGATGGCAGCGTCATCGTCCGTCCGGCGATAGTCGAGCGTCACCTGCGCATGGCTCTGCCGCCACTCCTCGACGATCGTGTCGATGAAGCGCCCGACCTCGGACAGTTCGGCCGCCTCGCCGCGCGGTTCACCCGCCGATTGCAGGATGCGGGTGACGATCGCCTTGCAGCGCTGGACCTCCGCCTGCATCTCGGCGATCTCGCCCATCAGTTCGGCGTCGTCGCGCAGCTTCGGCACGCGCCGCCAGTCGCTCAGGATGACCGACAGGCTGGCCAGTGGCGTGCCCAACTCATGCGCCGCGCCCGAGGCGAGCAGGCCCATGCGGACGATATGCTCTTCCTCGGACGCCTGTTGGCGCAGATCGGCCAGGCGCGCGGCACTGCGCCGGAGATTATGGCTGATCCGGGTGACGAACAGGATCAGCAGCCCCGCGACCAACGCGAAGCCCAGCCAGTTGCCCAGCGTGTGAAGCCCGGCAATGTCTCCGAACAACCAGGGCGGAAAGGCCAGCGGCCTGTGGTGCAGCGACAACAGCCCGAAACACACGCCCGTGATCCCCGCCAGCGCCCAGGCGGACCAGGTTTCCAACAGTACCGCGCCCAGCACAACCTGGATCAGATAGAGCGAGATGAACGGGTTCGTCGCGCCCCCCGCCAGAAACAGCTGGAGCGTCAGCGTGCCGACGTCGAACATCAGCGCGAACAGCAATTCGGTATTGGTGATCCGATGAAAGCGCAGGCGGAAATGGCTGAGCAGGTTGATCGCGATGGCCATGACCAGCACGCCCATCATCGCCGGAATGGGAAGCTCCACGCCCATCACGCGATTGACGAACAGGATCGTCACCAGCTGTCCCGCCACCGCCATCCAGCGCAGGTGGATAAGCTGGCGCATATTCGCGGTGCCCGCCGTCGGATCGGGTTCGCGCGGCCGCATCGTGAAGGGCAGGAAAGGCGGCTCGCCCGAGGTCAATCGCGGCCCCGCCGCCACAGGATGACGAGGCCGACCATCGTCAGGATCGCCAGCGCGAACCAGGTCAGCGCATAGGACAGATGGCTGTTGCGGAAGGCGACCACCGTCAGCCCGCCCACCGGATAGCCGCCGGGATTGGGGCTGGCATCCGCGTCGATGAAATAGGGCGCGACCGGCCCCAGCCGCTTGGCCTGGGCAATTGCGGCGACGTCGCGTGAATACCAGCAATCGGCGGCCGGGTCGTTCGACCGGAGGAATGCGCCTCCGGGCTCGGTCACGCGGACCAATCCCGTGACCCGAACCGGTCCGTCCGGGCGACTATGATCCTGGCGCTTCTCGGCAGGCACGAAGCCGCGATTTATCAGAATGGTGACGTTTGGCCCCGCCAGCGGGGTGATGACCCAATAGCCGGGCCCGCGCTCGGTTACGGCCTGGACAAACGTCTCACGATCGTTGCGAAAGCGACCTTCTGCCGTGACCCGGCGATAGGCATCGGCCTTGTCGGCAGTCGGAGGCGCCGCAACCGGTGGTGCGTGGAGCCGCGCCTCGACGGTTGCGATCAGGTTCAGCTTCCACACCCGGCGCTGCAATTGCCACACGCCAAGCGAGACGAACCCCGCGATCAGCGCCAAGCCGATCGCGGTCAGGACCGCCAGCGTCAGCGGCGAGCGGCCCCGCCGCCCGCCCCTTACGCCGGCGTCCGCCATTACATGCCGCCGCCCATCTGGGCGGCCATGTCCGGCATCATGTTGGTGTTCATGTGATACATGACCCAGATCGATCCGCTGAGCGTGATGACGACCAGCACAGCGGTAAACACCAGCGCCATCATCGTCCAGCCACCCTCCGACTTGGTGTTCATGTGGAGGAAGTAGATCATGTGGACGACGATCTGGACGAAGGCCAGACCCATGATGACGAGCGCGGTCGTCTGGGTATCGCCCAGTGCGCCGGTCATGACCGCCCAGAACGGGATGGCCGTCAGGATCACCGACAGCACGAAGCCGATCATGTATCCCTTTATCGAGCCATGGCCATGGGTGTCGCCATGCGCGTGATCGTCGTGGCCGTGGTCGCCATGACCATGCGGGGTATGAGCGCTCAACGGAGAACTCCCATCAGATAGACAAAGGTGAAGACACCGATCCAGACGACGTCCAGGAAGTGCCAGAACATCGACAGGCACATCAGGCGACGCTTGTTCGCCTCGATCAGGCCGAAGCGGCCGACCTGCACCATCAGCGTGACCAGCCAGATCGAACCGAAGGTTACGTGCAGACCATGCGTGCCGACGAGCGTGAAGAAGGACGACAGGAAGGCCGAACGCTGCGGACCCGCGCCCTCATGGATGAGGTTGGCGAATTCGTAGAGCTCGATCGACAGGAAGGCGAGACCGAACAGGCCGGTGATGCCCAGCCAGATCAGCGTGTTCGACTTCTGGTTCTTCTCCATCGCGATCATGGCGAAGCCATAGGTGATCGACGATAGCAGCAGCATCGAGGTGTTGAGCGCGACCAGCGGAAGCTCGAAAATCTCCCGCGGGGTCGGCCCGCCCGCATAGCTGGTGCCCAGCACGCCGTAGGTGGCGAACAGGATGGCGAAGATGAGGCAGTCGCTCATCAGGTACATCCAGAAGCCGATGGCCGTGGAGCCACCGCCTTTGTGATGATGATCCTCGTCCTCGACCAGATAATAGGTCGGGTTCTTCGCCGGATCGGCGCTCAGAACATCGGTCGACATGGATCAGGCTCCCTGCCCGAGCAGGCGACGCCGCTCGCTTTCCGTTGCCACGACTTCCTCGACGGGGATGTAATAATCGCGGTCATAGTTGAACGTGTGCCAGATGGCGACGACGACGACACCGATCAGGCCGAAGGCGGCGAGCCACCACATGTACCAGATCATGCCGAACCCGAAGGCGGTCGACAGGCCGGCGATGATGACGCCGGTGCCCGTGTTCTTGGGCATGTGGATCGGACGATAGCCCTCGACCGGCGCCTGCGCCTTCTTGTCCTTCATGTCGTACCAGGCGTCCAGCTCATGGATGACCGGCGTGAAGGCGAAGTTGTAGTCCGGCGGCGGCGACGAGGTCGCCCATTCCAGCGTACGACCGTTCCAGGGATCACCCGTCACGTCGCGCAGTTCTTCCTTCTTCCAGATCGACACGCCGATCTGGACCAGGAAGGCCCCGATGCCGCCCGCGATCATCAGCGCACCCAGGAGTGCGACGATGAAGTAGATTTGCAGCGACGGATCGTCGAAGTGATGGAGGCGACGCGTCACGCCCATCAGGCCCATGATGTAGAGCGGCGTGAAGGCAACCCAGAAGCCGATGACCCACAGCCAGAACGACACCTTGCCCCAGAACTGGTTGAGCTTGAAGCCGAAGGCCTTGGGCCACCAGTAGTTGATCGCGGCAAAGGCGCCGAACAGCACGCCGCCGATGATCACGTTGTGGAAGTGCGCGATCAGGAACAGCGAGTTGTGCAGCACGAAGTCGGCGGGCGGAACGGCCAGCAGAACGCCGGTCATGCCACCGATCGAGAAGGTCAGCATGAACGCGATGGTCCACATCATCGGCAGCTCGAACCGGATGCGCCCCTTGTACATGGTAAACAGCCAGTTGAAGATCTTCGCACCCGTCGGGATCGAGATCACCATGGTGGTGATGCCGAAGAACGAGTTGACGCTGGCGCCCGAACCCATGGTGAAGAAGTGGTGCAGCCAGACCAGGTACGACAGGATCGTGATGACGATCGTGGCGTAGACCATCGAGGTATAGCCGAACAACCGCTTGCCCGAGAAGGTCGAGGTCACTTCCGAGAACACGCCGAACAGCGGCAGGATCAGGATGTACACCTCCGGGTGACCCCAAATCCAGATCAGGTTCACGTACATCATCGGGTTGCCGCCGAGATTGTTCGTGAAGAAGTTGGTGCCGACGTAACGGTCGAGCGACAGTAGGACGAGCGTGGCGGTCAGCACGGGGAAGCTGGCGACGATCAGGACGTTCGCGCACAGCGAGGTCCAGCAGAACACCGGCAGCTTCATCATGGTCATGCCCGGCGCGCGCATCTTGATGATCGTCGCGATCAGGTTGATGCCCGACAGGGTCGTACCGACACCCGCCACCTGCAGTGCCCAGATATAATAGTCGACGCCGACATCGGGACTGAAGTCCAGCTCCGACAGCGGCGGGAAGGCCAGCCAGCCGGTCCGCGCGAACTCGCCGATGAACAGCGAGGCCATGACCAGCACGACACCGCCCGCGGTCATCCAGAAGCTCAAGTTATTGAGATACGGGAAGGACACGTCGCGCGCGCCGATCTGGAGCGGCACCACATAGTTCATCAGGCCGGTGATGATCGGCATCGCCACGAAGAAGATCATGATGACGCCGTGGGCGGTGAACACTTGGTCATAGTGATGCGAGTTCAGGAAGCCCTGGTTATCGCCGAACGCGATCGCCTGCTGCCCGCGCATCATCAGCGCGTCGGCAAAGCCGCGCAGTAGCATCACGATGCCCAGGATCATGTACATGATCCCGATGCGCTTGTGATCGACCGTGGTGAACCACTCCTTCCAGAGATAGCCCCACAGCTTGAACTTGGTGATCAGCGCCAGCACCGCGATGCCGCCGACCGCGACACCCAGGAAGGTGCCGACGACGATCGGCTCGTGGATCGGCAACGATTCGATCGATAGCCGCCCGAAGATGGTCTTTATGATGTGTTCCATGATGGCGTGCCTCAGCCGCGACCCGCACCGGCATGACCAAAGGTCTGCGGGCCGGGGGTCTGCGGGATGGAAAGGAAGGACATGCGGCGGTTCTTCATCTCGCCCGGTTCCTGCACGCCGTTGGAGGGCACAGGCTCCTTGCTCTGATGCGGCGAGGTCTGGATTTCCTCGGGCGACTTTTCGAGTGCGCCCTTGGTCCGCTCACCATGCATCGGGCCGGTATTGTTGACCGGCGGATTGCCCTCGCCGACCTTCATCTTGTGCGGGTCGCCGCCACCGCTCATCCGGTCGTGCATCATCACGTCGGACATGCACGGGGTGTTGTCGGCGACGCAGCGGTTGACGACACGATCGAACAGGCCGCCCTGCACGCCGTTGAAATACATGGCGGGCACATATTCGCTGGGCTTCTCGACCGTCAGGAACGCGGCGCGGGTCAGCTGGCCCTTGCCCTTTGCCTGACCGGCCTGCGAGGAGCGGACCTTCTCGACCCACTGGTCGAAGCCATTCGCCTGGAGCGCGTAGACCGGGAAGTTCATGCCCGAGAAGCCCGCGCCGCTATAATGCGACGACAAGCCCTTGAACGTGCCCTCGCGGTTGATGACCGCATGCAGCTTCGTCTCCATGCCGGGCATGGTGTAGATCATGCCGGCCATGGCGGGGACGTAGAAGGCGTTCATCACCGAGGTGCCGGTCAGCCGGAACTCGACCGGGCGGTCGACCGGCAGCGCCAGTTCGTTGATCGTGGCGATGCCCTGTTCCGGATAGATGAACAGCCATTTCCAGTCGAGCGCGACGACCTGAACCTCGAGCGGCTTGACGCTAGAGGCGATCGGCTGGCCGGGAGCTGTGCGCTCGATCGGGCGGTACGGGTCGAGCAGATGGGTGCTCGTCCAGGTCACCGCACCGAGACAGATGATGATCAGCAGCGGCGCCGACCAGATCACCAGCTCCAGCATGGTCGAGTGATCGAAATCCGGATCATATTCGGCGTCCGTGTTGCTCTTGCGATAGCGCCACGCGAACAGCACCGTCAGCGCCATCACCGGAATGATGATGAGCAGCATCAGGGCCGTCGCGATCAGCACCAGATCGCGTTGCTGCACGGCGACGTCACCGGCAGGGTTGAGCACGACCGCGTCGCATCCCCCCAGCATGGCCAGGAGGGGCAAGGCGGCCCAGCGAAGAGGGCGCAGGCGCGCAAGGCTCGACGAATGAGACATATGGAAAGCGCCGCTACGCCTTTGCTGCACCTGCGCACATTGGACAGTTTGTCCAATCCCCCCGCCCGATCGAAAGGCGCATAGGCGCAGCAGAATGGCGGTTCTGCGCGGTCGTTATGCGCCGCATCCGATCCGCCGATGGGAACATGCAAGAAGTCAGGACTGGCAGCCGATGAGCGCAGAGTTAACCGCATCGACCTCGACGCCCCTTGAGCGGGACGCGCGGCTGGTCAATGCCCGTGATCCGCACCATGTCGCGCCGGGCGATATCGCCATCGGCGTCATCATCGGGCGTACGTCGGAATTTTTCGACTTCTTCGTATACGCCATCGCCTCGGTGCTGGTGTTCCCGTCGCTGATCTTTCCCTATGTCGACGCGCTGACCGGTACGCTCTATTCATTCGCGCTGTTCTCGCTCGCGTTCATCGCGCGCCCGATCGGCACCTTCATCTTCATGGCGGTCGACCGTAACCTCGGACGCGGGGTCAAGCTGACCATCGCGCTGTTCCTGCTCGGCGGATCGACCATGGCGATCGCCTTCCTGCCCGGCTATGCGCAGATCGGCACCTCGGCCGCCGTCCTGCTCGGCATCTTCCGCATCATGCAGGGTCTCGCCCTGGGCGGGGCCTGGGACGGCCTGCCCTCGCTGCTGTCGCTGAACGCACCGGAGCGTCGTCGCGGCTGGTATGCGATGATCCCGCAGCTGGGCGCGCCGCTCGGCCTGCTGGTCGCCAACGGGCTGTTCGCCTTCTTCCTGACGACGCTGAGCACCGCCGACTTCCTCGACTGGGGCTGGCGCTATCCGTTCTTCGTGGCCTTCGCGATCAACGTCGTGGCGCTCTTCGCCCGTTTGCGCATCGTCGCGACGCCCGAGTTCCAGCGCCTGTTCGAGACCCGCGAGCTTCAGCCCGCGCCGGTCGGCGAGACGCTGAGCACCGAAGGCCGCACGGTCATCCTGGGCGCCTTCGCGCCGCTCGCCAGCTTCGCGATGTTCCACATCGTGACGGTGTTCCCGCTGTCCTGGGTCGTGCTGTTCAACAAGGAACGCCCGCAGGACTTCATGATGATCGAGATCATCGGCAGCATCGTCGGCGTGTTCGCGATCCTCGCCTCGGGCAAGATCGCCGACCGTGTCGGTCGCCGTACCCTGCTCGGTTTCTCGGCCGCCGGTATCGCCGCCTTTGCGGGCTTCGCGCCGCAGCTGCTGGACAATGGCGGCACGGGCGAGACGATCTATATCGTCCTCGGCTTCCTGCTGCTGGGCTTGGGCTTCGGCCAGTCGTCGGGTGCGATCAACTCGGGCTTCTCGTCGCTGCGCCGCTATACGGGCGCCGCGATCACCTCGGACCTGGCCTGGCTGATCGGCGCGGGCTTCGCGCCGCTCGCCGCGCTGTTGCTGTCGAGCCATTTCGGCCTGCTGGCGGTCGGCGCCTATCTGCTGTCGGGTGCGGTCGGGACGCTCGCCGCGCTCGGCATCAACAAGGAACTCGCCAAGCGCGCTTCGTAACGCGCATCGGTGATCCGAAAACGAAGCGGCCGGCGGGGCGACCCGCTGGCCGTTTTGCTTTGGGGAAGGCCATCCTACATTCATCTTGGGTGCGTATCAGGCCCGGTAGGAGGCGATATGACGATAGGCAATTGGCGTAAGGCCGTAACGGCCATGGCAGTGGCGGGCGGCGCATTATTCGCGAGCGCTGCGGACGCGCGGGTGCCCGCAGGCATCTGGGCCAATCCGTCGAACACGGTGCAGGTCCGCTTCGCCCCCTGTGGTCGCGGACGCGATGCGCAGCTGATGTGCGGTACGGTCGTCTGGGCAAGCGAACAGGCCAAGGCCGATGCCGCGCGAGGCAGTTCGCCACGTCTGGTCGGAACCGAGCTGTTCACCGACTTCGAAGAGCAAGAACCCGGCCGCTGGGCGGGCACCGTCTACATCCCCGATATCGGTCGCGAGGTAGAGGGCACGATCACCCAGGTGGACGCGCGGACGCTGGTGGGCGAAGGGTGCCTGCTGGGGCGGCTCGGGTGCCGCGAACAACGCTGGCGCCGGATCAAATAGCGGCTCCGATGGAACCGTCTCGCGTTTGCGGCGTCCCCGACGCGATAGCAGGGAAAGGAACGCCATGGCGGACGATGCGCTGACAGTGATTGCCGATACGGTCGAGGACAATGCGTCCGAACGGCAGGTGGAATTCGTCGGGGAGTTGGACGGTGAAGAATATCAGTTCGCCGTTCAGTATGACCTGCTTGAGGCGTTAAGCGGCGACGTACCCGATGGCGATGCCGTCGAACTGTTCGAGCGGTACGCCGACGACATTCTCGAGGCGGCACAGACCGCGCTCGGCCGTGACATGACCCAGTCGCTGGTCGTCGTCAGCGAGAACGACCTCGACTGATCCCGTTGCCCGGGATCAGCGGCTGAATAGCCGGTCGATCTGCTGCGCAAGTTCCGCCAGCGTGTAGGGCTTGCGCAGCAGGGCAAAGCCATGGCTACCCTCATCGGCGATGACCTGGCTATAGCCGCTGGTGAGCAGAATCCGCAGGCCCGGATGGTTGCGGGCGATGTCATGGGCGAAGTCGATGCCTGACTGGCCCGGCATCATGACATCCGAAAAGACGAGATCGAAGCGTTCGGCTCCGGCATTCAGCTCCTCGATTGCCGCAGCCGCGTTGGTCGCGATGACCGTCCGACAGCCCAGCGTCCGAAGCGCCTCGACCGCGAACTGGCCGACCTCGATATTGTCCTCGACCACCAAGACGCAGCGATCGGCATGCGGCGCGCCCGGCATCCCGCTCGACCGGCTGTCCGGCACAGGCAGGCCATCCACCTGCGGCAGGACCAGCGTGAAGGTCGCGCCCTGTCCCGGTGCGCTGACGACATGGACGTCGCCACCCGACTGACGGGCAAAGCCGAAGACCTGGCTAAGCCCCAGACCTGTCCCGGCCCCCAGGCGCTTGGTCGTGAAAAAGGGCTCGAAAATCTGGTCGAGCCGGTCCGGTGGAATACCCTCGCCCGTATCGGCGATCGCGATATGCACCTGCGGCTTGCCGGTCGCGCCGGCCCGGCCCCGGATTTGAACGGTCAGCTGCCCCTGCCCCGCCATCGCGTCGCGTGCGTTGACCGCCATGTTGACGATCGCGGTATCGAGCTGGCTGCGGTCGACATGCGCGCGGCACGGCGCGTCGGGCAGATCAAGGACCAACCGAATGCCCGGACCGCACAGCGTCGTGATCATGTCGGTCAGTGCGGTGATGCTGTCGCCGACATCGACGATTTCGGGCGTCAGCGGCTGGCGTCGGGCGAAGGCCAGCAATTGCGCGGTCAGCTTGGCCGCACGGTCGGCCGCGTCGGCAATGGCGTCGATCTGGCGCTGGCGGCGCTCGGCCGGGAATTCTGCGCGACGCAGCAGGTCGATCGAGCCGCGAATGACGGTCAAGAGGTTGTTGAAATCATGCGCGACGCTGCCCGTCAGCTGGCCGATCGCCTCCAGTTTCTGGGCCTGGCGCAATTGTTCCTCTGTGGTGCGCAGCGCGGCTTCGGCGGCCTTTTGCTGGGTGATGTGGCGGCCCACCCCGAAAACCTCATAGGCGCTGGACGCCCCGACCCAGGCGATCCATTCGTCATGTCCCTGGGCATGGCGCAGACGCAGTTCGATGCGCGTGACGCTGCCGGTCAGCGAGGCCTTCAGCGCCTTTTCGGCGGCCGGCCGGTCCTCGTCCTGCACCAAATCCAGGATCAGGCGTCCGATCAAATCGGACGGTTCATAGCCCAATAGCGTTTGCCAGGCCGGATTGACGCGGTGGATGATACCCTCCGCGCCGACCACGGTCAGCAGGTCGGGCGATACGTCCCACATCCGGTCGCGCTCGGCGGTTCGCTCGACGATCCGCTGTTCCAGCGTGACGTTCAGCGCGCGAAGTTCCTCCAGCGCCTGGGACAGTTGCACCTGGCTTTCGCGCAATGCCCTATCGGCATGAACCCGGGCCGTCGTCTCGTTGGTGAAGATGAAGAGCCCGGCCACCTTGCCCTCGCCATCGAGGACGCGCGAGTAGGAGAAGGACCAGAAGGTATGTGCCTCGCCCCGGTCGGTATCCAGCTTCCAGGGCAGGTCGACGAAACGCTGCGTCCGTCCTGCCAGCGCATCGTCGATGATCGGCCGGGCCTGTTCCAGCGCATCGGCCCAGACCTCGTCGAACCGCGACCCCATGGCCCAGGACAGCCGGGGTCCGAGCAGCGGGAAATAGGTCTCGTTGAAGAAGAAATGGAGATCGGGCCCCCAGGCGAGGATCATTGATTCCGGCGAGTTGAGAACCAGGCTGAGCGCGACCCGAAACGCCTCGGGCCATTCCTGCGGCGGACCGAGCGGGTGGCCGGTCCAGTCGCGCGCCAGGATCAGCCGGGTGGCTTCACCCCCTCCTTCCAGAAACGCGAAACGGGGATCGGACAGCGCGGTACTCATCCGCATGCTGGTAGCAAGTCGATCCCCGGTCCGCCACCGTCACAATTCTTCGCCAGCCAGGGTCGCAGCGGCCTGAATGACGGCGAGATGGGTGAGCCCTTGTGGCATATTGCCCAGATAATGGCCCGTCTTGGGGTCGATCATTTCGGCATAGAGTCCGGCACCCCGGCTATCGAGCGCCTCCGTCGCGGCGTCGAAGGCCGCCTGCGCCGCCTTCCGCTGGCCCAGGATCGCGCGCGCCTCGATCATCCAGAAGGTGCAGGCCAGGAAACAGGCCTCTTCCTTCTGCACCCCCGAATAGCGATAATGGAACGCGCCGGATCCCAATTCCCTGTCCAGCGCGTCGAGCGTGCGGGCCAGCCGGTCCTGCCCGTCGAAGCGGAACCGCACCGCCAGCGCCAGGCTCGCGTCCAGCGCGTCGCTGTCGGGATGCATCAGATAGGCGCCGCGCTTTTCCGACCAGCAATGTTCGCCGATCCATGCCTCGATCCGATCGCGTTCGCGTGCCCAGCGATCACGGCAGGTGGTCGGGATCTGCCCTTCGTCGGCCAGTTCGACCGCGCGCGCCAGCGCCTGCCAGCAGCTGATCTTCGACATGGTGTAATGCCGCTCCTCGGGCAGTTCCCAGATGCCCGCGTCGGGCAGCCGCCAGCGATCGGCGCAGGTATCGGCCAGATGCGACAGCGTCTCCGCGCTGGCGGTGTCGAGGAAGTTGCCGCAGGCGACGAAGCGGCTCGCGGTTTCGAAAATGTCGCCGTAGATACCGTGCTGGTGCTGGCCACCCGCCAGATTGCCGACCCGGACGGGCCGGGAATGGCGATAGCCGCTCACCGCGATCTCGCGCTCGGCCGGAACGGGGCGGCCGTTCAGCGTGTAGCAGACCTGCGGATCGCCCTCCCCCAGTCGCTTGAGCAGCCAGGTAAAGGCCGCCTTCGCCTCGCCATGCGCGCCGATGCGCAGGAACGCCTTGATCGTGTAGCCCGCGTCGCGGACCCAGGCGTAGCGATAGTCGTAATTCTTCTCGCCGCCGATCCCTTCGGGCAGCGACGTCGTGGCCGCTGCCGTGATGGCACCGGTGGGCGAATAGAGGAGCAGCTTTAGCGCCAGGGCGCTCCGCAGGATGCGGTCCCGGTGGAGGTCCGGCACCTTGAGCCCGCTCGCCCATTGCCGCCATTCGAAATCGGACAGGTCGATCCGCGCGTCGATCTGTTCGATGTCCTGGCAAACCAATGGCTCGTCCTCGCCCGCGATGATTGCGATCCGCGCCCGGTCGCCAGGCCCGACCGCGGCCGTGCCGATCACCAGGCCATCCTCGACATGGTCGATCGTCACATGGGCGCAGTGGCGGAAGACACCCAGCACCCGGTCGACATGGAAGACGTTATGGCCGCCCGCCAGCGCGAAATAGGGGCTGACGGTATCTCCTCGGCGACTGAAGCGCAGCGTGATAGCGAATCGGACATAGCCGTCCAGCCCCTCCACCCGCCGCGCCAACTCCGCCCAGGGCAGTCGCCCGGCGGGCCCGCTGTTGAGCGACTCGACAAGCTTCGCGCGGCCACTGGCCGTGGTGAAGATCGTCTCCAGCACATTGCTGTGGGTGCGATAGCGGCGCTCGACGGTGAAAGGCTCGACCGGCGTGATCGAAAAGGTGCCGCCGCGCTCCCCGTCCAGCAGCCGGTCGAACAGCGGCGCGGAGTCCATGTTGGGCACGCACCACCAGTCGATGGCACCATCCGCCCCACTGAGCGCAACGCTCCGCCCGTCCCCCAGCGCGGCGTAATTTTCAAGGTCGAGAAAGCCGTCGGCGTCGCGGAGCGGGTCGGCATGCTGATCGGGTAGGGTCACAGGTCGCTCATGCTCCGCCAGGTCAAAGATGATGCAGGTTAGGAGCCTGAAAACTCGTCAGAACCATTAAATCTCCGTGGGACCTTCTTTGAATTGACGCGTTGCAGCACCCGTTACGTCATTTGGGAGCATAGTCATGAGCCTGACATCGGCATTCGGTTTCGGTACGAAAAAGATTCGCTATGCGGTCGTCGGCGCAGGCGACATCACTCAATCGGCAATGCTGCCGGGCATCAAGCATACGGGCAATTCCGAGTTGACGGCGATCGTCACCGGGGACGCCGAAAAAGGGCGCGCGCTCGCGGAGCGATACGGCGTCGAGCATGTCTATTCCTATGACGAATTCGATACGCTGCTAAAGGCGGATGTCTGCGACGCCATATATTTGGGGACCCCCAATTGGCGTCACGCCGAGTTCGCCATCCCGGCACTGGACGCTGGCATCCATGTGCTGTGTGAGAAGCCGCTGGAAATTTCGAGCGAGAAGGCCCGCGCGATCCAGGAGGCCGAGCAGCGCTCGACCGCCAAGCTGATGACCGCGTATCGCCTGCATTTCGAGCCCGGCACGCTCGCCGCCATCGAGCGGATCCGCAGCGGTGAACTGGGCGAGTTGGTCGGCTTCACCTCGTGCTTCGGGCAAAAGCTCGATCCGGACAATCATCGCGCCAAGCATGGATTGGAAGCTGGGCCGCTGTTCGACATGGCGCCCTATCCTATCAACGCCATCCGTTACCTCTTCGGGGCCGAGCCGGTCGCGGTCGAGAGCGCCGTGGCGACCCGCCAGCCCAGCGCCGGGCTGGGCGATCTGGACGATACCTTCGCCGTCGTGCTGCGGATGCCGGGGGACAAGCTGGCGAGCTTCACCGTCAGCTATGTGATGAACAATGTCGACAGCCTGATGGTCGCAGGCATGAAGGGCTCGATCCATATGAGCCCGGCCTATGGCTTTCAGTCGGCGATCGAGCATGACGTGACGATCGGCGATACGCAGAGCCATGAGACGTTCAAGCACACCGATCATTTCGGCGGCGAGATGCGCTATTTCTCGGACTGCATCCTGAACGATCGCGAGCCCGAGCCGGATGCCGAGGAAGGGCTGGCCGATCTTCGCGTAATCGAGGGGATCGTGAAGGCGATGGAAACCGGCCAGCGCGTTGAGCTGCCGCCATTCACCCGCACCCGCCGGATTGATCCGGAAAGCCAGCGCCAGACCCTGTCGGCGGTCAGTGCGCCCGAGCCGGTCAAGGCCAAGTCGCCCACCGGCAATTGATTCGCATCAACGCAATTTTCGGGGAGCGGATTGGCTCTAACAATCGTTACGCTGGCGATGACAGATCTATGTCACGGCAGGGAGTCGACGGTGGACAATAAGGACGAACAGCTTCGCGCGCGGGCCTACAGCATCTGGCAGGCGGAGGGAGAGCCGCATGGGCGCGATCGCGAGCATTGGGAAATGGCTGAGCGGGAGCTGATCCCGCCGGACGCCGACCCCGCGTCGGAAACCATGGCGCCCAAGTCCACCTCGCCCAAGTCCACCTCGCCCAAGTCCACCGCGGCACGTCGCAAGAAGGCGACACCCGTCGAAAAGACCGAAGTCACCGGCGGGACGGAGGCCAAGCCCAAGACCCGCAAGCCGCGCGCACCCAAGCCCGCCTGACATTTCGTTCGGGAGCGGCGGGCCCCCACCATCATCGCCGTATTTATCCATCGGTTGGTCCATCGACTTTTGCCGGAGAGAGTTTTTGACCGATTTGCCCGACCAGATCCTGCCCGGCTCGCCCTATCCGCTGGGCGCCAGTTTCGACGGCGAAGGCGTCAACTTCGCCGTCTTTTCGGCGAATGCCGACCGGATCGAGCTTTGCCTGTTCGACGCTCAGGGCAAGCGTGAACTGAAGCGTTACACCCTACCCGAATGCACCGACGAGGTGTGGCACGGCTATCTGCCCGATGTCGGGCCGGGCCTGCTCTATGGCTACCGCGCGCACGGACCCTATGAGCCCGAGGCGGGGCATCGCTTCAATCCCAACAAGCTGCTGCTCGACCCCTATGCGCGCAAGCTGCATGGCGAGATCAAGTGGACCGATGCGCTCCATGGCTATCAGATCCGGTCCAAGAGGGAGGATCTGAGCTTCGACAAGCGCGACAGCGCCCCCGCCATGCCCAAGGCGGTGGTCGTGGACGACCATTTCGACTGGTCGCGCGACGTGAAGCCCAATACGCCCTGGTCGGACACGGTGATCTATGAGGCGCACGTCAAGGGCCTGACCAAGCTGATGGAGCTGGTGCCGCCGCTCGAACGGGGCACCTATGCGGGACTCGGCCATCCGGCGGTCATCAAGCATCTGAAGCGGATTGGCGTCACAGCGATCGAGCTGCTCCCGATCCACAGCTTCACCCAGGACCGGTTCCTGCAGGAAAAGGGGCTGCGCAATTACTGGGGCTACAACACCCTGGGCTTCTTCGCGCCCGAACAGGCCTATTTCGCGACCGACACCCAGGACGAACTGCGCCGGGCCGTGCACAAGCTGCACAAGGCCGGGATCGAGGTGATCCTGGACGTCGTCTACAACCACACTTGCGAGGGGTCGGAGAAAGGCCCGACCCTGTCGTGGCGCGGGCTCGACAATGCCAGCTATTACCGGCTGGTCCAGGATCAGCCGCGCTACACGATCAACGACACCGGCACCGGCAACACGCTGAACCTGTCCAAGGCGCGGGTGATCCAGATGGTGGCGGACTCGCTGCGCTATTGGGCGACGAGTTTCGGCATCGACGGCTTCCGCTTCGACCTGGGCCTGACCCTGGGGCGCGAGGCAGACGGGTTCGATCCGGGTTCGGCCTTTTTCGACGTGCTTCGGCAGGATCCGGTTCTCGGGCGCCTCAAGCTGTTGACCGAGCCGTGGGACGTCGGGCCGGGTGGTTATCAGCTTGGGAATTTCCCGCCCGGCTTCTCGGAATGGAACGACAAATATCGCGACACGGTCCGCAAATATTGGCGCGGCGATCCTGGCCAGCGCGGCGAGCTGGCGGCGCGTCTGTCGGGCTCGGGCGACTTGTTCGACCGACGCGCGCGGCGGCCCTGGGCCAGCCTTAACATGCTGGCGGCGCATGACGGATTCACGCTGGCCGACACGGTCATGTACGAACAGCGCCACAACGAAGCGAACAAGGAGGACAATCGCGACGGTCATTCGGAGAATTATTCGCGCAACTGGGGTGCCGAGGGACCGACCGATGACGAGGGGATCAAGGCGGCGCGCGGGCGTGTGATGCGTTCGATGATGACCACCCTGCTAGCCTCGCTGGGCACGCCGATGATCGTCGCGGGCGACGAGTTCGGCCGGACCCAGCAGGGCAACAACAACGCCTATTGCCAGGATAACGAGATCAGCTGGCTCGACTGGAAGGCTGCCGGCTCGGAGGAGGGCGAGGCGATGATCGCCTTTACCGCCCGTCTGGCGGAGCTGCGGCGGCGCTATGTCGTCTTGCGCTCACCGCATTTCCTCTATGGCCAGGATACGCCGGGGCATGGCATCAACGACATCGAATGGTGGGACGAGCGCGGGCACCAGCTGAGCCCGGAGGATTGGGACAATCCGGAGGGCCGCGCGCTGATGATGCGTCGCGCTACAGTAACGGACGACGGCCGGGTCGAGGCGGTATCGTTGCTGCTCAACGCGTCGGCGGACCCGATCACCTTCACCCTGCCCCCACCCCATGCCGCGCGGACCGTGTTGATCGACAGCGCAAAGCCCGAACAGGGCGAGATCCAGATCGACGACAGCTATGAGGTCGGGCCGCAAAGCGCGGTGCTGATCACCTGGCAGGACGCGATCGAGCCATGACGCATTGGGGCCCCGAACTGCGCGACGGCGAAGACACCCGCTTCCGCCTCTGGGCACCGGAGCGGGATTCGGTTGAGCTGGAGATCGACGGTGCCCCGTCGGTCGCCATGGACCGAGACGCGGACGGCTGGTTTACCGCCGCAGCCCCCGCCCCGGCGGGCACGCGGTATCGGTTCCGGCTGGATGCCGACCTGGCGGTTCCGGACCCGGCCTCCCGCCTCCAGTCGGGCGGCGTCCATGGCTGGAGCGTCGTGCTCGACCCCGCCTTCGCCTGGAGCGCGACCGAATGGCGCGGGCGGCCATGGGAGGAGATGGTGTTGCTGGAGGTCCATGCCGGTGTGCTGGACGGGTTCGACGGTATTCGCGAACGCCTGCCCGCCATCGCCGCCTCCGGCATCACGGCGATCGAACTGATGCCGATCAACGCATTCGGCGGGACACGCAACTGGGGCTATGATGGCGTCCTGCCCTATGCGGTTGCCGAACCCTATGGATCGCCCGCCGAATTGAAGACGCTGATCGACACCGCCCATGGGCTGGGCGTGTCGGTTTTCCTCGACGTGGTCTATAATCACTTCGGACCGGACGGGAATTATCTCAACGCCTATGCAAGCGACTTCTTCCATCAGGAGGTCGACACGCCCTGGGGCGGCGCGGTGGCGGTCGATGCCGATCCGGTGCACCGCTTCTTCGTCGACAATGCGCTGATGTGGCTGCGGGACTATCGCTTCGACGGGCTGCGCTTCGATGCGGTCCATGCCATCGCCAATGACCGCTTTCTCGACCGGATGGCGGAGGAAATCCGCGCCGCGCTGCCCGAACGGCATGTCCATCTGGTCCTGGAGAACGAAAAGAACGACGCCGATCGCCTGCGGGCCGGTTCCTACGACGCGCAGTGGAACGACGATTTCCACAATGTCCTGCACGTCCTGCTGACCGGCGAGACCAGCGCCTATTATGGCGACTTCGCCGACCACCCGGCCGAACGCCTCGCCCGGTGTCTGAAGGAAGGGTTCATTTATCAGGGTGAGGGCTCGCCCAACCATGACGGCAAAGCGCGCGGCAAGCCGTCCGGCAACTTGCCCAGCACGGCGTTCGTTGCCTTTCTTCAGAACCACGATCAGGTCGGCAATCGCGCCATGGGTGAGCGGCTGATCCAGCTTACCGACCGCGACCGGTTGCGTGCGGCCACCGCCCTGCTGCTGCTGTGTCCCCAGATCCCCCTGCTGTTCATGGGCGAGCATGAAGGCAGCGAGAGCCCGTTCCTGTTCTTCACCGACTTCCATGACGAACTGGCCGATGCGGTGCGTGAGGGACGCCGCAAGGAATTCGCCAAGTTCGAAGCCTTTGCCGATGAGGAGGCACGCGCCCGCATCCCCGATCCCAATGCGAAGAGCAGCTTCGAGGCATCCGTGCCCCGACCGGGGCCGGACGCGGGCGCCTGGCGAGCGCTATACGGCGAATTGCTGGCGCTGCGTCACGCGCATATCGTCCCCCGGCTCAAGGGGACCGTTGGGCTGACAGCCGAGGCGATCGGCGAGGCGCGGGTTAAGGCGCGCTGGCGGATGGCCGACGGAGCGAGGCTGACCATCGTGATCGACCTTGGCGACACGCCCGCGCCGATCGCGGAGGAGCCCGGAATGGCCCTGTATCGGGACGGGGACCGGTTCGCTTCCTGGATCGCGACATGAGCGACCTCCACGCCCGAGCCGAGGCCGCCGGCCTTTCGCGCGCGTGGCAGGACGCCAATGGGCGGGACCAGATCGTATCCGACGAAGCCCTGGCGGCGATCCTGACGCATCTGGACGCGGACGCGGTCGAGCCCTCATTCGTATCCGCCGATCGGGGCGAGGCCGTCGCGCTCCCCTCGTCCTGGCAGACAGGGGCGGCCCTGTTGACGCTGGAAAATGGCAGGATCGTCTCCGTCGTCATCGAGGCCGCACCGGATGGGAGCCTTTGCCTGCCCGCTCTGGCGGAATGGGGTTATCACACGCTGGAACAGGGCGATCGCCGCTGCACCTTGGCGGTCGCGCCAGAACGCTGCCCTGCTCCCCCGGCCGAGCGCCACTGGGGCAGTGCCGTCCAGATACCCTCGTTGCGCGAAGGCGGTGGCGCCTATGGCGACTTTGCCAGCCTCGCCCAGGCGGCGCGGACCCTGGGCCATGCCGGTGCGGCGGCCTTGGCGATCAGCCCGGTTCACGCCCTTTTCCCCGCCGATGCGCGCCGGTTCAGCCCCTACGCGCCGTCCAGCCGCATCTTCCGCAATATCTGGCTCGCCCCGGCCGGCGATGCCGTGCCGGACGCTCCTGCCCTGATCGACTGGACCGGTGCGGCCCCCGACCGGCTGCAGGACTTGCGGCTGGTCTATGACCGGATGGACGATAGTGCGACGAGCGCTTTCGAGGAATGGCGGCGCGCGCGTGGCGAAAGGCTGGAGGCACAGGCGCTGTTCGATGCGCTTCACGCCTATTTCCACCAGCGCGACCATGCGGCGGGATGGCGCGATTGGCCCACGCCGTTCCATGACCCGAACGGCGATGCGGTCGCCCGGTTTGCGTACGAACACAGCGACGCCATCCGCTTCTACGCCTTTGCGCAGTGGCAGGCCGATCGCGCGCTGGGCGATGCCGCCGCTCAGGCAAAGAGCGCGGGCATGGCGATCGGCCTGATCGCGGACCTCGCGATCGGCGTTTCAGGCGACGGCGCGGACGCCTGGAGCCGGGGCGACGAGCTGCTGACCGGTCTGTCGATCGGCGCGCCGCCCGATCCGCTAGGACCCGATGGGCAGAATTGGGGCATCACAGCCCTGTCCCCCTTTGCCCTTCGCCGACAGGCTTTCCGGCCCTTTATCGAAACGCTTCGCGCCGTCTTCGCCCATTCGGGCGGCATAAGGATCGACCATGCGCTGGGCCTGTGCCGCCTGTGGGTCGTACCGGAAGGGGCGCCCGCCGATCAGGGCGCGTATCTGGCGATGCCCTTTGCCGACATGCTGCGGATTTTGCGTATCGAGGCGAACCGCGCAAATGGCGGGCGCGGGGCCATCGTCATCGGCGAGGATCTGGGCACGGTACCGCCGGGCTTTCGCGACGTCATGGCCCGCGCCGAGATGCTCGGCATGCGGGTGCTGCCGTTCGAGCGGGACGATAAGGGCCGTTTCCTGCCCGCCGACGCCTGGGATGCGCAGGCGATCGCGATGACCGCGACCCACGACATCCCGACCGTCGCGGGCTGGTGGCAAGGCCGCGACCTGGACTGGCGTGCCCGGATCGCTGACCGGCCGGTCTCGCCCGACGAGCGCGATCACCGCGCGGACGAGAAAAGCGCGCTGTGGGACATGATCGGCGACGACGGGGGTGAGCCGGAGGAACCGGCTACCGTTGTCGATGCGGCGATCCGGGCGGTGGCGAAGACACCCTGCCCGCTGGCGATCGTGCCGGTCGAGGACCTGCTGGGCCTGGACGAGCAGCCCAATCTGCCCGGTACCACCGACGAACATCCCAACTGGCGCCGCCGCCTGCCCGACACGCTCGCCAATGCCCTGGCCGACCCCGCCGTCGCTGCGCGGATCGCCACCCTCAACGCCCGTTGAACGGCTCTCAGAACAGGACGTCGCCCATGACGCCACGTGCGACCTATCGCTTCCAGTTCCACAAGGACTTCCCCTTCGCCAGGGCCGAAGCGCTGCTTCCCTATCTCGACCGGCTGGGGATCAGCCATGTCTATGCCTCCCCGATCACGACGGCGACGCCGGGGTCGATGCACGGCTATGACGTGATCGATCCGACGCGGATCAATCCCGAACTGGGCGGCGAGGACGGCTTTCGTGCGCTGGCCGAGGCCGCCCGCGCGCGGGGCATGGGCGTGATCATCGACATCGTTCCCAATCATATGGGCGTCGCCGGCGGCGGCAATCGCTGGTGGAACGACGTCCTGATGCATGGACAGGCGAGCCGCTATGCCCGGTTCTTCGACATCGACTGGTCGCGCAAGCTGGTGCTGCCCATACTGGGCGACCCGCTGGCCAAGGTTCTGGACGACGGGCAGATCGCGGTCGAACGCCGCGACGGACGGGCGGAGATCGTCGCTTATGGCGAGCATTGCCTGCCGGTCCGCGACGAGGACCAGGCGGCGGCCGACACCACGCCCCTCGCCGATCTGCTCGACCGTCAGCATTATCGGCTGGCGTCCTGGCGGGTATCGAATGACGAATTGAACTGGCGGCGCTTCTTCACGATCAACGATCTGGCGGGCCTGCGGGTCGAGGACGACTTGGTCTTCGATGAAACGCACGCCCTGTATTTCCGGTTGTATGTGCAAGGGCTGATCGACGGCGTCCGGATCGACCATGTCGACGGGCTGACGGACCCGATCGGCTATTGCCGGAAACTCCGCGCCCGGCTCGACGCCCTACCTCGTGCGGATGGCAATCGGGCCTATATCGTGGTCGAGAAGATCCTGGCCGCCGACGAGCCGATGGGCGAAGATTGGGGTGTCGACGGCACCAGCGGCTATGATTTCATGGAAGAGGTCTCCGCGCTGCTCCACGCGCCCGAGGGGACGAGGCCGCTGGCCGACCTCTGGGCGCAAGTAAGTGGCCGGTCCGCCCATTTCGCGCCGGAGGAATTGCAGGCGCGCCAGGACCTGCTAGCCTGGCAATTCGCAGGGCAACTCGACCAATGCGTCGCCGCCTTCGCCGCGCTGACAGTCTCGGCCGAGACGCTGGCGGGGGCTATCACGACGCCGATGCTTCGCCGGGCGATAGAGCGCCTGTTATGGGTGTTTCCAGTTTATCGGACCTACGGCCCCAAAGCCCCGACCAGCGATGCCGCGATCCGGAGCGACGTGCGGGCCCGCGTCGCGCGGCTGATCCCGCCGGGGGAGGATTTTGTCGTCGATCAGATGCTGGAATGGCTGGCGGGCGAAGGTCCAGGCGACCGTGCGTGCCTGTCGGAGGCGGTTCGGCGGTTCCAGCAACTGTCAGCCCCCATCGCGGCCAAGGCGGTCGAAGACACCGCCTTCTACCGCCATGCCGCCCTGCTATCGCGCAACGATGTCGGCTTCGACGCGGGGCGGATGAGCATGCCCATCGCGGTCTTCCACGACCATATGCAGGGACGGGCCGATCGTTTTCCCCGCGCCATGCTGACGACCGCGACCCATGACCATAAGCGCGGCGAGGACGTCCGTGCGCGCCTGGCCGTGCTGAGCGCGATGCCGGACGAATGGCGCGCGCAGGTCGAGGCGTGGCAGGCGCAGACCACCGAACTGGCCGAGGGCGTTGACCCGGCGGATTGGTATGCGCTCGTCCAGACGCTGGTCGGGGCGTGGCCGGATCGGGGCGAGCAGGCCGACTTCGCCGAACGCATAGCCGGATGGCAGGAAAAGGCCCTGCGCGAGGCGAAGCTACGCTCGTCCTGGGAAGCGCCCGATACGGATTATGAGAGCCGCTGCAACGCGCTTGCCAGTGCCTTGATCGACGGTCCCGAAGGCGCGGCATTCCGCACCGGCGTGGCGGCGTTTCTGGAGCGGATCGCGGTCGCCGCCTCCGCCAATTCGCTGGCGCAGGTCGCGCTTCGCTACACCGTGCCGGGTGTTCCCGATTGCTATCAGGGCACCGAATTCGCGGATCTGAGCCTTGTCGACCCGGATAATCGGCGGCCGGTCGACTATACGGCGCGGCAATCTGCGCTGGAGGATACGACCTGCCCCAAACAGGCGCTGATCGCGGCACTGCTCTCGCTGCGGCGGGACTATCCGGATCTGTTCCTGAAGGGCGCTTACGTCCCGCTCGAGGCTTCGGGTCATGGCCGGGACCGGGTCATCGCCTTTGAGCGTCGCCACGAGGACATGGTGCTGACCTGCGTGTTCGGTTTGCGGCTGATGCCATTGATCCGCCCGGACGGTTCGATCGACTGGCGGGATACGACGGTCGTGGTTGGCAAAGGTCCGCTGCGACTGTCGGAATTGCTTGGGGCTAAACCGATCTGGTTCGAACTGGCCACGGGTGAGCGCTGAGCCGCTTCGATGACGCCTTTGCCGACCGGCTTCTTCGAACAGGATGTCGACCGGGTCGCACGCGACCTGATCGGGGTGGACCTGACCGTCGACGGCGTGGGCGGGATCATCGTCGAGACCGAGGCCTATGACGCCGCCGATCCAGCCTCGCACAGTTTCGGCGGGCGAACCGCGCGCAATGGGGCGATGTTTGGGCCGGTGGGCCATGCCTATGTGTATCGGATCTATGGTTTGCACCATTGCCTGAACATCGTGTGCGGGACGCCCGGCAGTGCGGTCCTGATCCGCGCGATCGAGCCGCGACATGGCGTCGACGTCATGCGCGATCGCCGCGGGCCGTCCCGACCCTTGGGGCAACTCTGTGCCGGGCCGGGGCGCGTGTGTTCGGCCTTGGGGATCGACCGCACGCTCGACGGGGCCTCGCTGACGCAGCCGCCGTTCCTTCTGTCTCGATCCTTGCCCGCAAAGACTGTTTCGGTGGGCACCAGGATCGGAATTACCAAGGCCGCAGATCGTCTTCGTCGTTTTGGCCTTGCCGACTCCCCATGGCTCAGCCGTGCTTTTCCGACCGATCACATTGCGACGCAGCATGAATAGCAGGGCAATCATCATGCATCGCAGCATCAAATTTACTTGATATTCCTCACATTTCCTACGAGCCTCATCTTCATAACAAAAAGAGGGCGAGTCGATGGAGTGGATCAAGGTCCTGGCAGTGATCGCCATGGTCTATGGAGTTTGGGCGGCCTATAGGTCCTTGGGTGCGCCAGTGCTTCACGACGGTGCCCGCTATTTCCGCCAGCCCGATGGCAGCTTCCGCCGCTGGTATGGCGGGCGACGTTTCAGCGCGGATGAAGTCGGCGTCGCCGATCAGGGCTGATCCGCCTGCACCGTCAGCTGTGGTAAATACATGACCCCCTAGGCTTGATCCTTCGCGCGCCCCATATCGGGTCGCGGAAGGATCGTTTTTTCATGATGTCGGATCTGGGCGGATCGTTGCCCCTGCTGATCGTCACGGTCGCGATCGTGCTCGCCCTGGCGCTTGCCCGGCGGATACCGGTGCTGCGCGTCGTCGCCAGCTTGGCCAGCTGGGTTTTTCTGGGTGGCTTGCTGTTCGTTCTGCTCCAACAGCGTCAGCAGTTCGATCCCTATATCCAGCGCGCGATGAAAGTGCTCAATCTTGAGGATCAGAGCGTCGTCGGCGACACGGTGCGGATCCGTATGGCCTCGGACGGTCATTTCTGGGTCCGGGTCACCATCGGCGACGTCACGCGGCGGATGCTGGTCGATACCGGGGCCACGCTGACCGCACTCTCCGTCGACACCGCACGCGCGGTCGGCCTGCGCCCCACCAAGCCCGTCTTTCCGGTCGTGCTGAACACCGCGAACGGCATGATCCGCGCCGATACCGCCCAGATCGAGTCGCTACGGATCGGCACGATCCGCGCCGACAATGTGCCCGTCGTCATTTCGCCGGCGTTCGGCGATACCGATGTGCTGGGCATGAATTTCCTGTCGCGCCTGAAAAGCTGGCGGGTGGAGGGTTCGACCCTGATCCTCGAGCCGCACCATCCGCAGCGGTCGACGGATATTTCCTGACGGCGATGTTGGAAATACGGCCCAAATCAACACGCTCGCTATAATGGCCGATTGACTTGAGGGGGGCTCTTACCCATGCGTCATGCCATGACTACTCCCCAGTCGCGAACGCTGTCGCTCCCCCCGCAGCTTGAACGATATGTCGCCCAGGCCGTGGACGCGGGCGAATTTCCCGATGAGCGGGCGATGCTGATCGCCGCGATCGAACGCCTGCGTGACGACCAGCCTTGCGCCGATCCGACCGCCTGGCTGGTGGGTGGCGGAGAGTGTGGCGAACGCGCGCGCCACCATGACTGGGCGAAGACCGCGCTGGGGCCGATCGACGGCTGGCCGGGCGTCCTGCGCACGACGGTCGCCAACATCGTGCACTCGCCGATCGCCAAGGTCCTGATGTGGGGGCCGGACCATGTGATGATCTACAACGACGCCTATCGCGCCATCGCGGGTCCGCGTCATCCGGCGGCCTTTGGCGGATTGGTGCCGGAAATCTGGCCGGAAATCTGGGACTGGAACCGCGATATCCTGAGCCGCGGTTTCCAAGGCGAGGATATCGCCTATCGGGATCAGAAGCTGATCGTCACGCGCGCCGGGATCGAAGAGGAGGTCGTTTTCGATCTCTACTACACGCCGGTCTATCTGGAGCGCGGCGATGTCGGCGGCGTGATGTGCACGGTCGTGGAGAATACCGGTCGGGTCGCGGCCGAGCGTCGGCTGGCCGAAAGCGAGGCGGAACTGCGCGTCATCACCGATTCGCTGCCGGTGCTGGTTGCCTTTGTCGATACCGAGGAACGCTATCGCTTCGCCAACGAATATTACCGCGAATTTCTGGGCATCGACCCCGAAAGCATGCGCGGCAATCGGATCAGCGACGTCCTGACCGAGGCGGATTATGCCGAACGCAAGCCGTTGATCGAGCGAGCCTTGACGGGTGAGACGGTGGTGGCCGACGTGCATCTGCATCACCGCGACGGTAGCCGCCGTCGGGCCGAGACCCGGTACATTCCCCGCCACGGCGATGACGGCAAGGTTGTGGGCTTCCATATCCTGGTCTTCGACGTGGACGAACGGATGCGCCATAGCGAGGCGCTGGCGCGCAGCAATCGCCGGTTCCGTGCGGCAATGGATGCGGTTCATGGCGTGCTCTGGACGAACAGCGCGGATGGCCGGATGGTCGGCGAACAGCCCGGCTGGTCGGCGATTACCGGCCAGACCTACGAGCAATATCAGGGCTTCGGATGGGCGAATGCCGTCCATCCCGATGATTCCGCCGGCACCATCGTCGCCTGGAACGAAGCGGTGGCAACAAAGGGTATGTTCATCCACGAACATCGCGTGCGCCACCATGACGGTGTATGGCGGACCTATGCCATCCGCGCGCTGCCCATCATCGGCGAGGATGGCGAGCTGATCGAATGGGTAGGTGTCCATACCGACATCACTGAACAGCGCGCGGCCGAGCAGGCGCTGCGCGATCAGGCCGCTCTGCTGGCCCGCCAGGTCCATCACCGCGAGCGCGCCGAGGCCCAGCTCCGCCAGCTGAACGAGACGCTGGAAAGCCGCGTCATCGAGGAGATCGCCGAGCGTCGCCAGGCCGAGATGAAGCTCGCCCAGTCGCAGAAGATGGAGACGATCGGCAAGCTGACGGGCGGCGTCGCGCACGACTTCAACAATCTGCTGCAAGTCGTCTCGGGCAATCTCCAGCTGTTGGGCAAGGATGTCGCAGGCAACGAGCGCGCCGAGCAGCGCGTCGCCAATGCGATGGCGGGTGTCGCTCGCGGCTCGAAACTGGCCTCGCAACTGCTCGCCTTCGGACGGCGGCAGGCGCTGGAGCCCAAGGTCGTCAACGTCACCCGCTTCGTCCAGGGTATGGACGACATGCTCCGCCGCGCGATCGGCGAGGGCGTGGAGATCGAGACGATCGTCGGTGGCGGCCTTTGGAACACCTTCATCGACCCGGCGCAGATCGAGAATGCGCTGCTGAACCTGGCGATCAACGCGCGCGATGCGATGGAGGGCCAGGGCAAGCTGACCATCGAGCTGAGCAACGCGCATCTCGACGACGACTATGCGCGAACCCATGACGAGGTCACGCCGGGCCAATATGTCATGCTGGCCGTGTCCGACACGGGCTGCGGCATATCGGACGACATCATCCAGAAGGTCTTCGAGCCCTTTTTCTCGACCAAGAGCGAGGGCAAGGGATCGGGCCTGGGGCTGTCGATGGTCTATGGCTTCGTCAAGCAGTCGGGCGGCCATGTGAAAATCTATTCCGAGATCGGCCACGGCACCACGATCAAGCTCTATCTGCCCCGTGCGATGGAGGCCGAGGATGTCGAGGTCGCGGTCGACACCGGCCCGATCACCGGCGGCACCGAGACGGTTCTGGTCGTCGAGGACGATGCCGAAGTGCGCGCGACCGTCGTCGAGCTGCTGTCCGACCTGGGTTACCGCGTATTGAAGGCGGTGGATGCGCAGAGTGCGCTCAGCGTCATCGAAAGCGGCATTCCGATCGACATGCTGTTCACCGATGTGGTCATGCCGGGCACGCTGAAGAGCCCGGAACTGGCCCGCAAGGCGCGCGAGCGGCTGCCCGATATCGCGGTGCTGTTCACCTCTGGCTATACCGAGAATTCGATCGTCCATGGCGGGCGGCTCGACAAGGGCGTTGAGCTGTTGTCCAAGCCCTATACCCGCGAGGCGTTGGCGCGGAAGTTCCGCCACGTGCTCGCCAACCAGCGCCAGCGGCGCATAGGTACCGGCGATGCGCCGCTGGCATCGGTTCGGGAGGAAAAGCCGGCCGAAGAGCCGCCGGCCCAGCCGCTGCATGACGGCCGCACGATCCTTCTGGTCGAGGACGACGACCTGATCCGCGCCAATACGGCCGAGACGCTGCAGGATGCGGGCTTCGTCGTCGTTCATGCGGTGACCGCCGAGGAGGCGATGACCGCGCTGCAGACGGCGCAGATCGACGTGCTGGTGACCGATCTCAACCTGCCCGGCGAATCGGGTGTGGAACTGGCGGGCAAGGCGCGGCAGTTGCGGCCGGGTCTGTCGATCGTCTTTGCGACGGGCGACGGTGGCATGGCCGCCGAGGCGTCGAAGATGGATGCCGCACTGCTGACCAAGCCCTATTCGGCGGCGCAGCTCATTGCGGCGATCCGGGGTCGGTTGGAGATCATGGAGCAGACGGCCCGGCCGTAAGCCGGGCCGCCTACCCCTTTCCGGTCGGGCTCATGCCGGAGGGGGGCGGCAGGGGAGCCCTTGCGAAACGCGTGAAACGGGAACTCTTTTGGGGGTTAGCGGGCCTTCCAGCCCTCGATGGCGGCGAAGGTGATGATCACCGCCAGCACCAGCAGGGCACCCTGCAATTCCAGTGCGGTCAAATCGAACTCCATCGTCATCGGTTACCTCCCGAATGATAGGTCCGCCATCAAAGGCGGACGGAAAATCGGAGAGACGGACTCGAACCACTCATGGAGTGACGGCGCCAGCCTCTGCTAAAAGGTAATACGCTTTGAATTTTGCTGTCGTGCAGCGAAACCGTGACAAATCATGTCCGGCAGTGCGGAAGGCGGATTTCGGCGCATAATCCGCCTGCCGGCCGATTGGCCAGGGTCAGCTCGCCCCCCTCGGCCGCGACCACCCGCGCGACGATCGACAGCCCCAGGCCGAAACCGACCGTGTCGCGCCGCCGTGCGGTGTCCAGGCGGACAAAGGGCTCCAGCACCAGCTCCAGCGACTCCGGTGGGATCCCGGGGCCGTCATCCTCCACCCGGATGCGGACATCCTGGCCGGGATCCGCGTGCAGGGTAATCGTCGCCCGTTCGCCATAATGCAGCGCATTCTCGACCAGGTTGGTCAGCGCCCGCTTCATGCCGAAACGGCGCAGGCGACAGTCGAAATGATCGGGGCCGACATAATGAACGTCGCGCCCATGATCCGCCGCATCATCGGCCAGATTGGCGCAGAGAATGGCCAGGTCGGTCAATTCGGGCTGCTCGACATCCCCCTCTCCCCCCAGAAAGGCGAGGAGCGAGGAGACCATGGCCTCCATCTCCTCGATATCCGTGCCGATCGCCTCGCGCACCTCGTCGTCACGGATCGCGTCGGCACGTAGCCGGAGGCGGGCGAGCGGCGTGCGCAGGTCATGGCCCACCGCCGCCAGCGCACGCGTCCGCTCGTCGATAAGCCGCCCGATCCGCGCCTGCATCCGGTTGAAGGCGCGGGTGACATGGCGGACTTCGCCAGGCCCCCGCTCGGGCACGATCAGCGGCGCGCCCTGCCCGCCTGCCCCCCGCCCCAGCTTGTCCGCCGCGCGCGCGAGCATCCGCAGCGGTTGCAGGATACGCCCGATCAAGACGCCGCTGAGCAGCATCAAGGCGATCGCCGGGATCAGCGCCAGCAGGACCCGCCCGAACGCCAGGTCCAGCGTGCGAACCCCCTCCCGCATTCGGAAGCTGAGGAGCGTACCGTCGTCAAGCCGCAGATCGCCGGAGACGACCGAGGTCCGCCCCGGCGAGGTCAGGCGCAGATGGATGTCCGTGGCGGCAAGCGACGGTTCCCAATCGACGATCTGCCGCCGCATACTGTCCATCGCCGGGGCGATGGTCGGCCTGGGCGGCGTTTCGGTCGACCAGCCGACGATGTAGCGGTCGGTGGTCAACTCCTCCGCCACCTCACGCCGCTCGGCCGCCGGGCGTTCGTTCAGGACGCGCCGTGCGACGATCAGATGCTCGGCAAGGCGACGGGCCTCGTCATCGCGAACCGAGACATGGCTGGCCCGCTCGTAAAGATAGGTCGATACCGCGAACTCGATCGTCACCGCCAGCAGCAGGATCGCGACGATCCGGCCAAGCAGGCCGACCGAGGGGCGGATCACCGTCGCTCCACCGGCACGTTCAGCATGTAACCGACTCCGCGTACCGTCACGATCGGCGCCGCTCCGCCAGCACCCGACAGCTTGCGACGAAGGCGACTGACTAGCACGTCGATGCTGCGATCCGAACTGTCGCCGATCCGGGCGCGCGACAGCTCGATCAGCCGCTCGCGCGCCACGACCCGCTGCGCATTGTCCAGAAACGCGACGAGCAGGTCGAACTCGGCCCCGGTCAGCTCGACCTGCGCGCCGGAGGGCGACATCAGCTCGCGGCGCGGCAGATTGGCGGTCCAGCCTTCGAAACCCAATATACCCGCCTCGCGCTCGCCCGGCGCCTTCTCCAGCCCGCCGCGGCGCAGTACCGCCCGGATGCGCGCGACCAGCTCGCGCGTGCCGAAGGGCTTGGCGAGATAATCGTCGGCGCCCAGTTCCAGTCCGACCACGCGGTCGACCTCGCTGCCCTTTGCGCTGATGAAGATGATCGGGACCGCGCTCTTCTGGCGGACCTGGCGGCACAGGTCGATGCCGCTGGTCCCCGGCAGCATGATGTCGAGGAGGATCAGGTCGATCTGGCCGACCTCCAGCGCCTGCCACATCTCCGGCGCGGCATTGGCCAGCTTCACGGCGAAGCCGTTTTCCTGCAACGCACGGGCGGTCAGGGTGCGAAGGGCGGGATCGTCCTCGACGATCAGGATGGTGGGCGGAGTCACCCCGCTTGGCTAGGCACGCGCGCTGCCCGCGTCAACGTGCCGTCCGGCCTTATCCGGGCCAAGTCGCTGCAAATGAGCGGCATAGAGTTCGGCGCGCGCCGCATAGCCGGTCGCCGATCCGCGCAACCGCTCGACCTCGCCCGGCGCCAGTTGGCGGATGGCGCGGGCGGGCGCGCCGACGATCAGGCTGCCGGGTTCGAAGACCTTGCCCTCGGTCACGAGAGCGCCCGCACCCACCAGCGATCCCGCGCCGATCTGCGCATCGTTGAGTATGGTCGCGCCCATGCCGATCAGGCAGCCGTCCCCGATCGTGCATCCGTGCAGGATAGCGCGGTGCCCGATGGTACAGTCCGCGCCCACGACCAGCGGGCTGCCCGGATCGGAATGAAGCACCGCGCCATCCTGAACATTGGTCCGCTCGCCGAGCGTGATCGCACCGTTATCCGCGCGGAGGACCGCCCCGAACCAGATGCCGACGCCCTCCCCCAATATCGCTTCGCCGATGACGTCGGCCGAAGGCGCGATCCAGGCGCTCGCGGGCACGACGGGACAGCAGTCCTTTAGCGCGTAAAGGGGCATCAGGCAGTCTCCAGCTGATCCAGCGGCTGCTTGGCCATCTGGCGATAGCGGTGCAGCAACGGCTCGGTATAGCCATTGGGCTGTGCCCGGCCTTCGAAAATCAGCGCGCGGGCAGCCCGCATCGCCAGGCTGTCGGGATCGGCGGTCATCGCCCGATAGGCGGGGTCGCCCGCATTCTGCGCATCGACCTTCGCCGCCATGCGCGCCAGGCTGGCCTCGACCTGCTCGGCGGTCACGATCCCGTGATGCAGCCAGTTCGCGATATGCTGCGACGAGATGCGCAGGGTCGCACGATCCTCCATCAGGCCGATATCGTGCAGGTCCGGCACCTTGGAACAGCCGACGCCCTGGTCGATCCAGCGCACGACATAGCCCAGCAGCCCTTGGGCATTATTGTCCAGTTCCGCGCCGATCTCGCCCTCCGTCCAATGGGGATCGGTCGCGACGGGCGGCGTCAGCAACGCCTCCAGTGCCGCCACCGGCTCCGCGGCGCGCGCGGCCTGGCGCGCGGCGACGTCGATCCGGTGGTAATGCGTCGCATGGAGCGTCGCGGCGGTGGGCGACGGCACCCAGGCTGTCGAAGCCCCGGATTGCGGATGGCCGCCCTTTTGCGCGAGCATGTCGGCCATCCGGTCGGGCGCGGCCCACATGCCCTTGCCGATCTGCGCGCGGCCCGCAAAGCCGCAGGCCAGTCCGATCTGGACGTTGCGATCCTCATAAGCCGCGATCCAGGCGCATTGCTTCACGTTGACCTTGCGAACCATCGGCCCGGCCTCCATCGCGGTGTGGATCTCGTCACCCGTGCGGTCCAAGAAGCCGGTATTGATGAAGACGATCCGGTCCTTCACTGCATAGATACAAGCGGCGAGATTGGCCGAGGTCCGGCGTTCCTCGTCCATCACCCCGATCTTGATGCGATGCCGGTCAAGCCCGAGCATATCCTCAACCGCGTCGAACAGGCGATCGGCAAAGCCCGCCTCCTCCGGCCCATGCATCTTCGGTTTGACGATATAGATCGAGCCGGTGCGACCATTGCCGCCGCACATCGCGATCAGGCTGGTGACGATGGCATCCAATATTCCTTCCGGTGCCTCGCTGCCATCGGCCAGCCGAATGGCGGGCGTCGTCATCAGATGGCCGACGTTGCGGACGAACAACAGGCTGCGGCCCGGCAGCGTGAAGGCGGTACCGTCGAGCGCGCGGTAGTGACGGTCGGGCGCGAGCCGCCGCGTGTGCGTCCGACCACCCTTCTCGATCTCGGCCGTCAGGGTGCCGTCGATCAGGCCCAGCCAATTGGCATAACCCGCCACCTTGTCCTCGGCATCGACCGCCGCGACCGAATCCTCAAGGTCGCAGATGGTCGTCAACGCGGACTCCAGCACGATGTCGGCGATCCCGGCGGGGTCGTCCCGGCCGATCGGGTGGGCCGAATCGACGATGATCTCGATATGCAGGCCGTGGTGCCGGAACAGCCAGCCCTTCTCGCTCCGCCCGCGAAACAGGCTGGGATCGTCCAGGCGACGGACCGCGTCGGCCAGGTCCCGAACGGCGTTCCAGCCGCCCGTGATCGGCAGCGTCTGGTCCAGGAAATCGCGCGCCCAGGCGATCACGAGGGCCCCTCTCTGGGGATCGTAACCGGATCCGTCGGGCAGCGACCCGATGGCATCGGTCCCGTACAGCGCGTCATAAAGACTGCCCCAGCGCGCATTGGCCGCGTTCAGCAGGAAGCGGGCGTTGAGCATGGGGACGACCAGCTGCGGCCCCGCCCGCTCGCACACCTCCTCATCCACATGCCCTGGCGCGATCGTGAAGGGCGCGGGTTCGGGCAGCAGATAGCCGATCTCGGCCAGGAAACGACGCTGGGCCGCCCCATCGGACGAACCGCCCTCGCGATACCAGGCGTCGATCCGCGCCTGCAGCGCGTCTCGCCGTGCAAGCAGGCCTGCGTTTTCCGGGGCGAAGCGGTGGAAGATGTCCGCCATTCCGGCCCAGAAGCGATCCCTGTCGACGCCGCTGCCGGGCAACGCCCGCTCTTCCAGAAAACGGACCAGCGCAGGCGCGACGGACAGGCCGTGGCGTTCAATCATGGCGTCTCTCCCAAGGCGTTGTGGGCGCAAGAATAGGGCATCGCCAGACCATCGCATAGATGGCATAATCTAAGGTCTGTCGATCGCTGGAGGAACGAATGGACCCGGACATCGCGCTGTTCGTCGACGTGGTCCGCGAAGGCAGCCTGGCGGGCGCTGCCCGGGTCTGGCGCCTGTCACCGGCGATGGTGTCCAAGCGAATGGCACGGCTGGAGACACGGCTTAGCATTCGGTTGCTGCACCGGACCACCCGACGCCTGGCACCCACGGCCGCCGGTGCGGCCTTTCATGCCGAGGTCGCACCGCTCGTCGCCGGACTTCGCGCGGCGGAAGCGCGGATGGCTAAGACGGCGTCGGAACCCGCCGGCCCCCTGTCGCTAAGCGCGCCGACCTCCTTTGGCCGCCTGTGGATCGCGCCCTATCTGCCCGCCTTTCTCGAACGCTATCCGGCGATCCGGCTGAAGGTCGAGCTGGCCGATGATTTCGTCGATCTGACGAGCGGTGGTATCGACCTGGCCATCCGGATCACCGCCACTCCGCCCTCGGGGCTGAGTGCGGAACGACTGGCCGACAATCGCCGCATTCTTTGCGCCAGCCCCGCCTATATCGTCCGTTCGGGAATGCCGGAGACGATCGCCGAGCTGCGCCACCACCGACTGCTCGCTGCGCAGGGCCAGTTGCCCTGGCGGCTGACCGGCGCGACGATCGCCGGGCAAAGCCATGTCGAGACGCATAGCAGCGAGGTGGTCCGCGAGTTGGCCCTGGCCGGCGGCGGGATCGCCTTGCGCTCGCTATGGGATGTGGCGGACGCACTGGCCGACGGACGCCTCGTCCGGGTGTTGCCGCGCCTGGAGGGATCGGTGGCGGTCGGTATCTGGGCCCTGCACGCTCCCCTGGGCGCGCCGGCGGCGGTGCCGGCCCTGCTCGCCCATTTGCGTGACCAATGGCGCGGTGCAGACTGGATGAGATGACATACCCGTCATTTTCCCGTGCATCGCCGTCACGCACGCTCTAGGCACGGGGCCACGCAATTCACGGGAGCAGGTTGGGATGGCAGGGGGTCTGGTTGCATTGCTGGACGACGTGGCGGCGATCGCCAAGCTGGCGGCGGCATCGCTCGACGATGTCGCGGGCGCGTCCGCCCGTGCGGGGGCCAAGGCCGCAGGCGTCGTCATCGACGACACGGCGGTCACCCCGCGCTATGTCGTCGGCCTGGCGCCACAGCGCGAATTGCCCATCATCGGCAAGATCGCGCTCGGATCGCTTCGCAACAAGCTGATCTTCCTGCTTCCCGCCGCCCTGCTGCTGAGCGCCTTTGCGCCCTGGGCGATCACTCCCATCCTGATGGCGGGCGGCGCGTTCTTGTGCTTCGAGGCAAGCGAGAAGATCCTGGAGACGCTGACCGGCGGGCATGAAACGGCGCATGAGGTGGCCCCCACCGATCCGAAGACCCTGGAGGATGCCCAAGTGTCCGGTGCGATCCGCACCGACCTGATCCTGTCGGCCGAGATCATGGCGATCGCGCTGTCGGAACTGCCCGATTTGTCGATCGTGACCCAGGCGATCGCGCTGGCGCTGGTCGGTATCGCGATCACCGTCGGCGTTTACGGGGTGGTCGCGGCGATCGTGAAGATGGACGATATCGGCCTGCATCTCGCCCGTCGCGAGGGCGCGGCCGCACAGGCGATCGGGCGCGGGCTGGTGAAGGCCATGCCGCTCGTCCTGCAGGTTCTGGCCGTCGTCGGGACCGCCGCGATGATCTGGGTCGGTGGCGGGATCATCGTGCACGGGCTGGAGGAGTTCGGCCTGACCCCGCTGCCCCACTGGATCCACGACGCGGCGCATCATGCGGGGGAAGCCATGCCGGTCGCGGGGGGTGCCGTGGCCTGGCTCGTCAGTGCCATCGGTGCCGCGATCGTCGGGCTGGCCGTCGGGGCGGTGATCGTCGGGGTGCTGCATCTGCTGCCCCGACGCGGCGCCGCGCACTGATCCGCGCTGCTCAGCTGCCGCGTACCCCGTCGACCTCCATCAATCCGGGGGCGAGCATCCGCCCGGTGACTGTCACCGATTTTCCGACATGGTCAACAGGTACCCGCATCAGCCGCAATTCCAGGGGCGTACCGTCATCGCCCTGAAGCAGGAACGCGCCGCCCTGCCGGATCAACCTGCCGCTCCGGGCGATGATATCGGACGTCATGTCTGTTTCCCCAGATAATGCGCAGCGCCTGTCTGGGCCAACACCGCGCCGAGGGGCCGGTTCCCCGGGGCGCGGTCAGGCCGCCTGAGCGACCTGGTCTCTTCCGTTGCGTTTGGCGTGGTATAGCGCGCTGTCGGCCCGACGGATCATCGCCCCGACATCCTCGCCCGGCTGCCACTCGGCCACGCCGCCGCTGAACGTCACCGGGACGATCCGGTCGCCCACCCTGAAGGGGCTCGACGCGACATCGTGGCGTAGCCGGTCGACGATCGCCATGGCGTTCTCCAGCGTCGTGCCAGGCAGCAGGATCGCGATTTCCTCGCCACCATAGCGGGCGAGTGTGTCGCCGACGCGGACCCCCTGCTGAAGCCGGGCCGAGAGCTGGACCAGCACTTCGTCACCCGTGCTATGACCGAAACGATCGTTGATCCGCTTGAAGTGATCGACGTCCAGCAGCGCGAAGGCGAAGCGTTCCTCCTCCGCGATCGCCCGCTCCCGCAGGGCCTCGACCTCGTTCATCAGTGTGCGGCGATTGGCGAGGCCCGTCAGGGGATCGGTGCTGGCCAGCCGGTCGAGCTGCGCGTTCGCGGCACGCAATTCCTGCGTTCGTTCGGCCACCATCGTCTCCAGCATCCGCGCCCGACGACGCATGACGGTGGTCACCAGCCAGACCAGACCAGCCAGCGCGAGCATGACCACAAGCACCATCGCGATGCGCGCGGGCCAGGTCTCATACCATTGCGGCTCGACCGTGATGCGGATGCGGCGGGTGATCGTGCGCGACGCCAGGCCCGGTATGTCCGCGCGCAGATCGAGCCAGTAGCTGCCGACGGGCAGGTTCGTATAGGTGGCACTCGCGGGTGTCCCGGCCGGGACCGTCATCCAGTTCCGATCGAACCCGTCCAGGCGGTAGCCATAGCGAATGTCCTCGGGCGCATTATAATCGGTCAGCGCAAAGTCGACCCGCAACGTCTGGCCATCGCGTTCGAGAGAGAGGAGCGGCGCCGTCGGGTCGATGGGCAGCGCATGACCGTCGATATCCGCCGCGCTGACGATCAACTGCACCTGCCTGCCATGAGCGGCGCGGCCCAGCAGCAGGTCGGGTTGCAGAACCATGAGGCCATCGGGCGATCCGAACAGCAGCGAGCCGTCGGGCAGGCGAGCCGCCGCCAACTGGTTGAACGCATTCATGCTCAGCCCGTCGCGCTGGCTCATCGTGCGAACCTGGCGTCCGGAACAGTCTATGACGGAGATACCGCCTGCGCTCGCCGCCCAGATCCGCCGCCGGCCATCCATCATCAGCGCCGCGACATTGTCGCCCGCCAGGCCGTCCGCCTCGGTGATCGCCTGGAAGCGCCAGCCGCCCGGCGCCGCCCGCCCGAAAGCGACGCCGCCATAGGTTCCGACCCAGATGTCCGGTCCGTCCGGGACGATCGAGCCGGCATAGTCCTGGGGCAGCTTGGCCGATCCCGCCGACCGGCTGGAAAAGGTCGTGAAGCGGCCGGTCCGAAGATCGAACTTGGCCACCCCTGCGGGGGAGCCGATCAGCGCCGATGTCGGCGAGCGCACGATGATGTTGATGACCTCGTTATTGGGCAGGCTTTGCCCGTCTGCGTCGTCATGCTGGAAATGCCAGACGCGGCCATCCGCCTTTCGACGAACGAACAGGCCCTTATAGGTCCCGATCAACAGGGAATCCGGGGTTTCGGCCAGCGAGATGACCGGCAGGTCGCCCAGGCCCGGCACGTCGATGGTGTGTTGCTCCAAGGTCACAGGATTGATGGCCAGCACGCCGCGCGCGCCGATCAGGATCGAACCGTCGGCGGCATCCAGCAGCGCCTTGATATCCTGGCCGACATGCCGATCCCGCAGCGTCACACGGCGCACCTCGCCGTGTGGGCGATCCAGGACGTCCAGGGTGCCGTTGCTCATGCCCAGCCAGATCAGCCCGCGCCGATCGACCAGGATCCCGCGAACATTGTCGTCCGACAGCGACATGTGCGGGTTCGGCATGGCGGAGCCGATGCGCAACACGCCGCCGCCCGGCCCCAGCGTTCGGGCCGCGCCCATCTCGGTCGCGGCCCAGATGCCGCCCGAACCGTCCAGCGCCAGCGAGCGGACCGTATCACCGGGCAGCGAGAGCGGGTTGGCCGCAAGGCGCCGGACCGACATGGCGGCGAAGTTGCGCGCCGGGTCGACCAGGACGATTCCCATGCCGTCCGTTGCGAACCACAGGCGACCATGGCCATCCTCCAGCATCGAGCGGATCGTCCGGTGGCCGACCAATGGCGAGGCGCCTGCGAGCGCCGGCAATTGCGTAAAGCGCGGCCGGTCGCCCCGCTCGGTCGCCATGTAGATCCCGTCCGACCCCGTCCCCACCCATAATCGGCCGCGTCGATCGCGCAGGATCGCCCAGACGTCGTGGACTCCGCCATCGCGTGCGAAACGTACCGGCTCGAACCGATTCTGGCCGGGACGGCGGACCCAGAGGCCCTGGTCGGCTCCGGCCCAAAGCGTACCGTCGGCATCGTAGCGCACGGAAAACACGACCTGATTATGGCCGTCCGCATCGCGCAACGCCTGCGCCGCCATCGAAGCGACCCGGTCGGTCGCGGCGATATAGTGGTGAACGCCCGCGTCCGTCGCGATATAGGCACCGCCCGCGCCATCGGGCGTGAAGCCGAAAATGCGCGATCCGATACGATGTCCGTCGCTCTTCAAGCGCAGGAATCTCCCCGTCTTCGGTTCGTAGCGCGCCAGCCCGCCGACATTGGTCCCGATCAGCAGGCCACCATCGGGCAAGGCCAGCAGCGACCGGACATAATTGTCGGGCAGCGAATTGGCGTCGGACAATCTCTGCTTGAAATTCCGCACCCGCTGGCCGTCATAGCGGGTCAAGCCACCGCGCGTCCCGATCCACATGGTGCCGTCCTTGGCGCACGCCATCGCGGTGGTCGTGACGTGCGGAAGCCCCAGCGTGTCCCCCAGACCGGAGAAGGTCACCCATTGCCATGCCGCCCATGGATCGCTTCGCTCTGCCCTGACCCCAGCGGGCAGGATGGACAGGAGAAGCAGGAGGGCCGCGGCGCCCAAGGATCGAAATTGTCTCAAGCCGATATCCCGCGCCGATATCTACGGCCGACAATCTAAAAGGATGTTAATCCGCTCGGAAAGTGGCGCAGAGTTACCAAGGGCTTGACGAAAGGCAAGTGTTCCTGTTTTGTTTTTGGGCTCGCAAGTGGCGGGCGATAGGATCGCTATAGGCTCCCGGTGCGCCACCCCTCCCCTTCGCCCGATGCCGGACCGCTGCCGGAAACCCGCAAGATCATCCATGTCGACATGGACGCCTTCTATGCCTCAGTCGAACAGCGCGACGATCCCGCCTTGCAGCGGCGCCCCGTTGCGGTCGGGGGATCGCGGGCGCGCGGCGTCGTCGCGGCGGCCAGTTATGAGGCGCGGGCATTCGGTGTCCGATCGGCCATGCCCTCCGTCACTGCAGCCAGACGATGCCCGGACCTGGTCTTCGTCCCGCCCCGGTTCGATGTCTATCGCGAGGTTTCGCAACAGATCCGCACCATCTTTACCCGCTATACGGACCTGATCGAGCCCTTGTCCCTGGACGAGGCCTATCTGGACGTGACCCAGGACCGCGCGGCGCTCGGCTCCGCCACTGCGATCGCGTCGGCGATCCGGACCGCGATCAAGGCGGAAACCGGGCTGACCGCCTCGGCCGGTGTCAGCTACAACAAGTTCATCGCCAAGCTCGCCTCGGACCAGAACAAGCCGGACGGGCTGTGCGTCATCCCGCCCGCGCTGGGCGCGGCCTTCGTCGCGAGTCTGCCGGTCAAGCGCTTCCACGGTGTCGGCCCCGTGACCGCCCGCAAGATGGAGGCGCTGGGCATATTGACGGGCCAGGACCTACGCGATCAACCTCTGGCGTTTCTTCAGCGGCATTTTGGCAGCTATGCCGATTATCTTTACGGTGCGGCACGCGGCATTGATCATCGCCCGGTCCGGGCGCATCGGGTCGCCAAGTCGATCGGGGCGGAGCGGACCTTCGAGCACGACCTGTCGGATCGCGATGCCCTGCTCGGCGCGCTGGACCGGGTGGTGGACGCGGCCTGGACCCGAATCGAGCGCAGCGGGGTCTCAGGTCGCACCGTCACCCTGAAGCTACGTCACAGCGATTTCCGGACCATCACTCGCGCCCGCTCGCTCGGCCAGTCGGTCGGCGACCGGGCACAGTTCCTGGCGATCGGGATCGAGCTGCTCGACCAGCAATTGCCGGTCGAACGCGGCGTCCGGCTTCTGGGCCTGACCCTGTCCGGCCTGACCGATGACGGAGAGGGGCGCGAAGGTGAACCCGACCAGGCCGAACTGCCGCTCTGAGCGGCAAAAGGTTCAGGCGGCGAGTTCACCGACCGACGCCACGGGATCTGGGTCGGCATCCAGCGTAAGGATCGCCACCGCGCCAGTGCCCTGCCCCGCGCTGCGCAGTTCCAGCACGCCGCCCATCGCCGCCATCGAATTGGCGCACCAATGAAGACCCAGCCCTCCCGATTTTTCGGTGCGGGTCGAAAAGCCGGGCTGGAACAGCCGCGTCGACAGGGCGGGTTCGAAGCCTTCGCCATCGTCGATGATCCGGACCGATAGGCGTCCGCCCGTGGGCGGCAGCAGTTCGACCGCGATGGTGCCGTGATCGCGCCCCGTCGCGACGATCGCTTCGACCGCATTGGAAAAGAGATTGCCGATCACCTGGCTCAGGATGACGCGATTGGCTAGCACGGGGGCGGGTTCGGCCGGAAAGCTGAACCCGATCGAGACCGACTGCGCATAGCGCGCGATCGTGGCGTTGCGCGCGACGATGTCGGTCACGTCGCACCGTTCGCGGGGCGGACGCTCATGAGCGCGGGCCTGTTGCGCGCCGATGATCTCCAGCGTCTGGCGCATCGCGTCACGCCCGACCTCCAGCTGCTGGCGAACCGCATCGCGGGCCACGGCATCGGCGTCGATCGCAGTAGCGACGAACGCGACCAGCTTGGCACGGCGCGCTGCGTCGATATCGTCGCGCCGCAGCTCCGCCAAGGCGCGATCCAGCAACTGCCGGTCGGCCACGGGCATCGGCCCGACACCGTGGCTCAGGATCGTGCTGAGCGGCGCCAGAGCGTTGCGGACATTATGGAGCACGGCCACCGCGCTTTCCGAGCGCCCCAGCGCGAAGCTCTGTATCTCATTCTGCTCGCGCAGATCCTTCAGCTGGTTCAGCATCGCGTTGAAGCTGCGCCCCAGCGACCCGAATTCGTCGACGCGCGAGCCTTCGTCCTCGAACGGCAATAGCGCGCCGGAGGCCCGCACGCGCTCCATATGGCGCTCCACCCGGTCGAGCGGGGCCAGGACGAAAGCGGCCACGGCGCGCCGTACCATCAGCAGCAGGAAGACCAGCAACAGGATCGACCCCGCCACCGCCAGCATCAATACGCGGCGGCCGAGCAGGACGACCTCGCGCGAAACCCGGAACCCGGCCGTGGCGACCGGGGCGCCATCGGCACCTCGCATCGGGACCGCGATCTCTATGGCACCCGATTGCTTGCGGATCGCATCGCCCTGCCCCTCGGGCGGGCGCGTGATATGCGCAGCCTTGCCCAGCAGGGCCGACAGATGCCCGGCGGTCAATCGCTGCATCACCGCGACATAGCCGGTCGTGTGCCCCCGTGGGTCCGTGATCCGCGCCATGCCGACGGCCATGACGCCAGCCCCGTCGGGGAGATAGAAATGGGTGGACCGCCCATCCTTCAGCGGCTTTTGCAGATCGACGGCATTCAGCCCCTGGGCCAATGCCGTGCGGGACGGATCGGTGTAGGACCGCACCCGTACGTCCCAGCCGCTGTCCGACACGGCACGATAGGCTACGGCATCGACCCTATGGGCGGAAAACAGCAGTTGCGATAAAGGGACAGGCGCCGATGTCGGCAGGGTTCGCGCGGTGTCCGCATGTTCGCGGGCGATGATCTCGGCCCCCGCCGCGAACTCGGCCAGTGCGGCATGGGCGCGGTGGCGATAGGCCACGGTCGCACGATCTTCGAGTTCGGCAAAGCTCGGCGAGATGACGAGCGCCAGCAGCGCCGCCAACGCGATCGCCCCGCCGACCCCGGTGATGGTCAGCACCGACACCATCGTATCGCGCAGCGATCGCGGGCGGACCCGCGCGCCGAACCACGCCCGTAAGCCCTTCATGTCGGTCAGCGCCGAACGCTCGCGACCATGGGCCTGTCAAAGACTTCGGCACCCGGCAGCGCCATGTAATGCTGATCCGCCAAGGCCTGCGCTTCGGCCGCAGGCACCGGGCGGGAGAAAAGATAGCCCTGCAAATGGCTTGCGCCGGCGACCCGGAGGGCCTGTGCCTGCGCCTCGGTCTCGACACCCTCGGCCACGACCCCCAGTCCCAGCGCACGCCCGAGATGGATGATCGAGTGGACGATTGCGGCCGATTCGCGCTCCCGGCCCATGCCGTCGATGAAGCTGCGGTCGATTTTGAGGCAGTCGAGCGCGAATTTGCGGATATTGTACAGGCTGGAATAGCCGGTCCCGAAATCGTCGAGCGCGATCCGGAAGCCCAGGCCGCGCAGCTCGCAAAGCGTGGCCGCGGCGCGCTCGGCATCGTCGAAGATCGCGGTTTCGGTGATTTCGATCTGCACCCGGGCCGGATCGACCCCCGCCCGCGAGACGCTGTCCATCACATGGGCGACGAAATGCGACCGGCGAAACTGGATCGGGCTGAAATTGACCGACACATATTGGCCGGGCCAGCGCTTCACCTCGGCCAGCGCCTGGTCGAGAATCCAGTCGCCCAGTTCGTGGATCAAGTGGGCTTCCTCGGCGATCGGAATGAAGATGGCCGGGTTGATCGGCCCGCGATCCTTCCGGTTCCAGCGGACCAGCGCCTCGAAACCGACGATCTCGAGATCGCCACGCCCGACGATCGGCTGATAGACCAGGCTCAACTCGTCCTTCGCAATGGCCTCGGCCAGGCCGGCCTCGATTTCGCGACGGACGCGGACGCCTTCGTCCATGCTCGCATCGAACACACGCGCCACCCCGCGCCCCGCCCGCTTGGCTTCGTTCAGCGCCATGTCCGCCTGGCGAACCAGATCGGTGGGGTCGCGCTCGCTCCGATCGCCACGCATCACCAGCCCGCAGGACGCGCCGCAACGGACCGCGTGGCCCAGTATCTGGAAACTGTCGGCACAGGCCGTCACCACGGCGTTGCAGGCGGCCACCGCTTCGGCTTCGGTCTCGACATCGAAGACCATGCCGAATTCGTCGCCGCCCAGTCGGGCGACCAAGGTTGCCTCCGGCGCCGTCCGCTGGATGGTCGCGCACACCGTCCGGATCAGTTCGTCGCCAGCCATATGGCCCAGCGTATCGTTGACCTGCTTGAACCGGTCGAGGTCGAGCATGCAGACGGCGAACGATCCCGGCCGCCGTCCGCGCTCCTGCAGGCCGCGCAGGAAGGCGACACGATTCGGCGCATCGGTCAGCGCGTCGTGCATCGCGATATGCATCGCGCGGCTTTCATTGGCTTCCAGCTCGGCGCTCTTCTGCTCCAGCGTCACGACCTGCGCGGCGAGAAGCGCCCGTGCCGCCGTCAGTTCGCGATCATTGTCCCAGCGACGGCACAGCGCGAGCGCCATTTGCGAGATTTCGGCGACCTCGAACGGCTTGGCGATATAGAAGATCTTGTCCGCCGGTCCCGCGACCCTGCCGATCTCGACCGGCGAGAAATCGGAATAGCCGGTGACGATGACCAGATGGATATGGGGGTCGAGCGCTCGGATCCGCCGCGCCGTTTCGCAACCGTCGATGCCAGGGGGCATCCGGATGTCGATAAACGCCACGGCAAAGGGATTGCCGTCCGCCAGGGCCTGTTCGACCGCCTGCACCGCATCGAGGCCCTGAAAGCAATGATGCGGCTGGAACACCATATCGGTGTCCCCGTCGGGACGTCCGTCGGCACCGAACAGATCGGCGGCCATGGCGTCCAAAGTCTGCCGCGCGTCGGTCCGACCGTGGACGAGCCCGGAGAAACAGAAGGCGTAGCTGTCGTGTACCGCCGGTTCGTCGTCAACGATCAGAATACGCATCCGGTCACCATCATTCCAAGATCATGCAATCAATGGAGTTGATGGTAACCAGAGACGCTTAAAGTGACGTAAACGGTCAGGTTCGGGGCATAAGAGCCGCCGATCTGCCGGTTATTCGACCGTAACGCTCTTCGCCAGATTGCGCGGCTGGTCGACATCGGTGCCCTTGGCGACAGCCACGTGATAGGCGAGCAGCTGCACCGGCACCGCATAGACGATCGGCGCGATCAGCGGGTGGACCTTGGGCATGGTGATCGTCGCGATGCAGCCATCGCCCGCCGCCTCGATCCCGTCATAGTCGGAGATCAGGATCACCTTGCCGCCGCGCGCCTGCACCTCCTGCATGTTCGAGACGGTCTTTTCGAACAATGGGCCGGAGGGCGCGATGACGATAACGGGCACATGCTCGTCGATCAGCGCGATCGGCCCGTGCTTCATCTCGCCCGCCGCATATCCCTCGGCATGGATATAGCTGATTTCCTTCAGCTTCAGCGCACCTTCCAAGGCAAGCGGATAATCCGTGCCGCGACCGAGATACAGGACGTCCCGCGCACCTGCGACGGCGCCGGCCATGGCTTCGATCGCTTCGTCATAAGCGAGCGCGCCGTTGATCGCGGCCGGAGCCTCGGCCAGATGGCGGACGATCTGCTTCTCCTCGTCGGACGACAGCCGCCCCTTGGCCTTGGCGAGATTGGCGGCGAGCGCGGCGAGAACGCTCAACTGGCAGGTAAAGGCCTTGGTCGAGGCGACGCCGATCTCCGGCCCGGCATGGGTCGGCAGCAGCAGGTCGGCCTCGCGGGCCATCGAGCTGGTGGGCACGTTGACCACTGCCGCGATCGTCTGCCCCTCGCTCTTGGCATGGCGCAGTGCCGCCAGCGTGTCGGCGGTTTCGCCCGACTGGCTGATGACGATCATCAGGCCGCCCGGCTCCATCACCGGCGCGCGGTAGCGAAATTCGGAGGCGACATCGAGGTCGACGGGCACGCGCGCGAACTGCTCGAACCAGTATTTGGCGACCATGCCCGCATAGAAGCTGGTGCCGCACGCCACGATCGTCACGCGCTTGATGCCCGACAGGTCGAAATCGGGGATCGGCAGCGCGACCTTGCCCTCCAGCCGCTGGAGATACGAGCGCAGCGTCTGGGCGACGACGATCGGCTGCTCGTAGATTTCCTTCTGCATGAAGTGCCGGTGATTGCCCTTGTCGATCAGGGCACCGGTGACGCCCGACAGGGTGACGGGCCGCTCGACGGGGTTGTTGTCGCGGTCATAGACCTGCGCGCCCTGACGGGTGCACACGACCCAGTCGCCCTCGTCGAGATAGGCGATGCGCTGGGTCAGCGGGGCGAGCGCCAGCGCGTCGGAGCCCAGATAGGTCTCGTCATCGCCATAGCCGACGACCAGCGGCGAGCCGAGCCGCGCGCCGATCAGCATGTCGGGCTGGTCGCGGAACAGGATGGCGAGCGCGAACGCGCCGTGCAGGCGCGGCAGCACCTCGCGGACGGCGGCGACGGGGTCGAGCCCCTGCTCGACCTTCTCGCTGACCAGATGCGCGACGACTTCGGTGTCGGTCTCGCTGGTGAAGACGCGGCCCCGGCCGATCAGTTCGTCGCGCAGCGCCTTGAAATTCTCGATGATGCCGTTGTGGACCACCGCGACATGGTCGGTGGCGTGCGGGTGGGCGTTGTTGGTCGTCGGGCCGCCATGCGTCGCCCAGCGGGTATGGGCGATGCCGACCGTCCCGGGCAGCGGATGCGCGGCCAGTTCCTTGGCCAGGTTGATCAGCTTGCCCGAGGCCCGGCGGCGTTCGATCGCGCCATGGTCGATGGTTGCGATGCCAGCCGAGTCATAGCCGCGATATTCGAGCCGCCGCAGCCCGTCGAGCAGCCGATCGGCGACATCCTCGCCGCCCAGGATTCCCACGATACCGCACATACTCTTACTCCCCAGCCTTTTTCGCGGCTTTCTTGGCCGTCATCATATCTCGGAAACGCTTGGCCCAGCCCGGCTTGGTCTGGCGTTCGGCGCGGACCAGCGCCAGGGCGTCCGCCTCGACATCGCTGGTCACGACCGAGCCCGCGCCGACGATCGCGCCCGCGCCGATCGTGACCGGGGCGACCAATGCGGAATTGGATCCGACAAAGGCCCCCTCACCGATCACGGTGCGATATTTGAGGAAGCCGTCATAATTGCAGGTGATGGTACCCGCGCCGATATTGGCCCCCGCCCCCACCTCGGCATCGCCCAGATAGGTCAGGTGGTTCGCCTTGGCGCCGGGGCCGAGCACGGCCTTCTTCATTTCGACGAAATTGCCGACCCGTGCCCCCTCCCGCACATCGGCACCGGGGCGCAGGCGGGCATAGGGACCGATATCTGCGCCGGTGGCCACGGTCGCGCCTTCCAGGTGGCTGAAGGCATGGATCGTCACGCCGTCCGCCACATGGACGCCGGGACCGAAGACCACATGCGGCTCGATCACCACGTCACGGCCGATCCGCGTGTCGTGCGCGAACCAGACCGTGTCGGGCGCGATCAGCGTCGCGCCATCGGCCATTGCGCGCGCACGACGGCGAGCCTGCCAGTCGCTTTCGACCACCGCCAGTTCGGCGCGGCTGTTGACGCCCGCGACTTCCCCCGCGCCCGTCTCGATCACGGCCGAATGGCGACCATCGGCAGCGGCAAGCATGACGATGTCGGGCAGGTAATATTCACCCGCCGCATTGTCGTTGCCGACCCGGTCGAGCAGCCCGAACAGATCCGTGGACCGGACCGCCATCAAGCCGGAATTGCAAAGGGTTACGGCGCGCTCTTCGGCACTGGCATCCTTGAACTCGACCATCCGGGCGATCCGGCCATCGGCATCCGCGATCACCCGTCCATAGGCCGCCGGATCGGCGGGGCGGAAACCCAGCACGACGGCGGCGGGCGCGTCCTGGGCACCCAGCCGGTCGATCATCGCCTGCATCGTCCGCGCCTCGACCAGTGGCACATCGCCATACAGGATCAGCACGTCGCCGTCGAAACCCGCCAGTGCCTCGCGCGCCTGCGCCACCGCATGGCCGGTACCGAGCTGCTCGGCCTGAAGCGCCGTCCCGACGCCGAGCGGCGCCACCGCCGCCTCTACCTGTTCGCGTCCCGCACCAGTCACCACGACCATCCGTTCGGGTGAGAGTTGCTTCACGCTGTCGATCAGATGGAGCAGCATCGGCCGCCCGGCGATCGGGTGGAGAACCTTGTGCAGGTCGGACTTCATGCGGGTGCCCTTACCCGCTGCGAGGATGATGGCGGCGACTGGTCTCGTCATGATGGTTGCGCCTGCCATGGATTTCGGGCCAAGGCCAGCCACAGAACGGCGACGGACACGATCATGGACGCGAATTCACCGCACGGTTTTCCCTTTTCCATCGTGGGTTTCGACCTGGATGGCACGCTGCTCGATACCAGCGGCGACTTGGCGGCGGCGGTGAACCACGCGCTCGCGTCCATCGGTCGCCCGGCGCTGAGCGTCGAGGCGGTCAAGCCGATGATCGGCGGCGGGGCGCGGGCGATGCTGAAACACGGGCTGGACGCGACGGGCGGCTATGACGAGGCGACGCTCGATGCGCTGCACCGCCTGCTGCTCGACCATTACGAGGCCAACCTCGCCGTTCACACAACGCCCTTCCCCGGTACGCTGGCCGCGCTCGACGAACTGGCGGCGCGCGGCGTGACGATGGGCGTCATGACCAACAAGCTGGAGCGGTTCGCGCGCGGCATCCTGGACGCGCTCGGCCTGACCGACCGGTTCGCCGCGATCATCGGCGGGGACACGCTGGGCGTCGCCAAGCCCTCGCCCAGACCGATCCAGGCGCTGGTCGAACAATGCGGCGGCGGGCATGCAGCGTTCGTCGGCGATTCGATCTTCGACGTGCAGGCCGCACGCGCCGCCGGCCTGCCGGTCGTCGCCTGCTCCTTCGGCTTCCTCAGTCAGCCGGTCGAGACGCTGGGCGCGGATGCGGTCATCGACGGATATGACGAACTCATTCCGACGCTGCGGCGGCTCGGCGCTTCCGCCACTTGATCCACAGATGCCGCGCGAGCAGCGGCAGCGGCATCCGGATCAGGTGCGAGCGGATATAGAAACCCAGCCGCGTCAACGGCCGCCGTTCGCGTCCCCATCCGTTGCGGGCCATCATCCGGCGGCGATAGAGGCGGTCGAGGGGCGTCAGGTGCCGCCATGGTTCGGGCACATCGGTCCCGTACAGTGCATGGCTCAGCCGCATCGCCCGGCCCATCGCCGCCGACAGGCCATGGTGCCGGGCACGGTCCTCCAGCCCCTGAGTGCCGCCTTCCTCGACTAGCGCATGAATGTCCCAGAGATTACGCAGGCCGCCGCTCAGGTCGCCATCCGCAAAAAGATGCGCCGCGGCATGAACGAGCATGTCGGTGTGGCACAGGACCGCCAGCCCGCCCTCCAGCGGCACGGCATCGGCGATCATCGCGGCCGCATCCGGCCGGGGGCGTGCGGTCAGCGGCAGGATGGTGTGGTGGACATCGACCATCCGGTCGCGCTCGCCGTGAACCAGCGGCGGCAGTTCGTGCATCCAGCGCCGGTAATAGAGATCGTCGTAGGGGTCGGACTTCAACCAATCCCATCCCGCCGCCAGCAGCAGCTGCTCGGCCTGGTCGAGGGATGCGCGGGGCAGCAGGATGTCGCAGTCTCCGATCCCCCGCCCTTGCCCCGCCGCCAGTCCCGCCGCGACAAAGGCGCTGCCCTTGAGCAGGATGACCGTCTTTCCGAGAGGTGCCAGCGCACGGGCGACGCGATGGGCTTCCCACAATGCCGTTCGCCGGACCTCCGCCGCCTCTGCACGGGCGCCGTCCAAGGCCCTTTGCACAGCCACGGGCACGGATGGCCCGTCCAGCCGATGCGCCAGCGTCCCCAGCAAGGTCTCGGCCCGCGCGACACACACGACCTCGGTCCAGGTCTCAGGGGCCAGCATCGCCGACCGCTCCGGCGACCGCAGCAGCGCGACCAGCGTCTCGGCCGCCCTCACAAGGCGCTCCAGATCGATTCCACCGCCGCGACACCGGCCTCGCCATCGGGATAGTCGAGCGCGACGGCGGGCACCTCCGCGCGAAGCCGGGTCAGCGCGCGGAAACCCGCCTCTCCCAGCGCGACATAATTGGTCGAGGCCTGGGTCAACCGGACGAAGGTTTCGGTCGGCGCCATACCCTGGAGCGTCAGGGGAAAGCCGAAGCGTGGAAAGATCATGAGCGCCGGGCGAGCGGGCTCGTCCATCGCGGCGACCGCTGCGGCATCGGGGGCGACATGGCGGACCTCGCCTTTGGGCGTGCCGGACAGGAGCGGGCCGGTCAGCCTGTCCGGCGGAATAAGGGCCACGCTCTCATTCTTCAGACTGATCGGACGCGGAAAGGGATGTGCCAAGCCGGTCGTCAGGTCGATCAGCGCGAACTCATCGCCCAGGAAACGCCAGCCGCGCTGCGACAGCAACAGCGCCAGGGTCGATTTGCCCGCCCCCGACACGCCGCTCATCAGGATCGCCCTGTCGCCTCGCGCGACGACTGCGGCGTGCAGCAGAAGGTGACGGCGATGGCCCAGCGCGACCTGCAGGTTCATTCCCATCTCGGCGGCGAGCAGCCCATGCGCCAGGGCCAAGGGGGCGGCATCGGGGAGATGATAGTCGCCCATGGTCCTGACCGCAGGCCGCAACCACCGCCGCGCCAAAGATGCTGCCTCCAGCCGGACGCTATAGTGCGCAAAATCGGCGCGCGGATAATCACGGTACAAAGCGTCCAGCGCGGCGATCGGCGCGCGCCAGTCCGAGCCGATACGGAACCCGACCAGCCCGACGCGCAGGGCGATCCGATGCCTCACAGCCGGTCGACCAGCCCCGCCGCCTCCAGTTCGTCGAGCCGGACACGCAATATCGCCGTATCGTCCTCGTCCGCATCCCCCAGGTCGTAGGTTCCGGCCAGGCGCGCGAGCAGCGCCTCGATATCGAGCGGCGCCTCGTCCAGCGCCTCGAGGATTTGCGGTGCGGGTTCGTTGAGCAGATGGGTGATGCCCGATGGGCGATGATAGACGGCGGTGAAGATATCCAGCGGCTCGACGATCAACAGCGCCGCCTCCGCCGCGCGGTAGCGCGGAACGGCCATGCGCTCAGGTCCTGGGATTCTGCACGGACAGGAAACAGGTATAGCCGCTCTGCCCCATCTTCAGCTTCCTGATATAGGCGAGATAGGCCTGCGTAGCCTTGCTGGTCGCCCCGGGCAGGTTCTGCCCCTGGAACATCGCCTTCTGCACCTCGTCGCCGGTAAAGGGACGCGACGGCGGCGGGAACGGGCCATAGCCGGTGATCGGTCCCAACAGGCTGGGCGGCGCCAGCGATCCGTCGCTCGCGATATATTTGCCCGCATTGCCGGGGTCCGGCACGGGGATCTGACACGCCAGGATAGACGCGGTGGCCTGTGCCAAGGCCGGGCGGATCGCAACAACCGAACTCGCGCCGACCGCGCCCAGCATCAGCATCCGGCGGCTCGTCACGCTGGAAGGAACAGGGGTGGCCGGTTCCTCGGGCGCGGGGCCGTGGTCGGGAGGCGTGTCATCCATGACGTTGCGATGTCCCATATTCATGGCGTTATCACAAGAAGCCGTGCAGGCGCGGTCGTTTCCCAAAGCTGGAAAAGCGGATGCGCGAAGGCAGACAGCGCCGTCGTCGCCCGCTACATCGACACCTCATGGGATTCGGCATTCGCACCTTATGGGCCGTCGTCGTGGCCGTCGTCGCCACGGTCGTGGTGTTTCTGACTGGCGGCCCCGCCCCGGCGATCATCACGCTGGTCGGCGGGATCGCGGCCGCGCTCGTCGCGAGCGAAGGCGTCTCCGACACCCCGGACGATCTTCCCGCGCTCGAAGAACAGGGCAGCCTGTCACCCCTGCTCGAAGAGACGCTGGATGCCATCGTCGAACCGGTATTGTTGATCGAGCGGGGCCGCGTGATCCTCGCCAACCGTTCGGCGCGGGGGCTGCTCGGCTCGCATATCGTCGGCGAGGATGCGCGGATCGCCATTCGTCACCCCGCCGCCGCCGAGCGCCTGATCGCACGCGAAGGCGTGACCGACCCCGACCACCCTATATCGCTCGTCGGCCTGGGTTCGTTGGAACAGCGTTGGGAGATGCGGGTCGCCGACACCTCCAGCGGGCAACGCATCGTCCATCTGATCGACCAGACCGCGCATGACGCCGCCGAACGGATGCGCGTCGACTTCGTCGCCAATGCCAGCCACGAATTGCGCACGCCGCTCGCCTCGATCCTGGGTTTCATCGAGACGCTGGGCGACGAAGCGGGCGAAGACGCCGAAATCCGCGCCCGCTTCCTGAAGGTCATGTTCGACGAGGCGCGGCGGATGCAGCGGCTGGTCGAGGATCTGATCTCGCTGAGCCGGATCGAGGCCGACAAATATCGCCAGCCGGCGCAGCCGGTCGACATGAACGACCTGGTCCAGCATGTGTGGGACGAGTTCCTCGACTCCGGCTCGCGCCGGGCCGAGGATATCAACTGCGACCTGACGCCCGACCTGCCCCCGATCGCGGGCGACCGGGCCCAGTTGTCGCAGATGCTGCACAATCTGATCGGCAATGCGATGAAATATGGGCGGGCGGACACGCCGGTCCGGGTCACGCTGGAGCGTGACGGCGCCATGCTGAAGCTCGCGGTCGCCGATCGCGGCGAAGGCATCGCCGCCAGCCATATTCCGCGCCTGACCGAACGCTTTTACCGGGTCGATTCGGGCCGCAGCCGGAGCATCGGCGGCACCGGGCTTGGCCTGGCGATCGTCAAGCACATCGTCGAGCGTCATCGCGGCAAGCTGGAAATCGCCAGCGAAGTGGGCGTCGGCACGACCTTCACCGTGCGGCTGCCCACGATCAAAAACGCCGATCGGACGGTTTCCGAGGTGAGTGTCACAAAACCACAATAAAAATGTCACACGGGGGTCCGGCGAGCATGGCAGCGCCGGTTCGCAACCAAGATGGTCGCCCTCCCTCCAAGGAACCCGATGCGCCTGCCCTGCCTTCTCGCCGCGATATTCGCGCTGGCCGCCTGTCACGACCAGGCCAATGGCGGCGGCGCGGGCGTGCGCGAGCAGATCACGGCGGTCGGCTCCTCGACCGTCTACCCCTTTACCACCATCATCGCCGAGCGTTTCGTCGCGTCGGACCCGGATGCCAAGGCGCCGGTGATCGAGTCGACCGGCACGGGCGCGGGCATGAAGCTGTTTTGTGCCGGGATCGGGGCGGGCCACCCGGATATCGAGGACGCATCCCGCCGGATGAAGGCGAGCGAATATCGCGAGTGCGCCGCGCACGGCGCGCCCGATATCCTAGAAATTCAGATCGGCATCGACGGCATCGCCTTTGCCGAATCGAAGCGCGGGCCGCGCATGGCCCTCACCACGGTCGATCTCTACCGTGCCCTGTCGGCGCATCCGGGCGGTCGACCCAATCGCGCGCGGACCTGGGCCGATGTGAACCCGGTGCTGCCCGCCACGCCGATCCAGGTCTATGGCCCGCCCGCGACCAGCGGCACCCGCGACGCGCTGGCCGAGCTGATCCTGATGAAGGGCTGCGACGCGGTCGAACCGGGCGCGGTCGCGCTTAGCCACCGTGATCCCGACGCGCACCGGCTGATGTGCGCCCGGGTCCGGGACGACGGCGCCTATATCGATGCGGGCGAGAACGACAATCTGATCGTCCAGAAGCTCCAGGCCAATCCGGATGCGATCGGCGTCTTCGGCTATTCCTATCTGGAGGAGAACCGCCAGACGGTGGACGGCGTCGCGATCAATGGCGTGAAGCCGACCTATGCCGCGATCGCCGCCGATCAATATCCCGGATCGCGCGCGCTCTATGTCTATGTGAAGAAGGCGCATCTCGACGCCATTCCGGGCCTGCGCGACTTTCTACGCCTCTATGCGGCCAATTGGGGCAAGGACGGACCGCTGGTCCGGCGCGGACTGATCGCCGCGCCCGCCGCCGTCGAAGCCCGGTCGAGAGCGATCATCGCCCGCGAAATCCCGCTCGATCCGGCGGCGCTGCCGCTATGAATGGGGCGATCCTCCTGATCCTGATCGTCGGGCTGGGCGTCATCGCCTGGGCCAGCACCCGGATGCGCGCGCTCGGTTTCCGGCGCGGGACGGGCGCGCGGGCCAGCTCGCTGCCGCATCATCATGGCTGGTATGTCGCGCTGTGGACGGTCGTGCCGCCGCTGTTGTTCCTGGCGGTCTGGGTCGCGACCTCGCCCGCGCTGGTCACCGAGACGGTCGTCGCGACGCCGGCCGCCGCGCAGCTGCCGCCACCGGGGTTCGAGCGCGCCGCGATCCTGTCCGAAGCGCGCGCGCTGGCGGCCGGACGGGCGCACGGTGCCTTCCATGCCCTGTCGCGGACCCTAGCGCCCGCCTATGACCGGGCGCAGACGCGCTTCGACTGGATCGCGACGGCGGTCGTCCTGCTGCTCGCGCTGGCGGGGGGAGCCTATGCCTATCTCCGCGTCCGCCCCGATTTCTCGGCGCGCACCCGAATCGAGCGGGTGGTGCTCGGGCTGCTGCTCGGCGCGTCGCTGATCGCGATCCTGACGACGGCGGGGATCGTCGCATCCCTGCTCTACGAAGCCGGGCGCTTCTTCTCGGTCGTCCCGATCACGGACTTCCTGTTCGGCACGCATTGGAGCCCGCAGGTCATCGACCCGCGCGATCCGGGTGCGTCGCTGGGCGCGGTGCCGCTATTCTGGGGCACGTTCTTCATCGGTGCGGTCATCGCGATGGCGGTGGCCATCCCCTTCGGTCTGATGAGCGCCATCTATCTGACGCAATATGCCGCCCCCCGCGCCCGCCGGATCATGAAGCCGGTGCTTGAGGTGCTGGCTGGCATACCGACCGTCGTCTACGGCTATTTCGCCGCGCTGACCGTCGCGCCCGCCGTTCGTCAGTTCGCGGTCGCGATCGGCATCGACTGGGCCTCGTCCGAAAGCGCGCTGGCGGCCGGGCTCGTGATGGGCGTGATGATCATCCCCTTCGTCTCCTCGATGGCCGATGACAGCCTGGCGGCGGTGCCCAGCACGATGCGCGACGGCAGCCTGGCGATGGGGGCGACGCCGTCGGAGACCATCACCCGCGTCATGCTGCCCGCCGCCCTGCCCGGCGTCGTCGGCGGCGTCCTGCTAGCCGTGAGCCGCGCGATCGGCGAGACGATGATCGTCGTCATGGCCGCAAGCGGCGTCGCCACGCTGACCGCCAATCCCTTTGCCAGCACGACCACGGTCACGCGCCAGATCGTCGATCTGCTGACCGGCGAGGCCGAGTTCGACAGCCCCAAGACGCTCGCCGCCTTCGCGCTGGGCCTGACCCTGTTCGTCATCACCCTGCTCCTGAACATCGTCGCGCTCAGCGTCGTGAAGCGGTACCGGGAAAGCTATGAATAGCCCGCCGCCTCCTGCGCCCCATTCGTGGGACAGCCCGGCCATGGTCCGGCGGCTGCGGCGGCGCTATGCCGCGGAGCGCCGCTTCCGGCGCCTCGGCGCGGCGGCCGTGGCGCTGTCGGCGGCGTTTCTGGCATTCCTGCTCATCACCATGCTGGCGCAAGGGATACGCGGCTTTACCGAGACCCGGGTGACGATGCCGGTCGACCTGGCCGTAGCGGGATTGCCGATCGAGCCGGCGCGCCTGAAGGGGCGCGGTGCCGACCTTGCCCTGGCCGGGGCGGGTCTGGAGGATGCCGTCAATCGGGCCGCGACGACCGCATTCGGCCCGGACGGCACCGATCTTCTATCGCCGGGCGCATGGATCACTGTGCGTGACGCGGTCAAGGCAGACCCAGCGCTGCTCCACCGCCAGACGATGTTCGCGCTTCCCGTCGCCAGCCGGTTCGACGTCGCCGCCAAAGGCGTCGGCACGCCCGATGCGGAGGCGGTCGTCGCGCGGTTGCGGGCCAGGGGTGTCTTGTCGACCGGATGGGACCTGGGCTTCCTGCGCGATGCCGATGCCACCGATCCCACCCGGGTCGGCATCTGGGGCGCGGCCAAGGGATCGCTGCTGACCATGCTGGTCACGCTGGCACTGGCCTTTCCGATCGGCGTGCTTGCCGCACTTTACCTCGAGGAATATGCCCCCAAGAACCGCTGGACCGACATGATCGAGGTGTCGATCAACAATCTGGCGGCGGTCCCCTCGATCATCTTCGGCCTGCTCGGCCTGGCGGTATTCCTCGGCACCTTCGGCCTGCCACGTTCGGCGCCGCTGGTCGGTGGCCTGACGCTGGCGCTGATGACCATGCCGGTCATCGTCATCGCAGGGCGCAACGCGATCAAGGCGGTGCCGCCGTCGATCCGCGACGCCGCGCTGGCGATCGGCGCGTCGCGGGTGCAGGTGATCTTCCACCATGTCCTGCCGCTGGCTTTGCCGGGCATCCTGACCGGCACGATCATCGGCATGGCGCGCGCGCTGGGCGAGACCGCGCCGCTGCTGATGATCGGCATGCGCGCCTTCATCGCAGCACCGCCGCGGGGACTGACCGACCCGGCGACCGTGCTGCCGGTGCAGATCTTCCTCTGGTCGGATCAGGTCGATCGCGGGTTCATCGAACGCACCTCCGCCGCGATCATCATCCTTCTGGTCTTCCTGCTCGCGATGAACGGGCTGGCCATCTATCTCCGCAATCGGTTCGAGACACGCTGGTGAGCACACCCAAGATAAGCGCGCGCAACGTCAGCGTGTCCTACGGCGCCAAGCAGGCGATCCGCGACATCTCGATCGACGTCGACATGGATCACGTCATCGCGTTCATCGGCCCGTCCGGCTGTGGCAAGTCCACCTTCCTGCGCACGCTCAACCGGATGAACGACACCATCCCCTCGGCACGCGTATCGGGCGACGTGCGGCTGGACGGGCAAGACATCTACGCGCCCGAGATGGACGTCGTGCAGTTGCGCGCGCGGGTCGGCATGGTGTTTCAGAAACCCAACCCCTTCCCCAAGTCGATCTACGAGAATGTCGCCTATGGCCCGCGCATCCACGGGCTGGCCGCGTCACGCGCCGAGCTGGACATGATCGTCGAGCGGTCGCTGACCCGGGCGGGCCTGTGGAACGAGGTGAAGGATAGGCTGTCCGAGAGCGGCACCGCCTTGTCGGGCGGCCAGCAACAGCGGCTGTGCATCGCGCGCGCCATCGCGGTCGACCCGGAAGTCATCCTGATGGACGAGCCGTGCAGCGCGCTCGATCCGATCGCGACGGCGCGCATCGAGGAGCTGATCCACGACCTGCGCGGGCGCTACGCCATTGCGATCGTCACCCATAATATGCAGCAGGCAGCCCGCGTCTCCCAGCGTACCGCCTTTTTCCACCTCGGCACGCTCGTCGAGTACGGAAAGACGTCCGACATCTTCACGAACCCGAAGGAAGAGCGGACGAAGGATTATATTACCGGCCGTTACGGCTGAGGACGAGGATCATGGACCACACCGTAAAAGCCTTTGACAACGATATCGGCCGGTTGCGCGGGCTGATCAGCCAGATGGGCGGATTGGCCGAGGAGGCGATCGCCAATGCGATCAAGGCGCTCCAACGCTCCGACCTGGAACTGGCGCGCAAGGTTCGCGAGGACGACAAGGCGATCGACCTGATCGAGGCGGAGGTCGAGCGGCTGGCCGTGCGCACCATCGCCCTGCGCGCGCCGATGGCTAACGACCTGCGCGAGGTCGTCGCCGCGCTGAAGATCGCCAGCGTCGTCGAGCGGATCGGCGACTATGCCAAGAACATCGCCAAGCGCGTGCCGATGATCGAGAGCGAGGACCGGATCGAGCCCGTCTCGATCCTGCCCGCCATGGCGCGGATCGCCTCCGCGATGGTGCACGACGTCCTCGACGCCTTCGCCGCGCGCGATGCCGAGGCGGCGGTGCGGGTCCGCGACAGCGACAACGCGCTCGACGATTTCTACGACTCCATCTTCCGCACGCTCGTCACCCATATGGTCGAGAATCCCAAGACGATCGGACAGGTCGCGCACCTGCTGTTCATCGCCAAGAATCTCGAACGTATCGGCGACCATGCGACGAACGTTGCGGAGATGGTCTATTTCGCCGCCACCGGCACCCAGATGGGTGAGCGGGACCGCGGCGGTACTTTGCCTTCTTGAGGGAACAGGCACGATGGCACGGGTAAAGATGTTGCTGGTCGAGGACGACGCCGCGCTGGCGGAATTGCTCGTCTTCCATTTCAAGCGCGAGGATTTCGAGGTCGCCCATACGCCCGACGGCGAGGAGGCGTTGCTGCTGGCGCGCGAGAGCACGCCGGACATCGTCCTGCTCGACTGGATGGTCGAGGGGATTTCGGGGATCGAGGTCTGCCGCCGCCTGCGCCGTTCGCCCGAGACGGCGAATGTGCCGATCATCATGCTGACCGCGCGCGGTGAGGAAGAGGATCGGGTGCGCGGGCTGGAGACGGGGGCGGACGATTATGTCACAAAACCCTTCTCCCCACGCGAACTGGTGGCGCGCGTCGGCGCGGTGCTGCGGCGCGTTCGACCGGCACTGGCGGGCGAGGCGCTGACCTATGCCGATATCGAGATGGACACGGTCGGCCACAAGGTCCGCCGGGCGGGCGAAGTCGTCTCGCTCGGGCCGACGGAGTTCCGCCTGCTCAAGCATTTCCTGGAGCATCCCGGCTGGGTCTTCTCACGTGAACGGCTGCTCGACGCGGTCTGGGGCCATGACTCGGATATCGAGAGCCGCACGGTCGACGTGCATATCCGTCGCCTGCGCAAGGCGATCAATATCGGCGACCGTCCCGACATCATCCGCACCGTCCGTTCGGCGGGCTACTCGCTGGACGCGGGCGGCTAAAAAGCGCGTCACGATCGGGTCGCAAGCGAAACGAGGGAGCCAAGTGCGGCATGGGGCGTTCACCCCACGCGCTAACGCACTTGCGCTTCTGAACAGGAGATTCGCATGAAGCTCGTTTTTCTGGCCGTCGCCGCGCTGATGGCGACGCCCGCCGTGGCTCAGACCACGACCCAGACCGATACTACCGCACAGGCCGGGATGCAGGCCGGCGGCGCGACGGACACCACCACCGGCTCGACCCAGGCCAATGCAGCCGCTTCAGCCGCGACGATGACCGCCGGCGGTTATCAGCCCGCCCAGCCGCCCATGGCCTCGCCCCCGCCCCCGGGCGCGCCGGTCGTGTTCCAGCAGGCGCCCAGCCCGTCGCAGGCCTATCCGGCCCCGGCGGCGCTGAAGAGCTATCCGATCTGCAAAAAGGGTCAGTATGACCAGTGCCGTCAGCGTGGCGGCAAGTAATCGGTCGATCACCCGGCTGTAAGAATGGCGCCGGTTCCCAATTCGGGGACCGGCGTTTTCTTTTGGCCGCTTATTCCTCGACCAGCTTCATCAGACGCCGCTCGACGGGCGCCAGCACCGGGCCCAGTTCATGGCCGCGCTTCAGGACGGCACCGCCCTCGCCGATCAGCGCCCACATGCCCTGCCGGTTGCGGAGCGCCGGTCGCTTTTCGATGCGATATTCCGGCCGCTCGGCGGTACGGCGAAAGGCCGAGAAGATCGCCGCATCGCGCCCCAGATCCATCGCATAATCGCGCCAGTGTCCGGCGGCGACCATGCGGCCGTACAAGTCCAGGATGCGGTTCAACTCAGCCCGCTCGAACCCCACCTGACCGGGGACATTGGGGAAGGGCAGGACTCCCATCAGGCGCGGTCGCGCTTGTCTTCCTGTTCGGCCAGGACGGCATCCAGCCGCCGCCGCATGGTATCCAGTTCGCAGCGCAGCATCTCGATCTTCTGGGTTTGCGGATCGAAGATTTCCGAACAGGGCGTGCCGTAAGGAACGAAGCGCTTCTCGGTGGCCGCACCGCCCTCGACCACCGTCGGTCGAGCGGGGATGCCGACCATGACCGCGCCTTCCGGCACGTCACGGGTCACGACCGCATTGGCGCCAATCCGTGCCCGCGGGCCGACGGTGATCGGCCCCAGCACCTGCGCGCCCGAGCCGATGATCGACCCGTCCGCCAGTGTCGGGTGACGCTTGCCCGCCACGCCATTGTCCGGGCTGGTCCCGCCCAGCGTGACGCATTGATAGATGGTGACGTCGTCGCCGATCTCGGCCGTCTCGCCGATCACCACGAAGCCATGGTCGATGAAGAAGTTGCGACCGATCCGGGCGCCGGGATGAATGTCGACCGCGGTCAGGAAGCGGGTGAAGTGGTTGACCAGCCGCGCCAGGAAAAAGGCCCGCGCCTTATACAGCCGATGGGCAATGCGGTGTCCGGCGAGCGCCCACACCCCCGGATAAAGCAGGATCTCGGCCCGCGAATGCGGCGCGGGATCGCGAGCCCGGATCGAATCGAGATAAGCGGCCAATCGGCTCGGCATGTGCATGTCCCCAGATGCGATACCGGCATTTAGGCACGATATGGCTTGAAATCCAGATAGTCGCAGAGACGGTGTCGTCGCGACAAACTCTATCTTTGTTGCAGCGTTCGTCCCGACACGGCATGGCCGCCCGGCCGAAAGGCGCAAAGGAGACATGATGGACCCGACGAGTAGCGAACTGATCCATATCCTGCCCTTCGTGGGTGTCGGCTTTGCCGCCCAGGTCGTCGACGGCGCATTGGGAATGGCGTTCGGCGTGATCTCCAACACCCTGCTCATCAGCCTGGGCGTCCCTCCCGCCGCCGCCTCGGCCGGGGTCCACAGCGTCGAGACCTTCACCACCGCCGTCTCCGGCATCAGCCATGCGATGCACCGCAACGTCAATTGGCGGCTGTTCCTGCGGCTGATGATCCCGGGCGTCATCGGCGGGGCGCTGGGTGCCTATGTCCTGTCCAATATCGACGCGGCGGTCGTGAAGCCGTTCATCCTGGCCTATCTGACCGCCATCGGCCTGTACCTGCTGGTCCGCGCCTGGCGGCACAAGGCGCATATGCGCGAGCCGAAAGTGGTCGAGCCCTTGGGCTTCATCGGCGGCTTTCTCGATGCAGCGGGCGGCGGCGGCTGGGGCCCGGTCGTGACGTCCAACCTGCTGGCGCAAGGCGCCGCACCGCGGACCACCATCGGCACGGTCAACACCGCCGAGTTCTTCCTGACCGCGACGATCTCGGCGACCTTCATCAGCCAGCTGGGCTGGGGCGCCTTCACCATGGCGACGGTCGGGCTGTTGATCGGCGGCATCTGCGCCGCGCCGTTCGGGGCCATCCTCGCCAAGCGCGTGCCGCCACGGACGCTGCTGACGTTGGTCGGGGTGATCCTGACGCTGACCAGCCTGTGGGGGCTGTATCAGGCGATCAAAGGCTGACCGCCGGATTCCGGAGGGGTGTCACCGCCAGCGGGTACGCCCCTCCACCACCGGGCTGCGCCCGGCGGTCCCCCTTCCCAAGCCGAGCTTGGGGAGGACTTTTTACGCAATGGCCGCGTGGACGGTCGCGACCGCCTGCATGACCGCTGCGATCCGGACCGAGGTCTGGATGATCTCGGCCGAGACGCCCGCCTTTTTCAACACCGCCTCATGCGCGTCGATGCACATGCCGCAGCCGTTGATCGCCGAGACGGCGAGGCTGAACAGCTCGAAATCGACCTTGTCGATACCCGGCGCCGCGATGACGTTCATGCGCAGCTTGGCGGGCAGGTTGCGATATTCCTGGTTCCCCGCCAGATGGGTGAAGCGATAATAGACATTGTTCATCGCCATCACCGCCGCCGCCGCGCGCGCCGCGTTGGCGGCCTCGGGCGACAGCTTGGGGGCGCATTCCGCCTCGGCGGCATCGACCAGCGGCTTGTGGCCGGTGCCGTGCGCGCAGGCGAGCAGCAGGCCATATTTGCGCTGATCGTTCAGCAGCGCCTCGTTCAGCAGCGATCCGACATTCAGCCGAATGTCCTTGGCGAAGTCGGGCAACTGCCCGGCGAATTCCTTGAGCGACATGGAAGAGCTCCAGATAAACGACGCCCCAGTCCGAGTTGCCGACCGCCATGGGTCGGCAACCCTCGCCGGGGCATCGGGAATGGGGTCCGGGGACGGTCTCGCCCCCGGATGACGGGATTACTCGGCCGCGAGCTGGAGGACGTCGTCGCCCTTGTTCCAGTTGCAGGGGCAGAGCTCGTCGGTCTGCAGCGCGTCGAGGACGCGGAGCGTCTCGGCCGGGTTGCGACCGACGTTCAGGCCGTTGATGGTGACATGCTGGATGACATTGTCGGGATCGATGATGAACGTCGCGCGGTAGGCGACATGCTCGTTCTTGTCGACGATGCCCAGCGCGTCGGCCAGGACGCGGCCATTGTCCGCGATCCAGGGGAAATCGGCGGCGGCCAGATCCGGGTCCGACTTGCGCCATGCCAGGTGGACGTGCGCGGTGTCGGTCGACGCGCCGATCAGCACGGCGTCGCGATCCTCGAAATCGCCCTTCAGCTGCGAATAGCCGACGATCTCGGTCGGGCAGACGAAGGTGAAGTCCTTCGGCCAGTAGAACAGGACCTTCCACTTGCCCTCGTACGACGTGTCGCTGATCGTCTCGCCGGCGGGCAGCGCGTTCGTGCCCTGCTGGACGGGAACAGTGAATGCGGGGAGCTTGTCTCCAACGGTCAACATGGCAATAGCCTCCATTTCTACGCAAAAATTCGGCTTCAGCCATCCTCTCGGGCATCGACGGTGGACCGCCTGTATTCGTTGTAGTGACGGATATGGGGACTGGCGCCTTTGATCCAACAAGCTATTTGTCAAATCGCAATCGACTGAGGCGATCAATGGCCGCGACCTACCTACCCACGTTGAAACAGCTGCAATATCTGGTGGCCCTGCAGGATCATGGCCATTTCGGCCGGGCGGCCGACGCCTGTTTCGTCACCCAGTCGACCCTGTCGGCGGGCCTGCGCGAGCTGGAGACGCTGATCGGCGTGACCCTGGTCGAGCGGACTCGGCGCGTGGTGCGCTTCACGCCGCTGGGCGAGCGGATCGCGGACAAGGCACGGCGCGTCCTGCGCGAGGCGGACGAGCTGGGCGATATGGCGCGTGCGGCCGGGCGTCCGCTCTCGGGCGAAATGCGCATGTCGGTCATCCCGACCATCGCCCCCTTCATGCTGCCGCGAATCCTGCCGCGTCTGCGCCGCGACTATCCGGACCTGAAGCTGTTCCTGCGCGAGGAGCCGAGCGGCCCGGCCTGCGAACGTCTGCACAATGGCCGCACCGACTGCGTCCTGCTCGCCTTGCCCTTCGCCTGTGGCGAGGTGACCGCTGAGCCCCTGTTCGACGACCGGCTGTTCGTGGCTTTCCCGTCCGACGAGGACAGAGCGCCACCCGCCGCCATTCCGGCCGCTGCGATCGACGAGAACCGACTGCTGCTGCTGGAGGACGGGCATTGCCTGAAGGATCATGCGCTCGCCGCCTGCAATCGCCCAGAGCTTCGCGCCGAGGCGACGATGCTGGGCACCTCGCTCCACACCATCGTTCAGATGGTCGACAATGGCCTCGGCATGACGATGCTGCCCGAAATGGCGCTGAAGTCCGGCATACTCGACAATACGAACATCACCGCGCGACCGCTCGACGCCGATAACGCCATGCGCAAGATCGCGCTGGTATGGCGCCGCGCCAGCCCGCGCGAAAAGGATTTCCGCCTGCTCGCCCAAGTCCTGTCCGAAGCGGCCTGAGCGCCACACGCAACCGGAGCGGCCCTGCGGGCGTCATGCCCCGCGGCCCCCATCAGCCAAGGAGATTTCGCCCATGACCCTCCCCATGACCCTCAACGCACGCCGACTGGTCGTTCTCTTGCCAATCGCCGCTCTGGTCGGGCTCGGCGGATGCGGACGCGGGCGGGATCAGCGGGAGGCGCCCGCCGCCCCGTCGAGCGAGCCGGTCACCGTCGCGCCGCCGATGCCGGCACCGACCGACCAGCCGATGGCGCCCACCCGCACAATCCTGGACAATGCGGCAGCCACGGGTTCGCTGTCATCGCTGGTGTCCGCCATCCGGGCAGCGGGCCTGGCGACGACGCTGGCCGGGCCCGGCCCCTATACCTTGTTCGCCCCCTCCAATGCGGCCTTCGGCCGTTTGGCGCCGGGTGTGTTCAATCAGCTTCTGCAACCCGCCAACCGGGAATCGCTGGTCCGGCTGATCCGTTTCCATCTGGTCCCGGGCGTCGTCGGCGTCGCCGATCTCCAACAGCGTATCGCGGCGGGCGGCGGCAAGGCGACGCTGATGACCGTTCAGGGCGAACCACTGACTGTCACCATGACGCAATCGGTCATCACCCTGACCGATGCGGGCGGCAACAAAAGCTATATCGAGGCGGGTGACATGGCCCAGGCGAACGGCATGATTCACATCGTGAACGGCGTATTGGTGCCAAAACTGGATTAAGTGCGTTACTCCCGGCAGGTGGGCCGTTTCGGTTGCCGAACGGCTCGCCTGCCCTTCACCATACGGCGCGACGCGACCACGCTCCGCCGTCCGAAGAATGGGAGTATGCTTTTCATGTTGAAGACTTTCGCAATCCTCGCCGCCACCTCAGGCCTTACAATGGCCGGCGTCGCGACGGCGCAGACGACCACGGCTCCAGCGGCGCCCGTCGCCCCTGCCCAGCCAGCGCCCGCCGCGCCGGCGGCTGCGACGCCTGTCGCGACCGGCACCATCGTTCAGGTTCTCGCCGCCACCCCGGACCGCAGCACGCTGGCCAAGCTGGTGGCGACGGCCGGGCTGACGGCGGACCTGTCGGGCCCCGGCCCCTTCACCGTCTTTGCGCCGAGCGACGAGGCGTTCAGCCGGATGCCCCCGGGTGCCCTCGATAATCTCAGCAAGCCGGCGAACAAGCCGGTGCTGGCGACGATCCTGAAATATCATGTCGTATCGGGCAAGCTGACCGCCGAGCAGCTGAAGGCCCAGATCGCAGCGGGGAACGGCACCGCGACGCTGACCACGCTGGCGGGCCAGCCGCTGACGGCGCAGCTGGGGCCGAACGGCAATATCATGCTGACCGACGTCAACGGGCAGAAGGCCTATGTCGACAAGGCCGATGTCGATGCGACCAATGGCGTCGTCCACCTGACCAACGGCATCAACGTGCCGAAGATCGGCTGATCCCAACCGGATCGACATGAGGAAAGGCGGGGCTTCGGCTCCGCCTTTTTCTATGGGGTCGGGTCGGTCCAGCGCGCTGCCGCCACGGCGTCCCCGTGTCGCGCCTCGACCCAGCGCGCCTCCCCACCCCGCGTCTCCCGCTTCCAGAAGGGGGCATCGGTCTTCAGCCGGTCGATCAGATAGGCGCAGGCGTCCAGCGCATCGTGGCGATGCGGCGCGGCGGCGAGGACCAGGACGATCCGCTCGCCGGGATGCATCGGCCCGACCCGGTGGATGATCGTCGCCGCCTGAAGCGACCAGCGTTCGGACGCGGCCCGGGCGATCCGGTCGAGCGCAGCCTCGGTCGCGCCCGGATAATGCTCCAGCTCGAGGCGATCGACACCGTCATCGGCGCGGACGAGCCCGCAAAAGCTGGCCACCGCGCCGACATCGTCGCCCTCCATCCGCGCCATTTCCCCGGCCAGGTCGATCGGATCGGAGGACACCAGTATGCGGATCATCCGCCCGTCACCGGCGGAAAGATCGCGATTTCACGCGCGCCTGTGATGACGGCGTCGAGCGCGACGAAATTCTGGTCCACCGCCGCCCGCAGCCGCTCCGGCTCGGCCAGGGCCTCGGCATGACCAGCGCTCCGCCCCGCCAGCCAACCGATCAGGTCCGCGACCGAGACGACGTCGGTCGGTGGCGTGACGCTTTCCTCGGCCTGCCCGATCCGCTCGCGGACCCAGGCGAAATACAGGATGGTCAGGGGCATCAGCTATCCATGTGCTTGAGGCCGACGCGCAGATAGTCCCATCCGGTGACGATGGTCAGCACCGCTGCGCCCCACAGCGCTGCCAGCGCCGCGACATGCAGCCAGGGCCAGGCCGGAAGCGCACCGCCCAGGATCAGACCGCCGAGCGCGATCAGTTGCAACGTCGTCTTCCACTTGGCCAGCCGCGACACAGGCACCGAGACCTGCAACTGCGCGAGAAACTCGCGCAGGCCCGACACCGCGATCTCTCGGAGCAGGATCACGAGTCCTGCGACCACGCTCCACCCGCTCAGCACCTGCACGGCGACCAGCACCAGGATGACCGAGGCGACCATGATCTTGTCGGCGATCGGGTCCAGGAAGATGCCGAGCTTCGACACGGCACCCTGCGCGCGCGCCAGATAGCCGTCGAAATAATCGGTGATGCCCATCAGGCAGTAGAGTGCGAAGGCGATCCCATAGCCCAGCGCCCAGTCGGGCTGCCACAGCAGCCCCGCGAGCAGCGGCACGGCCAGGATTCGCGAGAGCGTCAACAGGTTGGGCAGCGTCAGCATGACGCCTTCTAACCGCTCGCCCGCACATGACAAACCGCTTTAAGCGGTTGGCGATGCCAGCCCGCATGGTTATGTTGGCGTCATCCTGTTGCCACGATCGGGCCATTTTTCGTTATGCTTAATGCCCTCGGGCTTCTTAAACGGCGTCGGTTCCTGCCGCTGTTTACCACCCAGTTTCTCGGCGCCTTCAACGACAATCTGTTCAAGACGTCGATGGTGCTGTTCGCGACCTACGCGATCTTCACCGATCCCCGTTCGGAATTCTATTTCAACTCCGCCGCCACGGGCGCTGCCATCCTGCCCTTCGTATTCCTGTCCGCGCTGTCGGGCCAGTTGGCCGACGGGCATGACAAGGCGCGCATCATCCGGATCGTCAAGACGGTCGAGATCGCGATCATGCTGGTGGGCGCGGGCGGCCTGCTGATCGCCAAGGCCGGATATACCACCATCGGCCTGTCGCTGATGCTCGGCACCGTGTTGGCGCTCGGCGTCCATTCGACCTTTTTCGGCCCGATCAAATACGCCATTCTGCCGCAGCATCTGGAGCCCGAAGACATATTGGGCGGCACCGGTCTGGTCGAGGCGGGGACCTATCTGGCCATCCTGCTCGGCACCGTCGCGGCGGGCTGGATCCCGGTCGAGGCGGCCGCGATCGGCGTGATGGTGGTCGCGATACTCGGCTGGTTCACGGGGCGGCAGGTTCCGCCAGCGCCACGCGAAGGGCCGCCCATTCCGCTCAACTACAATCCGTTCACCGCGTCGTGGCGGCTGATCTCGGCGACGTTGCATATCCGCCGCCTGTTCCTGGCGATCATCGCGATCAGCTTCTTCTGGACGATCGGCGCGGTGCTGATCATCATCTTCCCGCCGCTGGTGAAGAACGTCCTCACCGCCGACAAGGAAGTGGCCAGCCTGGCGATCGCGATCTTCTCGATCGGCGTGGCCATCGGGTCGGTCGTCATCAACACCATGCTGCGGGGCGAGATCTCGGCGCGCTACTCGCCCATGTCTGTCATCGCGATGGGGGCGTTCGTCGTGCTGTTTTCGGTGCTGTGCCGCAACTGGACCCCGGCGCCCGATGGCGGCCTCTACACCTGGCATGCCTTCCTGGCGGAGCCGCGTGCGATCGGCATCCTGGCGGCGCTGCTGGCCATCGCGACCACGGGGGGCATGTTCGTGGTGCCGCTCTACGCCTTCCTGACGACGACGGTGGAAAAGGATCAGACGGCCCGGACCGTGGCGGCGAACAATATCGTCAACTGCTTCGCCATGACGATCGGATCGGTCGCGGTATTCGGGATCAGCGCGGCGGGCGTGTCGTCGGAGGACATGCTCTTCGTCGTGGCGGGCATGTGCCTGGTCTCGGCCTGGCTGGCGCTTCGCCTGCACCGGGCCTGTGACGACGGCTGCGTCACCCCCGCCTGATCACATCAGGAAGCTGTAGAAGCACACGAAAAAGGCGGTGAAGCTCAGCACGAACAGGCGCAGATCCTGTTCATCGTCCCGGCGGCTGCGCAGTCCCGAAGGCGGCGGTAGCGAACGCCGAAAGGGATGGCGGGCGGCTTCGTTGGTCAGGACAAGGCGGCGTCTCATGGCGCGGACGTTAACCCGGCGTTGACCATTTTTGCATCGCCCCAATTCCGGGCGACTGTACCCGCTGCCCCGATAAGGGACAGCGGGTCAGGAACTTGGCGGGAACCTAGTGGTGATGCGCCGACGACGCGCCGATCCCGGTTTCGGAGCGGACCCGCTGCGCAGGATAGCCCGCCCGGTCGACCGCCGCACGTCCGGTGCGATCGGTGACCGACACCAGCCAGATGGTCAGAAAGGCCAGCGGCATGGAAAAGATCGTCGGCGAGCCATAAGGGAAGATCGGCTCCGCATATCCCAGCACCTTCACCCAGATGGCGGGCGACAAGATGGTCAGGACCAGCGCCGTCGACAGGCCCACCAGACCGCCCGCCACCACACCGCGCGTGGTGCAGCCCGACCAGAGCAGCGACAGGAACAGCACCGGGAAATTGGCCGACGCCGCCAGTGCGAAGGCCAGGCTGACCATGAAGGCGACATTCTGCTTCTCGAACAATATGCCGAGCAGGATCGCGACGACCGCCAGCACCAGCACCGTGATCCGCGACACCCGAAGTTCGGACGCGGAGTCGGCCTGGCCACGCTTGATGACGGTCGCATAAAGATCGTGGCTGACCGCCGAGGCGCCCGACAGCGTCAGGCCAGCAACCACCGCCAGGATGGTCGCGAACGCCACGGCCGAGATGAATCCGAGGAACAGGTTGCCGCCGACCGCCTGTGCCAGGTGAATGGCGGCCATGTTGCTGCCGCCCCGAAGCGCGCCCTCCGCATCGAGGAAGCCGGGATCGGTTGCGACCAGCACGATCGCGCCGAAGCCGATGACGAAGGTCAGGATGTAGAAATAGCCGATCCACCCCGTCGCCCACAGCACCGAGCTGCGCGCCGCCTTAGCATCGGGCACGGTGAAGAAGCGCATCAGGATGTGCGGCAGACCCGCCGTCCCGAACATCAGGGCGGCACCGATCGAAATGGCGGAGACGGGATCCTTGATGAAGCCGCCCGGCCCCATGATCGCATGCCCCTTGGCCGCCGCTTCATCCGGTCCTGCGCCGGCGAGCGCAGCGAGCGCCGTCTTTACCTCGACCGCGCGGGCGAACAGCGCCTCCGGGCTGAAGCCGAACCGCGCCAGCACCGCGACCGCCATGAAGCTCGCCGCGCCGAGCAGCATCATCGCCTTGACGATCTGGACCCAGGTCGTGGCGGTCATGCCGCCGAACAGCACATACATCGTCATCAGCACGCCGACGATGACCACCGCATAGCCATAGGGCAGGCCGAAGAGCAGCCGGATCAGCTGCCCCGCGCCGACCATCTGCGCGATCAGATAGAAGAGCACGACAAGCAGCGTCGAACAGGCCGCGACCATCCGCACCGGTGTCTGCGCGAACCGGAAGGACGCGACATCGGCAAAGGTGAAGCGCCCCAGATTGCGCAGCCGCTCGGCCATCAGGAACAACAGGATCGGCCAACCGACGAGAAAGCCGATCGAGTAGATCAACCCGTCATAGCCATCGGCATAGATTTGCGCGGAGATACCCAGGAAGGACGCCGCCGACATGAAGTCGCCCGCAATCGCCAGACCGTTCTGGAAACCGGTGATGCCGCCACCCGCCGTGTAGAAATCGGAAGCCGTCCGGGTGCGCCGGGCGGCCCAGCGGGTGATGGCCAGGGTCAGCGCGACAAAGGCGGCGAACATGCCGATCGCGGTCCAGTTCGTCGCCTGCTGCACCGCCGGGCCGATCGCATGGGCCTGAACGGCGGAGAGCGGCGTCAGCGTGAGCGCCGCCCCAAGGGCGAAACGCCCGGCCCTCATGCGCCATACTCCGCACGAAGCGCGTCGATCACCGGATCGAAATCGCGATTGGCGCGCCATACGTAAAGGCCGGTCAACAGGATCGCGAGCGCGATGACGCCCAGCCCGACCGGAATCCCCCAGCTGGTCGCTCCGCCGCTGACCGACCGGGCCAGCAACGCCTTGTCGAACGCGATCGTCAGGACGAAGCCGAAATAGACGATCAGCATGATGACCGTCAGGACGATCGTGAAGCGCCCTCGCTTGCGAACCAGCGCAATGTAACGCGGATCGCTCGCCAGACGGGCTGCGGCATCCTCCATGGCATTCTCCCAAACCCCGCACCGTAGATCGGTGTCGTGGCCGCCATGCTCCCCTGCCCCTGCCGTTCCGTCAAGCGCGATTGGGGCGATAGGCGTTCAGGTCGATGCCGTGGCGCGTGACCTTGTCGTAAAAGGTCTTCCGCGGAATGCCGAGGATGGCGAGCGCGGCGCGGACATCGCCTGATACCTCCTCCAGGACCGACCGGATGGTCGCCCCCTCGAACTGCTCGACCCGTTCGGGCAGCGGCAGGGGATCGCCCGCCCCCTGCACCTCACCGAACAGGCCCAGCGCAACCCGGTTGGCATAGTTGCGCACCTCCCGCACATTGCCGGGCCAGTCATGCGACAGCAGACGCGCCTGGATGGTGCCGTCGATCATCGGTACGGGTCGCCCGAACCGCTCCGCCGCCTCGCGCAGGAAATGGGCGAAGAGCAACGGTACATCGGCACGACGCTCGCGTAGCGGGGGTACCCGGAGCCGGACCGCATCGAGCCGGTATAGTAGGTCGGGCCGGAACCGCCCCTCGACGACGGCGCGCGCCAGATCGGATTTGGCGGCCGCCACGATGCGCAGGTCAAGCGACTGGGGATCCTCGGCACCGATCGCGCGTACCTCGCGCTCTTCGACCACACGCAGCATCCGCCCCTGCAAGGCGGGCGCCATGCTGTCCACCTCGTCCAGGAACAGCGTGCCGCGATGCGCGGCCGCGATCCGCCCCGGCGTCCGGCCATGTACCTGGCCGAACAATTCGTCCTCGGCGATCGCTTCCGGCAGGGCGGCGCAGTCGACCGCGATGAAGGGACGCGTGCGCCGGGCGCTCCAGCGGTGAAGCAGCAGGGCGACCAGCTCCTTGCCCGTGCCCGTCTCCCCCTCGACCAGCACATCGACATCCGCCTGCGCCACCTGCCGCACCGTCTCGCGCAGGCGCATCATCACCGCGGTCTCGCCGATCAGGGGATAGGCGCCCTGCGCCTCTTCCGCCGCCAGCCGGAGCCGCCGATTGTCGAGGACCAGCCGCCGCATCTCCAGCGCCCGTTCGGCACTGGCGATCAGATGGTCGGCGGCAAAGGGCTTTGCGACGAAATCGTACACGCCCTGCTTCAGCGCCGCGACCGCCATCGGCACGTCGCCGTGCCCGGTCATCAGGATCACGGGGATTTCCGCGTCGATCGCCGCGACCCGCCTGGCCAGTTCGATCCCGTCGATCCCGGGCATCCGGATGTCCGACACGACCATGCCGGGAAACTCCGCCCCAATCCCCGCCAGCGCGGTCTGGGGATCGCCATGCGCCTCGACGTCGATCCCGGCCAGCTCGAACGACTGGGCCAGCGCCTGGCGCAGGACGGTGTCGTCATCGACCAGCAGCACCCGCAAGCCGTCGCTCATGCCCGGCGCATCCCGATACGAAAGCCCGCGCCGCCCAGTGTCGAGGGGATGGTTTCCAACATACCTCCAAACTCCGTCATGATATCCCGCGCAATGCCCAGTCCAAGGCCCAGTCCGTCCGGCTTTCCGGTCACGAACGGCGTGAAGATCTCGGTGGCGATCGCCGGGTCCAGCCCCGGGCCATTGTCCTCGACGGTCAGTTCGATCCCGTCCGCCCGTTCCGACACCGTCAGCCGTACGCGCGGATCGGGCCGCCCGCTGACCGCGTCCAGCGCATTCTGGAGCAGGTTGACCAACACCTGCTCCAACCGGACGCGCCCTGCAATCACCCTGGGCAGGCCGTCCGCCGGTCGCTCCAGCGCCACGCCGGCACTGCGAAAACGATCGCCGATCAACAACATCGTGCCGTCCAGCACCTCGTCCAGCGCCACCGGGCCCAGGCCGTGCGTGCCCCGCCGGGCGAAACGGCGCATCTCCTGGACGATGGATCCGATCCGCTCGGTCAGTTCGACGATGGTGGCCAGGTTGCCCGCCGCCTTGTCGGGCTGGGTTCGGTTCAGGAAGGTCCGGGCGTTGTCGGCCAGGGTCCGGATCGCGGCGACCGGCTGGTTGATCTCATGCGCGACGCCCGCGGTGATCGACCCCAGCGAGCCGAGGCGATTGGCCTGGGCCAGTTCCTCGCGCGCGGCGCGGAAACGCTGGTCGGCCAGAATCCGCTCGCCGATCTCGACCGTCAGGCGATCATTGGTCGCGCGAAGCTCGGCGGTGCGCCGTGCGACCTCCTCCTCCAACGCCTCACGCGCCAGGGCCGCCCGCTCGGCCCGGGTCCGGCGCCAGATGAGGAGCAGGGTCAGGCCGATCAGCCCGGCGGCGATCAGGGCGCTGGCCGAGCGCACCCAGCTGTCCGCCTGTCGCAAGGCTGGTCTGGTCGGCAGCAGATGGATCAACTGCCATCGCGGCAGGGGCGCGTGCGTCACCCCGACGATATAGCGCGCGTCCTGCGAATCCGTCGCCTCACTGTCTGCGATCCGATAGGGGATCGGTCTCGGCACGATACCGCCAAATTGCTGGTTCAACGCGATTTCGCGCGCAACGCCGGGGGCCAAAGGCCGCAGCGCAGTGAAACGCGCGCGCCAGTCCGTCGAAACCACGACCACGTCGTGATCGTCGACCAGCAACGTCTGCCCCGGATCGCTAGCCCAGGCCTGGGCCAGCCGGTCGAACTCCACCTTCACCACGACGACTCCGTCGGGTGCGTTTGCCGGGCCGATGCGCCGCGCGAGGAAAAGGCCCGGCCGGTGGCTGGTATTGCCCAGCGCGAAATATTCCGACGTGCCCGTCCGCATCGCCTGTCGGAAATAGGGGCGGAAGGCATATTGCCGCCCGACGAAGCTGTCGGGCGCTCCGGCATTGGACGCCGAGATGGTGATACCGAACCGGTTGATGGCATAGATGACCGGCGCGCCGGTCCGCTCGGCCAGGACGCGCAGTTTCTCGTTCAACCGGACCGCCGCCTCGCTCTTGCCGTTCCGCAGCGCGGAGGCGACGTCCGGATATTCGACCAACACGATGGGCAGCAGACGGAAGCGTTGCAATTCGCTGTTGAGCAACCGCTCCTGCTGTCGTGCGATCCGGGCCGCATCGACCCGGAGCGCTGCAACAGCCTGTCGATGGCCATAGACCCGCAGCGCGAACGCCGCGCCGGTCGCCAGCAGCAGCACCGCCAGGAGCGGTTTGGCGTAGCGTTTCAGATAGCGGTGCATGGGGTAGGACGGTTTGGGCACATGTGCGAAATATCGCAACGCGCCGCATCACGCTATGCGGATTTTCGCGCCGATTACCTGATGAAACGAAATTTTATCTTTCATTTTCAGTGATATATAATGCCGTCCGCAGAATTTTGCGATTTGTCCCGGCTGCCGCACACTCGTTGAAATCTGGAATGCGGCCAACCGCGTCCGCCCCGAAATTTTGCAGAGGATGACGAAGGCAATGATAGCACAAGATTATGCCGTGGCGGAGACGCCCCGCCGCGCGCGGATCTGGTCCCACCTTTATGTCCAGGTTCTGGCCGCGATCGCACTGGGTGCGATCATTGGCCATTTCTGGCCGGCTTTCGGCGAATCGCTGAAGCCGATCGGCGACGCGTTCATCAAGTTGGTGAAGATGATCATCGCCCCCGTGATCTTCCTCACCGTCGTCACCGGGATCGCCGGTATGCGCGAACTGGGCTCGGTCGGCCGGGTCGCGGGTAAGGCGTTCTTCTATTTCATCGTCGTATCGACCTTCGCGCTGATCGTCGGCCTGATCGTCGCCAATGTCGTCCAGCCGGGCGCTGGCATGAACATTGATCCGAGCACACTGAAGGCCGGGTCGATCGCGGAATATACCGCCAAGGCCCATGACACCACGGTCACCGGCTTCCTGCTCGGCATCATTCCCGACACGCTGGTCAGCGCCTTCACCCAGGGCAACATCCTGCAGGTGCTGATGGTCGCCATTCTGTTCGGCATTTCGATGGCGCTCGTCGGCGAACCCGCCCGCCCGCTGCTGAACAGCCTGGAGCGGATCAGCGTCGTGGTCTTCCGGATGGTCGGCATCCTGATGCGCGCCGCGCCGATCGGCGCCTTTGGCGCGATCGCCTTCACCATCGGCAAGTACGGCGTCGGCAGCCTGGTCAATCTGGGCGCGCTCGTCGCGACCTTCTACCTGACCTCGATCCTGTTCGTCGTCGTCGTGCTGGGCACCATCGCGCGCGTCAACGGCTTCTCGGTCCTCAAGCTGATCCGCTATTTGAAGGCCGAGCTGCTGCTGGTTCTCGGCACCTCGTCTTCGGAGGCCGCGCTGCCCAGCCTGCTCCAGAAGATGGAGAAGGCCGGTTGCGAAAAGTCGGTCGTCGGCCTCGTCGTCCCCACCGGCTATTCGTTCAACCTCGACGGCACCAACATCTACATGACGCTGGCGGCGCTGTTCATCGCCCAGGCCTGCGGCGTGGACCTGTCCCTCGGTCAGCAGTTGGCCCTGCTCCTCGTCGCGATGCTCTCGTCCAAGGGTGCGGCGGGCGTCACCGGCGCGGGCTTCATCACCCTGGCCGCCACCCTGTCGATCGTGCCGGACGTGCCGGTCGCGGGCATGGCGCTGATCCTCGGCGTCGACCGCTTCATGTCGGAATGCCGCAGCCTGACCAACTTCATCGGCAACGCCGTCGCCACCGTCGTCGTCGCCCGTTGGGAAGGTGCGCTCGACAAGGATGCCCTGAACGCCGCACTCAACGGCCATCCGACCCTTCCCACCCCCAGCAGCGCGCAACCCGTCATCGCCTGATCTGCATAGCGGCCCGGTCGATCTCATCGGTCGGGCCATTTATTTACAAAGATGCGCTAATCGGTCACCGCGATGACGACGGGGTTCGATTGAGGGGGAATATTCCATGAAGATTCATTGGCTTGCTGGCACCGCCATGGTGTCGGCGATGGGGGTCGCCGCATCCCCCGTGTCGGCTCAGACCGTCACCACCAAAGCGGCCGCAGAGCCTGCCAGCCCCGTCGCCACGGCCTATCCGACCACGGCTGCCGGTGACGGCAACACGGTTGGCGGCTACAACCAGTCGCGCTGGGCCGAGGATTGGCGGAAATATTGCGACCCCGCCAAGCGGGACGATGTCATCGACGCGCTGAAGTGCGTGAAGCTGACCCAGGACGGCAAGTCGTACGTCACCTTCTCGGGCGAGCTGCGCACCCGCGTCAACATCACCACGAACCCCAATCTGCGCGAGGTCGAGCAGCAGCGTCAGGACATCGCGCGGATCGTCGGCGGTGCGGACGTGCATCTGGGCGACAATTTCCGCGTCTTCGGCGAACTCGGCCGTGCGGAGCTTCAGGGTATCAACCTGGGCACGCCCGGCGGCAATCTGCGCAACCAGCTGGCCGTGCAGCAGCTGTTCGCCGAAGTGAAGGGCAAGGCGCTTGGCCTGGACGTCGGCGTGCGTGCCGGTCGCCAGGAATTTTACGACGGGCCGCAGCTGCTGACCGTCGGCCGCGACAACAACACCTTGTTCTTCGTGCTGGACGGCGTGCGCGCCTATGCGCGGAGCAAGGACGCGCGGATCGACGTGTTCGACCTGAACTACGTCACCTATGGCTTCAAGGGCATCGGCGACGACAAGACCAATCCGGACGTGCGCTTCACCGGCGCGACCTTCGGCTTCCGCCTTTCGCCCAAGCTCTTCGGCGGGTCCAAGCTGTACCTGGATCCCTTCATCTGGCGGCTGCGCAATCGTCGCGCGGTATGGGGCCCGACCACCGCGCTGGAGGAACGCTATTTCCTCGGCCTCCACGCTTATGGTGATGCCGGGCCGGTCAATATCGACTGGACCGTGAACAACCAGCGCGGCACCTTCGCCAATCGCCCGATCTCGGCCTGGCAGGCGTTCGTCGCCCAGACCTATCGCCTGGGCAAGAAGCCCGACGCCCCCCGCGTCGGCATCCATTTCGACTATGGCTCGGGCGGCGGCGCCTATCAGCGGACCGGGGCGCTTAACACCACCAATGGCCTGTTCGGCAACAATATCTATTACAGCTATGGCCTGTTTCTGACGCCGACCAACCTGCTGTACACCGCGCCGAACTTCACCTTCACGCCGATCAAGGGCGTGCGCCTGGCGACCGAATATGGCTTTGCCTGGCGGCCGGACGAGTTCGACGCAGTTTATCGCGCCAGCGGCGCCCCCTGGGCGGGCACGCAGAATGTCCGCGGCAAGAAGGTCGCCGAGGTTGCCCGTCTACAGGCCACATGGACGATCACCCCGCGTCTGTCGTTCGTCGGCCGTTACGAACATTTCAAGGCCGACACGGTGCTGAAGCGTGCCAATCTGAAAAGCTCGGACTTCTTCGCCGGGTGGCTCAGCTTCCGTTTCTGATAGCGGCGGCGGGTTGCTCGGGACCCGCCCCTCAGCCGCCCCGTGCGGCCAGCACACGTGACACGATCGGGCCGAGGCTATCCGCCTTGGCCCGATCCACATGCGAGATATGGGTAATCAGAGCCTGGTCCAGCACCGTGTCGATCGGCGACGCCGTGCGGGTTTCGGGAAGCAGCTTGGCCAGCTCGACCACCAGCGTCCGCGCGGTGGCCGCATTGGCGGTCAGTTGGGCCAGAATGGCATCGACCTCGACATGCGCCTCGTCCTCGCGCCAGCAGTCATAGTCGGTCACCATGCCGATCAGCGCATAGGGTAGCTCGGCCTCGCGGGCGAGCTTGGCCTCGGGCATGGCGGTCATGCCGATCACGTCCGCGCCCCATTGGCGATAGAGATGGCTTTCGGCACGAGTCGAGAATTGCGGCCCCTCCATCGCCAGATAGGTACCGCCATGCACCATCCGGGCGCCGGCACGCTCGCCCGCCTGCGCGGCCAGTGTCGACAGGCGCGGACAGACCGGATCGGCCATCGAGACATGGGCCACGAGCCCGGACCCGAAAAAGCTGGTGTCCCGGTGCACGGTCCGGTCGATAAACTGGTCCACTGCGACGAAACGCCCCGGCGGCAGTTCCTCCCGCAGCGACCCGATCGCCGAGATCGCCAGCACGTCGGTACAGCCCGCCAACTTCAGCGCATGGATATTGGCCCGGGCATTGACCTCTGTCGGCGACAGGCGGTGGCCCCGCCCGTGACGAGGCAGAAACACGAAGCGAATTGCGCCGATCCGTCCACGGACCAGCGTATCGGACGGCGCGCCCCAGGGCGTATCGAGGATCAGGGTCTCCGCGTCCTCCAGCGCATCGATCGCATACAGACCCGATCCGCCGATGATCCCGATCGTCCAGCCGCCCATATCGTGCTCCCCTTCGCTTACGACGCCGGTTAGGCGCTTGCCCCCAATAAGCAAAGGGGCGCACGGGGGGAGGACCCGCACGCCCCTCGCTCAACCGCGGCGGCTGGGGGAATAGCCGCTCGCGGGAACCGTAAAGAGCCACCCCGCAAACGCTGACGACCTGCGCGACATGGAGGGAGACGTCATTGCAAGGCACGGCATCGCAACCGGCGGCGCCGCACAAGCGACGATTCGAGCGCGGGAATTTTGAAAAGGCCGTGAAACTCCCGGATTAAGATGACGTTTCTGTAATTCACCTATATGTACGTCGCAGCCGCGAAAAAGCAACGGATAGGTGCAATTAAATTTGACGTCGTTGATCGGAGGCCGCACAAGGGGGATCATGGCCATCACGAAACGGACCGCTGGACGCCCTACACGGGAACAAGCCCAGCACATCGACGACATCATCCTGTCCGGCGCACGGGAGGCCTTTTGCTCGCAGGGCATAGAAGGCACTTCCATGGAGGAGATCGCGCTGTCGGTGGGGGTGAGCAAGCATACCATCTATCGCCGCTATGCAGGCAAGATGGCGCTGCTCGACGCTGTCGTGGCCCGCGACCTCGACCGCCTCAATCAGGCAATGCTGCTGGATGACGCCACGGGCAGCAATCCGCTGGAACGGCTCAAAAGTGCGGCGCGCCGCTTTTTCTTTTTCTGTGTCGAGCCGGATTCGGTGCGGTTCATGGCCTTCCTCACGTCCGAGGCGATCTTCTCCGAGGAGCTTCGTCAGCGCTTCGGAACATGGGACCGGGTGCTGTCCGATCCGATCATCCTGTGCATCCGGGCGTCGCAAGAGGCTGGCCTGCTGCGTTCCGACGAGACGGCCATCGCGCTGTTCAGCCTGCTCGCCGACATTCTCGACGGTCCTGGCCGCCGCATGCAGTTCGATCTGCCCGATCCCTTCTCCGGCCTCTCGCCCGATGCGTTCTTCGAGCATCGCTGGTCGGTGTTCCTAAAGGTTGCGACCGCCGGGTGAAGGGAACGGGCGGTGACAGCGGGCGTTGGCGGGCCATGTCCGACGATCTGCTGATCTTTCGCCCCGACGATGTCGATCTGTCCCGCTCGCCGCTGCGCCGCGGCATTTCCGAGCCGACCTATGTGCTGGGCGCGTTCAATCCGGGCATGACCCGGCTGGCGAACGGCAACATCCTGCTGATGGTCCGGATCGCCGAGGCGCTCCGCGAGCCCGTCGATGCTGCCGATGTCCGGGCCATTCGCTGGACGCCGCAAGGCTATGTCCTGGACCGCTATCCGCTGTCCAAGGTCGATATGACCGACCCGCGCCAGTTCGCCATTCGGGGGAGCGCGCATCGCATATTGGCGCTTACGTCCTTATCCTGGCTGCTCCCGGTCGAGCTTTCCCCGGACGGGGCGAGCATCGTCGCGGTCCATTACGACAAGGCGATCGAACCTCTCGCGACCTGGCAGGATTACGGCGTGGAGGACGCCCGGATCAGCCGCATCGGCGATCGTTGGTATATGACCACCTGTTCGGTGTCGGCCGAGCGGCATTCGACCACGCTGCACCTGTCGGAAAACGGCCTGGACTATCGGCTGGCCGGGATCATCCTGGACCATCAGAACAAGGACATGCTGTTCTTCGAGGGACTGGTCGACGGCCGCTTCATGGCGCTGACCCGGCCGCTGGGCGAAGTATATTTCGCCTATCCCGATGACAGCCCGTTCGTCGGCGGCCCGTCGATCAACTTCGCCACCTCGCCCGATGCGCTGCACTGGAAGCCACTCGAGGCCCCCGGCATCCGCGCGCGCAAGGATTCGACCTCCGCGATGAAGGTGGGCGGCGGCACCCCGCCGATCCTGACCGAGCGTGGCTGGCTGACCATCTATCACGGCGTGGAGAGGCGGGAGTCGGTGGGCATCTATCGCAGCTTCTGGGCGCTGTTCGACCGGGAGGAGCCGACCCGCATCCTGCATTTGGCCGACGACCGCCCGCTGCTGGAGGCCGATCCGGCGCTTACGGCCTCGATCGCGCATCAGATGTATCTGCCGACCCCGGTGGTCTTTTCGACCGGCATGATCGACATGGGCGACCATTATCTGGTGGCGAGCGGCGAGGCCGATCTGGCCTGCCGCATGACCCGCTTGCCCAAGGCGCTCTTCGCATGAACGTGCGGCCCTGGTGGCAGTCGGCCGTCCTCTACCAAATCTATCCCTGGTCGTTTCAGGATAGCGACGGCGACGGCATCGGCGACCTACGCGGGATCGAAAGCCGCCTCGACTATCTGGTCGAGCTGGGCGTCGACGCGATCTGGCTTTCGCCGATATTTCCGTCACCTATGGCCGATTTCGGCTATGACGTGGCGGATTATTGCGGGGTCGACCCGCGTTTCGGCACGCTGGATGATTTCGACTGGCTGCTGGCATCGGCCCATGCGCGCGGGTTGAAGCTGCTGCTCGACTTCGTACCCAACCACAGCTCCGACCAGCATCCCTGGTTCGTGGAGAGCCGGTCGTCGCGCGACAACCCCAAGCGGGACTGGTATATCTGGCGCGACGCAGCCCCCGATGGCGGTCCGCCCAATAACTGGATCAGCGATTTCGGCGGCCCGGCCTGGACCTGGGACGAGGCCACCGGGCAATATTATTACCACGCCTTCCTGAAGGAACAGCCGGACCTGAACTGGCGCAACTCGCAGGTGCGCGCCGCGATGCTGGACGTCCTTCGCTTCTGGTTTGCGCGTGGCGTCGACGGATTCCGTATCGACGTGTTGTGGCACATCGTGAAGCACGCCGGCTTCCCGGACAATCCGATCAATCCCGACTGGGATCCGGCGACCGGCGAGATGAACCGGGTGTTCCAGTTTCATTCGACCGACCAGCCCGAAGTCCATGATATCGCCGCCGATATGCGTGCCATCGCCGATGCATTCGGCCGTGACGGCGACGAGCGGGTATTGATCGGCGAGATCTATCTGCCGGTCGAACGGCTGATGCGCTATTATGGACAGCAGGGCGAAGGGGTACATTTGCCCTTCAACTTCCAGCTGATCGACGCGCCCTGGGACGCCCGGCATCTGGCGCGGATGATCGCGGATTACGAGGCGGCGCTTCCCCCGGGCGGCTGGCCCAACTGGGTGCTGGGCAATCACGACCGCCCGCGCAGCGCGACCAAGCGCGGCCCTGCCCAGGCCAGGGTCGCAGCGATGCTGCTGCTGACCCTGCGCGGTACGCCGACGCTCTATTATGGCGACGAGCTGGGCATGAAGAATGGCGACATCCCGCCCGATCGGGTTCGCGACCCGCGCGAGTTGCGGGAGCCGGGACTGGGGCTGGGCCGCGATCCGGTCCGTACGCCCATGCCGTGGGACGACAGCCCGGCGGGCGGCTTCACCACCGGCGAACCCTGGCTGCCGCTCGGCCGGGGCTGGCAGGACCGGAACGTCGCCACCGAGCTTGAGGACAGCCGATCCATGCTGGCGCTGCACAAGGCGCTGCTCGCGCTCCGGCGCCACAGCCCTGCGCTGGCGACGGGAAATATTCGGTTGATCGAGGCCGAAGGACCAGTCCTCGCCTATGAGCGCGAGCAGGACGGAGAGCGGTATGTGATCGCCCTCAATCTCGGCCAGACGGCCGCGCCGGTCACCCTGGCGGGGCGCCCTGTCCTCTCGACGCTCGGCAATCTTCCGCTCACGCCCCCTTCCCTGCTGCGCCCCGATGAAGGGCTGATCCTGAAAGTAGACGCGCTGACATGAAAATCGCGATGATCGCCCCCATCGCGTGGCGCACGCCGCCGCGCGCCTATGGACCATGGGAATTGGTGACGAGCCTGTTGACCGAGGCGCTCGTCGCCCGTGGCGTCGACGTCACCCTGTTCGCGACGCAGGACAGCGTCACGGCGGCGACGCTGGCGGGCCCCGTGCCCGCCCCCTATTCCGAAGACCCGTCGGTCGACGCCAAGGTGTGGGAGATGCGCCACCTCGCCGCCGTGTTCGAACGCGCCAGCGAGTTCGACCTGATCCACAACCAGGCCGACTTCCCCGCCCATGCCTTTTCCGGGCTGGTCGACACGCCGATGGTCACGACCATCCACGGTTTCTCGTCCGAGCGCATCCTGCCGATGTACGCACCCTATCAGGACCGGGTGCGCTATGTCGCCATATCGGACTCCGACCGCCACCCCGGCCTGCGCTACGCCGCGACGATCCATCACGGCATTCCGATCGAGGAATTTCCTTTCGATCCAGCGGGTAGCGAGGATCTTCTGTTCTTCGGTCGCATCCACCCCGATAAGGGCGCGGCCGAGGCGATTGCGGTGGCGCAGGCGACCGGCCGCCGTCTGGTGATGGCGGGCATCGTGCAGGATCAAGGCTATTGGGAGCGTGACGTTCGCCCCCATGTCGATGACGATCGCATCGTCTATCGCGGGCCGGTGGGCGGCGCGGACCGCACCGCAACGCTGGGCGGGGCCAGGGCCCTGCTCCACCTCATCAATTTCGACGAGCCGTTCGGGCTGTCGGTGGTCGAGGCCATGGCGTGCGGCACGCCGGTCATCGCCATCCGGCGCGGCTCGATGCCCGAGTTGATCGAGGACGGCGTCACCGGCTTCCTGGTCGACACGGTCGAGCAGGCGATCGCAGCGGTCGACCGACTGGGCGAGATCGACCGTGCCGCCTGTCGCCAAGCGGCGGCGACGCGCTTCTCGGTCGATCGTATGGCCGATCGCTATCTGGCGCTCTACCGCTCGATCCTGGGCTGATCGCGCTGCGCCAGCGCCGCAGCGTCAATCCGCTGGAGCATCGCCACGAAGGAATCGAGTTCAGCCTGGCTGAACCCGGCAAAGAGCTGCGCCTCCAGTTCCAGCGCCTTGGGCGCGACATCGGCGTAAAGAGTCCGCCCCGCCTCGGTCAGGACCAGCAGATGCGAGCGCCGGTCCCCGTCATGCGCGGTCCGCGCCAGCAGCCCGCGGCCGACCATCGCGATCGCCGCGCGCGAGACGGTGACCTTGTCCATCCGGCTGCGCTCGCACACCGCCGACTGGGCGACCGCGCCTTCCTCCGCGACGATCGCGATCAGCCGCCATTCCGGGATCGTGAGCCCGAACAGCTGTTGATAGGCGCTGGCGATATGATCGCTGACTAGGTTCGAGGTGATCGAAAGCCGATAGGGAAGAAAGCCGTCCAGCCGCAATTCGCGAGATCGTAACATTTGACACCAATTCCCCGTTCTGCGATCTAGTTTCGGAAGATACTGGATCAGGAGTTGGACGTCATGGCAACCACCCCGAACAATCCGCTGGGCCTGGACGGCTTCGCTTTCTGCGAATTCACCACGCCCGAGCCCGACGCGCTGGCAAAGCAGTTCGACATGATGGGCTTCGTGCCCACCCACCGGCACCCGGAAAAGGCGATCACCCGCTACAAGCAGGGCCGCATCACCCTACTGCTCAACGCCGAGGCGAAAGGTCAGGCGGCCGACTTCCGCAGCCAGCATGGCCCCTCGGCCAGCGGCATGGGCTTTTACGTCGCCGATCCTGCGCAGGCCTTTGACCATGCGCTTGAGGGTGGTGCGACGCCGGTCGACGCGACGCGCGGCTGCCTCACCCCGGATGCCAAGGCGATCGAGGGCATCGGCGGCAGCTATCTCTATCTGGTGAAGGCGGGCGATGACCTGTTCGCCGACTGGATCGAAATGGCGGGCTGGCAACAAGCAGAAACGGAAAGCAACGTCGGCCTCGACCTGCTCGACCATCTGACCCACAATGTCCGTCGCGGCGAGATGCGGACCTGGTCGGGCTTCTACTCCAAGCTGTTCGGCTTCGAGGAGCAGAAATATTTCGACATCAAGGGCAAGGCGACCGGGCTGTTCAGCCAGGCGATGATCGCCCCCGACAAGGCGATCCGCATCCCCCTGAACGAGAGCCAGGACGAGAAGAGCCAGATCGAGGAGTTCATCCGCGAATATAATGGCGAAGGCATCCAGCATCTCGCGCTGACCACCGACAATATCTACGAGACGGTCGAAAAGCTGCGCGAACGCGGCGTCCGCCTGCAGGATACGATTGAGACCTATTACGAGCTGGTCGACAAGCGCGTGCCGAACCATGGCGAGGACCTGGAGCGGCTGCGCAAGAACCGCATCCTGATCGACGGCAATGTCGGCGAAGAGGGCATCCTCCTCCAGATCTTCACCGAGAACATGGTCGGCCCGATCTTCTTCGAGATCATCCAGCGCAAGGGGAATGAAGGTTTCGGCAACGGCAATTTCCAGGCGTTGTTCGAGAGCATCGAGCTGGACCAGATCCGGCGCGGCGTCATTACGGTGGATGCCTGAGCATCCACCGATGCGCGCACGAAGGTGCGCGAGCAAGCCCGGCCAGCGCGGCCGAGCCAGCGCATAAGGCGCGGCTTGGCCGCGTCTGACGCGCTGGCGTGTTGTGGAGAGGAAAAGAGATGACGACATCCTACATCCCCGGCTTCGGCAATCACATCGCGACCGAAGCGGTGCCCGGCGCCCTGCCGATCGGCCACAACTCGCCGCAGCGCCCCGCTTATGGTCTTTACGCCGAGCAGCTGTCGGGCACCGCCTTTACCGCGCCGCGCCACGAGAATCGCCGGTCCTGGCTCTATCGTCTCCGCCCGACCGCCGAGCATCCGCCATACGAACCCTATGACGGCGCACCCCGCTTCGCCCCCGGCACCAGCGACAGCCCCCTCCCCCCGAACCGCCTGCGCTGGGATCCGGTGCCGATGGCGGCATCCGGCACCGACTGGATCGACGGGATGACGACGATGCTCGCCAATCGCGATCCCGCCGATCTGGAGGGGGTGGCGGTCCATGTCTATGCCTGCAACCGCAGCATGGAGCGGGTGTTCGTCGATGCCGATGGCGAGTTGGTGTTCCTGCCACAATCAGGCCGCCTGTCGATCCTGACCGAACTCGGCCGGATCGACATCGCACCCGGCCAGATCGCGCTGGTACCGCGCGGCGTGCGCTTCCGGGTCGAATTGCCTGACGGAGAGGCCGCGGGCTATGTCGCGGAAAATCATGGCAGCCTGTTCCGCCTGCCCGATCTGGGACCGATCGGCGCGAACGGCCTAGGCAATCCCCGCGATTTCGAAACGCCGGTCGCCTGGTTCGAGGATCGGGATGAGCCGACCCAGGTCGTCCAGAAATTCCTCGGCTCGCTCTGGACGATGACGCTCGACCACAGTCCGCTCGACGTGGTGGCTTGGCACGGCAATCTCGCGCCCTGGCGCTATGACCTGTCGCGCTTCAACACGATCAACACGGTCAGTTTCGACCATCCCGATCCGTCGATCTTCACCCTGCTGACCTCGCCCAGTGATGTGCCCGGGCGGGCGAACGCGGACCTGGTCCTGTTCCCACCGCGCTGGATGGTGGCGGAGGACACGTTCCGCCCGCCCTGGTTCCACCGCAACGTCATGTCCGAGGCGATGGGGCTGATTACCGGCGCCTATGACGCCAAGGCCGAAGGCTTCCGTCCCGGCGGCCTGTCGCTCCACAATCTGATGGCTGGGCACGGCCCCGACTTGGCGAGTTGGCAGGGTGCGAGCAACGCCGAGCTGAAGCCCCACCGGATCGAGGGCACCATGGCCTTCATGGTCGAGAGTTGCTGGCCCTATCGCCCGACCAGCCACGCGCTGGCCCACGCCCAGCTCGATTATGACGCAGTGTGGAAGGACTTCCCCAAGGCCAGGCTACCATGAGCCTGACGCTCCATGGCTATTGGCGGTCGAGTGCCGCCTATCGCGTCCGGCTGGCGCTGGCGCTGAAGGGCGTCTCCTATCGCAGCGTCACCCATGACCTGCGCACTGGCGAACAACGCAGCGAGGATTACCGGGCCTTGCAGCCGCAAGGGCTGGTTCCCGCACTCGAAGGCCAGGACGGCGTGCTGATCCAGAGCCCGGCAATCCTGGAATGGCTGGAGGAGCGCTATCCCGATCCGCCGTTGCTGCCAACTGACAGCGCCGGGCGGGCCGTAGTGCGCGCCATGGCGGCGATCGTGGCGTGCGACGTCCATCCGATCAACAACCTGCGCGTCCTGACCCGTCTACGGGAGGATATGCGAGCCGATGAAGCCGCCATTCGGGACTGGATCGCTCATTGGGTGGCCGAAGGTTTCGACGCCCTGGAAACGCTGATCGCGCGGCATGGCGCGGGCTTTGCCTATGGCGACACGCCGACCCTAGCAGACTGCCATTTGCTGCCGCAGGTTTATAATGCCGAACGCTTCGGCGTTGACCTGACGCCCTTTCCCCGGCTCGCCGCCGCCGCACAGCGCCTGCGGGAACAGGCCCCTTCGGCCGCACCCGAAGCGCAGGACGATGCCGGATGACCGACGAACGGCTGACCGCCACCCCCGCCGGGATCGCGCTGGGTCCGCTGGACACCATCGCCGATGGTGCGGCGCGCAACTTCGTGCTCCAGATGCGTGCGGGGCGCTTCCATGGCTTCATCATCCGGCGAGGCGAGACCGTACAGGGATATGTCGACCGATGCCCGCATATGGGCCTGCCGCTGGCCCAGACGCTCGACGCCTATCTGACCCCCGATGGGCAGCGCATCGCCTGTTCCTGGCACGGGGCGATCTTCGACATTGCGGACGGCAAATGCCTGGGCGGGCCATGTAGCGGCCAGCGCCTGACGCCCTGGCCGGTCACCGTCCGCGACGGTGCCATCGTCACGGCGTGACCGCAGCCACCTCGGCCTGGGCGATCGCCTGGAGCCGCGCCATCAGTCGGGGCTCCAGCCCCAGGTCGCGCCCCGCGCGTTCCTGCTCGCCCAGCCGCCGCACGTCGAAGCCGGTGATTTTGCCGAAGATCACCAGCGCCTCCAGATAATAGCCCGCCGCGCTGGCGTGATACTGGTCCCAGGTCCACAGGTCGACCTGGCCGAAGGCGATCCCGTCATAGGGATTGGGATCGGCGATCCGCTCCGCCCAGGCCCGATTCCAGGCCTGGCCGACCGGGATCGTTCCCGAAATCTCCGGGTAACGCCGGCGGGCATAGGCATTGGCTGCCGCCAGATCGTCGGCCATCGCCGTGATCGGCTTGCCCCGCCAAGGGCTGGACGTGCGATAGGTCAGGTCGGCGCGGCTCCAGGTCGATACCAGCTCGACCCGGACCCTCGGATTGGCCTCGCGCAGCATCGCGGTGATCGCGCCCGCCGCCTCGGCATGGCGTATGGGGTCGCCCGGCCGCTGCGGATCGAGCGTGCTATAGCCCTGCAGGATCACCACGTCCCAGCGGCCGCTGATCTCCCGGCGCTTCTGCTCGTAATGAAAGGCGAGGTCGCGGCCCGGATCGGTTTCCAGGCTGACCGTCCAGGATTGGCCTGCCTGTTCGGCAAAACTCTTGAACAGCGCAGGGACTCCGCCGATCCCCTGGCGATTGAGGTCGCGGACCAGATCGGGGCGATAGCGCATGACCGGCGAGTTGGCGCCGAAGGTGAAGCTGTTGCCGACGAACAGGATCGTCTCCGCCGTCGCTGGGCCAGCCATCGTCAGGATGGCCGCCGCCATTCCCATCGCAATACGCATGAACTCGTACCCCCGATCCTGGACCGGGAGCCTTGATGGCGAAGCGCAGCCATGGCTGCAACCCATCTTGCGACTCCCTCGTATATACCCTATACCCCTATGCGTTATGGCACATGTGACGACCAGCAAGGAAAAGATCATCGCCCGCGTCCGGCGGATCGCAGGGCAGGTCGCGGCGATCGAGCGATCGGTCGTCGCGGACGCCGATTGCGCCGAGACGCTGCATCTGGTCGCCGCCGTCCGTGGTGCCGTTGCGGGGTTGATGGACGAACTCGTCGAGGATCATCTCCACGCCCATGTCGCCGCCCCCGGCCTGTCGGATGAGGAACGCAGTACCGCCGCTGCCGAGCTGGCCCGGCTCCTCCGCCGCCACTTCCGATAATCGCCACCGAACGCCGCCAAAGGACCATCAGCCGTGACGACCCATAGCCATGATTATCTGGGCCATGCCCATGACGAGAATGCCCGGCGCACCCGCGCCGTGGTCTGGTTGTCTGCGGGCATGATGGTCGCCGAGATCGTGGCGGGCTATTTCACCGGCTCGATGGCACTGCTGGCCGATGGATTTCACATGGCGACCCATGTCGGTGCCCTGGGCATCGCCGCCATCGCCTATTCCTATGCCAAAAAGCATGTCGCCAATCCGCGCTACAGCTGGGGCACGGGCAAGGTTGGCGAACTGGCCGGATTCGGCTCGGCGATGGTGCTGGGTCTGGTGTCGCTGGGCATCGCCTATGAGTCGATCACCCGGCTGGCCGATCCGCGGCCGGTGGCGTTCCGGGACGCGATCCTGGTCGCGGTGCTGGGCCTGTTGATCAACATCGCCAGTGCCTGGATGCTCGGGCATGGCCATAGCCACGGACATGACCATGGACATGGGCGCAGCCATGGGCATGGGCATGAGCACAATCATCATGACCATAGTCATGACCGGCATGGCGGCGACACCAATATGCGGGCGGCCTATATCCATGTGATCGCCGATGCCCTGACCTCGGTCATGGCGATCCTGGCGCTGGTCGCTGGGCGCTATCTGGGTTGGGTCTGGCTCGATCCCGCGGTGGGCCTGCTAGGTGCGGTCGTGATCGCCAACTGGTCGGTCGGGCTGATGCGACAGGCCTCGACCGTGCTGCTCGACGCGGCCGATCCGAAACTCGCCGCCGAGGTCCGGGGACGGGTGGAGGGACCGGCCGATATCCGGATCCACGACTTCCATATCTGGCGGATCGGACCGACCGCCCATGCGGTGATCTTGTCGGTCGAGGGGATCGAGACAAAGCTGACGAGCGCGGATATCCATCGTCGCCTGGACGGCATGACGGCGCTGGGCCATGTCACGGTCGAAATCCGCTAACGCTTCGTTCAATCCCGCACGTTAGAATAGCAACGATGCGAGGCTTGCAGTTACTGGCAGGGGCAATTCTGATGGGCGCCGTCGGCGTCGGCGCGCTGCTGCTCCACCGCCCCGCGCCGAATGATAGTACAGCCGCAGGGGCCCCGACCCATGTGGCC